>Ga0214919_10000101_pt1 | contig 133425 bp, 109 predicted proteins | sample LL1503_MetaG_FD_177994 | JGI IMG/M metagenome (GOLD analysis project Ga0214919, IMG submission 177994) | Freshwater microbial communities from Lake Lanier, Atlanta, Georgia, United States - LL-1503 | ecosystem: Environmental > Aquatic > Freshwater > Lake | place: USA: Georgia | collected...
ACATGATGGATAACGAACCTTGGAGCCAAGATTTATTAGATTGGTTAGCCTCTGACTTTACGGCTAATGGCTATGACATGAAGCGATTAATGAGACAAATTTTGATATCTAAAACCTATCAAACACCAGCGATGGGCCTTAAAGAATCACAAATGCTAACCGCTTCAAACTTTGTGTTCAAAGGAATTATGAAACGCAGAATTACAGCCGAACAATTTGCAGACGCAGTAAGTCAATCCTTCTTTCCTCTTTACACGGATTCAGCATTAGTGAAGAAAATGTTGCCAGCCGATATTAAAAATGATATTCCATTTGCCCGAGCGTCCTTGGTCAAAAACGATCCTTTTTTAACTGCTTTAGGAAGACCTAATCGTGAAAATGTTTCTACCAGTCGTATTTCGCAGGCCAATTTACTTCAGGCCTTGGAATTGACCAATGGCAACAAATTCAATTTATCCTTACGTAAAGGAGCCGAGATTTGGGCACAAAAATATCAAACAGGAGAATCTCTAGTTAAAGCCTTATATTTGAAGGCTTTAGGAAGAGAGCCTAGTCTTAAAGAAATGACCTTAGCTGTAAAATATATAGGGAAAAAGCCAAGTGTGGAAGGGATACAAGATTTAGTTTGGGCGGTTACTTTACTCCCTGAATTTCAATTAATTATTTAATTAGTATTGCAATGAAAAACCAATGGAATAGAAGAGAGTTTTTACAAAATACCAGCGCTGCTACCATAGCTGCATTAGGTATGAGCTCCCCTATTGCGAGTTTAATGGCGGATCCAACGAGCCCATTAGCCAAAAAAGCGGCCACAGCAGATACCGTTATTTTGTTGTGGATGGCTGGTGGTATGGCACATACGGAAACTTTTGACCCCAAAAGATATACTCCTTATGAAAAAGGAATGGAGGGGAACCGTGTGTTAAGTACGTTCAAATCAATGCCGACAGCCATAGATGGGGTTAATTTTTCAGAAGGTCTTCAGTCGGTTGGAAGTGTCATGGATAAAGGGACCGTGATTCGGTCTTATGTAGCTGCAGATTTAGGCCACATCCTTCACTCACGTCATCAATACCACTGGCATACCAGTTACGAACCCCCTCAATCCGTAGCTGCACCTCATATTGGGGCTTGGATTTCAAAAGAATTGGGACCTAAAAATCCCGTAATTCCTTCCTTTATCGACATAGGCCAGCGCTTTACCGTAGGCGAAGCGGAAGAATTAAAAGCATTTCACACCGCTGGATTTTTGGGTAATGAGCATGGACCATTCTTAATTCCGGATCCAAGTCAAGGCTTAGAAAGTGTTCGTCCACCGGTGGGAATGGACATGAAGCGATTTGAAAGTCGAAATCAATTATACAATAATTTAATCTCGCAAAGTGCACATGGTGAATTTGGAAGTGATTACCAAAAAGAATCCTTACGTCGCTCCATGGAACAGGCCTATATTTTATTGAATTCACCCGAGTCAAAGGCCTTCAATTTAAGTACTGAGCCAAAAGAAATTTATGATGTTTATAACACAGGTCGCTTTGGGCTGGGATGTTTATTAGCGCGTAGATTAACTGAAAAAGGAGCGAGATTCATAAGTGTAACGACGGAATATGAGCCGTTTTTTGGTTGGGATACCCACGAAAATGGCCACACCAGATTAGAAGGAATGAAGCGGATGATTGATGGTCCCATTGCTCAATTGATCAAAGACTTAGATAAAACGGGCCATTTGGATCGTACATTGGTGATTTTAGCCAGTGAATTTAGTCGGGACATGATGGTGGAAGGCCGACCAGACCTTAAAGTTCAGGAACAAGTAAAGCAACCTGAAATCCTAAATGACATTAAGTTTTACGGAATGCATCGTCACTTTACCGATGGATGCTCGATTTTAATGTGGGGTGGGGGTATCAAGAAAGGTCATGTGTATGGGAAAACTGCTGATGAGCGTCCATGTAAGACGATTATTAATCCAGTCAAAATTGACGGCATCCACCAAACGATTTACCACGCCCTAGGCATCAAACCGGATACGCAATATGAAATTGAAAAACGACCATTCTATACCACACCGGATGGAAAAGGAAAAGTTGTACAAGATCTTTTGGCCTAATGAAACATAAAAAATTACTCCTATTTTCAGTTGTTTTAATCTCCATCGTTTGGACATTTAATGCATGCAATCGAAATTCGGGTGTGCAGGAATCCGAAGAGGAAATGCCAGATGAGATTAGTTACAATTTTGATGTACGTCCCATTTTATCTGACAAATGCTTTGCCTGTCATGGACCGGATGCCAAAAAACGCCAGGCAGGTTTACGGTTAGATGATCCCGTATTAGCATTCCAAGCATTAAAAGAACATCCTGGGGCACATGCTTGGGTAGCAGGTGAACCAAACGAATCCGAGGCTTACCTTAGAATCACTGCAAAAGACTCAACAAAATTAATGCCGCCGGCGACGTCCAACCTGAAATTAAATGGCTATGAGATATCGGTAATCAAAAAATGGATTAAACAAGGGGCAAAATATGAGAAGCATTGGTCTTTTGTCGCTCCAAAAAAACCTGCATTACCCGAAATTGACAATGAGTCTTGGGCAAGAAATGAAATCGATTATTTCATCGCAGAAAAACAAGAGCAAAAAGGCTTAAAGCCGAACGAGGAAGCAGATAAAGAACGCTTATTAAAGCGACTAAGCATCGACATAACCGGCTTGCCTCCTACCCTTTCCATGATGGACCGATTCATGGCCGACAAAAGTCCGAATGCCTATGAGAAGATGGTCGACGAGCTTTTGAAAAATCCAGCATACGGAGAAAAAATGGCTATTTATTGGCTTGATCTTGCTAGGTATGCAGATTCCCATGGCTACCAAGATGATGGATATCGGACTCAATGGCCATGGAGAGACTGGGTTATTTATGCTTTAAATAAAAATATGCCTTATGACCAGTTTGTAACTTGGCAACTAGCCGGCGACTTTTTGATTAACCCAGCTAGACCTGAACAGACCAAAGAATTATTATTAGCTACAGGTTTCAACCGAAACCACAAGATCACCGAAGAGGGAGGAGTCATCCAAGAAGAATACCGATTAAGCTACGTAACGGATCGAAACGATTTATTTGGGAAAGCATTTTTAGGCATGACCTTAGAATGTGCACATTGCCATGACCATAAATACGATCCATTTTCGCAGAAAGATTATTATAAAATGTTTGCCTTTTTTAATAACATCAAAGAGGTTGGCATCGAATCGGTGATCGGTGGACCAGAGACCTACGCGAAAAAACCATTGATGGAAATCAGCAATGATGATGTAAAAAACATCTTGAAGTTCATTAATAAGCAAGATACGAGTCGTTTGATTGTCTCCGTCATGACCGACATGGACACGGCTAGAAAAACATTCATTTTAAAAAGGGGTGCCTATGATGCGCCAGGCGACGAAGTGAGTCCAGGAACTCCTAATTCCATTTTGCCATTCAATAAGAATTATCCGAAAAACAGACTAGGGTTATCCAAATGGTTATTTGACAGAAAAAATCCACTAACAGCAAGGGTTTTTGTCAATCAAATTTGGCAAGAGTTTTTTGGCAAAGGCATCGTGAAAACTACGGGCGACTTTGGTATGCAAGGTGAATTACCTACCAATCCTAAATTGCTGGATTGGTTAGCCGTCGATTTCATGGAACATGGCTGGAATGTCAAGCGCCTAGTGAAACAAATGGTTGTCTCGTCGACTTATCGACAATCAGCCGTTACCACCCCTGAAAAATTAGCCAAAGATCCCGAAAATATCTATTTATCCAGATCATCTCGTTACCACGTAGATGCTGAAAATATCAGAGACATCGTGCTTGCAAGTAGCGGACTTTTAGTTCCTAAAATCGGTGGACCAAGCGTTAAACCTTATCAGCCACCCGGATTATGGGAAGGAGCTACATCTGGCCGAGGCTTATTGTCTATCTACGTGCAAGATCATGGGGAAAGTTTATACCGACGCGGAATCTATACCTTAATCAAACGGACGGTTCCACCGCCGACGATGAGTATTTTTGACGCTAGTAATCGGGATTTATGTGAAGTCAAAAGGTTAAAAACAAATACTCCATTGCAGGCATTGATGATGCTGAATGACCCAACCGTTTTGGAGGCATCCAGAGTATTAGCCGCCAAATTATTAACGGAAAAAAGTAATCCTGCGGATAAAATTAAAAAAGCTTTCCGAATGATTGTTTGCCGCAACCCGTCTGAAAAAGAGTTGGGCGTGCTAAATACCTATTTCTTGAGTCAAAGAGCTAAAATTACCCAAGGGCAAGCAAGCAAAATTTTAGCGGTGGGGGAATATCCAATCGCGGCCAACCTAGACAAAAAACTTTTAGCTGCCATGATGCGCGTCGTTAATACCATTTATAATTTAGAGGAAACCATTACTAAATCTTAAGCTATGGAAAAGGAAATATTAGAACATGGTTTGAATTTTAATCGGCGACGATTCCTTTCCACGATGAGTTTGGGTTTAGGAAGTGTGGCCTTGGGTTCCTTGATGATTCCTGGTTTGCTCAATGGAGGAGATCGCGAGGAGTCTGGATTTACGCCGGGCATTCCTCATTTTGCTCCTAAGGCAAAGCGTGTGATTTATTTGTTTCAAAATGGAGCTCCCTCACAATTGGAGACCTTTGATTATAAGCCCAAATTATGTGAAATGTATGGAATGGATTTACCTCCTTCCGTGCGTGGAGAGCAGCGATTGACCGGAATGACAGCGAATCAAGCATCATTTCCATTGGCCGCCTCTTTCGCAAATTTCAAGCAATATGGTAAGTCTGGGACTTGGATCAGTGACATCATGCCCTATACCTCCAAAATTGTGGATGATATATGCGTGGTTCGGTCGATGTACACAGAAGCCATCAACCATGATCCGGCATTGACATTTTTACAAACGGGGTCCCAACAAGGAAACCGACCTAGTATGGGTGCTTGGTTGAGTTATGGATTAGGAAACGAAAATAAAAATTTACCGGATTTCACGGTTTTATTATCGAGGGGAATTGGGAATGGCCAAGGCGTTTATTCCAAACTTTGGTCGAACGGATTTTTAGATTCCATCCACCAAGGAGTACAATTTTCCAAAGGAGAAGACCCTGTTTTATACATCAAAGATCCTGCGGGAATGGCTAGGGGCGAACGCCGAGAAATGCTGGACCAGTTGGCCCAATTAAACCAAATGTCCTACGAGGAATTTGGGGATCCCGAAATTACGGCCAAAGTAAAGCAATATGAAATGGCCTATCGGATGCAAACGGCTGTTCCTGAAGTAATGGATTTGTCGAAAGAATCCGACGATATCGTTAAACTTTATGGACCCGATTGTTTGGTTCCGGGTACTTTTGCTGCCAATTGCTTATTGGCCCGTAAACTATCCGAAAATGGCGTTCGTTTTGTCCAATTATATCATCAGGGTTGGGACCAACATGGAAACCTTCCTTTTGAAATTAAAAGCCAAGCCAAAGATGTGGACCAAGCCTCCGCGGCTTTAGTAACCGATTTAAAACAAAGAGGTTTGTTGGATGAAACATTGGTAATCTGGGGTGGGGAATTTGGACGTACAAGTTATAGCCAAGGGAAATTGACCCCAGAAAATTATGGCCGTGATCATCATCCTAGATGTTTCAGTATCTGGATGGCAGGTGGTGGAATCAAACCAGGGATGGTCTATGGGGAAACCGATGAATTAGGATATAATATCATTAAAAACCCTGTCCATGTCCATGATTTCCAAGCAACGGTCTTGCACACCTTGGGTTTAAATCATGAAAAATTAATCTTCAAACATTTGGGCAGGCGGTATCGATTAACGGATATTTCAGGAAAAGTGGTGCGAGATATCTTAAGCTAGGTTGAGTATGAATAAAAAATGGAGGGGTATTCTTGAACAATTTGTACTCATATCTGCGGTATTTCTAGCGTTTTTATTAGCCTTTGAGGATCAAATTGTCGTTCCAGTTTGGCTTCAGTCGTTTGGACGATTACACCCACTAATTCTACATTTTCCAATCGTCTTATTGATTTTGTTAATGGCCTGGGAATTTTTCAGATTTACTCGAGAAAATACCCCATGGATTGACACCGCGGAGCAATGGATATCTGATGCTTGGATTTTAGGAGCGGCCCTCACAGGCCTAACCACCATTTTTGGATTATTACTGTCGAAAGAATCTGGATATTCGGGAGACACCTTGTTCTGGCATAAGTGGGCAGCCGTTACTTTATTTATCGTTTTTAGTGGAACCTACTGGATCAGAAATTTATCCTTTTACCAAAAGCTGAACTCCCGGTTATTGATTGGTTTCATGTCCATTTTATTAATCTCGACCGGCCATTTTGGGTCAGAACTTACGCATGGAGATGGTTTTGTGTTGGAGCCATTCCAACAAGGAAAACAAATCTATCTAGAAGATGCCATCGTTTTTGATCACATGGTCAAGCCTATTTTTGAAAAAAAATGCATGAGCTGCCATAACCCGGAAAAGAAAAAAGGAGACCTTGATTTATCTACTATTCAAGGTATTTTAAAAGGGGGTAAATCTGGCAAATTATTTGTCACTGGGAAACCTGAAATAAGCCTATTATTAGAGAGAATTCACCTTCCTTTAGAAGATAAAAAGCATATGCCTGCATCAGGTCAGCCGCAGTTGACTGATGAGGAGAAAATGATTTTAGCTCTTTGGATCAAAGGAAACGCAACATTTACTAAAAAAGTGTTGGAGTTGCCTGCAACAGATTCGCTCCGAATCATGGGTAATTCCTTATTTAATTCTGTTAATGACGAGGCTACAAATTATGATTTTTCAGAAGCGAGTCAGGAAACCATAGACGAATTAACCAACGAGTACCGGACGATTGCCAAGTTAGCCAAAAACTCACCCGCTTTGCGTGTTCATATCTTCAATAAAAATGAATTTAATTCTAAAAAGCTGGAAGAATTAGTGGCCATAAAAAAACAAATCGTTTTTCTAAGTGTAGCTAAAATGCCTGTCAAAGATTCAGATTTGTTGACCATCGCGCAGTTTGAAAACTTAGAACGCTTGGAATTAAACTTTAGCAATATTTCGGCCAAGGGCTTATTGGCGCTAAAAACCTTAACCCATTTAAAAAGCATTTCGCTTTCGGGAACGCAGATGGATTACCAAGATTTACAAATAGCCATGCAAGGATTGAAAAAGCTTCAGGCCATTTATCTTTGGGATACACCACTCACTGTGGATGACCTCAAAGCCTTATCGGCTAAGTTTAAATCAGTCCAAATCATAGGCGGATTTAAAGATGACGGCAAAAATCCATTAAAGCTTAACCCGCCTGAGTTGAAAAATACATCGACCATTTTTGATACAGGTGCCCCACTCACTTTATTCCATACGATTAAGGGAGTTGAGATCCGTTATACCATGGATGGAACGCCTATCGACAGTTCTAAATCTCCCATTTTTAATGGGAATGTTACGATTAATTCGAATGCAAGAATTAGAGCAAGAGCGTTTAAAGCAGGCTGGATCGGAAGTGATGAAGCGGTTTTTGAATATTATAAATGTGCGATAACGCCTGATAGTGTAACGGTCGTGTTGCCTTTAAATCGGGTGCATAAAGCCAATGGGCCAAAATCATTTTTCGACCGGAATCTAGGAACCTTTAGTGCCAATGCTCCTGCTTGGGCGAATTTTTGGACCGGCGTACGAAATAATGACATGGAATTAAATCTAAATTTCAAAACTCCAAAAACCATTTCCATTGTTTCCTTACGGATAATGGAAGAGTTAACCACAGGAATTTTCCCACCTCAATCCATCGAAATATGGGGGAAAACAAATGAGAATGGTCCATTTAAGCGGATACATATAATGAAAGTTCCCGTTCCTAAGGAAACGAGATTCCACGAGTTATATGCCATTGATGTGAAATTCAAGCCAAGCCTATTTAGCGAAATGAAAATCATCGCAAAACCACTGGAGAAAATCCCACAATGGCATGGTGCTAAAGATAAAAGAGCGTTACTTCTAGTAGATGAAATCTTTCTAAATTAATGATCATGAAAAACCGATACTTGATTTTTACGTTTGTTTTGTTTGCGGTGAGCCAATTGCATGGACAAGAAATTGCTTCCAAGGCGAGTTACTTGGAAAAAATCAAAGCAGAAATGTTGGTGGAATGGCCTAAAAACAGAACCATCAACTTAGTTTTCCATGGTCATTCTGTTCCGGCTGGATACTTTAAAACTCCCACGGTTAATACGTTAGCATCTTATCCCTATTTGGTTTTAAAAGAAATAAAATCAGCTTTTCCAATGACCGTAGTGAATGTTATCAATACGTCGATTGGCGGAGAAAACTCGGAAAGTGGCCTAAAAAGATTTGAGGCTGATGTGCTGACTCACAAGCCTGATGTATTATTTATTGATTATGCATTAAATGATCGGGGTATGGGTTTGGAACGAGCGAAAATAGCCTGGGAAAAAATGATCCGCTTAGCGCTTGAAAAAAACATTAAAGTTATTTTATTGACCCCAAGTCCAGACCAAAGAGTGGATATCAAGGATGATCTTTCGATTTTAGACCAACATGCAAACCAAATCAAAGAACTAGCTAAGAGCTTTCAAATCGGTTTGATCGATACGTATGGCTTGTATAAAAACAAAGTAAAAAGCGGCAATAATTTAGTCGACTATATGTCCCAAGTAAATCACCCGAATGAAAAAGGCCATCAAATGATTACAGATGAAATCATGAGCTATTTTAAATAAAAAAATCCGCTCGGTCTGAGCGGATTTTTTTATTCTCACAAATACAAGACTACAATTTCTTAATCTTAATATTTCTAAACCAAACTGGATTTCCATGATCTTGTAGTGCTATCCGGCCTTTCATATTTAATCCAAAAGCAGGCATGGTCTTAAACTTAGAACCAGCAATCATCGTTTTCCAATTCGCATCGTCATAACGCGTTTCTACTACCTTCACTCCGTTCAGATATTGTTGTAACAAACCGCGATTACATACAATGCGCGCAGTGTTCCATTCGCCAACTGCCTTCACAGGTTCAGAAGAGGATTTAATTAAATCATATAAATCCCCAGAACGGTGATTAAATATTTTTCCATCAGGATGGCCATCATTATCAAGTACTTGCATTTCAGGACCCGTATTATACGTACTGCCATATTTTAGGTCTTCCGTTACATTGAAGATAATTCCAGAATTTCCATTTTTTGAAATTCTCCATTCCACTGAAAAATCATAATTTTCAAATTCTGCATCCGTAATTAAATCACCGCGTTCTTTTTTGGTCATATCAAAAGAAATGACACCATCCTCCACAGTCCAGCAATTGCCAATCATACCCGGTTTGTTATAGGTATGCCAACCAGCTAAAGTCTTTCCGTCAAATAATAATTGGAACCCAGCCTTTTTCTCCTTGGCGGTCAATGTATTTAAGCTTTGGGCAAAAGACATTAGACCAAAGGTCACTAGTGCACATGTTAATATCAGTTTTTTCATTTTAAATAAGTTTTTTGAATTGCAATACTACTAAAATTTTATTCTTTCATGCAAATTTTGAATAAAAAAGAGCGCACAAAACTCCCATAATTCTTCGTAAATTGCATGCTAATTTGAATTGAATGAAAACAAAAGTAAAACCAAAAGCTTCCATCAACATTGTAACCTTAGGTTGTTCGAAAAACCTCGTTGACTCGGAAGTACTTTATACCCAACTAAAAGGCAATGGCCTAGAAGTGACGCATGAAGCAAAAAAGGACACAGCATCCATTGTTGTGGTCAACACTTGTGGTTTTATTGACACTGCCAAACAAGAGTCCATCGACACGATCTTACGATATGTAGACGCAAAGGAAGCTGGAAAAATAGATAAATTATATGTTACGGGTTGCTTATCGCATCGATACAAGGACGATTTAGAAAAAGAAATCCCATTGGTTGACGCATTCTTTGGCACCAATGAATTACCTAGGTTACTAAAGGCCTTGAAGGCAGATTATAAGCATGAATTAGTGGGTGAAAGGTTTCTAACTACACCCGCTCATTTTGCCTATTTGAAGATTGCTGAGGGCTGCGATCGACCATGTAGTTTTTGTGCTATCCCCATCATGCGAGGGAAACACGTTTCTAGAAATATGGACGAATTGGTTTTAGAGGCCAATTCATTAGCCAAAAAAGGAACCAAAGAATTAATCTTGATCGCCCAGGATTTAACCTTTTACGGGTTAGATTTAAAAGGAGGCGAAACAGGAGGTCGGAAGTTAAAAGAATTATTAGAACGACTTTCGGATGTCAATGGAATCGAATGGATTCGCTTGCAATACGCTTATCCGGCAGGCTTTCCTCTGGAAATTCTAGACACGATGGCTGAGCGTGAAAATATTTGTCGCTACCTAGATATGCCCTTACAGAGTGGCTCAGATGCGATGCTGAAACACATGCGCCGAGGAATTACCCGCGAAAAAACAGAAGCACTCATCCAAACCATCCGCGAAAAAGTTCCAGGCATTGCCCTGAGAACCACCTTGATTTCAGGGTATCCTGGTGAAACTGAGGCAGATTTTGAAGAGACCTATTCGTTTGTCGAACGTATGCGATTTGACCGTTTGGGTATCTTTAATTATAGCCATGAAGAAAATACACATGCTTATTCCGTAGAAGATAATGTGCCGGAAGAAGTAAAACAAGAAAGGTCGGATGAAATCATGGCACTCCAACAAACCATTTCGGAGGAGTTGAATCAAGCAAAAGTAGGTCAAACGGTGAAAGTTTTGGTCGACAGAAAAGAAAGCGGATATTTTGTTGGCCGAACCGAATTTGACAGTCCAGAAGTGGATAACGAAGTCCTAATCCCAGCCGAACAATATGCAAGGCTTGGCGATTTTGTTCATGTTAAAATCAATAAGGCTGAGGAGTTTGACCTATATGGGGATATTGTCAATATCTAGGGATACTAGGGTCAATTTTCAAAGACCAAGCATCTATTCCACCCGTGAGGTTATACAGATTTGTAAAACCCTTTTCTTGCTGTAAAAATCGAATCACATGGGCAGATCTCATCCCATGATGGCACATTACTAGGCACTTTTTATGGACCGGTAAACTCATAATATTCGTGGGGACATGGTGCATAGGTATTTGTAATGTATCCGGAATTGAGGCTATTTCAAATTCATCCAATTCCCGAACATCTAAAATATAGGCTAAATTTTGTTGCAATAAGGCAAATGCTTCGTCCACTTGAATTTCCCGCACTTCATCTACATTCGTTTTGGGAAAAATATGTGAGGCCGCATCGGGCTCTCTTTCGACTTTAAAGTGTTTCATCGACATGTCGCGAGCATCCCATCTTAGAAGGGCACCCTGTGCTGGAGATGAAAAACCAGCCAAATAAAAGATCGCTTCCTTGGCTTGCAACAGGCCCATGATCCCAGGTATAAATCCCAGGACACCCACTTCATCGCAATTAGGAATCTCCGACATATTGGGCGATTCGGGGAATAAACAGCGATAGGTTGCCGTACGAGTACCATTAGGCAATAGCGCATTGCAAACACTTAATAAACCTTCCCAAGCATGAATGGCCGCATATACAAATGGCTTTTCTAAAGAAACGCAATGATCATTAATTAAATAACGGGCGGCGAAATTATCCGTACAATCTACGATCAAATCTGCTTTTTGAATAAATTCAACTGCATTTTCAGATGTCAATTTAACTTCGAAACTACTTACGTTGACCTCCGGATTCAAGTTCTGTAAATACCTTTGGGCTAATTGAGCTTTGGATTGCCCCACCTCAGCAGAGCTGTAAATAACTTGTCGGCTTAAATTGGACAAATCGACCACATCGGGATCCACGATACTGATCTGACCTATGCCGGCAGCAGCCAAATAAGGAATCGCGGCAACACCCAAGCCTCCAGCTCCTACGACTAAAACATGAGAAGCCTTTAAAGCAAGCTGTTTCTCTATGCCCCACTCAGGAAGTTTCAACTGCTTCTGGTATCGACTAAGTTCAGATGGTGTCAACATATTAAATAAAAAAAGCCTCCTTGAAATTCAAGGAGGCTAATTTCGTTAATTTTTTATTAAAAACTATACGCTCAATGTACCTTTACGTGCCGATTGAATTAAAGTTTTCTCAAAACCATTTTTGTTAATGGTACGAATTGCCTTCGCTGAAACTTTCATACGAACCCAAACACCTTCAGATTCTAAGAAAAATTTCTTCGTTTGCAAGTTTGGAAAAAACTTACGTTTTGTCTTATTATTAGCGTGAGAAACGTGGTTTCCTACTCTTGTTCTTTTTCCTGTTAATTGACAAACCTTTGCCATAATGATATATTTTAATTTTTGCTTATGCTTCTAAATACTATTGTAGTTAAAAGGGATTGCAAAAGTAGAAATATTTTTTGAAAAACACAATCCTCTTCGTAAAAATTATAAAATGTAATTCCCTTTCCGAGTCAATGCGTATATTTGAATATGAGAAAGCCGAGTTCTCCAAAAACAAGTCAAAAATCTTTTCTAAAAAAGTTCATTTCTTCGCTAATTTGGCTCGGAACTTTGCCCCTCTGTCTGTATACAATTCTCACGTATGTACTAAGTTATTCCCTCGTAATTGACCATTGGCTTGCCGGGTTTATCATGATGACGATGCCCTATGCCCAAGTATTGTGTTTTATTTCTTTATTGTTTTGGTTATTCCAAAGGGCAAAAAGAGCGCTATTGCCACTCACCGTTTTATTGTTAGGCTATAGTTTCATCCAAAGAAGTTTCGTTTTAAATAGCCCAAATGCCTTAGTTAAAAATTCAGTTAAGGTCATGAGCTATAACGTATACGGCATGTATTCCAATAATTATGAAGCAAAAAAGGAATCTTTAACCAAACTAAAAGCATTTATGCTCGATTATACAGCGGACATCAAATGCTTTCAGGAATTTTATTCCAATACGGATCGAAAGCCCTATAGAAGTATCGCTATGATGGCTGAACAATATCCGAATTATGCTTTTTTCCCTTTAAGAGAAGATTTATTTGATCAAAATGAGAAGATGGGATTGGCCATTTTCACTAAATATCCCATCATCCACAAGGAAGGAAAACAATTTGCTAATTCCGCCAATGGATATTTGTTGGCCGACCTAGTCATCAACCAAGACACGGTAAGAATCATCAACCTCCAATTGTGGTCCATGGGTATCCGAGTGGGAAAAGTAACGGGAAAGATCCGAGACCAAGATTACGAAGATGCCAAAAAAGAAGGCAGGGGAATTATTGCTTCCCTCCGAAAAGGGTTTATTCATCACCGAGATGAAATGAATCAGATTAATCGATTAATCCAACAAAGCCAATTTCCGGTCATTGTCGTAGGTGATTTAAATGAGACCCCCTATGGCTGGGCCTATGGTACCATTCGAGAACGCTTAAAAAACTCTTTTGAAGAAGCTGGGCGTGGTTTTGGTTTCACTTTGAACCGAAGTCCTTATTTAGTTCGGATCGACAACCAATTTTTCTCCGACGATTGGAAGATCGTCCAATTCAGAACCCTCCGAAATATCAATTATTCAGACCATTTTCCTTTGATTGGCGATTACATATTGAAGAAAAATGAAAGCGGGAACTAAACAATTATGGAAAGTTTTAGGGACTACTTTTGGGGTAGCCGTAACCCTCGGAGGCACCATTGGCACCGGAATTTTACGTAAACCAGGGCCCATCGCGGCATCTCTCCATGACCCTATATTAATTATTTCACTTTGGATTTTAGTGGCTATTTATGCCCTTTTGGGCGTTAGCTGCGTATTGGAATTAAGTTTATCCATTCCCAAAGCGGGTGCTTGGTATGGCTACGCAGAGCGTGCTTTTGGTCGATATATCGGATTTTTAGTGGGGCTGTCTAGTTGGCTCGGTACCGTCACCGCACTCGGTTTTGGCGCCTACACTTTCTCAGAATACCTGGCCATTCTTTTTCCTTTTTTATCAAGCTATTTGGTTTACTGCAGTTTAGGAATTTTAATTTCGCTCTGGCTTTTTCACCAATTAGGAGTGGTCTTAGCAGGAAAATCCCAGGAATGGCTCAGTGGAATTAAAGCAGTCGCACTCTTATTTTTTATTGGCATCTGCACATTCATGGGAAATGGCGGTGTCATCTCAGAAAGCCCATCCGCTCCCATGGGCCTTCCCCTGTGGTCGGGAATTATGACTGCATTACTTTCCATTTTCTACGCGTTTGACGGTTGGCACACCGCCGCCTACTTCACCGAAGAAAACAAAAAACCAGAAAAAAGCATGCCTAAATCAATGTTTATAGGCGTGATCGTGGTGGCATTCATTTATGTCATGATCAATATCGCCATTTTATATAGCCTACCTTTTTCCATTTTAAGCCAAAGCAAATTGGCCGCCGCCGATACTATGACCTACATTTTTGGTGCTAACATGGGAAGGTGGATCACATTATTTTTGATGGTTAGTATACTAGGAATTTTAAATACGCAAGTGATGTTTGCGCCAAGAGTCATTTTTTCGATGAGTCGGGATGGCCTATTCTTCAAAAAAGCCAGCGAAATAAATGCTGTCGGCAGCCCCAGTTTCGCCACCCATATCACGCTGTTGCTCGCATGTTTATTTTTGTTGGCTGGGAAGGAAATAAATGAAAGGCTTTCGGATATTGCTACGTTCTTTTTTGTGGCTAGTTATCTGTCGGGATTTGCAGCCTTAATCCGACTTAGGATAAAAGAACCCCAATTGGCCAGACCGTATCGGGTTTGGGCATATCCCTATTTGCCTATATTACTGGTGTTTTTGTCCTCCCTATTTTTATTGGGGACTTTATTGACAAACCAACAAAGCATCCTGTACGTCTTGATTTTTATTGGGCTCAGTTATGGAATTTATTTTCAATTCCTAAAAAAGAATTAATCTAAATTTTTAAGAAAATCGATCACATCGCGCTTGCTTTCCGAGACGGAATGATTGGCCAAATTGGTCATAATAGAAAAGACATAGGTTTTCCCTTTTGAATTTTGGAAAAAACCTGAGAGGTCATAGGTATTGCTAAAAGAACCTGATTTAGCCCAAATGATATGATCATCCGATTTCAGTTTGACACTTTTTAAGGTCCCTGTTTTACCTGTTTGCGGCAAAAGAAATTGTAGCTTATCCATGCCGAATGATTGGTGCAAGGCCCTCAATATGTCAATAAAATCCATGGGTCTAAATAAATTATAGCGAGATAAACCTGATCCATCCACCCAACGAACTGCTTTCAAAAATTCATAATTAGATTCCTTTTTCAATTTGGCAATGATCTCTTGAGCCCCGCCAGTCCATTGGTTCTTTGCGCCAATTAACAACAATAAATGCTCTGCAATCATATTATCGCTATTGTGAAGCATAGGCACATACAAAGAATCCAACAGGCCAACATACTGAATTTTAGCCAATGGGTTTATTGCTTTTCGTTGAACCACAACCTCCTTTTTTAACGTATCGGCCAATAATTTAGCCGTCAAAGAAGCGGAAGTCACGAAAGGAACTCGTTGAGCCTTCAATTCCGACTTCGAAACCGGCAGAGTAAACTCATTTTTTAAGCGGTCCCTAAGCACATAATTATAGGGATTATTTCCTGAAATAGCCGAATTAAAAAAGCGAGGAGATGTCTCCCATTGCTGGTTTTTAAATGAAAAACCAACAAGGTTTCCATATAAGGGCAATGAAGAAATTTCGGCTGAATAGCTGTCATTGTAGTCATCCCATGACCAACCCGAGCCCAAAGGGGGAATTTCCTTTTGTGGCGCACAGTACACGAGCACCTTATTTGATTTGCTTAAATAATCGATCAGCGATGTATTTTTAAAGGATGGATTTAATTGGGTCGGATCCCCAGTACCCCAAAAAAACAAAGAATCCTTCGCTTCATGATAAGCAAATGATGGGATAGAATCGCCTAAAAAAGAATGGGCCATTAAAAAAGTAGCCAATTTAGCATTGGAAGCAGGCATGAAAAACTGATCTGCTTGGTGAGAAAAAACGACTTTTCCTGTGTTTAATTCTTGAATTAAAATACCACTGGCAAGCTTAGAAAGGGGGGATTTGCTAAATGAATGATTCCAACGAGTACTAGAACAGGAAAATACGCTCGTCAAAATTAAGAAAACGCCTAGGGCTCTGACAAATTGATTCGACATATAAATATTTCCAATGTTAAGTAAAGGTAAAAGGTTCTCCTAAAAATCGATAATTTTGGGTTACATTTTAGACAATTATGTTGATTGGCTTCGTCATTTTTTATCTACTCTTAAACTTAGTCGTAGGCTGGTGGGCGAGTAAAAAAGTGCATTCTACTCAGGATTTTATCTTAGCAGGCCGATCGCTTCCCTTTGCCTTAGCCACCATGGTGACTTTTGCCACATGGTTTGGATCCGAAACGATGCTAGGAGCGCCACGTGAATTTGTTCACGGAGGAGTTTTAGCCATCATCGAAGAACCGTTTGGAGCTGCTTTAGGTCTACTCATCGTGGGGTCGATTTACGCCAAAAAACTGTATCCACTTCCCGTATTAACTTTTAGTGATTATTTCCGAATACGATTTGGGACTCTATCCGAAAAACTATCTGCTATCGTGATGATCCCCTCGTATTTTGGTTGGATTTCAGCCCAACTCGTCGCCTTGGGCATGACTTTACATTTGCTTTTACCCATCTCAACGGAAACGGGAATCGTGATAGGGGCCGTTTTAGTCATGACCTACACGCTATTAGGTGGTATGTGGTCGATCACCATTACCGATTTTTTACACAATATCATTTTGATTATTGGTCTACTATTTTTAGCCTATTTATTAATGGATAAAATCCCTGATTGGGGTTTATTTATAGACCAACAACCCCCAGGATTTTTCAGGTTTATTCCCAAAGAAAATACCTGGGTAGACTGGTTGACCTATAGCGCGGCGTGGATGACGATCGGCTTAGGATCTATCCCCCAACAAGATATTTTCCAAAGGGTTATGTCGGCAAAAAGTGCCAAAATTGCATCAAAAGCTAGTTTAGCCGCGGGAATGATGTATCTAAGCATCGCAATGCTACCCCTATTAATTGCACTCATTGCCGTGAGACTTTACCCTAGTTTACTGGCAGACGATGCTTTATTAATTCCAAACCTTGTGATGAAATTCACCCCCTATGGAGTTCAGATACTATTTTTGGGTGCGCTTCTTTCCGCCTTATTGAGCACAACCAGTGGAGCTATTTTAGCACCGGCAAGTGTCTTGGGAGAAAATTTATTGAAACCAATGCTTAAAAAGCCTGATGACAAAAAGGTTTTATTTTACATTAGAATTTCCATTATCCTGGTAACCGGAGCATGTATTTGGATGGCGATTACCAGGCAAAATATTTTCGAATTGGTGAGTGAGGCATCCGCTTTTAGCCTTGTATCATTATTTATCCCCTTAAATGCTGGTTTATGGTGGAAAAAAGCGAGTCCAATGGGTTCGCACCTGAGTATGGCCGCTGGGTTATTGGTCTGGAGCTACTTTAATTTCATTAACCCAAATGATATTCCAGCCGTTTGGTATGGATTATTAGCCAGCATGATGGGCTTACTATTGGGTACGGCTCTTTGTCCAGCAAATGTTATTAAACCCAGCGCTGATCAATAGCGCCAATATACTTTCCGGGTTTTTGAAGAAATAGCATGTCTTGTAATTCTACCGACACATTAGGATACATGTTTAATTTGGTGATCTCAGAAATGGACACCCAAACTAATTCAATGGCACTGGTTTGATCCGCTTGAAGAACTGGAATGCCTGCAATAATTTTACCTTCAAATAACAAATGAACAGAAGCATCTCTTTTATCTGAGGCTAAAATTTCACCGACCATCAAGATATTTCCCACCTCCACTTCGATCGCTAATTCCTCTTGACACTCACGAATAATCGTTTCTGGAAAAGTTTCACCTGGATCTGGATTGCCTCCTGGCAAATTGTAAACAAATTCGGTACCATATTGGTACTTCATCAATAAAATGTGATTTCGTTCTACTAGAACAAGTGCAGGTCTGCAACGCATAAAATATGGGGATTCACTAAGAATTATTTAAATATACGATTAATTTCGCCAACAATTAAAGAATTTTACCTTTGCAGCAGATAAACAAATAATGTATGTTAGTTCAAGATGTTTGTGCAGCCATGGAAAAGTGGGCACCCATTGCGTGGCAAGAGTCGTATGACAATTCGGGATTGCTCGTTGGCCAAAGAGACACACACGTCACAGGCATTCTCATCAGTTTAGATTGCACAGAAGAGGTCGTGGACGAGGCCATAAAAAGGGGGTGTAATATGATTGTTTCGCATCATCCCATCATTTTCAAAGGATTAAAAAAATTAACTGGGGCTAATTACGTAGAAAAAACAGTTATAAAAGCCATCCAAAATTCAATTGCACTTTACGCGTCACATACCAATTTAGATCATGCTCCTTTGGGCGTAAGTTATCATTTAGCCAAAAAAATAGGCTTGCAAGGGAAGGTGTTAAAGCCGTTTTCAAACGCCTTAAAAAACCTAAGCTATTTTGTACCGGAAGCTTATGAAAAGATAGTCAGGGAAAAATTACACGAAGCGGGTGCTGGAAATATCGGTGAATATAGTTCATGCAGTTTTTCGAGCGAAGGGACGGGCCGATTTACCCCTTCCGAAAATTCAAACCCATTTCAAGGAGAAAAAAATGCTCCCTCAACCGAAAAAGAATTGAAAGTAGACATGATTTTCCCCTCGCACCTGGAAAATGAAATCCTTCAAGTCCTGAATGAAGTCCACCCCTATGAGGAAGTAGCCTATTTTATTACGAGTTTAAGCAATCGCTGGCAGGATGTAGGTTCGGGTTTTATAGGCCAATTAGAAAAACCGATGAGCTCTGAGGAATTTTTATTGCATTTAAAAAAACACCTGGACTTAGGCCAAATAAGACATACCGCTCCTATAAAAAAGAAAATTCAGACGGTTGCCGTCTGCGGCGGAGCGGGAAGTTTTTTATTTGACGAAGCAAAGAAACAAAAAGCAGATGCCTATGTATCAGCAGATTTCAAATATCACGAGTTCTTTGATGCGGAAAATAGCTGCTTAATATGTGATATAGGACATTATGAATCGGAAGTAATGATAAAGGATGCAATCCTTGATTATTTATCAAATATTTTTAGTACTTTTGCCGTTCTGAAAAGTGATATTTGCACTAATCCAGTGTTATATACTTAAAAATTAAGAGAGGTTTAATACTTTCAAACGTAACAATAATAATGGCTACAGTAACCGAAACAACGATTGCCCAAAAGTTAGAAGCATTGTTAAAGCTTCAGACAATAGATTCAGCCTTAGACAATATCAAGAAAGTAAGGGGTGATTTACCTGAAGAGGTGCGCGACTTAGAAGATGAGATTATTGGGATGGAAACGCGTCTATCTAAATTCCAACAAGAAATTGCAACTTTGGATGAGCAAATTTCTAGCTACAAAAATGCGAAGAAAGAATCTGAAAAGTTAATTATCAAGTACAAGGAGCAGCAAATGAATGTTCGCAATAACCGTGAATTTGAAGCTATTTCGAAAGAAGTAGAGCTTCAAGGAATCGAAATGGAGATTGCAGACAAACGTATCAAGGAAATTGATTTCAAAGTTTTGAACAAAAACGATGAAGTTGCCGGAGTTGAATCTGCTTTATTTGAGCGCAAGAAAGATTTAGAAATTAAGCAAAAGGAGTTAGAGTTGATCATTGCAGAAAGCGAAGAAGATGAGCAAAAGTCTTTAAAGGATCGCGAAAAAGCATTGAAAATAGTGGATGCTCGTTTGCTAAAATCATATGAAAAACTACGTGGCAATGCTAGAAATGGACTTGCTGTCGTTATGGTTAAGCGTGGCGCTTGCGGAGGATGTTTTAGTTCTGTTCCACCACAAAGACAAACCGACATCAAGGACAAGAAGAAAATTATTGTTTGCGAGCATTGTGGTCGTGTTTTTGCTGGGGTGGAAGATGTAATTCCTGCGCCAGAAAAAGAAAAGAAAACAAGAGGTAAAGTTACCACCGCAGCAGCAGCAGCAGCCGCTGTAATAGCTGAGTAACATTACTGGATTTATATTAAAAAGCCCTTTGCAAAATTTGCAAAGGGCTTTTTTTATAATCAAAACAGGATATTCTATAGCCTTAGAATCTATTTGAGCATCGTAAGTAAGGCGCTCAATTTATCTTTTAGGTCCTTGCGGTCCACAATGAAATCTAAAAATCCATGGTCCAAGACAAAGTCTGAGCTTTGGAAACCTTTGGGCAAATCCTTGCCAATCGTTTCACGAATCACGCGTGGGCCCGCAAAGCCAATTAAAGCTCCAGGTTCCGCAATATTAAAATCTCCTAACATGGCATAAGAAGCGGTAACTCCTCCCGTTGTAGGGTCGGTTAATAAAGAAATGTATGGAATTTTTGCCTCGGCCAACAAAGCCAATCTGGCAGAAGTTTTCGCCATTTGCATTAATGAAAATCCGGCCTCCATCATCCGTGCCCCACCAGATCTTGAGATCATTAAAAAAGGATTTCCCGTTTTAAGGGAATGATCAATCGCCCGAGAAATTTTCTCTCCTACCACAGAGCCCATCGAACCTCCAATAAAACTAAAATCCATGGCAGCAATGGTAATCGGATTTCCATTCATTTCGCCATAGGCAGAACGAACCGCATCTTTCAATCCACTTGTTAATTCCGTGGAAGCTACTCGGTCGGTATATTTTTTAGTATCGACAAAGGAAAGTGGATCACCAGATCCCATATGCGCGTCCAATTCAGTGTATTTAGTCATGTCAAACAACAATTCAAAATACTCCTGGGAACCTATCTTCTCATGGTAATTGCAACTAGAACACGTATAAGCAAACAAACGGTGTTCTCTCGTATGTATCGCCTTTTTACAAGACGGACATTGATACCACAAACCATCGGGTGCTTCGCGCTTAAATTCAGTGGGAGTTTGAATCCCTTTATCTTTTCTTGAAAACCAAGACATAAAAAATTATTTAATGGACCGATCCGTATAAATCGGAATGCAATTTAACAAAAACCCATTATTTAATGAGTACAATTTTTCTACTAATTAATTTATCTCCAGTTTGCACCTGCAATAAATAGGTCCCTTGCGCTAAAGAGGACAACTCCAATTCTTCCTTGAACAAGTCTCCAGTTAATTGATATTTTTTGGATAATATCATTTTACCCATCATATCCGAAAACACAATATTGACTTCTTTATTTTCATTCCCCGCTAATGGCATTTGGATTAACAAGCGACCGCTCGTCGGGTTAGGAGAAACCTGTAAATCCCTGATTTCCGTACCCGGTTCGATAGCCAGAATCGGGTTACTGATGGTACTTGCCCCTTGAATATTTAAGTTGTCAATCCACCAACCCCAACCGTGTGCCCCCACATCCGCATGTAACCTAAATCGGATAATGACTTGGTCTCCCGGCTTAAATTTACCGGAGGCCAACATATCTATCTCGCGTTTTTTCAACAAAGATGGACTGCCTGAAGCCGTTGAATTGCCATCCTTATCTGTCTTAGAATTCCAAGCATTTTGCCAAATAGTGAAAGTATTGGAATCCCAGCCATAGGTAAAGTTAGACCATGTTTTACCCAAATCATTGGAACCTTGAACAATCACATAGTCGAAAAAACTTCGGTTCACCGTACCGTCCACATTCAAAAAAGATTCTCCATTATCTCCAGGCTCGACTAAAACCACTTCATCAAAATAAATTTTGGCTGTATCTGATCGAATGACAATAGGTTTCAACAAGACCGCATCGTTGTTGGTAAATTTATCTGAACCTCCACCCCCATCATACGATTCCTCTACACCATCCGCATATGGATGGTCCGAATTTAAACTAGGTGAACTAAATCCCGTAGGTTGACTGAAATTAAAACCTTTCAAATAGAAGTCAGCAGCAGGTTGTTGGTCAAAATTAGTTACATACGATTTAGTTGACGCTAAAATCCCTAAAACCTTAAATTCATAAAATCCACTAGCGGGCAAATTGACCACATTGGTAATTTTGGCCTTATCCTTAACCACAATCCTATATTTGATGACGTCACCTGATTTCAAAGTACCCGCTAAAAAGCTAAATGCATTAGAATAGGAATAGGTATCTCCAGCCAGCTTTTTAAAACCTTGCCCTTTTAACGCAGCTCCATTAATCGTGTATTCCATGTAAATGGTATCGATCCCCAAGTTGTCGGAGGCTAACAAGGTAGGCAAAGGAATATTCGTCTGAGAGGTAAAAATGTATTTTAGTGGGTTTGAATACACGACGATTGGCTTAACAGTATCAACCCCAATAACAAATTCGTTGTAACTCCCAAATTTTGTACCTGCAATGACAGGGGCTTCGGCCGGGGAAGTGAATTTCTTGCCAGACAATTCATTCGCAGTCCAATAATAGGAAACCTTCCGATTGGCCGTCGACTTAGGCAAACTGAGCAAGTAAGAGTAAGTATTTGTACCCGTCTTGGTAAAACTAGTCACTGGAGTCGCCGACAATATACTTTTGTCAATCGAGTACATGAGCTTTAATGATTTTTCATCCCAAAGTGTATCCGAATATACCTTCGCCGAAAAAAGCACTTGGTTCTCTTCCGTGTCCCTAAGTTCCGCATCGATGATATTAGAGGAATACCAACCTAGATCGTTGAATATACCCTTGACTATGGGACCTAATTGAGCCGTGATTTCACCCCTCGCAATTTGTGGTGTCATCAATGCATTTAAATTTCCGGGAGGATAGGTATTTTGATCCACATGATAGACACTGGAACCTTCCATATACCCCATGGGATTTGTTGGATTTCTTTGAGTAGGTTTGGGGGCATAGAGCCGCGCCGACTTACCCGCATTGTTTCTCAAAGTGGTCGTTGACGACAGATACAAACTATCTGAAATGATCTGTTTAAACAATTGGTTGGAATTTTTTTTATAGGTTAAGGTATCAACAAGCTGCCTATTTTTACTATCAAAAATAAATTGGTCAAATATACCAGGATACCCATATGTAGCGGTTGCTAGGCTCGTGGAGTTCGACGTTATATCCGCTTGAATTTGGCCAATAAACCCAAGTCCGTGGCCCATTTCATGCAATACCACCGAATATAAATCAATCTGACTGCTAGTCGGCACCCCATTCGTCCCTATAAACCAATCTGGGAAGTCCGAATTAAAAGTGGCTATAATATCGAATTCAGATTCATTTAAATTGGCATGAGCCATTTTTTCAGCCAATGCGATGGGATACCAAGTGTTTAATTTATTAGCCCCCACGAAATTTCTCACACTGGAATAGGCCCCCGCACTACCCAATACTCCCGAAGCCAATGGACGCCATTTTACATAAATACGAATGGGGACATCGGACTTTAAATAATTAGCCCAAGTAGCCGCTGCTTGTTCAAAAACAGCCTTTACATTAGCTGGTGGTGGAACTTCGTAGGTGACAATAAACTCACTTGTACTGACAGTGGGTATATTAGTTGCCAACGATTTCTTACTCGCGTTTTCAAGAATTTGAGCTAGGGTTTTGTCATAATAACCCTCAGGAAGTTTTCGGATAATACCCGATTTTTCAGGCGTAAATTCCTCTACCATTTCGCCCGGCTTCATTTCCATTTTTAATTTCTGCGCATATACGCCATTAAATAGACTGAAGACCAATAAATTAACTAATAAAAAAACGCGCATTATCGATGATTTAATTTGTTAAAAATAGAGAATATTAAAACATTTTTTGAAATAAGTCGACAAAATTAGGACTTGTCATATGCGTATGAGATAACTCCTCCGCGGTATGCGAAGTGGTGATTCCCACCACCTTCATCCCGGCAGATAAACCCGCTTCAATTCCCTGAAGTGAATCCTCTATAACCCAACAATCTTCGGGACTTACGTGGACTAATCCTGCGGCACGTACATAAATTTCTGGATCTGGTTTTCCTTTTGTCACTTCAGCCCCACCTATAACCGCATCAAAATAGGACCGAATACCTAGGCCATCTAAAATAAAGTCAATATTTCCAGGTCCAGCAGAAGTTCCCAAAGCCGCCTTTATTCCATACGCTTTTAGCAAAGTTAAAAAATCCATTAATCCAGGAGCCGGGGCTAAAAAAGGCCTATAAAAACCTCTGTAAATCTCTTCCTTCTCCTCTTCAAATTCATTGATTTCTTCTTTACTGATTTCACGTTTTAAAAGCCACTCAAACGTGTCCTTGGAATTCAATCCATTGAGGTCTTTATAAAAAATTTCTCGAGTTAAGTGAATCCCATGGCGTTCACAGTACAATAACCAAGCATCTACGTGGTAAGGTAAATTGTCAATTACCACCCCATCCATGTCAAATAATACAGCCTTCTGTGCCATCGAATTAAATTGTTATTTTTAAACCATCCTGAGCTAAAAAAACATGCTCAGGTAACTCAGCTTGCACCTCGGCATGTAAGCCCATCATATGACTCAAATGCGTTATATAGGCCTTTTCGGGCTTAATTTTTTCGATTACCTCCAAGGCTTCTGCCAAGTTGAAATGTGATACATGAGACGTTTTTCGCAAGGCATTAATGACCAAAATTTTGGATCCTTTTGCTTTTTCTAATTCTTCGTCTGAAATAAAACTAGCATCTGTGATGTAGGTAAAGTCTCCAAAACGAAAACCTAGAATATCGATGAAATAATGGCGAACTTTTATCGGAATAATGGAAACTCCTTCAATCTCAAAGGGCTTATTTTCAATGTAGTATACCTCGATTTCGGGAACTCCTGGATATTTATTTTCATCAAAAGCGTAGGCAAATTCACGTTTTAATTGGTCGATTACATTCTTCTGCCCATACAAAGGAATCGAAGATTTTTGCGCGTAATTAAATCCACGAATGTCATCCATACCCGCGGTATGATCCTTGTGTTCATGGGTGTAAATCACCGCATCGACGTGCTTTATCCCTTCTCTAAGTATTTGTTGGCGAAAATCAGGACCTGTGTCAATGATAAAACTTTTGCCTTGGGTTTCGATGTGAATGGAAACTCTCAGTCGCTTATCACGTGGATCATGGGACCTGCAAACTTCACAATCGCAGGCAATCATCGGAATCCCCTGAGAAGTTCCCGTTCCTAAAAACGTCACTTGTATCGGGGACATACAATTATTCCGTTAAGGCTTTCACTTGAGAAACCAATGCATCAAAATTTAAAGGCTTTGCCAAAAAATCATTGAAGCCCGCCTCTTTAAATTCTGCCAAGGAATAATTTCTTGCATTACCCGTGATAGCGATCATCGGTATTTTCGATTTGCTTGCATCACCTAAAGCGCGTACTGCCTTTGCACATTCCATTCCATCCATCACGGGCATATTGATATCTAATAAAATAATATCAAAATCAGCTTTGGCTAATTCGTCTAAAACTTGTTGGCCATTTTTCACCGCATGAATTTCAAAATTCTGAAATTCTAAAATCTTTTTAGCCAAATTTTGAATCACTGAACTATCTTCTGCAATCAATACTTTTTTCATAGAAACCAAATTTAAACGTGACGTATGCTTATAAGGGTAAAAATAGCCAATGAAACCTGCATTTCAAACCAAAAAAGCATAAAAAAAGCGATTCCTTAGGAACCGCCTTTCATTTATTTCTAAAGCCTTTATTTCACGTAGAATGAAACAGAAGTCTTGTCCCAATCTAAGGTTACTTGGCCCGTGGCCGAAACCCCAATGGTAAATCTTTCTGTCATTTTATGCTCACTAGGCTTAGCCGGAACACGCAAAACATCTTTTTCAGCTTTATAGGTATAAGCACCCCACATTTTAGCTTCCTTATTAAAAATGATTGTCCAATCCGTTTCACCTGGAATGGTAAATAAGGAATAAACTCCTTTGGCTAATGTCTTACCTTGAACGGTCACATCGTTTGAAAATTCAATGGTGGTGGATTCATTAGCCCCTGTTCTCCAAACCTCGCCATAAGGAACCAACGCTTTCTGCGCTTTTGTTCCGAAAACCAACCTACCCTTTACTGCAGGTTGCGCATATTTAATCATCACCTCAGTACTTCCCACTTTCTGAATAACAACTGCCGGAGGAGAAGGAATTTGAGTTTGTGCAAAAGCACCATAGCTTAAAAGACAAGTTAAGATAACAAGGAATTTTTTCATGATTTCGATTTAAAAATTGTTTTACAAATTAAGCCAATAATTTAATTTTAACACCAAAGCGCGGTTACGAATTTGAAAAATTTCTGGAAAATAATTATCCGTATAAACTAAAAATAAATCCGAAGCGGGCTTATATCGCCACTGCAATCTCGCATTTAAATTGACGTTTTTTGTTTGTTGGTTCAACTGGAAAAAAGTGGCAAAGAATAATTTATTGGTAAAGGTGATATCAATTTTAGGTCGAATAATCCAAAATTGAGAAGACACTTTTTTGGAAGCGGCTATATCAGTTCCAGGAATTTGAACATTTTGGATGTCATTGTAATCTAGGGCCATCGAAATACTTCCAAAAGGCTGGAATCGGTAGCCTAATTCAGCGGTTATGCCTGTACGCCAACCATCTCCATAATAACCCCCAAATCTAGCGGTCGTCGAATAAGTCAACAATTTAATAGGGGATGATTTATATAAAAAATTAATCGCGTTCCATGCATGTTCGGTGCCTTTTTTCAAGGCAGTATTCCCCATACGAGTGGCATCAAAATCATACAAAAGTTTAACATAATCATAGGAAAGAAAAGTACCGAAACTTGATTGGTCTTTAAGTTTTCCCTCCATCGCCACATACGTTGTATTATCTGTTTTCACACCCTGGTTATTCCAATAGTTCATGGAAGTAGCCCTTAATGTCAAATAAAATAATTTAGATGCTTTATTTTTAGGATAAAATATCTTTCCAAACTCAGGGTTGATAAATGTATAATTCACGCGGGGTACATATCCCACTTCCGGATTATAATTAGACCCTACCCACTGGTGTTTCCAACTAATAATCCAGTTGTTATCTTGGTAGGCTAAGGATGCGGCATGCGAAAAATTTTCGTCTTTATTTTGAGGTGTTAAGGAACCGTAATAGAATATTTTACCGGTCCAGAAATTATTTGCAGACGCTAGATTATATTCCACTCCAATATTGCGATTGTATTCCAAAAAGCCATTTTGTCTTTGTAAGTCTGTATCAATAAACGATTGCTTATTGATCATAAAAACACCCATGTTAGAACGAGCAAATAATTTACGCTGAAAGGCCACCATTGAATAATTTTGAGTAGGAACTCCTTTGGCTTCAATTCGCTCAGACTGCACATTCAATACTCCGATGCGCCAGTCGTTTGTCAACTTACCACTTAAACGGGCCCCGTAAGTAATGGGGGTTTGTTCATAAATTCCTGTTTTGGGATTCAACGCTAGGCCAATTCTCCTTGAAAAAAATGGGCGAATATTTTCCGTTCCAAAACCATCAAACAAATCCGAATTCTCAATAAAAAACTGCCTTTTTTCAGGATAAAATAATTCAAACCGATCCAAGTTCGTTTGTTGGCGATCCACATCCACCTGTGAAAAATCGGGATTTAACGTCATGTCCAAATTCATACTTGAACTTACGGATACCTTGATATCGCCCCCGATTTGATTTCGAAAATTAGTAGGATCTTTAGTCTCATAATTCGCTGATATACCTGAAAGAACATAAGGAATAACCGAAATATTTTGCTTGGGTGTTGGCGGTGGCGTATCCCAAACCAATACCCCTGCATAGGCCAATGAAGCCGTTGGGAATTGTCGGGGTACAGGCGCCCAGGCTGATTTCTCTTTCGCTTTTAAATCTAATCTTGAAAAGTTAATCCCCCAGCGGGTTGAATTTCCTCGATAACGAATGGACTTAAATGGTATAGCGGCCTCAAAGATCCAAGATTTACTATTATACGTTGTGGCCGACTCCCACTTATTATCCCAGTTCAAATTCATCTTAGCACCCTCGGACATTTGGCCATCCCACTGGGCTCCAGCGGCATTGGCACCGAATGAAAAGCCCGTAGTTTTATCCTCAAACGTATCAATGAAAACTAAAAAATTATCATTGCTTCCAAAGGAAAAGTCCCTCTTCAAAGACTCGACGACGTAATTGGACTCCGATTGTAAAAAGCATTCCGCTGAAATGTACAAATATTTATCATCGTAGGTCATTCGTACATCCGTCCTAAGCTTAGAACACAAAGTGTCAAAGGGATTGACCATCATAAAATCACTTACCGCAGCGGCAGAAAACCAAGCCGGTTCATCCAATTTTCCATCAATCTTTAAATTTCCATCTGCCTGTTTGATGTGCATTTTATAATTTTCATTTCGCTTTTGGCTAAAAGCGAAAAGGGGAATGCCCACTAAAAGTAATAAGTAAATATATTTTTGCATAGCTTATTGTAACCTTATCATACAAAGGTAATCTAATAATTGATAGGCTTTTCCTGAGTTGTAGGGAGAACCAAAATAAAAAGAACATTTTTAAAAGAATGTAAAGAAAATCCTTTTGCTTGTTTTATTTTTACAGTTCGAAATATATTAAACTATGGGAAGAGCATTCGAATTCAGAAAAGCAAGAAAATTTAAGCGTTGGGGACAAATGGCTAAAACCTTTACCAAAATTGGTAAAGATATCGTAATCGCTGTCAAAGCTGGTGGACCAGACCCTACTGCCAATTCCCGCTTAAGAGCCATCATTCAAAATGCAAAGGCTGTCAATATGCCTAAAGATAATGTAGAACGAGCGATTAAGCGTGCCATTTCAAAAGACCAAGAAGATTACAAAGAGATTGTTTACTAAGGATATGCACTACACGGCATCGCCATATTAGTGGAAACGACGACGGACAACATCAACCGAACGGTGGCTAATATACGTTCTTCGTTCACAAAATGTGGAGGAAGTTTAGGTACCCAAGGAATGTTAGATTTCATCTTTACTAGAAAATCCGTTTTCAAAATTACCGCTAAACCGGATATTGATTTAGAAGAATTAGAATTCGACCTGATTGATTTGGGCGGCGATGAAGTTTTTTTAGATGAGGAGACAAACCAAATCAATATCTACGGCGAATTTACCGCCTTTGGTGCCATTCAAAAGTTTTTAGAAGAAAAAGGTTTTGAATTGATGGGAGCTGACTTTGAGCGTATCCCAAATGAAACTAAAGATCTAAGTGAAGACCAAATCGCAGATGTGGAAAAATTAATTGAACGATTAGAAGAGGATGAAGATATACAAAATGTGTATCACAACATGACCTAATTCAATACCCTTTATTTTTTTAAGCGATATAAATAAGGTGCTTTATGTGCCCCACCCGAATACTTTTTCTCAATTCTTTCCAAGATATCCAAACTCAAAATCTTGCGCTGAAAGTTGGTTCGAACAATGGAAGTCCCCAAAATGGTTTCGTAGACCTGTTGTATTTCTGACATGGTAAAGGTTTCAGGCAATAAGTTAAAAGCGATTAATTTGGAATCCAGACATTCCCTCAACTTGAACAAAGCCATATCTAAAATCTCATTGTGATCTAAAAACAATTTCTTAAACTCCCTAACCTCTTGCCACACAAATTGATCGGATACATTCCCAAGCGATACATTCACCTTGTCATAATCAACAATGGCTAAATATCCCATGCTGATAAAACGGCTTGTAAGCCAGTCAAGATCATCCGTTGTACTCTCAATATCATTTTTAATTTTCTCAAATTCAGTTCTTGCATTCGAATTTCTGCCAAACTCTCCAAAACAGTAAAACTGCTCTAAAAAAACATCCGTTAAACCCGTTCGTTCATGCAAAACGCGTTTTGCTGCATCATTCAAACTTTCTTGAATTCCCACATATCCTCCGGCCAATGACCAAACATCAGAATTTAAAAATTTCAAAGTCAAGTACTTAAGTTGGTTTTCATGAAAACCAAACACAACACAATCCACTGAAATTCCGGGTAACCAATTTTTTGATGAGAACTCTGTATTCTTCATAAATTAATGCAATTTTTCTAAAATAAACTCCCTGATTTTTGCGGAGAAAATCAGATAACCTTTCTCATTTAAATGCAAGCGGTCTGCCACAAATATATCAGGCATCACTGTGCCATCAGGTAAATAAAAGGGGGAATGCATATCCAAGAAGAACCTTCCTTTTTGAGATTTACAATAATTCTCTAACCACAGATTAAACTGCTTTTGCTTGTCGACAATCGCAATGCGAGATAAGCTAGGGCGCACAGCCAAATATACCAATTTAGTTTTGGGCAATGCCTTTTTCAATCGGTTTGAAAAATCCTCGTATTCCTTGGCTAATTCTTCTATGCTTTTTCCTTTTGCTAAATCATTATCTCCTTCATACACCACGACGGTACTCGGTGCATATTTAACCACCATCCGATCAAAATAATACAAAGCATCCGTCATCGTAGACCCACCAAATCCCCGATTAATCGCTGCAATCCCGGCTAAATCCGTGGCAAAGGTTTTCCAAATACGAAAACTAGAACTGCCTATAAATAAGATTTGCCCTTTCGCAGGCATCGAAATAGAATCTTGCTTTTCGTAAGCCTTAATCTCATTTTCAAAAGCCTGCTGAGCCCATAATGGACTACTTATCAGGCATAAGAGAAAAATTATTTTTTTCATATTATTCGTTAGGGTATTTCAACCCGATCTCAGCCCGAATTTGATCTAATAAGCCCATCAACTCCTGACTAAATTGATGCGTCATTAAACCATTTTCCGTTCTACCCGCTCGTAAATCATTTTGAACGGCGTCCGCCTCATAACTATATCCCCAGCCCAATCGCTCAGGCTCAAACACCGTATCCACTTGGGATTCACCTTCATAGACCGACAAAGTAATCCCCTTCGTCTCATGGAATCGTCCATGCATGAAAATCTTACCTAGGGTTCCATAAATGGTACATGTCGTATCCGTCTGCGCCGCAAAGGTTGAAAAAAGAGTCGCTGTAGCGCCCGACTTATATTTAGTTACAATCGAGCAATTCATATCCACACCCGTTCCTGCCATCACTCCCGTAGCCTTCAATTCAAGCGGTTGGCCCAAAATTAATTTCGAAATAAATAAAGGATAAATTCCTATGTCCATTAATGATCCACCGGTTAAATGAGGGTTAAACCAACGAGCCTCTTCGATGTAAGGCAATTTGATTCCAAAATCAGCTTCCAAATGCAATATGTCCCCAATGACTCCTGAAGCTAAAATCTCCTGAACTTTAGCCACAGACGGATGAAAACGTGTCCATAAAGCTTCCATTAAAAAGATGTTTTTCTCCCGGGCTTTGGCGATCATTTTCGATACCTGACCCGAATTAATCGCAAATGCTTTTTCACACAAAACAGGTAAACCAGCATCCAGACATAACATCGTATGTTCATAATGTAAACCATGAGGTGACGCAATGTAAACCACATCGATTTCCCCACTTGAGAGCATGGCCTCGTAAGATCCATAGGTCTTGACATCTTTTGAATAATGAGATGCAAATTCCTGTGCCCTTGAAATATCTCGTGAAGCGACTGCCGCTAAATAACCATCCGTCACATAGGCCAAATCGTCTGCAAATTTGCGAGCAATGCCTCCACAGGCTAGAATACCCCAACGAATGGGTTGTGTCGTTTTCATATAGGTTTATTTTAAAATTTATTTCTTCAAATGGTCAATCAAGGTTTGTACTTGATTCACGTCTACAGCAGGGAAATTAGCGATACGAATTTGAGTTTCTTTCATTTTTCCATACCCCGCACCCACAACCATACCCGTTTTAGTCTTTAATCGATCAATCACCTCTCCCGCTAAATCTTTGCAATTTAATACGACTACCGTGGCAGAACGATGCGATTCATTTTCAACAAAAATGTCAAACTGATCTGATTTTTTTGCAAAATCATATAACAAGCTAGCCTTCTTATCGGTATCCTTTCGTATATTTTCTATCCCTATTTTAATTAAATCCTCAGCCACTTTTCCCAAGACATAAATGGCCATCACATTAGGCGTTTCCGGAGTTTCATAGTTGAGATAATTTTCCCACAAACTAGGCAATGAATGATAGGTTCCAACAATCCCTTCATTTTTCTTAATCTGTTCTGACTTCGCCAGCATCGCTTCATTAGCAATCCAAACTCCTAAACCTGCAGGCATTCCAAAAGCCTTTTGGACTGAAAACATAGCTGAATCAACCAAGCTGTAATCCAAATTTGGGTAGGGCGCCGAAGAAACCATATCCACGATGACAAACTTATTTTTGTTTGCTTTCTTCAACTTATGAATTTCAGTCGCACGCATTTGAACGCCAGAACTCGTCTCATTTGCCGTGCAACAAATTAATTCGGCATATTCTGGAACTGTAATTTCACTCGCATCAAAACCCTCACCAAAAGGTTTTTGAAAAGCATTCGCAAACTTGTGCAGCTCCTTTGAAAACTCGAAAAACTTTTTTGAAAATGAGCCATTGACCAAATGGAAACTCTCATGCTCCACCGTGTTCATGAGCACCCGCTCCCAAATTTCCGTAGCGGAACCCGTAAATAAGACCGCATGGCTCGTAGGTATATTTAAAAGCTCCCTTAACTGTTCAACCGTATGTTGATAAATCTTACGAAAAGTAATGGAACGATGCGAAATCGATCCCAAATTTTGTCGAAAAGCCTCTCGGTAATGATCCTCCACCGTAGGAAATAATGCGGCGGGACCCGGAGTGAAAAATATGGAATTGTGTTGACTCATCGCTAATATAACATTCTAAATTTAATCGTATCCTGTATCAATTTTAACTCATTCACTATCTCCTCAGAATATTCTTTGGCCACATCCGTAATGACATACCCTGTTTTTTCCGTTGTTTTCAAATATTGACCAATGATATTGACCTTGTATTTCGCAAACACATTATTGATTTGAGCTAAAATACCCGGTACATTATGGTGAATGTGCAACAAACGATGCGCATCCTCCAAAGGTGGCAATTGTAATTCAGGAAAGTTAACGGAGCCATAGGTACTTCCATTATTGATAAATTGGAGCAATTTAGTCGGCACAAATTCACCAATATTCGCCTGCGCCTCCTCCGTACTACCACCAATATGCGGAGTTAAAATCACATTAGGCAAGCCCCTCAATTCATTCACAAACGCCTCGTCATTTGTTTTAGGTTCATAAGGAAATACGTCGATCGCAGTACCCCAAACCTTCCCAGATTTTATGGCTTGAACTAAAGCCGGGATATCCACCACATGACCCCTGGACAAGTTCAAAAAGATTACATGATCTTTCATCCATGAAAATTCCTGCGCACCTATGATATTGGTATTCGACTTTCTCCCGTCAACATGCAAACTTATAAAATCAGCAAGGCCGAAAAGTTCCTTCAACGACTTGCATTTCTTTGCATTCCCTAAAGCAAGCTTATCGACGATGTCATAAAAATAAACCTCTAAGCCCAAAGCCTCCGCGATGACAGAAATTTGAGTTCCAATATTTCCATAACCGACGAGGCCTATTTTCTTGCCTCTGATTTCGTAGGAATTTTTGGCCGACTTATCCCAAATGCCTGCATGCATTTTGGTCGACTTTTCAAAAATGTCACGGGTCAACATCACCATTAAGCCAATAGATAGCTCAACGACACTTCTTGTATTTGAATAAGGCGCATTAAAAACAGCTATGCCCCGAGTTTCACATTCTGCTAAATCAATCTGGTTCGTTCCAATACAAAATGCCCCCACGCACATGAGTCGGGATGCATTTGGATGATCCAATACTTTTTTCGTTAAACTCGTCTTAGATCTCAAACCTAAAATGGATACATCTTTGATCTTCTCAATCAATTCATTTTCATCCAAGGCCCCTTTCAAAAGCTCCACTTGAAAACCTTCTTTTTTGAAAGCGCTAACAGCGGCTGGGTGCACATTTTCAAGCAACAAAACCTTAATCCGAGACTTTGGATAAGACTGCGCCCGACTCAAGCCATTGATATATAAAAACTCGTCCAATGACGGCACCACATAATCTGCTTTATCTGTCACTGCTTTCCGAGAAACATTTTCCGTGAAAGCAAAAAACGTATTGGCCAAGCCAGACTCCCGTAATTCATAATCCGTAATCCCATCGCCTATGACAAAAACCTCTCCCTCTAAAGCCAAAGACTGTAATAATTTAACCTTCCCCTTGTCTTGAGAAAGTAAATTAGTTTCATCATAGCCTGTAATATTACCCTCTGCATCATAGGTAAAGGTATTGGCATGTACATGGTCCGCCGCAATACCCATTTCCTCCACCACCGGAACGATGAAGTCCTTAAATCCACTAGAAATAATTAAAATCCGATCCGCATACTCCTCCAAAAAATCTTTGTTTCGCTGAAAAGAATCGGATATTTTACCTTTTAAAAAGGTGATCAATTGGTCTACGTGAGAACGATTAGCAGGCAATAAAGCCACGCGATCACGTAAAGAATCTGAAAACAAATATTCCCCCACCATGCCCTTATCCGTAATTTCACGAATTTTCGAGACAATTTCTTGCTGCTTAGGATTGCCCTGAAGCGCAATTCTTGCTAATTCATCCAAGCCTTCTACTTTGGTAAAAGTGCTATCAAAATCAATCACAATGGTCAATGGGTCTATCGGTATATTAGACATCTTATTTTTAATTTCGTCAATTTTTAAACCATTCAGCCGCTCGCTTTTCAGACCAAGTAATTCCTTGGTAATTTTTTGGATAAAAACCACAATGACCTCCGGCTATTGGAGCTTCCAAATAAACAAAATCCGAGGATTCAGCTAATTGATATGGAATACACTCCACCGTTAAAAATGGATCATTTTGTGCATTCACAACCAAAACCGGAATGCGTATTTTTTCCAAAAAATAAAGCGAACTATTCTGTTCATAATAATCCTCCGCATCTTTAAAACCATGCAGTGGACCCGTAATTACATCATCAAAATCTTTCAAACTCTTAATATTTGCCAACATGCCAGCCGTAATATCGTGAGGATATAATGCCGACTTTTCGGCGACTTTTTTTATAAGAGTTTGTAAAAATCGATGCGTGTAGATGCGGTTTTCCCAGCGGGCCAACTTCCGGCTACTGCTAGAAAGGTGTAAAGGTACAGAAAATGCTACAGCTTTTCGAATGAAATGAGGAGGATTTTCGCCCTGCTCACCTAACCATTTTAACGTTAAGTTTCCGCCGAGCGAGAAGCCCGCAAGCGAAATTTGATTCGCTCCTCGATCATGCGCCTGTCGAATAATGAAATCTAAATCATCCGTTGCGCCACTATGGTAAAAACGTAAAGCCCGGTTTATTTCCCCGGAGCAACTTCTATAATTCCAAGCCAGAATATTATACCCCTCGCTTTGCATCACGTGAATAAGTCCTTTCACATAATGCCTATCACTACTTCCTTCTAAACCATGTGAAATAATTAGGAGAGGCGTTTTGTCAATATCTCCCTGATTTAAATACCAATCCACATCTAAAAAATCACCATCATCCGTATTCAAACGTTCTCGGATAGGCTGTTGTGGCAATATCACATGGCGGAAAAGCGCAGGATAAATGCTTTGGGTATGGCCCTCAGGCAACCAAAAAGGCGAATTGAACGGAAATCTACTAGGTATTACAGGCACAGAATTATATAAAAAAGTCAGGTATTAATTGGTCTTCTCTAGTCGCAGGATTTACTCGGTATGCGTCGAAATTTACAATCCCCTCTTCCCGCAATACTTCCTCGTCGATATAAAAATGACCACTGACCGTATGGGCATCGCGATTTAAAATCACGGCCGCCGCATCAGCCATGATACTCGCTTTTCTTCCTAATTGCATCATGTCCGCATTTCCAATCGCAAATTCGATCGCCGCAGTGGCAATAATGGTTTTTGGCCAAAGCGCATTAAAGGCTACTTTCCCCTTAAATTCGGCAGCCATCCCTAACGTACATAAAGACATCCCAAATTTAGCCATGGAATAAGCTACATGATTTTCAAACCAGCGCGCCTCTACATTTAAAGGGGGCGAAAGCGTTAAAACATGTGGATTTTCTGATTTCAATAAATAAGGCAAACATGCCTGCGCACATAAAAATGTTCCTCGGGCATTTACTTGATGCATCAAATCATACTTTTTCATCTCGGTGCGCAGCGTTCCCGTCAACTGGATCGCCGAGGCATTATTGATCAAGATGTCGATCCCACCAAAGGTTTCCACTGCTTTTTGGACGGCTGATAAAACCTGATTTTCGTCACGAATGTCGACAATGCAAGGCAAAGCCTTTCCGCCCAAGGCTTCAATTTCGGAAGCAGCCGTATAAATAGTTCCAGCTAATTTAGGGTGTGGTTCAGCCGTTTTTGCAGCAATTACAATGTTAGCGCCCTCTGAAGCCAGTTTTTTGGCTATTTCTAAGCCGATACCTCTAGAAGCCCCAGTAATGAAAACAGTTTTATTTTTAAACATCTTACCTGAATTTTTATTTATCAATAAAATTACGATTTTCTTCTAAAGTAGGATACAAATTAAATATTTGCATTGTACTTTTGTGAATTAATTTTACGATTCCACAAGAATGATTATTCCATTTAAGTCAGTTAGTATTTCTCATCGTACCGCACCACTCACAATTCGTGAAATGGTGGCTTTGAATGAGGAGGAAAGCAAGGCGTTTGCGATCAAGTGCAAAGACCTTTTTGGCCTAAGTGAATTATTAATTGTGTCCACGTGTAATCGTACAGAGTTATATTATACGACTCAAGCAAACATCTCAGAGGATTTAGTCAAAGCCCTTTTAATTGAAAAAGGAATCGAAATAACCTCGGAATTTCTAAACTACTTTAAACATCTGAATGAAACAGAGGATTCTTTAAGGCACCTTTTTGAAGTGGCAACAGGTTTGCAATCCAAAGTAGTGGGTGATTTACAAATCCCCAATCAGATTAAAAAAGCGTATCAGTTAGCGGCTGATTTAAATTTAGCAGGACCTTATTTGCATCGCTTGATGCATACTATATTTTATTCCAATAAGCGGGTTGCCCAAGAAACTTCCTTTAGAGATGGTGCAGCCTCTGTTTCTTATGCGACAGTAGCCCTGGCAGAAGAGCTTTCTCAAGCGATTCCACAGCCTAAAATTTTGATTTTAGGTTTAGGGGAAATCGGCAGAGATGTTTGCAAAAACATGGAAGAAAAGGATTTTGCTGAATTTACCGTCATGAATCGGACGCAAGAAAAAGCGGAGAAAATAGCCCAAGGAATGCCTTTCCGAGTAGCGCCATTTTCTGATTTATGGGAAGAAATTTCAAAAGCAGACATCATCATTTCATCGGTTCGAACGGAAAGCCCAATCATTACCCTAGATGAAATAAAAAAACTTCAAGTCCTTTCCTTTAAATATTTTATCGACTTATCGGTGCCAAGAAGTATCGAAGACGGAATTGAAAAGAATCCTGGAATCTTACTTTATAATATAGACTCCTTAAAAGAAAGAGCCGATGAAGCTTTAGCGGCCCGAATGGCATCTGTACCTGATGTTCGCGTGATCATTGAGGAAAGCATCGTTAGTTTTAATGATTGGTCTAAGGAAATGGAAGTTTCTCCTACGATTCATAAATTAAAGAGTGCGCTTGAAAATATTAGAAAAGAAGAGATCAACCGACATATTAAAGGGTTAAATAAGGACGAAGTAGAAAAGTTGGAGAAAATCACCGCTAATTTGGTCCAAAAAATCATGAAGCAGCCCATTCTTCATTTAAAAGCCGCCTGCAAAAGAGGTGAATCAGAGAAAATGGTTGACATTTTGAACGAATTGTTCAATTTAGAGCATATAGAAGAATTTGAATCCTAATTTTTTCCGTGCATGGACAGCAAGGTTTTAAACCAATTGGCCCGTTATTGCGCCTACCAAGAACGCTGCATCTCTGAAATCAAACAAAAAATGAAGGACTTGCTGGTGGGCGAGTCAGACCAATCCACCTATTTAACCTGGCTTTCTGAAAATAATTATTTGAATGAAGCTCGGTTCGTCGAGCTGTATGTTCGATCAAAATTCAATCAAAAACATTGGGGTCGGAATAAAATAATGTTTGAATTAAAAAAAAGGGGAATCCCTGATTCATTACTTAGTCATGCATGGAATGACATTGATGAGGCTGATTACATTGGCCAATTGACAAAAATATTGCACAAGAAAAAGGCGGAAATAAAGGCGGGGACGAGCCAACAAAAATACCAAAAGTGTTATGCCTTTGCCCTTTCAAAAGGTTATGAGTCAAGTCTAATTGTGGCTCACCTAAAAGGCCTTTTTTGATTTAATTTGCTAAAAAACATTTTTTTTATACCTTTGGGGCATGAATTTTGAAAACAAAACTTATTACATCGGATATTATTACGCAGGGTATTTCCATTGCGCATAGCCGGTTACATAGGTTTTAAATATAACTTACTAACAACCGGCCCTTCGTCGGTTTTTTTGTTTTATGAGCTTACATATATCCACAGCATCTAGGTTAAATTCCGTTGAAGAATATTATTTTTCAACCAAATTAAAGCAGATAGCTCAATTTAAAGCAGAGGGAATTCCAGTCATTAATATAGGCATTGGTAGTCCCGATTTGGCCCCATCGCAAAAAACGATTGACGCCCTAACGGCTGCTGCAGCCAATCCGAATAACCATGCCTACCAAGGATACCAAGGAATACCGGCATTAAGAAAGGCTTTTGCTGATTTTTATGCCACTCATTATCAGGTAGCGTTAAATCCAGATTCTGAGGTGCTTCCTTTGATGGGATCCAAAGAAGGAATTATGCACATCGCAATGGCTTATTTAGAAGCTGGGGACGAAACGTTAATTCCAAATCCTGGATATCCTACTTACCAAGCTGCTTGTGCTTTAGCCGGTGCAAAAGTGTTAACCTACGATTTATCTGAAAAAACAGGCTGGCTTCCAGATTTGAAAGCGCTTGAATTAAGGGATTTATCGAAGGTGAAAATCATGTGGGTAAACTATCCACATATGCCGACGGGGGCAAAAGCGGATCATGTATTTTTTGATGAACTGAGGAAATTTGCGGTAAAGCATTCCATTTTAATCGTGAATGACAACCCATACAGCTTTATTTTAAATGATAAACCCATATCGATGTTATCCGTTCCCGGTATGATGGAGGTAGGCATTGAATTAAATTCCTTGTCTAAATCCCATAATATGGCGGGCTGGAGAATAGGTACCCTTTTAGGCAAATCGGAATTTTTAAATCCTGTTTTGAAATTTAAATCCAACATGGATTCAGGTATGTTTTTACCTTTACAATTAGCGGCTGTTGAAGCCCTTTCGGCAGATATCAAGTGGTTTGAACAACAAAATGAAATTTATAAGTCGCGCCAAAAACTTGTGTTTGAACTGCTCGATTTATTAGCCTGCTCCTACGACAAAGCACAAACGGGCATGTTTGTATGGGCAAAAACGCCTGGTAATTTTAGCTCAGGCTATGCATTATCGGATCAAATATTAATCGAAAATGCAGTTTTCATTACACCTGGAGGGATATTTGGATCTCAAGGAAATGAATATATCCGCATATCTTTATGTGCCAAAGAAGAAATTTTTAAAGAAGTCATTCAGCGCATTAAATCAAAATCAAATGGAATCTAAACAAAAGGTAGGCATTATCGGCATTGGGTTAATTGGCGGTTCCATCGCATTAGGACTTCGTGAAAGCGGTTGGGCCTCTGAAATAATCGGCATCGATACCAATCCAGAGCACCAATCAAAGGCTTTATCGCTCCGAATAGTTGACCGTGTAATGACTTGGGAAAACGCATTGAATGAAGTAGATATTTTTGTTACATCTACCCCAGTCGATGTATTAGTTAGCATTATTCCGAAAATATTAGACCAATTAACACCTCAGCAATTGATCATCGAGGTAGGTTCTACAAAAAGCCCCGTATTTGAAGCATTAAAAAATCATCCAAAACGTGCCCAATTCGTGTCGACACACCCGATGGCGGGCACCGAATTTTCTGGCCCCGAAGCGGCTGTTCTAGGTCTTTTTAAGAACAAAACCTGCGTCATTTGCGATAAAGAATTAAGCTCCGCTTCCGCCATACAAATCATTGAAGACTTATATATCAATGGCCTTCATATGCAATTGATTTACATGGATTCCATCGGTCACGATGTTCATACGGCCTATATTTCACATATTTCTCATATCTGTTCCTTTGCCTTGGCGAACACCGTTTTGGAAAAAGAAAAGGATGAAAAAAGGATTTTCGAATTGGCTTCCACGGGTTTTGAATCGACGGTTAGGTTAGCCAAATCTTCCCCAGAAACTTGGAGCCAGATATTCCACCAGAACCAAGAAAATTTATTAGACGTCTTAGACGAATACATTAATACACTCCTTAAATACAAAGGCTTAATGCTCGCTGGAAGTTATGACAAACTCAAAGATGAGTTAAGCAAAGCCAATGACATTGGCAGAATTCTAAACAATAAAAAAGGCCTTTAGGAGAATTCCTAAAAGCCTTTTTCGAAATTATCATTTCGGCTATTTACGCTTCTTTTTAAACGTGCAATCGCTCGGTTTTGATTTAATAAAATAGGTTTTAAAATTCAAGGCTAATGGATCCATGCAGCCTTCCAAGTTTAAGATTTCAATATTTTTAAACTCAACAGGATGGCTTTCACTTTGAAGTGAGATATAGCCTTCGGTCAACAACTGTCCCTTCGTTCCAAAAACAACTTCTTGGCCACTGACATTACCACCACCAATTTGAGGCTTTTGATAGGATATAACACTTTGGTCATTAATTAAATGTTGGACTAAAGAATCGCCCAACACATATACTTCCGCCTTTACCCATTGATCGCCATGATAGGTTTCTGATGTAGAATTGATGCAATGTGGGGTAAATAATTTCCCATTCATTTCCACATTCGTTCCTGGCGTACATAAATTACATGTAGTACGTTTATCCTTTCCATTACCGCCCAACAATTGGACTTCGATCGAAACTGGGAAATCCTGGTTTTTCCCCATCGTTTGAGGAGCCTGGCCATGAATCATAATTCCACTATTTCGCGTAGCCCATCCCGGACCGTTAATTGCTTGATCCCCCACAAATCGGTAGTTCAAACGTATGCGGTAATAACTGAACTTGTCTTTATAAAAAATATGACCAAATCGCTCATTAAATGAATCATAAGCATCATATCTCACCACTAGCTTACCATCTTCCACGCGAAAAGTATTTCCAAAATTTTCACCAGAAGCATAGTTTCGAATCTTCGGAGTCCAACCCGTTAAATCCTTCCCATTAAACATGGAAACCCATTCTTCTTTCGAAGCTTTTTGCCCCATTAAACTGGTGGAGACAAACAATAAAAGCAGCCCTAATTTTTTCATAGTAAGTTTAGTTTTTTAAGTATGTGATTTCCTAATTTTTTTCCTTGTGATTGACCCGAAACGATTCCATCCATAAAATGAATTCCCCCATAAAAACGTGAAATACTGGCTTCTTCAGCCGCTTGATTAAAAGACTTAAAAGGCCTAGCCTCGATTCCATATCTTGTTTCCACGGTATCCACATAAGAAAAATTTTCTCCTATGAAATGTGTTAATATCACAGCTGCTGTAGATGAGACCGTTGAATGGCCACTCGGATACTCCGGAAATGGAGGTGTCTGTAAAAAGGGTTTCCACGTAGGGTCAATTAATTTTCGGACGGCTGTTTCTGGGCGAATGCGATTACTGTGGTATTTCTCACGCCAACAAACCCAAAAGGCGTCTTGCATGCTCACAGATAATACGGTGCGGACCAACAAACTACGCCCGAAATCCAATTTTTTCTTTGCACACGCTATGGCAGAAATTCCCATCCAATGTGCGCCAGGAGAAATCTTTTTCATGGCGATTAATAAGTGTCCATTGGAAGAAAGCGCAAAAGGATTACAATCCCAAAAAGCAGCAATTTTCTGTTCCTCCTGTTTTTTACCCGCCAAATAAACCTGGTTTGCCAACGTATAAAATTCAGAACGCTGATCGCTTGAATATGCTTTAGGAGGTTTAATTTCGAAATCCGAAACCTCAGATTGTGACAATGAATAATTTCTGATTTTAGCAAAATAGGGCTCGACGGCCGGAAAGTAGCCCGGGGGAGTTGGATACCAATACCCTTCTTTCTTGTCGGGAGTGTATCGCGGAAAGTTGGACAGCGTGTTATATCGGTCGGCTTTTGCATACCCCAATATATTCTTAGCTACCATTTCTCCTATTGACTTTGAATGATCAATTACTTGGGTACTTATGCCCAATGATTTACAAGAGTCCAAGTAATTATTTTCCCAAAGTTCCATGCGCTTGCCTGAGGGCTGGATTTTTTTGGATACTTCCATCATGGCAATAATAGCCGCTAAGTTAGGGTCAGCATCAGTAAAATTAATTTTACTGATCAACGGATATCCATTCAAATGTTCCGAAATACGAGGTAGCGTGGAGTCATGTGCCGAAATAACCTGATACCCAGCTAAGCAAGTATAGGAGAAAAATCGCATGGCTAATGGCGGATTTGTGACATCGTGTACCATTAATTCCGTCATTTCACCTAATACTTTATCTATCTCTCGACCCGAAAATTCTACTTTTTTATTCTCAGTTTTGCAAGAAAAAATAGCGCATAAACATATCGTGACTAGTAAAATATTTCTCATCATTTCAGCATTTTGTAAGATTCCACGCCCAGAGAATTAATACCAAAGTACCAACGATCCTCCACTTTCAACATCGACCTTACATCACCTTTCAGCCAAAAACCACTCTTTTTTTGCGGCACCAAATTAAAATTTAATTGGCCATCCCCCAGCATCAAAAGCCCATAATTAGCATCCATTTTCCCTATCCGCAATTTTGCATGATTCATATTACCTGCCATAACTATATCTAAATGACCATCCGCATTCACATCTGCTATTTGAAAAGCAAAAATGGGTGAAGACTGCACGAATGAAGGTAAAGATTTAGACTCGTATTTCCCTCCCGCATTTAGACTAAATAAAGATGTTTTTAATTCCGTGGCTTGGTAAATTTTAGCGTCTTTTAATTCATCCTCGGTAAAAATGTCTGAGAGCTTGGCCTCGGCAAAACTTTGATAATCCGTAAAACGAGGACGCATCATTGAAATCTGTTCCAATAATTCATCTCTTGTTAAAAATGGCACTTTAATGCCTTTTACATACGTGGTTAAAATCGGCTCGACAGATCCATTAGAATCAAAATCTTTCACATATAACTCCATAGGTTCTACCACAGATGCTTTGTATTGAGAGTTTAATCCTTGGTTGCCAACTAACATCTCAAGCTTCCCATCTTTATTTAAATCCTCAATCCATAGTGCATTCCATAAGCCTGCAGGGGATTCATCGAAAAATGTCTTCGTGACATTTATGGATTTACCTTTGTCAAAATTGAAAATTTGCAATGGCATAAACTCACCTACAATGACCAATTCAGGTTTACGATCGCCATTTAAATCCTTAAAGTCCGCATCTGTGACCATGCCTACCGATTGAATTTCGGGATTATTTTTACTTACGTCCAGAAATTTCCCATTCCCTTGATTTAACAATAATTGGCTCTGGGGAACTTGGGGATATTGGCCTGGAATAACCCGAGCACCCACAAATAAATCAGGTAATTTGTCCCCATTTAAATCAATCTGAGTCACACAAGAATGAGAACCATTCGGATTAGGCAATTTGTTTTTAGATAAAGAGAAATTGCCCTTCCCATCGTTTATAAAAATCCGATCTTGTAAATAAGTAGATGTAGCTTCCAAATTAGCATAGCCTCCACTGGCCACATATAAATCTAAATCTCCGTCTGCATCCACATCCACGAACAAAGCATCTGAATCTTCAAATCCCTCAGAACCAGAAATTCCGACAGATCGAAATTGCCCTCCATTTTTCTGGATAAATAAATGAGCTTGGTTCCCTTGTGAAGCGCCTACAAAAATATCGGAAAGACCATCTTGATTGACATCGGCAGATTTTAAAACGGGCCCTACAAAAGATAAGGGATTGACCAATTGCGTTTGTCGTTTAAAGTCATTCACTGGATTGTTGCCAGAACTTAGAATTAATGACTCAGCTCGAGCGAAATACGATTTGTTTTCAAGCTCTTTCGTTTGAATTTGCTTGGCATCTTTTTCAAAAAAAGAAATATTTTTAATTTCTTTAATGCCCTTAAGCGTTTGCGATTTACCTGAATTCCAAAGCACTTTCACTGAATCAATCTTAGGTGTATTTCCTACACCTACATGCAGGCGAGGGCTCATACTGGATTGGTATCCTCGGTACATATTGGCATAAACAATTTGGGCTTGCCCATTTTGATACACGCTTACGCTTGCGCCCGTACCTTGGGTGTTTTCGCCTAAACCATGTAAATCGATTGAAATAGATTTATTTTCTTTATAAACTTCGTTGCTCTTATTCTCATATATAGAAGCCGGTTTATTGATATTATTCACAATAAGCTCCAAATCCCCATCGCCATCTAAATCTGCGTATGCCGCACCATTGCTATTCGTTGGTATATCGATACCCCAGTCGGCCGTTACATTTTTAAAAGTCGCATCCTTTTTATTTTTAAAAATGTAATTGGACACATTGGACGCTGGCATTTTTTGTACAAGGTCCAAGACATTCTCTCTTTGAATCGAATTTTGATTATTTTGAACATAGTCGCCCATGTACTTCAGGAAATCTAAATTGGTATAATCCCTCAAATATCCATTGGACACAAAAAGATCTTTCCAGCCATCATTATCATAGTCGGCGAACAACGCACTCCAGCTCCAGTCTGTGTTGGATATTCCGGCCAATTGGCCCACCTCCGAAAACATCGTGTTACCTGAAGCGTTTTGACCCAAATTTAATTGGAGCATATTGCGCATGATTTGATGTCCAAAACCCACCTTTACATTGAAATCATACTTTTCATAATTATCGGGGGACATCAAAAGCTTTTGCCTTAGATTATCTTCAGGCAACATGTCAAGCGTAAAAATATCGGGTAGTAGATCATTATTGACATCGGCGATATCGTTCCCCATCGAAAAGTGGGACATGTGACCGATGCTTGAATTAATCGTATTGACAAATGATTTACCTGCCTGATTGATGTATAAATAATCAGGAATGGTATAATCGTTGGACACATAAAAATCGGGCCAACCGTCTTGATTGACATCTGAAATTCCCACGGCTAAACCGTAAGAAAGAGTGGAACTTTGAATTCCTAATGCTTTTGTTTGATTAATGAATTTTCCTCCTTTGCCTGGATTGACAAAAAACTGTAACCCTGAATTTTCATCAGGTTTATTTAATAAATCGGCGGTACTAGATTCGTCCAAAACTGGCAATGATTTTGGATTATGGTTGACTAAAATCATGTCAAGGTCTTGGTCTCGATCATAATCAAAAAATACAGCATGCGTGCTATTAGACGGACTATCTAAGCCATAAAGTGCAGCCTCATCTTTGAATGTGGGAATACCCGAAGCATCATTCCCTTGATTGATAAACAATTGATTTCTTTTTTTCTCAGGTGGCAAATTTCCAGAGTAACATAAGTAAATATCTAATTTATTGTCCCCGTTAATATCCACAAAACTGACCCCAGTCTTCCAGGGACCCGGTCGGCCCATCACGCCGGCTTGTTGGGCTACCTCCTTAAACTTTAAATTGCCTTCATTAATATAAAGATGATTCGCCTCCATGTTACTTGAAAAGTACATGTCTTCTTTTCCGTCACCATTGAGGTCGCCTGTGGCCACTCCACCCCCATTGTAAAAATATTCATACATGAGGACATTGGTATTTAACCCTTCCTGAATGTTGTTTTGAAAATTAACTTGGGTTTGTTCCGGACTTAACAAGGAGAACAATTGAGGTTCGGAAGTCTCCTGAGATTCTTTGGATTTTTGGCATCCAAAAAGAAACAATAAAGAAAATAATAGGTAGTATTTTGGCACGAAATATTTTTATGCTAAAAATAAAAAAAGGAAATGGGAAAGTCGTTAAACTTTCCCATTTCCTTTAAAATTAATTTGGATTAATATCCTGGATTTTGAACCAAATTTTTGTTACGGTTCATTTCATCGCGGTGGATAGGCAAGAAATACATCTTATCTGCCCATGCACGGTTTTCTTTACCTGGATCCATTTCAACTACTTTATATTGATAATCATAGCTAGTAGGATCATACTTATAAAGTGTAACGGTTTTCCCAGCTTTCAGAGTACCGATTACGTTCATGATTTGAACTTTTCTACCTAATGTAGATGAAGCAATCATCCAACGACGTGCGTCATGGTATCTTTGCTCTTCAAAAGCCATTTCAATACGACGTTCGTTGCGATATCTTTGACGCAATGCATCACCACTTTCAGTCAAAGCAGGCATACCCGAACGGAAACGAATTTTGTTCAACCAAGCACGTGCCTCAGCATCTTGACCTAACTCGATACAAGCCTCAGCATAATTAAATATAGCTTCCGTATAACGGAAGAATGGCCAAGGAATTTGTTGCCAAGTACTTTGATCAACGATCGCTGGATTTGGATCTAAGAATTTACGGAAATAATATCCTGTATAACTTCCATTCCAATCTTCCACAGAACTTTTACGTGTATCTAATCCAAAGTAAGGCACCTTAGAACCACCTGAAGTGATTTCGTATTGGCCTGTTTGAATTTGGTTTAATGGATCTTTTGCAGCTACGTCAGCCGTACGTGGTTTCCAAGTAGAACCGTCATACATTAAAGAGACATAGAAACGAGGATCACGATTCGCATAAGGATTAGCCGAATGCTCTGCATTAGACCAAGAGAATTTAGAACCATCCATCATTTCGTAATCATCTACGAAATTTTGAATAGGTGCATTTCCAGCCCAGTTGTGATATCCGTTAGGCCCATTAAACAAACCAATACGACCACCATCTTCTTGCTTAGCATTGATAAAGTAGCGAGCGAAAATCAAATCTTTTTCACCACCATTTCTAGCTAAAGCAATATTTTGGTAATTCGCACTTCCGTCCTCTTTAGCTGCCGGAGCGGATAAGTTTAATTGACTACCAAAACCTGATAAATCTAACACTGCTTTGGCAGCATCCTTAGCTTTAGTCCAACGTTCAGCGCGTGTTCCATCCACATAGGCAACAAACTCAGGATTTGTGTAAGCAGCCATGGCAGCCGATTTAGACTTAGCCGTAGTTGCGTCATATAAATCACTGGCAGCATAGATTAACATACGAGATTTTAATGCCATAGCAGCAGGACGAGTCGCGCGGCCAGCAGCCATAGAAAGCCCATTCAATGCGGTAGAAGCTTCATCGCAATCTTTCACGATAAAATCGATACACTCCTTCATGGTATTTCTTTTTGACAAGAATTCCGTATCAGCTAATGAAAATGACTTATCCACGATAGGCACACCACCATAATAGCGAACTAATTGATGGTAAAAATAGGCTCTCATGAACTTGGCCTCTCCAGTCAAACGTGTTACCGTAGCGGCTGGAAATGTAGTTGCCTTTTTCAAGTTTTCGATCGCCAAGTTACAAGCACGTATACGAGTATACATGTTTTGCCAGCTTAACGTTCCGTTAATCCAACCTGGATCAGCAGGTTGAGAACGTGATTCAGTAATCGTAGTAATGTTACGACCTGGGTGTGTAAAGGATGCCTCATCCGTTAAGGAAGCTAACATCTGCTCATTAAATCCTCCTACTCCTAAACCTCCATAGAGTTCAGTTACAAAGGCATCTGCTAAGCTAGGATCTGTCCAAACGACAGATTCCGAAAGTTGATCTAAAGGTTTTGTGTTGACAAACTTGTCATTACAGCCAGTAAAGACAGTGCCGAAAACCGATAGCGCAATGATTAAATATCTTTTTTTCATTGTTTTGTCTATTTAGTTATTAAAACGTTGCTGTTAATCCTACATTAATAAGTTTAGATTGCGGGTAGTATTGTCCAGTTGCATTAACTGTTTCTGGATCATATACTCCCAACGCATCCCAAGTAAACATGTTCAATCCGTTGGCATACACTCTGCAATTCTTCAAACCGATTTTGCTCAACGCTTGACCTGGTACATTGTATCCAATTTCAAAGTTTTTCAAACGGATGTAATCGTTACTACGTAACCAATACGTGTTATTTCCAGAGAAATATTGATCATTACGGTTAGCTAAACGAGGATGAACACTGCTTGGATTTTCTACTGTCCAACGATTTTGGTAAATATCCAATAGGAAGTTACCAATGTTTCCAGACTCACCCGCACTTACGTATTGCATCGCACCAGCAGCTCCTTGAAATAAGATTGTTAAATCAAAGTTTTTGTATGAAGCACCTAAGTTGAAACCACCTTGGAATAAAGGCAATTGAGTAAAGTCATTACGAACCATATCGTTCGGGTCGATTTTGCCATCCCCATTCCAATCCTTGTATTTCATATCACCAGGACGCAATGTATTTACGATAGCTTTGTAGCTAATTGTATTTGCATCAATAGCTGCTTGGTCTTTAAATACCCCATCATATTGATATGCAACGTAGGTATTCATCGGTCTTCCAGTAGAGCGTTGCCATTCTGGTGCACCCGGAGCTTCATCCCAGAATAAGATCTTATTCTTAGCATAACCTCCATTTAAACCTACATTGTATTTGAAATCACCAATTTGATTGCGGTATCCTAAGGTAAAGTCAAAACCTGAGTTTTCAACTTCTCCAATATTCTGAGCTGGTAATGTTAAACCTGTCGACTGAGGAACAGATGCATTTTTTACCCAAAGAATATCCGTACGCTTATTATAGAAATAATCTAATTCAAAAGTCACTTTATCATTAAATAATGAACCTTCTAAACCGATATCCGAGTTGGTAGCCACCTCCCATTTAATGTTGCTATTAGGGATTTTGGTTTCAAACAAGGTTTTAGTTTCTACGTTACCGATAATATAACTTCTAAATCCATAAGTAGATAAATACTGATAAGTAGCAATTTGATCATTACCCATTTGTCCCCATGAACCTCTTAGTTTCAAGAAATTGATTACAGGTAATTGGTCTTTGATGAAACTTTCTTCTGACATCACCCAACCTAACATACCGCCTGGGAAAAAACCATAACGAGTTGCTTCAGGGAAAATATCTGAACCATCATAACGCCATAAGAACTCAGCTAAATACTTCTCTTTGAAGTTATAAGCCACACGACCAAAATAGTTCAAACGTGCACGCTCATAAGCACCACCACCATTATTTTTCTCTAAATCACCTCCTGCAAATATTTGATCCAAAGCAGGTGAAATGAAGAAACGGCGATACGCATTAAAGTTATCTCCAACAATTGTTTCTCTGTTAGAACCTGCTAAAAAAGTAACACTATGATCATCAAACTTGCGCTCATATGTCATGATAGCTCCTAACAAGATGTTTAATTGATTCTCATCTCCTAAGGTTAAACGAGGCTCAGCAGGCCCACGCTTACTAGCCACCAATAATGGTGTTTTACCATCTGCTTCAAATCCAACACCTTTTTCATATAAAGTCCAAGGTGTCTCCCAACGCTTAGTCGCACGGAAACGCTTATCAATCGCAGCAGTACCTGTAAATTTCAAACCTTGTACCCAAGGAATTTTAACGTCTAACTGTCCATTTGTTTGGAAATAACTTTGCTTATCCGTTTCGTATCCAGTTTGATTCGTTGTAATAACCACCGGGTTTTCTCCATTCTCAATATCTGGACCCGGAAGACCATTTGGCCAAAAAGCTGGTTGGTTTGGTTTTCCACGCATTTGCATACGGAAAATTGCTCCTGCCGCTTTCGTGGGAAATCTACGTTGCTCCTCACGACCCATTAATCCAATAGATAAATTAACGTTTTCGTTAATCTTTGCATCTAAGTTTAAACGCAAATCATACTGATCATAACCTGTCGCTGAATTTTTGTAGTATGCATCTTGGTTTTGGTAACCTAAAGAAGCTAAGTACTTAATATTCTCACTACCACCACTCATTTGAACATTGTGGCGAGTTTGTGGAGACCATGCTTTCAAAGTTGCGCCGTACCAATCTGTATCTGGATGCAACCATGGATCTGACCCATCTTTGTATTGTTGCATATCCGTAGGAGAGTAAGGTGCTTTACGACCATTGTAAACACCTGTTGCCTTATAAGCTGCTGTAGCTTCTGCCCATTGTGAAGTAGGTAATCCATAAATATCTAAATCATTCAACATACCCGCATATTGTGCTGCATTGGCTAATTTAGGAATTACGGTTGGCTGAGAAAAACCTTGATTGAATGAATAAGATAACTCAGGCTTTCCTGATTTTCCTTTCTTCGTTGTGATCAAAATTACTCCATTCGCTGCACGAGCTCCATAAATAGCTGCTGAGGCATCTTTCAAAACGGAGATCGTCTCAATGTCAGCAGGATTAATACGGTCTAAACCACCCGCACGATTTGGGATACCGTCGATTACGATTAAGGCATCATTGTTATTCAACGTGTTTGCACCACGAATACGAATAGATGAACCATCATAACCAGGCTCTCCAGAACGGTTAACAGCAACAACCCCGGCCATACGACCTGCGAGTGAATTACTTAAGTTAACACTAGGTGATTTCTGAAGGTCTGATCCCTTTACGGCAACAACAGATCCTGAAATCGTAGCTTTTTTCTGAACACCATAACCCACGACAACAACCTCAGAAAGGCTTTTTGCATCAGGATTAAGGGACACGTTGATAATACTTTGATTCCCTACGGTTACTTCTTTACTTTCATAACTCACGAAAGTATAAATGATTTTACTAGAACTACCAGGTACAGAAAGACTATACTTTCCATCCGCATTCGTCGTGGTTCCCTTATTGGTCTCCTTAACGATGATGTTAACTCCGATCAAGGCCTCGCCTTTTTCATCGGTCACTTTACCTGTAATAGTTTGATTTTGGCCAAATGCCACCCATGAACTGGAGAGCAGAAAGGCCAGCAAGTACAGTAACTTGCTACGGTAAAAGTTTGATTTCATAAAATGATTTTTTAAAAGTTTAATCGACCCAATGGTTTTATTAGTCGACTCTATTGTGCCGAAGATATAAAGGCTTACTATAAAAAAAAACTGTTCTTGCAAAAAAAATGCGTTTAAACTAAACCAAGGCGCTTTTTTCAAGGGATCGGGAAGTTTGGCTTATGTTTGAATAATCCTATTAAATTATAGAGTAAATGGTATTTAAACTTTAAATAATGCTATTAAATTTCTATTAAAAAATGATTAAAAAAAAAACGACGTAGCTCATAAATATATGGCTACGTCGGTAAAAAAAAATATTTTAATGAAGAACTGAAAAAATTATGGTTGGCTAATTTCCTCTAGGTGCTCTAAAAATCGTAGGCCTCCAAACATCATTTTTACTATTAATATCTGGGAAGACATGGTCGGGATCGATGGTCACCGACTTTATCGGAAGGTTAGTAGATGTTCTAAAGGTCCAAGAACTTCCTCTTTGCCATATTTCCACTGGAAATGTAAATCGTTCCTTCGCCCCACTAACTAATTCCACATCCACCACGGCTGGCATCGCCATCTTTTCCATGTTTTCAATGGTAATTAAGGCTCCTTTGGTTGGGTCTTGTTCGATGTAATCCACATCCTTCACCGATTGATCTAGACGCCATAATTCGTAAAACCAAGATTTCCAAAACCAACCCAAATCCTCACCCGCTCCATCTTCCATTGCCTTGAAAAAGTCGAGTGGAGTAGGGTGTTTGAAGGCCCAATGCTTGATATAATTCTTAAACGCATAATCAAATCGATCTGCCCCTAAAATATTTTCACGTAAAATCTTTAAGCCTATGCCTGGTTTGTTATAGGCTTCCCAACCTAAATTCATGGGCTGAATGACATCAGGAATCGAAATGATGGGATCTGCATATTCCCTAAACATCCTAGGGGCTATTTGATGCATGTCCATTTTTTGGCTTTTAAACTCTCCTTTATTAAAGGCGTCCATGGAATAAAAATTGATGAATGTATTGAAACCTTCATCCATCCAAGGAAACTTACGCTCATTCGAACCTACAATCATCGGAAACCAGTTGTGCCCAAACTCATGATCTGTAACTCCCATCAGCGCACGCGTTTGATCACGGTATCCACAGAAGATAATTCCTGGATATTCCATACCTGAAACGATACCCGCCACATTCGTCGCTACCGGATAGGTATATTCGTAAAGCCAATTTGAGTAATATTCAATCGACGCTTTCACATATTCCGTCGAGCGCCCCCAGGCATTTTGCCCATTAGACTCCAAAGGATAAACCGAAACAGCCATAGATTTTTTACCACTTGGCAAATTGATTCTTGACGCATCTAAAATGAATGATTTTGAAGTGGCAAATGCGACATCACGGGCATTCATACATTTGAATTTCCAAGTTAAACGATCTTTCGATGGTCTCGAAGCAGGATTTAACACCTCCTCAGCGGAACGAATCACCACGGTCGTTTCAGACTGTGCCGCCAAAGCCCATTTTTTCACTTGGTCCGCCGTATAAACCTCCGTAGGATTAACAAGTTCTCCAGACCCTACTACGATATGTGAAGCTGGTACATTAATGGAATACTCAAAATTTCCATATTCTAAATAAAATTCACCAGCGCCTAAATAAGGTAAGACGTTCCAACCTTCTATATCGTCATATACACACATCCTTGGAAACCATTGGGCCACTGTGAAAATTGCGCCATTTTTAGTTTCTTGGATACCCATTCGGTCATGTCCGTTCGTCGGAGACTTAAAGGAATAAACGATTTTAATTTTGGCTACACCCACTTTTTCAACCAACGGTTGGGCCAAACGAATTTGCATACGAGTATCTTCCACCACAAAATTTGCCGCTTTCCCATCCACCGTTACACTCTCTATTTGATATCCACCCTCAAAACCTATATTACCAAATCGACCTCCAGAAACGGGAGTGGTTTTGCCTCCACGCGATTTGGTCGAGAATGAATTTTGGTCTAATTGCAACCATAAAAAAGGCAATTTATCCGGAGAATTATTCTTGTAGGTCATCTCCACTTCACCCGAAATTTTACGTGCTTCTTCATCTAAAGATGCGGATATTTTATAGTCAACCGAGTTTTGCCAATACGTTGGCCCAGGAATACCAGAACCCGAACGAGCCGAAGATGCAGGCCCATAATTCCATAGTGGATGGAATAATTCGTAGGCATTATACGTCGACTTAGTTTGTCCCAAAGCCGAAAATGCTACAAAAAATAAAAGGAAAGCTGTATTTTTAATCATGATGCTTTTTGTTAAAAAATAGTTAATATTTCATCATCCAATAAACGCTTAGATAAACCTAAAGTCTTAGGAACCTCATAATGGAAGAAAAACTTCATCGTATGAATTTTATCTTGGTAAAAAGCGAGTTCGTCAGCGCTCAACCCTCCCGCATTAATGGCCGCAGCGGCTACATTTCCTTGTTTTAGCCATTGCCATGCCACCGTTACGATACCAAACAATTCCATATACAAAGTAGAATCAGCCAAATAAATATCAAATTTTCCTTGCATGGCAATGCCTAATTTGTGCATCGTCACCTTGGTCAAATTGGCCACTTCCGCTTCTAAAATATCCGCATATTTAGCCACTAAATCAGAAGATTTACCTGATTCAATATCTTTTGCAATCCATTTCCCTAAGGTTTGAAGCGCCTGACCATTGTTTGATGGGATACCTCTACCCAACAATGTTAAGCCGTGAATTCCGGTCGTTCCTTCATATATAGACATAATCCGAACGTCTCTGGCCATTTGCTCCAAAGGAAAATCTTCCGTATACCCATAACCACCTAATACTTGAAGTCCTTGGTTTACAGCCAAAATTCCCATTTCTGCTGGATAAGTTTTTGCCACAGTCGTCATTAGATCTAACAACAATTGGGCCTCCGACTGTTCTTCACCTTCCGCGCACTTAGTTAAATCATCCCAAAGGAGGCATTGGAAAAGCAATCCCATGGATCCTTCGACAATTGCCTTTTGGAAATACAACATACGCTGAACATCCGGATGATTTTTAATTAAAGTCGGCGGAGTATTTGGATCTTTATTGGTCAATAAGCGCCCCTGAGATCTTTCGTTTGCATATTGCTTCGAGAAATGATAGGCGGCAGAAGCAATGTAAGCCCCACCCATACCTACTCCGATTCGCGCCTCATTCATCATTTGAAACATGTATTTGAGACCTTTGTTGGGCTCGCCAACTAAATAACCTATTGAAGGTCCTTTATCTCCGAAGGATAAATGAAGTGCCGGTGTCGCTTTTTGGCCCATTTTATGGTAGACACCTAAAGAAACCACCTCATTTTGAACCAATTGGCCATTTTCCATTCGTTTTTTAGGCACGACAAGAAGTGAAATTCCCTTAGTACCTGCAGGAGCACCTTCTAATCTGGCTAAAACTAAATGTATGATATTTTCAGAAAAGTGATTGTCCCCTCCTGAAATGAATATTTTTTGACCTTTAATCGAATAAGTTCCATCTCCTAAATCTTTGGCAGATGTAGTAACGTCGTTCAACGAGCTTCCTGCTTGAGGTTCTGTCAAACACATCGTTCCAGCCCACTTGCCAGAAAGCATGTTAGGAACAAATTTATCGGCTAATTCTTTTGAACCAAAAGATGCAATTAAATGTGCCGCACCATGCGAAAGACCGGTAAACATGACAATCGAATTATGCGCCGCACCCCGAATGAATTCATGTGCCCCGCCTATTAATGATGGCAATTGCTGGCCACCATGCTCAAGATCAAAAGTAACTCCAATCATTCCCGACTCACCCATCTCCTTCATGTACGGCTCCACTCCTGGATGCACTTGCACCACGCCATCCACTAATTCAGCTGCCTTCCGATCCGAATCGACATAAATGGGACGCAAATATTTTTCTGCAATTAAATCAGCTGAATCCAATAACATGTCAAACATGTCAGGTGTATAATCCGCAAAGCGAGGATATTTACAAAGGGAATCCGCATGAAAAACCTCCTTTAAAAGGAAGTCGAGATTCCGACGGTCATATTCTTTAGCCATAATTTTTTAAGTATTTAAAACAAATTTGCAGAGAAAAAATATATTATGCAAGCATACTATATTTTTGTTGATTGATATCATAATTTAAATCCAACAAACAGTCTTTTACCTAATTTGATCCTTTAATTTTTCTAATTAAAATGAGATTGTTTACGGCAATGGATCATAGCCACTGCCTCCCCAGGGATGGCAACTAGATATTCGCCGAATGGCCATTCGAAATCCCTTGAAAAAGCCGTATTTCAATAATGCTTGTTTTGAATATTCGGAGCAAGTCGGTTGGTACCGACAGGAATTAGGCAAAAATGGAGATATCATTCCTTGGTACATGCGAATTAAACCCAAAAAGATTAATTTTAATATCGTGCCCAATTTTTTATCTAGAATTGTTTTGCTTCCGTTTATTTGTCAATTAAAAGAAGCGAAGATTTGATATAAACGCTAATTTAAATAAATTGCCTTAAATATTTTCTAACCAATATGCCGAAAATTGCTAAGAGTTCTAAACTAATACTCATATTATCGACCTTTATCTTAATCGGTCTATTAGCAAGTTCTCATCAAACTAGAAGTTTCTTTCATTCAAAAACAAAAATAGAGCTAAAAAACGACAGTATTAGTTTGCTTTTTGATCCCAAAATAGCTGAACAAAAATCCATCAAATTGGATACTTTTTTTAAAAAACTCCAACAAAACACCGGCTTCAACGGTGCAGTATTAATTTCTCAATACGGAAAAGTTATTTACAATAAATCATTTGGCTACGCCAACTATTTTACAAAAACACCCATCAATAGCCACACCCATTTCCAGTTGGCCTCCGTGTCCAAGCAATTTACCGCTGTGGCCATCATGCAACTGAAGGAAAAAAACTTATTAGGCTATGACGATCCCATTTATAAACTCATTCAAGGTTTTCCTTACGATTCTAGTTTAACCATTCGGAGTTTATTGACCCATCGTTCTGGCCTTTCTGATTATGCCTACAACATGGATAAAATGTATGATAAGAAAGTTCCACTAACCAACCAAAAGGTAGTGGAAATGATGATCCGTTTAAAACCCCATATTGATTATCGGCCGAACGCACGTTTCAACTACAATAACACTAACTATATGTTACTGGCTTATATCGTGGAAAAATTAAGTGGCGAAAATTTTAGGACCTACGTGAAGAAAAATATTTTCGAGCCTGCAGGCATGAAAGAAACATTTATTTACGATCCATTGCATCCAGAAATGCTAAAAACTGCAGCTACAGGATATGTGCCAAGGCGCGGAGGGCCAGCCGTTTCTGACTTTAATCACTTAGATGGAGTGACAGGCGATAAAGGGATTTATTCCACCGTTGAGGATATGCATCTTTGGGACAGCGCTTTAAATGAAGAAAAATTAGTCAAATCAAGCACTTTGGAGGAGGCCTTCACTCCACAACACACTATACCTACTACCCTTCCAAAAAATTATGGATTTGGTTGGCGCTTAACACAACTCGATAATGGTGAGTGGCTTACCTACCATACGGGATGGTGGCATGGATTTAAAAATTACTATCTTCACAATCCAAAAGACAATTCATCCATTATAATTTTGGGTAATATGGCTGGACATTCTTTGGGAAGAGTTAACGTAGTTCAATCGATTTTATACCCAGAAAAAGCAAATTTATTTATGAAAGGGGAAGCACTTCCATTAGAATTCACCTCTGGCAACTAATTCAATACCTTATGAAAAAATTCATCTTATTTACAATCGCATGGTCTTGCTTCAGTATTTCAAGCTTTGGCCAAACAGATGATGACGCGATCAAATCGACCATCAATACCTATTTCGACGGATTCACCAAAGGTGATTCTGCGAGCTTAAATAAAGCATTTTACTCAGGTGCTTTATTAAGAAACCTAAATACATCCACTGGAAGAGTTCAAGACTCGCCAGTAAAAACCTTTATAAGTAAAATGCCAACAGGTGGGGTTAAGGCCACTGGAAAATTAATTTCCTATTCGTATGCAGGAACCTCTGGAGTAGCGACCGTTGAGTTGCAATTTGCTGACTTCAAATACATCGATTTATTAAGCTTATTGAAGATTAATGACCAATGGAAAATTGTTTGTAGGGTTTACAGCCGAGTAGAATCGGATGTCCAATTAAAAGGGTCTGCTGCTTCAGAAGCAGTCGCTGCTCCTGCCAAAAAGAATTCCGCTAATGCCAAACCAAAAAAGAATGATGGTTGGTAAAACCCAAATTTAAATCCTACTCCTCTGTAAAAACAAAAGGGAGGTCTTCAAATGAAGACCTCCCTTTTGTATATGCTCATCTAAAATGTTTACCAGTAGATAGGACCCTTGCCTAAATACTTTTCAGCAATGGGCATGTAATAAGACTTTAATTCTTCGAAATTAGGCACCACTGGTGATTTCGTATATAAATCATATTGATTGAAATCCTTAATCCACGCTAGATATTGCGCATCCTTTTCATTCAATAAAGCCTGATAACTTCCACCGGTATGCCATGGATAAAACGAATGAAAACGAATCATCGCCATTCCCGCCTCAGGAATTGTATTCGTAGGATGATTTTTCAATACTTGGTATAAATATTCATCATGTCCCCACGCTAATTCTAAATTATCTAACCCACATCCCGGATTATAAATACCTAATTCTGAGTTAAAACGATCGACCAACATGTCTGGGTTTTCCTGATTGAATTCTGGATAAACACAGGTGTCAGGTAATTTACAACCGACAACAAATACATCGCCAACTAATCCCCACTGCTCTGCTTGGCTTGTTCCATCCTCATCAGAACCAAACAAATACATGGCTTTTCCTAAATCATGAATCAAACCTACCAATTGCATCCAATCCGGACGGCCATCTTGGCGTATTCCTTCAGCAGATTGCAATAAGTGAATAATGTTAGGAAGATTCAAATCCGGGTCGCTCACATCGATTAATGCATTTAAACGATCCATCATATCCCATAAATCCATCGGACGCTCAAAAGTCAAATACTTCTTTTTCATCCTTTGAACATAATCATACGTCTGGCGCGTACGCATCTTATAATAATGATCCTTTACGGCTGCAGTAATATCGCCTTGCTCGTAATTACGAAATTCGGATTTTTCTTTAACTATAGTTTCCATACGAAATGATTTGAGGAACCAAATTACAAAAATGATTTTAAAAACAAAAAATCAATGGGTCATTAAAGACAAAGCAATCGAGCTTAAAAGCATCAAGAAACCAAGAACAAAAAATATGGTAGGATTTAATACCGGGACAGAGTTGTCGCTTAAAGATGCTTCATAGGGATTTTCAGAAAGGTACCGAACAGGTATTTCTTGGCCAATCTCACAATTTTTTGCAATTCCCTGCTCAGCTTCTCTTCTAAATTCCAATCCATTCACATGATAGGCAACAATTGGAAAATAGATAGGAAAACGACCTGAATGATCGCCCCGTGCATATCGCTTAGAAATCTCAACAATCTTACCATACGTTGTTTTTGAATGAGAAACCCATTTTGATCTCTTTTTATACAAGAAAATTCCAACCACAATGAGGGCTACGGAAATTAACAGAAACAGACTCAAAAATAAAGTCATAGAACCCTGAAAAGCTCCTGTTGGCCGGCCTGAAATTAACAAAACTCCTTGTAACAACATATTTAATTTTAATGCATTCAGCTATAAAATCCCTGAATTTTGGCCAAAGCAACAACAAAAAAAAATTAAAATCAAATTTTGTAAATTCTTGATAAAAAAGCTTCAGGATCATAATCAAAGCACTTTTTACTCATTTTTGTCAGACATCAAAAAATAAGATTAAAATTTGATAAATTTTTATAAAAAATTGTACAATTCAGTCATTTTAGGTTTTAATTTTCATTGAGTTTCGCCAAAAAAATATTTTTATAAAATTTTTAATTTCATGCAAATTTGTATTTTTGACTTCCAACTAATCTGTAATTATGAAAAATACGATAAAATTCCAGCTCATTGCCATGATGTTTTTGATGTTCTTCTCTTGGGGAGCATGGTATGGCCAAATGAGTAAATACCTACTAACTACTTTGGGTGCTACAGGGGACCAAGTGGGTAATGCATACACGACGTTTTCCATTGCAGCAATCTTTGCTCCCTTTTTTGTCGGACTCATTGCAGATCGTTTTTTCTCAGCGCAAAAGGTGATGGGATTTCTTAATATTTTAGGAGGTGTCATTTTATATTTCTTGAGTCAAACGAAGGACCCTGAAATTTTCTTTTGGTACATTTTAGCTTACACACTTTGTTTTGCACCTAATTTGGCCTTGTCGAACTCCATTGCCATGAATCAAATGCAAAATCCTGAAAAGGAGTTTCCTGCGATTCGAGTGACGGGAACTATTGCATGGATTGTAGTGACTAATATCATTGGATTTTTAGCCTTAGGCGACAACGTAGCTATCTTTCAAATTGCCATGTATAGTTCATTTGCCTTAGGAATTTACGCCTTCTTCCTTCCAGATACCCCACCGAAAGCAGATAAAAATGCGTCGATTGGGCAAATCATTGGATTAGATGCCCTCAAATTATTCAAGGATCGTTCATTCCTTATTTTCTTTATTTCATCCATCTTAATCTGTATACCGCTCTCGTTTTATTATGCAATGGCAAATCCGTCCTTAACAGATTCACATATGACCAATGTTGAAAACAAAATGTCATTGGGGCAAGCCTCAGAGGTTATTTTTATGCTCTTAATTCCACTGGCTTTCATCCGCTTAGGAGTCAAAAAAATGTTAATCGTAGGGCTTGTTGCCTGGATTATTCGCTTTTTATGTTTTGGCTACGGAGATGGAATCCAAAGTGAATGGATTTTATATATAGGAATTGTTTTACACGGAGTATGCTTCGATTTCTTCTTTGTCACCGGACAAATCTACACGGATCAAAAAGCGGGCGAAAAGATTAAAAGCTCGGCCCAAGGATTAATTACTTTAGCCACTTATGGCGTGGGAATGGGCATCGGATCTAAATTATCGGGAATCGTTTTAGACATGTATACCAGCGGAGGTGTGCATGATTGGAAATCAGTTTGGATGGTACCAGCAGCCATAGCTGCCTTAGTGCTTATTTTGTTTGTACTTTTCTTTAGCGAGAAGAAAGAAACCGCTTAAGTATTTTTAATTTTTCGAATCATCCAAAACAAGAGTGCCGGGAAAAAACGTTTAACAAATAGGCCCAAAGCCTCAAGCTTTCCGCCAATGAAAAACTCGTTTTTACCGGTATTTATCGCATTTAAAATAGCCTCCGCTGTGACGGTCACATCTAAGCCCTTTGCTTGATTTGGATCCATTTTACCATATTTTTCTCCGTCTTCATTGAGTGCATGAATGGAAATGTTCGTCTTAATGTATCCTGGCAAAATAGTGGTTACTCGAATTCCATCCTTATATACTTCGGCCCTCAAAGAATCAAAAAAACCAATTAACGCATGTTTTGTAGCTCCATAAGCAGCTCTTCTTGGGGTGCTTATCCGACCTGCCACAGAAGCAATAGGTACAAATATTCCTGATTTTTGACTCTTAAATATGGGTAAAATCGCTTGAGTTAAAGAAACAATCGAGAAGAAATTAACCTCAAATAATTGTCGGTACACATCAAACTTCGTGTTTTCGATAAACGACCTTTGGCTTACCCCTGCATTTAAAATAACGAAGTCTATTTTTCCATAAGTTCTTATTACTTCATTTACTTTCTCCTCATGGACTGATAAGTCGGTCATGTCGAAAGGCATCACATGAGCCATTGAACCATACGATCGACAAGCATCTGCGACACGATTCAATTCGGATTCTCGTCGGGCTGACAAAACAAGTTTCGCTCCCTGCCGAGCAAAGGCATAAGCTAAGGCTTCTCCTATTCCGGAAGAAGCTCCTGTGATCCAGACTATTTTATCTTTAAAATTCATAGGTCAATGATACGTGTTGAATCAATTCACATTTTCGAGTTCTTTAAAAAAGTCGGCCATGGGATTTACTTCTAATCGCAGTAATTTTTGCCACAGGCGAACCGCTTTGGTCATCAAACCACTTTCAATTAAAAAGCCATCATGGCCATACAAAGAATCGATTACTTGAAAGGATGCATCAGGAATATGCTTGGCTAAAAATTCTTGTTCAACGATGGGGAATAACGCATCTGATTTAATGCCGATCACTAACGTTTTAGATCGGATAGACTTTAACGCAGCTATCACCCCACCGCGATTTCTCCCTACATCTTGAGAATCCATCATCGTAGATAATCGATAATAAGAAAACGCATTGAAGCGTTTGGCTAATTTATCGCCTTGGTATCTTTGATAAGAAACAGCTCTTAAATTTCCACCCATGGAATTTTCTTGACGCGCTTGAGTAATTTGATATGTTTCATAATTTCGATAGGAAATTAATGCCGTAGCCCGAGCAGCTTTCATGCCATTAATTCCTGCCTGAGCATTCGATTCGGTCCATGTCGGATCTACTTCGATGGACATTCGTTGAGATTCATTAAAAGCAATTCCCCAAGAAGAATGCACCGCATTGGTCGCAACTAAAATCAAATTATCGATCAACTCTGGCATCATAATAGCCCATTCTAGGGCTTGCTGCCCACCCATAGAACCTCCAATACACGTCTTGATCTTCCTGATTTTCAAATGCTTTCTCAGCAATTCAAAGGAATTGACCACATCTCGAATCGTTACATCAGGAAATGTATGAAAATAAGGTTGGCCCGTCAGGGGATTTACCGATAAAGGACCAGTGGACCCATAATGAGACCCCGGGATATTCACACATATAATGAGGTTATTTTCAGGGTTGAATAATTTTCCTGGTCCAACTAATCCTTGCCACCATTCAGCTACATCGTGGCTACCCGTAAATGCGTGACAAATCCAGATGATGTTATCCTGGGCAGCATTTGCTTTTCCCCAAGTTTGATATACTAAATCAAAACTGGGAAATTGGAACCCATTTTCTAAAATGAAGGTGTCGGTAGAGTGATAATGATGAATTTCTGCTTGCATACAACATAACATTATATTTCCCTAAACAGGCAACCGCCTGGGGTAGGAATTAGCACCGGGGTCAATTTCTTGACGGGTTGCCAGAAGTTCACAGAGCCTAGTCTCTCCCTTCTTCTTTATAATTCAATGGCAATCAGCTACTGAATGAGGATGCAAATTAACGGCAGGATTAAGGAAATTCCAAAAATTGAGGGCTAAAATTTATTTTAAAGCCACAATTATCAGATATTTGTCCCATGATAAAAATATTTATTTTTTATTTTCTGATAGGCCTAGGAGTTTGGGGAATTAGCCAAAGTTCCTTAGCCCATTTCCTACATCCTGATTTAAAATTTATCTTTGTATTTCTATTATTTCAATCGTATCTGACACTCCAATTGGCCCAATTTGGACAAAAAAATGAAGGCGAGAAGTTTGTACAATTCCAAACCGCTTCGTTTGCCATTCGATTTATTTTGAGCATTCTCTTTATCGCATTTTTTGCCTATTCCCACACCCCACAAATTTATTTGTTTGTAGGCAACTTTTTTGTACTCTATTTATGTAGTTCAAATTTTGAAATATTTGGTTTGCTTCGTAACTTGCGACGTTTTTAGAAATCCCGAAGAAAATTTTCAGGTTTTTTATGGACAAAATTCAGTTAATCAACGAATTAGCAAAAATTACAATAGAAATTATTTTTAAGAGCGAATGAAGATGCCGATGTTTACTTATTTCAAAAAAATGTATTTTTCAAATATAATCTTAGGATTTTTGTTTTGCTTAACCAGCCTAACTGTTTGGGCAAATGAGAAAGAAGTAGCAGAGAAACTTGCTTCAGCGGAAGTAGCCATGACCCAAGCAGAAGCTCCAGAAGAAAGTAAATCAGAAAAATTCGATCCCGGTAAATTAATCATGCATCACATTGCTGATGAGCATGAGTGGCATTTCATGACGATCGGCCATACACACATCACGCTTCCATTGCCATGTATCGTATATTCAGAGTCAAAAGGCTTATCGGTTTTTTCATCGGCTAATTTTAAAAATGAACACCACGAGGAAGTGCCATATCAAGGTTTAATGCTGGAACATGGTAAAATTCATGCGGAGAATGGAGAACATGTCTATGATTTTTCAATCACGAAAAATGTTGCTTCCCTTTTAATTTCAGCTATTTTATTGCTTACTATCTTCATAGGAATTGGCAAGAGATACCAAGAAAATCCACACAGAGCACCTAAAGGAATGCAATCCCTATTTGAGCCTGTCATTATTTTTGTCCGTGATGAAATTGCCAAAACCAATATTGGCGAAAAGCATTATCGTCGATTTATGCCGTATTTATTGACCGTATTCTTTTTCATTTGGTTTAATAATATGTTGGGTTTAATTCCAGGAGGAGCCAATGTGACTGGAAATATTGCTGTAACACTCGTTTTGGCCATCATTGCTTTCGTGATTACCAATTTAAATGGCAAGAAAAATTATTGGTTACATATTTTTGCCATGCCGGGTGTTCCGAAATGGATGCTAGTAATTTTAACCCCAGTGGAAATTGTGGGCGTATTTATGAAGCCATTTTCATTAATGGTTCGACTATTTGCCAACATTACCGCGGGACACATCATTTTATTAAGTTTGGTTTCTTTGATATTTATTTTTGAAAATGCAGCTTTAGGACTCGCAGTAGTTCCATTCTCACTTTTCATGAATGTCATTGAAATGATTGTTGCCGTGATTCAAGCCTACATTTTCACCATGTTAGTTTCGACTTACATCGGTGCTGCCGTAGAGGAGCATCACCATTAATTTGTAAATTAATTTTTTTATATAAACCCAAATCGTATGTCTATTTTATCGATTTTATTAGAAGTTTCTGTAGGTCTTGGCCTTGCAGGTATTGGTGCTGGATTAGCAGCTATTGGTGCTGGTGTTGGTATCGGTAATATTGGTGGTTCAGCAATGGAAGCCATTGCACGCCAACCAGAAGCCTCTGGAAAAATTCAAGGAGCGATGTTGATCGTAGCGGCTTTCGTGGAAGCTGTTGCCCTTTTCGCTGCTGTAATTTGTTTGTTGGTTACTTTAAAGTAATTAACCCTAAGAATCCTCTGAGGGATAGCCTCAGATCCAGGATTTGAAAAATTTTAAGCGCAATTTGAGACTCGTTTGGAGCCAAATTGCGCTTATAAAAATGATACTAATTTTTAAATTTATATAAGATATGGAGTTAATTACCCCAGACTTTGGATTAATATTTTGGCAACTACTTGTCTTTGGAATTTTATTCTTTTTGCTAGCTAAATTTGCTTGGAAGCCCATCATCAATTCATTGGATGAACGTGAGCAATCCATTGACGAAGCCATCAAGCTTTCGGAAACTACCCGCAAAGAAATGGCTGAATTAAAAGCAGGAAATGAGCAGTTAATCGCTAGCGCACGTGCTGATCGTGACGCAGTGATCAAGCAAGCCAAAGAAGCAGCAGATGCCATGATCGCCCAAGCAAAATTGGATGCTCAAACTGCAGCAGCCCAAGAAATAGATAAAGCAAGAGTTGCTTTTGAGCAAGAGAAAGTAGCCGCTGTTAGTGCCATTCGTCAAGAAGCAGCAAATCTATCTTTGGAATTAGCTGAAAAAGTGCTTAAGAATCAGTTAAAAGATAAATCAGCCCAAGAAAAATTAGTCTCTGACTGGATTTCGGAAGTAAAATTATAATTGAAACATCGTTAAAATAAGTAAAAATGTCTGAATTAATTGTTGCCCATCGATACGCTAAATCACTGCTCGACTTCGCCATTGAAAAAAATGTAGTGGACGCCGTTTATACAGACATGGTTGGATTTAAAGAAACATGTGAAGGGAGTAAAGACCTTGTATTGGCGCTTAAAAGTCCTATCATTAAGCATTATACCAAATTAGCCATTTTAAATAAGCTATTTAAATCCATATTTAATCCGGTTACCTACTCGATCTTTGTCATCATTACCAACAAAAATAGAGAGAGTATTTTACCTGCGATAGCGAAGCAATTCATCAATCTATATACTGAATTCAAAGGCATCCAAAAAGCGGATATTACAAGTGCCAGTCCATTGACCGAAGATCAAAAGAAATCAGTGACCAAAATCGTAAAAGACTATACGGGTAAAGAAGTACAGTTAACGGAACACATTGACGAGTCATTAATTGGCGGTTTCATTTTACGAGTTGGTGACCAACAAATTGACGACTCCATCCGCAGAAAATTGAATGATTTGAAAGTCACTCTAGCGTCTTAAACTTTAAAGCCTTTTCAAAAGGCTTTTTTTATACCCTCTAAAATGAAAAATCTAGCGCTATTTTCAGGTTCGATTTTTGCCGCAACGTCCGTTGCTATAGGCGCCTTCGGAGCTCATGCTTGGAAACCTTACCTAGTGCATATAAATCGGCTGGATACTTTTGAGACCGCTGCTCAGTATCAAATGTATGGAGGATTGGCGCTGATTTTATTGGGTATTTTACAAACAATAAGGCCCAGCAAAATGCTAAAAATAGCCAGTTATTTTCACATCACGGGCTCGATTGTATTTCCAGGATCTTTGTATTTGATTTGCGTTAGCCAACAATTATTTTGGGGAGCCATAGCGCCGATTGGAGGATTAGCGTTTATCCTTGGATTTGCATTGATGGCTTTTGATGCAGGCAAAAAAGACTAGTGCCTCATTACTAATTCCAAACTGTGCCAGACAATTTCCCCCATGGTTTGGCAGGCTAAAAAACGATCATCATTGTAATGCTTGGCAAATTCGGATTTTAGTTGGTCTACATTTTCCACAGGCGCTATCTCATCCTTCGACATCACATTCATCAAATCATACACGCGCTGACTCTCTGATTTTAATCGACTAGCGATCATCGAGCGTTCCTCAATTTGATATTGCCAAACAGATTCGGGAGTCATAAACTTCATCCCAAGTTCAATCAATGGATTGTTTTGTTTAAAATACTGCGGCAGGTACACCGACTTTTTACCCTCGTAACATTGTTGGTCAAAATCGATCGGCCGAATGCGGTAATAAATTTCCTCGAAATCTGGGGTTGTAATGACCACATAATTGGCGCTATGCATATCGCCCAATAATTGAACTAAACACCTTTCGTTAAATTTTACAAACTCCTTTGCCAGGCGTATAGGTGCCTCCAAATCAGTCTCTAATTCCTGCTGGAGAAATATGTCGCCAGGAACGCCTGCAATATGCTCTTCCACTAAAGTATTTTCATGGGTCACATAATTGATCCGGTTGGGGGATAAAATATGCTCCAGTTCTAAGCCATACACCCGCGACGCATCGGCAATTTTAATGTAGAAATAATCAAAGTTATCATTCACCCGATTAACTATCCGAATCCGAAAAGGATGCGTATTTCCATAGGTACAAAAATCCACTCGGTCAATCACCAAGTGCTTAATTACCTCCTCGTTTCCATCCGTTTTTAAGTCGGCATAAATCTGCTTCAACGATTCATAAACACCTTCCTGATCTCCAGGTGAATAAAAAACGGATTCCCAAAGTGTATCAACCCCATTTTTGTCATACAAGACAATCGCATTATCATAACGCAATAAATCCGCATAACTAATGTTCATCGTATACTCGCGGTTGTATTTTTTTAAATATCGACGGAGTTGATGATTAATTCGATACAGGATTTTTTTCTTGGTTATTAAAGCCATTATTCTACGTAATCAAGTGATTCGCCAAAAGTCTCCTTCAGATGAGTAACTGCCCAAAATGCCAACCCAAAACACACAAAACCTACCATCGCCGCGGCATTAATTAGCCCAAAATTTGGAATTAACGCTTTGAATAATAAGGTTATGGGAATTAAAGCTCCACGTACAAAATTAGGTACCGTTGTGGTCACGGTCATGCGTAAATTAGTCCCAAATTGCTCTGAGGAACTGGTTAAAAACACCGCCCAATATCCGCCAAAAAATCCTAAAGCGGTGATAATGATGTGACCAAACGAAACGCTTATGTTGGACAAGAAATAAAGGAAATAAATGACTAAAAATGAAACCAACGTAAGGTAAATCAAAACGGCTTGCTTTCTACTTTTTAAAACTTGACTCAAAGCTCCACTGGCAAAATCCCCAAATGTCAATCCTAAATAACAATACATGATGGCATCGCCCCCATTGATTTGACCACTAATTCCGAAGGATTGCGTGATTTCTGGAGAAGCAAAAACGAGGATACCAATGATGTACCAAATAGGTAATCCCATCATAATACAATACATGTATTTGGTGAACGTAGCCCGATTAGAAAACAGTTGAAAGAAATTTCCCTTCTTAACCCCATGGCCCAAATCCTGATACATGGAAGATTCAAAAGTTCCTAACCTTAAAAGTAAAAGTGCAAGGCCCATTCCTCCGCCAATAAAATAGCAGGTTCTCCACCACTCCGGATCCGCACTTAAATTAGAAATGATGGGGGCGACAATGGCTCCTGAAGCACCGACCCCGGCAATAATCAATGTACCAATCCCACGTTTTGAAGCTGGCAATGTCTCGTTGACCAGTGTAATTCCAGCCCCTAACTCGCCCGCTAAACCGATCCCGGCAATAAACCTTAAAATAGCATAGGTATTCATGTCAGTGACAAATCCGTTCAATGCATTTGCGATGGAATACATTAAAATGGAGCCAAATAACACGGATTTTCGGCCTTTTTTATCTCCGTAAACACCCCATAAAATTCCACCTAAGAGCATACCTCCCATTTGGATATTCATCAGGTTAAGGCCTTGATCTAATAATTCAGATCCCGATAAGCCTAATGATTTTAAACTTGGATTCCGAACGACTGAAAAAAGGATTAAATCGTATACGTCGACAAAATAACCCAGGGCGGCAACGGCAATGAGCATTTTTGCTTTGGAGCTTAATGGTTGATTTTCCATAGAAATAGATTATCTAGATAGCATGTCGGAACGATGCGCATCAAGTTTTAAAAATATAAATAATAAGATAGTGAATGACCAAAGTGAGGAACCGCCATAACTAAAAAATGGCAATGGGATTCCCATAATCGGCATCAAACCGATCGTCATCCCAATATTAACTAAAAAATGAAAAAACAATATGCCAACAACCCCAAATCCATACGCACGGGCAAACCGAGATCGTTGTTGGTCCGCTAAGTATAACAAACGCCAAAGAAAAAATAAAAACAACATGATGACCGACATCACCCCAATAAACCCAAATTCCTCTCCAATCGTACAAAAAATAAAATCCGTACTTTGCTCAGGCACAAAATCAAATTTTGTCTGGGTCCCTCCTAAATATCCTTTGCCCCAAAATCCCCCGGAACCAATCGCAATTTTAGATTGGGTCACCTGATATCCTAAGCCCCTGGTGTCAAAAGACGGATCCAATAAAACCTTGATTCGATTTCGTTGATGTTCTTTTAACACATGATTAACGACCCAATCCACAAGCGTTGAAAGTGCCATAATGATGGCTATAGCCCCCGCGATTCGGACATAGGTTTGAGGCAAACGCCTTTGGTAGATCGGCAGAATAATGACAAAAAGACTTGCCAAAACTAAAAGGCTAATAAAAATAGTCAAAGGGCTCAATAAAAGAGAACTTACAAAAAGGGCGATTAAAGCAATCAATAAACCAGGATATTCCCCGGGCAATCCTTCTCGGTATAAAAGAATAATAAATGAGGCAAAAACCAAGGCTGAACCTGTTTCATTAGATCCAATAATCAGTAACATAGGCAAGGCAATGATGAGTGCGGATCTCCATTGGTTCATCCACTTGGTTAGATTCACTTGGGGGTCGTTCAGGTATTTGGCCAGTAAAAGTGCAGTGGCCGTTTTGGCAAACTCTGCTGGCTGAATGGTAATCCCTCCTAGCTTAAACCAAGAATGGGATCCATTAATTGTTACACCCAAGAATGGAACAGCGATTAATGCCAGCATAAATGCCCCGTAAATAAACACCGCAAAAGATTCAAAAAACCTGAAATCTAAGGCAAATATCAACATGATTAGTACGAGCGATGTGCCAATCCAAATTAATTGGCGCCCCGCATTGCTCGTATAAAATGCCTCATCAAAAATTCCCAAAGGAGCTTCCGGATTGTACACGGCTGAGTAAATACTCATCCAGCCCAATAACACGAAAAGTGCGTATAGGCCGACCGTAATCCAATCTAATTTCCCGATCTGGTTTGATTCTTGGCTCATCTTTTTAATGAATCCTTTTTAACTATTTTTCGATTATACGTTACATTCGCCAAATAGCTCATGTTCATAAATTTAGTCTCAATATCCTTTCTGTCCACACGGCCTTTTAAATATTTTTCAATAATCAATGAGGCGATGGGCGCGGCTGCAAAACCACCAAACCCAGCATTTTCGACAAAAACGGCAATGGCTATTTTGGGATTGTCTTTAGGTGCAAAAGCGATAAAAACAGAATGGTCTTTGCCCTTTTGATTTTGGGATGTTCCCGTTTTTCCACACATGACAATGTCAGGAATTTTCCCTTCCCTTCCTACCGTGCCATGTAACACCGCATCGCGCATGCCCTCATGAACTACATCAAAATGCTTGGCATCGATGCCTACCGAAACAGGTGTTTTGTAAAAAGTGTCAATGGTCTTTTTATCCCCCACTCCCTTAACTAAATGTGGTGGAATGTACCAACCCTTATTGGCGATAATGGCGGCGAAATTGGCCATCTTCAATGGGCTTACCACTAACTCTCCTTCTCCGATACTCAAGGAATATATATTGGAAAATTTCCACGTATTTTCACCCTTATAAACCTTATTGTAATACTCGACATTAGGAAGATTTCCCTTCTTTTCATTTCCCAAATCAACCCCCAATTTCCGACCAAAACCAAAATTGGCCACTAATTCGGACCAACGTTGGAGTCCCTGTGCAGACCTTTCAAAGGTATCGCCTTGCGTATTATCATATAAAATTTTACGAAATGCATGGTAAAAATAGGGATTGCATGACCATTGAATCGCATTGTGTAAATCGTTATGAGAGGTATTGTGGCTGTGGCACTTGACCGGAGCACCTGCATGCGTGAAAACGGATCCTGGTGTCAAAATGCCCAATTGTAAACCAACTAACGCCTGAACAATTTTGAAGGTAGAACCAGGCCGATAATAAGCCGACGGTGGTCGATTGATTAATGGCTTTAAAGGGTCTAAAGCCAATATTTGATAGTACTTAGAAAAATTTCTTCCGGCTAATAAACTGGGGTCATAAGAAGGTGCCGAAACCATGCTCAAAATCTCGCCTGTGGATGGTTCGATGGCCACTACGCTTCCTACCTTATGCATCATTAAACTATCTGCATATTCCTGAAGTCGGATATCAACACTCGTAAATAAATTTTGCCCGGCAATCGAACTGACATCCAAATCACCGTGTCGATACTCCCCCTTTTCCACCCCATTGCTATTCACCATTCGATATTTCACCCCTCTTTGGCCCCGAAGTGCCTCTTCATAAAAAGCCTCTAACCCTGAAATACCTACATAATCACCTTGTCGGTAATAATCATCCTTTTGATCCGATAATGAATTTGTATTTATCTCCGCCACATAACCAAGCGCATTGGAAAGTGCCTTGGATTGATAGGTTCGAAAGGCGGTTGTCGAAATAGAAAAACCCGGATAATCCACCAAAGCATCTTGAATTTTAGCAAAGTCCTCCTTAGTTAAATGCTTTAAAAATAGCGATGGTTTGACGCGGGAATAAGCCCAGGCTTCTTTGGTCAACGTATCAAAACGACCTTTGGTGATACCAAATAATTCGCAAAAACGATTGGTATCTTTTACGACGGCTTTTCTGGGTGTGATGTATAAATCATATACTGGAGTGTTATAAACGATCAACTTCCCAAAACGATCATACACTTCCCCCCTAAATGGCACTTGGATGATCTTGCGAATGGCATTATTATCGGCCGCTTTTTCATAGGTTGAATCAAACATCTGTAGATAAAACATTTTACCTATGAATATAAGCCCAATCAAAAGGAAAAATAAAAAAATGATAATTCGGCGACCTTCTGGCACGTAAAAATTAGTTAAGGGTACGGTAAAGCAATTTACGGAAATATTGTGATTTATTTGGGTAGGCTTTTAATCAAAGCATATAAAGAAATGGCGATGGATCCCAACGAAAATCCAATGGTGCACCACGGCTGTTGCAAACCGAAATATCCATCCAAATATTGACCTAACCAAACACCCAATAAAATGGTCACCAACATCTGAAAAGCCGCTCCAATAAATCGCTGATAAGGTTGCATGTGAATAGGTTTAAAATGTAAAGTTCAATATATTAAAATTTTGAAAATTTGTCACTGATTCGGGTATAATTTGCTCCGTTTCATATTTATAATTGTAAATTTGAAAACTGTTTAAAGGTCCCAATGCCCAGAATATTCTTCTTCGTTTTTTTTGTCATGGCTACGTGGGCTTGTTCCCAACAAAGCACGCGTCCAGCAGCAAAGGCATTTCATAATATCAATGCAAAATACAATGCCATTTGGCAGGCAGATCGACTGTATAAAGAACTCTACACAAAATCATGGGAAGAACGAAATGAAAATTATTCCCTCCCATTAAGCATATTTCCGTCCATAGATTCAAGTTTTGGACAAGCACATAGCAATGAAATTGGGAACTTGATCAGGAAAGCCTCGTTGGTGATAGACCGACATCAAAACTCCAAATTTATCGATGACGCCTACCTAATTATCGGCAAAGGCCGACTTATCAAAGGGGATATTAAAAATGCTACCGAAACCTTTAAATATATTAACTCGATCGAGCATGATGAAATCACGCAAGCGAGTGCCTTAATTTATTTATACCAAATATACATTGACCAAAAAGATTTCGAGTCGGCTTTAAACGTAGAAAATTTCATCAAAGAAGTCCCATTAAACGCTTCCCAGAAAACTGATTTTATTTTAAATAAAGCCTATTATCACCAGGTAAAAAATGAGATTCCTATCGCCATTGCACTTCTAAATGAGGAAATCGCTCATATCAAATCAAAGATTCAAAAAGCCCGTTTGCATTTTGTATTAGGCCAATTATTTCAATCTCAAGGGAAAAATAGCTTAGCCCAAGAAAACTTCAATCAAGTAAAAAACAATAAGCCCACCTACGAGCTTTTGTTAAACGCTCAAATTGCGAGTAAAAAATTAACGGGCCAAGTCGGCGATCTAGAGAAAATGCTGAAGGAACCCAAAAATCTGGACAAGCAATCGGAGATATACTTGGCTTTGGGTCAAATAAGCTATGCCACTAAAGACTTTGAAAAAGCAAGGGAATATTGGTCGAAGGCAAGCAACAACAATCCGAACAAAGGAGAACTGTATTTAAAATTAGGCCAATTATTTATAAGTCCCTTGAAGCGATATCCAGAAGCCGCTTTGTATTTTGATAGCGCAGCTACCTATTTGCCCTCAAGTCACCTTGAATTTAATTCCGCTCAAAAATTAAAGAAAAATTGGGCCTATTTTAATCAATTAAATAAGGTGATTTTAGAGGAGGATTCATTACAAATCTTAGGTAGAAAATCAACCGAGGAGCTAAGTCAACTATATCAAAAATACGTACAGGCTAAATCAAAAAAATTAGATTCTTTACAGAAAAAAACGGAGGTCAAATCTAATATTGCCGCCACCTATACTCGAAGGCCGACAAGCCCTGAACAACAAAGTTTTTATTTTTACAATGACATGGCTAGGATTCAAGGTTCGCAAGAATTCAATTTTAAGTGGGGGAATAGAACATTGGAAGATTTTTGGAATCGAAAAAACAAGAATGCAAGTACCGGATCTGACATTATTTCTCCATCGATTGTCGTCGCAAAAAAATTAAATACCCCCGATTCAAACTCAGCGGTATCGGAGGATTCCTTACAAATGTGGATCGCTAGTATTCCAAGAACTCCCCTTCAAATCACAAATTCGAATAAAAAAATTGAGCAATCGTTGTTTAAAATTGGCAAGTTTACCCAATTAGAAATAGGGCTAGATGAATTAGCTAAAACTAAATTACTGACCTTATTGGATCGATTCCCTAGTACTGAATTTGAAGCAGAAAGCTTGTACTTGTTATATTTATCAAGCTCTGTTGAAAAAAAGCTCTACCGAGAAAAATTAGCTCAGCGGTATCCTGATTCGTATTTCCGCCAATTAATATTAAAATTAGAAACGGGTACTCTGAGTCTAAATAAGGAAGAAGAGGCGCAAAAAGCATATGAAAAAGCCTATTATTTATATGTGGCTAGGGATTATGTCAACTGCTATTCATCTTGTCAAAACATTCAAAATAAATATCCAAATAGTAAATTGGAAGATAAAATTGTATTTTTAATGGCGCTTTGTAAAGGTGGAACTAAGGATATTAGCGAATATTCCATGCAATTGAAAAAATTCATTCAAATCTATCCGCTAAGTCCATTAAAACCTGAAGCAGATGCGCTATTAAAAGCATTAAACCAAAATATTCGTTAACAATGCTCGAAACAGATCAAGGAAAATACAGTAAAATCATCCGATTCCTATATAAGTTTTTTATGATAGGTACCGTTGCGGGGGTCTTGTTTGTTTTGGCCGTCAACTTTAATTTCCTTTGGTTATTTGGCGGAATGCCCAGTTTACAGGAATTAGAAAACCCGAAAAGCCAAGCAGCTTCCTTAATTATATCAGAAGATGGCCAAGAAATAGGGAAATATTTTCGGGAGAATCGAAACCCGTTGGAATTCGAACAATTACCCTTAAACATCGTCAATACATTAATTTCTACTGAGGATGCGCGTTTTACTTCGCATTCAGGGATTGATTTAAGGTCCATGTTTCGGGTGGTATTTTCACTCGGAACAGCAGGCGGGGGAAGTACGATAACCCAGCAATTAGCTAAAAATTTATTTAATACCCGGTCGATGGAATTTGGGGAAGACGATCCAGTGTACATAGGCTTGTTGATGAAAGTAGATGGTTTGCGAACGGTCATAGCTAAAGTCAAAGAATGGATTTTGGCGATACGCCTCGAAAGAAGATATACCAAGCAAGAAATTATGGCCATGTATCTAAATGAGGTAAGTTTTGGTAATAATGCGTACGGAATCCAAGTGGCTTGTCGGACTTATTTCCAAAAAGATTTAAAGGACGTGACTTTGCCTGAGGCGGCAACATTGATTGGCCTACTTCAAAACCCCTCCTTATATGATCCACGAGTAAGACCTGAAAAGACGATTGAAAGAAGAAACACCGTCTTGGGGCAGTTGGCAAAATATGAATTTCTCACCGAAGAGGATCTACCAAAAATGCGCGAAACTCCTTTAAATCTTCATTACAAAGTAGAAAATCAAAATACAGGCGCTGCTCCTTATTTTAGAGAGGCCATTAGAATACAAGTTTTAGCCACTTTAAAAGAGATTAATAAAGATCGGCCTGAAGACCAACAGCTGAATTTATACACCAGCGGATTGCGGATATACACGAGCATTGATTCTAGGATGCAGAAATATGCAGAAGAGTCTGTAAAGGAACATATGCAGGCGGAACAAAAATTATTTTATTCGCATTGGCAAGGTAGAAATCCGTGGGTGAATGAAGAGATGAAGGAAATTAAAGGCTTTTTAAAAGATGCGATGAAGCGTACGCAACGCTATCGCGACTTAATGAATGCCTATGAAAATGATGAATTTAAAGTGTGGGAGGAATTGAACAAGCCGATTAAAATGACCGTATTTTCATATCAGGGGGATATTGACACCACATTCAGTTCCATGGATTCCTTGCGCTATTATAAAAAGATTTTAAACTGTGGTTTTATGGCCATGGATCCTACCAATGGCCACGTAAAAGCGTGGATCGGTGGAATTAATTATAAGTACTTTAAGTTTGACCATATTTCACAAAGTAGGCGCCAACCGGGTTCAACGTTCAAACCATTCGTTTACGGAGCAGCCATTGAAAATGAAATCATCACTCCATGTGATGAGTTAGTGGATGAGCCAGTAACCTTTGGGGAAGAGGATGGATTAACGGGAAGCACTTGGACACCACAAAATTCAGATGGTAAATTTTCCTATGAAAGTTTAAAGATGCGCCGTGCAATGGGATTGTCGATCAACTCCATTTCGGCTAAGCTAATGAAACAATTGGGACCCTCAAAAATTGCAGAATTTGCACATAAATGTGGAATAACTAGTCCATTGAATGAAGTGCCATCTTTATGTTTAGGTGCTTCTGAAGTCTCTTTATTAGACCAAGTAACGGGTTATAGCACGATGGCCAATGGGGGAGAAAAAACAGATCCTATTTTAGTATTAAAAATTACTGATAAAGTAGGGACGGTTTTAAGAGAATTTTCGCAGATAGAAAAAGCAGCTATAAAACCTGAAACAGCCTATTTGATGACTTACATGCTTCAAGGTGCGGTGCAAGAACCTGGTGGAACAGCGGAAGGATTAAAGAGAACCTCGATTGTAGCCGGAAATGAAATAGGTGCAAAAACGGGAACTACGTCTAATTATTCGGATGGCTGGTTTATGGGAGTCACTCAAAAAATTGTCGCTGGAGTTTGGGTCGGTGGTGATGACCGAAGCATTCACTTTAGAAGTTTGGCCCTAGGCCAAGGAGCTAAAATGGCCATGCCAGTCTATGCAAAATTCATGGAACGCGTATATTCTGATGCGACATTAGCCATAGAAGGGTACCGAAAAATGCCATTCCTGAAGCCTGATAATTTTACGTTCGATTTTACTTGCAGCGGAAAGGTGGGTCAAGACTCCCTCGCTACAAACCAACAACCCGTCAATTAATACATGCGTTATCTGTATTTTAGTTTCGTTTTTGTTTTACTTTTCTCGAGTTGCCAGTCGGGTACGGAATCTGAAGGGGAGGTATTAGCGAAAAAAAAATGTGCTTCATGCCATAAATTTCCAGACCCTTCTTTATTAGATAAGACCACTTGGAAAGAGGGAGTTTTGCCTGAAATGGCCTACCGATTAGGTGTTGGCAACCGCTTTGAATTACTGACTAAAATTCCTGAGGAGCAATATGAAAGCGCCATTAATCTTGGCATTTATCCTGAAACACCCGAAATAAGCCAAAAAGACTGGGAGGCCATTGTCGCTTATTACATTAATAATGCTCCGGAAAAGCCTTTACCTCAAGCAAAAAAAGTGAATGTTTCCAATGAAACGATGCACTTCTCAACAAGAGAAATTATTTATCCAGAGGAGCCAACCGGCGTGGTAACCTCAGTCACTTTTAACCCAAAAGAGAAAGAAATTTGGATTGGAAAAAGAAATCAAAAACTTGAAATTTTAGATGCCCAATTACAAATTAAAAAAACGATACGTACGGAGAGACCTATTGTATATGCCAATTTCCATGCCAATAAATCCTATGTTTTAAGTATTGGTAAAATGTCTCCTAATGACCAGAAATTGGGTTCATTATTTATCCTAAATAAAAAAAGCGATTTTACATTGGCCGCAGATTCGCTGAAAAGGCCTGTTGACATGCAGATATCCGACATCGACCAAGATGGCATTGATGATTTTGTGATTTGCGAATATGGCTTTGAAGCGGGGGAATTAATTTGGGTCAATGGAAAAACCAAGCAAAAAAATATCCTGAAAATTCAAGCTGGAACAAGAAACGTTTCCATTAAAGATATGACAGGCGATGGATTACCCGATATTTTGGTCCTTACCGCCCAGTCCCGCGAGGGGGTTTCCCTGTTCATCAATAAGGGTCAAGGGAAGTTTATGGAAAAACCCATCTTACTTTTTGATTCCGTTTATGGCAGCAGCTTTATGGAAGTGGTTGATTTTAATCAAGATGGGAAGGATGACATTATTATTACGAATGGCGATAATGCCGATTATTCAAAAACGCTTAAAAACTACCATGGCGTACATATATTCATCAATGATGGTCGAAATAATTTCAAGGAAAAATATTTTTATCCGGTCTACGGAGCTACTAAAACGATCGCTAGGGACTTTGACTTAGACGGCGATTTGGATATGGCGATGATCGCCTTTTATGCCGAACCCATCATGCCTACAAATGAATCCTTTCTTTATTTTCAAAACCAAGGGAACTTAAATTTCAAGGTTAGCAACCTCAATATCCCCTTCGGTGGAAGATGGATGGTGATGGATGCAGGCGATGCAGACCAAGATGGAGATCTAGACATCCTATTGGGTAATTTCCAGTTTGGCGCACCCAAAAAAGGAAAAGTAAAACCAGGACTACAGCTCAATTACATTGAAAATAAAATCCGTTAAAAGGTTTTTATTAACCTAGCTCCGGCAGGTAAAAATGCTTGTCCGTTTCCACTTTGACCTAAATAAGAACTGCCATATGTCCACTCGACCCTTTGCTTCTGTCCTTTAAATTGATACTCGAAACCTTGAATGCCCTTAGGGATATTCATGCGTGTCCATGTGTTATCCAAGCTCGTAAAAGCATGCATTTTGCCCCGGTTCTGACTTGCGATAAACGCTAAGCCTTTCTTGCCTAAATCAATGGATATAAGTGATTTGGCATCTTGGGGTACAAAAAGTCCTGACTGATCAAGGTATGTAAATTTGCCCTTCCCATTTCCGAGTAAAATACCTCCATTAGAAGCATCATATCTTCCCATGAAGACTTCATTTCCATAATTATTTCCTACATACATGATATCTAGGTGACCATCTTGATTGATGTCTTTGACTTGAATTCCATTCATGGCCGAAATTTGCGCCATCATGGGCAAGGTGTGAGTTTTGAACTTTCCTTCCCCCAAATTTTCAATCCAAATTGAAGCGTTTTCTTGCATGGATATCTTTTTCGCTTTTTCTTTTTCTGAAGCAATGAAGAAATTTTCCTGCGTTATTTTGCCAAAATCCTTGTAATAAACCCATCGTTGACGCGTCTGATTTAACATTTTATGCACATCGTCTTTCCCAAATAAAGAGGCAGAGGCCATTTTTCCTTCAGCCGTTTGAAAATACACAAATGGAAATAAATCATATACTCCATTACCGTCCAAATCCCCGTGCCAAATATCCACAGGCTGCTTGGAATTCGCTCTTAATAAGGTGTTTTTTCCCATATTTCCAGCGACATAATCCATGTCGCCATCATGGTCGAAATCACCACTAGACAAAGAAGTCCAAATACCCGTTGCGTCCTCCAGACCCGTAGCCTTCAAAAGCGTAAAACGTCCTTGGTTATTTTTCAGTATTTTGATGTCTGAAAATTCTCCTGCGAGGATGATGTCTTGCCAACCGTCTAAGTCATAATCTGACCAAATTCCGTCGCAGATTAAACCTACATTAATTAAGTCCTTGGCTAATGTCGGGGTAACGTCCACAAATTTAATATGTCCTTTAATAGACTCATTCTTTAATAAGCGAGAAGTGGTGGATTTTGGATATTGGAAAGGCACATTTCGTCCTCCCACAAATAGATCTAAATCTCCATCATGATCAAAATCGGATGCTCGAACGGCTGCATTGCTCTCTGTAAATACGGGCAATGACAAAGCATCTAAGTTGAAATTACCTTTGCCATCATTGACATAGATAACATCCTGAAAACTGGCCGCGCCTAATTTGTCTTCATTACCTCCACGAGCAATATAAAGATCTAAATCACCATCTTGATCAAAATCAATCAGCAATGACCCCAAATCTTCACCCAATTTTTTGGGCACTGAAATGCTTTTTTCTAAAGGTTTTGCATTAAACTTCCCAGCTTGATTTTGGATGTAAAAAATACCTGAATAGAACTTAGCTCCTCCTTGGAAAAAATCTTCCAAGCCATCCCCGTTCACATCCCCGGCCGATAAGCCAGGACCTAATTGAGATAACTTAAAGGGCAATAAACTTTGATAATTAAAGTCGATGAAGTCATATTCTTTATGGACATCCACTAAATTCAGTTCCTCTGAAATATCTTTTAACAAAGGTTTATCGACCTCAAAAAGAGTTTGATACGGCTCTTTTGCCGCAACTATAGAAACTGTCAATATCTGATCTATCCCTGGCTTCTTAATGACCTGCATTTTGTCATTTGGCCAAACAATGCGTATTTCCTTCAATTTTCGTTTTGTTCCTAAGCCGATATGAGCCATGGGTTCAACGGAAGATAGGTAGCCTCGGTAAGGTGTGTTTTCATAATAAAAGCGTTCCCCATTTTCAAAAACACCTTCAATTTTGGCCCCAAACCCTTGAAGATTTTTTTGATCGCCTTTAAATTTAATGCGTAAATAATGTGATTTATCTGCCTGTTCTTCACGTGAATTATTTCGGTATAAAAATGCTTTATCATTGATATTATTAACAATGTAATCGAGATCTCCATCGTTATCTAGGTCGCCATAAGCCGCTCCGTTAGAAAATGAAGGGACACTTAATCCCCATTTTTCAGTCACATCTTCAAAAGTCAAATCCCCTCGATTGCGGTAGGCGTAATTACTTATTTTGATTACAGGAACTTGTTCTAGCATTAAAGCGGAAGACGACAATTGCAAAGTATTAGCCCGATAGAGCATAAAATCACGATCCGTTACATCTCGTGGATATCCATTGGTCACAAATAGATCCCGGTAACCATCATTGTCGAAGTCGGCCAAGGAAGGACACCAGCTCCACTCACTTTCGGAAATACCTGCCATTAAACTGATTTCATGAAAAGGTTTGCTGGAACCATCGGCCTGTTTACCTGAATTTAATTGAAATGTATTGCGCATGTATTGATACGTATACCCAAATTGATCACTATTGATATAGGTTTGGTAGTTGTTGGGTGGCGCTAATTGTTTCTTTCTTTCTGTATTTTTTGGCAACATATCTAAGGCTATGATATCCGCTAAACCATCATTATTGACGTCCCCGACCTCATTTCCCATCGCCGTTAAACTGGTATGTTTAAAATAATTTTTGGACTGGTCAGTAAAAGTCCCATTCTTATTATTGATGTATAATAAATCATCCGATACGTAGTCGTTGGTTACATAAATATCGGGCCAATTGTCCTGATTAATATCACATATGGCCACTCCCAACCCAAGTCCTTCTATGGTAATTCCTGCCTCTTTTGAGACATTGGTGTACACAGGATGTTTTAAATCGGCGGACCAATCGCATCGATACAAACGATCCGTATTGGGATAAGAGCCATCAGTCACCTTGGGCCTAAATAAAGCAGGTTGTTGGTCTATCACGTCAATCAGTACATATAAATCCAAATCCCCATCACGATCATAATCGAAAAATGCAGCATGCTCTGAAAATCCTGAATCATTCACCCCGTATTCCTGGGCCATTTCCTTAAAAGTAGGCGTTCCATTTTTTACTCCTTGATTAACAAACAACAAGTTTTCACGATCTTTTGCCGCATTTTTCATGGTAGTAGACACATAGATATCTAATAAGCCGTCTGCATTTATATCGACAACGGATACACCTGAACACCAGCGGCCCAACGTATTTATTCCAGCCGTTTTTGAAATATCTGTAAATTTGAAATCTCCTTGATTTAAATACAATTTGCTGTCGACCTGACTTCCTGAAAAGAACACATCTAATAAGCCGTCTCCATTAAAATCACCCATACCCACACCACTTCCATTATAAAGATATTCGTAGGTTAAAATATTGAGTGTATCATTGTCCACAATTTGATTATTGAACGTAATTCCGGAATCTTCGCTAGGGATAAGTTCAAAAGTAGACTTGGTTTTACACCCGTAAAAAAAGATACAAAATATCAGAATGAAAGGAATATGAATGGATTTCATGGCTTATTTTAATCTGACAAAATTAATAAAAAAAAGGTGGGAATTTCTCCCCACCTTTTTTAAAAAATCACAAAATCAAATATTAATATCCAGGATTCTGCTTTAATACAGAAGCACCTTGAATATCAATTTGTGCTTGTGGAATAGGTAAATACTCATCTTTTCCAGTTGTATATTTAGCTCCACCAAACTTAGTTACTAACCACTTAGATTCGTATTTCAAGTATGCATTCAAAGTTTTGCTTGCAGTACCCCAACGAACTAAGTCGAAGAAACGGTGACCTTCAGTAGCTAATTCTAATAAGCGCTCCATACGAAGTGCATTAGTTGCAGCAGTTTTATCAGCAAAAGCAGCATAAGGCTTGATATCATAATTTGCTTCTGGCTTACCTCCTTTAGTAACAAAACCATCAGGATTAGCTGCACGATTACGAATTTGGTTGATATAACCTAAAGCAGTAGTCAAACTTCCAGCTTCGATTTCAGCCTCAGCCGCTAATAAAAGCACATCAGCGAAACGAATGATATTGAAGTTCATCGTAGCATACCCACGAGTCCAACCAGAACCATCTGTCAATGTATTCTCTTGACGCTTATAGTACACATATTTCTTAGGAGAATATGGGCCAGCATATACTTGAGAACGAATCCAGTTCGCACCTGGGTGCTCAATCCAGTCTAAGTATTGGATACCACGACGACCAATTGTATGGTCAATACGTGGATCTAATGGATCCGTATCTTCTGTAAAAGCAGCATTGGAATTAATGTTATAATCATTCTTAACTGCATTAGCAGCTAAATTATAATCTGGAGTTCCATCAGCTTGCTCAGAAAGAATTGGTAATCCACCTACTGTACGATACGCATTAGCCATCGAGAAAGTGGGTTGGAAGAAACCGCAACAGTTACCTGGACCGTCAGCACCCGTATTATAAGGGTAGTTCAAGTCGTCAAAACCATTCGCGTTATTTGTATTACCCGTATTCATTGACGATTGCATAGCAAAAACAGCTTCCTCATTGTTGTCATTTTCAGCATTGAAAATTTCAGCAAATTTTGGAACCAAACCGTATTTCTTACCATTAGTCGTTTTTCCACTATTGATGACCGTTGTCAAAAGTGCCTTTGCATCTGCCCATTTTGCTTGGTAAACATAAACCTTACCTAACAAAGCGCCTGCAGCCCATTTGTTCGCACGTCCTGCATCTGAATGCGTTTCAGGTAGGTTATCATACGCATGTTTGAAATCAGCTTCGATTTTATCCCAAATAGCAGGAGTATTTGCCACTTTTTCAATTCCTTGGCCATATCCTACTTTCTCATCCACGTATGGAACAGAATTCCATAAACGCTTCAATTCGAAATAATAGAATCCACGTAAGAAACGTGCCTCTGCGATGATACGAGTTTTGTCAGCAGCTGAAAGAGCCGTTGATCCATTCGCCAAATTGATTACTGCATTACAACGAGCAATACCCTCATATTTAGCTTTCCATGAATCATTCATATCGCCATTCGTAGCATCTATTTCATACCGTTGGATTGGGTTAATGGCCGTGTAATCACCTGGGTCAGTTCCCTTGTTATTTTCACCACCACGAATTGAACCCCAAACCCAGTTATTAGCCGCTCCCAAACGAGAGAAACCTTTAGCTGCCAACTGTGCATAAGCACCAATTAAGGCACCCTCAACACCAGCTTTCGAAGACAATTGTGCCTGAGCTAAAGAGCCCGTAGGTGCAACTTCCAAAAACTGATCCTTACAAGCGAAGGTCAACATAAACGCTGACGCACTCACCAAAGCTATTCGCTTTAAAATTTGATATTTTTTCATTTTCTTATAATTAAAATATGCTTTCGCTAAATTAGAAATTCAAGTTGATCGATGCGTTAAATCCGCGAGAAACTGGATAGTTACCCACATCAATACCAAATCCAGTATCAGCAGCACCACCAACACCCGGATCTAATCCTTTGTATGCAGTGATTGTAAACAAGTTCGTAGCTGAAACGGTAAACTTAGCGCGCTTAATTCCTAACTTAGAAGAATACTTCGATGGAATATTATATCCCAATGAGATATTTTGGAAACGAAGGTAATCTCCGTCCTCAACATACCATGAGTTCTCAGCACCTGAAGTTGAAATGTTTGAAGCCGACTCCCAAATTGGAGCTAATGCAGCATTTCCTAAAGCAGGCGTCCATGATTGTTTCGCACGCTCTCCTTTTCCAGCACCTTGGAATGTTCCAAAGAAATCTGTAAACCATTTTTGTTGATTCCAGATTTTATTACCAGCTGAAACGTTCATATACGCACTAAATTCGAAATCCTTGTACGTCAAGCCTAAGTTGATACCCCCTGTGTAAGTGGGTACAGGTGATCCTAAATACGTACGGTCAGCTGGAGTAATTTTTCCATCTCCATCGGTATCTTGGTAACGGAAACGTCCCACACCAGCACCCGATTGAGCAGGAGCAGATGTAACTTCAGCAGCAGTATTAAAATATCCTAATACCTTATAACCATAAAATGCAGAAAGAGAACGACCTACTTCCATTCTTACTGGAGTAATACCACGGAAACCACCACCTGTTAAATTAGTAATACCTGGAGCGAAGGCAACAATCTCATTTTGTAAAAATGAATTATTGATCGTTACTTCATATTTCAAGTCAGACGTAATGTTTCCACGATTAATAATCTGGAAATCAATACCTTGGTTACGCATTTTAGCAACGTTAACTGCTGGAGCAGATGCTAAGTTACCCACAACCGCCGGAAGAGGCACATTGAATAACAAATCACGTGTATCTTTTCTCCAAACATCCAATACTAATTCCCACTTACCATTTAATAAGGTAGCGTCAAAACCAATATTTAATGTTTCTGAGGTCTCCCACTTCGCCGCATCATTTCCAATACGTGAACGGAAGTACCCTTCGTTAGCACCAGAGCTTTGTCCAGCTATCGGATAGAACGAGTTTCCTCGGTTAGCCGCATATAAAGAGAACTGATTCGCTGGGTCTACGTTGTTTGAGTTACCCATTTCTCCCCAACCACCACGAATTTTCAAATCTGTGATCGACGGAAGATCAGCCATAAATGGCTCAGATGTTACACGCCAAGCAGCAGAGAACGCAGGGAAGATACCATAACGGCTTTGAGAACCGAAACGAGATGAACCATCACGACGAACTACTCCAGTTAAATAATACTTATCATTAAAGTTATAATCTAACTTCGAGAATAAAGAGTAGAAATTAACCCCACTAAATAAAGACGAGTTTACTACTGGTGATTGAACCGCATTTAAAGTAACGAAGTCTAAGTCCATTGAGAATGGGTTAATACCCGATCCACTGATGTTACGACCTGCTCCTGTATTCAATGCCTCTAAACCTGCTAAAACTTTAACACCATGCTTTCTCCACTGATAGTTGTATGAAGCAGTGTTAGATAAAACCCAAGCAAAATTATATCCAGATCCCTCGTTAAATGAATCAGATGCCTCAGGCTCAGAGTCTCCTAAATACTTAAAGTTATAGTCTTTATAAGCTGAACTATTAAATTGACCTCCTAAACTAGTTTTGATGATCAAATCTTTAATTGGCTCATATTCCGCATAAATGTTACCCACTGCATTTGCATTAAAGTTGTTATCATTTAAGTTGTTACGCATGATCTGACGAACTGGATTACGAGGATTGTTAAATCCTGCTGCCTTCGTACTTGCATAAGATCCGAATTCATCAAATACTGGTATGATCGTAGGCATACGATAAGCAGATAAAATCACAGATTCACTTTCTGCAATACCTAATCCACCATTACCACCTGATTGACCACGAACCGAACGATACGTAAACTGTAAGTTCTCGCCAACACGAACTTTCTTACCTAAATTAAATTCAGAGTTAAAACGAGCAGAATAACGTTTGAATTCATTTTCTAACAAGATACCTTGTTGCTCTTGTCCAGAAATTCCTAAATAAAAACGTCCATTCTCCGTACCACCCGAAATTCCCAAAGAATGACGCGTAGTAGAAGCAAAACGAGTTATCTCATCGTACCAATTCGTACCCGCTAAATTAGGTTTAATTAAGAAAGTAGTCAAAGGGTTCGCAGCATAAGCAGCTTGAATAGCTGCCATATCCACAGAACCTCTAACACCATTCGCACCATTTGCATGTAAATATGCAGGTAATGTAGCTTGTGCAGAAGTTCCATATTGTGGATGGGAATACTGTACCGCAGTTCCCGTAGCCGCCGCATTATTACGGTAAGCCACATGGGTCCAATCAGCTTCTTCTTGAGGAGTCAACATTTTAGGAGCACCTGCCACGTTAGGATCAGTTCCCCCATAAAGTCCATCATATGTAATAGTTAATCCTTTTTTTCCTTTAGCACCACGCTTCGTTGTGTAAACGATTACACCGTTCGCCGCACGAGCACCATAGATAGAAGCCGCAGCCGCATCTTTCAAGACGGTAGTTGACTCAATATCATCTGGAGAAAGAAAATCAGTACTACCTACGGGTACTCCGTCCACAATGTACAAAGGTTCGTTACCACCGAAAGCACCAAAACCACGTACACGAATGATACTTCTTGTACCTGGCTGACCGTTCGTGATCAACGTGATACCAGCCACACGTCCTTGTAATTGCTGCTCTACGTTACCTGAAGGAGAAATCTGTAAATCCTTTGCCTTTACAATAGATGCGGCAGCTGTTGATTCCTTCTTGTTTGTAACGGAGTAACCTGTCACAATGACCTCACTTAATTGGCTCACATCTTCCTGTAATACAATAGAAATTGATGATTGAGATCCAACATTAATAGATTGTGATTTATAACCTACCGCAGAAATGTTTAAAACAGCAGTAGCAGAATTTACATTCACGCTAAATGCACCACTTCCATCTGTAGTAGCACCTGTATTCGTACCTTTTACTAAGATACTTACCCCAGGAATGCCTTGAGAATCCGTACCCGTAACCTTACCAGTTACTTTACGACCTTGGGCGAATGACGAAAAACTTCCGAGCATCACAATTGCGAGCAACAGAAAGCCTCGTAGACTTTGGTAAAATTTGTTTTTCATAATAGAGTTTTAAAATGTTTAAAATAATTAATTGTAATGGTTTTGTTTTTGCATGTTGCTCAGTGGACCTCCTTTCTAGTTTTGTTGAAAAAAAAATTTAAGTAGCTAATAAATCAGAAATTATCTTTGAATTTTACAATAAACGGCAGAATCCAAATCAAATGCACTATTAAAATCTTACAATTTTAACGTGGATGATTTACACTTATCTTAATTAAATATTCATTATAAATTAATAATTTCCTAATATTCCCATTAAAACTTATTCGAAAATCCTAGATAAACATTTTTTTGATAAAATATTGTATCGATTCGATACAATATTCACCTTGAATACGATATAATTCCAATCATAAACCTCAAATTTGTATCTCTGATAAATCATCCATAAATACAAAAAATATAAATAGTGGCATTTTAATTTCAGTTGAATATTATAAAAATAATCCTAAAAATAATTTAAAAATAAATGACTATTTTTGAATCGATGACTGATTTCAATTCGAAACTTTTAATTCCCACACTTCCAGAAGATCCTGGGGTCTATCGCTATTTCGATGAAGCAGATACCATTATTTATATTGGGAAAGCCAAAAATTTAAAGAACCGAATTAGCAGCTATTTTACCAATCAAAAAAATCACGATACCAAAACAAGACGGCTCGTCCAACAAATTAAACGAGTTGAATTCACCATCGTACATTCAGAGTTTGATGCTCTTTTGTTGGAAAATACCCTAATCAAGCAGTTCCAACCTAAATACAACATACTTTTAAGGGACGATAAAACATATCCATTTTTATGCATCACCAAAGAGCATTTTCCTAAACTCATTTCGACCAGGCGCATCGATCACCAAGCAGGAACTTATTTTGGGCCTTTTGCAAACCCAAAATCCATGAATGCTTTGATGGAATTATTGCATCAGCTCTTTCCCTTGCGGACTTGTTCACTAGCATTAAAACCGGCCAACATCGAACAGGGGAAATTCAAAGTCTGTTTAGAATATCATATTGGCAACTGCAAAGGACCCTGTGAAGGTTTGCAATCAGAAACTATTTATTTAGAATACATCGATTCCATTCAACACATTCTGAAAGGACATTATCAAAAGCCAAAAAACTACTTCCACGAAAAAATGCAAAACGCCGCTGGTCGATTGGCCTTTGAGGAAGCCCAAGAATATAAAGAAAAATGGCAATTGCTTGAAAACTATCAAGCTAAGTCAACGGTCGTTAATCCTGCCATTCATGATGTCGATGTCTTTTCCATCGTATCCGATGAACAAGTCGCTTATATCAATTTCATGAAGGTAATTAACGGAACGATTACTCAAGCTCAAACTTGGGAGACCAAGAAAAAATTAAATGAGGATGAAAGTGATTTATTGACCATGCTCATCTGGGAAAAAAGAGAACAATTTCAAAGCGAGGCAAAAGAAATTATCACCAACATCCCCATGGCACTCGAATTCAAAGGAGTCAAAAATACCATCCCAGCGATGAGTGATAAGAAAAAGTTGCTCGACATGTCACTTAAAAATGTGCTCTACTTTAAAAAGGAAAAAGCCGATCGGAAAGCGGCGGAAGAAAGTGGCGGGGATCGAAAAATGAGAGTCCTCCTCACATTAAAAAATGATTTACGCCTGACCCAATTACCCAAACATATCGAATGTTTTGATAACTCAAATCTACAAGGTACCAATCCCGTTTCTGCCATGGTTTGTTTTTTAAACGGTCTCCCGGCAAAAAAAGAATACCGATTATTTACTCCCAAGACTGTTGAGGGGCCCAATGATTTCGCTACCATGTATGAGGTAGTCACTCGGCGATACAAAAGACTTTTGGAAGAGGAATCCGAATTGCCTAATCTTATCATTGTGGATGGCGGGAAAGGCCAACTATCTTCCGCTTGTGATGCCCTCAAAGCAATCGGCTTATACGGAAAAATACCCATCATCGGTATCGCGAAGCGACTAGAAGAAATATATTTTCCTGAGGATACTTTGCCACTTTACATTGACAAGAAATCAGAGTCTTTGAAATTAATCCAAAGACTTCGAGATGAAGCCCACCGTTTTGGAATTACCGCGCATCGGAATAAACGAAGTAAAAATTTCATTGTAAGCCAACTAGAAGAAATGGAGGGGATAGGGAAATTGACGGCCCAGAAATTACTTAAGCAATTTGGAACCACTCGAAATATGTTGGACGCGCCCATCACAGAACTCGAAAAAGTGATTGGAAAGGCAAAAACACCTGCGTTGATAAGCCAACTGAAAATTTGGCTCGATGAAAAAAATTAATGTCTAGATTGAAATTGGTCTATATCAATCTTTTTGAATCGCCGGTAAACCTGCAAGATAACAGCCAATGCGATGGACATCTCGCAAACTCCGATCACCAATACAAACAAACCCATCATTAAACCCTGGTTTTGATCATCCCCTCGAGAGAATGCAATTAAATTTAAATTAGCTGCATTTAACATTAATTCCACCCCCATTAAAACAAAAATAACATTCCGCTTGATCAGTATAATGGAAAGGCCCGTAGCAAACAAAAATGCCCCGACCCACAAGAAAAATATCAATGGAATTTCATTCATGATTTTTAGCGATATAGGTAGCGCCCACTAATGCAATCAATAAAAAAACGCCTGTCAACTCAAACGGGAAAGAATACTCAAGCATGAAACTTAGGCCTACTTGGCCCAGTTTTGAATGTTCATCTACATCAGCAAACGCATAAAAATGTTGCTGTCCCAGTAACCAAGATAAACCAAAAAAAACAGTAAGGCCAATGGTAAATGCCCAAAATCTCCCTTTCTGTTCCGTAAAAAGCTCATTCGTTTCTCCCGTCTTGGATGTTCGTTGGCCCGTCATCATAATCCCAAACAAGATTAAAATCAACACACCACCTACATAAATCATTAAGTGCGAAACAGCCATCACATCCGCAAAAGCCAATACATAAAATCCGGCTAAGCCCAACATAGTCATGAACATGGCCAAGGCAGCATGCAATACATTTTTAGTCCACAACATAAAAAATGCACTTCCACAGGTCAAAAAAGTTAATGCCAAAAAGCCAATCATCAAGGGACTATTCATGATCATCTTGTGTTTTGGGAGGAATTTTCGGCTTGAAGCTAGGCTTGAAAGCCGGCTTAGCTGCTGGTTTCTCTGGCTCCGTCAACTGATTTTCGATTTCAGAAGGCGCCGATTCCTCTATTTTCGCAGTCGGCATTTTAGGCTTAAAACTAGGCTTGAATGCCGGCTTAGCTGCTGGTTGATCACCCCCTTCTTTATGATCTAATACTTCAGCTGACATAGAAGCGGAGGCTTTCATCGCTTCTTTTTCAGCAACAAACTGCTCATACAATTGCCTTTTTTCATCCGCCTGCTCAGGGCTTAAATTAGCAAAACCAAAGGTATGTTCCTTCACATCAAAAACTGAAAAATCATATTCAGATGTCATAGTTAAACATTCTGTTGGGCAAACCGTCGTACACAAACCGCAGAAGCAACATTTTGACATATCTATGTCAAATTTCGCTGCATACAATCGAATGGGAGACCCATCTGAGGTATGCCCCACAAGGCCCGTTGCTTTAATCGGATCAATTTCAATGCAATCGACCGGACACACTTTGACACATTTGTCGCAAACGATGCAATCGTCCATCTCATTGTGCAATTGGTATCTTCCATTGACCGGAACAGGGATTTTTTGATGTGGATATTCCAAGGTAAAAATCCCCGTATTTTCACTTGCATTAAAATATTGAGGATCTTGAATTTGTTGGACTTTCCGTGATTTTCTAGCAGACCAAGCATGTTTCCACGTCAAAGCCATTCCATTGCGAGTGCTTTGCACCCCCGATAAAATTGCCTTAAAATACAGATTGATCGCTGACATATTAAAAATAAATAGCTGGAAAGGATGTGGGGTCTACCTCACGCATCATTTCATAAACGGTGTCCACTACATTTTCTACATTGGGCTTACAGAAATAATCTCCGTCTGAACTGTAAGCAGGTCGATGAGGGGGCGCCGACAAACATCTAGCTGGAGCATCTAACCAATTAAATCCTCCCTGTTTGTCAATCACCTCTTGCATCATGTAGGCTGTTGCGCCACCCGGCATATCTTCATCCGCAAAAAGCACACGATGCGTTTTCTGAATAGACAAAAGAATCTGGTGATTTCGATCAAAGGGCAATAAGGTTTGAACATCGATAACCTCCACAGAAATACCCATTTCGGCCAAGGTTTCTGCCGCCTCCATCACAATCCGACACATGGAACCATACGTAACCACTGTCAAATCTCCCCCCTCCCTTAAAATTTCAGGGATTCCTAAAGGCACGACAATATCCAGTAAGTTGGTCGGCATAGGCTCTTTAAGTCGATATCCATTTAAACATTCGATCACCAAACCAGGGTCATCGCCCATTAATAAAGTTCGGTACATACCAGCTGCCTGGGTCATATTTCTAGGTACGCAAAAATGCACTCCTCGTAATCCATTGATCAACAAGGCCATAGGGCTACCTGAATGCCAAATACCCTCCAAGCGATGTCCCCTCGTCCTTAAAATCATGGGCGCTTTTTGGCCGCCTACTGTCCGATAATGCAGGCAAGCCCAGTCGTCCGATAAAATAGGGAATGGGTATAAAATATAGTCTAAGTACTGAATCTCCACAATTGGCTTTAAGCCACGCATCGAAGCGCCAACTCCCTGACCCACTAAACTCACTTCCCGAATGCCCGTATCCGTTACTTTTAAGGGACCAAACTTTTCTTGTAATCCAGCCAATGTTTGATTCACATCTCCGATTTTTCCTACATCCTCCCCTAAAATAAACACGCGAGGATCTTCTAAAAAATCAGAAAAACTCTGATTCAAAATTTCTCTACCGTCTACTAGTTGGGGTACTTTTTCATACGTAGGTTTGACTTCCTTCACCAATAAAGGCGAATGGACCGATTCACTCATTTGATGCGAACTAAATCTTCTTCGATTTTTATCCTCCAAATCCGTCAACCACTTCCTCAATAATTTAACTGCAGGTCCTTGATAAAAACGAAATGCTCTTAATGTTTTTCGGCCCGCTTTGACCAAATCACTAAAAATAGGATAGGTAACTTGGTTTAATTCTTCTATGATGGGTTCCAGCAAACTGGGTTCATTTGTGGAATCCAATAAATTTTTAGCAATTCTCAAATAGCCCTTTCGGTCCACATCCACTGAAGACATATAAGCCGCAAACGCATCCTTTTGATATTTTCTCGCTTGAATAACAGCCGCATCATCTATCGACTTCAGGGTAGATTCATCCGAATATTTATTTTCTAAAATCCACTTACGAAATAGTAAATTACAATCGGCTTCATGTTCCCAAGCCAAACGATCCGTAGACTTATATCGCTCATGCGACCCTGAAGCCGAATGCCCTTGTGGTTGAGTACATTCAATGACATGAACCAGGCAAGGAACAAATTCGTCTCTAGCTAATTTAGCCGCACGCACATAGGCGGCCAATAATCCCGGATAATCCCAGGCTTTAACTTCGATGATTTCTAAGCCTTTTCCATCTTCATTTCGTTGAAAACCGGCAAGCGCCTTTGAAATAGACGATTTCGTTGTTTGAAATTCTATTGGGACCGAAATACCATATCCATCATCCCACACAGAAAAAATGATAGGCACCTGTAAAACACCTGCGGCATTAATACACTCAAAATACATCCCCTCAGAGGTACTTGCATCACCGATTGTTGTATAACAAACTTCCTGTCCCCCTTTTGAAAATAGAGTCGCATGCTCTTTTAAATCAGATCGTTCCCGATATAGTTTGGATGCATAAGCAATTCCTAAAGCCCTGGGTGTTTGCGCGGCTGTTGACGAAATTCCAGCCACGGAATTAATGCGTGAAGTCTGATCCTTCCATTCTCCATGTTCATCCAACCAACGCGTGGCATGATGATTATTCATTTGTCGACCCCCAGAATGTGGATCAAAATTTATATCAGGATGGCCATATAATTGGGCAAAATATTGAGGCCAAGTTAAGTCGCCAACAGCCACGCCGATGGTCTGATCCCGATAATACCCAGAAATATAATCTCCTGATTGCATGGAGCGAGCTAAGGCTATTTGGCATAGCTCCTTCCCATCACCGTAAATCCCAAATTTAGCCCGACCCGTAAAAACTTCTTTCCTAACGAGTAAGCTACATTGCCGACTAATCACCGCAAGCTGATAATCCTCCAGAATCTTTTTGGGATCAAGTTTAACCTCCGACTTAGTAAAAGAATATGAATTCTGAGGAATCAAGGGCAGTATTTTATTTAACATGCAAAAATACAACATTTTAGGCATGAGCCAAAAACATAGGTCTGATAAAAAAATACCCTAATTCTTTTGTTGAATCTCACCTTTGTTTTAGATTTGCTCCACATTATAAAAACAAAAAACCATGAAGAAATTTTTAGGAATTATTGCCATAATTTTTGCCGTAGCATTTCAATCAAATGCTCAGGGGATGATTAAATTCAAAGAGACAGCTCACGATTTCAAAAAAATCACCGAAGGAACTCAAGCAACATACAGTTTTGAGTTTACGAATACAGGAAAAGCACCCGTTGTTATTTCAAATGTTCAACCATCTTGCGGTTGTACCACTCCAGATTGGACTAGAGAACCCATCATGCCAGGTAAAACAGGTAAAGTGACTGCTTCTTATAACTCAGCAGGACGCCCAGGAAGTTTTAATAAAACGATTACCGTTGTTAATAATGGAGAAGTTTCTCAAATTATATTGACGATTCAAGGCTCAGTAGAACCCAAAAAATAAATATTTCATTTTATAAAAAAAGGAACTCAAAAAATTGAGTTCCTTTTTTTATGCGCTTTTCCGTCGACCATTAATCTCGATTCGGCTCCACTTTATTTTTTGCCCCAAGTGCATTAATCCAAGAAGCTATTTTCAGCACATCATTAGCCGGGATATGACTCATAGGAGCCATTTCAGTGGCATAATCTGGCCAGTTTTGAGGATTAGGCTTATACACTAAAGCCAAAATTTGTTGGTCCGAATACTTCCGCTTAGCGATATCTTCATAGGATGGGCCTATTACCTTTTTGTCTTTTGCATGGCAAGCTAAGCACGTGTGCTTTTTTAATAAGGCCAATGCTTGTGCTTCCGTAACTACTTGTTTTTTGCCATTGACCGCCAATTTTGGTTGCTCAACTACGGCGATAGCTGCTTTTTCAATCACAGGAGCATTGGATTCATTGATTACCATTTTATCCCCAGCAGGAATTTCATTCAAGGTATAATAAGCCGTTTCATGTAATAAAGGCTCTCCCTCCTCATTTAAAATGCCTTTCAAAATAAACTCATGAATATAGAATTGCCTAATTCCATCCAACGATATACGTACGGATTTCTTATCTGGAGAAACTGAAATTCCCTTGATCTTAAGGTCTTTTACATTGATGATCGGACTACCATATTGATGATGGTATTCATAAATATAAGACCTAAGCGCATAGGAAGCTGCGTTCTTCACTGATTTTACGTCAACAGCCTGAGTAAAGGAAATCTCAAATCCATCTGATTTAGCATGAATTGCATTAATCTCAAAAGGTGTTAAACCATTCCAAACCAATCTTTGAAGCCCAAAATTATCTTTCCCGGTAGATCCCCAACCCCTTGAGGTCATCCCTACAAACATACTACCATCTAAACCAAAACGCTCACGTAAAATTCCCGACTGAAATCCCTCACGGTAGTTGATGCAAAATCCTTGGTAAACGCCATTCACCTTTTCCATGAACACACGCATCACCTTAGATTGTCCTTGATCTGCTACAAAATACTGCCCTGGGAAAGGACTGAATTTTCCCTTAGTCGTATCCTGAATAATATCGGATGTTGAAATTCCCATGATCGCATGTGGAAACCAAACCGCAGGTAATTTTAAGTTTTTTACTTTTTTAGCCGCCTCAAACATGGGTTGGCTATTATCAGGAATTTCCTCCAAAGTCAATTTAAAAGGACTATTTGGTTCCTTTGCCCATTTGATTCCGCCAGGGTTACCTGCAAAATCACCTTTCGCCAAATGAGTAATTCGACCTGAACCAACCCAATCCCCTTGGTTTTCCCCATAAAAAATGTCGCCTTCGTCATTAATGCTGTAACCCGCGGGTGAACGCAAACCTGCCGACTGTGGTTCTAGTGTTCCATCAGGTTTTATCTTGACTAACCAACCGCGCCATTTGGCAAATTTTCCTTCGCCAAAGCCAATCCATGCTAAATTAAGAGTCACCAACATGTCCCCATTTTTATCAAAAACCGGTCCATAAGTGTACTCATGATAATTACCAGATAATTCGAATTGGTAAATCGGCTCATATAAATCAGCCACCCCATCGCGATTCGTATCCGTAATTTTCGTTAATTCCCCACGTTGGGAGCAGTAAAAGACACCATCCTTATACGCTAAGCCTAAAATCTCATGCAAGCCACTCGCAAATCTTCGATAATTCGTTTGGTGGCTATCCTTTTGATAAGGATTTTCAACAATCCATATTTCCCCTCTCCGAGTACTTACGGCCAATCGGCCATCTGGCATGGTTGCCAATCCACCCACTTCCAAATAAAGGTCTTGAGGGATTGGTAAGGTTTTTATTTCATAAAAATCTTGCTCTGTTTTTGGAGCAGGCTTTTGCCCAAAAGCTCCTACAGAAATGGCTAATAATAAAATGCTTAATTTTAATTTCATGATCTTATGTAGGTTACCAAATCAATTGATATGTAAAACTATTTCCTTGCAAAGGAACTCTCACTTGCTTTCCTGAGGATTGTGTATTCAAAATAATGGCAGGTGCTCCAGCCCATTGAACATAATATCCCATCCCTTGTAATGCCAAAAGGCCTGCATTAATTTCCACGACATCCGGACTATTTCCGACCACCACTTCAATATTGGATTTTTGTGGGCTTGTACCAATCAAATTGATCGTTCTAAGCCAACCTGTCCCATTTTCATTAGGGTTAATGTGATCTTCTACCTTCAAAGAAGCAGCAGGCCAATCGTACATATATACCGGTCTACCATGTAAAATCTTATATCCTTTGTAAACCAATTTAGTGGCGTCAATGGAATCGGGTTGCGCTTGACTACTCAAAACCAAAGGAAACTTACCATCCATCACCACATTTAAACCCATCGGCTCAGCTGTTTGAGGCTCGCCACGATCCAACCACATTTGTGTGGCATTTAAAAATTTACCTTTCCAAGTTTGCAATAAGGCCCCTTGTTTTAAATCGTATGAATAAGAAAGTCCTGTAGGGTCTCCTAAATGTATAACGTGCGTCTTTTTCTTTCCTTGATGAAAAGTGAAAGATCTTTGATATACAGGCTCTGAATTTGCTTTTACCTCAATCAAACCTCTGGGTTCTGGATCAGGCAATGAAGTCCGTACGTGTAGAGGAACAATTTGAGCCCCAATTCGCTTGACAAAAACGCCTAAGGCCTTAGGGCCCCAACTAAAATCTTTGACATGAATCAACTCAAATTTATGCTTGCCAGCCGTTAAATTAACAGTAGCACTTATATCATCTGTATACCAATGAGCGCCTGAATTGTATTCTTTTCCGTCAATTTTCAATACCCCCGATCCTGTCCAATGCGTTTCAAAAGAGTAATTATCTGTTTCAGGAATTTCTAAATCCCCTACATAATGAATCAAATAATCGTTGCGTGCCTTGATCACTTTTTGAGTCAAAGCAGCTAAATTACCTTTAAGTAAAGGGATCGCTTGCCCAATCACCGGCTCAGGGAATTTCCCTTCATAATACTGATAAGATATGTTGCTTAATTTGGCGCTTGGCTTATCATAAGTCTCATAGCGTATATTCTTAAATGCAACGGGTCCATGATCTCCTTGAATCGTAATAGGTCCTAATAACCCTTCTTTACTAAAAAGTGAACCGCGGGTCACTCCGGACATTTCAATATTTTCTTGAATCAATATTCCGTTCAGAATCACTTTTTTGAAAACGGCATTTTTGATTTTTTTACCTGAAGCATCAAACCTTGGCGCCTCAAAGTCGATTTCAATAGACTGCCATAAACCTGGTGCTTTACACGCATTTTGTCTTGGGGCAAAACCTTCGAAGCCTTCATTCCCTTTTCCTCGAGCATCATCCCAGCGTTCATAAATACCTCCACAATCGCCGAATTTCAGCGATTTTTTACCCCATGAATCAAATAATTGCACTTCGTATCGGCCTTGTAAATATATGCCTGAATTAGCGCCTTTGGGAAGCATAAAATCCATCATAAAATGAATATCGCCATGATTTAAATTAAATTTCAAATCATCCGTACGCTTGTATTTCCCATGACGAAGTGTATTTAACAAAACCCCTTTGCCTGAGCTTACTTGAAAGCTCGTATCCGTGGGCCTCGCTTTAATCACTTGCTCAATGGTCCAATTCGTACTCGGATGATCAAAAGCACTCAAATCTGTTAGAGGAATGGTTTGTTGGGCCCAACAAACCCAGGGCAACAATAGTAAATAAAAGACTTTTTTCATGTTTTTTTAAATAGGTTTTATGTAATTTACAGATATCCTTTTAGCTTTTTCATCGGCAAAAAAGGGACACTCGTAGAAAAACTTTTAGTAATATAAGCGATTTTGTTTTAATTTGGATTTACTCCCCTAAAGAAAATTATGTCAAAACTAAATTGGAAGCTTAGGCCTGTACTCTTACATATCTTTTTCTGGATATGTTTTTTGGCTTTGCCCCTTTTATTAGGTCCAAATTCCGCCTCTAATAATCCCCGAGAAATAGATCGACATTTTCAATGGAATATGTTTTTTGTCGTATTTGGATTATTTAATATTCCTCTATTTTACTTCAATACAGAGTTTTTATTACGAAAAATTCTAAAGCAACGGGGCGTTTTGGTTTATATCATTCTACTTGTCATTTCCTTGTCATTAATGCTTTGGTTTCATGAGGAGTTATTTAAGTTGTTTTTTCCTGAAATGCTGAAAGGCGGAGGGCCAAGGGGTAATGGTTTTAGGAGAGGGACCTCATTAAGAATTATTTTCCAATTATTATTTATTGTGGCCATCGGAATTAGTTATCGATTTCTTTCGGATAACATGACAGACCAAGAGGTTAAAAAAGAGGAGGAAAACGAGCGATTAAAATCTGAATTATCCTTCTTGAGATCTCAAATCAGTCCCCATTTTATGTTTAATGTGCTCAATAGCATTGTTTCTTTGTCAAGAAGAAAGCCAGAAATGGTGGAACCTGTGGTGATTAAATTATCGGAATTAATGCGGTATATGATTTATGAAACGAGCGATTCAAAAGTAAGTATTGACAAGGAGTTTAGTTATTTAGAAAGCTATATTGAACTGCAGCGTTTGCGATTTGGCAATGACATTAAGATCGACTTTAAACACAAATTAAGTTCTTCTCCCTCAAGTATTGAACCTATGTTGCTTATTCCTTTTGTGGAAAACGCCTTTAAACATGGCGTTGGAATGGTAGAAAACCCCAGCATTGATATCGAATTAAACGATGATAAAAAATCATTGTTTTTTAGTGTCCGCAATCAAGTGAGTAAACAAAATTCAGAAATAAAAGATGAAAGTTCTGGGATAGGCTTAGCTAATGTGCGTAGGCGATTAGAGCTTTTGTACCCGGATCAACATGAATTAAAAATCGACGAAAAGGAAGACAGTTATTTGGTTGAACTTACGATAAAACACATTTGACATGGAAGAAGAGGAAGAGAAAATCGAGGAATTTACAGCACTTCCTAAGGTCGTTTTAAGATGTTTAGCGGTTGATGACGAGAATCTTGCCCTTGATTTAGTAGAGGATAACATCGCCAAAGTACCTTTTTTAAAATTAGAAAAAAGATGTCGGAACGCCTTTGAGGCGATTGAGTATTTGCAGGAAAATGAAATCGATCTTATTTTCTTGGATATCCAGATGCCGGGTATCACAGGGGTTCAATTCTTGGAAGGATTAACTCAAAAACCCATGGTGATTTTTGTAACGGCATACCAACAATACGCTTTGGAGGGTTTTAATTTAGACGTGATTGATTATGTGCTTAAGCCCATTTCATTTGAGCGTTTTTTAAAAGCCGCCCACAAAGCATTGGATTATTTCAAAAGCAAAAATATACTGGTTCAAGCTCAAATTCCTGTGGTCGAAAAAATGGAATACATCTTCATTCATGCAGATTATTCGTTGATGAAGATCATGCTGGAAGATATTTTATACATTGAAGGCTTAAAAGATTACATCAAAATTCACCTCAGAACCCAGAAATTTCCAGTGGTTTGCCGCATGACGATGAAATTAATTGAGGAGAAACTGCCCTCCACTGAATTTCAAAGAATCCATAAGTCATTTATTGTTTCGCTAAAAAAAGTAGAATCGATCCGAAATCAAAAAATTAAAATTGGCGAAAATCACATACCCCTTTCTGATAATTACTCGGAGCAATTTTATCAAACCATCGGATATCAAAAACCATAAATTACCCAATCCAACAGAAATTTGTACCTTTGGAATTGACAAACTTTAACACATGTCTATTCTAAAAAAATTAGCGGGTGAAACTCTATCGTATGGATTCAGTACCATATTAGGGCGTTCCCTTAATTTTTTACTTGTATTCGTTCATACAATCGCATTTTTGCCAGCGGAATTAGGAATCAATGTTAAATTATATGGCTACATGGCCATCGCGAATATCATTTATACCTATGGGATGGAAACCGCCTATTTCAGGTATGCCAAAGAGGCTCCTGCCAAATATTTCAACATCATTTTAACGGCGATTATCGCCACTTCAGGATTATTTACGCTATGCTTATTTCTTTTTTCAGATCCCATCATGGTCCAATTAGGGTATGAAAATAAGGGTATATTTTTAAAGTGGTTGGCCGTTATTTTAGCGATTGACGCCATCACAGCCATCCCATTTGCCAAGCTCCGATTAGAAAATAAAATTCGAACATTTGTTCAAGCGAAAATCGTTTCTATTTTAATTAATGTAGGTTTAAATTTAATTATTCTACTCGTTTTAAAACCTATGCATGAGCAAGGGACAGGGCCTGAGTTTTTGAATAACATATATAGACCAGAGGTCGGTGCAGGGTATATTTTTCTGGCCAACTTAATTGGCAATGCGTCCTTGTTTTATTGGCTCAAAGCAGAATTCAAAGTTTTTAAATGGACTTGGGATTGGACTGAATTAAGATCTCTTTGGGTCTATTCGTACCCCATTATGTTCATGAGTCTAGCCGCCATGTTCAACCTAATGTTTGACCGATTGCTACTCGAAGAATTTCTACCGGAATCGTTTTATCCCGGCAGAAGCTCTCAAGACGCCTTAGGTATTTATGGCAATTGTTATAAACTATCTGTCTTTATGAGTTTAGCCATTCAAGCATTTAAGTATTCAGCAGAACCCTTTTTTCTAGGGAAGAAAACGGAGGCGAATGACCAGTCCAATTTAGCTTTAGTGACACACTGGTTTGTCATTATTTGTACATTTTTGTGGGTGGGAGTTTCGGTCAATTTATTTTGGATTAAAACCCTATTTTTACGGAGAGAAATTTATTGGGAAGGAATTGGGATTGTACCTATTTTACTTTTGGCCAATTTGTTTTTGGGCGTTTATTACACACAATCTGTCTGGTTTAAGAAAACGAATAAAACCTATATGGGGACCATCATCACGCTTATAGGTTTAGTCACTACGGTAGCTGGAAATATTATTTTTATTCCGCAATACGGATATATGGCTTGCGCATGGTCTTTTCTAGCGTCAAGCTTAGTCATGATGATCTTATGTTATTTAGGTGGGCAAAAATTTGATCCCATTCCGTATCGTTGGAAAGCTGGATTATTTTATATCTTTCTTGGGTTTTTATGTATTGAGATCGGGAATAAAATTCAAGTCATCGTTAATATTCCAAACATCATCCGTGAAAATATAGGTGTATTGATTTTACTTTTCTTTGTTTTGGTCTTCGAATTTTCCTGGAAAGGTGGAGGAAAATTTAAGTTAAAACATTAATTTAAGGCCCAAATGAAACAGGAATTAAAAACGCAATATTTAACCTTAAAGCTGAAAATCAGCCAAATGGTATTGCGTTTACAAGAAAATCAAGGGACCATCAAAGAACTAGAAAGGGAAGTTGGCCGACTAAAAACCCTACTCGAAGAAAAAAATAGGGAACTCAATTTATCGAGCCAAGCAACAAAAGAATTGGAGAAAAACTTTAAAAAATCAGATAAATTTGGTAAAATTGTAGTTAATACAAACAACACGGCGGTCCCAACTGCTGAGCTGAAGAAAACGTTAGATAAATATATAGTTGAAATAGATCATTGTATTGAGCAATTACGCAAAACATGAGCCAACAATTACCTTGCAATTTATTATTAGGAATACAAACAGTATCCTTGCGGGTAAATAGAGAAGAAGAGTTTTGTGTGCGCAATGCGGCATTATTAGTTAACCGATTAGTTAAGTTTTACGAAAAAAAGGCCAATAGTTCAGATCCAAATGCCGTAATGGCGTTGGTGGCCTTAGATTTAGCTATGTGTGGATTAAAATTTGAATCGGAAAAAACTAATTTGTTAGAAGATGTTCAAGCGGAAAACGAGCAATTGCTCGTGATGGCTGAGGAGTTCACTTTATAATCAAATTTTTTCAAGGCTTATTGGGACTCATGTAATAAACACATTCGTTCTATGTCGAGCATATTAAGTATTATTATCCCATTGTTTTCATTAGCAGGGGGCGTATTCGCTGGAAAAGTATTCTTTTCAAAAGCCAATAAAAATTTCGAAGATGAGGCCAAAAGAAAGGCTGATGACATCTTGAAAAATGCTGAAGTTGCAGCAGAAAATTTAAAGAAAGATCGCATGTTAGAGGCTAAGGAAAATTTCCTTCGTCTGCGTGGTGAGTTTGAAGAAGAAACTCAAGCTAAGAAAGGTATTTTACAAGAAAATGAGCAAATTTTAAGAGAAAAGGAAAGAGTTTTAGCTCAGCAACAAGAGCAGCAAAAACTAGCTGATCAAGATTTACAGGCTCAAAAGCAAAGCATTCAATCCAAGGAAGACAACTACCGCAAAAAACTTGAGGATGTAGAGAAAAAACGCGCTGAGGCAGATGAAATGCTGGCAAATCAGATTAGCCAGTTGGAGAAAATTGCCAACCTATCAGCGGCAGAAGCCCGTGAACAAATCATGGAAGCATTGAAGTCGGAGGCTGAAAGCAAGGCAAGTTCCTTAGTTAAGCAGGCCATAGAGGAAGCAAAATTAACTGCGACCAAAGAAGCTAAAAAAATTGTCATTGAGACGATTCAGCGAACGGCTGCAGAAAATGCGATTGAAAACTGCGTTTCGGTTTTCAATATTGAATCAGATGATGTTAAAGGTAAGATTATTGGCCGTGAAGGGAGAAATATTCGTGCTTTAGAGGCGGCTACAGGAGTAGAATTCATTGTGGATGATACACCTGAGGCGATCATTATTTCTGGATTTGATCCAGTTAGGAGAGAGATTGCACGTTTATCGTTGCATCGCTTGGTACAAGATGGCCGTATTCACCCTGCGCGTATTGAAGAGGTTGTGAATAAGACCAAAAAAAATATCGACGATGAGATCATCGAGATTGGAGAAAAAACGGTCATCGAATTAGGTATTCATGGCTTACATCCAGAGTTAATCAAGATGATTGGTCGGATGAGATTTCGTTCTTCCTACGGACAGAATCTTTTACAACATTCTAGGGAGGTGGCCAAGTTATGTGCCACGATGGCAGCGGAGTTAGGCTTAAACGCCAAATTAGCCAAACGCGCAGGCCTATTGCATGATATAGGAAAAGTTTGGCATGAAGAGCCAGAATTACCTCACGCATTATTAGGGATGGAACTGGCACTTAAATATAAAGAGCATCCAGAAGTGTGTAACGCGATCGGTGCACACCATGATGAAACTGAGATGACATCGATGATCTCTCCCATCATCCAAGTTTGTGATGCCATTTCTGGTTCAAGGCCTGGGGCGAGAAGAGAGATGATGGAGTCTTACATGAAGCGATTAAGGGATTTAGAGGCCTTGGCTACTTCATTTGACGGGGTACAAAAATGTTATGCGATTCAAGCAGGACGTGAGCTACGTATATTAGTTGATTCGGAAAATGTAAGTGATGAAAAAGCATCGAATCTATCATTTGATATTTCTCAAAAAATAGAAAAAGAGATGCAATATCCGGGTCAAATTAAGGTGACTGTTATCCGCGAAATGCGCGCAGTTAATTTTGCCAAATAATTTAACATAAACCTACATTAGGTTCATTGATATTTAAAAATTGATTTAGGAGCCCTGATGAGAAAAACTTATTAGGGCTCCTTCTATTTCACTAATGACTTAGAAAATAAATATATGATTATTAAAAGTCCAATAACCCAAGATGAATGGGAGTCTTACTATCGACTTCGTTTCACCATACTGAGAGCGCCATGGAATCAGCCATTGGGTTCGGAAGTTTTGGCGGATGAATCGGAAGCGATTCATGCGATGGTTATAGAAGATGATCAAATTATTGGGGTTGCGAGGATGCATATGTCGGGAGAGAACCAAGGCCAAGTAAGGTGTGTTGCCGTTGCAGCCGAGGCGCAAGGAAAGGGTGTGGGAAAGGCCATTATGTTACATTTAGAGGAGAAGGCTAAAGAAATGGGGATGCAAGAAATTGTATTAGAAGCGCGTGAAAATGCCGTTCCATTTTACAAATCCATTGGATACGTGATTGAAAAAGAATCCTATTTGCTGTTTGGTGAGATTCAACATTATCGAATGAAAAAGGGTATTTAGGTAAGAGGTAATTGGTATTAGGTAATAAGTAAAAAGATGTGGTTTGAAATAGTAACCAATTAAAACAATAAAGAATCATTGAGTTTTCAAACTTCGTCCATTTAGGATTAGAAATTAAAAAATTATCGAGAAATAAATTCGCAAAATAATCCTACCTTTGCATCCCCCTTTATTGATCTAGATTTAGGGAAAATTGAAATAAAAATGAAAGACTATCACATTGTATATGAAGACAATCACTTGCTAATCGTTAATAAACGAGCAGGTATTCTAGTTCAAGGAGATAGTACTGGAGACCGAACACTAACCGATGTCTTAAAGGATTATATCAAAGAAAAGTACCAAAAACCTGGTGCTGTTTTTCTCCATCCTGTTCACCGTTTAGATAGACCTGTAAGTGGCTTAGTCGTATTCGCAAGAACGTCAAAGGCGCTTGAACGGTTGAATGAATTATTTCGAAAAAGAGATATTCAAAAAACATATTGGGCCATTACAAGAAGAAAACCAGATCCAATTAAGGGTAAATTGACCCACTATCTGATCAAAAATGAGGCTAAAAATGTAACTACGGCCTTAGATTATCCAGAGGATAAAGCACAAAAAGCAGAACTAAATTATAAGCTTATCGGCAAAATTAATCTCCATTATTTAATCGAGGTGGAGCCTATTACCGGTCGGCCTCATCAAATACGGGTACAGTTAGCTTCGCTGGGATGCCCCATACGTGGGGATATTAAATATGGCTATGATAAGCCTAATATTGACGCAAGTATCAATTTACATGCGCGCCGACTATACTTTATACATCCCATCAAGCAAACGCCTATTATCTGTAAAGCGGCTGTTCCAGAAAATCCTTTCTGGGAAGAATTTTTAGAGCTTGAAACAGAGGAAGTTAAATTGAAAAATTTAGATCACCTTTTCGAATAAAAACAAAAAAGAGCTCGATATAAAACCGAGCTCTTTTTTTATATGATTTAATCTATTGCTTAAATTAGTTCCTCCAGGGTGGTCTTTTCTAAAACCGATAAATTGGCATCACGCCATTTGGCCAGCACGCTTCTCAACTTACATGTTTCTTCGTCCGCACAATCATCACATTTTCCATAAAAATGCAAAGAAACACATAATGCTGGGGCAATAGGTCCATCAACAATCCGAATGATCTTGGCAAAAGTTACTTGATCCGGTGGGATGCGCAAATAGTATCCGCCCCCTTTGCCTTTTTGACTCTGTAAGATCCCATGATTCCGTAATTCTAATAAAATAGCTTCCAAAAACTTTTTGGGGATATTTTCCGATTCTGCAATATGTGAAATCAATAATGGCCCTTTCTCATACGATTGAGCTAAAACTTTAAGCGCCTTCAACGCATATTTTGCTTTCTTAGATATCATTTGGCTTGTTGAATTATCATCAAAGCTACTAAATATTTAATTGAATTCACAAAAACCCTATTAAACCAATCGATTAACTAATTTTCTAAGATTTTAAAATGAAAATTTGTTTCAATCTTGTAAAAAATGGGCCATAAAAAAGGCTGTTCGTTTCGGAACAGCCTTTTAAAATATATAGTCTACGACTAGAATCGGAAGTGAGAGAACGCTTTGTTCGCCTCCGCCATTCTGTGTGTATCATCTTTCTTTTTAACTGCTGCACCTTCACCTTTGGCAGCTGCAATAATTTCATTAGCCAAACGATCCATCATGGTTTTATCACCACGCTTTCTCGCATATAAAATTAACCACTTCATTCCCAATGAAACTTTGCGTTCAGCGCGCACTTCTGTTGGAACCTGAAAGTTAGCACCACCCACACGACGACTTTTAACCTCGACTGATGGCATAACATTGTTTAATGCTTTTTTCCAAGTCTCTAAGCCGTTCTCTTTCGTACGATCTTCTACTTTATCCAATGCATCATAAAAAATAGTGAATGCAGTCGATTTCTTTCCGTCATACATCAAGTTATTGACAAACTTGGTGACTAATACATCCTTGAATTTAGGATCTGGTAATACATAGCGTTTTTTTGGTTTCGCCTTTCTCATTTTGTTTGTTTTTTAAAATTGACCCAACCTTCTGCCTTAAACAATGGCATACTGGATCGTTCTGTTAATAATTATTTCTTTTTACCTGTTGGAGCTACCTGTCCTGGTTTTGGACGCTTAGCACCATACTTCGAACGAGATTGTAAACGACCCGTTACACCGGCCGTATCTAATGCTCCACGAATAATGTGATAACGCACACCCGGTAAGTCTTTTACACGACCACCACGAATCAATACAATCGAGTGCTCTTGCAAATTGTGACCCTCACCTGGAATGTAAGCATTCACTTCTTTTTGGTTTGTCAAACGTACACGCGCTACTTTACGCATCGCTGAGTTTGGTTTCTTTGGAGTTGTCGTGTATACACGTGTACAAACCCCTCTTCTCTGTGGACAAGAATCCAAAGCAGGTGACTTAGATTTCCAAGTCATTTGCTCACGTCCCTTGCGCACTAATTGCTGAATAGTTGGCATTTTAGCGTAATTACCTGTTTAAATATAAATTCTATTAAATCCCTGCAGCAATGAACACTCATACGATTGAGTTATCCCATACTAACGGGGGTGCAAAGTTAATAAATTGAACCGAAAAACAAAATACGAATCAATAAAATTATTTGACAAATCCACGGATTCCCATTTCCAAGCCACGTAATTCAGCCAATCCTCTTAATCGGCCAATCGCCGTATACCCAGGATTAGTCTTTTTACCTGCTTGTAAATCGTCTAACATGCGATGTCCATGATCTGGTCTAAATGGCAATCTATAATCCTTCCGGCCTACAGTAATCCGTTTGTTCTGTTCTAAAACCAATCCCTTCATCACCCCAAACATATCCACATCCCCATCCAAATGATCTGCTTCATGGAAATTTCCAAACTCGTCTCTTCTTGTCGCTCGTAAATGAATAAAATTAATCCGATGGCCTAAGCGCTCCACCATTCCCACTAAATCATTGTCCGCCCTCACCCCATAACTCCCCGTGCAAAAGCATAAGCCATTGAAAGGACGATCGTAGGCTTGTAATAACTGAACCGCATCGTTTTCCGTACTCACAACACGTGGCAATCCTAAAATTGGATAAGGAGGATCATCCGGATGAATCGATAAATTAACCCCTTCTTCCTCGGCCACTGGGGCTATTTCTTTGATAAATTCATATAAATGGCCGCGTAATTCCGCGTCGCCAACTTCCATATAAGTATCTAACGCTTCCTGAAATGATTTCAACGTAAAACTCTCCTCACTCCCGGGCAATCCGGCTATCACATTACGAATCAATTTTTCTTGTTGGCCCGCTGTCGATTGATCAAACCAACGCTTAGCTCGGGTGATTTCCTGCTCCGTATAATGTGCATCAGCCCCTGGTCGCTTCAATAAATAAAGTTCAAATGCGGCAAATTCAGCGGAATCAAAGCGTAAGCCCGTACTGCCATCCGGGAATTTATAATCCAAATCTGTCCTAGTCCAGTCCAAAATAGGCATAAAATTATAACAAACCGTATCTAATCCTGCTTTGGCTACATTCCGGATCGATTGCTGATAATTGGCTATGTATTTTTTAAAATCGCCGGTTCTCGTTTTAATCGTTTCATGAATGGGTATACTTTCAATCACGGACCAAGTTAAACCTGAAGCCTCTATGATATTTTTTCTTTCCACGATGTCGGCAACCTCCCAAACTTGCCCATTGGGTATTTGATGCAATGCATTCACGATTCCCGTCGCACCTGCCTGACGTACATCGGATAATTTTACGGGGTCATTGGGGCCAAACCAACGCCAAGTCTGCTCTAAAGCCATATCTTGTAATAATTTTTAAATGAAGCACTAAATTTTTCCATTTGCTATGGATTGCCCATCAAATGAATCGCTAAAGTTAATCATAAAAGATTTCTATACATCAAGCTGCATTGAATTTGCTTTGATGAACTCACAAAAAAAACCTTATTCGGACACCGAATAAGGTTTTTGTAATCAAGCATTTATATACTTTCTTAAAAATCTTTCAGAAAGGTTGCCAAAATTAATTGTTTTTTTGACAATTGAAAAAATCTAGTCATTTTGATGGGCTGGCCTTAATAAATCTGTTACTGTTTTTACTGGATTGAAAGTGTCCAAAGGAACCTCCACAAAAATGGTATTCCAGTGTGCCATGGCCCCATTCCATAAACCAGGAAGCTCCTGCGCCTTCAATTTTCTACCATCCTTCGTCTTTTCCGTGATAAAACCTGTGGACATATCCCGAAAACCCATTAAATTATAAGGCTTCCCTTGATAATTTTTCGTTGAGCAGACCAAATCGACCGGATTAAAATGGGTAGAATTTGAAAAAATTTCTTTCTGAATTTCGTTTTGCATATCCACTTGGGCCGACTCCACCAATTGCAATGCAACATTTCCATGTCCATCCGAACACCAAAATGGCCCCCCTCCAGGTTCCCCCATATTTTTAACCACCCCACAAATTCGCGTAGGCCGATGTAAAATAGTCTTTAGCCATTCCGCTTTTTCCTCCACACTTAATTGGCCAAATTCATTTGACATTTTAATACCTAAATGACTTTCGGCATAATCAAGAATTTCAGCCATCAAACCATCCGATATTTCCCCATCTAAGCGCAACAAATAACCCTTTATTTTTTCCGTAATACTCAAAAGCAATCCGCCTATCGCCTTTTTATACCGAATGGTTGATTCTCTCTTGGCATCAGGAACTACATTATCTATGTTCTTAATAAAAATCAAATCCGCTTGTAATTCATTTAAGTTTTCCAACAAAGCGCCATGGCCAGCAGGTCTAAACAATATGCTTCCATCTTTTTCCCGAAACAACTCATTGTCTAATTGGACCGCCACTGTATCCGTCGCCGGCTTTTGTTCAGAAAATTGAACCTCATAACTAATTCCAAATTTCGACTCTAATTTGGGCAATAGCTCGCTAACCAAGTTTTCAAATCTTGCTCGGTGTTCTGGGGATACCGTGAAGTGCAAACGAGCTTTTTTTCCATCAGAGGCATATTCAGCTGCCTCATACAAATGTTCTTCCAAAGGAGTCCTGGATCCATCCTCATATGGATGAAATGCCAATAAACCCTTGGGAAGCGAGCCGTAATCCAAGCCTTTTGCCTCCAACAACGTTTTAATTATTTCATTTGAATCTTGGCTAGGGCATAAATTTAACAATGCTTTTGAAAAAGCAAATTCATGTAAACGACTTAAAAAAAGATCCGATTCTTTATTCGATTTCCCCTCCGAAATATGCTCAAATAATGACTTGAACATTCTTGTTGCCGCGCCAGAAGCCGGTACCATTTTCACGATTTGCAAATTTGCTTTGAGTAAATCAAATTGATTTATCCAATGACCCACTTCCGATTCAGATAATTTTAAAATTCCGTCGCCTATAACCGCTGATTTTTCTAAAGACATCCACGGAAATCCATTCCTGAAAAATTCAACTTGTTGATAAACATCCTCTACTCGAATTCCCCTATTTTTTAGGTCAGCTAAGTCCCTTTCAGACAACATACACATGGATTTAAACTTAAAATTAATAGAATTTACCCCGATATTTGACATTTTAAAAGAATAAATTTCAATCAAAAAACAGTAGGAGGCCATTCGCTATTTTCTCAAGAACTTTTTTTTGGTAGCTTTGAATTACCTATGAGTCAAATTCACGACATATTAAAAACATATTGGGGATATTCAGAATTTAGACCTCTTCAAGAGGACATCATACAGTCGGCTTTAAACCAAAAAGATTGCTTGGCGCTTTTACCTACTGGAGGGGGCAAATCACTATGTTTCCAAGTGCCAGCCATGGCTATGGATGGAATATGCATCGTAATCACTCCTTTGATTGCGTTGATGCAAGACCAAGTGGACCAATTGTCCCAAAGAGGAATTTCAGCCGTGGCCATTTATTCAGGCATGTCAAAAAGACAAATTGATATTCTGCTGGATAATTGCGTTTATGGCCAAGTTAAGTTTCTTTACATATCTCCCGAGCGTCTAAAAACCGAGCTGCTTATTGAGCGAGCCAAACTCATGAAAATTTCATTATTGGTCGTAGACGAAGCACATTGCATTTCACAATGGGGATATGACTTTAGGCCGGCTTATTTAGAGATTCAAAATTTCAAAACTTTATTTCCGGCCGTCCCATGCATGGCACTGACCGCGTCAGCTACTTCGGCTGTCAAAAAAGATATTTTGGCCCATTTGCAGCTGAAAAATCCAGCCGTTTTCCAAAAAAGTTTTAGCCGAGCTAACCTATCATACTCCGTTCTTTGGGAGGAAAATAAGGATTTGAAATTAGTGCAGATGATCCAAAAAGTAGGCGGTTCATCCATCGTGTACGCTAGAAACCGTAGAAAAACACAGGAAATCACCAAAATACTCTTGGACAAAGGAGTCAAAGCAAATTTTTACCACGCAGGTTTAACCACCGAAGAAAGAACAAAGAGACAAAAAGATTGGATTGAGAATCAAGTTCAATGCATCGTAGCAACCAATGCATTCGGGATGGGAATCGATAAATCAGACGTGCGACTCGTCGTTCATGTGGATCTTCCAGATTCAATGGAAGCCTATTATCAGGAAGCTGGCCGAGCAGGACGAGATGAAAAAAAGGCTTTTGGTGTCATATTAATTGAGGAGAATGACCTGATTGAATTAAAAGCGCAATGGCAAAAATCATACCCAACAGCCGACATCATCAAACGAACCTATCAATCCATTAGTAACTATTTACAAATTGCGGAAGGAAGCAGCGAGTTGTCGACATATGATTTTGATTGGCAAGAAATGGTTTCTCGTTACCAATTACCTTCCTCTGAAACATTTTACGCACTTAAAACACTCGAATCCGAAGGCTTAATTTTAATGAGCGATGCGATGCAAAATCCATCCAAAATAAAAATTATTGTCAACTCTACCGAACTATATGACTTTCAAATTAGAAATGAAAAATTTGAATCCATAATAAAATATTTGCTAAGGCAGTTTGGCGGAAATTTGTATAATCAGTTTGTAACCATTTCTGAATCAACGATAAGCCAGCAATTTAAAGCACCCATCGCAGATATAGAAAGGTCATTGCAATTATTAGAAAAATTCGAAATCATCGAATACGAAAAACAAAATGGGCAGCCCAAAATCACTTTTTTAACTCCAAGAGCATCCGTAGATAACTTGCCGATTAGTTGGCACACCTATGTCGCAAAAAAAGATTCCAGCAAGTCAAAATTAGATGCCATAGAAACCTATGTAAGGCAAAATCAATTTTGTAGAACCACACAGATATCTGCTTATTTCGGTGAAAGCATCGAAATTCCGTGTGGTATTTGTGATATTTGCATTCAAGAAAAACGCGAAAATTCTGGAAAAGCCTATCCTGAAGGCAATGTCCAAGAAAGGAAATTAATCCTTCAATATTTAAAGAATGGGCCCATGAATCTAAGCGACTTGGTAGACTGCCTCCGCCCTCTTTCTAAATCCGAGGCCATCAAAGTCATTCAATATAGCCTGGAAAGAGGAGAAGTTTTTTACGCTGATACGGAAACAGTTGCCTTGGCATCCTCTTGAAATACAAAAGAGATAGGCGTTTTAACTTTCTCGTCTAATAAGGCTAAAGACAAAACTTCAATCGCATTTTCGACATAGTGAAAAGAGAGATCTGAAATATAATGTGCCTCTATCTCCTCCACATCCTTGCGATTTTTCGCACACATGATAATTTCTTTGATGCCAGCACGTTTTGCCGCTAATATTTTCTCCTTGATTCCGCCGACAGGCAAGACTTTCCCGCGTAAGGTAATTTCTCCTGTCATGGCTAATTTGGAACGCACCTTTCTTTGAGTCAAAGCAGATGCAATAGCTGTAAGCATGGTTATTCCCGCAGATGGACCATCTTTAGGGACAGCTCCCGCAGGTACGTGAATATGCAAATTATATTGATCAAAAATACGATAGTCGATGGCATATTGATCCGCATGAGCCTTTAAAAAACTTAGCGCGGCCATCGCTGATTCCTTCATTACATCTCCTAATTGGCCAGAAAGTGTCAACACACCCTTGCCCCTACTTAAAAGAGTCTCAATAAATAAAATATCTCCGCCGACCGGAGTCCAAGCCAAACCTGTAACCACACCCGCATACTCATTACTTTCGTAGGCATCTTTGTCGAAATGTTCTTGGCCTAACATTTTCACTACGTCAGACGCTTGTACTTTAGCCGGATAGGCTTCTCCTATGGCAATTGATTTCGTTATTTTCCGAACCACTCGGCCTATCTCTTGCTCTAATTTTCGAACGCCGGACTCTCGTGTATATCCTTCCACCACTTTCTGAATCGCCAAATCAGACATGTTGACAGACAGCTTGTCTAACCCATGTTCTTTCTTCTGTTTTGGAAGTAAATGCTTTTTAGCTATTTGAACTTTTTCTTCCATGGTATATCCACTCACTTCGATAATCTCCATACGATCACGCAAAGCGGGATGAATCGTGTCCAAATTATTAGCTGTGGCCACAAACATCACGCGAGACAAATCATATTCACACTCTAAGTAATTGTCCATGAAGCTGCTATTTTGCTCCGGATCCAAAACCTCAAGCAATGCAGATGAAGGATCACCTCTGTGATCAGAACCTACTTTATCAATCTCATCCAAAATAAAGACGGGATTAGAAGAACCCGCTTTCTTTATATTTTGAATGACTTTTCCGGGCATCGCTCCGATATACGTTTTACGATGTCCCCGAATTTCAGCCTCATCTCGCAATCCACCTAAAGCCATTCGAACATATTTCCGACCTAAAGCTCTCGCAATTGATTTCCCTAAAGACGTTTTTCCAACACCTGGAGGTCCATAAAGACATAAAATGGGTGCCTTCATATCCCCTTTCATCTTCAAAACAGCTAAATATTCCAAGATTCTTTCTTTCACCTTTTCCAAGCCAAAATGATCTAAATCGAGTACTTTTTTAGCTTTAATTAAATCGAAATTATCCTTTGTGTATTCTGCCCAGGGCAAATCGGTCAGGAGTTCGACAAAATTCATCAACATCGGGTATTCCGGTGACATCGAATTCGTTCGTTGCAACTTAGATAACTCTTTGTTGAAAAAGTCATTTATCTCTTTTGACCATTTTTTCTTTGCTCCCTTAGCCCTCAATCCATCTAGTTCCTGTTCAGGACTTTCAACGCCTAGCTCCTCTTGCAATACTTTAATTTGCTGACGTATATAATAATCCCTTTGCTGCTGATCAATGTCACTGGACGCCTTGCTTTGGATTTCCCTTTTAAGCTCAAGATGTTGAATGTCTTTCAACATAAATTCCAACAAATGTGTGGCTTGTTCAATTCCATCAATCGTTTCCAATAAGCCTTGTTTCTCTTTCAAATCCGCGTTAATGTTGGAAGATAAAAAATGAATCAAAAAGGCAGAGGACTCGATATTATCCAGAGCAATTTGTGCTTCCCTTGGAATCTCTGGATTAAGATTTAATATTTTTAAAGCCGATTCCTTCAAAGTTGAAATCAAGGCCTTGTTTTCTTTATTTAATTTTTTAGGAAAGGTATCTTCGATGTAATTGACCTTGGCAATTAAATTAGGTTCAGTTTTGACAAATTCCTTTACCTCGAAACGCTTTCTACCTTGCACGATAATGGTTGTATTTCCGCCTGGGAGAACAAACATTTTAATAATGTGCCCTACCGTTCCTATTTTATACAAATCATCGACCTTGGGTTCTTCTTTTGAGTTGCTAGCTTGTACCAAAACTCCGAGGGTCCGATCTCCTTTATATGCCTTTTTGACAAGTCGAACGGATTTTTGTCGGCTTACCGTGATCGGTATCACCATTCCTGGAAATAACACGATGTTGCGAATGGGTAAGATTGGCAATTCATCTGACAAAACACCCATTTTATCATCGCTTCCAATCCCCTCTCCGTTAATGGGAATCAATTCTATATTTTCGAAATCAGAAATTTCTGAGACGCTCAAATGCTTAAAAACATCATTTGGATTATTCATACGATCAATTTAAATACCTTACTCTTCTGTATATATTGGAAGGAGGTCGCTTATTATCAACTATTATGCCACAAGACAACATGGCAGTAAAACTATTCTAATAAAATAACACTAGTGTCTTTTTTAAACAAAAAAGACTTCTTTTTATCTAGTCTAGCTAGATGGAGTAAATTGGTTTGATCAGGAAACACGTCGACTAATATACTATTTTGAAAATATACACCGATCAATTGTTGCTGAGTCGGGATTTCTAAATACACCCAAATTACATCCTTTTGCGGCTCAAATCCAATGTATCGATAGGGTGTTTGCAACTTCAAATTCACTTGAAATCCCACATGAGTTTGGATATATTTTGCTAATAATTCGTCCGCATCTACATTGGCTTGAAACTGAAATTTTTTTCCTTGAAATGCAGATAATCCCGCTTCCAAATCATCCTGAAATAAACGAATGCTCACTTCCCAAAGTTGTTCTTTTTCATTAAAAACAATCTCTGTTACACTCGTATGAAAAGGATGATTCTTCGAAGCAAAAATAGGATTGCTAGCCAATAAAAAAAAGATAAAAAAGAGTTTTTTCAAGGATTAAAATAAAGCTTTAAAAATATCGTTCCCAAATGTATAAGCCATTAAAGCCAACAAAATGATCATTCCTACTTGCTGGGCTCTTTCCAAAACCTTATCTGATGCCGGCTTTCCCGTAATCATTTCATAAAGTAAGAAAATAGCATGCCCGCCATCTAAAGCTGGAATTGGCAAAATATTCATGAATGCCAAGGCCATTGAAAGCAGACCTGTCAACATCCAAAACCTCGTCCAGTCCCAAACCCCTCCAAACATTTGAGCAATCCCGATAGGTCCACTCAGTGCTTTTGACGCGGAAACATCTCCCGAAGCTATTTTTTTAAATCCTCTTACGTTGTCCGTGATTACGGAAAAAGCTCTTGAAGTTCCTAGGCCAGTAGCCTCTAAAATACCATAATCCTGGTGGGAAACTTTAATTAACAATTCAGGGAAAAACCCGATTTGACCACTTTGAGTTACCGTCATCTGAAGCGTATCAGCTACTCCATTTCGTAAAATACCTAAACGAATAGGTTTCCCAGCCTCGGTTTTAAGTGCTTCTTTAACTTCATGGTAGTAAGTGATTGGTTTACTGTTGATTGACGTGATATAATCTCCCGTTTTTAAACCCGCAGAAAATGCTGGCAACATCTCCTCTGATTTTTTACCTAATAATTTATCAAAAGCGGATGGCGGGTTGGGACTGGTCACTTCGGCTACTTTAAATTTTGCCATAGGTTCGATAAAACCCGCTTTTTTATCACTTAATTTTTCGATGAAATTAGAAGGGATTTTAATTTCTAACGTTTGATCCCCCCTTTGCACCGTATAGGAAGAATTATCGCCTAGCAATACATCTGAAGATCTTAAATCTGTCAAAGACAGATAGTCCGCTCCATTCACTTTTATGATTTTATCTCCCGTTTTTAGACCAATTTGTTGGGCCAACTCCAAGGCCACAATTCCATTTTTATTTAATTCAGCTTTAGAAATAAAGTTGTTTCCATTTGAATACGTAAGGCAAACAAAAATAACAATACCCGTAATGATGTTCACAATGACTCCACCTAACATAACGATAAGACGCTGATAGGCAGGTTTAGCTCTAAATTCCCATGGCTCAGGTTCCTTTGCTAAAGTGGCCGCGTCTTGTGTTTCATCGATCATCCCCGCGATAGAAACATAGCCCCCTAGCGGAAACCAACCTAAACCATATTCGGTGTCACCAATTTTTTTCTTGAAAAGAGCAAAATTTAATAGAGAGGGAATTGGGAATAAAAAATCAAAAAATAGATAAAATTTTTCTACCCGCATTTTAAACCATTTGGCTGTGATATAATGACCAAATTCATGCAATGTTACTAGTATCGACAGTCCTAAAATCAACTGTCCCGCCATGATCAAACCTTCCATATTATTTCTAATTGTTTTTTTCAACCCAATTTTGGGCCATTTTTCTTGTTACTAAATCTGTTTCAATATAATCTTCTAATGTAGGATGCGCTAAAAAAGTTCCATGTGACATGCAATGCTCTAACAAATCCGACATTTGTAAAAAGCCGATTTCTTCTTTTAAAAATGCGCCAACGGCTATTTCGTTAGCCGCATTTAGTATACAGGCCATATTCCCTCCCTGGTCTAAAGCCTTAAAAGCAAATCCTAAATTTCGAAAAGTATCCACATCCGCCTGTTCAAAAGTCAAAGAAGGGTAATGTCGAAAATCGAATCTTGGAAAATCAGATTTGATTCGATTGGGATATCCTAAAGCAAATTGAATAGGCAATTTCATATCCGGTAAACCTAGTTGGGCCTTCATCGATCCATCTTCAAATTGAACCAACGAGTGAACAATCGATTGAGGATGAACAACGACTTCTATTTGGGACGCCTCCACGTCAAAAAGCCATGCGGCTTCAATGACTTCTAAGCCTTTATTCATTAAGCTGGCTGAATCTATCGTGATTTTTGCCCCCATGGTCCAATTAGGGTGTTTTAATGCTTGTGCCCGAGTGACGTTCGCTAACTGGTCTTTCGTGAATCCTCTAAATGGCCCCCCTGAAGCAGTTAAAATTATTTTTTCAATGGGATTATGAGACTCTCCCATCAAGCATTGATAAATCGCAGAATGTTCTGAGTCAACGGGTAAAATGTGAACTCCCATTTTTTTGGCAAGAGGCATAATGAGGCCACCAGCCACGACCAACGTTTCTTTATTGGCCAAAGCAATCGGCTTTCCTGCTTGTATCGCTTTTACCGTTGGCAATAAACCCGCATAACCTACCAATGCCGTTAAAACAATATCCACAGAATTCAATGTAACGACCTCCTCTAAACTTTTTGATCCTGCTAGAACATTGATATTTAACCCAGAAAGGGCATTTTTTACCAATTCATATTTTGACTCATCGCCAATGACGACATGAGAAGGCTTATATTGAATGGCTTGTGATATAAGTAAATCGGCTTGATTCATCGCAGTCAATACCTCTACTTTAAAAATAGTAGGATGCTGATCAATGACTTCTAACGCTTGAGTTCCAATCGATCCTGTGGATCCCAAAATGGCGATTCTTTTTACCATATCATCGCTTTGATTTGTTCAATAAATGTTATCCAAACCTTTGGATAGGTAAGCGAGACAAATAAAATTCCAAATAATCCCCCGTATAAATGCGCGGAATGATTGACATAATCTTTTCCCCTTCGGTCCATTTCAATGGAATACCAAGTAAATAAACCGGCATAGATAATTCCTGGAATTCCTAATAGTCCAAACAAGTAAATTTTTTCAGTAGGGAAAAACATAATTCCAGCAAAAATGACTGCAGAAACCGCACCAGAGGCTCCTAATGAATTGAAATAGGCATTATTTTTTTGTTTGAAATAGGTAGGTAAATCAGCCACTACTATTCCCAGGAGGTAAAACAAAACAAACATTTCAGGGCCCATACCCGGAAAAATAACTGAGAATATGTATTCCAATTGGGTTCCAAAAAAGTAAAATGAAAATAAGTTGAAAAACAAATGGGTAAAATCTGCATGAATAAATCCAGAAGAGATGAAACGCCAATATTGTTTTTTACGATCAATCAGGTAAGGATTCATGGTCATTATTTCCATCCAATCAGGCTTTTGCCAAGCAGCCAACGAGACCAAAACGGTCACAGCCATAATCATTAAACTTACTGAAATCGTATCCCCCATAAAAGAAAAAGCTTCTTGACGAAGCCATTTAAACACTATAAAATTACATTAAACTTCCCTATCCACCAACCCACTCATGAATTTCAATAGACCTACCTTTTTTTCATCCCCAATATTCAAGGCCGACATCTGCACAAATGCCTCATCAAAGTACTTTTTCACTAAAGATTCTGTTTCCTCTTTCACACCAAGACTCGTATAAATAGCCGTCACAGACTTTACTTTTAATTCAGGATTCGGGTTAGCCATGGATAACCATTTTGACAATTCAATTTTGTTTTCTCCCTCAGCCAATTCCAAAGCCCGAATCAATAAATAAGTCTTTTTATTCGCTAAAATATCCCCGCCAGGTTGCTTTCCAAATTTTTCTGGATCTCCATAGACGTCTAATAAGTCGTCCTTCAACTGAAAACCGAGCCCGATCAATTCACCAATTTTATATAATTGATCGGAAACCAGATTGGTTTGCTGAGCCAAAATAGCTCCCAATTCCATCGAAAGACCTATCAAAACAGAAGTCTTCAATCGAATCATTTCAATGTACTCCTCTACTGAAACTTGGGAACGCGATTCAAAATTCATGTCCATTTGTTGGCCTTCACAAACCTCCGCTGCCGTTTTATTGAATCTTTCGAGAGCAAATTGGAACTCCGATAAACCCAAATCCTTAATTTTATTCAAGTATTGATATGCATTTACAAGCATTACATCCCCTGAAAGAATCGCGATGTTATCATTCCACTTTTCATGGACTGTTTGCTTACCTCTTCTGAGCGGCGCCTTATCCATAATATCATCATGCATCAAAGTGAAATTGTGGAAAATTTCAAGACTCAAGGAAGGCGAAATGGCTTTTTGCCATTGATCCTTAAACAAGGAATAAGTTAACAAACAAAGCACTGGACGAATTCTTTTCCCGCCCAAACTCATTAAATATTGAATAGGTTCATACAATTCTATGGGGGTTTTTCCCATGTCTTGTTGTCCAATTTCAGCCTCAAGGGCACTTAAAAATTCTTTTGCCATAATTATCTATCTACTTCTCCCATCACTAAATCCATAGATCCAATGATCGCAACTAAATCTGCTAAATATGCTCCTTTTGCCAACAGAGGAATGACAGAAAGGTGGTGAAACGAACAAGCCCTCACTTTCATCCGCTGAGGAATATCGGATTTACCATCTGACCGAATGAAAAAGCCCAATTCTCCTTTTGGATTTTCAGCTCTAACATAAACATCCATCGCGGAAGGTCGTATTTTTTTGGGTACAAATTCTTGCGGATTAAAGTCTTTGGTTCGTTTATGTTCACCCATCAACTGATCCAAACATTGCTCCACGATTTTGATGGATTCTAAACATTCCTGTATTCGAACGTGGTTGCGATCCCAGCAATCTCCCGTTTGGCCCTTTTCTCCAGCACCTATTGGCACATCAAAATCAAGTTCCGGGTAAATAGAATAAGCATCCACTTTTCGTAAATCATACCTCAAGCCAGAACCTCGCAAAACAGGGCCTGTACAACCATAATTGATCGCAATGTCTAAAGGCAAGACCCCCACATTTGCTGTTCTTTTGATGAAAATAGTATTCTCCTCAACCAATTTGACTACCTCTGAAATAGTGTTTTCAACAATGGGGATGAATTCTTTTATCTTTTCTTCAAAACCGATGGGTAAATCATAAAATAATCCTCCGACCCAAACATAATTATAGAGCATTCGAGCGCCAGATAACCATTCCAATAAACGCTGAATATGCTCTCGATCGCGCATCAACCATAAAAAAGGAGTATATGCGCCTATATCTAAGCCATAGGTTCCAATGGCTACAAAATGGGATGCAATGCGATTAAGTTCCGCGACTAAAACGCGAATGTACTCAACTCTCTTAGGCATTTTACCCGTCAAATCCATCATCTTTTCCACCGCCATCACATATGCATGTTCAGAATTCATGGAAGCCATGTAATCAAGGCGATCAACATAGGGTATAATTTGATTGAAGGGCAGCGATTCAGCATGTTTTTCAAAACACCTGTGTAAATATCCCAAATGTGGAATCACATCTTTCACCCATTCGCCATCAGAAATAACTTCCAACCTAAGCACTCCGTGTGTGGATGGATGCTGAGGGCCCAAAGAAATGAGCATTTCTTCCGACTTCAAATCCTCTTCTTTATACCGATTAGGATCAGATAAATTAAAATTTTCTGGATGAAACTGATATTGAGTGGAATTCATTAAACAAAAATGCGGAAAGAATTGCTTAAAAAAAACTCGTTTTCATCTTTTTAATACAAATATCAAGTTGTTGAATTTATTTTGATATATATTTTACCAAAAGAGTTTGTTGAAAAAAATAATTCTTCTACCTTTGCATTCCGTTTCGAGAGGAGACGTAAAAATGATTTACAAATTATGGCAAAGAAAGGAAATCGCATTCAAGTAATTTTGGAATGCACTGAGCACAAAGAGTCTGGCGTACCAGGGATGTCTCGTTACATTACAACTAAGAATCGTAAAAACACGACGGCGCGTATTGAATTGAAAAAATACAATCCGGTATTAAAGAAAGTTACTTTACATAAAGAAATTAAATAGATTTAATATTCAGGAATTATGGCTAAGAAGGTAGTTGCAACACTAAAGAAAGAAGGAGGCGTTAAGTACGCTAAAATCATAAAGGCGGTTAAAAATCCAACCACAGGAGCGTATACATTCAGAGAAGAAATTGTTCTTCAGGATGAAGTAAATGCTGCGTTGAAAAACTAGTTTTTCAATTTATTGGGTTTATTAATTAGGCTACATGAAAGTCCCTTTTTTCGAAGGGACTTTTTTATTTTTCATTGATTTTTAATTTCTACAGATACTCATGGGACTATTCGATTTTTTAAAAAAGAAGCCCGCTGTTCAAGAGCAAGAGGAAATCATTGCATTGGACAAGGGATTAGAAAAGACAAAAACGGGCTTAATCAGCAAGATGAGTCGTGCGGTTCTTGGAAAATCCAAAGTCGATGAGGAAGTATTGGATGAGCTGGAAGAGGTATTGCTTAGCTCAGATGTAGGAGTAGCGACCACGTTAAAAATCATTGAACGAATTGAGCGGAGAATTGAGCGGGATCGTTTCGTGTCTACGGAAGAATTGGACCAAGTGCTTCGAGAGGAAGTGGCCAGTTTATTAGAAGAAAATCAATCGACAGATTTAGAAAATGCATTTGCTGAACCAAAACAAAAGCCCTATGTGATTTTGGTGGTGGGTGTCAATGGCGTTGGAAAAACAACGACCATTGGGAAATTAGCATCTCAATTTCATCAAAATGGGTTAAAAGTAGTTTTGGGTGCAGCCGACACTTTTAGGGCGGCGGCGGTAGACCAATTGAAATTATGGGGAGAGCGTGTAGGAATTCCGGTCATTGACCATGGAATGAATACAGATCCAGCAGCAGTAGCGTTTGATACGGTGAAACAGGCCGTTGAAATGAACGCGGACATCGTGATTATTGACACCGCTGGGCGTTTGCATACGAAAGTCAACCTGATGACGGAGTTGGGTAAAATCAAACGTGTCATCCAAAAATTCATCCCTGAGGCTCCACATGAAGTTATGCTGGTACTAGATGGGTCAACAGGCCAAAATGCATTTATTCAGGCACAAGAATTTACAAAAGTGACTGAAGTAACTTCCTTAGCTATTACCAAATTAGATGGAACGGCCAAAGGCGGAGTGGTCATAGGCATCTCAGACCAATTCAAAATTCCGGTTAAATACATAGGCGTAGGTGAAAAAATATCAGATCTACAGGTCTTCAATAAAACGGCTTTTGTTGAGTCTATTTTCGCCAAAAAATAATTACTTATTTTGTTCCTTGGCCCAAGTATCTTTTAAGGTAACGGTTCGATTGAATACAAGTTTTTCGGGGCTTGCATCCGGATCTAAGCAATAATAACCTTTTCTGATAAATTGGACCGCTTTGTTTACACTAGCCGAACGTAAGCTTCGCTCCACAAATGCTTTCTCTGTAATCTGAATGGATTCAGGGTTAATGAATTTCATAAAATCATCACCAAGCTCTGAGGCATCTTCTACAATAAGTAATCGATCAAAAGATCTGATTTCTGCTTCGACGGCATGTGGAATTGAAACCCAATGGATAGTTCCTTTCACATGAATCTCTGAGGTATCTGAACCGGATTTGCTATTGGGGAAATGCGTCGCATAAATGGTCTTAACAGTTCCATCTTCATTCAAATCAAACGATTCACATTTAATGATATAAGCGCCTTTTAATCGGACCATCAAATCAGGGCCTAGCCGGAAAAATTTCTTCGGTGGATCCAACATGAAATCATCTCTTTCAATATACAGATTTTTGGAGAAAGGCACTGAGCGAGTACCTGATTCAGGATCTTCAGGATTATTTTCGATCGCTAATTCTTCGACTTGATCTTCGGGATAATTTGTAATTACAAGCTCTACAGGGTCTAATACGGCCATTACTCGGTCCGCCGATTTATTCAAATCTTCCCGGATACAAAATTCCAATAAACTTAAATCGATCAAATTATCTCGTTTAGCCACGCCTATTCGTTCGCAAAAATTGCGAATGGAAGCAGCGGTGTATCCGCGTCTTCTAAGGCCGGAAATAGTAGGCATACGGGGATCATCCCAGCCATGGACAATTTTTTCATTGACCAACTGCAACAACTTACGTTTACTCATCACCGTATGAGATAAGTTTAGTCGGGCAAATTCATACTGATGCGTTGGGAAAATGGTTAATTTTTCGATAAACCAATCATATAGAGGTCTATGCACATCAAATTCCAAGGTACAAATGGAATGGGTAATCCCTTCAATGGAGTCACTTTGGCCGTGTGCAAAATCGTACATAGGATAAATGCACCAGGCATTTCCTGTTCGATGATGCGCCATATGTCGGATGCGATACATCAATGGATCCCGCATGTGCATGTTGGCGTGCGCCATATCGATTTTAGCCCTTAAAACTTTAGCCCCATCCGCATGAATTCCATCCCGCATTTCTTTAAATAAGGTTAAATTTTCATCAACAGATCTATTTCTAAAGGGGCTTTCTGTTCCTGCACTCGTAGGCGTGCCTTTTTGGGCAGCTATTTGTTCAGCCGTAGAATCGTCCACATAAGCCAATGATTTTTTGATTAAGTCAACGGCAAATTGATATAATTGCTCAAAATAATTAGACGCATACAGTTCATTTTCCCAGGTGAAACCAAGCCAACTAACATCCTTTTTAATGGCTTCTACATATTCGGTTTCTTCCGTAATCGGATTTGTATCATCAAATCTAAGATTAGTTTTGCCACCAAACTTAAGAGCTATGCCAAAATTCAAGCAAATACTTTTTGCATGACCTATGTGTAAATAACCATTCGGCTCAGGAGGGAAACGAGTAAAAATTCCTTGTGAATACTGGCCTGAAGCCAAATTTTGCTGAATTATTTCTTCTAAAAAGTTAAGCGATTTGGGTTTGGAATCCTCCATTAGTAAATGTTTCTGGGCTTATTATAAAATTACAATCTTTTTGAAATTGCAAATTATTGAAATCAATTTTAAAATTACACATAAAAACAACACAAAATGTAAGTGCAGAGCTTATATTAAGGTTATTTAAACAAATGGAAAAAAATAATACCTAAAAATAAATTTCTTATATAATTTGCAAAATAATTTTTAACTTGCTTACTGAAAAAATCGACTAACCATTTTTTTCATAAAATCTACATAATTATATCTTTAAGATAATGGCTAAAAATTTAAAACTCAGTTTAATCGCAATCTTGTCCGTATTAGGATTTTACCAGCTGCAAGCTCAAAACACTCCTAAAATCAATGGTGTCTCAGGAGGTATTTCAATTGGGGGGCTTCACGACTTTCAGAGTAAATTTGTGGCTACAGGTTGTCCAAATGGATATGATTGGACCTTCAAAACGGCCAATGGCTTTGTTGGAGATTTAGCGGCCGATTGGGATATCGCTTACGGAACAGGTACAGGCTCGAATTTTGCCGTAAATGTATTTACCGTTTCATTAGGTATTGGGGAAGGAAAAGATCCCTATTATTATTCCGTACAATGTAAAAACTCATTGGGAGTTGCTGAAGGCCCCACTACAGTTGTATGGATCAACATGAATAAATTCGCGTCGACAACGGATCCTAAACCTAGGCAAATTGAAAAACAATGTGCTGATATTGAAAATTCAAATTCAGGTAGCGTTACTTTGAAAGCGGAAGGTTGCTATGAAAGAACTATTTGGACACAACCAAACGGAGTCACTATAACAAGCGGAAATAACGTTTTAACAGTAACAGGAGCCTACCAAGAGGGAACATATAAAGTTGTTTGTCTTTTTGACAATGTGGTTTCTCCAACAGTAATTCAATCGAAAGAAGGTTCAGTAGGTGGTATTTTAAGAGCTTACGCTCCGCCAGCAATATCTGCATCGGCTGAAGGACCCGTTGATCAATGGACTAAAGAAATTTGTAAGGGAGAAGGTAAATTAATCACTTCTTCTATTTCTGACGCAAAATACATTGCATATCAAAAATATTTTGATTTCAAATGGATGGCTGGTGATTATGGTGCAGAGTCTAAAGGGGCTACTGGAGTTAACACTAACAAATTAACTGCTTACCAAAAAGGAAGTTATCGATTGACAGCCAGATCATTAACAGGTTGTGGTACATCTGAATCAAATGGAATCAACATCTGGTATGTTGACCTAAAGAAACCAGTAATCGCAGGAAATTCAAATTTCTGTTTAGATTCATTTACTACATTGTCAGTTGACTCAGCTTCTTTAGTATTAAACGAAGGTTATTTAATGCCGGCTAAGAAAACTTATCCAGTGAAGTTTAGATGGTATGTTGATGGTTTAGAAGATACTAAATTGGGTAATTTGTCTAGCATTAAAGTTAGCAGTAACCAAGTGGTAACAGTAGATTATATTTCAAGTTATGATTGTCCATCAGATAAGTCTGATGCAAAAACAATTATTAACTACGCACGTCCTAAGACACCTACCATTACAGCATTAACCAAATTAGGATTCTGTGAAGGAACACCAATTGCTGCTAAATTACAATCCTCATTGGATAGTTTAAGTGGTGCGGCTACTAAGTTCCTTTGGAGCAACGCATTGACGACAAGAGAAGTTGACATCAATAAAGCGGGGCTTTATACAGTTAAAGTGATTGACATCAATGGATGTGTTTCATTATCATCAGCAGCGACTGAGGTAAAAGTATTGCCATTGCCAGCCGCTCCAGTGATTGCAGCAGGTGGTGCTACTATTTTCTGTCAAAGAGCTGATGCAGATTTTGGTACATTCAATTCAGTCACTTTAACAGCTACCTCAGTAAATGATGTAACTTGGTACGGCAAATTAAGTACAGCTAAATTATTGGCTGGAAAAGTTTTAGCAGGAGTTAAAACGAGTGATACCTATTTTACAACAGCTACTGATTTAAATGGTTGTATTTCTAAAAATTCAAATGAGATTAAGGTAACAGTACAACCTAACCCTGCTATAACTTCAGATACTAAAATAGCTAAAGAAGGTGTTTATACGATCAAAGCACTCAATTTCCCATCTGCAGCAACAGCTAATGCAACTAGCGCAGGTGAATATGAGTGGAAATATGGAACAGCAGCGTTGATTTCAAAAACGTATGTTTCCAAAGTAAAAACGGCTGGAGATTATAACGTACGTAGAAAATACCTTTATACGATCGAAGGAACTCCTTTAACTTGCTGGACAGATTTAGTTAAATACGCATACGTGGTAGATCCTGAATTTAAAGGTGTTGCTATTTATCCAAATCCAATTACAAGTTCTAATGTAACTATTGAGATATTAGAAGATTGGACAGGAGCAGATGTATCTATTTACGATATGGTTGGCCGTCCAGTATTTGCAGGTAAAATTGCAAGTTCTGATGGAACTGACGGAAGAAACACATTGAACGTAGGTGGTTTAGGAAATGGAATCTACATACTTCAAGTGAAAGCTTCAGCTGATAAATCATATGTAGGCAAGATTATTGTAAACAAATAATCTCCCATACACATTAAATATTAAGCCATTCTGGAAAACCAGAATGGCTTTTTTTATGAAAAAATCAGCTCTCACATATCTTCTTCTTTTAATCTCGCTGGCCACATCGGCACAATGGCATGCCATTCCTTTGCCTACTACAGCATCCTTTAGGGCTCTTAAATCTTTTCATCGAGATATCTGGATTAGTGGCACCAAAGGGACCTATATTTATTCCCAAGACGAAGGAATTACCTGGGAAGTCAAACAAGTCCCAGGAGCTGAGGGTTTAGAGTTTAGAGACCTAGTTATCCTAAATAAAAAAGAAATCATTTTGATGAGTGCTGGACCCTCTGAAAAGGGAGCGGCTAAACTATTTCAAACAAAGGATGGGGGTCAAACATGGAATCTACTTTTTGATATTAAAAAACCTAACTATTTTTTCGACGCAATTGCATGGGATTATAAAAAAAGAATTGGCTTTTTATTGTCGGACCCAATAGACCGAAAATTTGTTCTTTTTAAAATACTACAAAACGGAAGCAAAATTGAACCAATTAACCTAAACCATTTCCCTACTTTATTACCGAGAGAAGCGGCCTTTGCCGCCAGCGGCGGCAGTATTTTATGGCTAAACAATACATTGCATATAATAAGTGGGGGAGGAAATAGAGCCAGAGTATTTAAAAGCCTTAATGCTGATCTGAGCACCTGGGAAATAACACATAATGAGATTGCTGCTGACACAAGTAGTGGTTTTTTTACGATTGCTGCCAAAAATAAAACTCATTTTTGGGTAGCAGGAGGAAATTATTTAAAAATTGACTCGAGTAAAATTCCCATTATGGAGTCTAAAGATGGAGGCAAAAATTGGTCTCCGATTGAAAACCCAATACCCAAAAACTATTACATCGAAAAAGTCATTTGGTCGAGTCCGTATTGGATTGTAACAGGGCCTGCTGGAAGTTATGCATTTCACTCCCGCTTAAACCAGTGGAAAAAATTAAGTGATAGCCACTACCACAATATTATAGCTACAAAGCATAAAATAATTGGCGTAGGCGCAAAAGGCCAAATCGGATACTTCGATAAATCAAAGTTACAAGCCTTATTTTTTCCTGAAAAATAAAGAAATCGGCGTGCCTTCCAATTTAAATGCTTTCCGCATTTGATTCTCTAAATACCTTTCATAACTCTCCTTGATATATTGAGGCAAATTACAGAAGAAAATAAACGTAGGGTAAGGCGTAGATACCTGCGTGCAATATTTAATCTTGATATATTTTCCTTTCCACGCAGGAGGAGGATAATTTTGAATCACTTCTAACATGACATCATTCAATTTAGAAGTCGATACTTTTTGTGACCTATTCTCAAATACTTCAAGCATTTTTTCAACGACCTGGAAAATTCGCTTCTTTTCCAATACGGAAGTAAATATAACAGGCATGTAGTTTAAGGGGGCTAAGCGCTCTTTCAAGGCATTCTCAAGCTTAATAGCTGTATTTGTGTCCTTCGCAACTAAATCCCACTTATTAATCATTAATACAATTCCTTTTTTGGCTTTATCGGCCATACTAATGATGTTCATATCTTGCGCCTCCAATCCCGTATTGTGATCTATGGTCGTAGCGTCAATCAATATAATAGCTATATCACATTCTTCTAAAGCCTTAATGGACCTAAGAACTGAATAATACTCTATGTTATCGTCTACTCGAGCTTTACGCCTTATTCCAGCAGTATCTGTAATTATGAAATCTTTGCCATACAGCGTATAGTGATTTTGAATCGCATCCCGAGTGGTTCCCGCCAAATCAGTCACAATCGAACGATCTTTTCCCAACAAAGCATTTAAAAATGACGATTTGCCGACATTAGGTCGTCCTAAAATAGCTACTCTAGGTACACCAGCTTCAGGATTCTCCTCGCCTTCTTCCTCAAAATGAGAAATCATGACGTCCAACATATCTCCAGTTCCACTACCGCTTTCAGCAGCAATTGGGAATGGATCACCTAAACCTAACTCATAAAATTCAGCAGCAGCATAGGCTTTTTCATGTGTATCCGCCTTATTTGCAATCAAAATAACTGGTTTTTTAGATTTTCTTAAAACCTTTGCAAAGTCCTTATCCAAATCAGTTAATCCTGTTTGACAATCAACCACAAACAATAAGACATTAGATTCTTCTATCGCCATTTCAACTTGCTCGCGAATGGCTCCTTCAAAAATATCCTCAGACCCATGCACATACCCCCCTGTATCAATAACAGTAAAAAACTTACCTGTCCACTGTCCATAGCCATAATGACGATCTCGAGTAACCCCTGACATATTATCCATGATTGCCTTTCTTTGTTCAATCAAACGATTAAAAAGGGTTGATTTACCAACATTTGGACGACCTACAATTGCAATTATATTTGACATTTTATCATTTAATTAATCGAGTGCATACCCGAATGAACGCAATTTGTCTGCCTTTCCCCGCCAATCTGGCTCAACTTTAACAAACTGCTCTAAAAATACATGTTTACCAAAAAACTTCTCCAACTCAGCCCGAGCTTGAATACCCACTTTTTTAATACTCTCCCCCTTATGGCCAATTAAAATGGCACGCTGTGACACGCGCTCCACATAAATTTCTGAAGCGATACGAATAATAGTTTCCTCCTCCTTAAAAGAAGTAACTACCACCTCGCACGAATATGGAATCTCTTTTTTATAATTTAAAAAAATCTTCTCTCGAATAATCTCTGAAGCAAAAAACCGCTCTGGTTTATCTGTCAGTTCATCCTTATCAAAAAATGGAGGATGAACAGGTAACTTCTCAACGATATGCGTAAATATTTTATCTAAGTGAACTCCTTCTAAAGCTGAAATGGGCAAAACAACCTTTCCAGGAAAAATCTCCTTCCAATAATCCAGGCAAACCTGAAGTTTTTCAGAGTCAACCAAATCAATTTTATTAATCAAAACTAAAATAGGAGTTTCTGTGTGATCCTTCCAATTAGTCAAAAAATCTAAATCTTCATACGTATCAAAAACATCCGTTACATATAAAACAACATCAGCATCTTCTAAAGAACTTCTGACAAATGCCATCATCGACTTATGTAACTCATATTTAGGCATTAAAACACCCGGAGTATCAGAATATACAATTTGATATTCATCGTCTCCCAACACGCCATTTAACATACCTAAAATCCTATGTCGCGTAGTTTGCGCCTTAGAACTAACAATGGACAAACGCTCGCCAACCAAAGCATTCATTAAAGTGCTTTTACCAACATTGGGTTTGCCAATAATACTAATAAAACCTGCTTTATGCTGCTGGGCCATAATTTTTTGTACTGCCCAAAAAAGGGTGGGATTGTAAATTTTAACAAAGATACTTGTTTTTATGCGAAAAACACTGCACCTTTGCACTCCAATTATATCGCGGGGTGGAGCAGTTGGTAGCTCGTTGGGCTCATAACCCAAAGGTCGTCAGTTCGAGTCTGGCCCCCGCTACAGTAGAAAAGGTCTTCATCGAAGACCTTTTTTTATGCCCAAATTCCCTGAATCAATTACCGTTTAATAAATAATTTACCTTTAAATAATTCATTTGATATTTCTGAATTACAATTTCTTAGGTTTATTGATTAAAAATAAATTCTAAAAACAGAAAATGAGAACAGAAATAAAATTACTTGGCATCGTAAATTGTCCCATTAAAGATATCGTATATATTGAAGGAAAGGGTAATTATAGTTTGGTTTATTTAGCTACTAAAAAAGAAGTTTATATAGCCAAAACGTTAAAAAAATTTGAATCTCATTTTAGAATGCACAAATTCATTCGAATTCATAAATCCTTTTTGGTGAATCAAGAAAATATCTCTTCCGTAAACACCTCAAATTTCAACCAAATTATTACATCATTGGGCAATACTTTGCCAGTTTCACGGCGAAAACTAGCCTACGTGAAGCAAAAATTATCATAAAAAAAGGGCCAAAAGGCCCTTTTTTTATTCTATCTCTTATTAGGATTACTTGCCGCTAGGAGCAGAAAGTAAGTTAAAGAATTGATCCAATTTAGGAGTCACGATAATTTCAGTACGACGATTTAATTTACGTCCTGTACGGCTAGAGTTTTCTGATTGAGGCTCAAATTCACCACGTCCCCCAGCAGTCATACGCTCAGGATCTACTGAGAATTTAGTTTGTAATAAACGAACAACTGAAGTAGCGCGCTTAGCACTTAAATCCCAGTTATCTTTAATACAATCAGTAGAAATTGGCACAGCATCTGTATGACCTTCTACTAAGATATCTAAGTCCTTATGGTCATTAACTACCTTAGCTACTTTAGCCAAAACAGCTTCAGCTTTAGCATTTACAATAGCACTACCTGATGCGAACATCAATTTATCAGAAATTGAGATATAAACAACTCCCTTTTTAACTTCAACCGTTACATCATCATCGTTAATATCAGCCAATGAACGTTTCAAATTCATCACTAATGAAAGATTAATGCTGTCTTTACGTTGAATCGATGAATTCAAATCTTTAATATATTTACCTTGATCATTTAATGCTTCCAACGATTTACGAATACTTTCAGCACCTGATTTGTTAATTACAGATAGATCAGATAAACGATCTAACAAATTAGTATTTGTTTTTTTCATGTAATCCAATTGCTCCTGAACGGATTTTAATTGATTATTTTTTGCCTCAAGATCCAAATCTCTTTTCTTGATTTCTCCTTGAAGACTAGCTGTTAAAGATTGGCAATCAACTAAATTTGCCTTTGCCTTAGCTAAAGCCTGATCGCTACTAGTTTGTAATTCTGTCAAACGTGACTGTAAGTCAGCCATTTTCTTTTTACTAGAACAAGAAAAAAAGAAAGGCATTAACGCAAGTACCAAAAGTAATTTTTTCATGGTATTTTTTTAAATTATGTAGTTTAGAATATTCTTTATTAATTAACAATAGTGCAAAAATATAAATCTATAACACAAAAACTATCCTTATTTCAAAAAAAATTACAAAATAAGGCCATTTTTATTCATCGGTAACAAGACGTCATTGTTCGGCAATAATATGTCATTATAATGGAATCATAATTTATGATTCAATCTTTCTAAAATTTTAACCGTATCCTCATCTAATAATGAATTAATGGATTCCATTACTTCAAAAAAATGTTCTAGTTTTTCTTTGCCAAGCCTTTCATATACGATTTCATTAAATAGAATAACGCCTTGGCGCGCTTGATCTCTCTTTTTCTTCCCCAATTCTGTCAAGAAGATTTTCACCACTCGCTTATCTTTAAAATTCGCCTCCCTACGAATCCATTTCTTGTCTTCCAATGTTTTTAACATACGGGTCAAACTTCTAGACTCAAGACCTAAAGCAGGTGCAATTTTAGTGGCCGAAGTTCCATCTTTATCGATATGCAATAAAGCATAGCCAATAGCCATTGTCATGTCAAATTGGGCAGCATAGGTATTGTACATCCTGCTAATCGCATTCCAACCTGTTTTAATTTGAAAATCGACCGTATTCTCTGCTTTCATATAAAGTATGTTTAGCATACTAATTGTAAATTTGGGTCAAAAAAAAATAGGATGCAAGCATCCTATTTTTGAATTCCCTATTTTTAATCTTATTGAATTCGATTGCCTTTCATCCTTTTGCTATTTACTTTTAAGCCTGAAAAGGATGATTTCATGATCTCCAATCTAACTTTTGATTTATTGTACAGCAGATATTTGTTCCCATCATACATTAATCGGCTAAAGGTGGTGCTACCTGATTCATCGACTAATTGATAAAAATATTCTCCTTTTTCGCCTAATATGGGAGCAAAGTGTAAGCTTTTTGCCTCACTAGCACCTGATTCAAAAGAGATAAGCAAATGATCCTGGGACTGCTTAATCAAAAGTCCAGGAGTCTGCTTCTCCAGTGTAATACGGTTAATGGATTTGCCATTAACAATGAGTACTTTTCCGGATTTGATATTTGCCTCAGAAGCGTTTAACTCACGTTCAAGAAACAAAGGATTGTCATTGTAAAATTGGATTTTCTCTAAAGGCAATTGATTTTCTTTAATTAAATTCATCAAAGATCCAGTTAATTGCGTCTTCTCAGAGCAAGAACTTAAAGAAAGAACGACCAAAAACAAAAATCCAAGTGCCCTCATCGTTTATTGAACTCCCTCTGCCAAAACTAAAACTTTGTTATTCAAAACTTCAACCACCCCACCCTCAATCTGAAAAGCTTGTTTATCTGCGACAAGTTCGCCCTTTTGTAAAGTACTTACAATAGCAGCGTGATCATTTAATATTTGAAACGACCCATCCACACCCGGAAGTGTTACAACAGAAGCTTCGCCAGCAAATACTTTACGATCAGGAGTTATAATTTCTAAATACATTTTTTTCTATTTTGATGCCTCAGCAAGTAATTTTTCTCCTTTAGCCACTGCATCATCAATGGTACCTACTAAGTTAAATGCCGCTTCAGGTAAATAATCGTATTCTCCATCAATAATTGCATTAAAACCTTTAATCGTATCATTGATATCCACTAAAACGCCTTTTAATCCCGTAAATTGTTCAGCCACAAAAAATGGTTGAGACAAGAAGCGTTGAACACGTCTTGCGCGAGATACCACCAACTTATCTTCTTCAGATAATTCATCTAAACCTAGAATCGCAATGATATCTTGTAATTCTTTGTAGCGTTGTAAAATCTCTTTAACTCTTTGAGCAGTATCATAATGAGAATCACCTAAAACTTCTGCTGAAAGAATTCTAGATGATGAATCCAAAGGATCCACCGCAGGATAAATTCCTAATTCAGCAATTTTACGAGATAATACCGTAGTTGCATCAAGGTGAGCAAATGTTGTCGCAGGAGCCGGATCCGTTAAATCATCTGCTGGCACATAAACTGCTTGAACTGATGTAATTGAACCACGTTTCGTGGAAGTAATACGCTCTTGCATCGCACCCATTTCGGTTGCTAATGTGGGTTGGTACCCCACTGCAGAAGGCATACGACCTAATAAAGCCGAAACCTCTGAACCTGCTTGCGTAAAACGGAAGATATTATCAATAAAAAATAAAATATCACGACCTGAACCTTCTCCATCTCCATCACGGAAATGTTCCGCAACAGTTAAACCAGACAAGGCAACACGCGCACGTGCTCCAGGAGGCTCATTCATTTGACCAAACACCAAAGTAGCTTGAGATTTAGACAATTCGTTTTCATCCACTTTAGACAAATCCCATTGTCCCTCTTCCATCGCATGTTTAAATGCCTCACCATATTTAATTACGCCTGATTCAATCATCTCACGAAGCAAGTCATTTCCTTCACGTGTACGTTCTCCTACTCCTGCAAATACAGAAAGACCTTCGTATGCTTTGGCAATATTATTAATCAATTCCATGATTAATACCGTTTTACCAACACCCGCTCCACCAAATAAACCAATTTTACCCCCTTTTACATAAGGCGCTAATAAATCGATTACCTTAATCCCGGTAAATAAAACTTCAGTCGTTGTAGCTAATTCGTCAAACCTAGGAGCCGAACGGTGAATAGGCATCCCCTTATCAGATTTTGGCTGCTTGATTCCATCAATAGCCTCTCCTACGACATTAAACAAACGGCCCTTGATTCCCTCGCCTGTTGGCATAGTCATTGGTGTTCCCAAGTCGATCACTTCCTGTCCCCTCTGCAGACCCTCAGTACCTTCCATGGCAATTGTACGAACTCTGTCCTCACCTAAATGTTGTTGAACTTCTAAAATAAGTCCTTGACCATTTGATTTAGTAACAGAAAGTGCATTTAAAATTGCTGGTAATGTTGATCCCTCTCCTTCAAAACTCACATCGACTACAGGTCCAATTACTTGTGCAACCTTCCCTTTATTTACTGCGTTTGCCATTTGATAATTAAATTAATGATTAGCTAAAAACTAATGTTTGACATCTACCTGAATGCCTTGTACATTCGGAATGCAAAATTAGTCTGTAAATTCCAATTACCAAAACTCCCGTTTGGATTTTTTTGCTATTTTTATACAAAATCAGCCTATTTCTTTGAATGAATTAAAGTTTATGCTGAAATTTAAATTT
>Ga0214919_10000102_pt1 | contig 133340 bp, 195 predicted proteins | sample LL1503_MetaG_FD_177994 | JGI IMG/M metagenome (GOLD analysis project Ga0214919, IMG submission 177994) | Freshwater microbial communities from Lake Lanier, Atlanta, Georgia, United States - LL-1503 | ecosystem: Environmental > Aquatic > Freshwater > Lake | place: USA: Georgia | collected...
CCACCTCCTCCTCCACCACCACCACCACCACCACCCCCACCTCCACCTCCACCACCTCCACCTCCACCACCACCACCACCACCACCACCTCCACCACCACCTCCTCCACCACCTCCACCCCCTCCACCACCACCTCCACCTCCACCTCCACCTCCACCTCCACCTCCACCTCCACCACCTCCACCACCTCCTCCACCTCCTCCACCACCACCACCACCTCCACCAACACCACCACCACCTCCACCAACACCACCACCATCGCCACCACCAGCAGCCGCTGTACCCGCACCAGTACCTACTTTTTATGCTTTACCAACTCCAGGGTCAGGACCTTGTTATGGATACGATAAGGGTGAAGGTAGTCAAAATAACCAATGTACAAGTGAACAATGCGAAGAAGGTGATTGCAAAGGGAAATATATCCCGCCAGACATTGACAGAAACGAACCAGGCCACATGGAATGGCATTGCTGTACAAATTGCGTTGAAATAACTGTTGATTGTACTAAAGCTTGCTATGACCACGGCGCATGGGATGATTGTTACTATTGCGGTTGTGGGGAATCAGGTGAACGCATGGATAATCCTGATGGTAAAGGCGAAGGTGAATGTTGCTGCGGAGATGGTGAGAAGCCAGAATACCTTAACACGAGTTGTCCGAAAGAAGGCGCTGATGCTGGCCAGCCCTGCGGAGGCTGCCTAAAATGTAGACCTTGTAAAAACGGAGTGTAATACTATTTATGATGTCTCCAGAAAATCAAATAAAAGAAATTAATATAAAGAGAGTAATTTGGGAATTTCTTCATTATCTTAGCATATCTTACCCTTATCTTCTTGAACAAATAAAAAGTAAAATTCCTAATTTATTGTATTTAAAAGATTTTAATAGGCATTACTCGTATATGCAACATTTAATAAATAACAATGAAATTATTATGGATACATTTAAATTATGTGTGACAGATGATTCTCAGAAAAAAGAAATATATAATAAATTTTTTATTTATTATGCTAATAAATTAAAGCAACCTAAATTAGGTCGTAAAGAAAAATTTGCAAGGAGTGCTGCAGCCAATTGGCCCAAAATTCTGCCAGAAGATAGAGATGGAATAATATTAAAAAAATAAATAATAATAATTTTATAAAAAGGAAAAAGGAAAAATAAATGAGTGATTGTAATGTAAATTTTAAAAAAGTTTTTATTGGAGAAGATACTACTTGGGGAGTTTTAAAAAATGAGTTACTTACTGGTTGGGGCCTAAATACTAATGGTGTTTTAGATAATTTAATTCAACTGTCTGGTCAAGTGGATCAAGTAATTTCTTACAGCACTAACACAGTATTGGCTTTATTAAAAAATGGAGATATAACTGGTTTAGGATATACAGGAGGACGAGAGGGTAATATAAATTTATTTTATTCAGGAATACCTGCTGGCTTGAAAGCAAAAAAAATAGTTTGTGGATTTGATTATGTTGCGGCTATACAAGAAAACAATCGAGTAACTCTTTGGGGGCCTGGAGATAAATGGTATCAACAAACAGAAAACAGAGACATGAACACTCTTTTAGAAAATGGTGTTACAATTTCTGGAGGTGGAAGCCCATCTTCTACTGGATTTTATGAGAAAAATACTTCACAGTATTGGCCTCAATACATTGGTCCGAATGAAAATGTAATTGCATATAATGGATATTTACAACGTTGGGAATTAGAAGACAAATCACTTTCATATTTAGAACCAACCAGCGAACTTGACCTAAATGTTGTTAATTTTAAAGGAGGATCATTACCTTTTGATGATCCTAAAATAAATTTTAAAATAAAAATTTCTAACGCACAAATTAATACTTCAACTGGAGAATATATTTTTACTGGAGAATATAAAAATAATCATTGGTTATTTAAGGCAAATAATGGTAATTATATTTTTATGACGGAAGAGGGATATTATTGGGGAGGCGAAGACGAAGACGAATGGCAAGCGATAAGAAGATGGAGAATAAAAGATTTGCAAACTGGAAAAATTACTGGAGAAAATTTTTATCATTCAGATGTTTTAGATAATAATTCATGGCTAAGTTTTACAGGCGGAGCAGATGCTTCAGGAGATTTTAGTATTATAGTCTCTGGAGCTGGAACCCAATCTTCTACTGGAGAATATATTTGGACAGGAGATTATATAAATGATTATAAAAAATACACTAATCTGCAAAATTTAAATTATATTTATAGAAATAATCCATATTACGGAAAATTAGTTGTAAAAGACGTTTCTCTTACAAAAAATATACCTTTCAAGACTTATAAATTAAATAATACAGATTTTTTTAATATGAATTGGACTAATTTTGAAGGAAATGAGAATCAATTTCCTTCTGGAGAATTGACGATTTCAATAACTGGAGCTCATGAAATTACTTCTACAGGAGATTATGTTTGGACTGGAGAAACATTTTTAGGAATAAAGATATTAAACCATACAAATAATAATAATTTTATACATGATTACGCACCTGCAGACGAACCAGATTTTGGCTATTTCGTGCTTAGAGACTCATTATATCTTACATATAAGTCAAATTTTGATTTATATTTTACACAAACAAATGAACTCGAAAGACAAACAAATTGGTCAGGATTACATAAAGTTATATCTTATGTAGATCCATTAGCTGCTCCAAATGCAGAAAGAATTTTAACAATATCTGAGTCAACAAATCAAAACATAAATGGAGACTATATTTGGACAGGAGAATTAAGTGATAATAATAACAATAAAAAATATACTCATGCAGTTAATAACAATTACTGTATTATATTAGATACAATTTTTAATCGTTCAGACCTTCAAACTCCCCTTTACACGTCAAACTCTAATACCTATGAAAGAACTCGTATATGGACAAATCCCGAAAACCAAAATGATACATGCAAATTTGATGTGAGAATAAATATTTCTGAAGCAGGGTTTGTAAGAGCAAATACAACATATTTTTGGAATTTAGATTCTACAAATCCTAAATATATAGCAACTAATAGTGCATCTATTTACCTAAAAGAAATTAACCATCAGAATTATTGGGTTTTGAACGTAGTACAAGGAATGGGTTCAATCCCCAGAAATACTTATCATCAGTACTCATGGCAACTATTTACTAACACTAAGTGGGACGGTCTTATTGCCGAGTATCAAGATGCATATAGCAATGTTTCAATTAAAATTTCTGATGCGGTGGAAAGTACTTCAAATGGAAAATATACTTGGAAAGGTAGATTGGTCAATAACAAACCATATTTTACATATAGTAGAAATAATATTAAATTTGATAGCACAATTAATTGTTATGCAATAAGTGATTTTATAAAACCCGAAAGAATAACTGTAGTTGGATTAGACTCTTATGAATTAAACTCTGATGTTAATAGTACATTTTTTTCACAAAATTCTCCAGTAATACAAGTCGAAGGCGCTGGTCCTTTGCCTACTATAATTAAAAAATTAAAAATTTCTAATGCAGACGTTAATGTGAATAATGAATATTATTTAGGACAAAACTCTATTTATTACGCTAAAAATACTAATGACATTATTTATTTTGATGATGAAGACAAAAATTGGATATTAAAAAATAATGAAAACCCAAAATATGTTTCAGGAGTTACAACTTATTATAAGTTTGAAACTAATAGAAACTATTATCGTAGTTGGGAAGATAGAGGCGTAGGTACTAATACAACTGGTTGGATAAAAAAAATTGATGGTCAGGCAGATACGAATATATCTTTAAATTCGTCTGTAGAAGTAATTTCACAATTGAATCCATTTCTTGCAGGTAATTATGTTTGCACTGGAGATTATATTTTTAATTACCCTAAATATACTAATGAAAATAATTCTAATTTATTTATTAATAAACTATATGAGAATGGAGAGATTACTGCTCATTTTAGAATATTAAATGGTTCTGTGACCCAAACAATTCCTACAAGTAAAAGTTACTACACGCATAATTTTAGAGATTGGTTTAATTCTTCAGACGGTAGTACTCATGGAGTTTCGCCTCCTCCGACAGGAGCATTATCAACTTTTATTGTCAAAGACGTTTTTGCGTACCCTTTTTACGCTCTATTATTAGACAATGATAATAGACTCATGCATTATGCAACCTCTTACAATAATCCAGTTCCATCTTCTTTGAGAAAAAGTAGCAGCTGGCGCGAAGAAAATTGGAGTTCTGTATACACTGAGCTAAAAATAGATAAACCTTTCACTGGAGTACTCAAGGTTGTAGGTGTTCCAGGTTGTTTTTTAACTTTACTTGATAATAATTATATAACATCTTTTTATGATCAACGAGGGGATGACCACGGTGGAGAAGAAATAGTCCAAACTCTAATAAAACTTCAGTCTATATCTCAAACTAACCCAGAAATACAAGGAAAAATAATCGATATTGCACTTACCCAAAAAGATGCTGTATTATTATTGAATAATAATACTGTAACTGGGGTTGGAATTTCAAATTATATTACTGGGCTGAATAAATTTTACGACAAATACAATAATGTAATTTCTGTACATGGTAATCATATGAATAATTCATTTGATTTAATTCTTGATAATGGGAAATTAGTTCAAGTGCGTGGCGAAAGAGACATAGACATAGGACAACCACCAACCTGTTACAAACCTAATATAACTTTTTATGATATACCTGATAAGTTTGTAAACGATTCGCCTTTTAGTTTGGATGTATCAAGCAGCAAAGCAGATATACCAATAACTTTTAAAAGTAGCAATACAGGCGTAGCTCAAGTTGATGCGAATGGATTAGTTACAGTACAAAACGAAGGAATAACTGAAATAATTGCTACTCAATCTGCAACCATAAATTATCCTTATACCGTTTCAGAAAATAAATATTTAAATGTAGTAAATTCTAGTAAAACTAATGCAATCATTAATTTTCCTACTATACCAAATAAAATTTATGGGTCCACTAATGAATTTAATTTAAATGTAACAAAACAAAATAATTCTGAAACTCCTGTTATATATTCAATTGATGATCCACAAGTAGCTTCTGTAGACGCCAATGGAAATATTAGATTAATTTCTGTTGGAGAAGCTAATATATCCGCTTATCAAAGCGGAAATCAAAATTATAATTATTCTTCTCCAATTGAAAGAAATTTTAAAATTACATATGCAAATCCACTTTCAAATTGTCAAAATAAAACTTATAGATTTATACCGAATTATACTGGTCGATTAATAGTTGAATCACTGAATTATATGCTTCCACATATACAAATTCTAAGTGGAGAGAAAATTGCAAAGTTTTTTCAAGATTCATGTATTGAGGGTTATCCAAATCGTAATCAATATGGAAATTGTCAATCAATAACTGGGTTATTTTCATATATAAATACAGGTGTCGCTTCAATGTTGTATTGGCAATCTAAAGTTGAAAATAAATATGATAATTCATTTTGCATTTTTAATATAACGTTTTTGAAGGCAAAAATAGAAAATATTGCATTACCATATTTAGCGCCGCCAATAGAAGAAGCAGTAAACGGAAACGGAGAATTTGAATATAAAAAATTATATTATGATGGCACAAGACAAGAAGTAAATTTTACAAATTTTGTATTTAAAGACATAGATAATCAAAATATTCCAACTGATCAATACTCAATTGCTGAAGTCGTCACCTTGACTTCGCAAGATGCATTAATATTTAAAAATTTGCTTGTTCCTCCTTATACAACCATTACTCCATTAAAGACGGGCATAATGCTAATAACTGGACAGATTATTAATCCAAAAATTGAGCCTTTAACTTTTGTACAAACTCTTAATGCCGAAAGAGGAAGAACAATTATGACTTTAAATGGTCCATCAATTCTTTTAAAAAGTTTAGACGATCAATGGCCAATTGAAACACAATTTACAACAAATAATAATGAATCTCCAGTTTTATTCACTAGTAGCGATCCAAGTGTAGCTACGGTTGATAACATTGGACAAATTTCGCCAGTAGGATATGGGGCTAGTGTCATTACCTTAAGCCAAGCAGCTTCTCCTAAATTTACAGCTTTAGAAAATAATTTACAATTTAAAATATATATTACAGATCAAAGTAGAGCTACAAACCCTATAAATTTTAACGATATTCCTTTAAAATATTTAGAAAAAGATGAAGATATAAATTTTCCAATTATTATCCAAAATAATCAAAATAATCTAAAACCTGTATTTTATACTAGCTCTAATTCAGGTGTTGCCGAAATTGATCAATATGGTTGGATCACACTTTTAAGTGATGGGTGGACAAAAATAGGAATTTTTCAAGAAGCATTTGATAATTATAATTTAGCTTTTGTTCAAAAATATCTTTACTCTCCGCGAGGAAGAGGCGATGATCTATTATATGACCCCCTTTATGTTGCCCCTATATCAAACAAGTTAGTTGGAGAATCTTATGACCTTGTGCTCAAAATTAGTGCTAGTAGTAATGATGCAGTTGCATTATATTCTTACAATGTAATTACTGATGGCAGCGCAATTATTAATGTTATTGATGTGTGGTACGGAGGTTCAGGTATAGGTGCAAAAAGAATAACTTTTTTAAGAAAAGGAAGTATAAAACTTTCTATTGTACCAAATGATCATTACAACTACAGTTTTAAACCTTTTGATATAACTGTCATAGTAAGCAAAGGTCCCCAAAATATTACTTTTAATAATATACCAACAAAATATTATGGCAATCCCCCGTTTAGTTTAGAGGTTTCAAGTAATAATTCAACTATTCCAATAACCTATTCAAGCAGCAACACAAGTGTTGCAACTGTAAATTCTTCGGGAGTCGTTACAGTTATTAGCGTTGGAAGTACAACTATTACTGCGAGTCAAGCTTCGAACACTAATTGGGAATCAGCTTCTGTAAGTAAGACTTTAATAATTTACAAAACACAAAGAAATATAAATTTTCCAGATATACCAAACAAGAATTATCAAGGCTCTAATTTTAACTTAAACGTTACATCTAGCGATTACGAGGTTCCAATAACCTATGCGAGTAGCAATACAAGCATTGCAACTGTGAATGAGCAGGGAGTAGTTATAATTGTTGGCGTTGGAAGTACAACTATTACTGCTAGTCAAGCTGAGAGCGCTAGTTTTAGTTCAAGTTCTGTAGGTAAGACTATTCAAGTCAATAAAATAAATGCTATTATAACTTTTCCACAAATTGGAAATAAAATTTATCAAGATTCTAATTTTAACTTAAGCGTTACTAGCACAAATCAAGTCACCCAAATAATTTATTCAAGCAGCAACACAAGTGTTGCAACTGTGAATTCTTCAGGAGTCGTTACAGTTATTAGCGCTGGAAGTACAATTATTACTGCTAGTCAAGCTTCTTCAAATAATTATAACGCGCCTTTATCAGTTGCAAGGACTCTATTAGTAACCAAAAAAACTCCAACATTTAATTTTCCTATTATACCAGAAAAAAGCTCAAATAGTGCTCCTTTTTCTATTGGTGTCACAAGTAATAATTCAACTAGTCCAATTGTTTATAGTATCAGTAATTTGCTTGTGGCGACCATAAATCAAGTAGGTTTAGTATCAATTATTGGAGAAGGTACAACTTCTATTCAAGTTTCTCAAGAAGAAACAGCAAATTGGACTTCTGCTGTTTTAACTAGAGAATTACAAATTATCAAACCAAACCCATTAGCCCAAACAAATATAAGATATCCTAAAATTATCAAACTTTCTAATTTACCAAATAATATATTCTATAATCCAATTAGAAAATATCTACAAGGATACTTGCAAGATGAAGGAACTTATAATATTAAAATATATATTGAAGAGAATGGCGTAGTATGCGAAAAAATATTAAGTATCAACGCTTTTAAAAGATATAAAAAATATATTTATCCCGTAAACTATCCAATTAACGTTGGTTTTATTAAATATAATCCACACGAAAGAATTGGTCTACAACCGAAAATAGAAGCTTATGATCATCCAATTTTTGGAAAAATATTAAGACATTCAGATCTAGGTATAATATATACAAAACTTAGTGATTCAAATAATGGAAATTCTACAAACACAGATCCTGATTTCTTGCTTATTGTGACAGAAGATGAGTTAGAGGGCTCACAAGAGGTTATGGGGTATATAGATATTCGGTTAAAATATTCATCCTCTTTAGATAAGAACTATTTGACGATTAATGGTTATCCAATTTATTTCTATAAAAATGATTTAGATATGTACTCTACAAAAGGAAAGAATAATAATTGGACTCTGTTCGACCAAAATGGTCAAAGAATTCTTGTGTAAACTATTATAGGATAAAGGATGTAAAACATGAGTTTATATGTAACAGACGATAGGTATATGGCTGAAGGGTATACTGAAGGCTATAATACGCCATTAGTAGGAGGTGAAAAAGGCAATATTTTATGGAAAATCAAAGATAATCAATGCGGAACACCAATAGTAAATGAATACTGGTATGATAAAAATAAAAATTACTCAATATGCGCCACAAGAAGCAATGGTTTGATCGTCCCAATAACAGATAAATTAAAACCAGCTCCAGTTTTGCTCTGTTCTGACAATTATGGTAATTTATACAGTTACGCTAGTATAGAAAAAACTATACAAAAAATAGATATTAATAATAAAATAAGCACAATTTTTAATTTTCCAGATTATTTAGATAGTGGCAACAATGTTGACGTTGGAGGGTTTGCAAATGGTAAACCATATAATACTACAGCATTTACAAGTATAAATGGTTTAGCTGCGGACAATAATGAAAACATATATGTGACCTTAGAAGGATCTCAAGCTATTTACAAAATTAAAGATAAAAAAATTTCAAAATTATGCGGACAACCTTCTGACACTTTTTTGGGGCCAAATGAAAATAAATCAAGATATAACGCTATAAACCCTCCTGATGGCAGTAAAGATCAAGTCATATTTGGCGACCTGTCAAATTTAAAGTTCTTCAATAATTATTTATATGTGCTTGATCAAAGTAAATTTTATTTAAGAAGAATAGATCTACAAGGAAATGTAAAAACAATATCAACTGAAGTTCAATTGGTAGATTATGTTATAACAAAAGACAATTATTTGTATACTTCTATATTAGGGCAAAATAAACTTAAAAAAATTAATTTAAAAGAATTAGAATCAATGAAATTAAATCCACAAGACGCTTCTAGAGTGCTGGACAAAGATAAAAATAATATAGATTTAAAAATTGATTTTGCAAATCCAAGAACAATGCCCGAGTTAATTGGATATACAGCTAATTTTGTGCTTGACGATAAAGAGGAAAATTTATTTATTGCTGGAGGAGGAAAGTTTGCATATAATCAGGATGTTTCAATTAAAAAAATAAATTTATATACAGATTTGGCTAATCCAATTGTAAAAGTCATAGCTTTTGCTGGAGAAGATAGCGTCAAAAGAGAAGGAGGTATTCGTCCTGGACAAGGAAAAGATATTGAAACTCAAGATTTTAAAAAGAATATTCAAATGGCTTATAGAATAGACAAACCAGAAATAACCAGTGTTTTAAATATTCAAGGCGAATATAATAAAAGTTTTTTTTATAGAATAGTTGCAGAAGGTTTACCTCAAAAATATTTTTTAGTAGGTACATTACCAGAAGGTTTAATTTTTAATAATAGTACTGGAATGATAACAGGTAAACCACTTGCATGTGGTAGATTTTCTGTTATCATAAGAGTTGAAAAAACTTCAGAAAAAACAGGGATTAAAAGTTTTGACTCTAAAGAGTTAGAAATAACAATTTCGCCTAGCATAACAAGTGAATTGACAGTAGTAAGTGCATTTAATGAATTATTAAATTATACAATAGCCATAAATGGTAATGCAAATTATTTTGATGCAGAAATTGTGTCTGGCTCTACAAGACTACCAATAAGTAATTTAGGATTAAACATAGATCATCAAATTGGACAAATAACTGGGACATTAAATAGTGGTGGAATTTTTGATATAGAAATTTCTGCTTCAATTGATGATATTAAAATTAAAAAAATTCTTAAACTTAGTTCTTTAAAAATCACTAGTCCTCAATATGTTTCTGCAAACAGAAATAGTTATTTTTATTATCCTTTTCAAGTTTTAGGTGAACCTGATTCATTTGAGGTTTTAGGTAATATTCCAAATAATTTAGTATTCTATAATGGTTTAACTAAAAGCATTGCGGGAATTATGTTGGAGAATTCTGGGCAAATTTTACCTGCAATTTTATTAAAAATTAATAAAGGTTCTGCCAGTTATACTCAATCTTTAATTATTTCTATTGGAACAAAAATATTAAATACAGAATTAGAAAAAAATTTAAGACATGGCGAAATTTTTCAATATCAAATAAATGTTGATGAAGATAATTTAAATAATTTGGAAGTGTCAGTGTCTAATCTACCAACTGGATTATCTTTTGATAGTAATAGTTTATTAATTTCTGGTTCAGTATCAAATAAAAATATAAATGGACTTTTTGAATGTATAATATCTGTTACAAAAAATTCAATAGTTTCAACTAAAAAATTGTTAATTAAAATACCTCCATCAATAGAATACGATGGAAGAAGAATTGAACTGCCAATAGATAAATTTTTTGAATACAAAATAGATTGTCCAGGTGCAAATAAATTTTTAGGTTTTGATTTGCCAGAAGGATTTAAAATAGATCAGACTACGGGAATTATTTCTGGATCAGCTTCGTCAGCTGGCATTGGAGAATACTTTAGCGAAATATCTGCTTCTAATGAAGGCGGAGCAAGCTCAATAAAAATTTTATTTTATATTGGTCCAAATTTTATAGTTAAACAAGACCATAAAAGTGAAAGAAATATTTATTTCAAAAAAGGAGACAAAAATACATTTATAGTAAATAATAAAGAAGCACCTACGCTTTATATAGAAAAAAATAAAACTTATATTTTTGACCAATCAGATTTTTCAAACAAAAATGATAGATTAAATATATATTTAGATTTAAATAAAAAAACTTTATTAAACAAAAAATATATAAAATCTTATGGAGTAGAAGGCGTTAATAGAACATTAGAGTTAACTCTTCCCAAAAGTTCTGAAATTAAAACTTTATATTATTTAAGCGAAACAAAAGAATATTGTGGAGGAGAAATAAAAGTAATTACAAAAAATTATAAATTAAAATATAATATAAAATTATTAATTTTTGGCGCAAGACATGATGGAGAAAAATATGTTTTACCAAATAAAATGATTGACGAATCTTTTATATTAAAAAATCTAAACAGCTCTTATACTCAAATGGATAATGGCATTTTAGCTATCCTATCTTCACCAATAGATGATGCCCAAAAATCAATAAATAAAATTCATTTAAGAAAAGATGTTTTAACAATCAATTTGATAAATAAAAAAGAGGTAGTAGAAACTGAAAAATTTATAATTGATTATTTTGGAAACAATTTAATATATTCTCAAGAAAATAATAATGTACAAGAAAATAATTGGAGTAATTTAAAAAATTTATATGAAAAAATTAATGAAATATCTTTTAGAACTAGCGGATTTTTAGATAATAATATGCCTTCTGGAGGATTACAGTCATATAAAGACATAGGCTATAAACTAAGCTATTGCCCTGGATGCGTAACAAAAACAAATTTAATTACAGGAGAAAATAATCTTTATTCTGGTCAAATAGAAATTTATTATGATCCAATTAAAATATTGAATAATAAATCTGATATATTTTTAACTGAAACTGGAAATTTAAAAAATGAAAATTTTATATTGAGTGAATCTACTTCAGTTATATATGAAAAGTTTTTTGAAGAAATGGACTTAGGAACATAAATAGGAGATCATATGCCAAATTTTAAAAATTTATTTTTATTAGATTATGTCAAAAACATAAACAAAAAAATTAGACCATATACTTCTACTGGCGTAATTGATGAAACTCATATATCTTTAAATTCAGGTGATATTTATAGTTTTATAAATATAAACTCTGGAACAGGTATAGTGAATAAAGGTATAAGCGGAATTAAGGTCTTAAGTGATATTTCATTTATACCATTAGAGAGCTATTTGCATAAAATATACTCTGGAATATATAATCAAATCGAAGTAGTCGAATACGATGCCGATGAGTATAATTTCCCTAAAATAGAAAAAAGAATTATGAATTCTATTTTTACAGAATTTGAGGGTAGTAGCTCTAGCTCTTCTTCATCGTCTTCTTCTAGTTAATGTGTAAAATATACAAGGAGAAAGGAGTGAACTAATAATTATGCCAATATATGTACCAATTATAATAAGACCAAAAATCATATTGGAACCAGCCCCAAGAAATTTAATATTTGGCAATAAAATACAAGTATCTTGGACAATTAACCCTTATGTAAAAACAAAAATAAAAAAAATAGATGGTACAGCTGAAATAGCCTTAGATTATATTGATGATTCTTTTGATTATAAAACAATAGCTTATTTCAATGTATTTAAAGCTGGGACCGCAATATTTGAGATCCAGGGAGAAGCAGGTTCTTTAAATGAAACTAGCATAATGCCAACGCCTTTAGATGTAGAATATACTATAGAAGAAGCTGAAAATATAAATTTTACAGGAATTAATCCTTCGACGGGAACGTTATATACAAAAGGTGGGTCAGTTTGTATTAAAGAGTATAGCTCAATTTATGATGGATATTCTGGATATTATATAGAAGATTTAATTTTAGATAATATTTATCCATTAAAAGTAGAGTCAAGTAACCCAACTATAGCAACCGCATACTTTTTTACAGGCTTAAAAGATGAATTATTAAATTCTATCCCAAAACCCGATTCGGCAAATATATGTGAAACAGATTATAATTGCAATAATTTTAATTTTAATTCTTTAACGCCAATAAATTTTCGAGGTTTTACTTATTATCACGGACTACTTATTGAGCCAAAAAAGAAAGGAAACGTAAGTTTAAGAATTTATCATGAATCTGATGGCAAATATAAAGACCAATCGCTTCCATTTGACGTAATAAATTTTGAAATTGTAAGAAAAAATTTTAATCCACTAGGCAAAAAAGAGTTTGATATTACAGGAGTAGCTTCAGAAATTTTAATAGACGAAAGAATAAAAGTTGGAAATTCTATTGGTCCATTTCCATATTACAATCAAATAAACGAAGAAATTAAATATTATGAAAAAACAATAGCCTCGTCTTATGAAATAAAAACCACAGAACCTTCAAATCAAAATTTATTTTTAGCAAGAATTAATAAGCCTAATTTAAATGAAGTATATTTTTCTGGAGTATATAGCACAGTATATGCCAACCAATTAAACACAACCATAATAAGCTACCAATCTGAAAACGACGAATATAATCCAAGAGCAGATATTATGGAAACCATATCAATTGAACAATTAGAAACAAATTGTCTTTTTTCAACTGTAACAGGATCTTTCAAAGCTCCAATAAAATTAAATGCTTTTATTAAAAATAATAGATATTTTGACAATAAACTTTTTAAAAATACAGGAAATTTATTAACAGGCATAAATTTTGAATTTGTAGAAGAAACTAGATTTTTAAATGCAGGTATAAGTATTTCTGGCAATTCTAGTGGAGAATATTTTTTAGAAATTCCTAAAGGAAAATACTTACCAAATTCAGGAGAATTTTATGAAATATCTTGTGAAATTCCAGCTTCAAGAAAATATAAATATGGCAAATTTACATCATTTTTATCTTTGAGTAAAGTTAATATAAGCGGAGATTTTCAACTTGGCTCTGAAGCAAAGAAAGATTCAGTTTTGTCTGATACTTATAATTTAAAATATCAAAACTTTTTGCCGTTTAATTTTGTTTCTGATTTAAAATATGATCCAGTTTTTTGTTTGGGCAAGCCATTTGATACAACAACTGAAGCTTATGAAGCTAAAAATAATGGATTAAACAAAATTTACACAGAAAATGATACAGCTTCTATAAACTCAATCTCTAAGACAATTTTATTTAAAAAAGCTGGATCAATTGATTTGACTATTTATCTAGCTGGAGGTTTATCTTATAATGACTATATTAAAACTATAACAATTAATATAGAAAAAAATGAATCTGTATTAATTTTTCCAAACATTTCATCAAAAAAAGCTAGTGATGGTAGATTTTCTTTAAATATAACTTCAAATAATCCAGACGCAGTTATTGAATACTCTTCTTCTAATCCCATAGTTGATATTGATTCTTATGGTGTGGCAAAAATATTATCATTTGGAACGGCTGAAATAACAGCAACAGCCCTTGAGGATGATAAATTTTTATCATCATCTGCTTCTAGATCTATATTAATAGATAAGGGCAATCAAATTATTAATTTTCAATTACAATCTAGATCTCTAGCTTTAGACCAATTACCAATTAAATTAACTGCAACGACAAATAATCCTTCAAATCCTATAATTTTTTCTAGTTCAAACGAAGATGTAGTTTCTATTGTGGACGAAAATTATTTGCAAATAAATGACGTTGGTAATGTAATTATATCCGCTTCCCAACAAGCGACAAAAAATTATAATGCTGCCCAAATAATATCTCAATCAATTTCAATAAAAAATAAAACAGAATTAAATATTCCATTTATAGCTTTCAAAAAAATTGGATCTTCACCTTTTAATTTAAACGTGACTTCAAATAATCTTAACCCAATTAGATACGATAGCACAAATAAATTTGTAGCCACAATAAATAGTCTAGGATTAGTTACAATCAAAAATGCTGGAAGTACTGAATTTATCATAACACAAGATGAATCCTTGACTCATTTGGGGATTGAACAAAGAAAAGTCTTCAATGTTTCAACTGAATCAGGCAATTTAGAAACTTTTTTACAAAATACATCTAAATATATAGATTATAGGCCTAAAAAATATAAAAAGAGTTCAAATGATATTTTTTATAACGCTAAATTACCTCAAATTGGTGAAGAGCATATCTTACTTTTAGATTTAAATTTATATGGTTTTGAAGAAGATACTATAGAAAATTGTGATATAGAATTAAACGCTCAAATTTTAAGAACTGGTTATTTTTATAATATGCCTAAACAACCAATACCAATGAATCTAGTAGTGGAAGATTTAACTCCGCCGATAAACGCAATCTTAGGATTAGATGATTTATTCAAAGAAAAATCTATAATTAAAAATTTAAGCGTTCATAATAAAGTTCATTATAATAACTATTATGAAAATAATATTGAATTTTTACCAAATTATCGTTTCATTAAAACTGAATTTGAAATATCTAGACCTATAGCAAGTTTATCAGAACCATTAGGCGTACCAATATTATTTGAGTATCAAAAAAATCCATCTAATAATAAAAATTATGATATTAAATCTTATTCTTTAATTTTGTCTGAAATAATGTCGGAAGAAGAAAGCAGCAATCCGCAAACCGACGAAAATGGAAATATAATAAATGAAGTTTTCTATAAAAAAGCTGATTATATTTCTGGAGAAATAACTGGATTTGTTAGCTTATTAAAGCCAGGAAAATATGCAGCAATTTTATCTGGAAATCAAGAGGATTTTCTTGATTCTAGAAGCCAAGATTTTAGTTCATTATTAATAAATTTAGAATATTTGAACGGAGAAAAATTTAAAAAAATTTATATAGACAATCAAGACGTAATTTGGGCTACTTATAATTTAGATTACGCAGAATTAATTCCTGGTTCTGGATATGAAAAATTATCATCTGATGATCCAAAAGCATTCAGTATTGATTTTTCAAAAGGAATAAGTGGAGTTTTAAATTTTGATGCTCCTAATTTAACTTATAAAGAATATAGTGGAGATTTTATTGATCTTTGCAATACAGATATGATCAAAGCAACTTTAACCGACCCATTCTGTACTTTAAAATTAAAATTTATATGCAGATTAGCAGAAGCTTACAAAAAATCAGGAATATCTCAAATGGATGTTCCAAGAACAGCTTTACCAAAAAATAAATATGAACCAGCAAATACTACTGCAGGATCAACAGTGACGGTTGATAGTCTAACTAATGGTACAAATCTTGGAAGCGTAACATATTTAGATGATCCAGCAGATAAAAATTTTTATACAATTTCCATTAATGATAATTTATTTGGCACTTGTTGCGATTGTGAAAGACAAGCTGCTTTGGGAGAGATTAAATGGGAAGATCCAGAGTTAGTTATACAATCTCAATTATATAGCGGCATAACTTACCAAGAAAGTGGAGATGCAATATATTCTAATGTATTTTTCTTAGATGATTTAAGTGCAGGAGCAATAAATTTGAAGTATAATAATTCTTATTATTCTGGGGAAATAAAATTTAAAAAAGAATCTTTGCTTGAGGGAGACAAAATAATTTTTGAACAATATCCTTATGATTTTCAATTTATATATCTTAATTTATATGGAGTTGGGGTTCCACCTGCTTATAGACCGCTTAAAAAAGAATTTATATTCTCAAAAACTTTATTAGGAGACGAATATTGGAGTGGCGTAGATGAATTAACTTCTAAAATAAATCAAAATCTTGCTCTCAAGAATTATTATAGCTGGATACCAATGAAATATGCAAAAGAAATAGAATTTTTATATGGACCTTTATTAACGGGAAAAAATTTAGGTATAAATAATAGTGGAGAATATACTATCGGATTAGCGGCTTTACAAAGTGGTAAAATAGGTTCATTTAATATAAAATTAGATTTAATGAATAGAAATGTAGTATATCCATATCTATTGCCAAAAATTGTCAAAATGCAAGTTTCTGACGATGGAGAAATTTGGACGGATGTTGTCGGTTCAGACAATCGTTTGCCAGTAAATACTTATATTCAAAATTCAGATGCTGAAATTAAAGACATATTTAATATAAAATATGATAAAATTTCATCTACGGAAGTGACTCAAAAAAGAGTTATTAAAATTGGTTCAGATGTAGAATCAATTCCATATGCTGATGTAGAAGATTTAGGAGAATTAGTTTCTGGAATAGCATCTAGATCTCCATTAAGTACTGGAGATTATAAAAAAGACGCTACAAAAGAAAATATTTATTGCATACCCAATCGAACTGGTTTTGGCGTAAAATGTGGGAGTGGATTTGTAGACTTTATATTCGATACAAAAAGCTTGTCTGGAAGTGGAAACGCATTTACTTACTGCTCGACTGCTAAAGTCGATTGCCCTACTTGGCCAGGAGCATTAACCACAGACGAATATGGATCTCGTGGAGAAAATTTGGAATTATTATTTGATGCAGACGCTACAAAAGCTCCATTTTATGGATTTAGTGGAGATTGTTGTACTGGAAAATATAAGCAATTTATAAGAGAAACTGGATGGTGCTGCTCTGGGGTTTGGTCGTCCATCAATCCATCTGGTTGCAGAACTGAGAGCAAAAAAGAGACTGAAAAAGAACAAAATACTAAAACTGAAACTATGACCATTGAGCAGCAAGTAAGTACTTATAGATTAGCTTTCTATGATTATTTATCTGAAAATTAAAAGTGTAATTAAATAAAAGGATAAAGGCAAAATGAGTTTAAACTTTCCAGATATTCCAAATAAATTATTTGGAGATAAAAACTTCAATTTAAATGTAACTAGCACTAATTTAATTGATCCAATAACCTATACTAGTTCTAACGAGTCTGTAGCTTTGGTAAATAGCATTGGGGAAGTTTCTCTTTTAAAGTTTGGTTCTGTAGGAATTACCGTTCATCAAACAACAGAGAGTTTATCTAAAACGTTAACAATTTTAAATCCTCAACTTTGCGGAAATCAAAATTTTGAAACTTGTGATCTTGTAGAAAATAATTTTAGAATAACTTTATCTGGAGACGCAAATAGCACAAATACTTTTTTGACAAAACATAAAATTATTCTTTCTCAAAAATCTGGAAATACTTACATGCCAATTCGAGAAAATAAATATATAAATTATGGAGAAAATAATTCTATAATTGGTTTTTATTATCCAGGAGATTATAAAACAGATATTAAAACAATATATATTGATCCAATTGTTTTTCCTTGTTGCCAAAATGTAGGCGTAGAAGTTTTAAATCTTATTGATTATTCTTATAGTAACAAAAATTCTTTATGCGTTTTTAAAAATAATTTTTTATCATTTATAAGTGGATTTTTAAGTGGAAATGAATTAAATAAAATGTCTAATATTTATTTTTCTGATAATCCTTTTTATATTTCTGGGCAAAACTTGACAAGAGACACTGGAGTTTTAATTTCAGATATGATTAAAATTTTTCCAAAAGAAAAAGAATATGAGAGATCTTGTTTGAATGAAATTGTAGGCTATATAACTGGATCTAAAAATACACTGGATGAATTTGGAAATATTCAAAGCGTTCCTTACGTTAATTGGACAAATGAATCTTTGAAAGTAATAAATATCATAAGCAATAATCTTCCGTTATTGGAAACTTTTCATAATCCAGAAGATGATTGCAAAATGTTGAATAAGTATTATACTCCTCCTGTAGGCGTAGAGATCACAGGTTTTTATAAACAAATTAAAAATATTAAGGAAACTTTAAATAATGAGGGATCTAAAAAAGCATTTTTTAATTTTATATATTCTGACAAAAATTTAAATTTAAATTTAAACGAAGTTGAGTCTTTTTTTGAAGAAGATCACAGTATTTCGTTTTATCAAAAAGCATCTCAATTTGCGGATGGAAATTTTATAAGAAATGCAATTTCTCCAGTTTTTGAATCAATTAATACTGTCTCAAAATTTACTTGCAAAAATAATAATTCAAATTCTGACACTATACCAATACCAGTTTCTTCATCATCTTCCTCTATTGACTATCCATTTGACGAAAATGTAGAGGCTCCAAATTAAAAATTTATGCCAAAATACGTAAGAATATTATTAAGCGGTTTTGAAAGTGCTAGCTTTCCTTTAGCTAACAAGCCCGTAGTTATACCTCAAAATAAAACATTAATTAAAAAAATTTCTTTATTTCAAAATCATAAAATAACTCTTGATAAAAAAACAATAGTATTAGAAGGTAGAGCAGATATAAATGGAGCGCTTTATTCGGGAAATACATACCCTAGAATAGTCGGATACGGAGAATTCCAAGATATAGGTAAAACTAATGAAAGTGGAGAGTATATAGCTTCAGGGACAACTTTAGGAAAATTTTTAGATAATCAATATTTTACTGATAAAGTTGGAAGAGAAATTAAACCAATAGAAGAAATAAAAGAATTTAGAAATTCTACATCAATGTATAAATTAAGCAGTGAATTTACTGGGTCTAGTTATGGAGTAAATGGAACTTATCATCCAGGTGATTTTACAATGATAGGGTCTGATATAACGCAAATTACTCCACCAATTACTTCCAGATCTAAAGTTTATACAGGAATATATTCTGGCATAGAGGTAATAAAAGATAATTTTTATTATCCAGAAGAATTTAAAGTAAAATTCAATAAAGAAGTCAATTATGTTACGACTGGAACTTTGCCTTGGAATCAAAAACATTTGGTTGTAAGAGAGGACTCGCCTTTTGGAGCGACTGCTGGAATTACTGTATTGAATTATGCGTTGAATAATGGTAGCGGTTTTGTATATATAGAACAAAGCGGTATAATAACTGGAGAATTTATAAATGTTGGAATACCTAGAGGTGGAATTTTAGGAACAGCAATTATAACTGGACTTGTTTCAAATCATGCGATTAACACATTTTATTACGACGATGTTGTTCAAGGCACAAGAATTACCCCAGCTAGACAAGTAAGACCTACTGGATATAAAAATGCATATAATTATTTAATTTATAATAACCCGCAATTTTTAGAAACAATAACTATTGAATCCAGCGATAATATACAAAGTTTTTCTTACGCAAATGAAATTGGTTTTTATCCACCTTCTTACTTTAATAGCTTAAAAACATTAAATAACACAATAAATTCTGGATCTGGAGCTTATGGATTGACTTCTGAAATAGTGAAAAGCGGAATTTATAGTGGCAAGGCATTACTTCTAAAATCAGCAGTATCTGGAGAAGAAGGCAACCTTATAAAAATAACATCTCAAGGAGGGCAAGAAAAAATAAAATTACTAAATGGAGAATTTTTAGTTAGTGGAGTAAGTTATTATCCAACTTTGACCCCTACAGGGTACTATACTGGGTGGTTTAAAGGAGAAACATCAGTCACAGGATATATGAAAAAAACATATAATGGTTTTGTGGAAGGAAATATAGAAGGAGTAGTATTAGGATATAGGACATTTAACGGTGAAAACCCTATGTGGAACGTAAAAGTTTCTTCTGATAATTTATATTATTTAAACTTAACTAATCCAAAATATAAAGAATTTGATAGATATATATATACTACAGAATTTATAGACGATAGTTCAATAAATAATTATAATATAACTGTGGGATACAATAACCAAAACAGTGACAAAAGTCAAGATATTGCAGAATTAAAAATTACGTTGAACAATAATACTTTGTCTTCTGGAATTATGATAAAAAGTGTTAATTTACCAATATGATCTATACACCAGTAAGTATAGGCGGAGGTAGTTGTTGCAAATGCAATTGGTTCAAACCAACTAATCTAGTTAGCGGGGGCAAAACTTATGCAATTGTAAAACCAGGAGTTATTTATAGATCTTTTAACCTTAAAGATATGATGGTTTATTCTGGATATGTAGAATCAGGCACTTTAGATAAAATTAAAAACAAAGAAGGAAACATAAGCGGTCATGTAATTAATGGTTTAATGGAAATGATTGAAATAAAAGAATTTGAAGCTCTAATATTAAAAATTCATGTAGGGCCAAATTTATATCCAACTGGCGCAGAAATTATAACTGTTCCATTAAATAAAGGAACAGTTTATGGTTGGAGCGGTTATCCTGAACCATTTATATTTAATCCACCATTTAAATTTGATAAAGACGGAATGCCAGAAAATGATGTTCTTTACAGAAGTCAAAAAGCAGCAATGGTTCCTATAGCTTATTGCACTAACGATGACAACCAAGAAGGGCAAAGTATAACATTTGGAAGTGGAGAAAGTGCAAAAACTCAAAAATTTATTAGAGTATTATGCGACAATATCATGATGACTACTTTTAATTATGATGGAACTCCCGTATCTTATCCAACTCAAGCATTATTGCAACCATTTTTTTGGTATAAAACTGGCACTTAAAATGAGCGCCTCTAAAATAAATAAAATTCTTTCTCCTAATTGGGACCCAGATTTTGGAGATAATAAATCTATATTTAATAAAACTCCTATGCTTAATGCTGTGCCAGTAGATAATTCTTATGTTTTTTTTAAAAATGGGGCTGGTAAACAAATTCAAGATGATCAATTTCATAAAAATGATAAAGATTTTAAAAAAATTTATGAAGATGATAAAAAAAGCAAAACATCTTTTGGAGGGTCAATTCAAAATCTTTATGGTCCTTTAACTAATAGACCAATTTCATTTACAGAAAATTCTTTTGCAAATATTTATTATAATAGTTTTGGAGCAAAGATACAATTTAGTTCTCTTTTGGTTGGATTTATAAGTCCCTTGACGGTAGGTGCTTTATTTGGTATACCAACAGAATCATTAATAGGTTTAATGGTTTGTATGGCTCTTGCCTTGATAATAAATAACGCACTAAATGGAGAAGTAGGATCATCTGGTTCAATAATAATACCAAAAATGGGCGTGTCTAAAATGTTTTTTTATGAAGAGGTTGTAAAACTCGACAGTGTAGACAAAATGTTTAATCAAGTAATAAATAGACTCTATCCTATGGCGGATGAAAAAAAGAAAAAAATAATTTATAAAGACATGATAAATTTATCAAGCGGAGATGAATTTAAAAAAAGTTTAGGAAAAGCAAAAGAAAAAATTTTATGTAAAAATCAATATGCTGGTGGAAGTGGATATTTTCTTTCTCCTTACAAAGGTATAGACAAAGGATTATTAAAAACCTATATTCAAAATATTCAAGGATATTCTGCTAAAAAAGATAAGATAATTCAAGCAATTTTTTCCAGAGACACAAAATATCCAAAATATAAAGATAGTGAAAATGAATTTCTAAAAAGTTTAGAAAATGTTTCAGGTAATCCATTATTTGCTTTATCTTCAATTCCAAATTATATACATATTGATTTTACTGACTATATTGTATCTAAATTTGTTAGTGGCGGGGGTGGTCTAGCTATGGGCAGTATAATAGGCGGTGGCAGTAGTAATAATCTAATACCAATTACAAGAGCTGGTACACCATATAGAAACATGTATTTAAATGAAAAAAAAGAAGGATCAATTTTCGGCCCATATATTTGCAGAAGCAAATCAATTTGGTGTTATTACCCTAAAATAATAATACAAAGTAAGGGATTTACTACTGGTTACACTGGCGGAACATCACAAATTGGTTTTGTAGGCGGATTGAATCTATTCGGTGGGCTTGTACCAGTACACAGCATTGGAAATTATAGTGCTTTTGATATAGCATTATTAATTTTATCTTTTGCTTTCCCTATGGCATTAGGATCAGTAGGAATGAATGGATCCGCAGAAACTATGAGTCCATGCCTAAGCAGTCCGCCAATTGATTTTCCATGGAAACAGTCTTAAAATTTATACTTCACAAATTTCTTCTAGAGTGTAACTAATGTCAGTATGCCATTCACCATTACTATTACAAAGACAACTGCAGGATTAGAGAGCGCTTACACAAGAAACGAAATACTTACTGCTGGAGCAAAAGAAGCTGTAAGTGAAACTATAGCAACTGGAGTAAATAATGCTCTTGTCAATTTTTCTTTTAATCCATCAAGTGGAAAAGTATTAGCTTTGGGTGTCTCCACTGACTACAAGACAACTGTAAAAACCAACAGCTCAAGCGCTCCAGATAATACATTTATAATGGATTCTCTAAATCCATTTATTTTTACGGCAATAACTGGAAATGCGGGTGAATTAATTAGTTGGGGCGGATACGACTCAAATGGAGACGATTTAATAACCATAGACCGTTTATATGCTAGTAATACAGGCTTGAGTGAATGTCTTTTAACGGTTGACGCTCTTTTCGATCCTACGCCTTAACTTTTTTAAGTCTTTCTATTAATTCAAATATTTTTGTTTTGGGTATATCATTCATAGAATTAATATTTTCTGCATTATCAAATTTTTCTTTGATAAGCCTATTTTTTAAGATATCAAAAGTTATCGACTTTTCTTTCATAACTTTTTCTAGCAGAGAATAGGGCGAAGTTGGATTTTCATTAGTTACTGCTTCATCTAATAGTTTTGCATCTCCTAGCTCTTCTTGGCTTACAATATTTATTTTTAAAAAATTTCTCACGCATCTCACAAAGGCTCTATTTTCAGCAATTGCAGCCAAAAAGAATCTAGCAAAGCTTTTTGTATTTTGCAACGAAGCATCTGCAAGAGCTTCAAAAGTCACTACTTTATTTTGGGTTTCGTAATTAGGTATCCAAGTAATTTTACAGCTAGTCGCGAAATAATTTTCTGAAGCAGCCACGACCTTATAGCTGACATCTATGTATCCTCTAATTTGCGCTAACTCTTTAATACCGCCCAAAAGGATAAGTAAGTCTTTGTCTTCTAATTTGGAAACATCTGTCTCTTGAGTCTTTTGTCTGTTAGGTACAAGATATTGATGCTTCACCATACCTCTCCAGTTTATTTGGCCATCATCATTGAATATATAATTTATATCTTGATCTTCTAATAGACCATATGTATTTCTTGTTACAGTTTTTGGTGGGCAGTTCTTACAAGCGGGATCTGACTCTTGATTAGCTATTTGAATATTTGCACCAATAACCGTAGTAGATGTTAAATTTTCCATTCTTTAATATTAAGATAGATTTATTATTTTGTCAAGTCCATTCCAAATATATAAAACTTATCTGGATTTTCATTAATGATTTCGTTGGTATAAAACTCCTGAACATTGGCGTTTAATGACTCTACTGGTTTGTCGTCAAAAAAAGCTTTTTCACTTAAATAAACTTTTCCTTTGCTAAGGACAAAATTATTGGTTTTGTAAAAAAAAGTCAAGTCTTTGGTTTTAAATTTATTTATTTGGTCTTCTGCTTTTTGGTGTTTTAAAGGTATTTCCATTATGTTTCCATAATCAATGTAATCCAGTTTGTATTTATTTAAATTCTCTTTGTCTAAGTATGAAAATAATTGATATTTGATATTCAAACTTTTCAAATTCTTGACAAAAGGCAGCATAAATTCGTCTTGGACGAAACAATTTACAGCTATTATATTGTCTCTATTATTTTTCAATAAGTCGATATCAATTGGCTCATTGCAAGTTATCACTGTCTTTATCAATTTAAGCTGTTCATTTAAAATCTTTTCGTTATGTAGCAGATCCATCCTAGAAATAATATGGTTTATTGTAGCATTTTTTTCGACCAAATGATCTGGCACAACATTAAATATTAAATGATTAAAAAATTCTCCTAAGAAAATTGTTTTTATTTTATTTAAATTATTTTTAATATTTAGTTTGTTTAAGACTTCGATAGCTATATCTTCTGGATTTATTAAGTTAATTGTTTTCGGATTTTCTTGAGCAGAAAATGTTGGTTTATTCCCATTACGATGGGATTCTAAAATAGTATAATCTTCTTTTTTGCTCCAATAAGGATAAAAGTTGGATTTATATAATACCGTGGATACGCAAACTATTTTCTTTTGATAATGTGAGGCAAAATGTAAACTCATTGTGTCGTTGCCAAGATATAACTGAGAATTATTAATTATATAAGCCATTTGTCTTTTAGAGGAACCTCTTGCGTCTAGACATCCTCTTATAAGTTTTTCATTTGGTCCACCGATTTGAATAATTTTAATTTGTTTTTGCTGGAAATGAGGCATCATTAAATCAATTACTTCTTGGAAATAATCATAATTTTTAGACTCCATTCCACTTCCAGAATGTATGCATATATATTTTTCCTTAAAAGCAATTGGATAATATTCTTCCAAAATATAGGGTCTGCTAACTTTAGCTCCGCAATTTACAGCGTATTGTTCTAGTATATGCATATATTAATTATATTTTTCGTAACTCTTTTGCTCTATTATATTTGATCTATAGAATGAATTAATTTCATTTTTAATATTAAACCTCTGGTCATTTATAAAATAAACTGATCTAGCTAATTGAATAAACTCTTGGTCAAATTCTTTTTTTCTTTCTTTCTCTCTAATAGAGTCTTCTATTTTCCATAATTTTAAATTTACTTCTTTTATTTTTTCCAACCATTTTTGATAAAGATTTAATTTTTCAGACTCTTTGAGTAGGATATATTTTTCTTTATTTATGTGCTCTAATTTAATTTGATCTTTTATTTTTTCAGACTTTATTTCAAGTATAGATATTTTATCTATTAACTCTCCAGCTGATATTTCACAATATAGATTCATTTACTAAAAGTTTTTAATATCAAAATCTATTTTATCTTTACCATTATGCAAGTAATTCAATATTCTTTGTGTGCCGATATATGGTAAAAAGGTAATATCAAAATACCCTTTATGCTCCCCAAAGCCTTCCGACCAAAGAAGATTATCCATAATTGGATTATATTCTATTACTTTATGAACATACTCATTGGCATCTAGGATTTCCATATATTCTTTTTTAGTAGCGAAATATAGATTATAGTCTGGATACATATTCTTAATTGAAGAAAATAGAGAAGTACACCAAAATACATCACCAGCGCTTTGAGGCATCACAAAAAGTATTCTCCTGCCCTCGTCTTCTTTGGAGAACATATCGTTGAATGAATCATTGTGGGATTTCTCGTTCTCTTTAGCTGCTATTTCTCTAAAATATTTTTCTATTACGTCCCTTTTTACGCCTTTACTAATCTCATTAGTCCAGTATTTATAGCCATCATCATTTTCGTTGATTTCTTTCATTTTAAGGATATTATGATACATGTATAAAAGCCAATCCTTATCGTCTTTAATATCAGGTATAATATGTGACGGGTCTTTTTTCTCTTCTTGAATTGAAAAATCATAATCAGTGAATGGTGCATCATCTATAAATTTAGATATTTTTTCTCCTATAATTTCTACTGAATAATTTTCTATAGCCCAATCTCTTGATTTTTTTTCAGCTTCTCGCTTTTTTGATTCAGTCATGTTATATACTTTGTTAAGTTGTTTAGCTATTGAATTAGGTTTGGTTGATGCTTTTCTAAATTCAGTTCCATGCTCCCTATATTCTGACCATTCTAAAGGCAAACTTCCAGAGCCTTCTTGACAGAGCTCTTCTCCACAGCTATAGCTTGTTACTAAAGTAATAAGTTCTGCTAGTTTAGCTTCTTGTATGGGAATTTCTTGACCACCACTCGTAAAGGGGTGACAATAAACATCCATAAGATTATAAACTTGATTTAATTGTTCTTCTGTGATTCCAAGTCCAACATTTGTTGTTATTTGAGATTTTTCTGTACCGCAAAATCTACAATTTATATCCTGTCCATGGAATGGTTTTATTTCATATTGTCCACAATTTTTGCAAATATATGTAGTCAATATTTCTCTTTGATCAATATTATATTCTTGAGCTAACCTATGAATATTCCAACCTTCGCCCCAATGAGTATGCAACAATAAGAATGTATTTTTGATTTGGGGATTAGATCTTTTCCATAAAGCATACCCTTCTAAAAGATTTGGTACGCTTTTTCTTAATTGATTCCTAAATACAAAACCAACAATAAAAGCATCTAAAGGTATGTTATATTTTTTTCTAAGATCTTGTCTCTCTGAATTATTTAATCTATAAAAGTCTTTTGTTTCTAAAGGTCCGTGCATAGTAGTTACGTCTTTGTGTCCCATTTCATTCAAAGCTTTTGTGGCAAAATTGCTCCAAATCCAATAATTTTTTGTTTTTTTAGCGGCTTCAATTGCAGTAGGAAGAATAGGTAATGAATCTAAAGTCGTCCATAAAACTGAAGTAATTTTATTAAACCATTTTTTTTCTATAGCAAAATCTATGCCCCAAATATCCTGTACAGCAATATAAACGTCTGGCTTTTCATCTTTAATGACCTTATCTAAGTTGTACGCACCATAACTAGCCATTCTTGCTAAATTTGGATCTTTTTGTATGTCTTCAAATTCTCTTCTATTATTAGGCAGAGCCCCTACAGTCTTCCATGGGGTTCTAGAGAAGTCTGGATGATTATATGGCAAAGAGCATGAGTAATGAGTTATATCATATTTGCCAGTCTTATATAGATAGGACAGTAAAGCTTTTGAAGCTCTGCCAAAACCAGTTTTGGCCAAAGTAAAATCAGATTGATATAATAATTTCTTCTTCTTCACCAAAGATCGCCATCTTGGTTATCTTCTACCTTAAGAGGAGTTTTAGCGTCTTCTTTGGGATTATTTTTTAGCTTTTTAATCATTTCTATTCTTTGGGCTTCAAAGACACTATTTAGTGCATAAACTAAAAATTGTTTTAAAAGCATGGCTTCATTAAAGTAAAATCCAATAACATATGATTGTTTGTTTTCGCTATTTTGCTTATCAGTTTTTGATACAAAATAAGAAAACCCAACCTGCTTTTCTTCTCTAATATATGGGCTTAATTTAATTTGTATTGTTTGTTTATCTGAAGTATGGTACGCAGAAAACTCCGTGTTCTTTTCTATAGAATTTATAATTCCAGCTGCCTCAGTAAGCGAAAATTTAATTTTAACACTTTTGTTTGGGTTATTTTGATTTTCAGAAAAAGATCCAATTTTTTTGGAATCATTCCAGCCGCTTTGCTTGATTAATGAACTCCATATTGATTCATCTTTCGGATTTACCGAAAAGCTACAAGCTGTGCCTGTATTTTTACTATTAGGTTTGTAGAACGATATCATATTTAGATGATATAATGCATTTAATTATTTGTCAAGTTTATATTAAACTTTTAATTCGCTTAATTTCATATATATATTTTGGTCTTGAATAGCGATTATATTTGCGAATACAGCGTTTTCTTTTTTATTACCTTTAACTATTACAATATTTTTTTCTTCATAGTTTCTATTATTTAAAGCTTTATTATTCTCTATCGAATCATTAAATAGGAGTACATCTATCGTGTTTGTTTCGTCTCCTATTGTAACACGCATAAATTTAGTTTTCTTTTCATTTTTGGACACGCCAGAATATACAGATACAACTTCTCCTACAAATGCTACTTTATTGTTTTGTGGGGTGTCTAATACTTCATTTATTGTTATTAAATTTTCTCTTTTATCCAAAAATATACTACATAATGTCTTTTCGTAAGTATATCCTAAAAGCCTTTTCTCATAATACCAGTTAGCAAAATTCTCACTTTTACTATTTTGATTATATATATTTAAATATGGTTCATATTTCTTTTTGATAGTTTCTAATCTAGAGTCTTTAATAACTATTTTATTCTTCTCATCGGTAAATTTATTCAGGTGTTTAATTATTTTAATTAAATCATAATCATTTGTTTCGCCAAATGAAATACAAAACTTCTTTTCTCTTGTATTTAAAATGTTCCATAATTGAGCTTCTAGAACAATTTTGCTTCTTGATTGTTTGAACCCAGTTAAAGCTCCAGCTTGAATTAAAGAGCAAAGCACTCCAGTATTTAAATTGGCTTCTTCTGCGGCTTGAAATATTTCGAACTTATTAGAGTATTTGTTTCTAAAGCTATTTAACTTTTCAATTGATTTATCTGAAATACCCTTTACAGATAGCAGACCAAATCTAATATCTTCTCCTTCAATCGAAAAATCCATAGCAGACTTTATAATATGAGGACGTAATAATTTAATATTAAATGCTGCCATTTCTTTTTGTATTTTGGAAATTTCTCCAATTGAGTCTGGCTCATGTCTTGTCATTTTTAATAATGATAAAAAGAATTCTTTTGGATAATTAAATTTTAAATATATTGTACAAGCCGCTAAAGCTGCATAAGCAATTGAGTGCGATTTATTAAAAGAATAATTAGCCGAATCTTCTAAAATTTTCCATAAAATTTCTCCAACTTCTTTGGGGAGTTTATTTTCTTTGATTTTATCTTCAATCTTTTTCCTCCAAGATTTGATTTCTTCAGTTTTCTTTTTACCTACAATTCTTCTGAGGATTTCTGCTTCGTCTAATGTAAAGCCAATTTTATTAGCCATTTGCATCAATTGCTCCTGATATAAAGCTACTCCACCAGTTTGTTTTAAAACATCATCAAAAAATGGATGTATGCCTTCATATTGTCTAGTGTTTGTGTATCGAGCATACTTCTCTGTGAATTGCAAGGCTCCTGGTCTAGCTAAAGCTAACACAGCACTTAATTCTTCTAAATTTTTAGGCTTAACGTCTTTACAAACTCTAAAATTAGTGTTTGCTTCGATTTGAAATAGTCCATGCGGAGTTTTTAAATCTTGCAAGGGTATATATATTGATTCATGATTTAAATTTATATCCGTAAGTTTTATGCCTATTTGTTTGCATACATCATCGACCACAGATATACTTCTTAAGCCTAGAATATCTAATTTGATATTAAATAAAGACACCCAGCTCATATCAAATGAAGATACTGGTTCTTTATCGCTAGAAAATTCTGTTGGGCAGGATTCTTCTAGATTATCATAAGAAAGTAAAACTCCAGATGGATGTACGCCTTTATTTTTGATTAAATTTCTTAATTTAAGAGCTATTGTATAAATCTCTTCGTTTTTATCACACCATTTTTGAAATTTGGGTTCTTCTTTGTAGGCTTCTTCAATATCTTTTACTTGTCCGTAAATTTTAGGGATCAAACCTGAAACTTCTGTCATTTCTTGTTCAGGCTTTTCTCCAATTATTTTACCACATTCTTTAATTAATAGCCTACCACTTAAACTATTTAGGGTTAAAATTTTACTAGTTTTGCCTTTGAATTTTTCCTCTAAATGCTGTAATACTTTCTGCCTATTATAATAACATATATCTAAATCTACATCGCACATTAATGAACCATCCAAATATGTTACGCCATCAATCTCCTGTTTTTTAGCCCTAGTTTTAGATATAAATCTTTCAAAATAAAGATTGTATTTTAAACTATCTATTTGAGTCACTCCTATTAGAAATAGAATTAAAGACCCTGCTGCTGAACCTCTTCCAAGTCCAACTGGTATACCACTTTCCTTGCAATAATTAATAACATACCAAACTAATAAAATATAATCCACAAACCCAAGATCTTTAATCGTATCTAGTTCATATTTAATTCTATTAATATATTCATGATATTCTTTTGAATCTGTTTTAAGTTTCAAAGCTTTAAATCCTTTTAAAGTTAATGCTCTTAAAAAATCATAATTAGAAGCATCCTCGCTTATGGCAACCTCATGCTTATATTTGTTGTCTACAATAAACTCTGGAAGCCTTACTCCATGAAGAGGTAAGTTTATATTTGAGAAATTATTCTTGAATTCTTGTAGATTAATCAAATTCACCTTCATCTCCCTTTTTTTTAATTTCTTGATGAAACGCTTTTAAACCTTTTGCTAGGACTTTTAATGACTCATCATTTTTAAGATTAAAGAAAATATCAGCCTTGCCTTGGTTTTTACCCTTTTGTATTGTTATCAATAAATATTCTATATTAGATTTATCTAATTGATCTAAAGAATCATAAATGTTGTCTAATGATGCCATATTAAAGGTCTAATTGCCATTTCAATTTATTCCATACTTTTAAATTTAAGTCAAGATCATTTAGAGCATCGTGTAAACTTTCATAATCGTGCTCGATTCCATTCTCTTTACCTAATAGAGTCAGTGAGCTTTTAACACCTTTTTTCCTAGTGTGAAAAATTTTATATTGATACTCTAGTAAATTCTGTGATCTTTTATATGGTAGATCATACTTTATACCCCTTGCGACACAGTTGGTATCTATAATTTTATTAGTTAAATGATTCCAATGACAACCCATTTTTTGGTACAATTCTTTTAATAAATATAAATCAAAACCTAATATATTATGCCCCACAATGTAATCTGCATGGTCTAGCCAATCTTTTAACGTAGGAAACGCTTCTTCAATTTTTATGCCTATTTTTTTTACTTTATTATGATCGTACCTAGTTATCCTTGCGGCATCTTCACTTATTTTTAAATCAGTATCCCATTTAATGTAGAAATTTTTACTATCAATTTTATAGTCGCCCTTAACCTTAAGCATGCCTATTTGCCATGGTAAATTATGGCAAAAGTTTAAGCATAAATTTAGTGTTTCAAAATCTAGAAAAACAAAAGTCTTATTTTTGTCGTATCTCAAAAGATGTTCATCCATTTTTTAATTTCTCCAAATAGCTTTCAAATGAAAACTCGTTGCTAGTCATGTGTTCTAACTGTGGCTTATTTAGGGTAGTTCTTATATTAACGCATCTAAAAGTCAGGTAGGCTTTAAAATCATTTTTATTTTTATAGTAAATAGTTTTAGTATTCAAAGTTTTATTATTGTTCTTGGAGCAGTAATCTACTACTCTGGACTCTATAAGATTATCAAATGGAATATTATTATTTTCTAAAAAGAAAATTGGTGAACAAAAATCTATTTGTGGGGTACATAAAGTATTCTTAATTAAATTATTGAAAATAAAAGAATCATAAAATGGAACGCACAGCAAAAGGTCTTTTTCATCCCATAATGATTTTAAAGTTTTATAATCTATTCTCGGCTCATAATAAAAACCACTTTTTGCAGCTATACTAAAAATTTTAATTATTTTTTTGTATCCCTCATCATTTTTAAAAAAGATAATAAATTTTGAATTCTTATTTTTGCTTTCATCGCTTTTGTCTTCTATATTGTCTGTGATAGTAATCTTAAGCCCATATCTTAAATTAATATTATTTTTTTTACAATTTGTGTAGGCTTGTAAAAATGATGTCATATTATCTTCGACTAGAAAGATTTCTTTCAAGGAGTTTTCTTTGGCAATATTTATGATAGAATTTGGATAACAAGTTTTTCTTTCATTTGTTTCGTCTTCAAGAGTTAATATGGACCTCCCTATGCTATAGTGCGATTTAAATAAAGGTAATATGTCCATAAATCAATTATATTTATAATATATGTCTTGTCAATCCAAAAAATCATCTTTGTTTAAATTGCTTTGTTTATTATTGAATTTTGGGCATCCTTCATATTTTCTTACTTCTATGTTAAAACCATCAATATTTTTAAAATCATTTTTTAGGCTGGTTTCTATTATCTCTCCGCTTTTATCTATTTTAGCGTAATAATCATAAGGAGCTTTATATGGGCAAACCCAAGACCCTATACCACACATCCATTTATTCTTTTGACTATCTATTGCAAAATTAGCCTTTGCGCTATTTTCGTCAAAATTATTTATATATTCGTTAATATGTTCTAAGTAATATTCGAACCCTTTGATTTGCTCTTCATTAAACCAAAGTTGTTGAATAGGTTTTTTAGGAAATCTAAGAAAAAGAAATTTGATTATAGGTTTTAATTTAGGCCAAAGCTTTTTACTGGCTAGGCTATACATCATGGCTTGAATATTGGCTTCTAGCTCGTCTCCTCGGAATTTGTATTTAGAGCTCTTGTAGTCGATTATATGCATTTCTTTTTTGATTTTAATAGGCTTGTCCATAAATCCGCGAATATGATATTTAGGCTTATCATTTTGAATATCAAAGGCATATTCTGGCTTTACTATCTTTCCATTTTCTCCAAAAAAATCTTCTTTAAGGCCAACAAGTATCATTTGATTTAATAATTCATACTGAGATTCATCCAGGCCCACTTTCAATGATAATTTTTTAACTAATTTCGTTATTCCTTTGTCTCCATCTATAGCGTTCTTTTTTATTATCCTCTTATAATTTTTAAAATGTCTTTCGTTTAAGAGCAATTCAAAAATTGTATGGCAAATTGTTCCACGAAGGGCTCCTTCATTTTGGGTTTGAGGGACTTTTTTATGATAGTTATTCCAATAAACCCATGAGCAAGTTTCAAGAGTTTTTATTCTTGACGCAGATAAGATTTTCAATTTTTAATTTTCCATTCTTTTATTTCTTGTGGAGACATTTCTCCGAAATCTTTTTTAACTGGTAATTTTATCTCAATTTGATTTTTATCGAAATATCTTAAAAGTTTATTCATAGCTTTTTCAGAGGCTTCATTTCCTGCTTTATTTTTATTAGAATCATTATTGAATGATATATAAATTTTATTTGGATCAATTTTAAGTAAGACATTTAATATAGAGGTACTTATTTCTAAGCCAAACGTCACAATGGTATTTTTAATATCCGCATCCCATAAAGAAAGACAATCGCCTATGCTCTCTATGATATATACTTCTCTTTCTTGTTTTAAGATTTCTAAATTTAAAAATAATGGATAACACCAATTAGATTTGTCTCCAAGATGTTTCCACTTGATTTTACTTTCATTTCCTATATCTCTTCCAGAAAAACCTACGATTTCTTTTTTGCTATTAAAAATTGGAAAGACATATCTGTTTTTCATTTTTCCCGCTTTAGCTACTCCCCCTTTAAAAGTTTTAAGAGTTTCTTCATTCACGTTTCTTTTCGTCCAGTATTCATGATTTTTTTCAAGTTTCAAAAGCAAGTCTGTATCAAAAATTTTCTTTTCTCTTATTTTTGGTTGATTTTTGGGATCATGATTTATCGTTGAATAATTTTTTTCCTTAAGCCAATTTTTGGCTTGATCTTCTGTGTCTAATTTTAGACTTTTTTTAATTAACAAAGGAAAATCTCCACTTGTATTTTCTTTGAAATCAACCCAAAACCCTGTGTCCTTGTATATTCTCAATACAGTATCATTGTCGCTATCTCTATAAATAGGTTTAGTTCTATACTCTTTCCCGCAATCCTTTAAAGAATATCCTATATTAGTTAATATTTGATATATGTTGTTTATGTTTTCTTCCATTTTAACGCTTCTGCTATAGTAGGAAATTTATTAATAAAAATATTTTTACATTCTTCTGCTATTGATCTGTGTTCTTTTTGAGTATTTTTTTCTGTTCTTAATTCAATATAATGAATCCAGCTTCTAAGCGATCCTTTCATATACATAGTCGTTTCGGTTGTCAAAGGTAGGATCATTCTAGCTACTTCTTTAGCTATTCCATTCTTTATCATAGAATCATAACAATGTTGACTTAATGATAGACTATCTGCTATTAATCCATTCAACTCATCATAAGCTGAATTATTTTTAGGGATTAATTCTTCTCCAACTTGTCTATTGCTATCTCCTTGTAATCTTAATTCTATATCCTCGAATTCATAGGCTACGCTATATCTTTGGCTAAACTCTTGAAAGGAAAATGATCTATGTCTTAATATTTGTGCGGCTATTGCCCTGCTAGTTTTAATCTCTAAGGTCATATCTACTAATTCAAACGGGCTCCAATGTTTGTGCTTGATTAAAAAACTAAGAAGTTTGGGCGCAGTTTCCATATTCATTTGATTAGATGGATTACTCACTCTCGCACAATAAGCAACTAAATCTTCTGAATTTAAAATACCTTTCGTTTCTGGGGTTGTGGCGGAAATTAATTTTACGTTCATAAAATTTCTCCATCATTTTCATTTCTATCGTTTAATTGGTACTGCTCTCTTTGCCTTTCGGCTATACTTGCTAATGAGCCTCTTTCTTCTATATTAAAATTTTGCACATTGTAATTTAAATAATTTTGGGCCCAAATCTGCTTACCATTTGGGTCAAGCCTTCTTACTAAGTCTTGATGTCCTGCTGCTTCTTTTCCTTGAAACCTTGTTTTTGTAGGTATTAATTTATGCGTTCCAAATTCTTGACCATCTAAAGCTAACTCGTCTAAGGTCTTTCTTCTAAATATCGCCACAAACGAAGCAAACCATTGTAGTCTATCTGATAGGGCAATAACTGAGCTATCATCTACTACATTAGTAGAAGATCTATTAAAATTTTCTCCAGTTCTATTTAATTGCATGGCTGTAATAACTGGGCATTTTATTTCTTCTGATATTCTTTTTAATTTATCAATTTTATCACCAATCGCTTGATGCTCTGCCCAATTCTGTCCAACTTTTTCTCCAGTTAATTTTACATAATCATAAGCTATTAAGGCTTGATTTCCCCTGCCTACTTTAGAAAGATACCATCTTCTTATGATCGAGCAAATTTGATCTATGTTTTTATTGCCTACATGATAATGATAATAGTCGTGTGCTTTAATATCTGCCCATGCAGCTCTAACTTTAATTGTCATCTCTGGATTTTTTCTCCAATTACCAGTTTCAAGATACCACATTGGTACACCCGTCATAGAAGATATCATCCTTAATTGAATATCTAGTGTTTGCATTTCTGTATCCAAAACTAAAGTTTTGGTTTTATTTTTTAGTATCTTACTGGTGTTAAAACACATGTCGTTTATCCATGTAGATTTACCTTGTCCAGGTCTGCTCACAATTGCGTAAATATTTCCATTTTTCAAACCACCATATAATCTATTAAACTCTGGATATGGCGTTATTAGTCCAGCCTCTTCTCTTGGGGAATTACCAATTTCTTCTATTATGTCTTCTATATTTTCGAATAGGTTTATTGGTTCCTCATTTGATTCGTATGAAGAGATTTTATTATTATAAATTGCATCTGCTTCTGATATAATCTTATCAATTGACTCTTCTCCGTTTTTAGACACATATTGTTTTAATTTTTCGGCAGTCTGAGCTATTTCTCTTCTTATTCTTAATTTCATTAACTCTTTACAGGCATTTACTGTAGCTTCTTCTGTGATTTGCGAAAAGCTCAAATTATCAATATAATCATAAATATTAATATCATCTTTAAATGAAATTCCGAGATTTTTAATCTTTTCTGCTAGTAAAACTTTGTCTATTTTTTCGCCTTTATATTTTGTGTTTTTATATACGGCGTATATTGTGGAGTGTACTTCATGGTAAAAATCGTCTTCAGACATAAAAACATCTACGTCTGGAAACAAGTTCTGATACTTGATGAGTCCACTTAACACATGCCTCTCTATTTGAAGAGAATAAATCATGTATATGATACTAACTGTTTATATTTTAAAAGTCAAGTAAAGTTGTTTAATTTTCGTCTTCGTCTTGTGGTTTATTATATTTATCGTTTTCTTTGTTTATTGCATCAGCTGTAGCATCCATATTCATTTGATCCACAGTGGTTATCCATGAACCAACATAATATAAAAGAGCCATGCCATTCATTTGATTATCAAATTTTGTAAAAACTTGTGGATCACCTTTAGAATTAAAATTAAATAGAACATATCCACCGAAACTACATTCGTCTAATTGCTTTAGTAGATTTTTTGGGAATGTGAATTTTTTCTTATTAGTCACTAAATCGATTTACACTTAAATAATTAAAATTTTGCATTTTTCTTCTATGTATTGTGGGGATAAATTTTTAAGATCATCTTCGTACAATTCTATAAATTTGAATCCATTTGTCTCTATCCATTTTTCTTTTTTGACATCTCTTTTGATGCTTTCAAGATATTTTAATCTAGAATTATCATGAAAAAATTTGTTAAAGGATTCATGTTGCGAGCCTTGTATCTCTACAGCTATCTTTTTTGTTGCATTTAAAAAATCTACTTTAAGCATGCTTCCATAAACTGGAAACTCTTCATATACAATATGGTTTTTCCAATAAGCGTGAAAAAATGTTTTGAATTTATATTGAAGCTTGCTTCTGCTTTTAGCTTCCCAATTAATTAAGTGCCTTCGAACATTTTTATTAACGAGTTTTCCGTTAACATTTAAAAGCCTCATAGCGCCAAAGTGTTTATGAATTTATTATAAAAATAATCTACAATAGGTCTATTATCCTCTAAGTAAGATCTAAGATTATCTACTCCTTGATGTTGTTTTTTTAACTCTAAATTTTCTTTTTTAAGTTCTTCTATGATATCATCTGTGAAAGTAACCCATGCTCCTTTAGCGGCAGCAAACTCCCAAGAAAGAATTTGATCAATTACTTCGTACTCTCTCCATACCGAAGAACCATCTTTTCTTCCATACTTAATTGGATATTGGACTTTTGAATTTGTGGTTTCGTTAGTGGACTTTTTGATAGTTATTTTAACATTATGTCCAATTATCTTATTCTTAACTTGATCATATCTTTCATTTGGTTTTTCAAGTATAAGATCTTTCCCAAACTTTGGTTCAAACTCAAGAATCCAATTAGCAAAATGTAAAAGAGCATTTCCACCAGTTGCGGTAGTCTGTCGGATATCTTTATTGGCTGCATATGGATCGAGTTTAATATCTGAACGAACTTGACTAATGAATATAGCCATATGTCCACGCTTAGAAAGCGCCAATGATATTCTTTTCATAAGCATAGAAGATATTACTGCGCCACCTGCAACTTTTGTCGCTTCTGTCATACTTTTGAGACTATCTCCTTTGGTCATTAAACCATCGACAGAATCCAATATAAACATATATCTTTTACCTTCATCATTGTTTTGAATTAGGTCTTTCATAAGTTCAGAAACTGTTTCAAAAATATTACATTCGAAAACGAAACATGTGCCATCTTCCCATTCATCGGCAGAAGTTACAAACTTTATTCCAGATCTTTCTTTGATTTCTTTGCTTAATCTTCCTTCTGCTTTAAATAAAAGAGTTTTAGAATTTTTTACCGTCTTAAGAAAGTTCTTCATGACTTCTAATGCTTCTGAAGTTTTACCACCCTCATTCATTCCAATAAATCTATGCAATCCTGGACATAATCCTCCGCTTGTTGCAATATCTAGATTTAAACTGCCAGTTGATACGGTGTAGTGAACCTCCTCTTCAAAATTATAATGATCGTCTTTATTCTCTTTCAAGAAAGAGGCTAATCTATTTTTTGCGGAGGGTCCAACAGTTTGGTCTGTTACTATTTCTTCTTTTGGTTTTCTTCCCATGATCTTATAAATTGTATGATGTTTTTAGGTTTTTGGCAAGTCTTTTTATCTTCTCCAGTTTTATCATCTGATATCAAATACTTTTCTTTGGGTTGCTCTTTCATGTCTTGGACTTTGGATCCAATATTTATAAAAGCTAAACCCTCTTCAGTGAGAAACCAAGCTAAACTTGGCAATTTTGCCTGTCTTAAATTATTCCAAAAGCTATAATCTTTATATTTTTTTGTCAATTTTTGAGCTATTTTTATTTCTCTTGCCCAATTAACATTATTTTGAATATATTTTTTAATTATAAATTGACATAGTTTGTGGTTAGTCATTAAATACAATGATACATGCATTTAATTATAATGCAAGAGAATTATCAAATAACAGCATCCAAGATCTTTCCATTAAATAACCAATTGAATAATTTGATTTATTTATTTCCTTAAGTAATTCATAGGATTTTTTTGAATGTTGCAAGATTCTTTTTTTATTTACCGAAAAAATAGCGCCCATACACCAATGATGAACACTTGATATCTTCATTTTATTAAAATTTAATTTAAAATCACAAGTTCTTAAAAGTTCTTTTATTGGAGATTGGCCTTCTTTTAAAGATAAAAATTTTAAAGATTCTCCATACATCCATCCTATCGGAGGGTCATAAAAATGTATTGGCGCTAAGGTATATATAGATATAAGTGGGCAAAATATTTTTAATTCACTAAAATGATTTATTGAATTATTTATGTTTAAGTCAAATAAACTTGAAGGGGGTAGACCTACATTAATCTGAGTGCTTAATGGTTGTAAGTCTTCAAAATTATTTTTTTCTCTAAGCAATTCTATAAAATTTGGATTATGAGGGAATGGATTTCCTTGAGTAAATATTGTATGTTTTTTTAAATTATTATAATTATTAATTATATGATACAAATAAGTGTCGGTTTCTCTTCCATCATTTGGCAAAATAATTTCTTTAAACAGAATTTTTTTCTTCAAACCTTGATATGGATTATAATGTTCATCTTTTCTGTAGATAGTTATATCTATATCAGATGGTATACTTTCAATCCAAGATAAGTCTTCGCGAAAACAAGATATGACTATCTCATGATTCATTTATTTTCTCCGCTTTATTTATCGCTGAACCAATTATTTGATGCATATCATAATATTTATATTCTGCTAGTCTACCTCCAAAAATTATATTACTTTTTTGATTTAAATTTTTATATTTATTGTAGGCATAATTATTTTTTTCATCATTAATTGGATAGTATGGAATCTTATCTTTGGAATATTCCTCTGGGTATTCTTTAGTTATATATGTATAGTCTTGATTTCCAAATTCAAAATGTTTATGTTCGACAATCCTTGTAAAAGGTATTTCGCTTTCCGTATAATTAACTACTGCATTTCCTTGGTAGTCTTTTCTAGAGTGCTTTTCAATCTCAAATCTAAGAGACCTATATTCTAATTCACCGTATTTGTAATCATAAAACTCATCAATTTTTCCAGTATAGACAATGTATTTTGATTTTGTGTTCCAATAATCTCTTCTATTGAAATAGTTTTCATTTGTCAAAACATCTATTCCATCTAACATATTCTCTATCATTTGAGTATATCCGCCAATTGGTATTCCCTGGTATGCATCAAAAAAATAATTATCATTAAAATTTAATCTTATTGGAAGTCTTTTAATTATTGAGCTGTCTAATTCTTTGGGGTCTCTTCCCCATTGTTTCTTTGTGTAACCATAAATGAAGGTATAATAAATTTCTTCTCCAACTTGAGATAATATCCATTCTTCTAGGTTTGAAGGATTATTAATTTTTATTTTAACTTTATTTAACTTCTCTTCAGCTTCTTTTGGATTATTTACGCCCCAAAGCTGATGAAGCGTCATGAGATTTATAGGAAAAGAATACATTTTATTTTTATAATTTACTTTTGGTCTATTTATAAAATTATTAAATTTAGCAAATTGATTCACATAACTCCATATTTCTGAATTATTTGTATGAAAAATATGTGGTCCATATTTATGTATATGTATCTTCTCTACTTCTTCTGTGTGGCAGTTTCCACCGACATGATTTCTTGAATCAATAACTATACATTTATAGCCTTTTGATTTAACTTTATTAGCAAAAGTCGCACCAAATAAACCGCATCCAACTATTAAAAAATCGTATTGCATATTTTATTAGATATTAATTTATAGGCGTAATCGCAAGCTTTTTCGAAAGTAAAATTGTTTATAGCAAAATTTTGCAATTCTTTAGCTTTAGTTAAAAAGACATCATAGTATATTTCAGAAAATAATAGTTTACTTTTTAAATCTAATAAATTTCCATTTATTGGAATATGTAAATTTTGTCTTAATATTTCTATATCGCTCCATGAATAATGAATTCTATCAGCTATAAATAGAGGTCTTCCACAATAAGTTAAGAGTTTAAGCCTTGCGCTATATCCAACCCCAGATAAGTCTATTAAGTATTTAAATTGATATAAATTTTTGATTTCAATAAAATTACCAATTGGGGTTGTTTTGTCTTGTGGACCTCCTTTCCAAGTTATAATTTCGCTTTTAAATAGATTTGGAAATTCTTTAGATAATCTAATATACTGTTCTCTTTGCGGGACATTCTGTAAGTTACCCGACCAAAATAATCTATCATCTGTTATTTCAGAATTACTTTTTTCTACAATTTGTTTCACAAAAGTATCATAGTCTGTTAATCCAATGTCTTCCCAATTCCCAAAAACAAAATCTGGAAAAATTTCATCATCTTTTTTATTTGTTGTAACGCAATCAAACTCTATGGTATTATTTTCATTTATTTTTTGATTATTACCATCATTGCAATGAATGATTAAATTTAATTTTTTTTTAATAATATTGTTTGATATTAATTTTTTATAAACATTGGCCACGATTTTATTTAAACCAATATTTCTGCAATACCATTTTGATTCAGAAATAATTTTTAATTTATCTGGAAAAATTTCATATTTAATATATGTATTCATTTAAATGTGTTATATAATATTGAAAATTTTAACCCAAGATCTTTCATAATAATGACCTATCTCTGGATCTAATTCATTTAGCTCTGGATCTTCTAACAAATTTTTATAAAAATCTAGACTTCTAGAATATATGTATTCTTTAGAAACTGCAAAAACTGCTTTTTGATACCATTGAAAAGGAGAAATATCTTTAGAAATATTGAATTTACTCTTCCATTCAGATAAAGAATATTTTGATTTAGAAACTTTTCTACCACCGTGCTCGTCTATTCTGAAATCTTTATACCCTCCAAATGGTTCTATCCATTCTGGATAAAAATTTTTATTCAAAGAATATCCATAAATTTGAGCATCCATATAAAATTTATTAAGGCTATTCTCGTTCATTCCGTGGTCATTAATTCCTCCTTGGCAAAAAATATTAATTTTATTTAAATTATCATAATTATTTACTATATGATACAAAAAAGTATGAGACTCTCTTCCAACATTATTTAAGCTAATTAGTCTATGAGGTTTTTCAAAGAATATATTTTTTTCTCCTTTATTATAAATAAAAATATTATCGTAATTTCCTTTGATCCAAGAAATGTCTTCTTTGTACCTGGCTAATATTAAATCTGAATTATTTGAATTCATTAATTATTTATATCATTTTCAACCATTTTTTTAACTAACTCATTAAATGAGACTTTTGGTTTCCATCCTAGCTCTTCTCTAGCTTTAGATGAATCTCCTTGCAATATTTCCACTTCTGCTGGTCTATAGAAATCTTTATTTATCTTGACCAGAGTAATTGGTAAATATCTTGAAGTAGAATTCATATCTGTTGCATATTCTAAATTTTCAGGTATTTCTATTCCATTATAAGTCCAATGAGCCCTGAACCCTGCATACTCAAAAGCTTTTTCTAGAAATTCTTTAATTGAGTGAGTTTCATTTGATGAGAACACATATTCTTTTGGAATACCTTTATAATTCTTATTATATACTTCTTGATTTAACATCATCCATACTCCTTCTACAAAATCCTCCGCATCGCTCCAATCTCTTTTTGCTTCTATATTACCAAGCTCCATTGGTTCAATGCTTTCAAAAGTTTTAAAAGCATGATATATTCTGGCTACATTTTTGGTTATTTTTCTTGTGACAAACTCTTCACCTCTTCTTAAACCTTCATGATTAAATAACCACCCTTGAATAGCGTAAAGGTTATAAGACTCTCTATAAACTTTGATAAGTTGCCTAGAGGCGGCTTTGCTTGCTCCGTAAGGGCTTCTTGGGCGTAATGGATGTTCTTCATTTTGAGGGGTATATAATACATTTCCAAACTCTTCGCTTGAACCAGCCTGATAAAGCCTACAAGATGGTCTATAAAGCCTTATGGCTTCCAAGATATCTAAAATAGCAGTGGAGTTTGTTTGCCAAGTTTGACGAGCAAAATCCCAACTACTAGCTACAAAGCTTTGGGCTGCAAAATTAATAAAATAATCTGGTTGAAGTTTTTCTACTGTCCTAGATATAGCGTGAGGATCTGTTAAATCAAAATTAATAAGATAAAATCTATCAGAATTAATATGTTTAATATTTGCATGATTATATACGCTTAATCTTCTTACTCCGCCAAATATTACATAATCTGTATTTTTTAATAAAAAATCAGCCATTAAACTGCCGTCTTGACCAGTGACTCCAGTTATAACTATTGTTTTTCTTCCTTTTATTACTTTGTAGGCATCTTCAATATTTAATATATTTGCAGTATCTATTTTTTTACCGTGATATGTTTCTTGATAATTATTCATAATTAGATTACGCCTTGCAATTGTTCTAGTTTAGAGATTTGATCACCAGTATTATTGGAAGTTTTCCCCAATGCATGATAAATAAAATCTCCATGATCGTTAAAAGCTTTTGATGGAAAAATTGAAGTTTTTTCGGCAAATCTTTTATAATTTTCTCTTAGCATAGCTTGGAAAATTGGTTGATCATCTATTGAACCATTATTTATCTCACAAGCTTCTATAGAAGAGTTTAAAATATCCAACATATATTCCGAGCTTTTTAAAAAGAAAACTCCAAAATTAAAATTCCAGTACTTATCTTGCGGCCTCTGATTAACATAGCAAACTATAAATTCAGAATTTTTGTCAGAAGCTTTAATAAAATATTTTAAATCTATTGAATGGTCTAATATAACTGCGTCTGCATCAAGATAAAATATCCAATCATATTTTTCATTCTCTATTATATTCTTTAGAATAAAAGGTTTATTCCAATAAACTCTTCTTTCGCTAGTTATATTCTTGGGAACAAAATCACCTTCATATGCTTCGTAGTCTAAATTATATTTTTTGCAATACTCTGTATTTTTTGGTTTTGTTATTTTTAATAATTCAGCAAACCTATCATCAGAATGTTGAATTACTTTTATACGCATAATTAAATTATAAAACAAAAATACCTTAAAGTCAAAATAAAAATTTGACAAAGATATAAGTAATGAGTATATTATAGCACATACATACCGCCCAATTAGCGGATAAGGTTTGTCATACTCCGAAAAATGACAAGTCTTATTAGTTCGAAACGTGGGCAACGCTACAGGAGCTTGCGACCCAGATAACCACTAGCAATAGTGGGAGTGTAGGTGGAAGGGCTAACACGCGATGGATGATCCTACCGACATCCGATAAGTGTTAGGAGCCGAAAGGCTTTATGGACTCAATTGGAAAGTAGAACTAATAGGCTTTTACAACTTTGTAGTAAATACAGGGAAAGCTCCTCTTTGTGGAGCTCATTGGAAAGTATATTTTATATAATATAACTCCATACACTAAATTATCTTTATAGTTTTTTTGTTAATAACAATAAATAATTTTCTTTATTTAATCATAAAAATGATGTAACATACTTACAGTGTTATTATCAAGTATAGGTAAAAAATGACAAAAATTATAAACGTTAAAAAAAGAAATAATATTATAGAAAAGTTTAATATAGAAAAAATTCATAAAATAATTAATTGGTCCATACAAGATTTAAGTGGGGTTAGTCTTACAGATATAGAAATAAATGCAAATATAAGTATAAGTGATGGGATTAGTACGAAAGAAATTCATAAATTATTGATTGAAAGTGCAGCAAATTTAATTTCTGTTGAAAGACCAAACTATCAATTTGTTGCTGGAAGACTTTTGAATTATCAATTAAGAAAAGATGTCTGGAAAGGAAAACATCCTCCAAGATTATCTGAATTTTTAAATCAAGGAATTAAAAATAAAATTTATGATTCTATTATTTTAGAAAAATATAGTGAAGACGAAATAAATAAAATCGGTGAATTTATAGATCATGATAGAGATTTCATTTTTACATATTCTGGAATAAAACAATTATGTGATAAGTATTTAATCAAGAATAGAACAACTGGAATAATTTATGAGACTCCGCAATTTGCTTACTTATTAATATCTGCTTATGCTTTTATAAATTATCCAAAAGAAACAAGAGTAAATTATATAAGGAAGTTTTATGATGCTATTAGTAAGCATAAAATCAATCTTCCAACACCAGTAATGGCTGGAGTAAGAACAAGCAGTAAAAATTATGCTAGCTGTTGTTTGATTGGAGTAGATGACACAAAGGAAAGTATTACAGCTAGTGCTACTGCTGTTAGTATGGCTACTGCTAATAGATGTGGCATTGGAATTGATGTAAGTAAAATTAGAGCTATTGGTTCTCCAATTAAAAACGGAGAAGTTGTTCATACTGGTTTAATTCCATTTTTAAAAATCTATGAAAGTAGCGTAAAGGCTTGGCAACAGAATGGATTGAGAGGTGGTAGTGCAACTTGCAATATTCAATGGTGGCATTATGAGATTGAAGATATTATTGTTTTAAAAAATAACGCTGGAACAGATGACAATAGAGTTCGCAAACTTGATTATACTGTTGGCATGAGTAAACTATTTTATGATAGAGTATTAAAAGATGAATATATTACTCTATTCAATAATTCAGAAGTTCCAGAACTTTATGAAGCATGGGGAACTAAAGATTTTGATAAAGTATACAAAGAATGTGAATCTAAAAAATTAAAGCTAAAAAAGAAAGTATCTGCTCGCAAATTATTTTCTCTTATAATTAAGGAAAGAGTTGAGACTGGTCGTATTTATATTCTTAACGTAGATCACGCTAATGAACATGGAGCTTGGTCAGATAAAGTGACCATGAGTAATCTTTGTACTGAAGTCATTCATCCTACTATTCCTTTAAATGATTATAATGATAAAGATGGTGAAATTGGAATGTGTATTCTTTCGGCAGTAAATATGTTAGAAATTAAAAACTGGCAAGACCTTGAAAAGACCTGCGATCTTATCGTAAGATTTCTAGAAGAAATCATTGATATTCAAGACTATTTTAATATTGCTGCTGAGAATTTTGCTAAAAAGCGTAGAAGTCTTGGTGTTGGAATTACTAATTTAGCCGCTTTCCTTGCTAAAAATGAATTAAAATATTCAAATGATAAATCATTAGCAGTTATTGATGAATGGATGGAATATTTTCAATATTATTTATTAAAAAGTAGTCTTGAATTAGCTAAAGAAAAGGGAAGATGTGAAAAATTTGATAGAACTAAATATTCAAAAGGTATATTACCAATTGATACATATAAAGACAAAGTAGATGAAATTTGCAAAAGAAAATTATCACTCGATTGGGAAAAGCTAAGAAAAGATATTAAAGAATTTGGATTAAGACATTCAACTCTTTCTTCTTGTATGCCTTGCGAGAGTAGTTCTGTTATTCAATCTTCTACCAATGGAGTAGAACCAATTCGTAGTCTTATGACTTATAAAAGTAGTAAAATGGGAAAACTTCCAGTTTTAGTACCAGGAATTTCTAAATATGAGAAAAATTATGAATTAGCTTATGATTTGAATGATAATATTGGATTACTTAAAATTAATGCAATTATTCAAAAATATATTGACATGGCTATATCAACTAATGTATACTATAACTATAGTCATTATGAAGACAACATCTTGCCAGATTCAAAAGTCATGAAAGAAGTAATGTATGCTTATAGTCTTGGACTAATTAGTTTGTATTATAATAATACAGACGATGGAGACAAAGAACAATCTATGACCCAAAAAGAAGATGACTGCGCTAGTGGAGCGTGTAAACTATAATATGTATTGCTCTCAAATTGGCCAAGACAAATTAGTAGATAATTTCTTAGATTTTAAAACTAATGGATTTTTCTTAGATGTAGGTGCTCATGATTATAGACATATAAGTAATACTTATTTTTTTGAAAAAAGCAGAAACTGGAAAGGCATAGCTATAGAAATGGATCCCCAATTTGAAAAAGGATGGATTTCAAATAGGCTTAATTCTATTTTTGTTTTAGAAAATGCATTAAAAATTGATTATGGCGATTTATTAGATAAGTACAATTTTCCTAGAACTATAGATTTTTTATCTTTAGATCTAGAACCACCAGAAGTTACATTACAAGTTTTGTTTAAAATCTTTGAAAGTAATATTATATTTAATACTATATCTTTTGAAGTAGATGATTACAGGCAAAAAGAAACGAAGAATAAATCTAGAGATTTTCTAAAATCAAAAGGTTATCATTTTGTATCAGAGCTATACGACAGAAATAACACTGGTATGATACATGTAGATGATTTTTGGGTTAATTCTTCTATTATAAAAAAATGAAAAGCGTTTTAAATATGAAAAATATAGACTATACAAAACAACCATTATTCTTAGGCGAAGATTTAAATATACAAAGATATGATCGTTTCAAGTATCCAATATTCTTTGAATTGTTTAAAAAACAAAATGAAAATTTTTGGTGGCCTCATGAAATAGCTTTAGGTAAAGATAGAAACGATTACAAAGATTTAACCGATACAGAAAAATTTGTTTTTGATAGTAATTTAAGATTTCAAACACTTGGAGATAGTATGCTTTCAAGAAGTATACATTCTCTTAAAAACTATGTTACTAATCCAGAGCTTGAAATATGTATGAATACATGGGCTCAATTCGAAGGTATTCATAGCTATAGTTATTCTTATCTTCTTAATAATGTTTACCCAGATCCAACTAAATTCTTTGATAGTATAATGGAAGATAAAGAAATTACGAACCGCGCAGAACTTATTAGGAGTAATTTTGATAAAATTCTGGGGGATGATGAGAAAAAAGATATTAAACAGAAAATATTTGACGCGATCCTTTCTATAAATGTAATGGAAGGGCTTGTATTTTATGTTTCTTTTGCTTGTTCTTTCTACTTTGGGTATCGTGGCAAAATGGAGGGTAATTCCAAGATTATTAAATTTATTCAAAGAGATGAAGCTTTGCATTTTGCTACCTCTCAAAATCTCTTGAAGATACTTCGTGATGAAGATAAAGAAGGTTTTACATCTATTGTAAAGAAAAATGAAGACAAGATATATGCATTCTATGAACAAGCCGCAAAGAATGAAAGTGAATGGGCACAGTATCTATTCAGTAATGGGAGTTTACTTGGATTAAATTCTGACGTTTTAGATGGATACTCTAAGTGGCTTTGTGATAGTAGACTAAGAAGCTTAGGTTATAAGAAGATATTTAATCAAAAAGATAATCCTATTGCTGGATGGCATGATAGCTATTTAGATAGTAGTAAAGTACAAGTTGCGCCCCAAGAGACAGAAATATCATCATATAAAATTGGAGCAAGGAAGACCGATATATCTGACGATGATTTTTCTAATTTAAAACTATAATAGATAATAAAAGTGTAAATATACACATGAATATGGACATTTATGTTATATTTAATATAGTATTAGGAGCACTTTCTTTTCTAGGAGGATGGCTATTTACTAGAGTATTTTCTCTTTTTGATAAACAAGAGACTTTAATGAAAGATATAAATGATAAAACATTTAGTGATTTTATTACTTTAAGAAAAGAATTAGAAGTTGAATCTAGAAAACATCAGCAAGAGTTAGCAGATCTAGCTTTAAAAATTTCAACTACCTATGTAACGAAAGAATCATTCGAAGTTTATTTCGATAGAATTGAAGCTAAGTTAGATCGTAATTTTGATATAATACAAAACTTTGTAAATAAAAAGAATTAAAGTTTACTCAAGCGTTGGGTGTTTTTTATTTTTTCTTTTCTTTTTCCAAGACTTTAAATAATCTTTTTTTACAGGGTCTTCGCCATATATTTTTTTTCTTTTATCAGAAAGCTCTTGACTTCTATCAAAAAGATCCCCCATAGTTCCTTTTTTTCTCCCAGTATAATCATGAAATTCTCTAGCTGTACAATTAGCTTTTAATGAACCTTCTGTATTTAATTCTGGGACAGTATATATTCTATTCCATTTTAAATCATTAGAGTCTATATACTCATGTTTATCATGAACACTTTGGACTAATTCAATTATTTTTTTATTTTTAGGATGTTGATATAAATATTGTGGCATTATTCTTTTATTATATTTAATATATTATCAAACATTTTTTCATCAGAAAAATCATTTTGAAGCTTTAATCCTTCAGAGTTTAGAGGATCTTTTTCAGATCTTTTAATAGCCTCTTCGCAAGCAGAAATAAATTCTTCTTCTTCAAAATCATAGAATGATCCTTGATTAAATGGGGATCCTTTTTGAAAGAACATTCCATCTGTAGAGTCTATTTTTTCCAGACTTGGTTTTACTAAAATAGAATTTTTTTGATTTGCCCATCCTTTGTAACCATGAGCATCCATTATTATGCCATGTTTACCCAAAGCTACAGAATGAAATTCTGGTAAACCCCATCCTTCTCCACCACTCATACCAATAATTATATTAGCACTATTCAAATAATCGTTATAAGCCGAATTTTTTTGCATTGCTCCAAGGAATGAAACATTAAAGTATCTTTCTCCATTTAATATATTTGATAGAATTTTTTGTTGGTCTTCTATTTTTAAAAATGGATTAAAAATTGAGCATTGTAAAAAATATCTTTTATCATTACCGAATTTCTTAATCCAAGTTTTTATAATTTTTTCATGTCTTTTTCTTTTTTCTAATTTTCCACACAAATTAAAGACTATTCTTCCGTCATTAAAATATTTCTTATTAGTTTGATTGAAATTATATTTATCGAAAGCTAATGGTACATATTTTACATTACTGCACCCTTTATTCTTGAAATTTTCTACAGAAAATTCAGAACTAAAAATAACAGATTTTTGATTCTTTACTATGTTAACTTCTTCTTCTGTAGGTTCGTCTAGCTCATAAAATGAAAAAAGATTTTGATTCTTAGAAAAGCTTTCTAGTGAGCCATGTAAATGCCATAGCTTTAAAGCTTCATTATCTCTATTATGTCTCTTTAAAGTATTATTAATTTTTTCTTCTAACCATTTATTAAAAGTAGAATCCAAGTTCTCTTGGGATGATAAATCTACTTGATTTCCTATTATAAATAGGTCTGTATCCACCTCTTTATGTTTAAGAAAGAAATTTCTTAAAAGGAGCGTGGATACTTGACCAAAACTAACAGAATTTACTGGAAGATTTAAGCAAACTCTCACAATAAGGTATCTTCTTCCTCCTCAACAACTTCAACAACCTTTTGAGTAGCAGATACTTTTTTTGGTTCGGTTGAGATTTGATTAGATTTTTGTTTTATGGAAGCAGCCCCTTCTAGTGGCTTAGATACATAAATTCTGTAATCTGGAGCTTTTTCGTTATTGTTTTTATTTTTATTAGCAAAAACTACAACTTTTACTTCTTTTTCAACTCCCATGTCATCTATTTTAACATATCCAGAAAGATATTTTTGACTTTGGCCTTCTCTTTTCCATAAAGCACCAATATCTCTTTTCGCCCAATCATTTTGATTATTGTTATTCGTATTATTTGTATTCATATTTTTTGTTTTGTTCCTTTTAAATAGTATCTTGAAAATTCTCACTTTCTAATTTATTTTTAAGAAATTTCAAAGATTTATTATGTAAATTAATAGCTGTTTGCGTACTAATATTTAAATCTTTTGCAATTTTGCTCCAAGATACATTTTTTTTATCAGAAAAATATCTAATTTGAAATATTCTCTCTATTCTTGCGTCTTTCAGTTGAGATAATATGTTAAAGATATAGTCGTAATTATCTTTCTGTATAATTTTAGAATTTTCGTTAGATTGTTTTTGTTCTATAATATTTTTTATTTTTTCATTATCCATAGATACAGATGAGTTATTCTTATTCATGGAGTTTAAACAATGATATCGCATTTGATTGCCTAACCAAGTGGAAAATTTTATATTTTTGTCTGGATTAAAATTTAATGCTGATTTGTATATGATATAATGTTTTTCTTTAGCTACTTCGTTTGGATCTAAACCTGTAGAGGATAAAGCATTATAATATCTTTTTATCATGGAAAAGCAGACACCGCTATGCCTTATTTCGAGTTCTTTCATAGCATCGCTACAATTTTGACATTTAACGTCTTCTATCAACTCCAAATCGTTTTTTTGATTATAAAGTAATTTGTTCATATATATTTTTTAAAAAATTTAAATGGCTATAATATAAGGAATCAATATCATCTTCTGTTTCCCATATAAGCTTTAAATCTGCTTTCTCTTTTATTTTTACGTCATTTTCTTTCTCTTCGAGATTAGCTGGAGTAATTAAATTACCATTTATGTCTAACCTAGAAATATGTATTAAAATTCCATTTCTACTTTTAAGCCAAAAAAATTCATCTTCTGGATACTCCATGTATCTTACATCAGTAATAATTGGCACAATTTTTTGATTCAATAATTCTTCTATCTCTTTATCCAACATATCTGTCCAATGCTTACCTTTAGATAGTATTCTTTTAGTCTTACCATAAGCCACCATAATTGGTCTTATTAAAGATTTTTCTTGTGATGATGCTTCTATTATATTAATATCAAATTTATCACATATAAAACTTTTTAAATCATTTTTTAAATTATCTGCGAGAGCAAGTCTCTGAGATTTGATATTTTTACTGTTAAGATGCCTAGCTATTAAAGAACATAAAGTATCTTTACCAGATGTAGCTACGCCAGAAATTCCTATTATTTTCATTAAATTTTATTGTATTTTATATTGTAAAACTTAAATATTTCTTTTGATGAGCAGTCTTTTTCATACTCCTCTAAGTATACAACATGTTTTATTCCATAGCAAGCAATTAGATTAGCACAATATCCACAAGGCAATAAAGTGACATACATTAAATATGGATTTGCATATCTGGATATGCAAGATAAAGCATTAGCTTCTGCATGAATCATATAAGATCTTCTTTTATCTCTATTTTTCCAAAAAATATGATTAACTTGTTTATTTTGGATAAGTCCATTATATCCAGTAGATAATATTCTACCATCTTCATTCAAAACAACGGCACCAACTTTTCTGTATGGATCCTCTGATGTTTTAGCTATTTGTTCGGCTATATTTTTAGCCATATGAATAAATTTGCTTTTCATTAAAAAATATTTTATATTTCATATTATCAAGCATATAATATTATGTCAACATGATAATGAAATTAAATCAAATTAGTATAATACTATTACCATTAATAATATGGTTTAAAACTGATGCTTTTATAGAATATTGTGAATTATTCAGAATAGGTAAGCTATTTAAAATTGATAAATATAGAGAATACAAAAAAATTAATGTAGCTATAGATTATTTGACATATCTATCATTAAAACATAAAAACTTCTTAACAAAGCTGATTAGTTGTCCTTATTGCATTGGATTTTGGATAGCTTTATTTTCTTGCGTTTTATTCAATAATATATTATTGTTACCCTTGTACTATGTCAGTAGTATTACAATATATAAATTTTTAGAAAAAAATATTTTATGAAAACAGTATTAATAGCTTCTTTAGAACAACTATACGATTTAATGATAAATAATGAGGACATAGTCTATAAAGACGGAAGACTAGCGATAATAAAAGACTATTTAGATGCAGCTTATACTGGATGCAGTTGCCAAAGGAAAAATAATGAAAACCATGCTTTTGAAAATTTAAAATCCTTACCTTCAGAAGTAAATCACAGTATCATTTATGAATTAAAAACTAAAATAGACGCAGATAAAATAATTATTCAATTAAACGATTTCTTTTTTGAGTTTTAATGGATATATATTTTTTTCAATGGGTATCCGACCTTGGTGGAGCAGACACAAGGCTTAAAGATTTAATAAAACTTTTTAGTAGTAAAAAAGAATATAAAATATACTCTATTCCTAATGATGACGGAAGATTCAGTGAAAAACATAATATAGATTTTTTCAAAAAATACAATGTCACGACATTAAAATGGTCTGATCTTCCAAAAAAAATGGAAGGAGTAGGCATATCTTTTTGTAATTTTAGACTATTTTCTGAAAATTGGAGAATCAAAAAAATCAAAGATTCAGGTCTAAAATTTATTTGGTCAAACGACATGACTTGGCACACGGATGAAGAGATGCAAGCTATTAAAAATGGTTTTATAGATGTTTATCTTTATACTAGTGAATTTCATAAATCTGTATTGCATAATGATATTATAGAAAAATATTCTAAAAATTTTATTATCTCAAATTATTTTGACGTAGATTCTTACAGTTTTTTTCCTAGAGAATCTAATGATTTTTTAAGTATAGGAAAACATAGTCGGCCTGATCATTTAAAATTCTCAGATGACTTTCCCTTATTTTACTCAAATTTAGAAATTAAAAATCCTAAATATAAAATAATGGGAATACCTAATGATTTTAAAGTAAGGTTTAATAATTTTGATTTTGATTCGAGATGGGAATTACTAAAACCAAATGAGAAATCTTCTGAAAATTTTTTAAAACAATTAGACTTATACATATACAATTCTCATCCTAAATTCATAGAAAATCAAAGCAGATCAATTATAGAAGCTTTATTAAATGGGGTGCCAGTTCTAGTGCCAAATAAATATAATTTTCCTAATCAAATAGTTCATCAAGAAAATGGTTTCCTATGCGATTCATATGAAGATTTTAAAAAATATACAAAATTGCTAGAAAACAATAGTTTGTTAAGAAAAGAAATGGGTATTAAAGCTCATGCTCTTACTAAAAGTAAATGGTGCGATAAAAATAAAAATCTAAATGATTGGGATAATATTTTTCGAACAATATAATATATTATGAAAATATGTTATTGGTCTATAGCTTGGGGAGAATACTCTTATATACTTCAATCCTTACTAAAATCTTACAATGACATTGGTTTAAAAAATGATTTTCATGTATATTCGGATAAAAAATTAAAATACTGCATAAACCACGCTTTAAACCCATCTATACCATTAGATAAGCTACAATTTTTTAAATTCAATTATTTGAAAAAAGAATTATCAAAATTAAATTATGATGTATTTGTATTTATTGATGCAGATCATTTTTTTGTGAGAAAACCTGAAATTAAAATAGAAGATATTCTTGGTGAAGATGAATGGCATTCTTTCTTGGAAAGCCCTATCAATAGTTATAAAACTCAAAGGAAAGATTGGTGGGGAATTCCTAACTATAATTTAGTAAACTATTTTAAAGAAATGGGAGTTAAGCAAGAAGAAATTAGAAATACTAATGGTGGGTTTTGGATATGTAAAAAGAATTTTATTAATTCAGCTTGTGAATTAGCTTTCAATTGTCATGAACATTTAAAGTCTAAATTTTTTACTGTTCCAGAAGAAGTTTCCGTAGCTTATATTTCTCATATTGCTAGTAAAAATATTGAAAAAAGATATGCGGAAAATTATTTAAATTATTGGGCTTCAGATTGGACAAGTAATTTTGGAAATATTTTACCAGAAAATAGACCTTGGGTTTGGACTTCCTATATGACCAATGAAAATTTTAAAGTAAATCCATCTTTGATTCATGCCATGAGAAGTAAGAATGCTTTAATTGAATTAGGCAAAAAAATCTTGACTAAAGTTTAAATATAGAATATGATCGACTAATGCTTAATTTTAGAGAAGCTATAGGCTACGATGATATATCCTTGCTTCCAAATTTTTCGGATATTTCTTCTAGAAAAGAAGTTTGTACAATAACAAAAATATCTAAATCAAAATATATAGATTACCCAATAATCTTATCCCCAATGGATACAATTTCTTCTGTCAAGTCTTGTATCAAAATAAATAGATTAGGTGGAGCTGGAGTGTTACATAGATTTATGCCTATAGAAGACCAAGCTTATAAATCAAGAAAAATAAAAGATGAAAGTAATTTCTGCATAAATGCAATAGGCTTAAAGGATTCAGAAGAAAGAATTAGGCGATTAGCAAAATATACAGATATATTCTTTTTAGATACTGCTAACGGATTATCTTCTAATGTAGAAAATTTTTTAATTAATTACAAACAATCGAATTACACACAAGATATAATAGTAGGTAACACTTTAACTAAAGGTAGCGTATATAAATTAGCTAATTTAAAAGCCGATGGATTTAGACATCTAATTGGGCCAGGTAGTATGTGCTTAACTCAAATGAAAACTGGAATTGGATGTCCTAGCGTAACAGGTTTATCTTATGCTTGGACAGCGGTCAGAAATTGGCAATTATCTCAATTAGATTATTTTGCTCAAGAAAAACCTAAAGACGAGAATAGACCAAGCATATTAGCAGACGGAGGGATAAGATTCCCCAAAGATTTAGTTAAAGCAATAGCAAGTGGAGCAGATGCAGTTATATGTGGAAGAATATTTGCTGGTTTAGCAGATGTCGCAGATGAAGAAGATATAATTGAAAAAGACGGTAAAAGATACGTCAAATACAGAGGCATGGCAAGCCAAGATGTAGTAGAAGACTATGAGCTACATGATGGTACAAAAAAGAATTTATTTGTAGAAGGAGACAATACTTTAATACCAATTATAGAAGACAAAAAAATTGAAGACGTTGTTTATGATTTTGCGAATGGTTTAAGAAGTGCAATGAGCTACTTAGGTTTTAAATCAATAGATGAAATGAGAGGTGGAATCTGGGAAGGGACAATAAAAGTTGTAAGAACAACAGCTAATAATCTATATGAAGGATTTTCTCATGGAAAATAAATATTTAATAATTTCAGATATTCATCTTGGAAATAAAAACTCAAAAACAGATATTTTACTTAAAGTTTTGAAAAAATATAAAGCAAAGAATATAATCATTGCTGGAGATCTTTTCGATCATCACAATTTAAAACGTCTTAAAAAAAGTCATTGGAAAGTTTTATCTAAATTAAGAAAACTAAGCAAAAAATCTAAAATAGTTTATCTTATAGGCAATCATTGTTTTCTTGATTCAGAGTTTATGAGTATTCTACTTGGGTTTGATTGCAGGGATGAGCTAATCATAGAGCTAAACAAACAAAAAATTCTTATTGTTCACGGCGATATATTTGATATATATTTTACCAAATATCGCTGGATTAGCGATATTATAATTAAATTATATTATATAGCTAGAAAGACTATGCTTGGAGAGATATTCTTTGATGCGTTTAAGCATCATACAACTAATTTTATAGAAAAAAGCGGAAAAATCAAACACAACGCCTTAAAATATATAAATGAAAATTCATATGATAAAGTAATATATGGTCATAGTCATCTTCCAGAACAAGACGAAAAATGTATAAACACAGGAAGTTTTTGTGAAGATAAATGCTCTTTTGTACTAATTGATAGTCATAGTAATATTCATGTTAAATATTGTTGACTTTTTCAAAAAAAGATGGTAATATTTCTAAATGAAAGAAAAAAATAATCAAAAATTAAACGTTCTTAAAAGAATTGTCGGAAAGAAAATGGTTATTCTTAATAACAAAGATTATTATTATGGAGTTATTCAATCCGTAATTGATGCTTTTAATGTTAAGGTTAAAACTCCTAAAGGAGACATAGAAAATGTATCAATTTTTGATATAAGATCCATCTCAAACGAATATGAATGAAAAAATTATAGAAGTTGAAGCTCAAGAAATGAGTAATGGAGACATAGATTTTGCTAGCATAAATCCTTATGTAAGAGGATACGAAAGAGCCCCAATGCATAGAATAGCTCCTAAAATGGGCAGAAATGATTTTTGTCCAACCGAAAACAAAAAATTTAAAAATTGTTGCGGAAAAGATGGGAAAAATTTCTGTTATAAAATGTTATCCCGATTTTTAGAGAAAGCATCAAGCTCTTCTTCCGATGAATCGAATTAATTATATAGATATTATTTTTGGCTTGCAATGGGGCGACGAAGGGAAAGGTAAGATTAGCAACGCCATATCCAAAGACTATGATATGGTTTGCAGATGGAATGGTGGTCCAAATGCTGGGCATACAGTATATATAAATGAGAAAAAACACAAAACTCATATTATCCCTTGTGGAATATTTCAAAATAAATTAAGCGTAATTGGTCCGAATTGTGTCGTAAATGTAGATAAATTTTATGAAGAAATTGAATACTTAAAAAAAGAAGGCTTTGACACATCATTAATTAAAGTAAGCGCCAAAGCTCACATTATTACAGAAAGACATCTGATGTATGATAGACTTCATCTAAAAGAAATACTTGGAACTACTGGTCAAGGAATTGCTCCAGCTTATTCTGACAAAATGTTAAGGGTTGGTAAATTAGCAAAAGACTATATTGAGAAACAATATATTTGGGATGGGGAATTATATGGAAAAGTTTTATGCGAGGGAGCGCAAAGTTTTTGGTTAGATATTAATTATGGAAATTATCCATATGTTACAAGTAGTGAGACTTTACCTTATAGCGCATGCTCTTTGGGTTTTAGTCCCAAAAAAATAAGAGATATAATTGGAGTAGCAAAAATTTATGATACAAAAAGTGGAGTAGACCCTTTGTTTCCAAGCTCGTTATGGGAAGACAAGGATTTAGAAAAAATTGTAAACTTAGGGTCTGAATACGGGTCTACAACTGGTAGAAAAAGACTAGTAAATTGGTTAAGATTAAATCATTTAATTAAATCTATAAAAATATCTGGAGCAAATAGAGTTATAATAAACAAATGCGATATTCTAGAAAAAGCTGAAAAATTTAAAATAATTTTAGACAATGACCAAGAAGGACCCAATTCTATAGATTTTACTTCTTTTACTTTAATGAAAGATTTTATTAAAAATTATATTCATCAGAATACAGAAGAATTGGTACAAATAATATTTTCTGGAGATAAATCTAAAATATGAGTTGTCCATTTTTAAATACTAATTCTGAAAAAGAAAACGCTTCAACCCCTAAAAGAATTTTAGAAGAAAAAAATATAGAATTATATTTATTGCAAGAATACGATAAAAGTTTACTACCGAAAAAACCAGAGCTGTATAAAGATTGGTGGGAGAAAGACTCAAAGACCACTAATCATGCCAAATTTTGTTTGCCCTTAGTTATGGCAAATGGATTAGGTTACGATATATTGTCGCCAGCGACTTTCATGGTATTTTGGGATGGCGACCAAAACAAAAATGCAGAAGTTAAAATTTTAGATAAATCAAGCCATACATCAATAGACAATCATTCATCTTTTGGTAGTTTTACTGTTCAGGCGAGCTTCATACCAAAAACAAAAGAAGGGTGTTTTACTTTTATAAAAGGAATTCCAAACATAAGGAGACCGTTTTCTGTTATGGAAGGTTTAATTGAAACATGGTGGAATCCTGCGCATTTTGGTATAGTTTGCTTATGTAATCATGCTGGACATTTTACTATTGAAAAAGGCGAACCTATAGCCAGAATGATTTTTATGACAGACGAATATATAAAAACTAATTTATCTATTAAAGATAATGAGTACGACATAGAACATAGAAAAGAATTTAAAGAAAAGAGAAACAATCAAAAAGGTCATGTTTTAGACTATTTTAAAGGTTTATTTCCAAATGGAGATAAAACAACCCATCATATAAAACCATCAGATTATAAATGAAAAAATTAGAATTAAGTGAAAATATTCCAGACTTAGTAGACCTTCCTAAAAGTATTATGGCTGCTCTAACTATTAGCGATCACTATAAAAAAGCAGCTAAAGAACTTCTTGTAAATTTAAATGGTAAAAAATTCAGAGACTGGTTTATTGATCATGCATATTTTTGTTTGCCCCTTACAATGGCAAATCAGCATGGATTTATTCTTCTAGCGGCTTATGATTTTAGTGTTATATGGAATGGAAAAGAAGGACAACACGATGTAAAGGTTTTTCACGAAACTAAAGATGATAGTATTCAAAGAATATCTCCTCATTTTGGAATGGGTACTTTTACTGTTGAAACTCCTTGGATAATTAGGACTCCAAAAGGGGTTAATACTTTGGTAATTAATCCTCCCAATTATTATATAGATGGAATTATTCATATGTCTGCTTGCGTTGAAACAGATAATTTAAGAAGAAATTTTGCATTTAATCTCAAAATAACTAGACCGCATACATTAATAAACATTAAAAAAGGTACACCCATTGGCTATATGCTTCCTTATCCAAGATTTTTTATTGATGATTATCAAATTAAAATCGATGAAGATGCTGTAAGCAGAGAGATTTTAGAAAACGAAAGAAAAACTAGTGATTTATTTGGTGTCGAAAGGACTAAAATAGATCAAGTCTACAACAAAAGAGGTAATGGAAGAAGATATTCAGACGGAATAGATATATATAATAATAAATTTAAAGATCATCAAAAGAATTTAAAATGCCCATTTGGGTTTGGAAAGAAAGATTAACTTGGACCTGCTCGGAGTCGAACCGAGGTCTTTTAAAAATTCAAATTAAAATACTACAAGTTTAGCTCTTTTTATTTTTAGCTTTGTATAGGTAAAGAACAAACATACTCAGCGAGTTTATTTTTAATACTTAATACTAATAGAATAAAAAAACTATCAATAATAAGACATCTAATTACGCAATATCCCAATAGATGTATCAAGGGTATCACGCTGTAACTTAAGCTACAGAAGCGGTCATCTCGACAAGAGAAACTCTTGCTGAAATATGACCTTTATATTTTGCTGTTTTGGCAGTTAATATAATTGAAACTTTTTAAGGAGTCCGCGTTTCAACCTCCACTTGCATTTTAATTTCAATCTATAAAATCGAAACCAAATTCAGGCCCAATATTAAAGAACTAATATAATAATACACTATACTTTGAATATATTCAAGTTTTATTGTATAATAATATATGAGTACAAATCATAATGAAATTAATTCTAATACTTGGGAGGATAATATCGATAAAGCTTTTAAACTTTTAGATCAAATGCTTGAAAAGAAGCAAATAGATGATTCAAAGTCTAAAAAAGATGGAGAAACTGGAGACTCTTGGGATTTACATCATCTTAAACTATTAAAACAATTAATTCAAAACGCAATTGATAATTGCAAAGAATATTAATCTATATGTTTAAGGCTAAAAAGATGAAATATTATGGAGTTTATTCAAAAAATGATAATTTTCTTCATGGAGTTTTTCCAATCACAAAAGATGGTTTCAAATTAGCTCAAGCTTATATATCTAAAATAGCTCCAAAAAATAAAAAAAACTATTATATAGAAAAGAAATAAGTGTAACAATTAGCATGGCTAATAAGTGTTCGATAGAAATTGATTTCACGTCAGATATTCAAGCAGCAGAAAAAGGTAAAGCCCCACTTAGTAAAATCACAGGATCATGTGGCAAACCAAATTGTGGTTCAGTTCAAAATAGTGAAGAAGAAATCACATTAGAAATAGACGTTCAAGCTAAAAACAAAGGTCTTTGGTATAATATTCAGCAAAAGAGAAAAAGAATGGGTAAAAATGATTTCGAACAAATTGAAGGTGAAAAAAATATTAAGTAAACTCTGGAATTGGAAATCAAAAACAATATTATTTGGGTTTGTATTAATCGTATCTTGGACATCATGCTTAAAAATTGGTTTTGAACTTAAAAAATACAACAATATAACTAATCTTCCTAATTCTTGTTTTGTTGATGCAATGATTTATGCCTCTCAATGTAATCTTCTTTTAACAACAAATAGCGAAGTTTGGAATAAAATTTATGGTTTTACATTCTATTATAAAGATGATACAAAAAACATAATTGGTCATGCAGTTTGTGTTTTTGAATACGAGAATAACTTATGGATTTATGATCCTAATTGGGGAACATCACCAATATGTAAAATTGGAGATAAAAGACAATATAGGCAAAAAATAAAGTTGTACATCAATAAAACTTATCCTATAATAGTAGTAGAGGATTTTATGCTAAACGATTGGACATACGTTGAAAAAATAAAGAAAAATAAAATGAACAAAATTTACAATGAAGTGTCTATACACTTAGATGAAGACAAAAAGGAGTAACTATATATGAAAAATAACCTATTAAAAAAGGTACTAAGAAACACAGCCGCAAAATTAATTGCGGCTTTTTTAATGTCTGGAGCTGTACAAGAATCTCAAGCAGTAACGTTCTTATGGAACAATACTGGCAGTCAATGGACATCTGGCACAAGCTGGACTAATGGAGTGGCACCCACACTCACAAGCTCTAGCACCACCACAGATGAAGTGCAATTTGGTAATGTGGGAGCAAATTTTAATACAGTTGATCTAAGTTCTAACAGAGCTGTAAAAACTTTCACATTTCTTACCAATGCTAACGCTTACACATTTGGTACTACCAGTGCAAAATATTTTGAAATCAATGGTGGTCTCACTAACAATTCTACAGCCACACAAACATTCAATCTGGTATTGTACAACGCTAACAACAATAACACTTGGACTCAAAATTCAGGTGGCACCATGGTTTTTAACAACACAGTTAATGTAACCACTACCACTTCAAGCACAAGCAGAACTCTCACCTTGGCAGGAGGTGGTACTTTCACATTCAACAGTTCTTTGAATCAAGGAGGCACTGCCACTGCTGGCAAAGTGGTCATTAACAATGCAGGAGGCACAGTGAATCTTGCTAGCGCCAACACTTTAGGCGGTGGTATGGTTATAACAGCAGGACAAGTCAATTTTAGTAATGCAGGGTCGTTAGGCACGGGAATTGTAGAATTGGGTGCTACAACTAGCACTGTTTATGGCAACAGCATACTCAACAACACCAAAGGATCTGCAATTGTGCTAACAGGAATTACAGGAGTATTATGGTCTGGTGTAAGTCCAGCAGGAATTCAAATTGGAACATCTTCTAGTACAGCTTTAAATAATATAGATTTTGGTAGTGGGCTTTTAACTGCTAATACATCCAGAGCAATGAACATCGCTGGAACTGGTGTTACTATTTCCATGGGAACTCTGACCTCTGCAACTGGTACAGGAAATGGCTATGGATATCAATTTGATGGTACAGGAAATACTATCGACTTGGATGGTTGGAAAATAAGCACAGCCGCAGTTCCAACACAAAATGTAGTTCATCAAATAAAAGGTACAGCTAATGTTAACATGGGAATTATTGAGAATGGTACAGCAGGATGGGTTAATGGTGTTGAGTTTAATAGTGCAGGGACTAATAGATTAACTGGCAATAATACATACACAGGAACAACTTCATTTTTAAATGGTACAAATATTATCTCTGGCAACAACAGTGCTGCTACTGGTTCAGTATCAGTTGGAGGAATATCAGGTTCTGGCAAATTGCCTTATGTGCGATTGGACAATGTGAATGGCATTTCCAGTAACAGTGTCATCACTGGCTCCACAAGCATTGCAACTGTTGGCACCATAGATATGAATGCAGCCACAGCTTATGTATTCAATTCATATGGTGGTAACAACATGATATTTACTAATTCATTTGGTCAAGCATCTACCATTACCTTCACAAATGCTGCTAATATTTTCACATCATCTTCTGGAAATAGCGGTGGCAGAACATTGCTTAATAATAGCGCTAATTTAACTGTTGTGTTCAATGGCACCATGGACATTGGTTCCACTACCACAGCATTGAATGACACTTTTGGAGGTACAGGAGATTGGAATGTCAAAGGTGGTGTGTTCAATACCGCAGTAGGATCTGTTAGAGGACTGAACAAAACAGGATCTGGTAAATTGACATTAGAAGGTAGTAGCTCTTACAATGGAGATACAACCATATCTGCTGGAACTTTATTAGTTGCGACTAACGGATCTATTACTGGAAGTGCCTCTCAACTAAGTGGTGGCACCCTTGATGTTAGAGGAACAATAGGAGCAGTTACTCAAAGTGGAGGAACATTACTAGTATCTGGAACAGCTGGCACAACAATAATAAATTCTGGAACTTCTACGGTGAATGTAGGTGGAACAATTGGAAGCACGACAATCAATGGAAGCTTACTATCTGTAAATGGAAGCGCAGGAGATGTTTTAGTAAATTCAGGAGGTACATTAGGTGGCTCTGGTAGTGTGCAAGGTTTAACTTTAAATGGCGGAATTGTGGCCCCTGGCAATAGTCCTGGTCTGCTAACTGCTTATGAGTTAAATGGAAGCAACGGAAGATTCCAATTCCAATTAGGCGCACCAACTACCAGAGGCTCTACCTATGATGCCATAAATGTAACTACCTTACTTACTCTTGGTGCAAGTACCGCATTCACATTTGAAACTTTGAATAGTTATACTTATACAATGGGAGATGTTTATGACTTGTTTAATTTTGCTTCTATAGACGTATCAACATTTGATAACGCAGTACTTCTTGCTGCTTTACCTGATCTTGATACAGCAAACAGTAATCTTAAATGGGATGTCAATAGTTTTAATGCAGATGGAATAGTAAATGTTATTCCAGAGCCTTCTACATTGTCGCTAATGTTTGGTGGACTTACTGGGTTAATTGCTTTAAGAATTATGAGAAGAAAAAATGGATAATAGATTGAGAAATTTATTATTAAATAATTATGAAAAAAGTCTTCCCTCAAAAAGAGACACAGAAGATTTTATAAGTAATTTCCATCAATACAGAGTTAAGAAAAAATCTGAAAGAAAAACTCATTTCTTTTTAGTAGCTGTCGTTCTTCTATTATTAGCTTCACTTGGAGCAGTAGCGTTAAAAGAAACAAATAATAAATTAGATATTCAAACATCTTCTGGAGTTCAAAAATAATGCAATATACAACTCATGGTAAAACAGTAGTCTTTGAAGGAAACGTTGGTGAAGTTTCTGTTTGGATTAAAAAACACGTTGGAGATCATGATACAGTTAGTTTAAAAGACTATTTTGAAGATGAAGTTTTTGGAGTTCATAAAGCTGGAGAAGAAAAGTATAGGTACTATTATCAATGTTTAGGAAAAGGAAGATATTCAATCTTTACAATTCATGAATAAATTTTTATATATATTATTAGTCGCGCTTTTATTAAATGCCTATTCTTATACAGAAGACCAAATAAGAATTAAAATAACTAAAAATGACAAAGGCGAAATGATGCTCAATGTATCAGGTCACAAAAGCCCAGTAGCTCTAGAAGTTAACGGCATGTCAAAGCAAATAGAGGTTAATGAAAATGATGTTAACATGGAAAAAGAATTTCAATTCTCTACTTTTAGTTCTCCAGACACAGCTTCTGGACCTTCGTCTACTCCAACAGATTCTCAATATCAAGTACCTCCAATATTATCAAATGGACTTCCAGCTCAAGCAACTCCAATTTAATAATGTGTAAGCTTTGTATATGCTACTTAAAATTAAGAACTGGTGGTCTAATTTAAAATCCTATGATAAGTTCTTTTTTATCACTTTTGTACCTGCGATACTTTTTACGCTTTGGGGGCTAAGTGACCTTTACATTAATTACTTTGATTTATTAAGTAGAGAAGATCACCTTCAATTCTTTCTGAGGTTTGCTTTTCCAATATCACTAGCCACCTTAATAACAGTACTAGAACGCAATAAAAGACGTAAACTAGCAAAAGGTATCAAAGACTATTTAGATAAATAATTACTTAGTTCTCTCTACTAAATACAGAATATAAACTAAAACAGCAAAGCAAATTAAAACATTAGAAATTTCCATATAAAGTACTTACACTATAAAATATGGAAGATTTTGTTACGATCATAACTAACGAAGGTAATATTATAATATATTTAGATCGTATTAATGCACCAAACCATTGTATAAATTTTCAAAAATTAATAGAAGATAAATTTTATGATAATATGTTTTTTCATAGATTGGTGCCAAATTTTTTAATACAAATTGGGGACCCAAATACTAGACCAGGAATGAAATCTCCATGGGGTCCAATTGATTGTGGTTATACCATTCCTCAAGAAATAAATCCAGATAAAAAACATATAAGAGGCGTAATAAATGCTGGCCGTGCAGATGATTCTGTGAATCCTAATAAAGATTCAAATGGTTCTCAATTTTGTATTTTTGTTGGGCCTGGACATCATTTAAATGGTGAGTATACTATATTTGCAGAAGTTATAGAAGGGATAGAAATCGCAGACAAAATAGTAAATAAACCTAGATATGAAAATGATTTTCCTAAAGAAACTGTGAGAGTCAAAATACTAATGGGCAAACATCCTAATTTTAAATAACGAGTGTAATACCCATAAGATGATTGTTAAAAATGGATATTCCATAAGTTTCGGGGATAATCGGCGTGGAGTTTACTTAAGTAATACTTCGCGTGGAAATACCTTAAATAACCCTAAAAAGAAAAAAACTATTAATAATCAATCTTCTTCTTCATCTTCCTCTTCATCTTCTGCTCCACCTGAACCAGACAATAGTGATGTAGCGTGTTTGAATTTAACAGCGGGATTATATAAGAAAAAATATGAAGGTTATTTTTATGACAATGATGACTTTTTTAATTCTAGATTAGTAAGCACAATTAGTAATGGTTTAGATATAGGTCAATCATATCAAATATTAGATATTGGCACTACAACTCAACAAGATTGGTACAACTGGGGATTCGTAGAATCACCTCAATACGATACACCAGAAGCTTTAGGTTTACCATTTCCATCAATAGGCAAAGGTGTTAGTTTTTTTGGTGGAGCTCCAATTGAAAACGCAGGAACCGCAAACTTAGGGCCAGTCTTAGTTTCTGAATCAGTTAGTTCTCAAATTGATGATTCTTATTCTCAAGCTCAAGGACAAAACAATAAAAGTCTTATTATCAAAGGCTACTTTAAGCCTACTGTGAATGGAGTATATAAATTTAGATTGTACTCAGATGACGCTAGTTACTTATGGTTTGGAAATAATGCTCTTGATGGCAATAGAATTACTGCTGACGCTGTAGTATCTTTACCTGGAATTCATGGGCCTTATCACGCGGAGGGCACATTCACAATGGTTGCAAATTCTTATTACCCATTAACGGTAGAATTTGGTAATGGACCAGATGGTGAAGGAGTTTTAATCTTTGATTATATGCCTCCAGGATCAGATACTTGGACTTCAGATTTATCTGGCAAATTATTTTATGATGTTGATAGCAAAGGCCATGGAGTATGTAATATAGATAATATGTTCCTTCCTAGTCTTTGGTTAAAAGCTGATGCTGGAGTTACTCTAGAAATATCTCAAATTATCGTCTCTGGTTTTACTGGAACATATATAGGAGCAAATGGAACATATAATTATGATGGAGAGAATGCATACTATCATAGTGCTTCTGCTTATTATATTACTTCAAATGGTCAACTTATTGATGATAGTAATGATGGGGTAGTGATCGCTACTAACAGTAATAATTTTCAAGGAGCTTGGAGTGCTGGCAACTATTTTAGTACAATAACATTTTCAAATGCTGGGGAAGATTCTATAGATATGAATGGAGTATATACCAGATCAAATGAACTTAGTTCTGATGCTTCATTTACTGCTTCTGGAGGTAGGAGTATAAGTTATGACGATAATGACGGTTTTTGGTATACAAATGGCGATCTTTATAGAAACTATGGGACCTCTCTTAATGTTGGAGATTGGACAACGGAAAACGGTGATGAACCGTCGCCAACAGCAGTAAATTCAACCTCTGTTAGAAATGTTGGATCTCCTACTAGTACAACCGTAGTAGCTATAACAGATTGGGAAGATCAGAGTGAAAATGGAAATAATGCAACCGCCCCAGATACCTACCCGACATTTATAGCTTCATCAATAAACAGCAAGCCAGCAATTTCATTTAATAATGATGGTTCGTTTATGCAGATTCCAGAAAACAACATTGGAAACGATGGGAATATATCAATCTTTGTTGTTTTGAATTATAGTGCTGGTGCAATTCTTCTCAATAAAGGAGATGCGGCAACCTTTGCACAAACTGTTTGGGAAATCACTACAAGTAATGGATTTGGATTCGTAGATAACGTTGAATCGTGGAATACTGTTCCTATAAGCATACCACAAGACGTACCAGTACTTTTAGAAGCTTTTTCAAGCGCAGGAGTTTCACAAATCGCTTATAATGGAACTAATAGTGGAAGCCCCTCTACTGCAAATGGTAATTTTAACTCTCTTTCACAATATATTGGGATTGGAGGAGGTGGAACTAATGGGCAAAGCACCACCTCTCTTGATGCAAGAATCGCCGAGATTATTATTTATAATAGAAGCTTAAATACTTCAGAAAGACAAGAAGTAGAGAATTATCTTGCTAATAAATACGAAATTTTTACAGTGTTTAATAATACATTTAATTCGACAGTAGATTCTCAAAATACTACTTGGGATCAAGGTCCAAATCAAGAAATTACAACTGCTCCAGCAGGTTGCCCAAATTCTAACTGTTTACATTTACTCCAAGGTCAAGCGGGCAGTTCAGCTTTATATTCACAGCAAGCATTAGGTCAGTTAGGAATGCTTGATTTAACTAAAAGTTATACAATAGAATGTTGGTTTTATGTTACAGATATCTATGCAGAAAATGGTAGTTTTCTTTTTTTAAGAGCGGATGGTGGAGACCCAATAGGCATAGGATTTAATGGGGATAGAAGTATTACAGTATTTACTAATCCTGATAGTTTTACAACTAATTCATCCATATTTAATTTAAATTCATGGAATCATTTCGCAATTACAGTTAATCAATCTTTAGGGAAGACAACAGTTTATATAAACGGAGTAAATTGTGGAGAAATGAACCATACAACCAATTTGCCTGACCTTGCACGTTGGGAATGGGGAGTTGGACACGATTTTAGTAATGGATATGATATTTATATCTCAAATATGAGATGGTCACAGACAGCTTTATACAATAGTAACTTTACTCCAACTTTTACCAATTTCCCTAATGCATTATTATAAATGCTCAATATTATTAGTATAAATTTAAACATAAAAAACATTAAACTTTTATAAATTTTAGATATATAATATATATTATGAATCTAGAACTATTAAAAAACCATCCATATATATCACAGGATATAAAAGGCGAAAAATTCAATTTACCATACAACCATATTATAATTGACAATTTTTTAAAAGAAGATATCTATAAATCCATGTGTGAATTATTCCCAAAATATATATCTAAACAAAAACAACAAGTTGGCAAAGTTAGCGAAACTGCAAGCACGGATTACAATGCTTTTATTTATCAGCCAAAAGAAGAAGAATGCGTAAATGGATATGATTTTTTTCATTCTGAAATATGGAAAGATTTTATGGCAGATTGTTTTAAAGTAATCTTAAACCAACATAACATGTTATCTTTGCATTTTCATAAAGGGTCTGCAGAAAATCCATCAAAAAGTGGATGGTCTCACAAAGACCTAGCTCTTTGCTCTGTTATCGATGACTCCGAAAAAAAAATTAAATTGGCTGGATTTGATTGTAGATATAATGATGATAGCCAAGATCAGCAGCCTAATACCACAAAAGTAGCTAGACAAATCGCCATCCTATTTTATTTTAATAATAAGGAAAATTTAGAAGAAGGAGATGGGGGAGGAACAGGGGTTTTTGGTTCTTATGATAAGAATTCTTTAATAAAAGAAGTAAAACCCGTAAATAATAGATTATTTGCTTTTGAAGTATGCCCAACATCTTTTCATGGTTTTATAGGTGGAAAATTCGATAGATCCGCAATCGTTCAATGGTTCCATAGCAGTCCAGCATATTTCTTCAATAGACATATTAAAAAAATGTCAACTGAGTATTTTGAAAGATGGTCAAAAGATACAATTTGGAATATAGAAAAAGATCCTCAATATTTTAATTATTTTAGTAGCAGTTTAGAAAAAATAAAAAAAGAATGCCCTCTAAATAAAAACCCTATGCAAGATAAATTAGACGAGTATTTAAAATAAAAAATTCATGGAAATTCTTAAAATATTTTTTGTCCTTTTTTATATTTCATGTTTTATAATTGTTTCATTTAGAGAAATTAAATTATTTGATTTTTTTATAAAAAAAAAATTTATAAATTTTTTAGATAGCACTATGTTTTTTTGTACTTGGAGGTTATTTATAAATTTAGGTGCAGCATCTAATGATATTAGAATTTTAGTAGTTTCAAAAAATAGAACATTGATTTGGTCTTTAAGAAGTGGAGAAAAAATAGGAAATATAAATATAAAATCAGATTTTTCTAGAGTTACTCTTTGTTATCATTGGGACAATACCTTGTTCAATAGTCAATTTAATGAATATTTTTTTGAAGATATGAAAGATTTTTTGTCTAAACAATCTGATGAATTAATACTCTTTAAAATTGAAAAAATTTACTACGATTCAATAACCCTCAAAGAATATTTACCTAAAGATGGTGAACCAAATCCTTCCACGAAATTATTTGAATGGAAAAAAGAAGATGAGTATTTTTCATTTAACTAATTTTTTTCTTGACTATCAAGTTAAAACTTCTTTTGCAGCTTTTATAAGAGTTATAACTTGCGGCTATTTAGTTTATTTTTTAGCATCGATTATTAAAGATGCTTTATATTTTTCTCATCCAAACAAAATTTTTTCTGGAAAACAATATTTGTTAGTAAACCAAAAATTTAAGAAAATATCATTGTTCAATATATTTCCAAACTCATTATTAGCTCAAAAATTAATATTTATTTTATGTTTTATTTTTGGTATTACTTCGATTTTAGGGTTTTTAACAAATATTTCTATACTATTGTTTTTTATATTTTTTATGTCTATACAAAGTAGAATTTTTCCAATACTTTCAACTGGAGGAGATTCAATATCTAGAGTACTATTATTAGCTTTATTGTTTACGGATTGTGGTTCAAGATATTCTTTGGATTATTTATTAAATTTATCTAGCGATTTACCTGTAGTAGATGGATTTGGTATAAGAATAGTCCAAATAACAGTTTGTGGAGCATATTTTGTTTCAGCTTTATTTAAAATTAATGATTCTTTTTGGGTAAAAGGAGAAACTTTAAGAAACGCCATGTTCTCCTTGAATTGGGGTAGAAGGCTTTTTATTAATTTTTTTAATAAACAAATCGTTTATAAACCAATGAATTATTTAATTATGCTCTTTCAATTTTTTTCTCCAATATTATTCTATTTAAAAGAGACAAGATTATTAGCTATAATTTTTGGAATATCAATGCATTTAGGGATTATAATCTTTATGAGATTAGGTTTTTTTGGCCCCATCATGGTTGTAAGTGTAATGTATTTCACAAACCAATATTTCAAATGAAAAATTTATTAATTCTAGGTGGCACACGGTTTATAGGCAAAAATTTTGTAGAATATATGCTAGAAAACCATAAAGACTATGATGTAACAATTTGCAATAGAAATATTACTAATCGAAATCTATTTAATCATGACGTCAAAAAAATTATTTTAGATAGAAAAGTAGAACATACATCAAAAATAAATGATAGAAAATATGATGCAATTATAGATTTTTCTGGATTTACTAAAAATGATATAAAAAATACTATAAAAGCTTTTGATTTTAATAAATATATTTTTATTTCATCTTCTTCTGTCGAAGCAGTCAAAACACCTGAAGTTAAGAAAATGCTTTCGACTATAGAACAAAATTATGTAATAGGCAAACTCGAAATAGAAACTTTTATAAAATTAAATATCCCAAACTATTCAATAATAAGACCCTGTTTTGTTATTGGCAAAGACGATTATACTGATAGATTTAAAAAAATATCAGATAATTATTACATATGGAAAAATAGTGGTCAGCAGTTAACATATTGTATAAAGTCTGAAGATTTAGCACAAATAATATACAAAGAATTAGATCGTAAGGAAAATATAATTTTTAATCCTTGCAAAATGCAAACGGTGTAAATATTACATGTTTGTCATAATTGTACCATATAGAGACAGAGATTTATTTTTAAAAATTCTACTAGAAAGAATACCAGAATATTTAAAAGATAAAACTGAAGACTATAGGATAATAATAAGCCAACAAAATGATGAATTTAATTTTAATAATGCTTTATCCAAAAATATAGGAGCAGCTTGGGCTAACCAAAAATTTAATAATATAACTCATTTTGTATTCAACGAAGTAGACACTATACCAATCAAAGATGTCGATTATACTACTCCAGAAAATATTGTTCATTTTATGAATTTTGGATCAGCTAAAATAATTAAAGACGATTTTTTTAAAATAAACGGATACAATCCATTGTATAATGGTTGGGGTCATGAAGATTCTGATTTTTTTGAAAGATACAGCGCTTTTGATATACCACACAAAAGTCAATTCGACTGGAAAGATAAAACTGGTATTGTATATGATAATTTAGAGCATATTTATTATGGAAAATTTGATAGACTAAAAAAGTGGAATATTGAAAAATTGACAGAAAGAAATTTGAAAATGTTTGATTTTTTTAGGAATTTAAATAAATCATTAAAACAATACTGGGCTTCTATAAATGGAGTTAATTTAATAGACTTAAATAAAATAAAATTTTTAGATAATTTTGAAAATAAGGTGTTTCATATAAGCTACAACAGCGCAGATTATATGTGAAATATATTTGACAACAAGACTATTTTATAGTATTATATATCTATGAATAAAATTAAAATATTAACATTAGCTTCGCTATTTTGCGCTTCTTTAGCTCTAGCGGATAGTGGTACTCAAACAGAATCTACTCCAGTTGCAGATGGTTTTTTATCTGCTGGAGACTTAGTATTGGTTCGTCCTATATCTACCGCAGTAACTATTGGGGCTTTTGGAGTTTTTGCTTTAATAGCTCCATTTACTGAAATGGCTGGATGCACAGAAGAGACTTACGAAGGTCTTGTTGAAAAGCCTGGAAAGTTTTCTTTTGATCGTGATCTTGGCGATTTTAAAAAGTAAAATTTACTAATAAGATTTAGCCAAATAAAGGGTTTTGTTTAGCAATCTATAATATGTCAAAAATTAATTTGACCAAAAAACAAAAGAAAAAACTTTTAGCCAAAGGAAAATTAAGAGACTCTTTTGAGCTATGGGTGGACCATCACAACCATAAAATGGAGATGATAAGGACTTTGACTGGATTAGTGGGAGTTATACTCTCTTGTATAATTATGCTTAAGGTATTCGGAATTATATGAACTGGGTTAAAATATTAAATTTTATTGATGGAATTTTTCCAGAAGAACAACTTCAGCCAGTATTAGGAACTCTTTATAAAATTAAAGGAGAAGAATTACCATTTAGATATATCAGATTTGCTAATGATTCTTATCCAAATAAAGGAATATATCATTTTAAACACCACCAATTGAAAGAATATAAATTTACTAATTTAGATAAAGTCGAAAGAGAAGCTAACAAAGAAGAAGTTAGATTATACAATTTAATAAAAAGTCATATAAATGAAACCGCTAGAAATAATCAATACAAATTTAACGATAATTAATGGTTCTATTGGTGGTAAGAATGGTAACACAGCATCTCTTATAAAGAAGATCAAAAGAAAAATATTTAAAATAGATCCAAATATAAAAATAAAAATACTTCATCTTCATTCTAATTTTGATTGGCCAAAAGTTAGAAATGTCATAAAAGATAGTAATGCTTTAATTTTTTGTACTGGAACTTATTGGGATAGCTGGGGAAGTCCAATGCAACAACTTTTTGAAAAAATGACAGAGATAGAAGGCAAACAGCATCTCCTTGGTAAGCCAGCAGGAGTTATTGTGACAATGCATTCTGTAGGAGGAAAAGAGGTTGCCTCAAGGATGCAAGGAGTTCTGTGCTCAATGGGTTGTGTGTTGCCACCATTTTCAGCTTTTGCTTATAGTTATTCGGATCATATCGCTCATCAGTCTAGATTTTTAGGAAAGAAATTGCTAGATGATGTTTGGCATATTGAAGATCTGTCCGCATTTTTATTTAATATAATAACTTATTCAAAAGGCGAAAAGAATTGGAAGGTTTGGGATTATTTAGACACAAACGCTTATAATCCCACTTCCGTTTGGTTAAAATAATTTTGGCTAAAATCATTTGGAACGATGGCTGAGTGGTCTAAAGCAGAAGTTTACTAAACTTCCGATGGTTAACTCCATCCGTGGGTTCAAATCCTACTCGTTCCGAGAATATCATATTTGCTAACAGAAAAATGCCAAATATATAAGAAAATTTTTTTGATAAACGCATATGTCATATATATAATACATAATATGAAAAACATCAAAAACACAATATTAAGTCTCCTTCTAATCTCCGCTTCTTTTGCTTTCGCCGACTCTGGCGTATCTGATCAATCCACACCAGTAGCAGATGGCTTTTTAGCCGCAGGAGATGTTGCTCTTGTTCGTCCAGTTTCAACCGCAGTAACCATTGGAGCTTTTGGTATTTTTGTTGTTATTGCTCCATTTACCGAAATGGCAGGATGCACAGAGGAAACATACGAAGGTTTAGTTGAAAGCGTTGGAAAGTTTTCTTTTGATCGTGATCTTGGCGATTTCAAAAAGTAATATTTACTAACGATATTCTTGCAAATATATCTCTATTTGCGAATCAAATTATGCCAAATAATAAACCCTATTTGCTAACAGAAAAATGCCAAATAAAAGGTCGTATTTATGAACGAAAAAATGCCAAATAAGGGAGCTGGAAAAGGAAGCAAACCAAGAAATTGTTTCTCTGATAGTTTTAAAAATAACTACGATAGCATAGATTGGAAAATTAAAAAAGATAAAGTGCTGATTAAAAAGGAATTAAAAAACAAAGATGGTTCAGTTAGATATATTTACGAATAATATATAGACCCTTGACAGAGTTAGCAAAGAGTAGTATTCTTATAGTATGAGAAAAGGAGTATGTTGTATCGTTTCAAGTTTAGCTGAACAAGATGAGCCTATCAAGTTCAATACTATGACTTATTCTAGATTCTCTACTATGGATAGAAAAGAAGCTCTTTCTACTCTATCTTCTAGAATATTAAATAATATGACTACCACATATCAATACATAAAGTATTGTGCTGACCATAATCATACTTACAGAATCTCCTCTGATTTATTTCCTCTTATTACTTATGATAAAGCTAATGTATCATTACAAGATTTACCAGATTATAATAAAATATTAGTATCATTTGATAGTATCAAGAACCTTATTCAATCTAAAAATGTTAGAGTATCTTGTCATCCTAGCGAATTTAATGTTCTTGCTAGTGATAATGAAAATGCAATCACCAAAACAATCAAAGAATTAAATCATTATGGTTGGTTTATGACTCAGATTGGTTGTCCTCTTAATTACGATTCTCCTATGAATATGCACATACATAATTCCAAGGGGAATTTAAATGATATAGTTAAAAAGTTTATGAGTAATTTCAATAAGCTAACTGATGATGTAAGGTCTAGATTGGTTATAGAAAATGATGATAAAGATACTTGCTGGTCAGTTAAGAAGCTAATGAGGCATTTCCACTCGATTTCTAATATTCCTATTACCTTTGATTATCTTCATCATAAATGTCATCCAGATAGCTTAACAGAAGAAGAAGCATTTCATCTCTCACGAATTACTTGGGGCAATCATACTCCACTATTTCATTACTCTGAGAGTATAGATGGTCATAAGAATCCACGAAAACACGCAGACTACGCAAAGTTCTTGCCAAATACTTATGGTTATGATAATATAGATGTTGAATTTGAATTAAAAATGAAAGAAAAATCATTTGCAAATTTATGAAAATTTCTAAAAAAATCATTAATAAAATCAATAAAAGAATAACAACAGATTTAAAGAAAGACCCATTTTTTGCCTTCTGCGAGAAAGAAAATCTTAATAAATACCAAGAAGAATTTGAAAAAAGAGTGTGCAAAGAGATAGAATATATAAAACAATCCAGAATAGGAAAAATAATAAATATTAACAATGTTAAATTAAATTCTTATATGGATGAAGTCAACCCGAATATCAAAGATAACTGGACTAGAAAATTCATAGCTACTAAAAAAATATTAAAGGATAAAAAAAATGTTAATAAATTTAACCAAACAAGAAGTTACTTTCGCTAAAAAATTAGCCAAAAAAAGACACGATGCCAAACACATTTCTATTAGAAATAGAGGTGTATTGATGGAAAATAACTTAGCTAACGGAGGCTCACAATATGATTTTCATACAATAGGATTAATAGGAGAATTAGCTTATTCAAAATTTAGTGGAGAAAGTATTGATGAGAATATTTATTCTAAAAATCCAGACCCTAAAGGCCAAGATTTTGAAAATTTAGAAATTAAAACTATAACATATTTTGGTAGCGGAGAACCAGAATTAAAAATAACTCAAAAAGAATACGCAACAAAAACTCCTAAATTATATGTTTTAGCCAGAACGAACAAAAATAAACTTGACGCAGTAGAGCTTTTAGGAAGAATATCAAGAGAAAATTTTGATAAATTAAAAGTAGCTAAAAAGTATGGTAGGTTTCATCCCTCTAATTGGATAGTACCATTGAGTTTAATGGAAAAATTATGACACATAAAGCATATGAATTATTTGTGGTTATTTTAGGCGTGATAGCTAATATCGTTCTTATTATAAATGCACTTCATCATTGGTAATACTTGACAAATTTTAAATAAAGAGTAGTATAAGTATATGGGAATGTTTAATTATATCAAAGTAGAACAAGAGCTTCCTCTTAATGAGGAACTAAAAGCTCTTAATAATGATTGGCGAAAAGAGCCATTTCAAACAAAAGAACTAGGCGAAAATTTGATGGATACTTACATTATAAGAGACAATAATCTTTATAAGGTTGAATCTCACGGACATTGGGAAGATAATCCAGATTATGTAGAAGGCAAAGGATATAGAGAATTTTTTAATAAAAACAAATGGGTAAAAGACCGAGAAGAAGAGGTGTTTTGCTCTAGTACCACCGCTTCGTTTGAGTTTGGAACTTACATTTTAGGTAAAACAGAGAATGATAATGATATTTTCCCAGATTGGAAAGCTGTGGTAGTAAAGGGTGCGGTTACGGAATTGACTTTAGTAGAAGATTATTTCAAACAATCAAGCAAAGATAGAATAGAGTTAGATAAAAAATTTCAAAAGCAGATCGAAACACACCAAAGCAAAATGAAGTGTCCAGTTTATAGTTTTTACTTTAATTATTATGTTAAGCCTATTGAGTCTTTGGGTAGGAAAATCTCTTATAATTTAAATAAACCTATTAAGGTTTTGAATTGGTTACAATGGAAAGGGATTTCCAAAGCTGTAAATCTATTAACACCAAGATGAAATACAATATACCAGTTCAAAAACATAAAGACGGATATCTTTATATAGAGTTTCCAAAAAAACTAATGAAAAAGATGGGCTGGGAAACTGGTGATACGATAGATTGGCACGATAACAAAGATGGAACTTTTTCTTTGCTTAAAGTTGTAAGTCCTTCTAAATCAAAAAAAAACAAAGTTTGACCATTTGGTTAGTCCAGTATATACTGAGACTATGAAGTTAGATACAATTTATAAAAAGACAAAGACTGGCAAAGTTCAAGAATGGACTATTGAAGTCAAAGGTAGTCAATATCGCACAATCTCTGGTCAAACCGATGGAGAAAAGATCACGAATAATTGGAGCGATTGCGAAATCAAAAATGCTGGCAAAGCAAACGCCACAACTCCAGAAGAACAATGTTTAAAAGAAGCAGAAGCTAAACGCAAGAAGAAGTTGGAATCGGGCTACTTTGAATCTATCAAGGATATTAATAAGGTTCAATACTTCGAGCCAATGCTCGCACAAAAGTACGAAGATCACGAAATCAACTATCCAGTTTATAGTCAACCCAAACTTGATGGTATTCGTTGCATCGTAACCAAAGAAGGAATGTTCACCAGAAACGGCAAGAAGGTTATTTCTGCTCCTCATATTCGTGAGCATCTAGATTTATTCTTTAAAGATTATCCTAATGCTATTCTTGATGGTGAATTATATTGTGATAAGTTTGCTAATGATTTTAATAAGATTTGTAGTTTGGTTAAAAGAACAAAACCAGACGATAAAGAATTAGAAGAGAGTGCAGATAGTATTCAGTATTGGGTTTATGATGCTCCTAGAATTGGTTTATTAAATGAGAAAGATTTATTCTATGAGAGATATGAACTTGTTTCTAATGCTCTTACTAAAAGAAAATACAATAGTATTGTTGTTGTGACTACTTTAAAAATAAGCAAAGAAGAAGAACTAACTCAAGCCTATGAAATGTATATGGAACAAGGCTACGAAGGTCAAATGGTAAGACTCAATAGACCTTATGAAAATAAGCGTAGCAAGTTTCTTCTCAAGCGAAAAGAGTTTATGGATGCTGAATTTATTATCAAAGGAATCCAAGAAGGCGAAGGTAATCGTAAGGGAACTGCTGGATATATGGAGTTTGTGAACGCTCAAGGAAAATACTTTAAGAGCAATATCAAAGGTGATTTTGGTTATCTTAAAGAAGTCTATAAAGAAAGAAATACTTTAGTAGGCAAAACAGCAACAATTAAGTTTTTTAATTATACCCCAGATCAAGTGCCAAGATTTCCTTATGTTATAAATATTGATAGAGAGAAGTACGAGTAAAAATGAAATACACACCAGAAAATATTCAATCTCTTGCTGATTGCCAAGTATTTGTATTTGGCTCAAATCTATTTGGTATTCACGCTGGAGGCACAGCTAAACTAGCATTAGATAAATTTGGTGCAAAATGGGGTCAAGGAGTTGGACTTCAAGGAAAGAGTTATGCTATTCCCACTAAAGATGTTAACTTCAATGCTTTGCCATTAAGATATATTAAATTTTATGTGAATGAACTTCTAGATGTAGCAAAGACTTATCCTCTAAGAGATTTCTTAGTAACCAAGATTGGTTGCGGTTTAGCTGGATATACTATTAAAGATATTGCTCCTATGTTTATTTCTTATCCTTCAAATGTTGTTGTGCCTCAAGAGTTTGCAGAATTTAACGCTTGACAAAGAAAATATTTTATAAAATCTGTTTGACTCTAAATTAAAATTCATTTATATTAAGAATATGAAATTACTAGAAAAACCAATCAATGTAGTCGAGTCAGAAAAGTTTGAGTCCGTAAGTTTCGGAATCAAACAAAGTGGCTTGCCTTATATCTTTAACATCCTTCGTAACCAGTTGTACTCCAACAAGCCTCTCGCAGTTTTGCGTGAAGTTTCTTGTAATGCACAAGACGCTAATATCGAAGCAAAAAGCAAGCGTCCTTTTGAAGTTAAACTTCCCACAAAGCTAGACCCTACTTTAACTATCAGAGATTTTGGTAATGGTCTTTCTTCTGATGACATTAAGAATCTTTATTGTTTCTATGGTGAATCCACAAAACGAGAAAGTAATTCTGCTATTGGATATTATGGCATTGGAAAGTTCGCACCATTCAGTTATGGTGACAACTTCGTTCTAGTTTCTTACCACAAAGGATTCAAGACAACCTATAATGCTTTTATTGATGAAACAAAAATCGGTAAGATCGTAAAGCTCAAAGAAGAAAAATCTTCTGAGCCTTCTGGCGTATTAATTTCTGTTCCAATCAAAGAAGAAGATACAGAAACATTCTTGTCTACTGCTCAAGAATTGTTTAAATACTTTAAGAACAAACCGCTTATCAAAGGTGCAAGAAAAGAAGATTTATCAGAAGTCTATGATCGCACACCAGTATTCAAGGGTAATGGTTGGGCATATTATAAAAATTCTGATTATAGCAAAGAGTCTATCGCTATTATGGGAGTTGGTTATCCTATTGAGACTAGCGATGTGCAATTTAAAGAAGATTGTGATGAGCAAAATATTTGTGGACAAGGATTTGAAGTTGAGTTTGATCTTGGTGAACTAGATATTACTGCAAGCAGAGAGAATCTAGAATATACAGAAAAGACTAAGAAAGCTATTAGAGATAAGTTTCGCAAGATTAAGAAAGAGATGGCAGAGTCTATCTCCCAACAATTTAAAGATTCTACTAGCATCTATGACGCTAAATCTCTTTACAATGAAGTGTTTGGTACTTATGGTAGCTTAGGGTACATTGTTCGTAATTCTTTAAGCAACAAAGTGACTTGGGATGGTAAAACTATTAATGATAATGTGATTAGTTTTAATGATAAGATTGCGAAGATGATCGAGAATGGTAAATTAGTTTCTAAGTTTTACCAAAAATCTCGCAGAAGCACAAAGCTAAATTCTGAAAGTGAAGATAAAAGGATTCTTTGCGAAAAGACTCACAAGATTTTAGTTAATGATACTGGTTCACCTATGGGAGTAACTCATCGTCTTGCTACTCTTTGGAATGAATTAGGAGATAAAATTGATGGTTCATATGTATTTACATTCGCAGATAAAGCCACAAAAGATTCTTTTGACAAAGAGCTTGGACTGATTGAATCAAATTATTTAAATCTTTCTGCTTACGAGAAGATTACTATTCAGAAAATTAACTCTGGTACTAGCGTTGTAACCAGTAAGAACCCAAAACATTCTTCTCAAATTTTTAAGTTTAATTCTAAAAATGCTAATAATTACGGAACAAAATCTTCTAATTGGGAAACTATGACTATGGATTTTGCTAATGATACTGCTATCTATGTAGAGATTAGTAACTTCCAAGCTCAAGGCAAAACTCACGAATTTAGAAATGGAACTCTGAAAGAGATTCTTGAGAAGTACGAAGGACTTACTGGCGAGAAACTCCCAGATATTTATGGAATCAAATCTAAAACTTTTGAATCCAAGAAAAAGATTATTACTAAAAATAAAAATCTAACAAGCCTTTGGAAACATCTCGAAGATGGAATCCGCAAGGAGTATTCTAAACTATCACAGCAAATTACGGACAAGACCCATTGGAATAAGCACACTAAAGAAGATAATAACTTTGCTGATGTTGTTCAAGAGACGCACAAGAAAAGTTTGCACGAACTTATTGAAAATCAAAATTCAGAGTTTGCCCAATATTTAAGTGCGATTATGTTCTATGCAAAATCGAACTTCAAGAAGGTTGGCGAAGCTCTTGACTTTTTAAAATTGGCTGAAATCGAAATTAAATTCGATCAAGTCAATCCAAGTTATGATTTGGATGCTCTTTTGAAGAGTGTCCGAAACAAATATGAAGTGCTAGATGTATTTGTCCCTCATACTTATGGGTGGCATTATAATAGCAAACCAGAAATGACAAAGATTTTAAATTACATAAATCTTGTTGACAAAAACTAAAAAGGAGTATAAATTAGAAGAAATGAAAATACCATACATATTAACAGATCGGAGTCTTACCATCGTTCTTAACGATGAGCCTAAGACTATCACTAGCGAGAACCCAGTTTGGAACGAAGCTATCAAAGCTATTCGTGAAGGACGATTCGATGAGATCGGTGATCTCTTAGATAAGTCTAAAACGATTAAGCGTTTCTCTCAAGGCAACATTGAAGTTCTTGATGGAATCGTAACCTACAAAGGCGAAGAGATTCATAACATAGTTGTAGATAGAATCTTAAACTTTATTAAGAATGATCTTCCTTTTGAGCCTTTGATTAACTTCCTTGAGAAACTGATGCAAAATCCTTCTCGCAGAGCAGTTAACGAACTTTATAAGTTCTTAGAGCATAAGAAAATGCCTCTCACACCAGACGGAGATTTCCTTGCGTATAAAAGCGTTAAGTCAGATTTTACCGATTGGTATAGTGGCAAACATAATTTTGCTATCGGTCAAGTTCGTGAAATGACCAGAAACCAAGTTTGCGATAATGCAGATGTTGGTTGTTCTGCTGGTTATCACGCTGGCTCAGAGGAATATGCAAAGAGCTTCAATGGTGGTGGTAATCTTGTGATAGTTAAGATTAACCCTGCTGATGTAGTTTCTGTTCCAAACGATTGTGAATGTCAGAAACTTCGTGCATCTAAGTTGGAAGTTGTTGCTCTATATCGCAAAGCTCTTGACAAAGAACTTTATGATTTAGCTTATGGTAACTTCTTGCATCCTTATTCACCAGAAGGTATCGCTCAATACAATGCGATGATGGAGAATTATGATGATGTTGACCCAGACGAAGAAGATGATGATGATGAAGATGATGATTACGCAAACAATGGCACAATGCATACTAAGCGTGACCCTTCTACTGGAAGATTCATTAAGGCTTAATATGAAGTTAGGTTTGCACATTGATTGGTGCATAGGGAGATGGTTCGGTAGGGAGAATAATATTGAAATTAATTTCTACCTACCGACCATCTTTCTTGGTTATAGAAAAGATGATGATGATAAATGGTTTGGATTTAAATTGAATTTGAAGAGTGATATTTCATTTAACTCATATGAATATGGAAAGATTTTTAGCTTGATCTTTCTTGGATTCGGAGTTAAACTAAGTAAATTCTCTATATGAACGAAGAAAACAATTTTAATTCTGATGCTGGAAATCAATTACGAGAAACTCTTTTTAAAGATATCGTAAGATATGCCAAGGAAAGTGATATGACAGCATTTCAAGCTATTGGAGTTTTAGAATCATTAAAATATGATTTATTAAATGCTATGAGAGAAGCTAATACTGAGGATGAACAATGAAATCTACCAGAGGACGCAAGAAAGGTTCGTTTTGTTTTTCTATGATTCCTCTTGCGGAATTAAATAAAGTTTTAAAACAAGATGCAATAGTTATCGTATCAAAGAAATTTGCAGACAATTTAAGTATTAGAGGGATTGAAAAAGAAGTTACCACTAAAACCTACGATAGTATTCATACTGCTATTGATTTTCAAGTAAGTTAAAGAAACTTCTTGCTCTAAAAAAAATCCCTTGTATAAAGGAACTATGGGACAAGAAAATTATTCACAGATAGTTGGACAAGAAAAAACAAAGAGCAAGCTCAACTTCTTATTAGAAGGATTCAATCAGACTAAGGTTATGCCTCATTTACTTTTTGTTGCTCCAAGAGGATGCGGAAAGACTCTTATTGCTCAAGAGACTAGCAAGATAATGAAGCGAGAAAGAAATGTAATTGTTAATTGTTCTACAATAAAGAATGTTAAAAGTTTCTTTAATCAAATTATGCTTCCTTATGTTTATGATAAAGATACCACAATTATATTCGATGAAGCTAGTGAATTGCCAAGAGATGTTACTATGGCACTTCTTACCATCTTGAATCCTAATCAAAATAACTCTAATGATTTTACTTTTGAAGATGGCACTTATACTTTTAGATTCAATCAAAACTCTTTTATCTTTTGCACAACAGAGGCTCAAAAGATTTTTCACGCACTTGCTGATAGGTTATATAGAATTGATATGGAAGATTATTCCTATGTTCAATTAGGCAAGATCATTCAAAATAATTTAAAATCAAAAAGCCAATTTATAGAAGAAGTTATTATTAGCGAGGTTGCTAGTGTTTGCCGTGGAAACGCTAGGCAAGCTCAGTCTATGGCAAATCAAATATCCTCTTATTTGAGCAGTAAAAAATGCAATAAACTCACTAGCGGAGGTTGGAGCGAGATTAAGGGCAAGTTGTCTATCTATCCTCTTGGCCTATCAGAAATCGAACTTAATGTAATTAAAATTCTAAAAGAACACGGAGAGTTAAGACTAACTAATCTTTCTGCTAAAACCAATCTTACCAGAGATATGTTACAAAAGAATGTTGAGCTTTATCTTATGAGAAATAGTTTAATTGAAATTCGTCCTACTGGTCGAGCTTTAACTAAAAGAGGTTTCGATTATCATAAGGAGCATTTAACTAAATGAAAACTTCAAAAGTAAGAACTAAAAAATACGCAACTCCTTTAGAGGTCATAAGCTATGATAGTTATTCAAAAATGTTTTATTGTCTTGTGCCTCATTTGGATATGATATTAACAATTCATCCTTCTGCACTTGACTTAAATGAAAAAGAGTTAGATACTCTACAAACCGAGAAAGGGCAAAATGAAAAAGAAAATAATTGATAAAATTGATTTAGTAATTGAAGATATTATAAATATCCAAGAGCTAATTGATTTTGATACGAGTGATTCTAGCGAATACGATTTAGACTCAGTAGTTAATCTGTTAGCTGAAATTCGTGGCAGAGTTAATAATGAAGAAGAAGAAACAGAAAAAATTGATTTAAAAGATTTATGAAATTACACCCTAAAATTCAAACGATCTGCGAAGAATATGCTGAATCATATGAATGGGTTGAAAGCGATGCAAGTTTATTTATTAATACAGATGTTCAATTTGCAGAAATTATAATGGAGCGATTAGAAAAGTGTCCACTAGAGTTCGTTAATATGCAACATAAACAAATTAAAGATAAAGTCAATATCTGGTTTAGATTAAAAGAAGATCAAGAAAAATCTTATGATTTTGAAGATGACGAAGATGACGAAAAGGATGATTTTGCATACTGATATGAACTTTTTTGTAAGTGGACATAATTGGTTTGCTAAAGTATCTTTAGATAAAGATGTTAAAAAGTCTGATAGATATACAGAAGCTACCACAAGAGCAATCGAATCTCTTTTAGATCAAGAAGAAAAAGAAGGAGTAGATTTAAAAGTTTTAAACTATGATGATTATGGGTTGGGCGTAATTACCTTGACATATGATGAAAAGCATAGTAAAAAAGAGGGAGAACATCGAGTAATGCTTACAAGTAATATTCTAGCCAACGCTGGGCGTTGGGATGATTATAAAATTGTAAAGGATTACGAAGAACAATGTAAGGAGCAAGGATTATGAAACATAAAGTATTTTGGGAAAAGAATAGCAGAATCAAAGGTATTGTTCCAAAAGAACAGATCATTGAAAGAACGCAAACTCACAAGTTTCCTTGTGGAGCAGTAACTATTCGTATGTCTAATGTTAATGACTCAAACCCAACAGCAGTAGCATACTTTCACGGAAAAGAAGCTAAAGGAACTTCTTGGAATGGAAGCAATTATACTTACGCCGAAAATAAACTTATGGTTAGTTTAAGGAAAGAAGGCAACGGATATAATTTTAATGGTTCTATTATTGACTTTTTTTCCTTGCAAGACCTTAAAGAAGTGTTAGACTTAGTAAGAGAGACATTAAACAAATTATGAGCGAAAGAAAAACATTTGAAGAATTGATGCGATCTTTTAGATTTCACAAAAATCCTATCATAAATTGGTTTCTAACCGAGGTCAATTATTACTCTCATACTTATCTTAATGTTAAGTGGGGATTAAAGAATAAGTTTCAAAGATTAATTCGTGGATATTCTGATAGTGATTGTTGGAATCTTCCTCAAGCTATTGCAAGGTTCATACTTCCAAGAATCAAGCATCTTAGAAAAAACTATAATAGTTTAGCTAATAGAAATCATTTAATTACTATTGATGGCAAGGTTATACAATATAAAGTAGATCAAAAGAATTTAGAACTTAAAGAAGATTCTACTGGATATGTAGAAGGATACATAGACAAAGAAATTAATAAACCGATATCTTTGGATTCAGTAGAATATGAATATGTATTAGATGAAATTATATTTGCACTACAAATGGTAATAGATGAGGATAGCACAGATATTGGTAATTTAGATAGACTCTATGAAGTTTATCCAGAGGGATTCGACCCTATCGAAGATAGACAAATGTTTCTGACTCCTCAAGGAGACGGAACAAGTTTGGTTGAGTTTGAAAACAAGGATAATATTCAACCAGATTACTCAAAATTAAATAAAGCCTATGAGCGTCAGAGGAACGGACTGATTCTTCTTGGGCTTTACTTTAAGGACTTATGGGATTAAATTATGACAATTCAAGAACAAATATTAGTAGATGTTAACAAAAACTTAACTGGAATAAATCAATCTTTATACCAGTTAGCAAGCGATATAAATAAATTAATTAAAAAAATATATGAAGAAGATGAACCAACTAAAAAATACAAAAAGAAGTATTAAATCTACTCTTGGCGTACCTATGCCACCAGTATTCGGATTTAACCTATTCCATAGATTATATGTTGGAATGTGGAAAGCTATTTACTATAAGAGTTATCTACCAAAGTTCGGTGGCATTAATCATTATAGCTATTCTAAATTAGGATTTCATATTAAAGGATATTTATTTGAGATAATTTGGACAAAATGAATAAAACTCAAGTTAGCCAAACTCAATATAAGTTTATCTTTTATAAGTTTAGTTTCTTTATTACAAACTCTTTGGTCTTTCGACCTATACCAAGGTTTTATAATTTGAGCAATATTTATTTTAATGAAATGATTATTGTTTGGTTAGGTTTAACTTTTATATTTTGTTGGGAAAAATGAAACAGAAACTTCAAGATAAAATATTCAAAGACTTTCCAAAACTTTTTGCACAAAAAGATATGGATATGAAAGAAACTTGTATGTGTTGGGGAATAGAAACTCCAAACGAATGGTATAATATTATATATACAGCTTGTGACTTAATTCAAACTATGACAGATAATAATAAACATCTTTCAAAGAAATATCCTCAAGTGGAATTTACTCAAGTAAAAGAAAAATTCGGAGCATTATGTATGTATTACCGACCTAATACTGATTATGTAGATGGCATAGTAGATATGGCAGACGCTATGGTGCAAAAGCTGGATAAAAGCAAGAAAATAAATAGAATTTTTAAAATATGAAACCAAGATATGATTTTGATAAAGGAAAAATGATTTCATATGATGGTGAAATTATTCAGTTTGCAGGTTCAAACAAGATAGACAAGTATTCAGATCAAATCGAAGAAATAATGAGTTTATTCAATTTAAAAAAGGGAGAATACCTAGTCACAGACGAAAGCAAAATCTCAGACTTTGGCAAAGATACAATCAATATACTTAGGTTAGCTAAGTTTAAAAAGAAATATAAATTTTCAGTTATGAATAAAGATTTTCTTTACAAAATCGCAGAACGAATGTATAGTTATAGACCATTCTAGGAGATATAAAATATGAAATATGTAATATCGTCACAAGACAAAGAGGCTATGATTGATTTTGATAAACTGAAAGAAGGCGAAGTGTTTTCTTTCTTTGACCCAGAATCAGTTCAGCGAGGCAATCACGCAATCTATATGAAGATTAGAGTACCTAATTTTACTGGTGCAAACATTATTGATTTAGAAGATGGCAAAGCGTATAGCTTCTCTGAGAAGAAAAGAAATACAATCAATGACCCAGACGAAAAGCAAGGCAATAAAGTTTATAAACTTAACGCAAAGATCAATATAATTATCATATGAACAAAATTAAATATACATACTATGTAGAGCAAGACAAGGACAAAGATGGAAATTATGTTCAATCTTTTTCAATCTATAAAGTTCCAGTAGTTAAAACTATTAGACTTAAAACATTTAAAAAATTAAGTGATGCAAATAACTTTTTAGATACTTATGAAGGTGATTAGATATTTAAAAGAATTAGAAGATGAGTTTGGTGAGCCTCTTAACAAGTGGGCGGTTTATGAAGAACAAATTACTGCTAATGGTAATTGGGCATTTAAAGATGCTAAAATATTAAAGACTTTTACAACTCCGCATCACGCAAGAAATTGGATGGAAAATGACAGCAAAAGAGATTATTAATCATCTTAAAGATTTACCACCAGAAACTCTTATATGTGTGAGAGGATACGAAGGCGGTTTAGAAGATGTTAAGCTGTTAAGACAAACAAAAATACTTCAAGACAGAAATAACGAATGGTACTATGGTAGTCACGAAGAAGTATTAGATGCTGATAGCAAACACTTTGACAAGATTGTGTGGGTTATTCAATAATTTTCTTTGACTTTAATTAAAATTCAATTATATTTGAGAGATGGATACAACTAAACCAGATCAGTTTTTCGCAACCTTCAATGACCTTCATAGTCACAAGGTAGAAGCCTACAAGCAGTATTGGGAAGGTGTTAAGCCTACCACTCAAGACGATATCTTTCGCCGTTGGCTATTTGCCTTCTGCTCTGTTCATACCACTTGGGAAGGTAATATCAGAGGCTATATGGCTATTCGTGATTTCGTTTATTGGAGATACAATCGTAAAGAATTGTTAAAGCGTCTTACTCGTTCTGGCGTTGGTTGTCAGAATGAAAGGACAGATTACATTTGGGATTTCGCAAAAGATTTCTGGCAGAATCCAAAAGACTTCGCTTGCTACAATAAAAAACATTATGTAAAGGTTCGTGATAGTCTTGTGGAGCGTATTCGTGGCTTGAGCTACGCAAAGGTAAGTTTCGCACTAGAGATGATTACTCCTATTTTAACCAGAGTTTTATGCGGTGATGTTCACCATCTTCGCTTTTATGGTATGGAGAATTTAAAGTATAGCAAATCAAAAATCGGCGTTGCAAAGTACAAAGCTATGGAAAAGCATTGGGTTGATAACTGCGACAAATTAAATGTTCCATCTTATATTATGAGATGTATTATGTGGGACGATATTCAAAAGCAAGCCGATAGTGATTATTGGGGCTATGTTTTAAAACCATTTGCAAAATGAAAGCAACATCTTTTTTTACTGATGCTGAAATAGAGTTAGCTTTAACTTTAGCCAGCGAACTTCTTGAAGATAAAAAAGCTATGGATGAGCTTTCTATATCTTGGGATGGTGGTGATAAATTATTGGAACTCAAAGATAAGATTGATGTATATTACTCTGATTTAAATAAATGAAATTAAAAGATTTAATAGATCGCAAAATTCTTTTTATAAATTTTCCTATAAATAGATACTCACTTCAAGAAGGTAAGGTATCAGAGATTTCTCCAGCTGAAAAATGCATCAAGATCAATAATGATTGGCATTTGATAAATAACATTCGTATCATAGAATTGTTCAGCAAAGAAGAAAGACCATCATTAGGTTTTAATTGACTTTAAAATAAAATGAACTATAATAAAGAAATGGATAAAGCAATTAAAATTTTAGAAGAGCTTGTTATTCAAGCTGACGAAGATTGTCCTCAAGATTGTAGGACAATGCACTTCGTTAATGCCCTTGAGCAAGCTAGTGAATTTATAATGGAGCATAAGAATACAAAATGAAACTAGGACGAATTTGCGTGGATTTAAATTATATTGTGGATATGGACAATGACGATATGGTAGCACACGCTACGGAAGCTCTTTATGAAGATTTAATGCAAGGAATTAAATATGGTGATCTAGCGAATTGGATTCGTATTAGTGAAGATAAGGACGCAAAAGAAGATATGATTCCAGAATTTCTATTGGAGGAAAAAAATGACTAAGATAAAAATTGGAAAATTTAAGAAAAAGAGCGTGTATGATGCTGATATAGAAATGGATGCAGATACTCAAAACTATCTTGCTTCCATTGGGCGAGAAGTTATAACAGAAGAACAATACATCAATATCGGATTTAATCACGCTTTAATTCGTGGCCTTGAGATAGCTGAATCACAAGATAAGTGTAATAAGTTAGATGGGAAAAGTAAAGTCAAAAATCGAAAAAGGACTCGATAAAGAACAAAAAACATTTGCTCTAATGGCAAAAAAAATCATTGACGCTATCAAAGACGAAAAAGAACTCAGAGCATTTGCAAAAACTTCACTAGAAATACTTTACAAGGACAACCCAAACTTATTCTCAGATCACGCAAAATTAAAGTTGAAGAAAAAATAAATTCAGTATAATATAAGAGTATGGAAGAAGAAGTCAAAGCGGTTCGCACAATGAAAGAGTTTGTAACTTGGTATAAGCAAAAAGAGAGTCTTAACGCTGAACAAAGTCTACAAGGCGATTTAGAACTTCATAAATTTTACATTAAATTTAAATACATTATTGAGCAAGATGAAGAAGAGAATATAAGGATGGGAAAACTTTTAGGATAATATGGAAAATCAAAAGACATTAGTGGCTAAAGTAAATAAAGAGTTGCACGATTTAGAAGATGATGTGTCATCATTGGTAAAATGGCACGATGAACACCATAAGAGTATTTCTGGTATAAATTGGAAAGAACTTGAAAAGGTAGAATCTCTAGTAAAAAAGATTAAAAAATATATCAACAAGAAATGAAAAATTTAATTTATTTTGGCCTTGGACTTATTCTAACATTGATTTATTATATTTTCATACCAATCTTTGCTATTGGCAAATTAATTTTAAAACTTTTTAAAAAATGAAGAGAAGGCAAATTTTAGAAGATTTAGAGCAAAGAGTCAAGGAGATGCTCGCAGGGGATAAGCTCTCTGGCGAAAATAAAGGTGCTACTCCATTAGATTATATTCGTTGGGCTATTGAAGAGATTGAATTAAATTCACCTAAAGAATAGTTCTTGCTTTAAAAGTAGAACTCTGGTATAAATAATCAAGATGAAATTAAAAGCACAACAACATTCTAAAAAAATCGTATCGTTTATTAACGAGCAATATCCAGACCATAAAGATGATATCTTACTTGCTGATGGATTTGATAAGGCTTTTCTAGGCATTGGGCAAGCATTTAATGGTAATCCAGTTGCAATTTATTGTACTGACAAATGTATTAGAATCCTAATGCAACAATTTTCTGAATCAGATGACCCAAAAACAGAGGCTATTGAATATTTTGATTATAATGTAATAGGTTCTTATGTGGGAGAATTTACTCCGATCTTTATGAATAGGTTAGCTTAATGAAATTGCCAAAATTTGACTTTTTAAATCTTGCTACAACATATATTCTATTTGGTTTAATCTATGGAGTGATTGTAGCTGTTGTTTGGAATTATCTTTTTGAACCTATTTCAAATATCCATTTATCTATTCTTCAAGGATTTGGGATTCATTTGATCACCAGAATATTATTTGGTAATACTAACACAAATTATGTTAGTAACTTTTATACTCCAAAAACTCCAGACCTAGATAAGATTGATAGTTATTTAAAAGAAATGCAAGCAGATTTAGATAATGAAGCAGACGAAGTTGAAAGACAATACGAAGATTTAGATAAAAAAGACTAATAATATTATAATAATCTTGTGATAGATTATTTAATTGGTATTTTCCTTGGTATAAGCATAAATTTGATTATAGGTTATATGTGTTATTTGTTTCATAAAGATTTAAAAAATCTTGCTTAAATTATATATTTAAAATATATTGATTGGAATGAATTTTAATAAAATAATCGAAGTGACTTACGCTTTGATTAATAAACATAATGCAGATTTAAGATGCAGACACTTTTCTTTTATAGTTGATCGTAATAGAATAGTTAGCATAGGTATGAATAATTCTAAGACCCATCCTATGAATTTGAAATACAATTATATTAATAAAGTTAATGAAAAGATTAGTGAAATTGTTGGTACTCATTCAGAATTAAATGCTGTGATAAGATTTGGTGAAGAAGATTGTAGCAACTTAACACTTATTAACACTAGAATCAATAGAAATAATGCATTAGATAACTCTGCACCTTGTAATGGATGTATGGATATGATAACTCAATTAAATTTCAAAAATGTTTATTATAGTAATATAAAAGGACAATTTGATAAATTGCATTTGACAAATAATTAAATGTCCTATATTATACAATATATGGCAAATAGACCCAAAACATACTTCGTTAAGATGACAGACAACACTAATGGTACAATTACTATTAGTGAAGCTAAGGTTCTTGATAAAGTTAACCAACATACTCGTCATTGGCGATCCTTTGATAAGCGTAAGTTAACCAGCAAGCTCCGTAGTTCTGATCTCGTAACGAGTTAAAGTATAATACGATTACATTCTTAGGGATTAATACTCTCTAGGGGTGTAATCTATTTTACTATGAAGTCTATTAATCATAAGGAAAATTCAGTCGCTAGAAGAAGTTAATCTAGCTTGACATTTTAATCAATTTAAATTAATCTTAAACAAGAAAGAGGACAAGTTATGAAAATACTATGCCGTTTATCCGTGTTGTTGTGTGGTGCTTGGTTACTATTCAACAATGAAATTATATCACCATCAAAGAAAGCTATTATACCTAGTAATATTAAAAATCAAATGGTAGATTCTTTTATTAAAAATGCAGTTCCAAAAAAAGAAATCAAGGTTCGTTTAACTGCTTATTGGGCAAAGGGTAGCGATACTGATTCTGATACAGCAAAGCGTAGAAGTTCTACTGGTGCTACTCTCAAACCCAACAAAAGCGTTGCAGTTGACCCAAGAATTATTCCCTTCTTTTCAAAACTTTATATTCCTAATCTTGGGTTTAGGGTTGCTCACGATACTGGCACAGATGTTATCAATAAGAAAGCTAGTCACGGCAAATATCCTATTGTTGATATATTCTTTATGACCGAAAAAGAAGCTATGAGATTTGTTAATAACAATCCTAAGATAGTTAAAATCGCCGTTTATTAAAATGATTATTGATGATAGCATTAGTTTTTTTGGGGTTTATTTTCATAATTGTATTTTAAACTTAGGATTGTCTAAATCTTTTGCTGATCTTTATTCCTCTAATAAATATAAAAGTGTTGTATTGTGCCAAAAAGATAATAAAAATGGATATTTATTAACTCAAAGTATTTTAACAGAAAATCAAAAAGACTTACCTAATATGAGAAGCTATTATTTTGCTGATAAGAAAGCATTAAAAGAAGGTTATAAAAATATCTCTGACAGAATAGATTCCAGCGATAAAATTTTTTATCTTTTAAGAAGTAATTTTAATTCTGATTTTAATGATTCAGAAGCTATTGTGGCAAAATGGAAGGAAGAAATATCAGATGAAATCAAATAAAATTAAATTATTATCAGAGCATTTGACAACATTAAATTATTGGAGAGATCAATTATTAGCTCTTGAAAGAACACATTATAATAGAGATTACGAAAAAGAACGAACTTGCCGTAATATGATTAACAAATATTTAGATGATGTTTTAGACTACAATAAAAATATTAAGAAAAACACTAAAAACTAGGTGTAATAAGAAATAAGCATATATTATGGAAATTATAATCTTATCAGTTTGTTTTATTTTAGGTGGAGTTTTCGGAGTTCGTCTATGAACTGGCTAACAAACCTATTTTGGGATATCAGATTCAAGATAGAAGATGCTATCTATGATTGGAAAAATAAAGCTGATTTAACTGAATGGGATAGAGAAAATTCAATGGACTTTGATAACGAAGAAGTAGAAGTAAAGCCAAAGAAAAAAAAGAAAAGTGTTAAAAAAACTAAAAAAAGCCTTTAAGTGGTTGTTTAATATGAAATTGGGTTGTGGTTGTTCTAGTTGCGGTTGTAAAAAATAATTCTTGATTTACTTCGCAAGTCGTTGTATAATACAAAAATGGATGGACTTATTTGTTTTGGATTTATTTTTTTTATTTTCCTTGTCTTTTTTAAAAAATTATACTAATATAGTCTTATGGCATTAACAAATAAAGAAATCAAAGCGATCAAACACTTCGCATATAGTATTAAAAATTCTGGTATGAACCCTTGGGGTAATCAAAGGCGGGGCAAAGCCGTCAGAGAGCTTCATATGGGTAAGAGTAAAAAAAGCGTTTTCAATAAAGAGGATGTTCTTGGAACTCCAAAGATAGAAAAGATTCAAAAAAATAATCGTAGATAATATTTGACTATATTCTAAATTTAGATTAATATAACAATATGCAAGAAACACAAACATACACTTGGTCGGTAAAGGCAACAAGCGGTCAGCTAGTATTAGCCCCGAAGGTATATCCTACTCTTCGTGGTGCGAAAATCGCCAGCAAGCGTTTCGCAAATAAGACTGGTGGATCGGTTGTTTCAGTTTCAGCCAAGTAATCAAATAGTAGGATATATGGTTCAATCCCAGTATCCTATTATAAATTAAAATTATGTGGACTCCAATAGAAATCTTCGCTTTAACTTTCCTTTTGAATCATTCGCCAATGGCATCCGAAAGACTTTCAGTAAAAGAAGTAATGCAAAATCGTGAAGCTCTATCTCTTATAGAAAGTGTTGGTTTAAGAAATGACTTTTAATCCTATTAAAATTATCGTAACCTTTCTTGTTTTTTTAGCTTGGGTATTCTTAGCTTTTCTTCTGATGGGTTGTTCAACAACTTCTCAAGTAGGCAAAGATCAAGGATGGTTTCCTTCTGGTATGGCAGAGGATTCTCAAGATTATCCTACTAAATACAATATGATGGATAGTCAAGATGGTAGCAAGAATCCTAACGCTCAAGTAAGAATTTTTGGTGCAACATATTAATTCTTGACTTAATTTAAAATAAAGGATATAAATAACAAATGAAATTTACATTAAAAGCAGAAGGTATTGGCTACAATGAGGCCACTAAATCAACTAATACAATGGAGTTTGAAGGAGAATGTTTAGGTGATATCACAAGAGATATAGCTACATTCTTGAGAGGTGCAGGATTTTTCTTAGATAGTCTTGAAGTTATCAATGAAGATTCTTGCGAGGATACTTTAATTGAGGAAGAAAATGAAGAACAAAACGAAGAAATCTAAAAATATCTTAGGTGTTCGTAAGGCTAAAAAGAATGAGAAGATTGATAATCTTCCAAAAATCTCTATCTTAAAAACACTACAAGTTAAAGTAACTCAAATGGAACTTGATGTGGATGATGGACTATTTGAGAAGTTTGCTAAAATTGGTTTGGCTATGGTTAAGTATGATAAGAAAGCATTATTTAACTACGCTATGAACAAAGCTCTCGATAATCGTATTGACTCAATATAAATTCAAGGTATATTGAATATATGAGCAAAACTAAAACGAAGAAAACTAATATAGTAAGAATTGAAATCAACAGAGGTATGGCAGAAGTTGTGTCTAAACCAGCAGGGGTAGTTGTTGAGATTGCTGACTTTGACAATGAAGATCATATTGAAACATACGGAGTTAGGCAAGTTATCAAATGAAAAAGAAATTCAAGAACGCATTAAAGTTTTTTAAAAGCCTTAACCAAGACGAGCAAGAAGTTGTTTCTCGTAATTATGTTGAGATGAGTAAGATGGATTTGATTGAACTTGTATTCCAGAATAGACCTTACTATGATGATCTTGATAAGATCGTTAGCTCTTACAGAAAAGATTTAGTTCTTCTTGAGAAAGAACAGAATAAAAGCAAAAAGGAATATCAGAAAAAATTAGCTGAACATAAGAGTGGCAAGAGGCACAAGGTTACAATCTATACTATCACAGATGACATTAGCAACAAACACGGCTCAACTTGCGAGCATATTCTCGAATCGTATGCTGATGAAGCAGAAAGCGATTGTTACGGATGCGTTACAAGAGAAGAAGATGAAAATTTTATGACAGATAAGGAATTAGATGTTTGGGCTAAGGACAATGGAGCAGAAAAAGAATTAGCCGAGTGGAGAGAAGAAAAGGGTTTAGAAGAGTTTGATATGGATAGCAAAGAAGTTGTGATTAGAAAAGTTAGAAAGTGTTCATAAGATGAAGAAAAAGAACTTTAAAAATGTCAAAGACTTCCTCAAGACTTGTTCCGAGGATGAACAAGAGTATATCTATGGTTTGTTTAACAATGCTCCAGCAGAAGATTTAATTGAGTTGCTTTTTGAACATCTGCCAGCAAAGAATACTATAAAAGAAATTAAAGGATATAGAGAAGAGATGAAAGAAGAAATGGAATGGGACGATGCAGAGGCTAAGAAATTAAATAAGAGAAAGTGCGATTGTGATTTTGTTGGATGCCAAGGATGCTAATATGATTCTATTAAAAGAAATTTTAAGTAGGATTTTATATCATATTGGAGATATTATTAGTTTAACTACTATGAGATTTGGAGATGGATATGGTTGGAGAATCTATAATAAGATTATGCTTTGGAGTGTTGACTTAGACAAGAATGGCAAGATTTGGAAATATGTCAAACCTAAAAAGAAATGACATTTAATAACTATCAAGCCAATGCTGGCAGAACTGCTTTTTATCCAAGAGATTTTAAGAATGAAGGATTATACTATACTACTTTAGGACTCGTTGGTGAAGCTGGCGAGATTGCTAACAAAGTTAAGAAGATAATGAGAGATAGCGATGGAAAACTTACCAAAATAAACAAAGCAGATATATTTGATGAACTTGGTGATGTTCTTTGGTATTGTGCCAGTTTAGCAGATGAACTTGGGGTAAATCTTGAAGATGTTGCAAAATGTAATTTAAATAAACTTGCGGATAGATTAAATAGATGTACAATAAAAGGAAGCGGAGATAAAAGATGATAATTTCTAATAAAGAACTAACTTGCGTTGATTGTGGCGAAGTTGTCACACCAGAGCAAATGAAGCAAGATAAGATTCGTATGCACAGATATAAAGATGACTTTTATTGTGAAGTATGCTATGAAGATGTAACGGAGCAAATCTATGACTCACTTAATTAACGCTAACCCATTAAACTATGATGCGGTTTATCCCCAAAGCGTTGACCTTGGCGTTAATGAAGAGGCTAAGATGGAAGTAATGGAAAAGAACATAGGCAAAGAGGTTTTCTTTCAAATAGAGGATGGTTCTCAATACTATGCTACCATTTCAAGCGTTTCTAATTCTGAACACTATTGCGTTTTAATCAATACTAAAAAGCTATATAATGGTTTAGATTTCGTTTGGGAGTGGTATGTAAGGGAAGATAGGGTTAATTTTGTTGAAGATATTTCTACTCATATATGGGATGCAGAGGGTGGAAAAAACCTTTGGCAAAACTCAGAGGTATAATTTATATGTGTACTCTATTAGGATTAGGTTTTATAGGATTGTTGATCCACTTTTTAACTAAAGTCAAGGAAGATTAAAATGAATGTTGTGCTTATATTTGTGGCTATTTTTAGTATTTTCTTTGTTATTTCAACATATATAGAGTATAAGTAATTATGTTCCTTGTGGTAGATGAAAATAGTGAAATGCTGATTGATTTATTGAGTTCATTAGCTGGAGTATCATTATTAGTAGGAATTTTCGCTGTAAATGCTTATATATTATATACTTTAAATAGAATCAAGACCTATATTAAAAAGAGGGGCGAAAAGTAACTTTATGTCCTTGTTAGGTATAGCTTTTGATGTAAAAGGGTGGATATTTAGACCATTTTACCTATTATTGGGATTATTGTACTTCTTACTGCTACTGAGTTTATTAGGCTCATTATATATTGTATCATTATCAAGAACTACTCTAGAGAATGTAATAAAAGACATAGAGAAGGAAAGAAATAAGTATAAAAGAAAGAAATAAATAGGTTATCTCTGAAATTTATATATACAAATAATTAATTTATAATATCATACTTATGTATAAGCTACAACACGAAGATATAGCACTATTACTAAAAAGTTACAATAATCCAATTATATTAAAAGATGATTGGGTACTGGTAGGCCAACAAGAATACAATAAATATAAAAATAAAATAACTTTAAATTCTGCTGATTATATACTAAATAAGCAATCAATAGTAGGAGAGAATGAATCAATAATAACTAATTCACAAGTAATAATTAACGCTGAAACTAGAAATAAGTATGTTTTAATTAAATATAATAGTAATTTTGTTGCAATTAATATAGCTGATACAGAATATAGTATGACTATTAACCATATGAAACTTATATGTGCTAGAAATATAACTAATTTAGAAGAATATAAAGAGTTGCCATCTTTTGAATACTTATTATATATATTGGGTTGGAAGATAACTAATAAGGCACTAAATAAGATAAAGAAACAAGATGATTACTTTTAAACTATTAGAATCTTTTTTAACCTATTTGTGATTTTATATTGACAAAATAAAGTATTTAGTTTATTCTAAGATACTTGGAAGCCGTGACCCAAGGAAGCAAATAGGTTTGTGGTTAGCCTATCTCATAAAAAACCACATATACTAATACCAAATAAATAAATAATAAATAATGATAACAGACAATCAAATAAAAGCAATGAGCGAAAATGAATTATCTTATCTTTACTATGCTTTAAATACTGAATGGAACTCTCTAAATATGGGCTATGACTTTGACTGGTATATACTAAAAGCATTTAAAAATAATACGATACAAAAGATTTTAAATAAACATAGTGCGAACTTGACAGATGAAAATAAAGGTATTACAATAGAGATACTAAAGAAATTAGAAGCAAATATATGAATCATATAACAGCATTAGCAATTACTATCACAGCTTTCAGTTCGGGGCTATATGTTATTTATAAATTTATTAGAGCTAAATATGTATCATATGATACTAAACCCATTCACTATTGGCTAGACAAACCAACTAAAATAAAGAAAAGATATAAAACTTTTAAAAAGCATAAGCTAAATAAGCGAAATAAACTAACCAAAATAACTAAAATAAGTGTTCTAAATAATAGAAGTAAAAGCCAACTATCTTATGCTAAATATGGTAAGTTAAATAGACATAGTATAAAATATTAATTGACTTCTTATAAATAAAGGTTATACTAGATATATGAGTGAATATACTGATAAGAATTTCTCCTTAGAAGATTGGAGATTGATTCAAGATTCTATATTAGAAAATATATCATATCTTAAGTCAGCTCAAAAGTGGGGCTATGAACAAGAGGTTGAGCGTCTAGAGGTTATGTTAAAAAGAGTTCGTCCTCATACATTAACAGAAAAGGTTTAAATAATATGTTTTTAATTGTAACTGAAAATTTAATTGGAACTCGCGAAATAAGGATGATTGGATTAGGAATTGTTATTGGCATTATGTATTATAGTGTTAATTATGTTTGTTCTATGTTGTATGATAATGGATGTGATATCTTTGGTAAGTTTAATAAAAAGAAAAAGAATAGTAAAAAGAAGTTGCGTTAATTAGAATATCGGTTATGCTCTTTATATGAGCAAAACATCTAAATCAAAAAAAATCAAGATGCCAAAGATGGATGACATCATGGCACAAATTAAAGCAGACCAACTAAAGAAAAAAGATAAAGTAAAGTATCATTCTAATCTGTTATTCGATACTCTAGCACAAACAAAAGTCTCTTCTATTGAAGTATCTTTTGAAGGTTGCGGAGACTCTGGACAAATCGAAGCAGTAGATTATACAGACGCTAATAGCAAGCGCATAGACGAAGCATATCTTAATAAGATTATTGTTAAGGGTTCAGAGAAAACATCCTATCACCAATGGGACGAAAAGAAAAAAATGCTGGTCAAGACAGAGCCAAGAGAAGGAAATATTAGAGAGATCGTTGAAGAGATATGCTATGATAAGTTAGGTGCAAGCCACGGCGGTTGGGAAATCAACGAAGGTAGCTACGGAACATTCCTCTTTGATGTTGCGGCTCGCAAGGTGAGTCTGGAATACAATCAGAGGATAGAGGAGGTTCGGACTAGTGAGGAGAGTTTCTAATGGCTAATCCATATCACCATTCATTATCGTCAGCAAAGAAGTGGGGTGGTTCAGCAGAAGATTACCAGAAGATTCACGATTGGTTTGATGAGAGTAAGATGATGATGGCAGACTTTCGCCATCGTGCCTTACGACATCACGCCGAAGGTATCTTTATGTGTGAGAGGATATTTGGTAACACCATCACACTATCTAATGGTAAAAAGATTCCTACTAGATGGGTTGGCGAACAGCACATAGCAGAGGACTTGGGATTCATTCCATCTATGCAAGATTGGCTTAAACATATTATGCCAGAACCTTGGATGGGCAAGACCAAGAAACTTGACATTGAGAAACAATTAGCGTAAGGTAACACTATGAAAAAAATCCTTATCTTAATATTAAGTTTATTTATTATAACCCCAGTGTATGCTCATAAAAAAACATATACTAATAAACAAAACAAGTTCTTTCATGGTGGTGGCTTAAAAAAGAAGAAGCATAAAAATTAGTTTGGTCATCGGTTGTTGCTTCCGTTAATAGCAAATCGTTTGGAAGTACCGAATAACTTCCACTATTTTTATTTTTTTGTTCTACAATCTGTTGTATTTGATGTATAATAGAGCATATGAGCAAGAAACAAATGGAGAAAGAACTAAACTATGGTGATTGTAATAATCTTTTCTGTTTTTGTAGTAGTATTCTTAAAGAAGTTATGGGAATAAAAGTTGACAAGAAAGAGAATTCAAAGTAATATAGTAATAGTAGAAGGCACACTCTTATTGCTAGAGAGTGCAAAGAAAGTTCGGTAGGGTTGATCTCCTAAAGAACTTTAGTTCCTTCTACGAAACTTTCGCACCTCGATCAAGGGTTGGCTGTAGTAGATATTGCGAAATAATTCTACTACCATAAACCTCTTGAGCGTTTGTTGGTATCGCTGAAACCAATATTCTTTTCTTTACTTATTTTTAATTTAGGTTATATTTAATAAATGAACAGCACATATAAATACATCTCAGATTATGTAAGTAAACCCACACAGTTTTGTTATTTATTAGATTATGTTACTAATGAAAATTCTTATTTGTTTGATGTCGATGGAAATAACAAAGATGTAAAGAAGAAGGTGTGGATTGCTAAACAAATCTATCCACATGTCAGTCCTCCTCAAACTACTTATTTCAGAACACTCAAAGAAGCAAAAGCCGCATTAAAGAGATGGGATGCGAAGTGGGAAAGAGTTTGACTAAATAATAATCTAAGTTATATTTAACTTATGACTAAAACATTCAAGATAGGTGAGTATGCAGTAGGAGGAACGATCAGAGTATCTATTCCTAAAACATTAACTACTATTAAGATAGATGTTATTGATAGTAATTTCAAGACTAAGAAGTTACTTAATCAGTATATTTATTATAGCTTTGATAGAAATAGAATAGACCGAGACTTATTTCAAATAACAAGTAGCTATTGGACTGATAAGATATTAGAGTATATATCTAAAACTATGAAGCAATCAGGTGAGTGGATAGGAAACTATCACAATCCTCGTCTCTTCTTAGATAGAGCAATTTAGTTTGACAATAAATAAAAAAGGAGTATATTAAAAGTATGAACCCAACAGAACCAATCACAAAAAAATTCACAATCAAGATGCAACGCAACCAAATCGCCGAGGTGGACATCGAGGTGGAGGCCACATCAGAGGAAGAAGCCTCGGATAAAGCCTTGGAACTCGCAGAGAATTGCTCCGATGGTAATGGCTTTATGCTCGACTGGGATGAGGTTGATTACAACTTTGAAGTTGTAGAGATCGAACCCGAAGAGGAAGATGAAGATGAAGCAAGCTGAAGCTATTTGCAAAGAAATCCATGATAGGATTGTAGAATATAAAGGTCTGCAAGTGGAACACAACAATGATCAAAAAGCTATGGATGAATTAGAGAGTGCAATTATTGAACTTCAATCTGTATTAGAGTGGGCAAATGAATAGCTTTGAACTTTGGAAGAATGAGGATATGGGAATGCCAGAAGCAGTAATAAATACAGACTCATATACCGACGCATTAGAGAAGGTATTACATAACTTAGGTTATTATATTATAGCTCAAAAGAAACCTGTGATATCATTTGATGAATTATTATTTGTTAGAAGTGAAATAGCTGCTCGCCTTGGGCGGGGTAGATAAAGACCACGAAACTCTTCCATATTCAGCCAGACTTACATATGGATACGAAACTCTTCCATATATCCTCCAGCCTTACATATGGACTGTTTAGATATCCCAATCGGGAAATATTAGCTTAAATAATCTAATTATAGTTAAATAAATACTGATCGGGAATGAACTGTCAAGGATCTCTTGATAGTTGTGCGGCGAATAAATATGCTATTCACCGCATTTGTCCATGAAATAAGGTCTAATCCCATATAATTCGATGGTATTAAAAGACTCCACAAAACATTGCGCTTTATGATATGATATGATCTGTCATAATATGCCAGTTGAGTACTTAAGGATTTCTTAATAGCTAAATAAGAAAAGATTAAATAACAAATAGTACCAGAATAAATACCCATATATGCCAGATTAAACCTTTAATAAGAAAAGCCGTTATTAAAGTTTAGTTATCATTTTCGTGAGGTCACGAATATGATCGGTTGACTTATGCTTGACTAACCCCTCATGATTCTGGAAACGGATTCCAAAAACGGCAGGGGTCAAACATGTATATAAAACCAGTAAATAGTAACATGAACTATAAGACATGTATACAAAACAAAGAAATTGAGACATGAGTTATATATTGACATAATTTTAATTTATTGTATTATCAGATTATGAAGTTAATTAATAGAACATTCCTATGCTCTGAGAAACTAAAAGAAATTATTAAATGGTGCATGCCAGAAGGAGTATTCCTTAAAGATATCCGAAAGATAGATTTTGGCAATACTAAAAGGGGTTGGCATGGCAGAGCATGGGGAAGTATGAGAGTGCATGTGGGAGTTCCAGAATATAAAAAGTATGTTAGAGTATACAAGAGTGGTGGATTCAGAGGCTATTTAAGTATACATACATATAGCTGGGAAGAATCATTAATTGAATTAATATCACATGAATTAAGACACCTATATCAATTTAAAAAAGGTAAGTTTTATCATGGTATTAAAAAGATAAGAAAATATAATATTGGCACTAAAGCTAAATTATGTGAAGTAGATGCTAGTTTATATGCTAAGAGGAAAGTAAGAGAGTATAGAAAGAGTAAGTTGAATTATATTATTAATTGATGGTTGTAAATTATTGAGTATTAAGGAGTTACATACGCGGCCTCCCTCGCGCCGCAAGTCGTTGATGGTCAAGGTGTTATAGATGAGAATATATTTTTACGATTTCCTATAAAGCATTAGCAGGTAGTATCTTATGATAGTAAAAAAGTTCTTGTCACAGATTAAAAGTGTGGTATGATTACTATATGGCAAGAACAACTAAACCAAGCTCAAGTGAATATGATTTTGATATTCATCAAGAGCCACTCCTCACAACAGACGGCAAGAGGACAGGATACTTCGGAATGGTGCGCCGTGACACCGCCGAACCCATAACACTCGGAGTTTGCACCGAGCAGTATGGTGTGGTGAAGAATGCAGACATGATCAGCATGGTGGAAGAATCGCTCACTAATCAAGGGCTTGGCGAGTATACTCGCAAGGCTATTGTGGTGCGTGATGGTGCTCGCTTTTATGCGAGCTATGACTTCCCTGAGTTCAAGACTGAGCTCAAGCCAGTTGGTAAGCGAGCAAAGGGTGATATCCTTGGTCTGCGCCTCACAGCTAACAACAGCTATGATCGCAGTTGCAGGGTATCGTTCTCGCTTGGGTTCATTCGTTTGGTTTGCACAAACGGAATGACCTCACTATCGAAGGAGTTCGGATTCACTAAGCGTCACACGCTTGCGGTGAATCTTGACTTCGTTGGTGACGCATTGAAGAATGCTCTCGCCAATGTCGATAAGAGCGCAAATGTGTTCAATCGTCTTGCTGAAAAGGCGATCACTGATGAGCAGGGTTTGACCTTGCTCACCAAGCTCGAAGAGAAGGATTACATCTCTGGCAAGGTGCGTGAAGGCATCGAAGCAGTTTGGCGTAATCCGTCCTACGAGTTGGACACTGATCGCAACTTGTACAACCTCTACAATGCCACTACGCAGTTCCTAACTCGTAATGTCGCTGAAGAGCGTTATGAGTATAGCGAGAGGGTTAGCCGTGACTTGCTGAAGGTATTCAGCGGAGCCACTCGTGACGAAGACTTGCTCAAGCTAGTCTCCTAAACTAAAACGAAACTTTAACAGAGTGCGAGGGTTAATCCCCTCGCATTCTTTTTGTCTAAATCTAATGAATTATAAGTCCTTAACTATCAACGAGTTGCGTCGGCAGGGAGGTTGCGTTTGCAAGTCCTTGATATACAATGAGATATATCGCTTGACTTTTTATTCTATTATGTTATAGTTATGAGATGAAAGCAAAACATAAAGTATATTATAATCTACATAAAAAATGTTTGTCTATTATGCTTCGTGGAAAAGTATTAGAGCATAGCACAGAATTCTTTTTGAAAGATGTAGAATTTAGAGTGAGTCAAGCAGGGCGTTCCAGGGTTTTAAAAGAGCAAAGAAAGAATGTTCACGCTTTTGTATGTGGTACTCCAGATGATGGTTGGCCAGTAGATCAAGTAGAAAGAAAAGTTACCTATAATCCTTATAAGTATAATAGCTTTGTTTATGCTGATAACCTTGAGCCAGTATACAAAGCAAAGTGGGTTGGAGTAATTAATCGTGATATATTTGTCTTGAATTAAAAAGAAAGTATAGTATAATCTTTAAATGGAAAAGATAACTAAAATCAAAAAACTCGCTGAAGGTGGCTATGCTATTTATAGCGTAGACCCCAAAACTAAAAGTGAAATGCAAGTTGGTTATATTGGAGACAAACTCGACATCAAGGGTTGGCTTCCAGAAGGAGTAAAAATTGAAAATTCTTGAAGATAATTTTAACAGCAAAGGATTTAATCTTTCCTTGCTCAAGCGAGAAGGAGATGTTGCAATCTATAAAAAGACATTAGAAGATTCTGAGTCAGGCGAAAGCAACTTTGAAGTAATCGCAATTAAGCGTCACAATGGTTATGAGATTGCAGGAATCAAAATGCCTCCAGCAGAGATGTATCCTTCCAACACTCAATGGGGAGATTGGGCTTATACTTGTACTAGCAGAGAAGATGCAGACAAGCGTTTCATTCAACTCACAGACAAACTAACAAACTACACCGCAACTTCTGTTCTAGCTAGTGGCGAGAAGCGTAAGCGTGGTCGTCCTCGGAAGAGCAATATTCTTCCAGCACCTCCAGCAGAAATTCACTTGACAGAAAATCAAATGGAGGTAGTATAAGGTTATGACATACAAATGTTCAGTAAGCGGTGAAGCAATTTCACCAGAGAGAGTCGAGGCTCTGAAAGTCCTTGGCGTTCCAGAAAGTAAATGGACAAACATCAAACATAGTCAAGTAAAGAAACTTAGGGGAGTATATGCTGGTGACGATGGCAGTAATGATATTGTTATCTGTGACGCAGTAGATGGTGGCTCATTATTTGACAATTCAGTTGTAGTCGAGGAGGTAGAATGAAAGATAAATTTTATTCAGTTTATAGAGTAGATCATCGTGGAGACACAAATCCTTATGTTCGTGTGAGTGAATTCACTTACAAGAATGAAAATGATAGCTCAAAGGAAATTGCTTATTGGCAAGAAATCCTAAAGCGTTTCCCAGATGGTACAAAAGTTATCGTTAAGTAACTTCGGAGGCTGACACTAATGCTAGAGTCGTCTAACTGGTTAAGACCCACGACTTATATTCGTGAAGCTCTAGATTTGAGCGCAATGTAGGTTCGAATCCTACCTCTAGTAAGTTACTGATAGTCAACGAGATTCTTTTATTGACAAAAACTCAAGTTGTGGTATTCTTACATTATGACAAAACAAAAAGCACCATTCTATGTGATGAATGTGTTCGGCCAAGACCGAGCCGTTATCCTAAACTCAGCAATCCGTATGTGTACGCCCAAGGAAACCTGCTCACTCAAAGACTTGGAGAATTATTCCAAGGCTTTTGCAGTAGAGTTTTTCCAAGTGCCGAAACCTTCTAGCTTTCCTTCTAAAGTGGGGCAAGTAGTTTAAAGGTGAAACAGAGAACTCATAATTCTCCTAGTGCTGGTTCGAGTCCAGCCTTGCCCACTCTGCTTACTTCTCCGTGTGCTGAATGGATGCTTAACTCTTATAGCAAACACGCAGAATTAACAGAACAAGACATCAAAGACTACTTTACCAACAAAGAAAGGCTTGCACTAAAAAGGGTCGTTAACTCAATGGTAGAGTAGTTCCCTTTTAAGGAATTTGTTATAGGTTCAAGTCCTATACGACCCAAAACAACTCTTGACAAACAACAAAGAAAGTATAATATAAAACTATGACATTAATCAAACAAAATCTTGGAGCACAATGGGTTATTGGTATCAAAGGCAAACCAGATAAAATTAAACAATATCACAACCGCATATATAATTGGGGTGGAACAAATGGTAATCTTAAATGGATGAGTAATAACTTTGCTTATTTTTGGATTACAATGGAGAAACTAGAACGAGTTATGTTTAAGTATATGTCCAGCGGAATGACAAACAAACTTGGTAAAAGGTTTAGAGGTTCAAAGAGTGGATTCAAGAATGTTATTCTTAACAGAGTTAAAAATACTATTAACAACATTAAAGTAGAAAACTTTTTAAGAACAGCACAAGAGCAAGACTTCTATTCTCTTGGCACAATCTCTGCTGAAAAATTAGATACGGATAGTTAATCTATTCGCCTAGTAGCCCAATGGCAGAGGCAAACGACTTAAAATCGTTCAAGTGTCAGTTCGAGTCTGACTTAGGCGAAGTTTTATTGTTCCTATAACTCAATTGGATAGAGTAACAGATTTCTAATCTGTAAGTTGCAGGTTCGATCCCTGCTAGGAGCAAGTTTTACGAATTATTTTCTCTAAATAATAATTAAGATGTAAGCCAGTATGTGAATAAGTTTTTTGTTAAATACTTTCCAGAATTTTTAATTTTAAGTATCATATTAGTAATTAGCTCAAGCGCAATAGAATCATTAATCAAAATAGTGATTGCACACATTAAATAATTTAGATAAACGCCAGTTATACATTATCATATATAATGCAAGAACCAACTTCTGTAGAAGAACTAATAAAAAAGCATAGAGAAATTCCCGCTTATTCTGAAATAGATAATAAAATTTATATACAAGATTTTCATGGACTCAATACCTTAAATAAGAAATATAACTTATTAAGCCACAATTATGAATTGCATAATTATTTTAGATCTTATGAATTGATAATGGAAAGCAGAAGTAATCCTGAAAAGATGAATGAACTATTAGGGTCTATAGATATGAGTTCTATGGAAAGTGTTTTGAAATTTCAAGAAAGCCTAACCTCTTATGATAAATACATTAGTTTAATTAAAGTACATATCAAGAAAGAAAATTTACCAGAAGAGTTTAAAAATAAAAGTATTATACTTGTGCATGCTGGTAAAATGCATCATATTTGTAATTAAGTAAGATACATTACACATATAAAAAAATTTTACTCAAATATCTAATAGGATTACATAAATACTTGAATTATAATATAATATATTGTAATATATAGTAGATATGAAACACGAAAACAGAATAAGCAAAATATTAGAAAAGAAAATTTTAAAGGACGAAGATCCTAAACTTATATCTGAAATAGAAAGATACTTAGCTGGTTTAGAAATACATTATAGCAAATGGGCAAAAGCTCATCCTAATTGGAAAGAATCAGAAGAATAAACAACCCTCGTAAGTCCTTACCTATCAAGGATTTACAAAAGCAACCTCCCTCGCGCTGTAAGTCGTTGACCATCAACGAGATTTAACTAAAGATTTTTCTTGTGGAAAAACAAAGGTATGGTATATTTAAGTATGAACAAAATCAAAATCGCAATCATATACGCAACCTCATATCTGAAACACTTCGTCCTTTTCCTCTTGGGGCAAAGGTATTTAATCGAATACAAACCTTATGGCGGTGAAGAAGCCTTCACTTACATTATCAGCAAGCCTAGCTCTTTTAAGGTGAGCAAAGCTGGCAACAAGCTCTTCACGAGTTTCTGCTTCTCTGGTCGTATGGATTCTGGCGTGAAGCAATTCCGCTATGATCGTATCGCTGGTGGTCTCTCGCCAGTCTAACAACAGAGAGATTAGGGGGTTATTATTAGCCTCCTAGTTTAACATATAGAAAGGGCGAGGAGAAATCCTCGCCTTTTTTATTTGACTTATAGTTTAGTTATGGTACTATACAGATAGTTCTTTTCTATTATTCGATGGATCGGCGTGGTAGCTGTGAGTTTGCAATAACAACTCAGTAGAAACTGGAGACACGCAACAGAAACAACTTTAGGAGACTATCATCCAAAGATTTCTGTCTGAGCCGAAAGGCGTAGACGAGTTGGGGTAGCGTCCAACACCATCGAGTATAGTTTATATTTTATTGCGCCACTTGTCTCTGTGGAAACAAACCCAACTTAATAAAGCTTTTTCAAAACCAATATCATGTCCTGCTTTTTCACTTTCAATCCATTTGTGCTTTAAGATTTCTTCTCTTTCGCTCAAGAAGTTTTTATATAATAATGAATGACTTAATATACGATCCATATCTTGTTTAATATTATCACTCATATAATAAACTGCAAACTATATTACACAAAGTTTTTTATAGTATGTAAGTTATTCATCATTAACGAGTTACGCAAGCAACCTCCCTGCAGTTGCAAGTCCTTGATGGTCAATGAGATTTAAATTGAATATTATTTTGACATAAAGTAAATTTCTGATATATTTAAGCTATGAAAGTAAACGAAATTATCACAGAAAAGTTTATCGAAGCCCTCAACAAAGGCGTATGCCCTTGGCAGAAACCTTGGAAAGTATTTGAGATTTGTAATGGCGTTTCAAAGAAGAATTATAGAGGCATCAATCAATTTTTGCTTCGGATGGTTTCCTCTGACGATTTCTTTTTTACATTTAATCAAATCAAGGAACTAGGTGGCAGGATTAAAACTGGCGCTAAGGCTCACATGGTAGTCTATTACAAACTATTAAAGACAGAAGCTAAGAATGAATTGACCAGAACTTTCCCGATGATGAGATATTATAAAGTTTTCGGGTTGAGCGATGTCGAGGGAATCAAATGGAAGCAACCAGAGACTCCTAAGTTAGAATTTTCGCCAATAGAAGAAGCAGAGAAGTTGATTAACAAGTGTGTGATTCAGATTAAGTATGGTGGTAGTCGTGCCTGTTACTATCCACAAGATCACAAGATTGATTTGCCTCTCAAAGAAAACTTCAACAGCGTTGAGGAGTACTACTCCACAGCATTTCACGAGATTGGTCACGCTATGCATAAAAGCACAAGTGACGATATCAAAAATGGTTTCGGTTCTCAGAATTATAGCAAAGAAGAATTGACCGCAGAGATTTTTGCTAGCCTCTGTCTTAACTTCTGCGGAATTGATTCTGAAAAATGTTTCAACAATTCTGCCAGCTATCTCTCCAACTGGCTGGGAGTATTAAAGAAAGACATGAACTTTATTATCTCAGCTTCTAGCAAAGCACAAAAAAGATTTGATGCTTTCCTCGATAAAAAAGATAACGAAGAATTACATATGAATTATTAAGAGTTGCAAGTGCTTAAGTATTAAAGACTTACGCAAGCTGGGTCCCTGTGGTTGCAAGTCGTTGACTATCAGCGAGATTTAAATGGTAAAAAAACTTGTATCAAACTTAATTTATGTTAAACTTTCTTATGTTCAAAAACAAAAAACAAGCAGAAGAGATTGTCGGAACACTCTCAAAACCTTCGAAGATGCCAGGATTTGCGTATTCAACACCAGCAAAGCGTTGTCAGATTGGTATGAAAATGCGTGGAGTTGTTGGCAGTATGTGTGCGTTTTGCTATGCGTTGAAAGGGCGTTATGTTTTCCCTAATGTTGTGAAAGCTATGGAACGGCGTTTTGCTTCACTTACTCACGATCTTTGGGTGGAAGCTATGACATATCTTATCGGAAAGGTTAAGAATCCTTATTTTCGCTGGCACGATTCAGGAGACATCCAAGGCGTTTGGCATCTTCAAAAGATTGTGCAAGTCGCTAAAAACTTACCTAATGTTAATTTTTGGCTACCCACGAGAGAATACTCCTATGTTTCATCTTATATATCAGAGGGTGGAGAAGTGCCTAGCAATCTTACCATTCGCCTCTCTGCTCTGATGATGGATGGAGTTGCACCCGTTGGAATTGCTCAACGCCTTAACTTATGCGTAAGTGGTGCGAGCAAGTTAGGTAATTTTAATTGTCCTAGCTCTAAGCAAGGGAACAAGTGTGGAGATTGTCGCAAGTGTTGGGATAAAAATGAGTTTGCAATTAACTACAAAAAGCATTAAGATGTACCAATGGACATTATTCTTCCGATTGTTTTATTCTTAATTATTATTATATTTATTAAAGGATTACAAAAATGAAAATTGAAAACATATTAAAAGAAAACTTAGAATCTTTTTATCCTTGGAGCGATAACGACACTCCTCCACTCGATACCAATAAGAAAACTTTTGTAGAAAAAGAAAAAGAAACTTTAGAAGATTTCGAGGGTTGGCGAGCTTGTATGTAAAAAACTTGTTGTTGTAAGTCGTTGACCATTAACGATTTACAGCCGCAGGGAGGTTGGATCTGTAAGTCGTTGATACTCAGCAACTTAGCGACGCTCTATCATTGACCTAATCAAAGCATAAATTAATTGCACAAAAACCAAACCAAGATAAGCGTATAGGCACATTAAAAATGTTTGCATATTTTATTCTCCACAAATTGCTGAATCGCCAAAGTAACCATAGTCTTCATCTGTGCCCCAGCCAGCAGAAGCCATAGCTGAATCGTGGTCGCCATCCATCGACTCATCAGGCCTATCATCAGGTTCAGAAGAACCAATGATAAGAGGATCACTTTGCTCAGAGTCAGAACGATGCACGATATTGTTGGCCATATTCTCCTCACGAATACCTTTCAAGATATCACGCACATCTAGCACACCCAGACCATTCTGGCTCATCCATTCCTTGAGAGAAGCTTTGTAGTCCATATTAGACAACCTCCACAAGAGTTTCGGAATTAGAATAAGTTCCATTCAACGCATCCAGCATAGCGTTGATTTCAGTATTGGAGTTGAGGTAGTCGAAGAACGCATTTGCGTCAGCATAAACTTCCTCGCAGGTTTCCGTCGCTAGGGATGTAATTTCGTTTCTCATACTTAGAATATATCACAGATTAGATTTAGAACAAGGTTTATTTTCATAAAAAGCAGATAGAAGAATCTCTAATAGTAAATAGGAAATAGTCTAATAACAAATAGCCCCGATCTTTCTGCTTCATTCAGTTTTTGCTCTAAAATCAGTTCGTGTAAGTCGTTGATGGTCAAGCACTTGCGCGCCCACCCTCCCTGCGCTTGTAAGTCGTTGATACTCAGGCTCTTACAAGAGGTCTCTGAGATTCAAACAACTCGCAGAAAGATAGTAGAAAAATCTTTCACGCAAAAAGTTTTTCCTCTCACCATTTTTCACGGCAAGTCTATAAGTTTTTTTGTTTAATTTAAAAAGTATATTTTTCATTTAACTCTCGCCCATATCGCGCATATGGTCAGAATCAAGTTCTGCTTGAGTTTCTAAAGCTCGCTCCATAGCTTGATCATCCAACATTTTTTTTGCCCATATGTTTAATGTTTTTTGGTCATCGAATATATCATACATCATTTTATTTAGTCTCCTTTGTAGTCTGAAGTTGCGTTGAAGTCTCCGATGAAACTCATCGTGCCGTTTTTGCGTTCTTCACATTCTTTAAGAAGAGCAGGAGTCATTTCGACTTCGGTCACTTCATCGTAAAAAGCTATTACGCTTCCAACTCCAGAGATTCTGGAAAGGCATTTTTTGTTAGAGGTTGAATTGAGCATTTCGCAGATTGCGATATGGTTTTTGATTTGGTAGTATTTTCCTACTACGAGGGATTCGATTGTGTTTTTCATTTCTTTATCTTTCATACTATTTAGTTTATCACAGATTGAGTTTTTTGCAAGGTATTTCTTTGAGTTAAATCTCATTGAGCATCAACGGGATACAAACCCTTACGCATATAAATGGTTGTCCATTTACCTTTATCCTCGCCTTCGAGGATTTCAGCAGTTGCAGTTTTTGTTTTCCAACCAATAGTGGAAGGGAAAAGTTTCACGAGTAATTTCTCGTGGCCATATCTGTATATGTTTTTATTTTCGTATAGTTCAGGATTTATTTGTATATTCATTTTATTTATTCTTTCTTTCGTTTTCATTTCTTATCTTGTTATAAGTATAGTTTAGCATATTCCAGAGAAAACGCAACAAAAATCTTCATTTAAATTTCATTGATGGACAACGAGTTACAGCCGCAGGGAGGTTGGTGCCGTAAGTCGTTGACTTATAACAATTTAGAGTTTATGCGTTCATTCAGTTTTTGTCTCAAGATCAGTTCTGATCTTTCGCTTTCAGTCATGTTTTGTCATAAGATCGAACATCTATAAGTCTTTGACTATTAAGAACTTACACAAGAGCCCTCCCTGCGCTTGTAAGTTGTTGATGGGTAAGCACTTATAATTGGTCAAAAAAGACAAAAAAAATCTGTGAAGTTTTTTTCACAGATTCTTGCACCGAATCTTTATGCAAAAGGTTTTAGCTTTCGCGGTTTTTCTACATTTTATTTAGCCTTTGGACCCCAACGCTTTTTAGCAAGTGCTAACTGTTTATCAAGTTTCGCTAAGGCTTTAGCCTTAACATAGTCTGGATTTTGAAGTTTCCAATCAGCCCAACTCTTTTTGAGTCTAGACCACTTTTGGTTATTATTTTCCCAACGCTGTAATTCCCATTCTTGGGAAGTTTGTTTTTTATTCATTTCATTATTCATTTTATTTACTTTCTGGATACAAGGTCAACCGCAATGCGATTAATTCAATTAGAATCCGTTTTTCGTTTTGAAGGTTAAGAATCAAGATTTCATTTTTGATTCGTTTAATTTCTTTTTTTAGTTGATGTTGATTCATTTATTTATTTTCCTTTACTAGTTTAGCATTGTTAAGGTTGATAGTTCCAACCTTATCTTTATCTATACCTTCAAGGAAGGTTACAACCGCAGTATTTGCAGAAGTTTTATAAGAAACTTTTACTAAAGTTCCTTCGTAAAGGTATATTTCACCAAAGTATGTTGGTGTATTGTTAGAGTTAGTTATGATGGATTCAGTACTATCCATATTTTTTCGCATATTTTCACGCATTTGTCTGCGGTGAAAATTCCAATTTATCATTCTATGAGTCATTTTATTTATTTTCTTTCTTTGTTATTTCTTATCTTGTTATAGTTATAGTTTAGCATATTTCAGCCGAATTGCAAGCGATTTCTTCAATTTGTTTTTCGTTGACCATCATACAGTTATGATGAGCGAGTGAAACTTTTTGTTGATATTTCTCAAAAATTTGGTCAATTCTTTTTGCAGTTTCTTCATTTGCTTTTTTCATATCAGCGGAGACTTTTTCAAGGTTTGCGATTAGGATTTCATACTTGGTTAATTTCTTATTCATAGATACAGTTTAGCATATTTCAGAAGAAATGCAACATATTTCTTCATTTAAATCTCGTTCACCATCAACGAGTTACAGCTGCAGGGAGGTCGCTTTTGTAAGTCGTTAATGATTAAGGATTTAGGTTTTTTGCTTTTATTCAGTTTGTGCCGTAAGATCAGCCAGAAATCGGATTCGAACCGATGACCTACGGTTTACAAAACCGTTGCACTACCGCTGTGCTATTCTGGCAAAATTATATTTTAATTATTGGTGTGATAATCGTAACCACCAGCCTTGTAAAGCCACCAAACGAAAGTATTTTCTTCGTAAGGATTGTTGAACTTTTCCCATCCTTCATCATTGAATCCATCATTGTAAGCTTTGAATTCAGAAAGATCCCATTTCTTTGATTCTCCAAATTGCATCCATTCTTTTTGGTTCATTATTTTATTTATTTCATTTTCCAAGGTTTCAACATCTGAATTGATTTCTAATTTCATGTTTTTATTCTATCATATTTTTAACTTATCGCAAGATATTTCTTCATTTAAATCTCGTTCACCATCAACGAGTTACAGCCGCAGGGAGGTCGCTTTTGTAAGTCGTTGTGTTAGAACAACTTACATCAGCTTATTTTTAGAACGCTGTAAAAGTCATTTGCGTAGATTCATCTAAAGTATTTTGAGAAGGCTTAAAGAAGATAACTTGGTTATTTATTTTATCTATTGAAACTCCTTTTGGCAAAGATGAGAAGTTTCCTTCGTCATCCGTTCCGATGACCAAAGCTTTTCCAGCAAAAGGTTGAGAGTGAAGCCCAAACTTAAAGTAAGCTTGAGATTCTTTGTCTTTCAACAAACCTTCGTCATCTAAAACCATATCAATTCCATCTTGTAGATTTGTTATGGTAATTATATTACAACCTAGCAAAGAATAGATTGTTTGAAGTTTAGTATCTACTAAAGTGACATTTAGTATAGTTTCGGTGAATGGGTCAATGAGGATTGCTTTGATCATATTTTTATTTTCTTTCTTTATTTGTAGGTTACGAAGTTTTGATTTTCTTTTCTCAGTTCGATTGTTGGAGGCATATCTGCCATAGGTGCACCATTTACAACACCATTCAGAATCTCAAGAGTTTGGTGAGTTTGTTTTCCCATTGTATAGATGAGAAAAAACCCATAGGCAAAAAGCCCAAGGATAAAGATTCCGTGCATTGTTTTTTCAGTTATTGTTTTATTCATAGATTTATTCTATCACATTTTAGGATTATCACAAGATATTTTTACATTTAAATTTCATTGACCATCAACAAGTTGCAGCTGCAGGGAGGAGGCTTATATAAGTAGTTGATATATAGAGACTTAGATTATATGCGTTCATTCATGTTTTGTCCTAAGATCGTTTTCGATCTTTTGCCTTTCATCAGTTTTGTCGCTAAGATCGAGCATGCCTAAGTCGTTAGCTATTAGGCACTTACGGAAGCGCCCTCCCTGCATGCGTAAGTCCTTGATAGGCAGGCACTTACATGCAGTAGGCTAGCTTATCGCTACAGCTTGTAGAACTTATGGTGCTGTATGACTGCTACCAGCTTAGTGTCCTTAGCCCACTTAGGCGAGACGCTCACAGCGTGGTAGTGATTAGCACCCTTGACGATGTCGGGCATCTGCTTGTGCAGTACAAGGTCAGCAAGATACAGAGCATCCTTGCCTTGTCTAGTAGCTAGTAGCTTACGCTTGGATGACTCACTCACCTTACCATTCCAGAAGCTGAACTGCTTAGGTGATAGGCACACCTGCATAGGTGTCTGCTTGCGCTGTATGGTGCGTGTCTGTATGACACTAGCAACACCAGCCATACCCTCGAAGCCCTCGCCTCTCGCCTCGCCTAGTAAGGTCAACGCTATGATGAGTAGTTCAGCGGTCATACTATTACTCTCTCCCACTACTTACTGCACCGCAGTAATCAGAAGGTTTCTCTGCTGTGATCGTGCCGAATCCGTAGGTATCGTTAGAGACAGAGGTACGAAGGAATCGCCCATCAATGATGTTGTCGAATTGACCTTGTGCCTTGATCTTCGCAAGGCTCATCAATCCACCCTTCATTCCCTTTGCGTTTATCTTGTTGCATAGGGAGTGTAGAGCAATCTTGACGAGAGCGTGTAAGACTGCATCGGGTTGAGCGTAGAAGTAAAACGCTTTGCCGTTGCCCATATCGTGCAACTGCCCATTAGTCGCACCCCAGTTGTATAGGGCATTGTGGAATGAGGTAATGCGACCCTTGCCACCTTCCAAGAGGAAAGCAGTCGTTTCGCCGAATGATTGTTTGGTGATGTTTAGTTGGTTTTTCATAGTGTGTATATTATCCTTTTCGATTGGTTTCGTCAATGGTTATTTTCTGAGTTACTCGCAAGCGTGGCTGAGATCGCTAGGCTCATAGATTTTCAGCATCTCCTCACGCTTCGAAGAATACGCTTCAGAGACTTTTAGGAAAGACTCACAAGCCTTAGCGTGATTCGCAGAGGCTTTTTCGAGGTTAGCGAGGAGGGTTTCGAACTTACTTAATTTATTTTTCATACAAGTAGTCTATCATATTAGAGAAAAAAAACAACATATTTCTTCATTTAAATTTCACTGACCATCAACGAGTTACGACGCAAGGGAGGGCTCTCTCCTAAGTCTTTGATAGTCAAGCGTGTGATCTTTTGCTTTCATTCAGGTTTTGTCGCAAGATCGATTACGATCTTTAGCCTTCCTTCATGTTTTGTCCTAAGATCGACACAGAATAGCTTATTGATTATCAATGACTTGCGTAACAACCCCCCTATTTTTGAAAAAAACTGACTGAAGCTAATGCTAAATGGTGCGAGGGGGTATCAACATCATTCTCCCCATAACAATAAAAGTATTATTATATATAGGTTATACTCTACCTTTATTTTAAAATCATTTTAAAACAACTATAAGCTAGAATCTTTTCAAATTAAAAAAATCCACGGGGCTATTTATTTATATAACCCTTTTTATATATATTAAAAAACATACTATAGTGTAATAACAATTACTATGAAAATGAATTTAAAAGCAATAACACTAACAGTTATACTAGGTAGTTTACTCTACTTATTATCTCACTATAAAAACAATAAAACAGAAATTATAACTAACCAAAAGGATCAAACAAAAATCATTGATAAAAAGCCCTCAGAATTAGCCGCGCCCAAGGTTTATATTTCTACTTTGCCCCAAAATGGATTAGAGGTAGGAGGGAATTGGAAAAGTAGATGATAAAACATATAAAAGATATAGTTCAAGGCAAAGCTAAAATTGGAGATGGTAGATCTTCTCAATGGCCCACTATAAGAAAAAAACATTTAAAAAATCAACCAAAATGCGCAGTTTGTGGTGGTGATAAAACTTTAGAAGTTCATCATATAAAACCATTTAATGAACATCCAGAATTAGAATTAGATTTAAATAATCTTATAACTCTATGTGAAAGCAAAAATAATGGTGTTACTTGTCATCTTTTATTTGGTCATTTAGGTAACTATAAAACTATTAATCCAAATGTATTAGAAGATGTAGCTATTTGGTTTAAAAAAATAACAGAAAGATCATAATATGATTATCCCCGCCCAAAACCTTTTAGTTCCATTCTCAAATCAACCAAGACTACCTAAAAATTTCGTTATATCAGACTTAAACTACTTATGCCCAACAATAGAAACAGTAACAAATATAATATATCCAGCTTATGTTTGGTGGCTTAGATCTTTAAAGTTAACCAAATGGACTCATAAATGGGATTGTGACAATTTTGCTGACGCTTTTAAGCTCTACTCATGTGGATATCATTATCAAAATTTGCAAGACGAAGCAGAGGGCATAGGTATTGGAGTTATTAACTATATGGCTAATAGCAAAGCAGAAGATGGCTTAAAAGGTGGCCATGCTATCAATATTATTTATGCTCAAAACAATAAAAACGATGATAATATAAGCGATTTTGATGTATATTTCCTTGAGCCTCAAAATGGCAAGCTATACTCTCTAACACCAGAAGAATTTAATAGCATTTGGACAGTTTATATATAAAATATCTTGACTTTAAGTTAAATAAGTCATATAGTACTTATATGAAACAAAAAATTCTAATAATCCTATCAAGTTTGTTTATTTTAACTAATATTACCCATGCCCAAATGAAGTGCTCTATTTGGTCAGAAGATTTTGGTAATGAACAAAATGCAAGAATAAGATCCCTTAAAGAAGAGGAAAGATATTACAAGATTCAATATGATATCTTAAATAAACCATCCGTCTCTCATAGAGATGTTGTTCTCTTAAGACAAGCTACCCATCAACTTGGTTTGACAAAAATAGGTGAGCTTCAAATCACAAGAAATAAATGCTTCACTAGGACAGAAAGACAACCAATGGTCTTTACAAGAATATGTCAATAAGATTTTTAACTTTATTTCTTTTATTATTTTTAAATTTTAAAAGCTATAGCCAAAGCCTGCCTTCTTGTAGAATATTAAATCTCCCAGAGTCTTGTTTTATAAATAGCGTCATAGCTTATGAAAAAGTAAATAAAGAATTAAAAGATTACAATATTTGGTCTAATATTCTTGCTGTTGCTTTTCTTGAAAAAAGGGGCAATTCAGTTTTTCAGGGTGCTCATGCAGTTTGCGTAATAGAATGGCAGAATAGACTTTATGTTTATGACGTAAATAAAGGTACCCTGCCAATGGATAGTGGAGTATATAAAATAAACTATAAAAGTGACGCCAAGGCTCTAGCAACAATACTTTTTCCAGATAAACGTATTATAGATTGTGATTTTTTAAAAGATTAGGCTTGTAATATATAGGTGTAAATATATACATGTTTAAATGTATATTAGGCCTTTCGGCTTTTTTATTAGCAGGTTGTGCCGCATTTTTTTCTGTCAAAGGGATAGCTCTACTCTTTGCTGCAAGTTTTTGGAGCGTTGCAGTTATGGCTGGATCTCTAGAAGTAGCAAAATTAGTATCTGCGTCTTATCTTTACAGACATTGGAAAGATACAATAGCTATTTTAAGAAATTATATGTTGTGTTCCACAGTTTTATTAATGATTATAACAAGTCTAGGAATTTTTGGTTTTCTTTCTGATGCTTTTCAACGCAACTTTTCTCAATATAGTTTAAATTTAAATAAGATCCAATCCCTAAAGTCTCAAGAAGGTTTTATTTCGTCTCAAACAGATTTCAATAGAAGTAAACTTAAAGATCTAATAGATTTACAAAAAACTTATCAAACATCTTTCGATTCAGTCGTAAAGCAAGAGGTAAGTACGACTAAAACTACGCAAGGAGGATTTTTTAGCTCAGATAAAACAGAAAAAGTTATAGATTCTAAACTATTAGACAGTAAAAATAAAATAATAGAAGGCTCTCAAAAAAATATAAATTCTCTTTTCGCTCAAATACAAACTGTCACAATTAACCTTGAAAATTTAGAGAAACAATCAACTAAAATATCTCAAGACATTATGGTTCTTGAAAGCGATAATTCAAAAGGCGAAATTGGTACATTTAAATTTGTCGCCGAAGCTTTTAACTTAAAAATAGAAAATGCAGTTAGGATTTTTATCATTTTAATTATTATAGTCTTTGATCCATTAGCAGTAGCTTTAGTTATTGCTTACAATAGTCTTTCTTCCGACAAAAAACAAACAGTAATACAAATAGAAAAAATTATAGAAAAACCAATAGAAAAAATAAAAGAAGTATTTCACGAATATAAACGCGGCACTAAAAGATCTCACAACCCAGACCTCGCAGATCCAAATTTAATAGATTAAACTTTTAATATATAAATATTTTACATTAAAGATAAAATATAGTGTAAATTATTGGTAATAACTCATGTCTAAAAAACATCGAAAAGAACAAAAAGAGGATAAGTCACCAGTAGTTCCTCAAAGAGATAAGATTCAACAACCCTTGAATATTAGGGATCTCAATTGGACAGAAAATCAAAAAAAGTTCATTCAAACCCTACAAGATAAATCCACTAAGATGGTTTTTTGTAAAGGCCCAGCAGGAACAGCTAAAAGTTTGTTAAGCGTTTATTGTGCTCTTCATGCTATTAATAATAAGAAGGTAGGAGAGATATTTTATATTCGTAATCCTGTGGAAAGTAGCACTCATAATCTAGGATTTCTTAAAGGCGATCTTCATGAAAAATTAGATCCATATTTACAGCCTTTAATGGACAAACTTCATGAGCTTTTACCAAAAGGTCAAGCAGAATTGCTATTAAAACAAGAAAGAGTCAAAGGATTACCATTAGGATTTTTAAGAGGACTTAGCATCAATGCTAGTTATATTATCTGCGACGAAGCCCAGAACTTAAGTATTCATGATCTTTTATTAGTTAGTACTAGAATGGGCAAGTTCAGTAAGTTAATATTTATTGGAGATATTCGTCAATCAGATATCAAGAATAGTGGTTTTGAAAGAATATATCAGCTCTTTGATGACGAAAAAAGCGCAAGCAAAGGTATTGTAACTTTTAAATTCGGCACAAGCGATATTATGAGAAATGATATATTAGCTTATATTATTGAAAAGTTTGAAGAATTGAAATAATTTTGTGTAATATTACCATATGGAAGAGAATATAAAAGAAAATAGTTTCAATAAAAACGTAATTGAAGTTTATACTCAAGAGCCAGGATTTACTGGATATAAAGGTTTAGATTGGAATAGACTAGACGATATTGAAGATCTAGTAAATAAAAATGGTAATTGGATTTCTAATGATGTTGTTGGTACTAGCAGTAATCTTGTTATGTGGGCTAATTCTGATAGAAAAGAACTTTTTGTTCAAAATTTAGGAATAACTCCACTTTATGTTAAATATAGCGATGATGTAGCTGCTAGTGCTACTAATTTTAATTTTATTTTAACTAGTGGATCAGCATTATCAGCTGGAGACGGCGGAAGTTTAAGTGATTTAAATTATACTGGCGAAGTTTACGTTTATTCAACTGATGCTAATTTTATTGCTTGGGAAAGAGGCACAAGTGCTCCAACTGGATTCTGGAAAGATTGTAGAAATGAAACTTGGTATACAAATTATGATAGTTTTAACTGGGTAACTAGCGGCTCATTAGATGGAGGATCTCATGGATCATATGATGGCAATGAAACTATAGGCGTAAATGTTCCAGCATCTGGAAATGCCCAAGCTATTGAATATAAAACTTGTTTTAAAAATGTAGTTGGATATCATATATGGCCTATGCTATCTTGGGACACTCAGCCAATTTATGTAGCAACAGCAGGTCAAGAAAATGATTGTTATGCTAGAATATCTTGGAACGATGTTATTATTTTTGAAATGGTTAATAATAATGTAACAGTTCCTGTAAATGGAAGCATATACTCGGAAAATTTGAATAATGATAGAAGATTTTTAAATGGACAATATGGCGAATTTAGAATTAAATTTGAAACAAAAAATAGTTCTTTAGAATCACAATTGTATTTCCAGAACGATTAAAATTTAAATAAAAACTAGATATTTTGAATAAAAATGCATAATATATATTATGCTAAAAACATACTGTTCAGAATGTGGCGGACCAACAGAATATTCCCTTAATAAGCCTAAATTTTGCAGTAATTGTGGCAATTCTTTCGACAAAAAAATAGCATTACAAGTTTTAAAGCCGAAGAGAACAATATCTAGAGTACAAGAACCGACAGAAGATATAGAGGATATTGACGGAGGTGAAGATATCAATTATGTGCCTGATATTAAAAAAATAGATTATGAATTATCTTTACCTCTGAAAAATAAAGAAACAATTGGCAATTTAGCAGGAACTTCCACAGATTCATCTGACCAAAATTGGCCGAAAATAAAAACTCCTAAAGTCAGCAAAAAAGAGTTTTTAGATAATTTTGCAAAAGAGGCTGGATCCATTAGAGGAAAACTCAATAGGAAACATGGCCCTAAAAATTAAATTTGAAGCTTGTATAGACCAAATCAATACAGAGATTATAAAAAGAAAGCACAAGTGGAATCTTACCGCTATAGCTTGGATGGATTTTAATGATGTGTCACAAATTTTAAGGTTTCATATTTACAAAAAATGGCATTTATATAATCAAGAAAAACCCCTAGCCCCATGGGTTAACACAATAATCAGTAATCAAATTAAAAATTTAATAAGAAATAATTATAGTAATTTTACTAGACCTTGTTTAAAGTGTTCTGCGGCTGATATGGATCATGGTTGCGCTATTTATGGGACGCAATGTAATACTTGTCCTTTATACGCAAATTGGGAAAAAAATAAGAAAAGTGCACATGACACAAAATTGACAGTAAGCATGGAAAACCATTCTCAAGAAATAAATAGTATTCCTAATGAAAATTTAAACATGGAACAAAGCGCAAAAAATATTCATAATAAAATGTCAAAAGTTTTAAAGCCTATAGAATGGAAAATATATAGACATCTTTATATAGAAGGCAAAAATGAAGAGCAAACAGCTAAATTAATGGGTTATAGAACTAGCGAAAAAAATAGAATAGCAGGATATAAGCAAATTAAAAATATAAAAAAATCTATTATAATTAAAGTCAAAAAACATCTATATAATGGGGAGATAGACATAGTATGAGCGAAGACTTTTTTATCCTGTCTGAAGAGCAAAAATTAAAACTATTAAATGAATGGAATAACCGTCCAGATAATCCTCCTTCATTGGCTGAACTAGTTAAAATAGCTTTTGATAGAGAAGATTTAGACGGAAGAAGCAAAGAAGGAAAATCTGTCAAACAATTTTTAGCTTCAAGACAGATTAAACCTAGAAAAAGCCATGAATACGAAGCCAAAGGTCTTATAGAATTAAATAATGAACAAAAAGAATATATAAGTAATAATTGTCATGTTATGACTGGATTAGAAATTGCCAAAATTTTATTTAAAGATGAAACTCTAACAAATCTTTGCCAAGAAAGCAGAAGCGTTTTAGACTACATGAAAAGTATACCTACAAACATAAAATATAATAATAGCGAAAATGAAGAAGCTTCTACTGGAGATTATAAACCGCCTCGTAGTGAAGAAAGAATGATAGCAAAAATTAATAAATATGTTTTAGATGGAATAGACAAAAGCAAGATCACTCATGGTCAAAAAAGAGAAGTCATTGCCATAATAAGCTATATGAATACTCATAGATTTATACATCAAATTAATCTTTATGATAATGAAAGTGATCGCGAACTTTTTGAGAGTAGTTTTGTAAGATATACTTATAATAAAAGTGATTTGACTCAAGAAGAGGTAGACCAATATATCGTACTCTGCACAGAGGTACTTATTTCTTCTAGTATACAACAAACTATTAGCGTATTACAAAATCAAATAGATTTATCACTACAAGATGACGGTAAAATCCCTATGGCATTAGTTGAAGCAAGTAATACGGCTAGAAAAGAGTACAATGATTGTGTAAACAGGCAGCAAAAACTAAATAATGATTTGAAAGTCAAAAGAAGCGAAAAATTAAGTAAACAAGTTAAGGATACGGCTTCTATTATAAATCTTGTGCAGATGTGGAAAGAAGAAGAGAGTAGGGTTAAATTAATTAAAATGGCAGACCTTAAGAAAAAAAGTTTAGAGAAAGAAATAGACAGACTCTCTTCTATGGACGAGATAAAATGCAAAATTTTAGGAATATCAAGAGACGAAATATTAAATGGTTAATTTATGTCAATTATTTGCAAAGTAGATGGAAAAGAATTTAAAGATGAAAAAAGTCTTCATCTTGCGCTCAGGGGTTATGGGTTAAATAAAGAAAAATATTATCATGAATATTATCCTAAAAAAGATTTATTGACTGGTGAAACAATAAATTTTAAAACCAAAGAGCAGTATTTAAATAGTGATTTTAATGATAAAAATAATATGAAAAAATGGCTTAAAAACCAGTCCATAGAAAAAGCTCAAAAATATTGTAAGTCATTATTAGTCAAGCGTAAAGAAGAAAAGAAAATTATATACTCACCAAACCAAGTAGAGTTAAGGACTATTATGAGCCCCTCAGTTATATTCTATAATAAGATTTTTGATGATTATTATGATGTCTGCTCTGAAGTAGGTTTAGAAAATAAGTTCATACATCCTAAAAATATAGCTCACCAATTTCAAAATAAATTGACAATAAGAGACACAATATATGTTGATACCAGAGAACAAAGTTGGCTTAAATTCAATATACCTTTTGAGATTCAGACCCTACCATATGGAGATTATACTTGCTCAAATGATAATTGTAATTGTTATATTGAACGTAAAAGCTTAAGTGATTTCATTAGCACTTTAAGTAGCGGCAATTTAAATAGGTTTAAAAATGAAATAGAAAAAGCTAAAATTAATAATGCGTATATTGTTGTGGTGATAGAAGAAAAACTACAAAATGCTTTGAGCTTTCAATATTTACCTCATATTAGTAAAAAAATTAAAGCTACCCCAGAATTTATATTTCATAACGTTAGATCATTAATACAAGATTATAGTAATTTACAATTTTTATTCGTAGACGGTAGAGAAGAAATGAAAAGAGTTATAGAATCTATATTGGCTTCAAACTGTTTTTACAAAAAGGTAGATCTTCAATTAGCTTATGATCTAAAATTACTATGATATATTGTCCAGATAAATATATAAAAAAAATAAAAGACGTTAATGCCGAACTTATGGAAATGAAAGGTTTTCTTAACGATAAAGAAGCAAAAATATCATTGGCAAAATTTTTAAGAGCAAATATTGGGTTTACTACAGAATTGATAAGTGGTGTTAAGTTGGCTCCATATCAAGAATTACATCTTAAAGCTTTTTTTAATCGTAATTTTAATATGTCTGTTTTTGGTCGTGGTTGTGGCAAGACTTTTACAGCTGCGGTTTTTTGTTTTCTTCAATGTGTATTTGAACCTAATACAAAAATTTTAATTGCTGGCCCTACGTTTAGAACTGCACGATTTATATTTAATAATTTAGAAAAAATAGTTAGTAGTCCAGGAGCAGAATTATTAGCCCAATGCTTTGGCGCAAAATCTAAAAGAAATGATCAATTTGAATGGGAAATAAATGGAGGAAGTATTGTAGCAATTCCTTTAAACGGGGAAAAAATAAGAGGCTTTCGCGCAAATGTATTAGTTTTAGATGAATTTCTTTTACTTCCAGAAGAAATTATTAAAAACGTTCTTATGCCATTCTTAGTCGCACCACAAAATATTAAAGAGCGCATGCAAATTAGAGAATTGGAAGATAAATTAATTGAAGAAGGATCCATGAAAGAGGAAGATAGAATGGTTTTTGCAAACGACAGTAAAATGTTAGCTTTTTCTTCTGCGAGCTATACTTTTGAAAATTTATACAAAGTATATACTGAATGGTCTGAAAAAATAATAAATGATGAAAAAGGAGAAGCATCTTATTTTGTCAGTCAAATAAGTTACGATGCTTTACCAGAGGAAATGATTGACAAGACAATTATAGAAGAAGCCCAATCTGGAGGGGCAAGTCATAGTAGTTTTTTGAGAGAATATTGCGCTAGATTTACTGATGGAAGTGATAGTTATTTTAATGCGAAAAAAATGGAAGAATGTACATTAAAGTATAATGAAAAACCTCATACTCTATTAAAAGGCGAGCCTGGAAAAAAGTATATTCTTGGCATTGATCCAAATATGAGTGATAGTCCTAATGCCGATTATTTTGCTATGGCAATCTTAGAAATAGACGAAGAAAAAAAACATGGTATATTAGTACATACTTATGCAGGACTTGGTAATTTGAAAAATCATGTGGCTTATCTTTCTTACATTATGGATAATTTTAATATAGTTTTAATCATATTAGATAATGCTGGAGCAGATGTATTCACAGCTTCTTGCAATGAATCAGAATTATTCAAAAAACAAAAATTAGAAATTAAAACTTTTGATCTTGATTCTGATTTAGAAGGATTAGATTACGAAATGATGATTAAAAATGCTAGAAAAAAATATAATTTAGAAGATAAAAGAATAGCTTTTAATCAAGTCTTTACAAGTACATTTATTCGTAAAGCTAACGAACATTTACAAGCATGTATTGATTATAAAAAAATATGGTTTGCTAGCAAAACAGCATCAAATGAAGAATTTTTTAACAACGCAGTTAATCGTGGAGCACCAATAGAATTAATAAAGAGCGAAAACAAGAAAGACTGGACAATATTAGATTTTATAGAAGATCAAGACGATTTCATAAATCAAACGAAAAAACAATGTACTCTTGTGGAACATTCTTCTACTAGCAGAGGAAATCAAACTTTTGATTTACCTCAACATTTAAAAAGAAGCACTTCTGCGAATAAAGCCAGAAAAGACAATTATTCAGCTTTAATGCTAGCTAATTGGGGGCTTAAGTGTTATTTAGATATGATGAATATTCCTCAAGTAGAAGAGCAGTGCACTTTTTCCCCTATAATGATCAAATAAATTGGTTATTTTCCTTTATTTTAGTATTATACTTAATATAAGGTGTAATATTTTATATAAAAATGGCTAAAAATTTAAAAAAATACCAAAAACAAGCTAAAAATAACCACAGCGAACCTATTATGGTTTCTTCAGCTTCTGTGTCAGAGGTAAGAGCTTCTACAGAAGGGTCTCCCACCAGAAGAAATCTTTCTTCTAACATCCAAAGAACAGACAAATACAAGAATATTGATGAAGGTTTGATACCTTTTAGGTACTCTACTGGCATAAAGAATGCATCTAATATGAATATTAGAGATGCAGTTATTCTTTGCCAAAAAGCATATTATAATTTCTCTATTTTTAGAAACACAATAGATTTAATGACTGAATTTTCAAATAGTCATATTTATTTTACTGGAGGAAGTCAAAAGTCAAAAGATTTTTTTGAAGCGTTATTTAAAAAAATAAATTTAGCAGATTTTCAAGATCAATTTTTCAGAGAGTACTATAGAAGTGGAAATGTTTTTATATATAGATTTGATACTAAAGTAAAAGACGCTGATATAAATAAAATCACACAAACTTTTGGTTTAAAAACTTCAAAAGCTTCTGTGAGTCTCCCTTCCAGATATATCATATTAAATCCATCAGATATACAAATGGCAGGAAGTATTAATTTTTCGCTAGGAAGATATTATAAAATTATTAGTGATTACGAGTTAGAAAGATTAAAAGCTCCAAAAACAGACGAGGATATTGAAGTTCTTAAAAGCCTACCACGAGAAACGCAAGATTTAATTAAAAATAAAACAGTTGGGATTTTAACTTTGCCTTTAGATCGAGAAAGACTCTGTGCAGTTTTCTACAAGAAACAAGACTACGAACCATTTGCTGTGCCTATGGGATTTCCAGTGCTAGATGATATTAATTGGAAAGCTGAAATGAAAAAAATGGATATGTCTATTACAAGAACAATGCAACAAGCTATTCTTTTGGTAACAATGGGCACAGAACCAGAAAAAGGCGGAGTTAATCAAAAAAACTTAGAAGCGATGCAAAAACTTTTTGAAAATCAAAGCGTAGGAAGAGTACTTATTGCAGATTATACGACCAAAGCACAATTTGTTATCCCTGATATTGGAAATCTTATTGGGCCACAAAAATATGAAGTTGTAGATCGAGATATTCAAATTGGTTTAAATAATATTTTAATTGGAAATGAAAAATTTGCTAACACAAGCATTAAAGTACAAGTTTTCATAGAAAGACTAAAACAAGCTAGAGAATCTTTTATTAATGAATTCTTAGTCCCAGAAATTAGAAGAATTAGTAAGGATCTTGGTTTTAAAAACTATCCAAATCCTCATTTTGAAGATATTGATTTGAAAGACGATTCCCAATATACAAAAGTATACAACAGATTAATGGAATTAGGCATTTTAACTCCAGAAGAAGGTATTAGAGCGATAGAAACTGGAAGGTTGCCGACTCAAGAAGAGTCTGAAGTAGCTCAACAAAAATATAAAGAATTAAAAGATAAAGGCTATTATCAACCATTGATTGGTGGAATGAAACAAGCAGAAGCTGGTAGACCAGATGGATCTAAAGCTCCACAAACCACGAAAAATGTTAAACCAATTGGACAAGGAGAGCAATCAAAAGCCGAAGAGAAGTATAGCTTTAATAAAGTCAAAGAAAATTTAATTCTTGCTCAAAAATTAGAAGAAGAAGTTTTAGCTTTTCTAAGAAAAAAACACAATTTAAGAAAATTAAGCTCTAAACAAAAAGAAATAGGCGAACAAATTACTAAAATTATTATAGCCAACGAAATACCAGAAAATTGGAATTCAAAAATTCAAGATTATATAAATTCTCCAATTGACAAAAACCACGAAATAGTTTCAAGTATTAATTCTGTATCTTATGAGCATCAAATAGATTCTTATTTAGCAAGTATTTTATTTCATAGTAAGGTAAACTAATATGCCAAGCTACATTAGAGTTAAGCAGCTAAATCAAGACGAATTAACACAATTTTTTACTGGAGCAATAAGTCAACAAGAAAGCTTGCTAAATACTATAGTTTTGTCTCAAGCTATGGGACTTACTGGGGACCAAGAAATTAGTGGAGTTAAAACTTTTTCTAATGATTTGGTAGTTGGAAACATTTATTCAACTGGAATTGCGTCGTTTGATATTGATGAAGATAGTAGTTTAGATATTTCTGGTAATTCGATTACATTTGATTCAATGGAAATTACTGGCACACTTCAGTTTCATCCGACAAGTGGAATTAGAATTTATCATAATAATAAATCAAATCCTGCACCAATTTCAATAACAACAGGCAATAAAGTTTTTATCAACGGAAATAGCACTTTTGGAGTTTACAATGCTTATATAGGAGATTCGTACAACGTTATGAATCCCAATAATTTAAGAAATTCTTTTAGCGCACCTGGTTCCTATAACCTTTTGCCTAGTGGTTTACAAAATGATAATATATTAAATCTTTTTCTTGGGACGATAGGTGCAGATGCTGCTCTTTTTGACAAACATGCTACAAAAGTCCATTCTTATGTTATGGTTGATGAAAGGAAGATATTAGGCGAAACTTTTACTTCAAAAAATTATATACCAATAACTGGTGGAATTTACAATGGAAAAGCTCTTAAAAAAATAAAATATGGAACAACAATAGGAAATGGATACACAAGAATTATTTTAAAAGGTTCTGGATTTTGGAGTGATATAAGTCATTTTCCTCATGGTGATGGACACTACTCTCCAGCTATTATCAAGCCAAAAAGTCATCATTTAGAAACATTTTATGATATAACTGTTCCTAGTGGAGGAGGAAAACTAAGACCTTTAAAATTTGAATTGCCATCAAACAAATCAATTCAAGGTCAAGTTTTAAATCTAGCTTTTCATTTTGAAGCAGACAATAATCCTCAAGTTGTTAGTGGATTTTATGTTGGGTATAATGGGGGGAATCTGTCGATGCCTATATATACTGGAGAAATTTTCACTTTAACTGGGGCTAATTATTCATTTTCTCAAAAAGAAAGAATTGTTTGCATCAAACAAGGCAATCGCAAAGAATCTCTATCTAATAACCCTTATGATTCTACCAATCCAAGTTATATTTATAACGCAGGAGAGACTTCGCAAATTCTTTATTATGAAAGATGGTAAAAATAAGTGCTATAACGAGACTCTGCATCACATGCAGGGGCATGAGGACATGTGGCACACACATATTCATGAGGCCTTCTTATCACATGAGGGGTCTCGTTATCGCATTTAAGGAGAACAAAAATGAAAAATGAAAGAATAGAAGCAGATTATATAAAAGCTAAAAATTTAATATCAGAAATTGTAAGTTTGCCAGTAGTATATAATACTGGAGATCAGATAGTAAGTGGAGTTAAAGATTTTGCATCTCGTCCAACCATAAGTGGATCAGAAATCGCTCTTAATGGAGACGCAATTGCATACGCAATTGCTTTAGGATAAAAATGGTGTAATTTAATACAAAATTATGAAACAACCAGTAAATAGCTACACATTCAATCCAACCTTAAAAACTCTTACTTTTAATAACTTAAATGTAAATTTAGATCAAATTCTTTTAATTGTAAATGTTAAATCAGGCACAATTTATTATAATTTTGCTTCAGGACCAAGAATAAAAAGCCTTGCGTATAATGCTCCTTCAACAGTTTTAGTTTTAGCCGACTCAATAAGTACTACTACTGCTTCTTCTTCTGACCCAATGATCATATATTATGATGATCATGCAGATGGTGGAAGCATTGGTTCTTCTACAACTACTATATTTAATAATACATTTTCTGATACTTTAGCTGATACAAATGCAAGTAGAAAACTTCTAACAATTTATAATGATGGTCCTGGAAATTTATATGTTCTCTATGGAGATGGTGCAGAAATCAATAATTTCAGTATAAAACTTAGAATAGGAGATTATTTTGAAATAGAGAAGTATAAAGGACTAGTCACAGCTGTATTTGAAAATGTTGGTGGCGAAGCTTATGTAACGGAGATTTCATAATGGGCTTGTTTCGTTCTGATTTTATATTTACTGGAGATTTAAACGTTTCACTTAGAAACAATAAAACATTTGGAAGATATTCAAATGGAGACACTATTCCAGCAAGTGGAAAAACTACTCCAGAAGTTTTAAAATTAGCTTTGAGCGAGCCTATTCCCCCAACAGTTTCTTTAACATCTAATTCTATTGTAGCATTTAATCAAACTTCTATCAATAATATATTATCAGCTTCAAATACGATAAATAGTTTAAATGCATCTGTCAAGTCTGGTTATATAGAATACAGAAGAGGTTCAAATGTAGATTGGAGCAAAATATTTCAAAATACAAATACAACTTTTGGTGAATCTCATACTTTTACTGATAGCCCTTTCAATGCAAATCCATTTAATTATAGATATATAGTAGAAGATACAGCTGGAGGAATTGGTACTGGAATATTAACAATAACCCCAACTGCTTATGCTAGTCCTACACTTTCAAATGTTTCTATTGGTTCAGACACAGAGTTAGGAAATATCTCTACAACTTTAGGTTGTACAATAAACAGAAATTCTTCTAATGTAAATTTAACTAGTTATCAATTGCAATATCAGTCTGTTATAAATGGAGTCACTTCTGCTTGGACAAACATTGGTACATCTACTTCAATTTCTGGTCCATCCTCTGTTGTTAGTAGAGCTCATAATGATACAAGCTTAATAAATGCTTCAAGTATATCTTATAGAATTCAAATTGTGGACGCATATTCTCAAACTACAATAATAAATTTAGGCACAAGATCATTATCTTATAAAAATTATTTTGGATATAGCGCTAATACAACTTTAACTTTGGCTCAAATTCAAGCTTTAACAAATTCTACTCTATCTAATTCAAAAACTAGAACAATTTCTTCTGTGACGGCCCCTGATGGAAATTATACATATTATTGTTATCCAGCTTCAGAAGGAAATCTAACTTCTGTTCTATTAGATGGAGCTTCTCCAGTTCTAACATCTTTCACAAAGCTAACAAATGTTGCAGGTACCAACACTAATGGAGCGAGTGTAACTTACATAGTATATAAGTCAAATTCTACAAAAGCATTTACTAATATGACTTTGGCATTTAATTAATTATGGCAATTTATAGACCAGATATTTACGAACACAACAATCCTAATAATGCGATTGCAGATGCAAGCTTTGTAAAAGGAGGATCAAGATCTGTTTCTACATTATCCGATTTATACGCCTTAGTTTCAACAAAATCTGATCAACTCAAAGAAAACGTAACAAGAGTTTATGTATCTACTGAAGATAAATTTTATTTATTAAAAAGTCTTGCAACTGCTTCTAGTTCTAACGGGTGGAAATTAGAAAATTATGTTTCTACAACTGGAGCTCAAACAGTAAGTGGAGCAAAAACTTTTACTAATTTGATTACAACAAATCAATTCAAAATGTATGATATAGATGCTTTTGATGTGTCTGGAGTTAATATTAATATTAATGATGGTCAAGTAAATTTTAAAAATCGTCCTTATGTTAATGGAAGTGGGGTGCGCTTACTTGGAGAAGGAACAGATGGAACGGTCAATAACGCAGGAACAACTGCTTTTGATGGAAATAGAAGTATTAAAAGATCAACTTTTCCTTACAATTTAAATGTTGGTGGAACAAATGTTGTAGACTTTTTAGAAAATGCATTTTTTCCTCCTGTGCCAGCTGAAATTTCTTTAAATAGTTATACTCTTAAAGATTCTAATTATGGTTATACAGTCCAAATTGTTGGAAATATAATACAAAATAATGAAACATTTACACTAGGAGCATTAACAGCAAAAAAAGCTGGCACAAATGAAGAAGTATTATTTATATCTAGTCCAAATTATGGTGATTTCAATTATACATCAACAACGACTATAAGCTCTGATACTACTATAGATGTTAGTGCGATTTTTAATAATGGGGTCACAACAAAAACTATTTCTATTAGCAAAGATATAAATTTTGAATATCCATTTTATTATGCTACAGGAGATAGCAATTCATCTTTCAATAATATTCTTTATGTAGACGCAAATCCAGCTTCAAGTTTAAGACCTGGAGTAATTAAAAAATTAGAAGAAAAATCAGATAAAACAATAACTTTTACTCCAACTGGTAATTTTATGTATGCTTTATTTCCTAGTAGTTGGGGAAACGCAACAAGTATTAAAGACCAAAATGGATTAGAAAATATAGGAGGATGGACAAGAGCGCAATCATATCCATACGATGTATGGAAATCTAATAATACTTCAAGTGTATCTAATTTTAGTTTAACCTTTAAATTTATATGAACACAGGAATACAATTAACATTAAATTTTGATCTAAAAGCTCCGCTTCCATTAGATCAAAGATTATCAGTAAATACAACATCAGAATTAAATTCTATTCCTAATCCATATTCTGGGATGCCCGTTTATTCTGCAGATACTCAAACAATATATTATTTAAAAAATATTATAAATGATCAAAAAACTTGGTCTCCTTTTCCATCAGCAGATCAGTTTGTTGGAATTACTGGGGATCAAAGCATTTCTGGAATTAAAAATTTTGATACTTATCCGATGGTAAATGTACTAGGACAGATGAAAAGAGTAATAACTCAAGGAGATCAATCTTTGGGTGCACTTAGCGGTATTCCAAATTTTCCACAAAACGCAGTATATAATGATAATATATTAATGAATTGTAATCCTAGCGGATATTTAACTGGAGATGGATATAGTGGAAATTATGATGGAGGATATTTTTTTGGAAGGACGAAGATAACTCAAAATACAAACAGAATTGTAGAAACTGGGATTGGTAGTAATTTTATTCCAGTAACAGGAACATCAGTAGTAAATGGTACCCCATTTTCAGGAGGATGGAGATGGTTATCATGCAGCAGCGATGCAAAATATATAACAGCTTCTATGGAATATAGCAATCTTTATTCTTCAAATGATTTTGGAAAAACTTGGTATGCAACAGCTAAAAATGTTGAAAATAGAAGCTGGAGAGGAATATCTCTGAGCGCTGATGGTAAATATCAAACCGCTGTCGCCACCCCTCAACAAGGTTTAACTGGGATAGCTGTTGTTTCAAAAGATTATGGTACTTCATGGTCTGTTAAAGTATTAGGAAATTCAGATGCAACAACTGATTTCACTGCAGTCGCTGTTAGCTCTGATGGTAAATATCAGACTATCATTTATAATAATGGTACCTTTGCCCCAGTCTATATTTATAGGTCTAGTGATTATGGAAACAATTTTAGTCAAGTTGGTCCAATCGCCAATTCTGCAGTTAATACAATGCAAAATTTGAGATTTTTAGCAATGAGTAGCGATGGAAGATATCAAACTATTGTTGGGCCTAAATATATTTTAACTTCTTCTGATTATGGTTTGACTTGGAGAGAAGCTCTTAGATCTCCAAATGATTCTTCCACAGGCAATACGCCATTCTTTTCGGTTACAATGAGTACAGATGGAAGATTCCAGGTAGTCGTAACTTCTGGTAATAATAGTAATGATGGAGAAGTTTACATTTCTAATGATTATGGATATACTTGGAAACTTACAAAAAGTTTTGGTAGATTTATGCCATTTACTTCAGTTTCTAATAGTGACCATGGTAGATTATTAGTAATGAGCGCAAAAAATGGGTTTATCTATGTTTCAAATGATTATGGAAATAATTGGAAATTAAAAACTACAAAACAAAATTATACCACTAATCTAACTCAAGCGATTGACGGAACTTCCTTAACTATTAATGTAGCTTCAGTAGTAGGTATTGTGGCAAGAACAACAAATACCATGCCTTCTAGTGGAGCAAGCTTTTTATTAATCGATAACGAAATAGTTCATATAACTTTTGTGAATGGCAATACTCTTACTGTTTCTAGAGGATGGGGAGGAACGACTGCAACCGACCATCCTAATGGAGCACAAGTTATACTTTCAAATCATTGGCATAGATTAGTGATGAGTAATGATGGGAAATATATAATAGCAGCAGATAATAATTATGGAGATCCATCTAATGGAAATACAAAAGGTGGATATCTTTATATTTCTACGGCAGACGAAAAAATTGATGGAAATTTTTATGCAGATAATTTAGTTTATAATGTTGGAGATCAAATTATCAGTGGAACTAAAAACTTTATAAGCCGTCCACAGTTTAATGGGTCGAATCTTGCAACAACTGCTGAAGCAGCGGCAGGAGGAGGAGCAGCTATTACTGATTACGTTAAACTTACGACAGATCAAACTATCGCTGGAACTAAAACGTTTTCTAGCACTATAGCTGGGTCAATTAATGGTAACGCTGCTACGGTGACTAACGGAGTTTATACTGCTGGAACTCAAACTATCGCTGGAACGAAAACATTTTCTGATGGAGTCATTTCAAGCGTAGGTGTTACTGGTACGAATTTAGTTTACAATACTGGAACTCAAACTATCGCTGGAACGAAAACATTTTCTACCACTATAGCTGGGTCAATTAATGGTAACGCTGCTACGGTGACTAACGGAGTTTATACTGCTGGAGATCAAACTATCGCTGGGACGAAAACATTTTCTACCACTATAGCTGGGTCAATTAATGGTAACGCTGCTACTGTGACTAACGGAGTTTATACTGCTGGAGATCAAACTATCGCTGGGACGAAAACATTTTCTACCACTATAGCTGGGTCAATTAATGGTAACGCTGCTACTGTGACTAACGGAGTTTATACTGCTGGAGATCAAACTAT
>Ga0214919_10000103_pt1 | contig 133131 bp, 123 predicted proteins | sample LL1503_MetaG_FD_177994 | JGI IMG/M metagenome (GOLD analysis project Ga0214919, IMG submission 177994) | Freshwater microbial communities from Lake Lanier, Atlanta, Georgia, United States - LL-1503 | ecosystem: Environmental > Aquatic > Freshwater > Lake | place: USA: Georgia | collected...
ATACACGAAGTAATTTTGCTTTCATAATAAAATAGGTTTAAGTTTAAAGTAGATTGTGGGGCAAACTCCTTTAGGGTTATTATTAAATTAAAGTAGATTGTGGGGCAAACTTCTTTAAGGATATAATTGATTGTAAGAACTTGTTTTTATTTGTTATGTAAATATACATACATTATCGTTTAAATACACAATATAATCGATGAAATACACAATAAAAATAATTATAAATATATTTTTCTTACAATTTATAACATAATGTGAGTGTAGTAGGTTTTAAAAATAATTATGAAGCATATTTAAAATACCATATAATTTAAATTCAAGTAATTTTAAAAAAAAGGTGAAAATAAGAGATTTAAAATAGGGGTAGTATCCCATAAAGTGTGTTAGTAAAAGGCTCTATGTCATTAGATTCTGTCGTATAAAACCATTCTGTTTTAGGCCTATTTTGAAGTCGTTAGGTTCTGCTACTTTAATATCCTTCCTATTGTGCGAATATAATTTATATAAAAAATCCCGATTCTTGAGGAATCGGGATTTTTAGGGTAATGTCTGAATAGATAACTATTTTTTTATTTTCGCTTTCAATGATTTGTATTCCTCGGTCATTTCCAAGGCACTATAAACATTCATAAGTGTCTTTGCAACATCAATATTGGTCGGATCTATTTCAACCGCCTTTACAAGATAAGGAATAGCACTTCTAAACAAATTAAACCTTTGGTTTTTTAGAACATCATAACGCTTCATATCCTTAGGGGAAGTCCCTAATTTATTCATTTCGTCAATGATTACCTTTTCATCCTCCAATTTTAAAGCAGACAAGTTGATATAGGCATTGATATAATTAGGATTAATTTCCATCACCCTTTTATAATATTTCTCAGCATCTACAGGGTTCTTTGCATTGGCGCTAAGTACTCCTAAATTAAAAATTAGGTCAGCATCATTTGGATTTTTTTCCAATACTTCAGAAACTAATTTTTTGTAAGTTTCAAAATCTTTTGTTTCTAGATATAAATTGGCTTCGGCCAAGGTCAACGAACTATCATCTGGATTTGCTTTTCTTGCCTCCGAAATTGCTTTTTTAGCTTCTTCCGTTTTTCCGTTTTGAATTAAAATCAAGGCAATGTTTTTGTTGATTTCACCTCTTTTTGAAGGAATAACTTCATTTCTTGGTTTTTCATGCGTTCCTATTTTTACCACTCGATCCCTATCCTGAGTATTTGAAAACAAATCCTCTTGGCCGGTTAATTTATTCAATGCTAAATAATTCACCCCTTTACCCGAGTAATTCAAATCTTTCAATTCGATATACAATTTGAGTGCAGCATCAAAAATTTTGGCATTTACATAGGTTGAAGCGGCATAGTACAAATTCAAGGTGTCCTTCTTATCCAATAAATAAGCGTCATACAATTTCTCTGCGCCCTCGGCATACTTTTCAGTTTTTGAATCAGCGATGGCACTGTTCAATAATTTAAATTTTATGTCAAGAATCGAAGCAGTGGCTTGAGAAGAATACTTATCTTTTCCAGAAGCTTTTTCAACCGCCAATAAATCTTGATAGGCTTTGGCAGCTAGAGAAATATTTTTGCCTTCTTCCACTTTTTTATTTGCCAAGTCAAATAAAGCATTTCCTTTTACAAAGAAATACTGCGCTTTTTCAGCATCAGTAGCATTCGGAATTAAAGATTCAGCACCCTGTAAAATAGAAACTGCTTCCGATGAATTACCCCCTTTTAAAGCTTTTTCGGCAGCTTTAATTTGATCCTTTTGGGCAAATGCAGCCACAGATATCAAAAAGACTGATGCAAGTATTGCATATTTACTTTTCATGTTATTTTATTTATGATTCTTTTTCAATTGATTGTAAGCTATTCGTCATCTTCTTCAGTGTCTTCCTCATCGGCATCTTCTTCAACCTCGTCGTCTGAATCCTCTTCCTCTTCATCACCGCCTTCATCCTCAAGCACTTCCAATACTGGTTTTACTCTTTCGATTGCTTCCGTTTCTATGACGTTTCCATCTTCATCGACAACCACTTCGGCCACATCGTCTTTCATCACTTTTGTAACGGCAGCGATAGAATCACCTCCTTTAAGGTTAATCAGTTTTACCCCTTGAGTAGCTCTTCCCATTACACGTAGATCTTCAATTGCCATTCTGATGGTTAATCCAGACTTGTTGATAATCATCAAATCGTCTGCATCCGTCACAGCACTTATCGAAATCAGTTTTCCTGTTTTTTCGGTAATATTCAAGGTCTTAACTCCTTTTCCGCCACGGTTTGTAATTCTATAAACATCCTCGCCATCTTCATCAACTAATTTGGTACGTTTTCCATAGCCATTTTCAGTTACCACCAAAATTTGCGAATCGTTAATATCATCTTTATCTACTGTAACCATACCGATTACTTCGTCAGTCTCATCTTTCAAGGTGATTCCACGAACTCCAGAGGCTGTTCTTCCCATTGGACGTGTTTTAGTTTCTTCAAAACGAACCAGTTTCCCTGATTTTACTGCCAATATAATTTGACTTTCACCATTGGTTAGTTTTGCTTCTAACAATTCATCATCCTCTTTAATGGTGATAGCAGCAACTCCATTTACTCTTGGTTTAGAATATTTATCCAAAGAGGTTTTCTTAACCTGACCTTTTTTGGTTACCATAATAAGGTTATGACTATTCGTATATACCTTGTCTTTTAGGTCTTGGGTACAAATAAAGGCTTTGACTTTGTCATCACTTTCAATATTGATTAGGTTTTGTAAAGCGCGTCCTTTAGCCGTTTTACTTCCTTCTGGAATTTCGTAAACCCGCATCCAAAAACATTTCCCTTTTTGAGTAAAGAACATCATATATTGGTGATTAGTAGCCACGAACATGTGTTCCAAGAAATCTTGATCTCTCGTACCCGCACTTTTTTGACCAACCCCTCCTCTATTCTGTGTTTTATATTCCGATAAATTGGTACGCTTGATATATCCGGCGTGTGAAATGGTAATAACCACATTCTCATCGGCAATTAAGTCTTCAATGCTTACGTCTCCACCTGAATATTCGATTAGAGAACGACGAGCATCACCATATTTATCGCGAATTTCAACAAGTTCTTCTTTGATTAGAGCAATTCTTAAATTAACATCAGCCAATAATGCTTGCAAATGAGCTATTAACTTCATTATTTCGTCATATTCCGCTCTTAATTTGTCTTGCTCCAAACCAGTTAGTTGACGCAAACGCATTTCTACAATGGCACGGGACTGAATATCCGATAATTTAAATCTTTCGATTAATTTTTCTCTGGCTTCTTCTGTATTTCTTGAAGCTTTTATAAGGGCAATCACCTCATCAATATTATCCGAAGCAATGATGAGTCCTTCCAAGATATGTGCTCTTTCTTCCGCTTTGCGTAATTCGAATTGAGTTCTACGAATAACCACATCATGACGGTGTTCCACAAAATAATGAATCATATCTTTTAGATTCAACATTTGTGGGCGTCCTTTTACCAAGGCGATATTGTTGACACTGAAGGATGATTGTAATTGTGTAAACTTATAAAGTGTATTCAAAACCACGTTTGGAGTGGCATCTCGTTTCAAGATATAAACGATTCGCATACCATTCCTATCCGATTCGTCACGGATATTTGCAATGCCTTCGATTTTTTTATCATTAACTAAGTCGGCTGTACGCTTGATCATATCAGCCTTATTGACTTGATATGGAATTTCAGTAACGATGATACATTCTCTACCATCTACTTCTTCAAAACCAATTTTGGCGCGCATTACAATTCGCCCTCTACCAGTCTTAAAGGCTTCACGAACGCCCTCGTAACCATATATAGTACCTCCGGTTGGAAAATCCGGAGCCTTGATGTGGTTCATCAATTCGTCTATTTCAATTTCGTTATTATCAATATAGGCCAATGTTCCGTTGATAACCTCAGTAAGATTATGTGGAGGCATGTTAGTTGCCATACCTACCGCTATTCCTGTTGCACCATTTATTAATAATGTTGGAACCCTTGTTGGCATAACTTTAGGCTCATACAAAGTATCGTCAAAATTCAATTGAAAGTCAACTGTTTCTTTTTCGATATCCGCCATAATTTCTTCCGAAATTTTACGCATTCTGGCTTCAGTATATCGCATCGCAGCGGGACTATCACCATCTACAGAACCAAAGTTACCTTGACCATCAACCAATAAATAGCGTAAACTCCATTCCTGAGCCATACGAACCATGGCGTCATAAACAGAGGTGTCTCCGTGAGGGTGATACTTTCCTAAAACTTCTCCGACAATTCTTGCCGATTTTTTATGGGCAGATTTTGAAGTTACTCCTAAATCATACATTCCATAAAGCACTCTTCGGTGTACTGGTTTCAAGCCATCTCTAACATCAGGAAGTGCTCGTGATACAATTACCGACATCGAATAATCGATGTAAGCTGATTTCATTTCATCTTCGATGTTAATAGGAATTAACTTTTCTCCTTCAGACATAAGTTGTAATATTTAAAAAATTATTTTAGTTTCAAAACGTGCTAATATACATCTTTTTGATTTTTTTGAATACATTTTACAATTCTAATTTCAATGATTTATTAACAAATTTTAATCAATTTTTGGTTAATAAATTAAGTGACATTTAACGTTTTTTTCATTCTTTTTTTGTCAATTAGCAGACAGAAGTTGTTAAAGGGAATGATTTTTGTTTTTCATTTAGAAATTGACTAAATTTACGTTACAATACAATCACATTATGGATGATAATTTTTCACCAAGAGTAAAAGATGTTATTACTTATAGCAAGGAAGAAGCCTTGAGATTAGGACATGACTTTATAGGAACCGAACATTTGATGCTAGGTATTTTAAGGGATGGCAATGGGAAAGCAATTAATATATTAAATAATTTATCGGTTAACTTAGACCATCTTAGAAGAAAAGTAGAAATATTAAGCCCTGCAAGCCCAAACATAGAAACCAACAACGAAAAGAAAAACCTACACCTTACGCGACAAGCGGAACGTGCATTGAAAACTACTTTTCTTGAAGCTAAAGTATTTCATAGTACTTCTATCAGTACCGCACATTTACTATTGTGCATCTTAAGAAACGAGAACGACCCAACAACTAAGCTGTTAAATAAATTGAAAATTGATTATGATACAGCTAAAGAACAATATCTAAATATGACACCAAGCGAAGAAGATTTTATTGAAAACTTGCCAAGAAACGACGCTTATAATGAAGATTCAGGACAAGATGACAGTCTAAAGGAAGGAACCTTTAATAATCCAGCCAATAAATCCAATAAAAAATCCAAAACACCTGTTCTGGATAATTTCGGTAGAGATTTAACAGAAATGGCCGAAGACGGAAAATTAGATCCAGTTGTAGGACGCGAAAAAGAAATTGAGCGCGTTTCTCAAATTTTAAGCCGTCGGAAAAAGAATAATCCTCTCCTTATAGGTGAACCTGGTGTGGGAAAATCGGCTATTGCCGAAGGTTTGGCTTTGCGAATTATTCAAAAGAAAGTATCCCGCATTTTATTCAATAAACGAGTGGTTACTCTTGATTTGGCAAGTCTTGTTGCTGGAACAAAATACCGCGGACAGTTTGAAGAGCGAATGAAAGCCGTGATGAATGAACTGGAAAAAAACGATGATATCATTCTTTTTATTGACGAAATTCATACTATTGTAGGCGCAGGTGGAGCAACTGGCTCACTTGATGCTTCTAATATGTTCAAACCCGCTTTGTCCAGAGGAGAAATACAATGTATTGGTGCTACTACTCTAGATGAGTACCGTCAATATATTGAAAAAGACGGGGCGCTTGAAAGACGATTCCAAAAAGTGATCATTGAGCCTACTTCTATAGAAGAAACAATTACTATCTTAAATAATATAAAAGATAAGTACGAGGACCATCACAATGTAACATATTCGTCTGAGGCTATTGAGGCCTGCGTTAAATTGACGGACAGATATATGTCAGAGCGATTCTTGCCAGACAAAGCCATAGATGCTTTAGACGAAGCGGGTTCTCGCGTTCATATCGTAAACATTGATGTTCCGAAACAGATTCTAGAGTTGGAGAAACAACTAGAAGACGTGCGTGAATTGAAAAACTCGGTGGTTAAAAAACAGAAATATGAAGAAGCCGCCAAACTTCGGGATGATGAAAAACGAATCGAAAAAGATTTGTCGTTAGCCCAAGAACAGTGGGAAGAAGATGCTAAAAGTAATCGAATTGAAGTTACAGAGGACAATGTAGCTGATGTGGTTTCTATGATGACCGGAATTCCAGTAAATCGTATTGCCCAAACCGAAAGTAACAAATTAGCTAAATTACCAGAACTAATTGAAGGAAAGGTAATTGGGCAAAAAGAGGCCGTAATTAAAATCGCGCGTTCCATTCAAAGAAATCGCGCTGGACTGAAAGATCCAAATCGACCAATTGGCTCCTTCATTTTCCTGGGACAAACTGGTGTTGGAAAAACCCAGTTAGCCAAAGTTCTCGCCAAAGAATTATTCGATTCTGAAGATGCGTTAATCCGAATTGACATGAGCGAATACATGGAAAAATTTTCCATCTCTCGATTAGTTGGAGCACCTCCAGGATATGTAGGCTATGAAGAAGGCGGGCAATTAACCGAAAAAGTACGTCGTAAACCGTATTGCGTAGTGCTGCTGGACGAAATCGAAAAAGCGCATCCTGACGTGTTCAATATGTTGTTGCAAGTTCTTGACGATGGCTTCTTGACCGATAGTTTGGGACGGAAAATCGATTTCAAGAATACTATCATTATCATGACTTCGAATGTGGGAGCACGCCAATTAAAGGATTTTGGTCAAGGTGTTGGTTTTGGCACTGCTGCCAAAGTTGCCCAAGCGGACGACAATTCAAAAAGCATTATCGAAAATGCATTGAAGAAAACCTTTGCACCTGAATTCTTGAATAGAATCGATGATGTTATTGTATTCAACGCATTGGAAAAATACGATATTGATTTGATTATCGAAATAGAATTGAAAAAATTATACGATCGTATCAAAGAATTGGGTTATCAATTAAGCCTTTCCGACAAAGCAAAAGCGTTTATAGCGGAAAAAGGTTTTGATAGACAATTTGGAGCTAGACCACTAAAAAGAGCCATACAGAAATATGTAGAAGATGCACTTGCGGAAGAAATTATCACTTCTAAAGTGGCTGTCGGAGATGAGATTTTTATGGATTTAGATGACACTTCTCAAGAACTGACCGTAAATGTTCATAAAGCAGAAAAACCTACTAATTAGTAGGTTTTTTTTTGCCACCCTCCTTCTCATTATTAATATAAATTTAATATAAAAGATGACATAATTCGATATATATTTACAACCGATTTAATTACAGTAGAAAACCAATTTATGTTACAAAATAAAATTATACTTGGCAGCGAGGAATGGTGTTCCTTCCCTGAATTAGGTATACCAACCATCAAGGCAAGAGTTGATTCTGGCGCAAAAACCTCTGCTTTACATGCCATCAATATTGCCCCATTTAAAAAAGAAGGACAAAATTGGGTGAAATTTGATATTAATCCCATCCAAAACAACGTCAAGACAGTTATCCATTGCGAAGCTCCATTGGTAGACAAACGAATCGTGAAAAGTTCCAGCGGATTTCGAGAAGAACGTTATGTAATTCAAACCAATTTAGAGATTGGCAATTCAAACTGGATTATCGAAATGACCTTGACCAATCGAGATTCCATGGGCTTTCGAATGCTATTGGGTCGTGAAGCCATGAGCGGAAGAGTTTTGGTGGATCCAGAGCAACAATATCTTTTAGGCCAACCCACAAGTGATAGTTTAAAAGAAGTTTATAAAAATTCCGAGAAAGCGAGTTCCGGTTTGCGCATCGGACTTTTGGCCAGTAATCCGGAATTGTACAGCAATAAACGAATTATGGAAGCCGGCGAAATGCGGGGTCACGAAATGCACTTTTTGAATATTAAAGAGTGTTATATGAAGCTGGACGCCAAAACCCCGGAAATTCACTATCGTGGAGGTTTAATATTGAATCAATTTGATGCTGTTATTCCTAGAATTCGCCCCAGTATTACCTTTTATGGTTGTGCATTGACTCGGCAATTCGAGGCATTGAACGTATACTGCTTAAATTCTTCCACTGCAATCACGCAGTCGCGGGACAAGCTTTTCTCCCTTCAATTGCTTTTGCAAAGCGGGATTGATATTCCAACAACCGGTTTTGCCAACTCCCCTTTGGATACCGATGATTTGATAAAAATGGTGGGTGGTTCTCCGTTAATCGTGAAATTACTCGAAGGGACACAAGGAAAAGGCGTTGTTTTAGCCGAAACCAAAAAAGCAGCCGAGAGCGTTATCAATGCCTTCAAAAGTTTGAATGCCAATATTTTGGTGCAAGAATTCATAAAAGAAGCCAACGGAAAAGACTTGCGTTTGTTTGTGGTCGATGGAAAAGTGGTGGCCACTATTCAGCGGGAAGCCATGCAAGGTGAATTTCGAGCTAATATTCATCTTGGAGGAACAGCCTCGGTTATTAAACCAACCTCTGAAGAGAAAAAGATAGCCATTCGTGCCGCAAAAGCAATGGATTTGAAAGTTGCAGGTGTTGATATTATTCGTTCCTCAAAGGGGCCGCTATTACTTGAAGTGAACTCCTCTCCGGGTCTTGAAGGTATTGAAGGGGCCACAAATAAAGATATTGCAGGTGAAATGATACGTGCTATCGAGAAGAATTTTAAATTGTAAATACTAAAGCCACCTTAAGTACAAAATTTAGAATACAGCAGCGCTAAACTTAAAACAATAAATATGAATCCCTATTTTGACATTATCATTAGAAGTGCTTCCGTTTATCTTTTTATGCTAATTGCTTTGCGGATTTTTGGCAAGAAAGAATTATCCCAACTCAACACCGCCGATGTCATTCTGATTTTATTAATTAGTAACTCCGTTCAGAACGCTATGGTAGGCAGTGATATCAGTCTTTTGGGAGGTTTGATTGCAGCTAGTGTACTTTTTGTTATCAATTTTGGTTTAAAAAAATTGATGTACAAGTCCCAAAAATTTAGTAATTTTATCCAACCGAAACCACAAATTTTGATTCACGACGGAAACTTGGATTTCAAAGCATTAAGTAAATTAAACATTTCCTCAGAAGAATTACAAGAAGCAATTAGGGAACATGGATTCGAACATTTTACTGATGTAAAATTAGCAATGCTGGAAATCGACGGTAATATCAGCATCATTTCTGGAATAGATAATCTTCGGCAGACGCACTACAAAAGGCTAAAACGAAGTAAAAAAACAATCGGTTAGATTCCATTTCCATACTTTTAATTCTCTCCGTTAAGTAATTTTGTTATTTCTACAGTTGGTCGAAATTACAAATAAATATTTATAACAAGATTACATTTTAAAACTCCGCAATCGCAACGAATTCAGTATCACAGAAACCGAGCTAAAACTCATCGCAGCCGCAGCAACCATTGGCGACAACAGTATTCCAAAGACCGGATACAAAACTCCTGCAGCCACCGAAATTCCAAAAACATTGTAGACAAAGGCAAAAAACAAGTTCTGTTTGATGTTTCGCATTACGGCCTGACTCAAATTCTTGGCTTTCACAATGCCTTGCAAATCGCCTTTCACCAGAGTAATTTTGGCACTTTCAATGGCCACATCCGTTCCAGTTCCCATGGCAATTCCGATGTCAGCTTGCGCCAATGCCGGGGCGTCGTTGATTCCGTCGCCCGCCATGGCCACAATTTTTCCTTCGGCTTGTAGGCTTTTGATTTCCTTGAGTTTGTCTTCCGGCAGACAATTGGCAATAAAACCAGTCAGATTCAATTCCTCGGCGACCGCTTTTGCTGTATTTTCATTGTCGCCGGTAATCATGATCACCTCAATACCCTGACGCCTCAGTTCCTTGATGGCTGCAGCACTTGTCGGTTTAATTTTATCAGAAATGGACACAAATCCAACGGAAATACCATCTACGGAAATATAGGAAACTGTTTTTCCTAGTTTTTGTTCGGCGATGATTTTGGTTTCCAAATCATTAGGAATGCTTGATCCAATTTGCTCCATTAGTTTTTGATTTCCCAATGCCACCTTTTTGTTGGCGACTGTTCCGACAACCCCTTTGCCGGAAATGGATTCAAAACCCTTCACTTCTAACAAGGAAACATTTTTGGATCTGGCATAATTCACCACGGCTTGCGCCAAAGGATGTTCGCTGTATTGATTCAAAGAAGCAATATTTTGCAACAAATTTGCTGATTCATCATTCGAAGAAAACACTTTTTCTACCGAAGGTTTTCCTTCCGTAATAGTTCCTGTTTTGTCGGTTATCAAGACATTTACCTTGTTCATATTTTCCAAGGCTTCGGCGTTTTTAATCAAAACTCCCGATTGTGCGCCCTTACCTACTCCAACCATAACCGACATGGGAGTAGCCAATCCCAAAGCACAAGGACAGGCTATTATCAAAACCGCGATGGCATTGATAAATCCATAAACAACGGCCGGTTCGGGACCTAGAGTTGACCAAATTACAAAGGTCAAAGCCGAAATAATAACCACGATGGGCACAAAATATTTGGCAATACTATCAGCCATTTTTTGAATGGGAGCCCTGGAACGGCTAGCATCGTTGACCATTTGTACAATTTGAGAAAGCAGCGTTTCCGAACCTACTTTTTCGGCAACCATCACAAAGGATCTGTTACCGTTAATGGTTCCTGCACTAAGGGCATCGCCAATCGTTTTATCAACAGGTATGGGTTCCCCCGAAATCATCGCTTCATCAATCGAACTTTCACCATAGGTTATTTTTCCGTCAACTGGGATTTTTTCTCCGGGCTTGACGCGCAATAAATCACCTTTTTTGATGTCGTGAATGGAGATGACTTTGTCGGCTCCATCAATGACCAAAGTAGCTTCGGTCGGGGCGAGTTTCAACAATTCTTTGATTGCTTGATTCGTTTGTCCATGAGCTTTGTCTTCCATTAATTGCCCTAATAAAACGAGGGTTAATATCACCACAGTGGCTTCAAAATAAAGTGAGACCGTTCCGTGATGCTTGAACTCATTTGGAAAATAATCGGGAAACAAGAGTCCAGCAATACTGAACAAAAAAGCAATTCCGGTTCCTATTCCTATCAAGGTGAACATATTGAGATTCCAACTGATAATTGATTTCCAGGCACGCACAAAAAATATCCAACCTGCATAAAAAACCACGGGAAGCGACAAGATAAGTTGTAACCAATTCCATTTCTGGGTTTCCATGATTTGCAATAGCGGATTATTGTGTAGCATTTCCAACATAGAAATGATAAAAACGGGAAGGGTGAATACGAGGGCAATTTTCATTTTGCTCAACAAATCTTTGTAGGACTTATTTTCTTCCTCGTCCACAGGTTTCATTGGAATCAAATCCATTCCGCAAATTGGGCAATCTCCAGGTTGATCCTGAACAATTTCGGGATGCATCGGACATGTAAACATTATTTTAGTAGCTTTTAAATCGGGGGCTTTCACCAAGTCCATTCCGCAAACGGGACAATCTCCGGCTTTGCCATAGACTTTATCACCTTCGCAAAACATCGGGCAATAGTAATTTCCCAAAGCACTTTTTGGCAAAACTACCGAATTCATATTGTTTGCTATTGGCGTGCTGTAAAGGGAATTCTCAGATTTGGCATCGCTTTCACTGATAATGTAGTTTCCCGCGGCATACAATGCTTTTTGGAATTTAAAAATGGGAACTATTCTTTCCGTTGTGATGGTCGCCATGGGTGGTTCCAAAGAAACAACGGCATCCACTCCATCCATTTCGTTCAAAGCTTTTTTGACTTTGGTGCGGCAGCCGTTGCAGGTCATTCCGGTGATGGTATAGGCATGTGTCATTTTTATGTTATGAGATACAAATTTAAGGAATTCTATAGAACTTTAGTGCTCTAAATCGCCATATCGCTTAGCCCGAAAGCATCATAAAAAATCATTAGGACGATTCGCCTTTTTAATGTTACTATTCGTTTTAATTGCTTAAATTTATAGGTTGTAATATTCATACCATTGACTCACCTAAAATAATTATGTCTAAAACTGATTATTTAATATTGGGTTTCTCCATCTTTTTCATTTGGATTATTCCGAGCCTATTCTTCATTGGTTATGGCTTTAAACTGAATAAAAAAATGACCTGGAAGATTATAGCAACGGGTTTGTTTACGCCCTGGGGTGTTGGTTCAATGATTAAGATTTACCTAGATTATATTGGCAAAATCACCTTGCCATGGTCCTGTTTTCTAAAACCTCAAGGATTGGCAGTGTTTGTTCCTGCAAGTATTTAGTGAGGAATTCCTTTCCTACTAATTGACTTACTGAGTCGCCAATTAATTCAAAAAAGCTTTCTAGGAATACAGTCAGAACGCGGTAAATTTTACTTGTTGATAGGCATTTTAGTGGGGGCTTTTATAGGTGCCGGTAGAATATTCGTTTCTGTTTTTTGGATCTTTGATGCTATGGCTATATTCGCACCCATTTGGATATTTTATATCAAGGATCTCTTGATTGGATTGTTGATGGGCTGGTTGATTGGCCGAAAAATAGATTCAATTAATACTAAACATAAGAAAATTAAAAATTATGATGATTAAGTAGTTACTACTTTCAATAAGATATTGCTTCTCCCCTTCTAGATTTCCAATCAAAGGGAATGAAATCAGTAGAGACTGGATGACATTGAATATTCATTTGGGTACAGCTAATATCGCCAAAGTAACTTGCCACAGCCACTTCTGATGCATCTTTTCCATTAGCTATTTTTACAAGTCCATTAAGTCCCGCCAACTTGGTTGGATCAAAGATAATCCAGTGTCCACCAATATAAGCTTCAAAACAAGCGTGAAAATCGGGAGGATTTAGATAGCTAGCATATCCGGTAAAATAGCGTGCCGGTATGTCCAACGCCCTACACAAAGCAATGCCCAGATGAGCAAAATCCTTACAAACGCCTGTCTTATGCAGCAAAGTATCCGTGGCGGATGCACTAGAATTTGTAGAACCGGTGGTATAGTTAATTTTAGCAAAAATCCAATCCTCAATAGCTAATACCTTTGAATAGTCATCGGGTAAAAATCCGAATTCCTTGGTGGCAAATTCCATTAATTTGTCAGATTCACAATGCCTGCTAGGAGAAATATAGGGCAATACTTCATGATCGAGATTCATAATGGGTATGGATTTCAATAGCGTTTTCTCTTCAATTCGGACGGGGTTTACAACTACTTGGGCTTTGTAGCTTATTGTAAATGACAAGCCTTTTACTACTTCCATTTTTATGAATCGGGTGTCGGAATGATTTAATGTGAATTCTTGAAACGCAATGGCAGGAGTAATAATTAGGGATTCCTCCATAATTATTTGATTAGCCGATTGTATCGCCTGAATGTTAAAAAAGAAAGTGGTAGTTGAAAAAACATCGTACGATAATGTACTACAAATCGTAAACTTCATGGTGTAAAAATAGGCTTTTTAAACGGTACGCTTCGTTATTCCTCCAATTTTTCTTTATGGAAAAAGATTTCTATTCCGATTTAAAAGTACTAATCACTACAATTTTTATATTATTTGATTAATTTTACAGTCCAAAATCGGATTCCGATAGTTATCGGAACTTAAATCTCAAATTTAAAGGATGTCTGAATCGAAAAAAGATTACAAAAGAATAACCACCAAGTCATTAATCGATATGAAAGCCAATGGCGAGAAAATCTCCATGCTTACCGCTTACGATTATTCTATGGCTAAAATTGTTGACACTGCAGGCGTTGATGTGATATTGGTGGGTGATTCCGCTTCGAATGTTATGGCGGGTCATGAAACTACTTTGCCCATAACCTTAGACCAAATGATTTATCACGCATCGAGTGTGGTTCGTGCCATAAACAGGGCGTTAGTTGTAGTGGATTTGCCTTTTGGAAGTTATCAATCAGACCCGAAAGAAGCCCTGCGATCTGCAATAAGAATCATGAAAGAAAGTGGCGGTCATGCCGTAAAACTCGAAGGCGGAAGTGAAGTCAAAGAATCCATCAAAAAAATATTGAATGCGGGAATTCCTGTTATGGGACATTTGGGTTTAACACCTCAATCTATCTATAAATTTGGCACTTACACCGTTCGTGCTAAAGAAGAAGAGGAAGCGGATAAATTAATGCAAGATGCCAAAATGCTCGAAAAAATTGGTTGTTTTGCGCTAGTTGTTGAAAAAATTCCAGCAGATTTGGCAAAAAAAGTTGCTAAAAGTGTTTCAATTCCCGTGATTGGGATTGGAGCAGGTGGCGGAGTTGATGGTCAAGTTTTAGTTATTCATGATATGCTAGGAATGAATAATGAATTTAGCCCGAGATTTTTACGGCGCTACATGAATTTATACGAAGGAATGACCAATGCCATAGGTCAATATGTTGCCGATGTGAAGTCAAGAGATTTCCCAAACACTAGCGAGCAGTATTAATTTAAATCAAATTTCACACTATTTGCATTTTTGATTAACAAACCATTTTTATGCCAATACTTCCTAATACTCGCATTGTTATACCTTGTTATAATGAAGAAAAAGGAATTTCAAATAGTGAATATTCTAATTTTTTGGAAAATAATCCCGAGACATTTATTTGTTTTGTAAATGATGGCTCTAAAGATAGCACCCTCGAGATTTTAAATGTTTTAAAAGTAAAATACGATACCCAAATACATATTCTTTCCTTAGAAAAAAACTCTGGTAAAGCCGAAGCGGTTAGAGAAGGAATAAAGTATTGCAATCAAAACTTTCATCATGAATTTATTGGTTATTTAGATGCCGATTTAGCAACAACATTAGAAGAATTTATTGATCTTCGAAATTATTTAAAGGGAGAGGTTGTTTTTAGTTTTGGTTCCCGAATCCGGAAAATTGGCTCTACCATTGAACGCGAAAATAGTCGTTTTTTAATAGGAAGAGTTGTAGCTACTTTTATTTCTAATATCCTTGACATTAAGGTTTATGATACCCAATGTGGAAGCAAACTTTTTACAAGAGATATTTCGGAGAAATTATTCCAAAAAAAATTCATATCAAAATGGTTGTTCGATGTAGAACTGTTTTACCGAATGATTCACCTTTTTGAAAGAGAAAAAGCAATTAATAAAATGCACGAAGTCCCTTTAAAACTTTGGGTCGAAAAAGGAGATTCAAAAGTAAAATTTACCTATGGTTTTAAACTGTGGATTGATTTATTCAAAATCAGAAGAGAATATAAAAAAAAATCGATTCAAAACCACCTAACTCAAAACTAAAATAATGATTTCAGAAAAGCTAAAAAACAACCCCAAAATACTATCTATTTCGGTCATTGTGCTCTTGATTTTTAGATTGTTATTAACAGTGACAATTCCTTTATTAGACAAAACAGAAGCACGTTATGCTGAAATTGCCCGGATCATGCAGGAAACTAAACAATGGATTGTTTTACAAATCGATTATGGCGTTCCGTTTTGGGCAAAACCACCTTTATCTACATGGCTGTCTGCGGGAAGTTTTGAACTTTTTGGCATAAATGAATTTGCCGCCCGTTTCCCTTCTTTTTTACTGAGTGTAATCCTTATTATTATTGCTGGTAAAATGGTCAAAAAGGAAGGGTATTCTTTCTATTTACCTGGTTTTATTTTATTAACAATGCCTGAATTTCTAATTCACACAGGAGTTGTATCAACCGATACTTCACTTGAATTTTGCATTACCATAATGATGATCTCCTTCTGGCAAGCGATGAAAAGTGAAACAAAAACCTATTGGAATTACCTGTTTTTTGTTGCTTTAGGTTTAGGTTTATTAGCAAAAGGACCACTAATTACGGTGCTTACCTTTCCTCCTCTATTATTATGGTGTTGCCTAGATATAAAACGATTTAAAACCATTTTGTCTAAATTTTCAATTATTCCTGGAGTACTAATTACTGCCACTATAGCCATTCCTTGGTATTATTTTGCGGAAAAGGAAACACCTGGATTTCTAGATTATTTTATTATTGGAGAACATTACAAACGCTTTTTAGAACCTGGTTGGAAAGGCGATTTATATGGTAGTGGCCACTCACAACCAAAAGGAATGATTTGGCTTTATATAATAGCTTTTGTGTTTCCATGGATCCAAGTGGCCTTGTATAAATTATGGAAAAAAAGAACCTCAATTTTCAAAAACAGTTGGATATCCTTCTTGCTATTATGGGCTTTTTGGACACCACTTTTTTTTACTATTTCCAGTAATATTTTACATACTTATGTACTTCCATCTGCAATGCCTATTATGTTTTTAGTGGTTTATTTTTGGGATGAGTTTACTAGAAAAAAACTTCTAATTAGAGTTGCCTTATTTTTTCCATTAGTAATATTTATTTGCTATTTTGGTTGGTTTGTTTCAGGCAAATGGGATTATAAAATGAACTCCGATAAATATCTTTTGGAAAATTTAAAAGTGACTACCGAAAATAAAGAAATACCAATCTATTATTGGAAATCAAAAAATTATTCGGGTCAATTTTACACCAATGGTAAGGCCCAAGTAGTAAAAACTGGAAGGCAATTGGATTCTGTTCAAACTTTAAACAAAAAGCTGTTTTTTGTAATTCCAACAAAAGAGGAGATAGAAATTTCAAAAAAACAGCTTGATAAAATGACTTTGACCCAAAGCAATTATAAAACTTCCATTTTTGTAACAAAATAATGAAGTCTAAATGATCTAAATGAAAATCCTATCCACCAAAAATAACCTCCAAATTCTGCACGAAGACAATCATATTATTGTCATAAACAAGCGCGTCGGGGATATTGTGCAAGGAGACAAAACAGGAGACAAACCGCTATCCGAAGTGGTTAAAGAATACATCAAGGACAAGTATAAAAAGCCGGGAGAAGTCTTCTTAGGAGTAGTACACAGACTCGACAGACCGACTACTGGAATTGTAGTTTTTGCCAGAACGAGTAAGGCTTTAACGCGATTGAATGAATTGTTCAAAAACAGAGAGACCCAAAAAACCTACTGGGCTATCGTAAAAAACAAGCCTCAAAAACCCGAGGACAAACTAGTACATTTTCTAAAAAAAAACGAGAAAAATAATACTTCAAAGGCACATACCAATGAGGTTCCAGAAAGCAAATTAGCCAGTTTAGACTATCTAATCATTAAAGAACTGACCCATTATTTTGCTTTGGAAATCAATCTTCATACAGGAAGGCACCACCAAATCAGGGCACAACTATCAGCTATTGGCTCCCCCATAAAAGGAGACTTAAAATACGGTTTCGACCGAAGCAATCCCGACGGTGGCATACATCTCCATGCGAGGCAACTGGTTTTTGTCCATCCTGTCTCGAAAGAAAATATAATTGTTATTGCGTCAGCCCCGGAAGACCCCGTTTGGAATGCATTGAAATGATTTTTTCATACATTTAATCTCTAAAAATTATAAATAAATTAACATATTTATCTATATTTGGAATACATAAAACCTAAATTCCTTAATCTTAAACTGAAATTATGAAAAAAATCACCTTAATCCTATGTTCTTTATTCTTTATTCCCACTTTTGCGCAAGATCATTTTTCTGGAATTACCACCTCAAAACGTGTTGGAATTTTAAATGCGAGTTTAAATCCGTCAGAATTATCCAATTTGGATAGCAAATTTGAAGTGCAATTAATGTCTTTCAGTCTTAATGTAGCCAACAATAAAATTGGCTTTAGTGACATTGCGAATGGTAATAATCTTGAAAACCGTGTCTTTGATAGTGCAGGACCTGTAAGTTTCAATGTTGATGCGGAATTTTTATTGCCTGGTGTTGCCTTTAAACTATTAAACTGGGGATTCGCCGTAACAACATCAGGGCATATAAAAACAAGCGTAGTGGATTTTGACCCTACAGTTGGAGATGCCTTTATAAATGGTGATTTTGTTAATAGATTACCTGATATATTAAAGACTAACAACCAGCGTATTACTGCCGCTACATGGGGTGAACTCGGATTTTCTGCCTCCCACAAAATTTTTGAAAATAAAAAAAATAAAATTAGCGGTGGAGTAACTTTAAAGTTATTGTTTCCGGGTTCTTATGCCAATATTGGTGCTGGAAATTTTAAGGGTACTTTTAGTCAAATTGAAAGTGGCCTTGATACGAGTATTGGTCTAAGCAATGCTAGTGCTAACATAAATATTGCTTACACAGGGGGATTAGCCAATAGTTTTTCAAACACAAGCGATTATACCAAATCACTTTTTGGAAATTTAAACGGAATGGCCGCAGATTTTGGTGTAAACTATCAACTAAAAGGGCCTGGAAAATCTTATAAATTAAAAATAGGAGCTGCCGTAAAAAACATAGGAAGCATGACTTTTAAAGGGGATGATATTTATTCTAAAAATTATGAATTAAAAATAGAAGGTACGCCTTTAGATTTAAAAAAATTTGTTAGTGCCTCTGGTATAAAAGAAATAGAAGATGCTTTTGATCCCTATTTAACAAATCCAGAAACCAAAAAAGAGTTCAAAGTAAAACTACCTACCGTTTTAAATTTATATGCAGATGTAAAAGTGATTTCAAAATTGAATGTAACACTATACTTGCAGCAAAAAATGAATTCTGACAGTGCAAACGACCAAATTACCTCTCAAAATATTTTCTCGGTAACCCCTAGAGTATCTCTAGGCTTTTTTGAGGCTTATTTACCAGTTGGAGTAAATGAAATATCTGGAACAACCGCTGGCTTAGGATTTAGACTAGGTGGCTTTTTCCTTGGCTCGAACTCTATTTTAACGGCAATTACAAATGACAGTAAACAAGCTGATTTTTATACCGGGTTTAGATTTGGATTTTTATAGTCTAAAGTGATTGTTTTCGGTTAAAAAAAACTCTCGATACTCAATGCTATTTAAGGCACTAAGTATCGAGATTTTTTTTATAAATTGTATCGTTGGCTTCCCTAAACTATGATACTTGCCCCATGGAAGGTTTTGATTCATTACGAGTGAAAAAAAATAGTACATTTGCCATCATCATCCGAAATAAATAGGCTAATAGGTTGCGGTATTCGGGAAGAAAATGGTGTTTATGGTGAACGTTTTAGAATCCCTTTTGAAGAAGTCTATTTCAAGTTATAATTATAGCCAATAAAAAATAAAAATATGAAATCAATACAAGAGAAAATAGAAAGAATAAAAACTAACGGATATGATCTTAATTTTGGAAATGTATTGGAACAGGCTTTCGAAAATTATAAAAAAATAGCCTTATATGCCGGTTTAATGCTGTTGGTATTTTCCGTTTTATTTTTTGCTGTGCTTTTTGAAATAGCCATTTCATTTTTTGATATGGAAACTATTATGGAGAGTTTAAAAGGAGGAAGTTTTACTCCAGAGAATCTTTCCAAGGATTTCTTGTTAATCTATACTGGAAGCGTATTACTGCTTACCATTATAATAAGTCCGTTTCAAGCTGGATTTCTTAAAATGGCAGAATGTGGTGAAAAAGGCGAGGAATTTCATGTTTCCACAATATTTGAATATTATAAAGCCCCGTATCTTACACGAATTTTATTTTCAACATTGTTGGTGACTCTAATGGGTTCTGGTCTTTCCCTTTTGCTTGACCATACTGGAGTCAAGTTCGTTGGGTCCTTGATAGCTGTTACGTTATCTTTTTTGACGTTTTTGTCTATTCCGTTAATTGTTTTTGGAAATTTGAAAGCTATTGATTCTCTAAAATCTAGTATAGCTATTGTTTCAAAACAACCTTTAGTGCTTTTGGGCCTTTTAATTGTAGCAGGCATTGCCTCTATGGTAGGTTTTATAGGATGTTTTGTTGGTGTATTTTTCACCATTCCCTTTATGTATTCTATGAATTATGCCATTTATTCTGCAATCATAGGTTTTGATTCCAAAAGTGAATTAGAGTAAATGGAGCCAACAGAATACTAAATTTAGTATTGCCAATTAAAGATATTTTTAAATACCTCTGCATTTTTTGATATCGCTTTAAGTACGAAATTGCGATTACCAAGAGTTATATTCATAAAAATAGCATTTAACACAAGCCTCGGAAGTTTTTTTCCTGAGGTTTTTTCCTTTTATACCAACAACAAGAAAAACCTTAAAAAAGCATTATAGCAAGTGACTATTGCAATATAAAAATTAATAATCAAAAACTATATATGCAACTATTAGTTTTCATTTACATTTGTATTCAAATAAATAATAACAATTAAAACCATAAAATATGTCATTAGTAGGAAAAAAATTCCCAAGTATTGCAGTTGACGCCATTTCAGAAATGGGCGATAATTTAAAAATTAACATTTTTGAAGAAGCTACCAATAACAATAAAAAAGTATTGTTGTTTTGGTATCCAAAAGATTTCACGTTTGTTTGTCCTACAGAATTACATGCTTTTCAAGCGGCCTTACCTGAATTTGAAAAAAGGAATACTATGGTAATTGGTGCTTCTTGTGATACTAACGAAGTGCATTTTGCCTGGTTAAACACTCCAAAAAACAATGGTGGAATTGAAGGAGTTACCTACCCTATCCTGGCAGACACGAATCGTAACTTGTCCAAGATCCTAGGGATTCTTGATATTGAATCCACAAGCTATAGCGACGAAACGGATTCTATTATTGTTGAAGGTTCAAATGTGACGTATAGAGCAACGTATTTAATTGATGAAGATGGCAAAATTTTTCACGAAAGTGTTAATGATATGCCATTAGGTCGCAACGTAAACGAATATTTACGTTTGGTGGATGCTTACACACACGTTCAAACCAAAGGAGAAGTTTGTCCAGCCAATTGGGAAGAAGGTAAAGAAGCTATGAGCGCAGACAGAAACAGTACTGCAGCCTATCTAGGTTCACACTAATTTTTTTAAATTAAAAAAAACAAACCCATGTTAATCGAATTAAACGAAGACACTTTACAAGATCTAGTCTCCAACAAGGAAAAAGTGGTGGTGCAATTCTCGGCTTCTTGGTGCGGAAACTGTAGAATTATGAAACCTAAATTCAAAAAAATGGCTTCAGAAAACGAAAATTTGACCTTTGTATTGGTGGATGCCGAAAATTCTCCTGAATCCAGAAAGCTTGCTAACGTAAGCAACTTACCTACTTTTGCGACTTTTGTCAACGGGAAATTGGTGAATGAAACCCAAACCAATAAAGCAGAGGTTTTAACCGAGTTGGTAAAAGAAATTGTTTAAATAATCTTTTTGACAAAGATTGAAACTTTGAAAAAGGTATTAAAAATCTAAAAAAATGAAGCTACCCATAATCAAACATTTATCTCAATTTATTGAAGAAAATGACCAGGACTATCTTATTGAAACCATCGAAGTATTGGAAGCTCTAACCGAAGTTTCTTCTCTAAAAGACGAAGAGCTGGATGTTATTGGAGAATTAATTTCGAACATGTATGGAGCCTTGGAAGTTCAAAAAATGATTAAAGAGGGAATGGATAAAAAAGAGGCTTTAAATACTTTTATGAAACGGGTTTTGGGTTCCATCGATCAATAAGTATAGACATGAGCTTTCCTAAACAGTAGTGGATTATAAAAGACACAAAAACGCTTTCAGTAATGAGAGCGTTTTTTTGTAAATAATAGCAAATCCTAAATTCAAAATCCTAAATCCTAAATAAATTTTCATACTTTTGAACCTCATTAAAAAAACAAAAAGAATGGCTTCAATAACATTAGGAGGAAATCCAATACACACATCCGGTGAATTACCAAAAGTTGGTTCAAAACTAGCCGATTTTAAATTAGTAAAAAACGACCTTTCAATTGCTTCTTTAGCTGATTTTTCAGGAAGTAAATTGGTTTTGAATATTTTTCCGAGTATTGATACTGGGACTTGCGCAACATCTGTAAGAAAATTTAACGAAAGCGCTGCTAAATTGGAAAACACCAAAGTATTGTGTATTTCAAGAGATTTGCCTTTTGCACAAAAACGTTTTTGCGGTGCAGAAGGAATCGAAAATATAATCAATTTATCTGATTTTAAGGACGGAAGTTTCGGAAAAACAAATGGATTAGAAATTACTGATAGTGTTTTAGCCGGTTTACATTCGAGAGCCATTATTGTAGTTGACGAAAACGGAACTATCATCCATACGGAACAAGTTCCTGAAATTGCTAACGAGCCAAATTACGAAGCTGCTTATGCGGTACTTTAATTAGTACAATAATGGAATTTCAAAAAGACACTGCCTTTTTTTCAGGAAGATTAAAAAGTATCGGCTACGCTTTTAAGGGAGCTGTAAAATTGATTACTACCGAACACAGTGTCATGGCTCAATTTTCAATAGGCATATTACTGATTTTTTTAGGCGTTTATTTCAATATTACGAAAACGGAATGGTTGTTTCAAACCTTGGCAATCGGATTAGTCCTGAGCATTGAAGGATTGAATACGGCCGTCGAAAAAATAGCTGATTTTGTTCATCCTAAATTTCATGAACGAATCGGATTCATAAAAGACATCGCAGCCGGGGCAGTATTTTTTGCAGCCATTACGTCAATAGCAATAGGTATCATTATTTATTTGCCAAAATTTTTATAGTTAATCGTACAAACAAGAATGGCCAAAACAATAAAAAAAGCAACTACAGACAAAAAGAGCGATTCAAAATCTGCAATAGACAAATCCTGGGCAATAACAAAACAACACAAAATCGTTTTGGGCAGTCTTTTGGTACTGTTTTCAGTTGCATTATTACTGGCGTTCATTTCCTTTTACATCTACGGACAAGCCGATCAAAGTGCCTTGGGTACTCTGTCTCGTAGTGAAACAGTTCAGAATTGGCTGGGTAAATTTGGAGCTTTTCTAGCAGATTTAATCGTTTACAAAGGTTTTGGAATTGCCTCCTTTCTCTTTGTCCGATTATTCTTCCTCACTGGCCTTTTTTTAGCGTTAAACTTACCCCTTAAAAAGCTAAAAAATATATGGTTTTGGGACTTATTCGTGGTTATCATCTTATCAATATTATTTAGTTTTTTTGCCACTTCCCTACCCGAGTTGGGTGGCACTGTCGGCTATGAATTGAATATGTTTTTACAGGATTATATTGGCAAAATTGGCACCTTATTGGTTTTGTTTTTTGGGCTTATCATCTATTTGATTTTCAAAATCAAAATTTCACCCGACAAAATCCAATCCTTCTTCGAAAACACTAAAAAAGAAATAAAAACAGGTTTAGGCTCAACTGCAAATAATACAAGCGCCTACAACTTGGAAGAATATGCTGTAGAAGAAGCCTATGACTACAACGATGAGGATGAGGAAATAGAAGGAATACACTTAAAGGCATCGGGGTCACAATTCGAACTCAATAAAGAAGCGCTAAAGCCCACGATAAGCAATTCCTCTGAAATTACTTTAAAGAATACTCCTGTTGAATTAACACCACCTCCTTTCCCCGAAATCATTCATACCAATGACGAAACATTTGTAATTGAAAAAGCGCCAGAAGAAGATATAATAGAAGAAAATTTGGCTTCAAAATTAGTGGCTGATTTCGGATTGTTTGATCCTACTTTGGATTTATCCAATTACAAATACCCAACCATTGATTTGTTAAAAGAATATTCAACGGGCGGAATCACTATCAATCAGGAAGAATTAGAAGAAAATAAAAACAAAATTGTAGAAACGCTTCGAAATTATAAAATTGAAATTGCGCAAATAAAAGCCACTGTTGGCCCATCGGTTACCTTATATGAAATCGTACCTGAGGCTGGAATTCGAATTTCTAAAATCAAAAGTTTAGAGGACGATATTGCTTTGTCGCTTTCGGCATTGGGTATTCGTATCATTGCTCCTATTCCCGGAAAAGGTACCATAGGAATTGAGGTTCCCAATAAAAACCCTACGATGGTTTCGATGAAAAGTGTTATTGGCTCAGCCAAATTTCAGGAAGCTGAGATGGAATTGCCCATTGCCTTGGGAAAAACCATTTCGAATGAAACCTTTGTTGTCGATTTGGCCAAAATGCCTCACCTCTTAATGGCTGGAGCCACAGGACAAGGAAAATCTGTTGGTTTAAACGCCGTAATAACCTCACTATTATACAAAAAACATCCCGCCGAAATCAAGTTTGTTTTGGTAGATCCTAAAAAAGTGGAATTGACACTTTTTAATAAAATTGAAAGACATTATCTGGCCAAATTACCCGATACAGATGATGCCATTATTACCGATAATGCAAAAGTAATCAACACCTTGAATTCCCTTTGCGTGGAAATGGACAATCGGTATTCCTTATTAAAAGACGCCATGGTCAGGAACATAAAGGAATACAATGATAAATTCAAATCCAGAAAATTAAACCCAGAAAACGGGCATCGCTTTTTACCTTACATCATTTTAGTGGTCGATGAGTTTGCCGATTTGATTATGACGGCTGGAAAAGAAGTGGAAACTCCCATTGCGAGATTGGCACAATTAGCCAGAGCTATAGGAATTCACTTGATTATAGCCACTCAAAGACCTTCGGTAAACGTAATTACAGGCTTGATAAAAGCCAATTTCCCTGCGCGAATTGCCTTTAGGGTTACCTCTAAAATTGATTCTAGAACAATTCTTGATGGTCAGGGCGCCGACCAACTTATAGGTCGTGGCGATATGCTTTACACCAATGGAAATGATATGGTACGTGTACAATGTGCTTTTATTGACACGCCAGAAGTAGAGAAAATAACAGAGTATATTGGTGCCCAAAAAGCGTATGCTACTGCTTATTTACTTCCAGAATTCATTGGAGAAGAAAGTGGCATTAATCTTGATATGGATATTTCCGAAAGAGATCCATTGTTTAGGGAAGCTGCCGAAGTTATTGTAAATGCTCAACAAGGCTCCGCTTCATTGCTGCAAAGAAAGCTTAAATTGGGCTACAACAGAGCCGGTCGTTTAATTGACCAACTCGAAGCCGCTGGAATTGTAGGTCCTTTTGAGGGCAGTAAAGCGAGAAGTGTGAACATCCTTGACATGAATTCTCTTGATCAATTTTTCAACAATGAAGATTAAGTAATTCCTTTGTTGGGCATCAGCAATAAAAATAAATACAAATGACACTACACACTCAAAAAAAAATCAAATTCAATCTTATTCCTATAGCATTTTTACTCCTTTTCGGTTTTTCGATTCAAGCTCAAGACAAAAAAGCCAAAGACCTGTTGGGGGAAGTAACATCAAAAGTGAAAAGCTATGAGAATATTACAATTGATTTTAAATATTCACTGAATAATGCCAAAGAAAATATCAACCAAGACAGCAAGGGAAATGTGACAATGAAAGGCAATCAATATGTTTTAAATTTCATGGGAATTACCAAGATTTTTGACGGAAAGAAAAGCTATACCATTGTTCCTGAGGACGAGGAAATTACGGTTTCAACAGTCAATGAAAATGACGATGACGCCATTACACCTTCAAAAATGCTCACCTTTTTTAATTCTGGCTATAAATACTCGTTAGATATTTTGCAGGACATAAAAGGACGAAAAATTCAATACATAAAATTAGTCCCATTGAGTGTTCGGGATAAGCGAAAAGAAATACTGTTAGGTGTTGATGTCCAGACCAAACATATCTACAACTTAATTGAGACGGGCAAAAAAGGAACAAAAACAACTTTGACCGTTAATTCTTTTAAAACCAATCAACCGTTGTCAAAAAATCAATTTACCTTTGCTGAAAGTAAATACCCAAATTACTACATCAACAAATTAGATTAATTCTAGGTGAAAATTCTTGACAAATACTTATTGAAAACATTTCTGACTACATTTACCATGGTATTTGTAATCCTGTTTTTCATATTTATTCTTCAAACCGTATGGCTGTTTATATCGGAGCTAGCGGGTAAAGATTTGGATTTGGTAATGATTTTAAAATTTTTAATGTTTGCCACACCTCGAATTATCCCACTAGTACTTCCCCTATCTGTTTTGCTTTCCTCAATAATGACTTTCGGAAATTTAGCCGAGAATTATGAATTTGCTGCAATGAAGTCTGCAGGAATATCTCTTCAAAGAGGTATGAAAAGCTTAGTCATTTTCATTCTTTTTTTGAGTTTAGTGGCCTTTATTTTTGCCAATAATGTTATTCCCTATGCCGAATATAAATTTATAAATTTTAGAAAAAATATTGCGCAAGTAAAGCCCGCTTTAGCCATTGCCGAAGGACAGTTTAGTGATGTGGGTTTTTATAACATCAAGGTCAATAAAAAATCAGGTGAAAACGGAAATACACTTACCGGTATAACCATTCATAAAAAATCGGCTCTGGGTGATGGCAATAAAACTGTGATCAAGGCCAAAAATGGAGAATTAATCAGCAACGAAAAATCAAGTACTTTAAAATTAGTTTTGAATGATGGCTACTATTACGAGGACATTGTCCCTAAAAAATACGAAGACCGGGACAAGATTCCATTTGCTAAGAGTTCATTCAAAAAATACATTATTAATATCGATTTATCAAAGTTAAATTCAGCGGGAGCTGATGAATCAAAAATTTCCAACACCTACAGCATGCTCAATATAAGCGAATTGACTTATACGTTGGATTCCTTAAATAAAAATTTAAATACGGATATCATATCCTTTTCTGAAAATAGCAATCAAAGAATTAGTTTGCCTAAAAAAATCAAGCTCCAACCTTTCAAAAAAAACACGGTTCTACCAAGCGATTTATTATCATTATTTCCAAATGATAAAAAATTAGAAATTTTGAAAATGGCCAGCAGTACTATAGAAAGCGCTGCTTTTTCTATTGAATCAACCAAAACAGAATTGGAATTCAAAACGAAAAACATCAACAATCACCTGTTGGCATTCTACGACAAATTTGTCATTGCCTTTGCTTGCTTTCTAATGTTTTTTATTGGGGCACCCTTAGGCGCGATTATCAGAAAAGGCGGATTAGGTTTACCAATCGTTTTTGCCGTTTTGGTTTTTATAAGCTTTCATTTTATAAATACCTTTGGCAAAAGAATTTCACAAGAAAATGGATTATCTCCTTTTATGGGTGCCTGGATGTCTTCATTTATCTTGTCTCCATTGGCTATTTTATTGACCTATAAAGCCACTAATGACATTGGCTTAATAAATATGGATGTTATTTTGGCCCCATTTCAAAAAATAATACAAAAAATATTTCCATCACAAAATTAAATACAAGTAGGACTATGACCAAAATACAGCTCAACACAATTGAAGAAGCCATCGAAGATATTCGACAAGGAAAAATAATCATTGTTGTTGATGATGAAGGTCGCGAAAACGAAGGTGATTTCCTTGCTGCAGCCGAAAAAGTAACTCCTGAAATGATCAATTTTATGGCGACACACGGGCGCGGATTAATTTGTGCCCCATTGACTGAAAACCGTTGCAAAGACTTAGAATTAAAGGCAATGGTTACTAATAATACCGATCACATGGAAACTGCCTTTACCGTTTCGGTCGATTTGAGAGGCAATGGTGTTACTACAGGAATTTCAGCTTCAGATAGAGCCAAAACAATTTTGGCATTAGTCGACGGAGATACAAAACCTCATGAATTATCACGTCCAGGGCATATTTTTCCTTTAGTGGCAAAACAAGGCGGTGTTTTGAGGCGAACAGGGCATACGGAAGCCGCAATAGATTTTGCAAGGTTGGCCGGTTTCAAATCAGCTGGAGTAATTGTGGAGATAATGAATGAAGATGGTACGATGGCTCGCTTACCGCAATTAGCCAAAGTAGCCAAAAAATTCGATATGAAGTTAGTTTCCATAGAAGATTTAGTGGCTTATCGAATGCAGCATGATAGCCTAATTGTCAAAAAAGAAGATTTTGATGTGGAAACCCGTTTTGGAACATTCCGTTTAAGAGCTTACCAACAAACCACAAACAAGCAAATCCACATTGCTTTAACAAAGGGAACTTGGAATTTAGGGGAACCTGTTTTGACGAGAATTAATTCAACCCAAGTAAATAATGATTTATTAGGCACCCTGACTAATAATGCCGACAAACAACTGGATGATATGTTCAAAATTATAAACGAACAAGGTCAAGGGGCTGTTATTTTTATCAATCAAGACATGCAATCCGTTAATTTGTTGAATCGAATTTCAGAACTTAAAACATTGCAGTCCAACGGCATTTTGAAGTCACCAAAAATTGTAATCGACAACAAAGATTTCGGAATTGGTGCTCAAATTTTACACGACATTGACATTTCTAAAATAAGGTTAATATCTAATACGGGACATACGAAACGGGTCGGGATGATTGGATATGGATTAGAAATCACGGAGTACGTATCGTATTAATTTATTATAACTTCAATGTTTTCCGATAAACAGTAGATAATGAAACGGTTAATTAGACACAATTAAAATAAGTTCAGTTTTATAAAAATTGTTTTTGCAAAACGAAAAAAGCTTCCTATATTTGCAACCGCATTCAGCAAATGATATGCGTGTTATTGGAGAAATGGCAGAGCGGTCGAATGCGGCAGTCTTGAAAACTGTTGACTGTAACAGGTCCGGGGGTTCGAATCCCTCTTTCTCCGCTGGTTATTTAAAAAAACCTACCAAAACCCTTTAAATCCTATGATTTAGAGGGTTTTTTAATTTACTCCCTATCCAAATTATTCATAGTTTCTCATTTTAAAGGGGTACAATTCGGGGCACTTTAAAATTTCAAAATCATTGTGCCCCTACCTTTGCAAACCCTTTTAAAACAAGGGGTTCATTCATTGAACATCTTGTTTTGTGTTGATAGTTTTTCTAAATTTCTATTAACTTAAAGGTTACCAATTATGGACAATCCAATTTCAATCCTTTTTTATCTAAAAAAAGTAAAAGTCAATGCTCAAGGTTTGGCTCCAATTTTCCAACGAATTACCATCAATGGAAGGCGACTCGAAAACAGCACTGGTAAGTTTGTCGAACCCGATAAATGGCACTCCGAAATGTCTAAAATGAAAGGGACTTCTGAAGAAGCTCGTTCAATAAATGGACATCTTGATAATTTGAAATCGAAGATTTTAAATCTAGAGAAAAATTTAATCAAAAAAGATATTCCGGTAAACTTTGAATCCTTCAAAAACGAGTTATCCGGCAAAAAAGAACGCGAGCGAATGTTGATCCCTATCTTCCAAGAACATAATCGCAAAATCAAGGAACTGGTTGGTCAGGAATATGCACCAGGAACATTAGAACGCTATGAAACTTCGCTAAAACATACCATAAATTTTCTATTGTGGAAATACAATCTAACAGACATCAATATCGAAAAAATTGACCATGCATTTATCATGGAATATGAATTCTACCTGCGTAGCGAACGAAAATGTGCCAATAATACCGCGGTTAAATACATTAAGAATTTCCACAAGATCATCAACCAATGTTTGTCCAACGGATGGCTCAACAAAGATCCATTCTCCAATTACAAAGCGAAAGTCAAAGAAGTAGTTCGCGATTTCCTTTCTGAAGCCGAAATAGAGCAAATGATCAACAAAGAATTTGTTTCCGACCGACTGGAAATCGTTCGCGATATATTCGTTTTCAGCTGCTTTACAGGCTTGGCGTACATCGACGTCAAACAATTAACACTGGACAATATTTCTTTGGGAATAGATGGCGATAAATGGATTTTCAAAAACCGACAAAAAACAGATACTGCCTCCAAAATTCCTTTACTACCAATGGCGCAGGAAATCATCGACAAATATACCGAGCATCCGGTTTGCAAAAACGAGAAACGCCTCCTCCCTATTTTAACCAACCAAAAAATGAATGCGTATCTCAAGGAAATAGCGGATGTTTGCGGAATCAAAAAGGACTTGACTTTCCATATTGCCCGGCATACTTTTGCCACAACAATAACACTTTCTAACGGTGTTCCTCTGGAAACGGTCAGCAAAATGTTGGGGCACACTAGCCTTAAAACTACGCAGCACTACGCTAAAATATTGGACAAGAAAATAAGTGAGGATATGATGATTCTAAAATCAAAATTTAAAAAGAGTAGTGTGATTTCAGTACAAAATGATAACCGAGAAATAGGCTAACAATACAGATTATAAATAAAATGGGTAGTATTGCACTACCCGTTTTTAACTATCTAAATCTTTTATAAAATCTAGTAAATCTAGTTTTATAAATTCCCAATATTTGCCTCTTAGACAATCAGGTTCAAAATCACCGTCAGCACTTTCAAAATCCCTAAACTTGCCTATTAATGCTGCTCTGTCATGAGTATAAGGATACCGCTTTTCGTGAAGGGTAAACATATCAGAAATTGAATAATCATCTTTTAATTCATGTATATCCCAAAAATCCTTCTTCCTCCCTGTTCTTAAAATTACATCAAGTTTCATCGCTATTATTTCTTCAATGCTAGCCAAACGCAATCCATCAATTAATAAGGCTTCGTCAATAAATGAATCAGTATAAAACAAGTCCAATTTTATGCAGTTTAATTGATTGTCACCAATAAAATAGCACTTTCCCATGCCTATCACTTTATAATCATTGGTATCAACATAAGTATAGTTAGCACGTAAAAAAGCATCAATGGCATCAAAATCTATAGTGCCGTATTCGGCATCCGTAAAAAGATCTATATCTACAGACATTCTGTGTCCTCTATACAAACTCAAGGCAGTTCCTCCAACAAGTCTGAAATCAGCAAAGACATCAGCCAACATCAAATCGGCTAAAATTTTACGCAGCAAAGGTGTTACAGTATTATAATGAAGCATGTTGCAGGCGTTTATTTAGTATGTCATCAACAGTTTTAGTTCCATAAAATCGAATAATTTCGTTTTTCTCTATAGCATTACCACGTTCAAAAACTCTTTTAATAATGGCTTTTTTCTGTTTTCCCCAGTCAATAGATTCCATTTTAGTGTCCCAAAACAATACAGGCCGCAATTGTGGTAAATTAGCCCAGCTTTTATTTTGCTTTCTTTTTTCTTCTTCAATTTCGTAATACACTTGTAATATCATGAAATAACCCTCTTCTAAACCGAGAGCTCTTTCAATTTTTAGTGACAAAGCCGTATTCATTCCTCTTTTACCTTTCGTGATAGCAGTCAAGGTTTGGGGGTATTCTTGCAATGAAAGCGCAAAAACGCCCTTACGCAAATGGCGTTTATCCAATTCGCGCTCCAATACTAAGCCTGGATGAATCCCCTTTAAATGATTTAATTCTGATTTCATGATACAAAAATAAACAAATTTGTTTACAATGCAATGTTTACCATAACAAATTAGTATGTAGCTTCTTAAAATCCAAATTCACTTCCAAGCCACTAATAAATAAAAAGTTAGGTAATCTCTAGCCTTAGGTGCTGTTCATAACTTTTTAGCTCATAATTGACATATTATTAATACAATATGGTTTATTTTTAATACTATAAATTTTAAATATTCTGTGTTTTATGGAAGTCAATTATATCAATTATTTTAACGAATTTGAAAAAGAATATGAGGTGCTGAAAAATACCTCGGATGATGTTTTGAGTATCTCTTTAGAGATTATACAATACATTGAAAAGAAATTAAAAGAGATACACAAATGGCTAAAAAAACATGTTTTTCTGTCGGTCCAGGAAGAAATTTATTTTTTCAAAGAATTGAAACCAAAAATGGTTTCAAAACTAATCTATTACAAAGCACTTTTAAAATTAGCGAGCACTTCGCCCCAAACAAAAAAAAACAGAAGAAAACAGTATGAAAAATTGTTGTCAGGAATCCATCAATACTCAGTGTGCAACAAGGAGTTTTATGAATACTATCGTTCTAGATCATCCCACAAAGACGAAGACCATTTTGTACGGCACAGCTACAAAGACATTATAAAATACGATTGTTATCTAATCAATTACGATTCCAAACTCAGCACCTCACACGATTATAATGTGGCCACTATTATAGCAAACGATCTCTTTGCCATTCACTTGGAAAACAAACTCGACGAACTCGACAGCAAAAATATTTCTCAAAATTCCTCCATAGATCGCAGATTTAATTGGACAGGTTCAAAAGTAGATTTAACAGAAATGGTATACGGTTTTCAGGCATCAGGATGTATTAATAACGGCAATATCGATTTAAAAGAATTTGCCATTTTTTTAGGCACTATGTTCAATGTAGAAATTGATTCCAATCTATATGGAAACTACTCAGATATCAAATCTAGAAAAGTTTCAAAAACAAGATTCATAAACACGATGTCTGAAAAACTCATCGAAAAAATGGATGACGAGGATTCAAAAAAGAAGCCAAAATAAAATACCCCATTGGGTACAACTTGGGTTTACTTTATCAAGCCCATATTTTAAGTTGAATACTTCTAATATTCAAATGGGAAAAATCAGCTCTAAAATGTTAAAATTTATAAATAGAAGCCAGTAAACATAAGGGTTCTTTTTTCATTTAATGAATAATAACACCCAACTTGGGTCAACTTGGGTTTCTTTTGTCAAGCCCATATTTTACGTTGAATACTTCTAATATTCAAAATGGGAAAAATCAGCTCTCAAATGTTAATATTTATAAATAAAAGCCAGTAAACATAAGGGTTCGGTTTTTATTTATTGAAAAATAACACCCAACTTGGGTACTACTTGGGAAATAAAAACAATCAAATGAAAGTAATTTGTCTTATAACAAATCAAACACTTTCATTATGAACTTACATCCTAAAAAACTCTTCCCGGAAATCGACAACTATGAGTTGTTAAACTACCAAGTAGTAACCAAGAGAGACTTACTCAATTTTGGTAATTTATTACTCAATGAAATCAAAACAGCAACTAGTGCAGAGCAACCTGCACAGTGGCTTAAATCTTCCGAAGTTCGAAAGCTTTTAAAAATCTCTCCAGGAACTCTTCAAAACCTCCGTATCAATGGAACACTAAACTACAATCGAATTGGCGGCACCCTATATTACAAATACGAAGACTTAAAAAAATTAATGGAAAAATAATAAAAACCCAGAACCTTAAACCCATCACCCAAAAATGAATTATATAAAACATCTATCAGGATTTTTCGAAAAAGTTTCAATTGATTTTGAATTAAATCCTACACACATTAGTCTATACATGGCGGTGTTCCAATTATGGAATCAAAATCGATTTCAAAACCCTATTGGGATTTCACGAGATGAATTAATGCGTATCAGTAAGATTTCTTCAACAGCAACTTTCCATAAGTGCATAAAAGAACTCTCCACAAAGGGATATGTCATTTACAGTCCTTCTTTCAATCCATTCAAAGGCTCAACTCTCGAAGTCATCAACTTGGATTACTATACTAAACCAGTCAAAAAAAAGGAAGTTAGAAAGTTAAAAAGCTTATCAAAAAATGAACAAGTTATTGAACAAGTTACTAAACAGGATAATGAAGAAGCTTTAAACAAGTATCAAACAAGCTCTAAACATGTACCTTATATAAACAATACAAACAATTTAAACATTGTAAACGAGCACAATCAAAAAAATGAAATTGAAAATCAAAAAAATCTTGTAATTGAAACGCTTTTAGATACTGAAAAAAATGCCAAAAAAAAGTTGCGCGAAAAAAAAGGTACAGAACAAATTCCTCCAGATTGGGAAATAGTTATGGCTTTTTTTAAAGACAAGCAAATTCCAGTGATTGAAGGCGAAAAATTCTACAATCATTTTCAAAGCAACGGTTGGCTCGTTGGTGGAAAATCAAAAATGAAAGATTGGAAAGCTGCAGCTAGTAATTGGATTATAAATGCTGAAAAATTTACCAACAAAACCCGTCATCCTGAGCTTGTCGAAGGACCAAAACCAAACCATTTGCACACACCTAATTTTAAAAACTATGCCGAACCATTGTAAATTAATTACCGATACATATGAAATTAAAGACAATCTAAAAAACTATGATTTCAACAAATGCCTTGACTTCATTGAGTACCATGGAAAACTTATTTACGGCCAAGCCTTCAAAGTCTGTGAGGAAGATAAACACACCATCTTCAAATTAATTATTTATATGATAAAAGATGAAGAAACAGCTCTTAAACAGCAAATAAACTTATCTAAAGGTATTTTGTTGTCTGGACCAATTGGTTGCGGTAAAACCTCTTTAATGCATCTCATAAAGCCTTTTTCTACATCGGATTACAAAATCAAAACTTGCAGAGAGATTTCTTTTGAGTTTGCCAAAAATGGTTACGAAGCAATAAACAACTTCACCCTAAAACAAAACTTCCAATCTAAACTAACTGGCTATTGTTTTGATGATTTGGGAACAGAACAGCAAATAAAGCATTTCGGCAACGATTGCAACGTAATGGCTGAAATACTCATAAGTCGATATGAGCAGTTTGTTGAGAATAAATCAATAACCCACATCACCACAAATCTTTCTGCTACTGAAATTGAAAAAGTGTACGGAAATAGACTCCGATCTCGAATGAGAAGCATGTTTAATCTTATCACTTTTCCACCTAAATCAAAAGACAAACGTTAAAACCAAAAATAATGAAACAAATAAACACGTTCTGGAACTGGTTTCAAGACAACGAAGAATCCATAAACAACGCAATGCTTCTGGGAATCAATACGAAAGAAGTATTGTACCACCTCAAAAGGAACTATAGCTATATTTCAAAAAGAATCGGCTTTTTAATTATTGGTCCATCAAAAAGGATATGGATTATAATAAACTTAATCTTTCTAAAGATAAGGCTATTATTATCCCAAGGGCTTTGTTTGCAACAACTCCAGAAACATTTGAAACAGACATTCTAAAATTAGAAAACCTATATTCTACTAAAGACATTGTTAAATACTTAAAATTAACAACAGAGAATATCAGTAACAAAGTGTGTTTAAGTGTGGCAAAAAGATACAATGTAAAACCATTTCTTCGTTTTGCACTTTAATTGATGAAGGCAGTTACTCCAGCAATTAGTAAAGCAATCATAGAATTACAAGCATTACCAACAGTATCAAAATTTAATTTAGGTGGCGGTACAAATCTAGCCCTGCAATTCAATCATAGAATTTCAGACGATATAGATTTATTTTGTAATGAAATAATTGGCAAAGAAGGTTTTAAAAACATCGAAAATGAAGTCAAAAATTACTTCGGTACTAAAGCAAAAAGCTTTGATGATCCTTGTAATATAAACGACCAATATTGTTTCCTACGTTTCTTTCTTGATTTAGAAGATGGCACAACTATTAAAGTGGAGATGCTTCAAAATATGAAGAATTTGTTCGATGTAGAAGTCAATCAAAGAATTGTTTCCAATCCCAAAAACCTAGAATATTGGGATCTTGATCACAAAATCATTCAAATGGAAAAAGATTCAGGATTTTACAATCCTGACAATTGAAAAGCTATTATTTAAAAAAAAGAAAGATCTACCTTACATTGCTAAAGGCACTATTAACACAGAACCTCACTCCTTATTACAGAAGAAAACACCAAATAGTCATTCCCTCATTCAGCTGCACAAAATCCTCGTTTAGTACAAGCATTCCTAAACACACTGTCATCCAGAGCGCAGACTAAGGGTTTGTTTGCTTGATTTCATTAATTCCTGAAGTAGTTATTATTAAAAAAATTTCCAAAATCACATTATTTATACAAAAATTAGCATTACTTTTGATTACCTTTAACCGCAAGATAAACCCCATTTTTTAGGGTTTATCTTTAAACGATTAGTAATGGCAAAAAGCACCTATATTTCAGAAAATACAACACAGAATCAAATAGATTTTATGTTAATGCTTGATGACAATGAGTTAGACATCTTTACTTTAGAGGAGATTAAATCAATTGCATCAAACGAATTTGAAAACATAAACGAGATAGTAGAAAATCTAGTTCAAAAAAAACTACTATCACGCATTGAACGAGGCAAATATTGCAGATACAATTTCAGAGACGAAAACGTAATTGGCTGTAAATTGTCAGAAGATTCCGCAATTGGTTATTGGTCTGCATTAAACAAACATGGTCTAACAGAACAATTTTCAAATTCTATTTTTATTCAAACTACAAAAAGAAAAGCAGACAAAAGTGTGTTTGGAGTTTCTTATAAATTCATTCAAATTTCAAAATCAAAAATTATTGGAATAGATAAATTAGGATTTGGAAACCACAGCTACCAAATGACTGATGTTGAAAAAACCATCATTGATTGTTTTGATTTGCCACAATATTCTGGTGGTTATGCCGAATTAATTCGAGCATTCAATCAAGCAACCCTCAATAGTGAAAAAATGATTGTGTATTGCAAAGCCATTAATAACATTGCGATTACAAAACGAATGGGATATTTGGCAGAGTTGCTCAATAAAAAAGGCATGAAATCATTTATAAACTTCGCGTTAAAAGAAGTCAACGAAAAATACAACCTCTTTGACCCATTTGGGATAGAAGAAGGCGAATTTGTAAACAAATGGCGATTGAGATTAAACATAAGCAGCAAAGAAATTTTAGACATCTGTAACAAACAATATTAATGATTTTACAAAAAGAAATAGCAACCATTTCCGAGCAACTAGGCGTATCAAAATCAGTAATTGACAAAGATTGGATGCTGGGGCACTTTATAGCAGCAATATTCAACGAACCGGAACTAAAGGAAACATTAATCTTCAAGGGAGGAACTTGTTTGAAAAAGTGTTGGTTTGAAGAATATAGATTTTCAGAAGATTTAGATTTCACATCAAAGTCCCAAGAATTTAAACTTACTCCAGATCATTTAAAATTTATCACAAAACATATCGAAGACAATACTGGAATAAAAACACATATTGTTTCATTAAGACCATTACAATTTAAAGACAGATTAACAGGATATGAAGCCATAATTAAATTTTGGGGTGCCGACCATCCAAGAAATGTAATGCCTACAACTCCTGACCGCTGGCAGACAAAAATTAAAATAGAAATAATTCTCTACGAAGAAATGATTTTTAAGGTTACAGAACGAACTGTTAACCACACCTATTCCGACAACCTAGCATTGGAAAACCAAATACCTTGCTATAAAATCGAAGAAGTATTATCCGAAAAAATAAGGGCATTAATCCAACGTTCCTATACAGCACCTCGAGATTACTATGACATTTGGTACTTATCGAATAATTTCCCAGATTTAAACTGGACAGTGATTGTTGAGGCTTTTTACAAGAAAATGAAATTCAAAAATATTGAATTCACAGGTGTAGATCAATTAATTAACCCCAAAAATGATAAGGCTTTAAAAGGAGCGTGGAAAAACAGTTTGGGACATCAAATTCAACCTGATAAATTACCCGAATATGAAATAGTCAGAGAAAATCTTTTACAGTTGTTTGAGAGTATTTTTAAATAATAACCAGTATGAAAATAAATTATGAAAATTCTCAATCTGAATGATTCTTCAAAACTAGAACTGCTTTTTTTAGCAAATCAACAACAAACGATATTCCCCCTCCTTTTCTAGTGGTGCTCGGTGAATACAAGGTAGCGCCTGTTGTTTTGGATGATCCACCGCAAGGCGCCAAAGATGCCCTAATCCCAAATTAATAGGTGCTGCATGGGGTTGTACCTGATAATGTAAATCAAAATAATTTTCCTTCAAAAAGTTTTCAAATTCCTCTGATGGGCCGTTATGTAGCGCTGCCAATTTTTCTCGAATTTCAGGAATCAGCACTTTTTGCTCCGCTTGCCCATTGGAAATAATATCACTTGCCACTCCGTGATAAGTACATAAAAAAGTATCCGTTGCAATAGGAGAACGATCCACATGATACGAATACACATCCGTGGATATGAAATCAAATTCATCGTCTCGTTCATAACACTTCAGTAAATTAAGTGAGGGAGTAGCTCCGAAATCAGCCAATAATCGTAAATCATTCAAGATGATTTCCCTTGCTATATTTCCCTTTTCGGATAATTGGAGTGCCAATAAATCTTTAGGATTAACTTCCGTTATATTTTTTTTTAGCTGCAATTGACTTACAATCGCTGCAAAATCGCCTTCCAAATTGCGATACCAGCATAGGGCATTCCTTTCTCCCTTAAAATCCGTATACACCAATTCAGAAAAAGAAGATACTGTTCCAATTTGGCTGCTGTCAGAAAATGAATTACTCATAGTAGGTTATCAAGAAGCTAAATAATTTATGCATCACAAAATCATTACATTTCAAGGAGCTGCAGCATTTTTATAGCTGTTTACATTAGTATTTTGCTACATAAACCGCTTGTGTTAATTTTTAATCCGTGCCCATTAATTATTAAAACCTAAGAAACATATTCCTATGAAGCACTTCCCGATAAGATAAAAGGCATGGACAAAATGTGTTTTCCAAAAGATGCAAAGTTAGATACTTTAGAACAAACTAATAAGTGCCTTACTGACCACAAAACCTTGTAAAATTTTACTTCACCATTTAGTTTTCATTAATCAGTTTCATAAAATCAGTTTCTGAAATTATTGAAATGTTCAACTTGATCGCTTTCTCTAACTTGGCAGGCCCCATGTTTGCTCCTGCAACCACATAATCTGTTTTAGCTGAAATAGAACTTCCCACTTTCCCTCCGTTGTCTTCAATAGCTTTTTTTAAGTCGTCTCTCGAGAATTGTTCAAAAACTCCGGAAACAACAAAAGTTTTGCCGGTGAGTTTGTCTGTAGCATTAGGATTAATAATTTCGATAGTTTCAAATTGAACTCCATACCTTTTTAATCGGTCAATGCTAATTCCGTTTTCTTTATTTTCGAAGAAATCGACCACGCTTTGCGCAATACGTTCCCCAATCTCGTCCACCAAAACCAAATCCATCAAACTGGCCTGACTCAATGCATCAATATTTTTATAATGTTGAGCCAATTTCTTGGCTACCGTTTCTCCTACGAATCGAATTCCAAGAGCATATAAAACGCGTTCAAAAGGAACATTTTTTGAATTCTCGACCCCTTTCACCAAGTTTTCTGCCGATTTCTGGGCCATCCTTTCCAATGGTAGAATCTGCCCCACGGTCAACTCATATAAATCTGCATAATTATGAACCAATCCATTATTGAACAATAAAGCCACCGTTTCTCCGCCAAGCCCTTCAATGTCCATTGCCTTTCTGGAAATATAATGTTGAATTCTTCCGATAATTTGCGGTGGACAACCATAAAAATTCGGGCAATAATGATTGGCTTCGCCTTCGCTTCGAACTAATTCAGTATGGCATTCCGGACAATGCGTGATGTATTTTGTAAGCTCGGAATTTTCTGGACGCTTGCTCAAATCAACAGCGATAATTTTAGGGATAATCTCCCCTCCTTTTTCCACAAAAACAGTGTCGCCAATTCGAATATCCAACTTTTCGATTTGGTCAGCATTGTGTAAAGAAGCGCGTTTCACGATGGTTCCCGCCAATTGTACCGGCTCTAAATTAGCCACTGGAGTTATCGCTCCAGTTCTCCCAACTTGATAGGAAATGGAATTCAATTTTGTAGAAACTTGTTCTGATTTAAATTTGTAAGCGATTGCCCAACGCGGAGATTTGGCCGTAAAGCCCAATTCATCCTGATGCTGAAAACTATTTACTTTAATAACAACGCCATCCGTTTCATAAGGAAGATTATGCCTGTGAACATCCCAATAAGCTATATATTGAAAAACTTCTTCCATATTATGGGCTAACTTGGCTTCTTTTGGTACTTTGAAACCCCAATTTCTGGCGTTTTCCAAACCTTCAAATTGGGACTTAAAAGGTAACTTGTTTCCAATGATGAAATACAGCAAACAATCTAAAGGTCTTTTGGCAACCTCCGCACTGTCCTGCAACTTCAAACTTCCCGAAGCGGTGTTTCTGGGATTGGAATAAGGTAGCTCCCCTATTTCGATTAATTCCTGGTTCATTTTTTCGAATCCGGCAAAAGGCAAAATAATTTCACCTCGAACATCAAATGTATCAGGAAAATTACCTTTTAGTTTTAGGGGAATTGATTTTATGGTTTTGATATTATTAGTAACATCATCGCCCTGAACTCCGTCGCCACGAGTAACGGCACGTTTTAGCTTTCCATTCTCATACGATATACTTATTGAAGCTCCATCATATTTTAGCTCACAGGTATATTCCAACGGAACATCTCCCAATACTTTTTGAACCCGCTTTTCCCAGTCAACTAACTCCTCTTTGGAATAGGAATTATCGAGGGAATACATTCGGTACTCATGCTTGACTGTTTGGAAATTCTTGGTAATGGTACCTCCCACACGTTGCGTCGGGGAGTTTTCATCGAAGTATTCTGGATGCTTATTTTCTAATTCTTGAAGTTGTTTAAGTTTTTGGTCGAATTCAAAATCGGAAATTGTTGGTTTATCCAACACATAATAATTATAATTATGTTGGTTTAATTCTTCCCGTAATTTTTGAATTGTATTTTGAATATCCATAGAAAATATAATTGGCTATTTTAGCTTTTAAACAAGGGACTAAAATAACCAATTTAATAGAAAAAACGATAAAATTACGATTCAATAATCGAAATTATTTGTTTGAATAAATGTCCGTCACTCAAAAAGGAACCTTGTTGTATCAATCCAAAAATAGAGGCGTTGCGCTCTTCGGTAAATACCTTTTTACCGGTTTTGATTTCAATAGTTTCGGTAAACATGTTATCGCTCAACCATTGTAACCCTTCTTTAGTCAAAAAGTCAGTTTCAGGAACCATTGATTTCAATACAATCGATTGAACGTAAGTGTCAAAACACTGAAAAAGGAAAATATGATTTTTGGAAAAATGCTCTAAATATTCGGCTCTGCTCAAAACACCTTCCCAAACTAAATCAGAAAAAACATCGAGTTCTTGCTCGGCAACTTCGGGTTTTTCTGTTTTTATTTTGTCCCATTCCGCTTTATCAATAGCTTGGGTCGCAAGGAAATTAATAAATTCTTGGTGTAATTCCTCAAATTGCTCTTTTGTTAATCTTGAATATTTCATTTCAATTTAAAATTGGGGGTCTTTAATTAAACAAAAAAATCCCGACTCTCATCGGGATTTAATTATAAACATTTAGAAATTATGCTTTTTCAGCAATGATTTCATAAGGTAATTCAACGATTACATCTCTGTGTAATCTTATGCTTGCAGCATATTTACCAATTCTTTTTACAATACCGCTAGTGATAAATTTTCTTTCGATTGATTGACCCGCCTTTTCTAAAGCTTCAGCAATATCGATATTAGTGATAGATCCAAAAAGTTTTTCACCGCCCGCTTTCGCGAAAATTTTAATCTCAAGTCCTTTCAATGTTTCAGCCAAAGCTTTTGCATCGTTTACAACTTTAGCTTCTTTGTGTGCTCTTTGTTTTAAATTTTCAGCCAATACTTTCTTTGCAGAAGGAGTAGCCAATTGTCCGTGACCTTGTGGGATTAAAAAGTTACGACCGTAACCGTTTTTTACATTTACCACATCGTCTTTAAAACCTAAATTTTGAACGTCTTTTTTTAATATAATTTCCATGTTGTTGTCCTTTGTTATTAGAAGTTAGGTTTCGTATTATCGAAAACCAACAACTGAGTTTTTTAATATTATTTTAGCAAATCAGCCACATATGGCATTAATGCTAAGTGACGTGCTCTTTTTACGGCAACTGACACTTTTCTTTGGTATTTCAATGAAGTACCTGTTAAACGACGAGGAAGAATTTTTCCTTGTTCATTAACGAATTTCAATAAGAAATCGGCATCTTTATAATCAATATATTTGATACCTGATTTTTTGAAACGACAATACTTTTTAGTTTTGTTGATCTCTATATTTAAAGGAGTAAGATATCTGATATCTCCATCTTTTTTTCCTGAAGCTGATTGTTGTAATGTTGCCATAATGATTACGCTTTTGTAGATTTTAATTTAGTTCTTCTTCTTTCAGCCCAAGAAATAGCGTGTTTATCAAGACTTACAGTTAAAAAACGCATAACTCTTTCGTCACGTCTAAATTCAGTTTCAAAAGCAATAAGGACTTCTCCAGCTACTTTGAATTCGAATAAGTGGTAAAAACCACTTTTTTTGTTTTGGATTTCATAGGCCATTTTTTTCAGACCCCAATCCTCTTTAGATACCATTTCAGCTCCACGGCTAGTAAGAAAATCTTCAAATTTGCTTACTGTTTCCTTTACCTGAACTTCAGATAAAACGGGATTTAAAATGAAAACAGTTTCATAATGATTCATAAATTTTTATTTAAAATTAATTTGGGCGCGAAAGTAATAATTTATTTCAAACAAACAAACGTTTCATGTATTTATCCGTTAAAAGGCAAAAAAAGACGATAAAAATTAGGTTTTACCAAAAACATGTATTATTTTTACAGTCCCTAATCTTAAATAATAACAATTATGAAACTAAATTGTGTCGTTGTGGATGATAGTTCCATCCAAAGAATGATAATTGCGAAGTTAGTGAATAATCACCCAAACCTACATTTAATTGGTGATTTTTCCAATGCAATTGAAGCTAGAGGCTGTATGTCTGTACATAATATAGACTTAATCTTTCTAGACATCGAAATGCCCGTTATTAGTGGTTTTGATTTTTTGGATGGTTTAAAAACAAAACCACAAATTATCTTTATCACTTCAAAGGCTGAGTATGCCATGAAGGCATTTGACTATGATGCCACCGATTATCTTCAAAAACCAATAGCATTAGATCGATTTAATGCCTCTGTAAAAAGAGCCATGGATTTGCATTTGCTTAAATCTGAAGTTAACGAGGACGAAGGTGAGCACATTTTCATCAAGAGTAACCTAAAAAAACTGAAAATTTTTACTGCAAAGATAAAATGGATTGAAGCTTTTGGTGATTATGTAAAAGTTGTGACTGAAGAAGACAGCAACTTGGTACTTTCGACTATGAAATCTTTCGAAAAAGATTTGTCAAAAGACAAGTTTATCAGAGTACATAAATCCTATATTATAAATATAGATAAAGTAGAACGCTTCAACAGTAGATTTGCCGAAATCGGAATTACAAAAATTCCGCTCAGCAGACATAAAAAAGAAGCTCTCGTAAAAGCATTAGCAATTAATTAGTAAAAATCGACATTTACAGATACTTTTATAGATCTGTATACCGCGACTGACTCAAAACTATTCAGCATTTTCTGGATAGTTTTTTTTGTGCCTTGCAAGGACTGTTTTTGCGGAATTTTTATCAGAATGGTTCTAATGTATTCATTTCGTATTCTGGAAATGGGTGGTTCTTCGGGCCCCAGAACTGGAATAGCCAAGTTTTGCTTTATCACCTGATACAGCCACATCGAACCTTCTTTAAGTTTATCGAAATCTCTGTGTTTCAAAGTCAGTTTTATGAGTTTGAAATAGGGAGGATAATGATAAATTTGTCTGTCATATAATTGCTCTTTATACATTCCTAAATAATCATTACAAACCACTTGTTGAATGGTATTGTGGTCCGGATTATAGGTCTGGATAATAACCTTTCCTTGTTTTTGAGAACGACCAGAACGACCAGAAACTTGCGTCATCATCTGAAAACTTCTTTCAAACGCTCTAAAATCGGGATGATATAACATGTTGTCAGCATTCATGATTCCAACTAAACTCACATTATCAAAATCCAAACCCTTGGCAAGCATTTGGGTTCCTACCAAAACATCGATTTCTCGATTTTTAAAACTATCAATGATTTTCTCGAAGCCAAATTTTCCCCGAGTCGTATCCTGATCCATCCGCCCAATTTTGGTACTTGGAAACAATTCGACCAATTCTTGCTGAATTTGCTCCGTTCCAAAACCTTTGGTAGTCAAATGAATACTCGAACAAGCATGACAATTGGTTGGTTTTGCCATCGAATAACCACAATAATGACAACGCAACTGATTCTTATGTTTATGATACGTCAAACTCACGTCGCATTGCGAACATTGTGGCACATGGCCACAAGTCATACATTCGACAACAGGAGAAAAACCCCTCCGGTTTTGAAACAAGATGACTTGTTCGCCTAATGACAAAGCTGTGGTAATCTCTTCTATTAATGTATCACTAAAATGCCCCGACATTTTTTTACGGAAGTATTTGTCTTTCAAATCCACCAATTCAATTTCGGGCATTCTGACATGTCCATATCGTTCCGAAATTTCGACTAAGCCGTATTTACCGGATTGGGCATTGAAATAAGTTTCTATACTTGGCGTAGCCGAACCCAACAAAACCTTAGCCTTGTGAATATTTGACAAAACAATCGATGCATCTCGGGCATGATAACGAGGAGAAGGATCGACTTGTTTGAATGTTTGCTCGTGCTCTTCATCAACGATGACCAATCCCAAATTTGAAAAAGGTAAAAATAAGGCAGACCTTGCTCCTATTATGATTTGTGCTTTCGACGATGCTGCCAGCACTTTCCGCCACACTTCCACCCTTTCATTATTACTGTATTTGGAATGAAAAATAGCCACTTTATTGCCGAAATAATCGCGTAACCTTCCCACTAATTGGGTTGTAAGTGCAATTTCGGGCAATAAATACAGGATTTGTTTTCCTGTCGTAAGGTAATCCTCAATGAGTTTACTATAGATTTCTGTTTTCCCGCTAGAAGTAACACCATGCAAAAGACAAACCTCTTTCTCGATGAAATTATCTTTGATTGCCTCAAAAGCGATTTGTTGCGCTTGGCTTAATTGTAGTGGTTCCTCCCTAGTTTTACCGGAAAAGTTGACACGATCTTCTTGAATATAATATTCCTCGAAAATTTCTTTATCAATTAATACTTTTACAACTGCCGAAGTTGAATTGGAAACTTCAATTAGCTTTTTTACGGTAATTGGCTTTTTCTCCGAAGCAGTTAATTGAAAATAACTCAAAACAATTTCCTTTTGCTTGTTGGCGTTTTTCAGGATTTCCAATAAATCACCCAAACCTTCATTGGATTCGTATTTTGAATGTAATTTAACGTATCGAACGAGTTTTGGCGCATAGCTTTCCTGGATTTCTTCTTGGAGTACCAAAATGTTTTTATCAACCAATTTTTGAATAATAGGAAATATATTTTTCTTGTTCAAAATATTCATAATGTCCTGCAACTTCAAAGAACTTTGTTGTTGAAGTGCTTCGTAAACCAAGAACTCTTCATCTGACAATAAACTTTCATCCACAAAAACGGCAGTTTTTTGAGAAATAATGGTTTCGCTTTCCAATAAAAGTGCCGATGGCATCGCTCCTCTGTATACATCCCCAATGGCGCACATATAATACGAGGCAATCCACTGCCAATGTGCGATTTGGATTTCGGTAACTATCGGACTTTCGTCCAAGATTTGATGAATTTCTTTCGCTTCGTATAAAGCGGGTTTGTTTTGATGCACTTCGATAACCAGTGCGGTATAGATTTTACTTTTTCCGAAAGGCACTGCCACCCGCATCCCTTTTTTGATATAATCGTACTCGGCTTCCGAAACGCAATACGTAAAGGTTTTGGCAAGAGAAAGCGGTAAAATTACTTCGACAAAATGCATTTAATAAGAGGATTATGAGTTGTGAATTTGGACTGAACCGCTAATTCATTAACGGATGACTATTTTACCCTAAACCAATACTGTGTCCTTCCAAGCAATGAAATTCCAATATAACCATGGACTTTTAGTTTATCCTTTGCTTCTAGAACGATGGAGCATTTGTATAAATTACCGTTTTTGGGATCCAAGATTTTACCGTTGCAGAAGGTGTCCCCCTCTTTTGAAAGTCCTTTTATAATTGTCATACCAAGGATGGGCTTGTTTTTATCTTCACCAGAACAATTACTACAAAGGTTGTTTTTGCGCTCCTTATCAAAAATTTCAATTACTTTCCCAAAGACTTTTCCCGATTTTTCATATATTTCTACAATCGATTTGGCCTGACCCGTCACATCATCTATTGTTTTCCATTTTCCGATAACGGTTTGACTTTGTACATTGAGAATCAACAGAAAAAACAACAGCGTGCAACCTAATATTTTTTTATTCATGATTTCTTTTTTTAACTTATTTCAAAATCCTATAAACTCTAATGTAACTTTTGATGGTTAGGTTTTATTTGCAGACTCATCAGCAAGCCCCAATTTATGGTTTGCTTTCAAATGTTTCTTTTTTAACTTGTGAATTACAGCGTTCAATTCGAATCCGAGTAGTAAAATCATACAGTTAATCCAAATATAAAACATCATGATTAACAGGGTGCCTATGGAGCCGTACAATTCGTTATACTTGGAAAATCGGAGGACCCAAATTCCAAAAAAATAAGAGTCCAAAATGATTAGTATAGTAGTAAATACAGAAGCTATTGAAATAAAGGGACCTCCTATAAAATGTTTTGTGCCAAATCTAAAAAGTATGGACGTCGTGATTAAAATCATCAAGATTACAAAGGCGTAACGCCCTAGAATAATCAAGGAAACGGTACCACTCAAAACATCCTGAATATTTGTTTTTTGGAGGAACACCTCAAAAACAACAATTGTAGCCACGGTAACCAGTAACAAAAGTGACAACACTATCGACATTCCTAAAGCCACCAGATATTGATGCAGAAAACCCCGCTTGATGAGCACATGTTTTGAGGATTCGAAACCTCCCAAAATTCCATTCAATCCATTTGCCATCAGGAAAATAGACAATATAAAACCTGTAGATAGCAAACCTGAATGGCTATTATTTAGAATATCATTGACGATGGTTGCGATTGCATCATAGGTATTGGGAGGCACTCCTTCTTTTACAAACTCAAGGAAATCAGCCTGAAAACCTTCAATGGGAATATAGGGAATAAGGTTTAATATAAACAACGCAAAAGGAAACAAAGCCATGAAAAAACTGAATGCAATCGCACTGGCATGGTAGGTCAAGGCACTTTCTGCAATTCCCAATACATACAATTCCAATAAATCATAAAACGACAACCCATGCAACCAGGGCAGTTTTAATTTTTTAAGCGGACGAGCTAAATTGCGCAGTATTGGGATTCGTTCTATTCTTTGTTCTATTTCCTTACTCATTTTTTTTATATCAAAAAGCCTTCAAGCTCAAATCCATATTGTAAATTGAATGGGTCAATGCCCCTGACGAAATATAATTGACACCACATTCGGCATAACTGCGAATAGTTTCTTCATTGATGTTTCCAGAAGATTCCGTTTGGCAAGTGTTGCCGATTAGTGCTACCGCTTTTCGGGTATCATCAAAATCGAGGTTGTCTATCAAAATTCTGTGGACACCCTCATTTTCTAAAATTTCCTTTACTTCATCTAGGTTTCTGGCTTCGACAATGATTTTCAAGTCGAGATTTTTTTCTTTTAGGTAGGTTTTAGTTTTGGCTATTGCCAAAGAAATGCCTCCCGCAAAATCATTATGATTGTCCTTGAGCATAATCATATCATAGAGGGCGAAACGATGATTCTCACCTCCCCCTATTTTTACCGCCCATTTTTCGCAAGCTCGGAATCCGGGCGTGGTTTTGCGGGTATCCAGAATTTTTGTATTGGTTCCTTTGATCAAATCAACATATTTCTTGGTTTTGGTGGCAATGGCGCTCATTCGTTGCATGGAATTCAAAACCAAGCGTTCCGCTTTCAATATCGATTGGGAACTTCCTGAAACATGAAAAACTACGTCGCCTCTTTTCACAGGAGTTCCATCTAGTATGAAAATTTCTATTTGCAAGGCTAAGTCAATATATTCGAAAATCATTTTGGCAAAAGACACTCCGGCAATAATACCTTCTTGTTTGACCAACAGTTTGGCTTTACCTATTGCCGGAGCCGGAATGCAAGCCAAAGAACTGTAATCACCCTCGCCCACATCCTCGCGAATGCCGTTTTGTATAATGAGTTGTAATTCGTTTTGGAACTGTGTTTTGCTAATCATTTTGTGGTGTCATTTTCAAAATGCTAAAATAGGATTTATTTTGTGTATTTGAAAATATACAGGAATGGCAATTCTGTAGATTAAGCTATTTAAAATTGTAGAAAAAAGATGTAGCTAGGACTTTTTTATTGTGGGGTCACCGAAAAAATACATCTGTTGATTATTATGTAGCCTTAAGGCTATATGCATAATAATGTTATGAAAAATAGGAAATTGATATGGTATTAGACATCAAAAATAACATTGGAAATAAACTACAAAAAAATTGTGGAATGTTATTTTGTATGAATGCCGTTGCTTTCTAATAGCGCCAAAAGATAAATACTTTCATTGGGGTCATATTTTTCTACCCCACTCTCATACCATTTTTCAATACAATTAATTTGGTAAGGGGTATATCCGTCAGCGTCGATGTTCATGCCTAGCATGCCGGCAAGAAGAAATTCTTCCAAAACCTTATCGGTGACAATTTGATTTGGGATTCCATCGGATATAGACCCGTTCAAACTTTCATATTCCAAACGCCCAGAGTCGAATCCAGAAATGAAGGCTTGACTTTTTTGACTGTAACTGGAGATTTGTAAAAATGGGTTTAAACCACTTGAATATCCTGAAATATAATCTTTTCTATAAACCTGGTTAAATATATTGTCCATGAATATTTAGTGTTTTTGTAAAAATATTTTTCAAACATATTGACAATATTTCAATAATGAAATTAAAATCGTTTAAAGGAAAAAAAAATCTACATACGTCACTTTTCGGACCATTCGACAAAGAGTATAAATTCATATCGAATGTGTTAAAACGGCAACATACCCTATCCCCTTTAATTATTAAAATATTGTTAAACAAGATATTAACTTTAAAATAAAGATTAAAATTAGTGTAAAAACAAACAATTATTCCTAAATTTACTATATAGGCTTTAACAAGCAGAAATACCTACTACTTTCTTCTTTAGCCATTCATAATCTTTTAAAAACACAAGATATGGCAAATTCAAAACACATTCTTTTTTTTAACCAAATTAGCATTGCAGATATTACCAAAGTGGGTGGTAAAAATGCTTCGCTTGGCGAAATGTACTGCCAATTAAATCCAATAGGCATTAAAATCCCCAATGGTTTTGCGGTCACAGCCGATGGGTATCGCCTATTTCGCAAAGAAAACAATCTCGAAAAACCATTGGAAGATTTGTTGTTGTCCTTGGATACAAAAGAATATTCCAATCTTTCCTCTATTGGAGAAAAAGCCAGAAATCTTGTTTTATCTGCAACCATTCCAGAAGAAATCAATGTCGATATTCGAGCTGCTTACCAAGAACTCTGTAAACAATGCAATATAAACTATCTCGACGTTGCCGTTCGCAGCAGCGCTACTTCTGAAGATTTACCCTCGGCGAGTTTTGCAGGAAGAATGGAATCATTCCTGAACATCAGCGGAGAAAAACAATTGCTCGAGGCCGTTCTACGCTGTTATGCATCCTTGTTTACGGATCGGGCGATCAAATACCGCCACGATATGGGTTTTGTGAATATGGATATCGCCATATCAGTTGGCGTACAACAAATGGTGCGCAGCGACAAAGCTTCGTCCGGTGTGGCTTTTACCATCGATCCCGATAGCGGATTCAGAAATGTGGTAGTCATCAACGGCACTTTTGGTCTGGGCGAAAACATTGTCCAAGGAAGAATAACACCCGATGAATGGGTAGTTTTTAAACCTACACTTTTTAATAAAAAACTTAACCCAATACTGAAAAGTTGTTGCGGTAAAAAAGAATTCACAATGATTTATGCCGAAAACGCCCTAGGTGTATCGGCAGATAAAACGATTGTGAATAAGGACACACCATTGGCAGAACAAAATAAATTTTCACTAACGGATAAAGAAGTCATCCAACTGGCGCAGTGGTGCCAAAAAATTGAAAATCATTATGACAAAACTATGGATATCGAATGGGCAAAAGACGGATGGAACGACCAAATCTATATCGTTCAAGCACGTCCGGAAACTATTCACGGAAAAGCACGAAAACAAATCGTAGAACTCTATTCCCTAAAAGAAAAAGGCAATGTATTAGCAAGTGGCACTGCCCTTGGAAATAAAATAACTTCGGGAAAAGCGCGAATCCTGAACAGTCCAGAAGAAGGAAATCTTTTGCAGCAAGGAGAAATCCTAGTGACAGATGTCACCAATCCCGATTGGGATCCCATTCTTAAAAAAGCGGGAGCCATTATTACCAACAAAGGCGGCAGGACAAGCCATTCGGCAATTGTGGCAAGAGAACTTGGAACCGTTGCTGTTGTGGGTTGTGGAAATGCAACTTCTGCCATAAAAAACGGTCAAGAAATCACGGTTTCTTGTGCCGAAGGCAAAGAGGGAAATATATATGAAGGGTTATTGAAATGGGAAATTAAAGAACAGGATTTCAGCAAACTCACTTTGCCGGAAACGGATCCAATGTTTATCCTCGCAGATCCCGAAAGAGCTTTTGACTTGAGTTTTTATCCCAACAAAGGCGTGGGTTTGATGCGAATGGAATTTGCAATTTCCAACACCATTAAAATACATCCAAATGCCCTGTGCGAACCCGAAAAAATAACCGATGAAGCAACAATTTCGAAAATCAAGGAGTTGACCAAAGGCTATAAAAATGGTACCGATTATTTTGTCAATAAACTTGCCGAAGCAGTTTCCACGGTAGCTGCTGCTTTTTATCCAAAGGACGTGATTGTGCGAATGAGCGATTTCAAGAGCAACGAATATGCGAATCTCATTGGCGGAAAATATTTCGAACCCGAGGAAGAAAACCCTATGATAGGCTTTCGTGGTGCTTCGCGTTATTACAGCGACTTTTATCGAAAAGGTTTTGCATTAGAATGTGAAGCGATGAAAAAAGTGCGAAACGAAATGGGATTACACAACGTAAAATTAATGATTCCTTTTTGCAGAACTGTCGAGGAAGGAAAAAAAGTTATTGCAGAAATGGCGAAAAACGGATTGGTCCAAGGAGAAAACCTGTCTGACCGGCAGGCAGATGAATTGGAAATTTATGTAATGGTAGAAATTCCAAGCAACGTTTTATTGGCAGACGAATTCGCCAAAATTTTCGACGGATTTTCCATTGGTTCCAATGATTTGACACAGCTCACTCTTGGTTTAGACCGAGATTCTTCTTTGGTCAGTTTTTTATTCAGTGAGCAAAATCCGGCGGTCAAAGCACTAATCCGAGAAACGATTCACGCTGCCAAACGAAACAACATAAAAGTGGGATTGTGTGGTCAAGCGCCAAGTGACATGCCTGAGTTTACCCAGTTCTTGGTAGAAGAAGGAATTGACAGCATTTCGTTCAATCCCGATGCCATTATAAAAGGAATTGAAAATATTTTGCTTGCCGAAAAGAAAAATACAGTACGGATATAATATAAAAACAACACCATTATGGAAGCAACATTCAAAAACAAAGTAGCTTTGGTTACAGGTGGTTCCTTCGGAATCGGAAGAGCCACTGCCCTAGCCTTCGCTAGAAAAGGCGCTAAAGTCGTTATTGCCGATTGGGAAGAAAATGAGGAAACTATGGATCTAATCGAAAATTTAGGAGGCGATGCCATCTTTGTAAAATGCGATGTATCAAAAAAAGCTGAGGTAAAAGCACTCATCAAAAAAACCATTGATACCTTCGGTCGATTGGATTTTGCTTTTAACAATGCCGGAATAGAAGGAACTTCGGCTACTGTGCAGGAGTGTTCCGAAGAGAATTGGGACAAAACTATTGGTGTCAACCTGAAAGGAATTTGGCTCTGTATGAAATATGAAATTCCCGAAATGCTCAAAACAGGCAAAGGCGCTATTGTCAATTGTGCCTCTGTGGCTGGCCTAGTCGGTTTTCAAGGTTTACCCGCTTATGTGGCTTCGAAACACGGGGTGATAGGTTTAACAAAAACAGCCGCACTAGAATATGCCAAACTCGGAATCCGAGTAAATGTAGTTTGTCCCGGTGTAATCCAAACCCCAATGATTGACCGGCTAACAGGAAAGAAAAAAGAAACTATAGAACAATATATAGACTTGGAACCCGTAGGACGTTTTGGGGAACCCGAAGAAATAGCCAATGCAGTGGTTTGGCTATGTTTGGATGAAGCATCGTTCGTAACCGGATTGGCTATGCCAGTGGACGGTGGTTTTGTGGCACAGTAAAAACAATATTATGATATACTTATAGATGAACTGGTATTTATTATCAATTCCCGAAATTGCTGAGTTGCTAAATTCAACTCCCTTAGGCATTGACACTATAATTGCCTCAGAACGCTTGTCAGAATTTGGAAAAAATGAGATTAAGGACTATAAAAAGAAAACTGTTTGGCAGATACTATTGCATCAATTGACCGATTTCATGATTCTGGTCCTTATCGTGGTCGCGGTCATATCTGGATTTTTTGGAGAATTGACAGATGCCTTAATAATTCTTGCTATAATCATCATCAATGCCGCTGTAGGTTTTACCCAAGAATACCGCTCCGAAAAAGCGATGGAAGCCCTAAAAAATATGGTTCCGAATTGTGCAAGGGTCATACGGGAAGGTCGTACACTAGAAATCACTGCTACCGAATTAGTGCCTGGAGATGTGGTGTTGCTCGAAGCCGGAAACATGATTCCTGCTGATGTTAGGTTTTTTGAAACCCATCAAATCAAGGTGGACGAATCCGCATTAACCGGCGAATCTCACAATGTCGAAAAAAATAGTGAAACACTCCCAAAAGGAGATTATTCGCTTGGAGACCAAATTAATATGGGTTTCAAAGGAACCCACATTACTAATGGACGTGGCAAAGCTTATGTAATAGCAACAGGAATGAATACCGAGATAGGACTTATCGCCAAAATGATTCAAACCCAAGAGAAATCAACACCGTTACAAAAGAGATTAAAAGCTTTCGGTAAGCGATTATCGGTTTTTGTGCTGCTCATTTGTGCCGTAATTTTTGTCTTTGGATGGTGGCGTGGCGAGAATGCATTAACGATGTTACTCACTTCTATCTCCCTAGCGGTTGCCGCCATCCCAGAAGCGTTACCGGCGTTGGTCACAATTGCTTTAGCTTTTGGCGCCAAGCGATTGGCTAAAAATAATGCGCTAATTCGAAAACTTCCTGCCGTTGAAACCCTTGGTTCCGTCACCCATATCTGCACAGACAAAACAGGGACGCTTACCTTAAATAAAATGACAGTACAAGAAATTTATGAAATTCCAACCCTAAATTCAGGTTCTCTTTTTTTCCAAAACAATTACTTACTCAATGCGATGGCTTTGAATAATGATGTTTCGAAAGACAAAAACGGGAAATGGCTTGGCGATTCCACCGAAGTCGCCTTGGCACAATTTGCTTTCAATAAAAATAGAGAACGAATTGATTTAGAGCAAACCTTTACAAGAGTTGCCGAGTTGCCGTTCGACTCCACCCGAAAATGCATGACAACCTTTCACAAAACCGAAAACCGGCCTAGAGGACAGGTTGGAGGAATAATTGCAATTACCAAAGGCGCCGTGGAATTATTATTGGACAAATTGGTCGAAAACCAAAAACCCCTTATTCCCGAATTAGAGTTTAAAGCCAATGAAATGGCGGAAAAAGGGTATCGGGTGATAGGCTATGCGGTAAAAGAAATGGAGACTTTGCCGGAATTGCAAAATGTTGCTATCATAGAAAATTCATTGACTTTAATAGGTTTTGTAGGGATTATTGACCCCCCAAGAGAAGAAGCAAAACAGGCTGTTGCCGAATGTAAAGAAGCAGGAATTATTCCCGTAATGATAACCGGAGACCATAGACTTACCGCAATTGCGATTGCAAAAAAACTGGGAATAATCACCTCCGAAGCAGATTTAGTATTGAGCGGGTTAGAACTTGATGTCTTAACGGAACAGGAATTTGACGCTATTGTCGAAAAAGTTCGGGTGTATGCCCGAGTAAATCCGGAGCAAAAATTGAAAATAGTCAACGCTTTACACGATATAGGCAAGATAGTCGCGATGACTGGCGATGGCGTGAACGATGCTCCAGCACTTAAAAATGCGGACATTGGTATTGCCATGGGAATCAATGGCACCGAAGTTTCCAAGGAAGCATCGCATCTCATTTTATTGGACGATAATTTTGCTACTATAGTGGTTGCAGTCAAACACGGGCGAAAGGTTTATGATAATATTTTGAAATTTGTCAAGTACATCATGACCGGAAATTCAGGGGAGATTTGGGCTATTTTTCTGGCTCCTTTTTTTATGTTACCCATTCCTCTTTTGGCTATCCACATTCTTTGGATTAATCTTGTTACCGATGGTTTGCCTGGATTGGCGCTTGCTTCAGAACGCTCGGAAAAAAATATTATGAAAAGACTCCCAAGAAATCCGAAAGAGAACATTTTTTCAAACGGAATGGGAAGACATATTTTATGGGTGGGTTTTCTAATGGGAATAACAACCCTTGGAATTCAATTTTGGGCGATGAAGAGTGAAAACAGGCATTGGCAAACGATGGCTTTTACGGTTTTATGTTTCAGCCAAATGGGACATATAATGGCCATACGTTCCGAAAGGGAATCTCTTTTTAAAATTGGAGTATTTTCTAACAAGCCGCTTTTGGGAGCTTTGTTGCTTACCGTTGCACTCCAATTAACACTCATCTATTCTCCGTTTTTCAATACTATTTTTAAAACGCAACCGCTTTCTATAGCTGAATTGGCGATAACCTTCGTTGTTTCAAGCATTGTTTTTTGGGCAGTTGAAATCGAAAAATGGATCATGCGATTAACAACTAAAGAAAATGAGTAGACTAATGCTCCAAATCATCGACTACTTTTTTATGCTGTTTCACAGTGTCCTGATGCTATTTAGTGTTTTTGGTTGGATTGTTCCGAGGTAGCGGTTTACCAATTTAATTTCCTTGTCACTTACTGCATTTTCTTGGTTTATATTAGGGATTTGGTACGGCATCAGGTATTGTCCTTTTACTTATTGGCATTGGAAAGTACGCGAACTTTTGGGATATGATGACCAAAACAATTCTTATGTACATTTTCTGATTCTAAAATAACGGGAGTTCATCTTCCTGAAAATTGGGTTGACACAACAACCATTACTGTGTTATTTACGGTATTTTCCATTAGTCTTTATTTTGCATTAAAAAAGAGAAAATAGAGACGAAAGTAAAAGCCTTATAATTCTGATAATTACTATTTTATTCTTAACTTTATAGAGAAGATTAGTTAGTAATTTCCTGTTTTTTTAGTTACGATAAAGATAAAAAAAAAGCTAATGAAAGGAACAATAAAACTCGGAAAAATTGCGGGAATCGGCCTGTTTATCCATTGGACTTTTTCGTTGCTCATTCTATTCATTGTTTACATCAATCACAAGGCGGGTCAAAATGCGACACAAATTTTATGGTCGGTGTTGTTTATTTTATGCCTTTTTACAACTATTATTTTGCATGAATTAGGGCATGCGTTAATGGCAAAAAAATACAATATCAAAACCATAGACATTACCCTCTTGCCTATTGGCGGCATGGCTCGATTAGAAAGGCTTCCCGAAAAACCTTCAGAAGAATTAGTGGTTGCCTTGGCTGGACCCTTGGTAAATATTGCCTTGGCTCTTACAACCAGCTTGTTCATCACCCTACCCAATACTTCGGAGCAAATGGTTTCCCAATTGTCAAATGGGATCAACTCGAATAATTTCTTTCTTAATTTCTTTTTGGTAAACATCGTGTTGGCTATTTTTAATTTAATTCCGGCATTCCCCATGGATGGCGGAAGGGTATTACGAGCCCTTTTAACCTATAAATTAGAAAGACATGTTGCCACAAAAATCGCGGCACGAATTGGCCAGATACTGGCAATAGGCTTTATTTTTCTAGGTTTCTTTTCCAATCCATTCTTGATATTTATTGGACTATTCGTATTTATGGGTGCCCAAATAGAGTCGGAATATACCGAGTCAAAACACCTGCTTAAGGGCTTTAAAGTTCGGGATGTGCTGATGAAACACTATCAAATTATCGGTGTTAATGAAACCCTGGAAACAGCTGTGGCTATGTTACTTGACAGCCCGTACAATAATTTTTTAGTTACCCAAGAAAATTTGCCCGTAGGGACGCTTAACCGCAATCAAATTATAGAAGCGCTTTCTAAAAAAGAGGAAGAAACAAAGCTGTCTTCCATCATGGACAGCAATTTAATTCTACTTCAAGCCGACTCCTTTTTGGAAGATGTTTTTGAGTTAGTTTACAAAAACAAATCCACTCTAATGCTCGTCATGGAGGACGATCAACTCATTGGCACCTTGGATACCGAAAATCTTTTGGAATTTATTTTGATAAAAGAGGTTAAAGCAAAAAGAGCGCATGTTTAATACCGAAACTACACTTTCCGCAACAAAATATGCAGTCTTGGTTCATAGCGGTGAAGATTATTTTTCCCGGTTGGAACGTATTATTTTAGAATCTAAATCTGAAATCCACATTCAAACCTATATTTTTGAATATGATGCCATTGGAAAAAGAATCATTGCTGCACTGAAAATAGCGGCTTTGCGCCATGTCAAAATATACATTTTGTTGGATGGTTTTGGCTCGTTTTCGTTCCCAAAACACGTATTGAACGAACTCAAACAAAACGGAATTCACATTCGGTTTTTCTCCCCTTGCTTCTCGGGAAATTCTTTTTATCTAGGCAGAAGATTACACCATAAAGTGATAGTTTCTGATTGCAAAATAGCCTTAATTGGAGGAATCAATATTGCCAACAAATACCATGGAACCGAAAATTCAAGGCCATGGCTAGATTATGCCGTTCAATTGAATGATGAAAAAATTGGTGCAGCACTCTCTAAACTGTGTTGGGACATTTATTACAGGAAAAGACTCGTGAACAGAAAAAAAATAGCCTCTGTCGTTCACAATAATGAAGCCGTTGCCGTTCATGTTCTTCAAAATGATTGGTTGAAAAGGAAAAAAGAAATCTTAGATGCCTACATAAAATCCATTGGCAAAGCCAAAAAAGAAATCGTGATTGTAGGAAGTTATTTCCTTCCCGGCAGAAAATTGATTGCCACCTTAAAGAACGCATCGCGAAACAAGTTAAAAATTAAATTGATTCTTTCCGGAATATCGGATCTTCCCATGGCAAGGCGTGCCAGTTGTTATTTGTACTCAAAATTGTTGCGGTATAACATTGAACTATACGAATGGAAATCATCTATTTTACACGGTAAGGCGGCCGTTGTAGACAAAACTTGGACAACCATCGGTTCTTTTAACCTGAATAATTTGAGTTCGTTTGCAAGCATTGAAATGAATGTAGGGATCAACTCATCCGAATTTTCTAATAACTATCTTGTACACCTCAACCAAATCATGGCGCAATGTGAAAGAATTACCAATGAATCTCTAGAATTAAGGGATGGAGTACCTACAAGATTCATAAACTGGGTTTCGTACTGGATTACACGAATAATTGAGATCATCGTCACGTACTTGCCCCATAAACGATTCAGAGGATTGTATTAGACATAAAATAATTGTACAAATTGCAACAATTGTAAACTAAATTTTTGTAACTTTAAACGTGTCTTTAATATTTTATATTATTGATTACAAATATTTTAAACGACACGAACGATTAATTTTAAACTTTACAATGGAATCCAATAAAAAAATAAGTAAAGAAGAATGGATCAAAAAAGATTTGAAGAGCAAAATTCCGAAATTGGACAAGAAAACCATTTTTGTACCTCGTAAAAACGAATTAACCTTCTAATTTTTCCTGAAGATTTCATCAGCATAGGCTGATGAGGAGTTGTGAGTCACAACTCTGTAATGGAATGCTTTTTCAAGCAACTGTGTTTAAAAGGATCTCCGCAGAGCTCCGAACCTTTTAAACCCGTGTTCTTAACTGGAGTGGGAAGTTAGATTCCCGCTCCATTAATGATTTCGAGAACTATGGATTTTACAAAATACAAAGACGATTTTACAACTGAAGCCACAAAAATGGGCTTGTCGAAAAATAATATCCAACATTGTCTGGATTATGCCGAAGTGTTGCTTTCGAACAATGTTCCAGTAATTTACAATCCCTCCCATCTTTCCGAACTTTTGGGATATAAAAAAGAATTTCTCAAAAAAGTGGCATTGCATACCTCCTATTTCTATCGTGATTTTGAAATTACCAAAAAAAACGGCAAGAAAAGATCTATTTCAGAACCACTTCCCAGTTTAAAGGAAATTCAAATCTGGATTCTTAAAAATATTCTTGAGAAAATACCAGTAAGTTCTTTTGCCAAGGCCTATAAAGCCAAAACAAGCCTTATGGAAAACCTGAAATTCCATAAAAACCAACCCAAAGTATTCACGCTTGATTTGGAAAACTTCTTCCCATCCCTAAAAATGGAACTAGTAGAAAAAGTGTTTCTTGAATTGGGTTATTCTAAAATGGTTTCCAATTTGCTGGCAAAACTTTGCACTAAAGACCGATCTTTGCCACAAGGCGCGCCAACTAGTCCATATCTTTCGAACCTTATTTTCAAAGAGGCTGATACCGTAATTGCTGACTTTTGCAAACAACGAAAAATCAAGTACACCCGTTATGCCGATGACTTGAGTTTTTCTGGCGATTTCGATGAAAAGGAACTCCTTGAAAAAGTCAGAGAAACTGTCGAAAACCTGAATCTTCGAATCAACGAAAGCAAAACAAAACTAATGACGCCCAACACAAGACAGACCGTTACTGGAATTGTGGTCAATCATAAACCCCAGGTAGTTTTTCATAAACGCAACACATTGCGACAGGCAATGTATTACATCAAGAAATTTGGCTTAGACGAACACCGGGTCTATAAGGAAATCCGTCAGGCCAATTATCTGGAACATTTGTTAGGGAAAATAAATTTTGTTTTGCAAATAAATCCGGAAGACGAAGAATTTGTCGCATATAAAAAAATGCTGATTGACCTCAAAAAGAAACAAGACTCGAAAGTCAAAAAGCCATTGCTAGTATTGGTTTAAAAAGGAATGACTTTTGTATATAAAGCCGCCACTAAAAGCCTTATTTCAAGGCTTTTTACTTTTACATAACAATCTGTAATAAAACACTTTATTCCTTTTTTGGCAAAGTAAAATTGATTAAATTTGAAGTAAGACTAAGCGGGAATATTTACAGTCCTTTGGATGTCGTAAACAAAATCATAGAACCAATCGCAACAACAGCAATTTGAAAAACGATGCAAAATGGCATTTATAGACTACTACAAAATATTGGGGATCGATAAAAGCGCAACAGATGCCGAGGTGAAAAAAGCGTACCGAAAACTTGCCCGAAAATACCATCCCGATTTAAATCCCAATGACAAGGGAGCCGAGTTAAAATTCAAGGAAGTCAATGAAGCAAACGAGGTATTGAGCCATCCTGAAAATCGGAAAAAATACGATCAATATGGCGAGGACTGGAAACATTCCGAAGAATTTGAAAAATCAAGGCAGCATCAACAATCTCGCAGTCGTGGGGGGCAGCCAGGAGGTTTTGCCGGTTTTGGAGGATTCTCGGGTGGCGGAGATTATTCTGATCTTTTCGAGTCCATGTTTGGAGGGCGTTCCACAGGTGGAAGAAGTCGAACAGCGCAGGTAAAAGGCGGCGATTACAATGCCGAATTGCATCTTGACCTAAAAGATGTTTACACAACCCATAAACGAACCTTGACCATTAACGGCAAGAATATTCGGCTTACCATTCCCGCAGGTGTTGAAAATGGCCAGGTTATAAAAATCAGCGGAATGGGTGCAGAAGGCATAAATGGCGGTCCTAAAGGAGATTTGTACATTACCTTCACCATTGAAAACCGCACCAAATTTAAGCTGGACAAGTACGACCTTTATTCCACTGTGGATTTGGATTTATACAGCGCTATTTTAGGTGGTGAACTAACAGTTGACACTTTTGACGGAAAAGTAAAACTGAAAGTAATGCCGGGAACCCAAAATGGTACCAAAGTAAAACTAAAAGGAAAAGGCTTTCCTGTCTATAAAAAAGAGGGCGTGTTTGGCGATTTGTATATTACTTATCAAATCGTAATACCCACAAATCTTAGTGAAAAAGAAAAAGAATTGTTTGAGGAACTAGCCAATTTAAAAACAGCCTGAATTTTAAAAAAAAATATCCAACTTAATAACTGAAAATCAGAAGATTATTCGTATATTTACCTTGACCACTTGCCACAATAATTATTGTGACTTGTGGTGGTATTCCTTTTTTATTAAAAATTAATTCCTTTGTTTGATGGATACTATTTTTAAAATAATCGAATTATTGAAGGCTTTTTTACTCGATATTGGTGAACTCTCCCAATTTGCCGGTCGTTTTTTTAAAGAAGTTTTTAAACGCCCCTCTGAATTCCGGGAATTACTGCGACAATGTTTTTATATGGGAAATCGGTCCCTGCTTTTGGTTGGTGTAACGGGGTTTATAATCGGACTAGTTTTTGACCTACAATCAAGACCTACACTACAAGAATTTGGGGCTGTTTCCTGGATGCCCAATATGGTTAGTATTTCCATCATTCGAGAAATAGGACCCATTATTACTGCCTTGATATGTGCAGGACGAATCGGTTCCGGAATTGGTGCTGAGTTGGGTTCCATGAGAGTGACGGAACAAATTGATGCCATGGAAGTTTCAGGAACAAATCCCTTTAAATATTTAGTGGTTACCCGAATTTTGGCTACCACCCTTATGCTTCCTATTTTAGTGTTTTTTGGTGATTTTATAGCTATTTACGGTTCTTATTTGGTTGAAAACATTAAAGGAAATGTATCCTTTTTATTGTATTACAACAAAGTTTTTAACGCTTTGGAATTTGGGGACTTAATACCAGCAACCATTAAGACTTTCTTTTTTGGCTTTGCTATCGGCTTAGTGGGTTGTTTCAAAGGATACAATTGTAAAAAAGGAACGGCTGGGGTAGGACTTGCCGCTAATTCTGCCGTAGTTTTCACCTCAATGCTACTTTTTATAATTGACTTTGTTGCTGTATTTATTACTGATATTTTTTATGATTTATAGTACCTCTCGATGAACAAACAAAAAATTGTCATAGAAATAAAAGACTTACGAAAAAGTTATGGAGACAATCATGTTTTGAACGGATTCAACATGCGTTTGGTCGAAGGAGAGAATTTGGTTATTATGGGAAAATCGGGCTCCGGAAAATCTGTGATGATAAAATGTTTGATTGGACTCGAAGAATATGATCGTGGAACTATCATGATAATGGGCAAAGACATTAGCAAACTTGAACATGAGGAATTGGATGAACTTCGAACTGAAGTTGGATTTCTTTTTCAAGGTAGTGCCCTTTATGATTCGATGACGGTTAGAGAAAATTTGGAATTTCCTTTAAGACGACATACCAAGAAGTTTGGTAGAATAAAGGATACCACGCCAATGGTTATGGAAGCACTTGAAAATGTAGGATTAGCCCATACCATAAACTTGATGCCCGAAGAACTTTCAGGCGGAATGAAACGCCGGGTTGCATTGGCAAGAACACTCATACTCCAACCCAGTATTATTCTTTATGATGAACCTACAACTGGATTAGACCCCATTACAGCAAAAGAAATATTGTTGCTGATGATTGCTATCCAAAAAAAATACAATACCTCATCCATTATCATTACACATGATGTGGATTGTGCAAGAGCTATTTCGAATCGAATGATTTTATTAGTTGATGGTATCAATTATGCCGAAGGCACTTTTGAAGAATTAATAGCTTCAAACGATCCTATAATACAGGCATTCTTTAAATAAGCAATAAAATGGAAAAAACAAGCTCACAAAAAATTAGACTTGGTCTTTTTGTAATCATCGGATTATCGATTTTTATTCTTGCCGTTTATTTTATTGGCGACAAGCAGAAAATGTTTGGAAAAACAAATCATTTGGAAGCTGTTTTCAACAATGTAAATGGTCTGCAATTGGGCAATAATGTTCGCTATTCCGGTATAAGCGTGGGAACGGTTCGTGGGATTGAGATGGTTAATGACACAACCATTCGTGTTGATATGATAATAGATAAAACCATTTTTCCTCACATTAAACAAAATGCCATTGCCACAATTGGTTCTGATGGCTTAGTAGGAAACATGATTATTAATATTATCCCAGGAGTAGGTGAAGAGACTTCTGTTCAACCCGGCGACGAGATTCGTTCCCGTAATCGTGTGAGTACCGACGATATTTTTAACACACTTAGCAAGACTAATAAAAACGCTGCCACTCTTAGCGCCAATTTACTTAAAATTACCGATAAAATGATAGACGGAAAAGGAACTATGGGTTCCTTACTCAATGATACTTTACTGTCGAGAGACCTCAAAGAAACCATGCGTTATTTAAAAATAACAGGGAAAGGAGCCTCTGAAACGGTGCTTAAATTAAATCAACTTATCGAATCTTTAGACAGTAAGGACAATGTTATTGGGGTCATAAAAGATTCGGCTGTAGCCCACAAAATAAAAAATATGGTGACTAATTTAGATCAGTCAAGTGTTGGGATTGACAAAGCGATTACGAATCTTAATGCAACCATCCAAAATATTAAAGACGGAAAAGGCGCCATTAATTATCTTTCTAATGATCCCAAATTAGTCCGAAAAATTGATTCGACAATGACCAATATTAACCAAGCCAGTTTCCGTTTGAATGAGAACCTAGAGGCCTTAAAACACAATTTTTTGTTTAGGGGTTATTTTAGAAAATTAGAAAAGGAAAAGGCAAAAGCTGCCCAGTTGGGCAAAACTAAAAAGTAATCAATTTGGAATAAAAATTAGTTTTCAAAACAATAAATAGTTATCCCCAAAACGTACCTAAAATTTTGATAAACAGCTAAAAACTTGAAAAAAAGAGATTACGGTCAACTTTTTTAAATCCCCGCTTCCAAATTAATTAGAATTTTGAGAGTATTAAAATCAATATTGATAAGAATCTTAAATATAATTTTTATGCAAATCTATTATTCTAGGCATTGGAAACTGCAAATAGTTTATGGCAAAATTACGAATGATTACTGAAGTTTATAAAAATATCAAATCATGGTTACAATAGAAAAACTTGGAATAATACTGAGTCCCACCAACAATGAATTTGAAAACAATGGTGTGTTAAATCCCGGAATATATCAGGAAGGAAATACTGTACATATTTTATATCGAGCAGTACAAAACGGAAATATTTCGACTATAGGTTATGCAAAAACCGATGGTCCATTTAATATTGTCGAAAGACGTAATTATCCCTTGATTAACCGGGATTTCGATTATGAAAGTCGCGGAGTAGAAGATGCACGAATCGTCAAAATTGAAGATACTTATTACATAACCTACACGGCTTATGATGGTTCAAATGCAATGGGAGCACTCGCCACTTCAAAAGATTTGGTCACTTTTGAAAAACATGGAATAATCACGCCAAAAATAAACTATCAAAATTATGAACGCTATGCGCTTTGCAATGGCTATAAACTAAATCCAAAATACCATCATTACTATCGGCTTCATAAAGAAATGGGATTAATTAATGACGATCTACGTTTACTGAGAGACAAAGATGTGGTACTTTTTCCAAGAAAAATAAAAGGGAAGTTTGTCATGTTACACCGTATCTGGCCTGGAATTCAGATTGTATTTTTTGAAAATTGGAGTGAATTGACTGACCTATTTTGGAAAAAATATATCGAAAATCTGGCGGATTATATTGTTCTTGATCCTAAGGGAATTTTCGAAGTAAATTACATTGGAGCTGGAGGCCCACCTATCGAAACGGCTGATGGCTGGTTACTAATTTACCACAGTGCACAAGAAACAACAACAGGGTGTATTTATCATGCCAAGGCTGCCTTATTGCAATTAGACAAACCTGAAGTTGAAATCTCAAGATTGGATATGCCACTCTTCTCCCCCACCAAACAGTGGGAAATAGAAGGAGAAGTCAATGATGTAGTTTTCCCCACCGGTCACGCCTTGTTTGGAGAAGATCTTTATATCTATTATGGCGCTGCTGACAAACATACAGCTGTTGTTAAAATGAAAATAAATGATGTTTTAAATGAATTAAAAGTCAAATCCTAAAAATAAATAACATGAAATATGAAAAAGGAATAAAAATGCTGATTGTGAGTTCTTATCCACCTCGAGAATGTGGGTTGGCCACTTTTTCGAATGATATCGTTAACTCCGTAAAAAAAGTTTTTGGGAACACCCTTCCCATTGAAGTTTGTGCGCTACAAAATAGCAAACAGCAATTTGAATATGGGGCTGAGGTAAAATACATCATTACATCATCATCTATAGAGGATTACAGACTAATTGCGGAAAAGATAAATGAGCGAAATGACATCGGAATGGTGTGCATACAACACGAATTTGGACTTCATGGTGGCGAATATGGCGATTATTTCCTCGCTTTTCTACTGGCACTTAACAAACCTATAATTACGGTTTTTCACACGGTATTACCAGATCCAGAAGAAAAAAGAAAAAAAGTAGTTCAGGCAATTGTTGATTTGTCCAATAGAATTGTGGTGCTAACCAATAAATCAAAGGAGATTTTGACCGAAGAATATGGTTGTCAGGAATCGAAAATAAATATAATTCCCCATGGAACACATACCGTACTTTGGGAACAAAAGGAACTATTGAAAGACAAATATCACTATTCGGATAAAATCGTGATGTCTACATTTGGACTCATTAGCGAAAACAAAAACATTGAAACTGTGTTATATGCCTTACCTAGAATAGTTACTAAACATCCTGAAGTCAATTATATGATCATAGGAAAAACTCATCCTGAAATAGTCAAAAGAGAAGGCGAAAAATACCGAAAAAAACTAATAGATATTGTCCAAGAACTTAAGTTAGAAAATAATGTCCTGTTTATAAATGAATATCTTGAATTGAAACAATTATTGGAATATTTAACCTTGTCAGACATTTATTTATTTTCTTCCAAAGACCCCAATCAGGCGGTGAGCGGCACCTTTGCCTATGCGCTTAGTTGTGGTTGCGCTGTTATCTCTACACCAATACCCCATGCCTTAGAAGCCTTGGAAGATGGAAACGGAATATTATTGAAGGAGTTTGACAATCCTCTTGAATTTCAAAAAGCCATATTGGAACTTATTGAAAACAAAGAAAAAAGAGTTGCAATGGGAAAAAATGCTTATTCTCTCTCCCATTCGACAATTTGGGAAAATGTTGCCATAAAATATGGGCTGTTATTTGGAGAATTAACGAACCGCGAAGAAGATTTGAAATTCAGTTTACCCCCAATAAAAATAGACCATATTAAGAAACTTACCACGGATTATGGAATGTTGCAATTTTCAAAATTTAGCGAGCCGGACCCTGAATCGGGTTACACCTTAGATGACAATGCGAGAGCATTAATCAATATTGTGATGTATTATTCTCTTTACTACGATGAAGACGTTTTAAAATTGGCGGATATCTATTTGAATTTTATAGAAGATATTCAACGAGAAGATGGTTTTTTTGACAATTATAAAAATTTTGATCACCAATTAACTTTACAAAATTTAGAAGTCAATCTTGAAGATGCTAATGGCAGAACACTATGGAGTCTGGGTTATGTCATTTCACACAAAGAAATACTTCCTTTGGATTTAGTACTTAGAGCTGAAAATTGTTGGAAAAAAGTATCCAAAAGAATATACGAGATAATCTCGCCAAGGGCTATCGCCTATACCCTTAAAGGATTGTATTACTACTATTCCATTTATCCAGAAGAAACTGTTCGGGTATATATTGAGCAACTTGCAGATAAGTTATTGGAGCTTTATAATATCAATTCTGAGGAATCTTGGTGCTGGTATGAGGATTACATGACTTATGTGAACAATGTTCTCCCCGAAGCAATGATGTTCAGCTATTTGGCAATAGGAGAACCCAAATATTTAAAAATCGCCACAATAACCTTTGATTTTCTTTTGTCACACTATTTCATGAAGGGGCAACTCAAGGTAATATCGAATAGAGGATGGTTCAAGAAAGAAAACGAAAGAGTATTTTATGGAGAACAACCCATTGAAGTGGCAACTACAATAATCACTTTAGATTTATTTTACCAAATAACTGGAAACGTAAAATATAAAGAACAAATTGAAGTAGCTTTTAATTGGTTTTTAGGAAACAATCACCTGAAACAAATTATGTACAACACCGAAAACGGAGCTTCTTATGATGGATTAGAAGACACTATAATTAACATTAACCAAGGAGCAGAATCTACTTTGTGTTTTTTTAAAGCAAGATTAATCATGAATAAATATTCAGAAAAAGCCGTTCAAAAAACAAAGATATTGGAGATTTGAAAAAATTTATTTTTTAAATACTCTTCAAAGCATCCAACAACAAATTCAAATCTTCTTTGGTATTGAAATGACTAAAGGAAATCCGTAAACTTGGTTTTTGTAAATTCTCATTCGAAAGTGTCTCTGCCAGGACATGAGATGGTCTGTTACTGCCAGACTGGCAAGCACTTCCTCGAGAAACAGCAATGCCTTTCATGTCTAAATAAAACAAAATCATCGCGGTTTTGTCTTCCGAAAAGGGCAATAAAACATTCAAAATAGTATAAAAACCTTCTTGAGTACCATTGATTTCAAAAGTCGGAAATTTAATCTCGAGTTGGCTAATCAAATAATTTTTTAAATCCAAAATATGACTCCTTTCCCTATCCAAATTGTCATAAGAAAGTACTATAGCCTTTGCCATACCAGCAATCTGATGCACAGATTCGGTTCCAGGTCTTAACCCTTTTTCTTGTTCGCCACCATAAAAAAGAGGCTGCAATCCAGAATTTTTTCTTACATAAGCAAAACCCACCCCTTTTGGTCCATGAAATTTGTGAGCACTTGCCACCATAAAATCAATAGGCAGTGTTTGCAAATCAATTTCAGCTTTACCTATGGATTGCACCATATCCGAATGGAAAAGCGCATGGTGTTGTTGACAAATACGTCCCACTTTATCTAAATCCAAAACCGTTCCTATTTCGTTATTGACATGCATCAGGCTTACCAAGGTTTTTGTTTCTTGGGAAAGCAAATCCACCAAATCTGTAATATCAATTTCGCCATTAGGTTTAACCGCCACATAATCCACTTGAATGTCAAACTCTTTTTGCAAGGCTTGTGCCGTAAATAAAACAGCGTGATGTTCTATTTTACTGGTAATAATTCGTTTTACCCCCAAATCTTTTACCGCCGAACGAAGAATCCAATTATTAGCTTCTGTTCCGCAGGAAGTGAAAATAATTTCTTGGGAAGAAGAATTTAACTGTTTAGCGATTGCTTTTCTAGAAAGTTCTATAATACTTTTAGCGTTTCTCCCAAAACTATGCGTTGACGAGGGATTACCATAGTCTTCCAATAATACTTTTGTCATTTCCTGAACTACTTCCGGACGGAGTTGCGTGGTAGAGGCGTTATCGAGATATACTTTTTTCATTGGCGCAAAGTTATGAAATATGAATTGTGATTTGACTAATGTCAATTGGAGAATTAAATTAACTTATTTACTATTCTGCTTGATAAATACCTCCGTGGCTCCCAAGCCGTATTTTTGATAATTGCCGTCTTGAAATACAACATTTTCATAACGCCCCAATAAAAAATCCAATTCCGATTTTAAAATTCCTTCGCCAACACCGTGAATAAAAACAATTTTAGGGATTCGATTTCGTATGGCAAATTCTAGGTGTCGTTTTGCCGTTTCGGACTGCAAGGTGAGGATGTCATAATTAGACATGCTACGATGATGGGAAACCAATTTTTCGATATGTAAATCAAATTCCGGTGCCGAAATCTCATGCTTGTCTTTGCGTTCTTTGACAAAACTTCGAGGTTTTGGAATTTCTTTTTCCTTGGCAACCGCATGAGTATTGATACTTTTGATTGAATCCATTAAGTTGTTGGAATTGTTTATTTTAAGCAATTCATTGACAAAAAATGTCATCATAAAACCATCCTCCGTTTCTATAGTTACTTCCTTATCTTTGACTAAAACAACAACGCCATTTATAGCCTCATCAAGTACGCTAACCTTATCGCCTTTACTAAACATTATCTTCTTTTTTTTGTTGATTTTTACTTGATGTTTTACTACTCAAACGCATCATCCCGAACATAAAAACCACAATAGCAATAACCATTACATATACATTTTTTTGTGCACTTAGTTGCTCGTACAAGGCAACGAGGATTACCAAAATCAATATCGGAATTACAATCTTTTTCATATCTTTAACCATTGGATTTCCAAAAGTAAGGAACTTTAAAATAGTATCATTTAGTATTGAAAATGTTTTTTGTTAAATAGTAATTCAAAAAAATAGCACCTTTGAATTTAGAAAAATATATGCTTCCCTGTTGGAGTAAAACCCTTTTCGGAGTGGAGTGTTTGGGTTGTGGTTTGCAACGCGCTTTCCTCCTACTACTCAAAGGCCGCTTTATTAGCGCCTTTCAAATGTATCCTGCAATTTATGTAACGCTGTTGTTTTTTGGTTTAATCGGCTTAAACCTAGCGGACAAAAGTAGAAATTACCAGAAATCCATCATAGTGATGGCGGTTCTTACAGGATTTTTTATGCTCGGGGGCTATCTCTATAAAAACTATTAAAATAGAACCATCAGACCTCTTGTTGTGCTTATTTGATATATTTGCAATGCTTTTTTAAAAATAAAATCCAAAAAAAACTCCATGAATTTTTTAAAACTGATTCGGTATCAAAATCTACTGATGCTAGCCTTGATGCAGCTCCTTTTTAGATATGGATTTTTGAAATTACAAAACATCCCTTTGGCTTTGTCCGATTGGCAATATGGGTTATTGGTTCTGGCAACCGTATCCATAGCTGCTGGCGGTTATATAATCAATGCTATTTTGGACGTAGCAACCGATTCAGATAACAAGCCGGATGCTGTTATTATCGGCAAATCCATTTCTGAAACCAAGGGATATAATTTGTACATTGGTTGCACCTTTATTGGAGTTTTCATTGGATTTTATTTATCAAATATCATTGACAAACCCAGTTTTGCTTCCCTTTTTATACTTATTGCAGCAACACTTTATTTTTATGCCACAAGGCTGAAACAAAGTTTGCTTATTGGAAACCTAATTGTCGCGCTGCTTCTTTCGTTAAGCCTTTTAATCGTTGGAATTTTCGATCTGTATCCTGTCACTTTTGATGAAAACAGACCCGTTATGGGATTGCTTTTCGGAATACTTTTGGATTATGCCATTTTTGCCTTTCTCCTGAATTTTATTCGGGAAATTGTCAAGGATTTGGAAGACGTAAAAGGGGATTCTAAGCAAAGTATGCAAACCCTACCGATTGTTTTTGGGGTAAAACGAACCACAAAACTTGTTTTTGGATTGAGTATAATTCCCATCATTTGTGTCTTATATTATCTCAATTACTACCTATTTCAGTCGGGATTAATCCTTAGCACCATTTATGGCGTTGTCTTTATACTGGCGCCACTTATTTATTTTACTCTCAAAATCTTACCTGCGTCGCAAACAAAAGATTTTCACCACCTGAGTGCCGTTCTAAAATGGGTGCTATTTTTCGGAATACTTTCTATTGTGGTAATTAGCCTAAACATAAAAAACCATGCTTAAAAATAAATTACGCAACTATCACCTGGTTCTCGCTTCGGGTTCACCAAGACGTCAGCAATTTTTCAAAGATTTAGACTTGGATTTCGAAATCAGACTAAAAGATATCGAAGAAATTTATCCGCCAGAATTAAAAGCTGAGGAAATTACCAACTATTTGGCCGAATTAAAAGCCAATGCTTTTGAAGGCGAATTGCAAGCAAATGAAATCCTCATCACGAGCGACACCATCGTTTGGCACAACAACAAAGCTTTAGGCAAACCAAAAGATGAACAAGACGCTTTTGCTATTCTAAAATCATTATCGAATGCCACTCATGAAGTTATCACATCGGTTTGCTTCAAAACCAATAGCGAAACCAAGCTGCTTCACGAAATAACCAAAGTAACTTTCAATGAATTAAGCGAGGATGCAATTCGCTATTATATTGAGAACTACAAGCCTTTTGACAAAGCGGGTGCTTACGGCATACAGGAATGGATTGGTTTTGTAGGTGTTTCAAAAATAGAAGGTTCTTATGCCAATGTTATGGGAATGCCTACGGATAAAGTGTATGAGTATTTGAATAATTTAGCCTAAACTGAAAGTTTTGGAATTTATAATGATTTCGTTGCGGAAGTAAGTTTACCAAAAAAATTACTGTTGCAAAGGATAATTTCAATCATCGAACATCCTATTGATACTGTAGAATTTACATATTGATAACAACCACTTTTTCAAAACTCAATTCATCAAAATGGTTAATTACCAAATCTGCTGGGGATAAATCTTGTTTTTTTGAATGTTCGCTTACATAACCTACACAAAAAAACCCTGCCGCTTTTGCTGCAATGACTCCATTAGTGCTGTCTTCTATCACGATGCAGTTCTGTTTTGATGCAATCGATAATGAAGCTGCATGCTCAAATATGGCTGGATGTGGTTTCGAATTGGGAAAATCCTCACCGCTTACGATATGGGTAAAATATTGATACAATCCAAAACGCTTGAAAACACGTTCAATCGTGACTTTAGAAGCCGAAGAAGCCAAAATTAACTGCATCCCGTTTGCGTGTAAATCTTTGATTAATTTCTCCACACCATCCAATAACGCCAAATCTTCTTTCGTATCGAAAGCGTCATTAAAAATGGTTCGCTTCCTTTGAATTAAATCCTCTACTTCCTGTTCGATAGGAAATAAATTCTTCAATTTTTGAAACGTATTCCGGGTAGAATTACCAGTGAATGAAGTGTATATTTCCTCTGATACTAATATGTTTAGTTCGGCAAATTGTTTAAAATAAGCGTAATGGTGAACGGGTTCCGTGTCAACGATTACGCCATCCATGTCAAAAATTACGGTTTGAATCATATTGGGTATTAGGTCTTGGGTTTTGGGTTATGAGTTTTAATTTGAGACTGATTACTGATGATTGATTACTCTTTTTTAAGTAAATATCGAATCACGGTTTCGGCGGCATACAAACCGAATAATCCAGGCATATAGCTGTTGGTGCCGTAAAAGGATTTCTTGTAATTAGACCCATCGGTCATTTTTAAACTGGAATCATCTTGAATTTCCGACGAAAATACCACTTTCAATTTGTCAATTTTCATTTCTTTCAAACGTCGGCGAATCGTTTTTGCCAGAAAGCAATTTACGGTATTGGTAATGTCGGCCACCTTCACTTTCGAAGCTTCCATCTTCCCTCCCGCTCCCATACTGCTAATGATTTTCACCCTTTTGCGCTTGGCGGCAATAATCAAATTCAATTTGGGGGTAATGCTGTCAATGCAATCCAAAACATAATCATATTCCTCCGAAACAATTTCGAAAGCGCGCTCTGGCGATAGAAATTCTTTAATACGGGTCAGTTTCAATTCCGGATTAATATCAATTAATCGGTCGCCAATAACGGTCACCTTGGCTTGCCCAATGGTCGAATGTACCGCAGGCAATTGTCGGTTGATGTTGGTAATATCTACTATATCACCATCCACAATGGTCATGGTTCCCACGCCGGCTCTTGCCAAAAATTCGGCAGCAAAGGAGCCCACGCCTCCCAATCCCACAACCAAAACATTGGCGTTTTTTAATTTTTGTAATCCTTCGGCTTTAAATAAAAGTTCCGCTCTTTCTGTCCATTCTGCCATAAATCATAGTTTAAAGTTAAATGTTTGAAGTTTTTCAAACTTCAAAATTCAACATTCTTTATTCTTTTCAAAAACTGTTTTATAATTCACCACTATAAGATGCTTTAACTCTTCCACTTCAATATTTTTATATTTCGCTGCCAGGGCATAAACACCTTGAATTCCCTCTTCAATAGTATCGGTTTCTAAGAAAAACCGATCGTTTGGAACACTAGTAAAAACAGATTCCAATGCGGGATTTCGTAACAAATTTTTACCAAACGAAACATAAAATCCAGCATCAATTACTTGTTGGCCCAACTGTTCGATTTTTGAAAATCCGTGAATGAGCATTGGAACGGTAATCTTCATTCTTTTCTTGATTTCGATGAGTTCCTGAAAAGCCGCCACGCAATGTATCACAACTGGTTTTTGGTGTTTCTCGGCCAAAGCCAATTGTTTTTCGAATATCGATTGTTGAACTTCAAACGGTGTTTCACTACGTTTGTCCAATCCACATTCGCCCAAAGCCAAACATTCTGGCAAAGCCAATTTCTGGTCTACGATTTGAAAATCTTGTTCCAATCGATTTTCGTCAATATACAAAGGATGAATTCCGATGGAATAAAACGGAATTGTGGCATCAAATTCTTGTGGATATTGATTGACCAATTCCAACACATCCGATTGATTCGTGAATTGGTGGGTATGTAAATTGAAGAATTGCATAGCGCAAAAATAGTTTAAAGTTACTATGCCACAAAGTTTTTTATCTTTGTAGAAATAAATGGTATTTATGTTCCAAATTTTAGCCCAAATAAACAAACTCCTGTTGCCTAGTTTTACCAAACAAGGACTGGATTTGGCCAAAGCCAAGAAATGGCAAAAGGCGCTCATTGGCTATCGGTATTACGTAACCGCAAGAGCATTAGATTGTTGATTTAGGATTAGTAGTTGCCTATTTTGGAATTTAAAAAAATAGACTTAATTTGTATTTTCAATTTGCAAATCATATAATTATACCTATATTTGCACCCACAAAATAGGCCTTGTGGCGCAACTGAATAGCGCACTTGATTACGGCTCAAGAGGTTACTGGTTTGAATCCAGTCAAGGTCACTACTACAATCCCGAAACACTTGATATACAAGGTTTCGGGATTTTTTATTATATTTATGTGCCAAATATGTGACCGTTTTATTTACTTTGAGTTATATCAAAAACAAATTAAAATATTTAAAAAATATATTTGGCAAATGATATTAATATCAATATCTTTGATTTCTATTAATTCGGATACTATGTTCTATGAAATATTCAGAATTGGAACGAAAACTTAAAAAAGCGGGTTGCCATTATGTAAGAGATGGAAAAAAACATCCAATTTGGTTCAGCCCAATAACTGAAAAAGAATTTCAAACGAGCCACCACAAAAGCGAAGAAGTGAAATTTGGAACATTACAAAGTATTTTAAGAGATTCGGGATTAAAAAAATAAAAGTTATGAAAGTAAAAGTAATTATTGAAAGAGGAAATGATGGTAGTTATGGAGCCTATATTGGTTCTAATAATGTATCTTTTGGAATTATAGGCGATGGAGAAACGGTACAAGATGCAAAAAATGATTTTTTAAATTCTTATGACGAAATGAAAGATTATTATGCAGAAAACAACAAAAATTTTACTGAATGTGAATTTCAATTTCAATTTGATATTGCTTCCTTTTTAGCTTATTATGGCAGCATTTTATCATTAGCTGGAATGGAACGTTTAACAGGTGTAAATCAAGGTCAATTAAGTCATTATGTTACCGGCCATAGAAAACCATCAAAAAAAACTATTGAAAAAATTGAAACTAAATTACACGAATTTGGAAAAGAATTAAATCAAGTAGAATTTGTTTGATACAGTACATTTTGAACACTCAAAAAAAATTTAAGCACAAGAAACCCCTCGTTTGAGGGGTTATTTTTTTACTTTTTCACTTTACAGAATACTACCCTATCCAAAATGACGAATTGAATTTAGTAAACGAGTATAATTAAATAAACAAACCCAAAAATAAATGATGGACTATTTCCTAGATATTGAATACAACAACCTTACTTACGGCGAGGAAGAAGTCAATTTCAAGGAATTCGAATGTTGCACATTCAATAACTGTGATTTCTCCCAATGTGTGTTTCTGGCCGTCACTTTTATCGATTGTGTTTTCAATGATTGTAATTTCAATGCTACAAAAATCAATTATGTGGCGCTGAGAACCGTGACTTTCAATCGTTGCGAGATGAAAGAAGTCAATTTTGCTATGTGCGACAAATTGATTTTCGACATTACCTTTAATCATTGCGTATTGGATTTCTCCAAGTTTTACACCTTAAAGCTCAAAGGCACTTCCTTTGTGCATTGCAGCCTTATAGCCGTTGATTTCATGAGCGCCGATTTAACCGAGGTCGTTTTTGACGCTTGCGATTTGTACCGCTCAGAATTTACCAAAGCCATTGCAAACAAAGCCAATTTCAAAACCAGCTACAACTATACCATTGACCCCACCAAAACTAAAATCAAGAAAGCCGTTTTTGCTTCGGCCGGCTTGAAAGGACTTTTAGCCAAATACGAGGTGTTGGTGGAGTAATTCTCCTTTAATTTACAAGTACATAAGTACTAAAAGTAGTCTGTAAATGAAAAAGGGGTATATTTGAAAATAAATAAATCGAAATAAAAATATGAAAAATAAAATTACCATCTTATTTACAATTTATATTTTATTTAATCTGACTTTATCTGCTCAAAACACTGACAAGATGAATAAGTCTGAACTTAGAGAGCAAATTGTTATTTTGACAACTAAAATTGACTCTTTAAAAAATGAAACAATAAATTTACAAGAGTCTATAAGTAACCTCACTATGAATTCATCATTATTAGAACAGAAAAACAAAACGAATGATGATGAAATTTCAAGAATAAATGAATTAATTATAAAAAATGAAATTGAAAAAAACCGTATAATCATAGAAAATGAAAATATAACTTCAAAACTGAATGAAACAATTTTAACTCTTAAAGACTCCATTTCAAGCATTCAAACTTCTTCTAATGTTGTTTCCACTTCTAAAACCTTTAATAGTAATGATTTTTTAAATAAATACTATTTTAATCAAATTCCTCTGCCTAATAATTCTTTCAGCCTTGTGTTAAGCAAATTAGTATATGGCGAAACGAATATTGTCAGATATGAATCTGAAACTTATAGCACGCGAAATGAAAGGGGAATCACTTTAACACTCCCAGAGATACTTGATGCGAATGCTTTTAAATATTGGGGGATTAAACCTAATGTCTTAATAGAAAATAACACTATTAATATTAACAACTTTCTTATTTCTCAAAACAGTGATTATTTAAATTCGAAATTACCTAAAATAGAAATTCTAAAAAATAAACTACTTACTTTTAAATATAATGACGGAAGTGAAGAATCCTTTCTTTTTAATGTAAATCAAATAGAATCTAAAAATAATCAAAGAAAAATATTTCAAATTGAAATGGCAAATGAAGAAGTGAAAGAGGACGGTACTAATAATAACGCCCGAGATATTATTTGGAGGTTTTTTGCAATAGAAAACGAATGTTATTTAGCTTTAAATGCGCTACAATTAGAACGTATAAAATTAAAATTTTTTAATCACGGTTCTAATTTATTGTATGGTCTGATAGATTCTTCGTACGCTGATTATAATACTACTGGACAAGAAATATATTTATCACGTAATAAAGATATTTATATGGATGGCAGTGATTATGTAAATCAGAGTGAAATAATTTATCTTTTCAAATTAAAATGATTTTATTCAGCATTTTTTTACATATAATAACGCCCAATCAAAAGTGGCGGTATCGACTAGTTAGAAACTTTTTACTTAATCAAACATTTGTTTTTCAAACCTCCGATAGTGAGGATTTGCAATCCGTGATCCCAATAGTGAGGATTCACACTCGAACAATATGGATTTACTAGTATACAAAAGTCCTTTTGAGAATTATTAAATAAACTTGAAGTATTTGGAATGCAATACGCTAAGGAATAGCTAATATATACAAGTTAGCGGTCAGCTCAAAACCGAAATCAATAAAAAAGCAAAATGAATATAACAATCATGGGAGCCTCGGCTGGAATTGGATTAGAAGCAGTAAAAAGAGGATTAAAAAGAAATCATTCAATAACTACCCTTTCGCGATCTGAAATTGAATTAGAAGACAAAAAATCTTTAAAAGTGATACTTGGTGATGCAACTAATAAAGCTGACCTATTAAATTCAATCCAAAACGCAGATGCTCTAATTATAACATTGGGAACTGGTAAGAATATGAAAGCTAACACCCTTTTTTCAGATTTTGCAAAATTAATTGTGGAAATACATAGGGAGAACAAAATTGATATTCCATTTATTTTTGTTACCGGATTTGGAGCTGGAGAAAGCAAAAATTATGTTTCTTGGATTGTAAAGATGTTTTTAAAATACTTTTTAAAAGACGTTTATGCTGACAAAACTAAAATGGAAGAAATTATCACTAATTCAGATCTGAATTGGACAGTTGTGAGGCCAGGAAGGCTATTAGACAAGAAATTGACAGAGAAATACCGTATTGAAAACAGATTATTCAAAGGAATTAATAGAGCTGACGTAGCAGACTTTTTAATAAAAAAAGCAGAAAACCAAACAGAATTAAAAAAGTACATTGGTATTTCTGAAAAATAGGATAAAATTAAATTCGAACCCCGATATTGAACATAACCCTCGGACTTGTGATTCGTAATCCCATTCGTTAGCGCAGGTATTTAGCTGCAACAGCTACTATTAGCAAAACTTTAGCGATTATAACAAAAGCTGCACGGAATAAATAAATGTGTATTTTATTTCCCGTATTGGGAACTTTTTATTATCTTCGTCAAAAATTTCAACGTTGAGAGTAATTGCGAAAAAAATATTGAGGGATTTTTGGGAATCGCATTCCGGTTGTGAACATCAACTAAAATCATGGTTTCAAGAAGCAAGTAATGCTGAATGGAAAAATCCCAATCAAATTAAAAAGGAATATCCAAGCGCAAGTATTTTAAACAATAACAGGATAGTTTTTAACATCAAAGGAAACAGTTATAGATTGATTGTAAAGATAAATTATGATTACCAAATGGTTTGGATACGATTTGTTGGAACACATGCAGAATATGATAAAATAAACGCAAACGAAATTTAGAAAGCTATGGAAATTAAACCTATAAAAACAGATAAAGATTACAATCAAGCTCTCGAAAGACTTGAAGTAATTTTTGATGCAAAAAAAGGTTCGCCTGAAGGCGACGAACTTGAAGTACTTGGTATTTTGGTTGACCAATATGAGAATGAGCACTTCCCTATCGGATTACCTGATCCGATTGAAGCTATTAAATTCAGAATGGAACAGATGGGTTATAATCAAAATGATTTAGCTAACATAGTTGGTTTAAAAAGTCGTGCGAGTGAAATACTGAATAGAAAAAGAAAATTATCACTTGAAATGATTCGTCAATTGCATGACAGATTAAATATACCAACTGACGTACTTATCCAAACTTATTAAGAGACACTATCCTGAAAAGTGTGTAAGTTAAAAATATAGGGGTTTGACTTTTTAATTAAAGTTGGACCCTTTTTTCAAATATAGTTAAGAACTGGTTGAGGATTAATCCCCAATTTTGGATTGGCATCGACCATTTTTTGGTTGCTTCTCTCAGAGCCAAATATACAGATTTTAACACAGCTTCATCCGTTGGGAATGATAATTTGTTTTTGGTATATTTTCTAATTTTACCATTGAGGTTTTCTATTAAATTTGTGGTGTAAATTATTTTTCTTATTTCTACAGGAAAGTCAAAGAATATGGTAAGTTCCTCCCAGTTTTCTTCCCAGGATTTTATAGCGTATGGATATTTATGATTCCATTTTTTAGAAAAATCTTCCAGGGATGCTTTGGCAGCTTCTTTTGTTGGTGCGTTATAAATAAGCTTCATATCTGCCGAAAATTCCTTTTTATCCTTCCAAACCACATAGCGAGCTGAGTTTATAATTTGATGCACTACACAGATTTGGGTCTGTGATTCTGGGAAAACATTTTTAATGGTTTGCGTAAAACCATTAAGGTTATCTGTAGCTGTAATTAGTATATCTTCAACTCCTCTAGCTTTTAAATCCGTTAAAACGCCAAGCCAAAAACTAGCACTTTCATTCTTTCCTAACCACATTCCTAGCACTTCTTTTTTGCCGTCTCTGTTGAGTCCAACGGCTAAATAGAGGGTCTTATTGATTATTTTTGAGTTTTCACGAACTTTAAAAATAATGCCGTCCATCCAAACTATTAAATAAACAGCTTCCAAAGGTCTATTTTGCCAAGCAATAATATCACTAGAAACACTATCGGTAATTCTGGAGATAGTACTGGTTGAAACCTCAAAATTATAGACTTCTCTGATTTGCTCTTCGATGTCTCTATTGCTCATTCCTTTGGCATAAAGAGAGATAATTACGTTCTCTAAACCATCGAGCATATTTTGTCTTTTGGGAACAATTATGGGGTTAAATGATGCCTCTCTATCTCTTGGAACTTGAATCTCGGATTCACCAAAAGAGGTTTTTATTTTCTTGCTTGAAAAACCATTACGAGCATTGGGTTTAGTAGTTTTCTCGTGCTTATCGTACCCTAAATGAGCATCTAATTCGCCTTCGAGCATTTTCTCTATTCCTCGTTTTTGTAGTTGGGCCAAAAAACCATAAAGGTCTTCGCCTGTTTTGAATTGCTTCAAAAATTCATCGGATAATAAATCTTCCTTTTTCATAAAATGTGTAAATATTAAAATTAAGTAAAAAAAGTATTAGGGTTTGCACAAACCCTAATACTTTTTTTACTTACACACTTTATGGGATACTACCTATTAAAGGACAATCGCCAACTCATGCTAAATGTTATGGCTAGGTTTTTGGCCAATTGTTTGTTTAGTTTTCATAACTTCTCTCGGTCGGTTATGGAAATAAAGATTTCCATAAGCCGCCACGAGCTCTAGCATCGACCCTTAAACAATCCTCCCGTCTTCCATTGTAATAATCCTGTTGGTTCTTTTAGCAAAATCAATATCGTGGGTGACAATCAACAAAGTCTGGTTGTTTTCCTGAGTCAGTTTTTTGAAAATATCAAAAACAAGGTCACTATTTTTCTTATCTAAATTTCCTGTAGGCTCGTCTCCCATAATAATCAAAGGATCATTAATCAAGGCACGCGCAATCGCCACCCTTTGCTTTTGGCCGCCACTGAGCTGGTTGGGCATTTTAAGCGCTTGGTCTTCCATGTCCAAGGTTTTTAGGTGTTCCATCGCGCGGTGTTCCACTTCTTTCTGGGAATATTTACCCAACTTCATACCAGGTAACATCACGTTTTTCAACACATTGTATTCCGAAAGTAAATAATGAAACTGAAATACAAACCCAATATTTTCGCTACGTATTTGGGCCAATTCTTTGTCTGGTTTTCCTGTAATTAATTCCTCATGAATAAACAATTGCCCTTCATAATCGGTATCCATAGTGGAAAGCAGGTACAATAAAGTCGATTTCCCGCAACCTGATTTCCCCACAATAGAAACAAACTCGCCATGATCGATACTCATGTTGATTTCTTTAAGTACCTGAAACTTTACAGGATCAAAAAAATATTTAGACAAACCAATGGTTTCGATTACTTTATTTCCCATGTTATTTCCCTCTAATAATTTCTACTGGATCTACCCTACTGGCTTTCAAAGCGGGGAACAATCCGGCAATAGCCGTTGTGAATAAGGCAAACGTAATTCCTATAATATAAAACAACGGATTATAGCTGATAGGATATGTTTTTATGGTGGGCAAAGCAGCCGTCACAAAAGGAATGATGTCAATTATGGAGGAGAAAATATAACCAAACAGCAACCCAAACAATCCGCCTACCAAACCTATAATCAGAGAAAGGGAAACAAATATCCATTTTACGTCACTGCCCGAAAAACCGGTCGCTTTCAAGATGGCAATGCTGTCCATTTTTTCGTAAATCATCATATTCAGAATATTATAAATCCCAAAACCCGCCACAATCAGCAACACCACGCCTACGGAATAGGAAATGATACTTCGTACCGAGCTTCCGGTTTCGAACTGGGAATTGGTGGTTTGATAATCTATCGTGTCCACATTAAATTTACTTTGAAACTCTTTGGCAACGATTGGGGCCGAAGTCATGTCGAACAATTTTACTTGAATGTCGGTAATGTAATTTGTGGGTTCGCCTAATATTTTCTGGGCCGTATCCAATGAAGTATAACTGGCAACATCATCAATTTCGGCAATGCCTATTTGCGATATACCAACGATTTTAAGCGATGCTAAACTGCCTTTTGAAGAGGTGATTTTAATGATGTCACCCGTTGTGAGCAACATTTTATCGGCCAGTCCTTTTCCGATGATGATACTGTTGTTTTGCATCAAATCAGTCAGATTTCCTTCGATGATATAATCGCTGATTTTGAATAATTTTTCTTCCGACAGTACATCAATTCCATTAATTACTCCCGAAATAGCGATAGTTCCCGAATTGAAAAATACGGGCGTGGTTACCTTTGGCGCGACGTCGATAATCCGAGAATCTTCTTTTAAAACCCTAATGATGGTTTCGCCATTGTAGATGGATTTCCCCCTGTTTTTGGCTTTATGGAATTGACAAAATTAATATTGTCTTTGTATTGCGCCGACAAAGAAATAGGCTGATTTTCAGGAGGTTTAATTTCATTATACAAAAGAATATGAGGCGTTCTGTTGAGCATCAAGCCATCTAGCATATCGTTTAAACCATGCATAAAACTCACCAAGGAAATAAACATGGCAATGCCAAAAGTAACGCCAATAGCGGCTACAACCGTTTGTTTTAGTCGTGCCCGAAGCAAATGCAGTGCTATATTCAGGATGAGTTTATAGTTCGTCATTGGGGTTTATAAATGGTTTCTTCTGCTTGTAAACCTTCCAATATTTCTGCTTTTTGATAATCACTCAATCCAATTTTAACTTTTCTTTTCTCGTCTTTATTCACCAAAACATATTGGCCTTGAATCAAATAACTTTTCGGAATGGTAATAACCTTCTTTTTTGTTTTGATGACAATATTGGCTTCGGCGGTTAAATTTGGATAGAGTTTTTGTGGTGGTTTCACAAAATGGGCTTCTATTTTAAAAGTACGGGAACGCTCCTGCATGATGGGATAAATTTTGTCTACCACAGCTTCAAAAACTTGTCCTTTATAACTGTCCATCGTCACCAAAACCTTTTGACCCAAGTTTACGAGAACCATGTCATTTTCATCAACTTCCAATTCAAGCAAAAAGGAATTCGATTCGCCAATAATGGCCAATGGGGTTTGGGTGGTGATTAAAGTTCCTTCTTTCACGGGAATATCAAACAATTGTCCTGAAAAAGCACTCTTGACACTATAATCACTTTGGGATTTTTGACTAATTTTTAGGTTGATATTGTTCCGACTTTGATCGTTTTGCAACTGGGCTTTGAGTTGTGCCAATTGCTTTTTTGCAGTTTCGTAATTGATTTTGGAACTTTTATATCCTAGTTCTACCCTTTCAAAATCAACTTCAGAAATAATTTGGTATTGCTTTATCCTTTTATTCCTATTGTAAATGGATTCGTCCAGTGCCAGTTTGTCTTTGGCAGCTTGCACTTTCATTTCCATCTCGGAAATTTTATCCTGAATATAGTGATTGCTTTCCTGACTCAATTGGTAAGCTAATCGAGCGTTTTCAGTGTTTAAATCGGCTTTCTCTTGCTCTAACTCAAACAATAGTTGACCTTCTTTAACAGACTGTCCAACAGCAACTTTTATTTTTTGCAAAACCCCATTTACCGTAGAATAAACGGTGTATTGCCCAACTGCTTTTACAACACCGGAAGCATACACACTTTGTGTTACATCCCCAACGGTGGGTTTGATTTCTTCGGTATCTTTTTTGGAACAGGAAATACTAATTAAAAAAAATATAGAAAGTAATGATACTGCTGAAGCCCTCATTTTAGATGCTTTTAAAAACTATTGATAAAATGGAAGAATTTTACATCCAAATATACGACAAAATAGCCTTTTTAAATACATATTAGCCTTATAATTATAGGAAAAAGTGTCGTTTTAACGTTACCAAAGAATGAGTTACAACTGCTTTTCCATTATATAATCTTCCATTAAATAACCTTGCCCAATAGAAATATCTTCTTCGGCAATGATTTCAAAACCCATTTTTTGATAAAAAACATAGGCTTTATTAAATCGGTTTACATTTAATGAAAGCTTGTCGGAGCGGTTTTCTTTGGCTAAAGCCACAATTTTGTCTAGCATCAATTTTCCCATTCCTTTACCCTGATATTCAGGAAGAAAATAGAGTTTGTGCAATCGAGTACAATTTGAATTCAAATAATGATGTTCGTAAGAGGCAAAACCAAGACAAATTTCATTTTCCTTCAGCACTAAAAAATCATGTCCTATGTTCACTAGCTTGTCCGTCAAAGTTTCTTCAGAATAGAATAAATCCAACATATAATCGATTTGCGCCCTCGATAGGATTTCACCATATGTGACCGGCCAAGTTTTAAAAGCAATTTCTCGAATTACTTTGATGTCTTTTATTGTAGCCTCAGAAATTGTTATCATTGTAGGTGGATGAATTTCGTTAGAACTTTCACATTTTAATCAGAAAAAGCAAAACCACAAAAGCAAGCTACATACTAATCAAGCTTGCCGTCAAAATAGGACATCCATTTTCCTTGTACTTTCATCACTTGTTCAATGACGTCTCGGGCGGCACCTTTACCCCCATTCCTATGGGAAATATAACGGGAAATGGCTTTGATTTCGGGCGTGGAATCTTGGGGGCAAGAAGGCAATCCCACTAATTGCATCACGTGATAATCAGGGATATCATCGCCCATATACAATACCTGTTCTGGTTTAATATCGTAAAGTTCGATGTATTCCTTAAAAGTGGCTACTTTGTCGGGCGTTCCCAAATAAATGTCCGTAATACCCAGATTTCTCAATCGCACCCGAACCCCTTCATTGCTTCCTCCTGAAATAATGCATACGTTATACCCGCATTCTACGGCGGCCTTCATCGCATAGCCATCGCGAATATTCATCACCCGCAGAATCTCCCCTTCATTGGTCACAAAAACGGAACTGTCGGTAAGAACTCCATCAACATCAAAAATAAGAGTGGTGATGTCGTTCATTATTTGTTTATAGCTTTTTGCCATTATTTTGTATGGATTGGGTTATTATTTTATATATATTTTTCCGGTTTTCGTCTGATAAAAAATTCAAATGACGATCAATGGTTGTATTGTCATTGCGGCTAGCAGGGCCTGTTTGCACCTCTTTTGGAGAAAGTGTTGTTACCTTGTTTGCCGTTTCCAAAATTAAGGGTTTTAAAACTTCAAAAGGAATATTATTTTCAAGGCAAATTTCATTGCCAATTTGGTATAGCTGATTCACGAAATTATTCACAAAAACTGCCGAAACGTGCAAGGCTTGTCTTTGAATCTCAGTAATTTTTAAAACTTTATTGGAAATTGAGTAAGCCACTTTTTCTAATAGGTCAAAATCAACATTATTTTCACTTTCCAAACAAATGGGAATTTCACTGAAATCAACAGCAACATTTTTCGAAAAAGTTTGTACGGGGTAAAAAACCCCTCTCCTATTCTTATTGTCCAATAGATCAATGGAAATACTTCCCGAAGTATGGACAACAAGGCGATTTTCGAAAGGCAATTGAGAGGAAACCGCCGCAATGGCATCGTCAGAAACCGCTAAAATATACAGGTCGGCTTCCGCTAAATCTGTATAGTTATCGGTGATTTTATGAGAATCTAAAAGGGGTACTAATGATTCTTTTTGTCTTGAAAACACTTGTGCCAAATCGATATTTTTGCTTTTGGAAAAAGCTTTTATCAAATGTTGGGCAACATTTCCGGAACCAATAATAATCACTTTAATCATTGGACAAAATTAGCGAAAAAAAATAAAAACCAATACTCGATGTCAACAATTGAATTTCAAAAAGAAATTGCAATACACTTGCCCTTCAGGACGCTTAATTTTGGATTAAATTAACAATTGTACAAATAAGCAAGTCAACAATTTTAAGTACTTTTGTCCCACTTTTACAAAACGTAATTTCTTACAGATGAATTCAAAATTAGTTTCCATTTTATTCTCCACACGTTTAATGGCGATGCTTTTCGTAACTTTTGCTATTGCAATGGGCGCTGGAACTTTTATCGAAAGTAAATACAATACAGATACCGCGAGAATTTTAGTCTATAACTCTTGGTGGTTTGAAGGAATCATGTTATTTTTTATGATCAATTTTATTGGAAACATCAAACGCTATCAATTGCTAAGAAAAGAAAAATGGGCTACACTTATGCTGCATTTATCTTTTGTTTTCATCATTACTGGAGCTTTCATTACGCGATACATCAGTTATGAAGGCATGATGCCCATTCGCGAAGGCGCTGCCGAAAATAAATTTTATTCAGACAAGATGTACCTCACCCTTTTTGTCGATGGGGAATATAAAGGCGAAATGAAACGCCGGGTTTTCGAAAAACCATTACTACTTTCACCAGTTACCAATAATGATTTTGCCATTTCAAACAACTTTGCCGACACCCAATTTAAAGTGAAGTATGATAATTTTATCATGGGGGCAAAACAAATTATCAAACCCGACCCAAAAGGGATTTTATACCTAAAATTAGTGGAAGCCGGAGACAGTGGTCGGGAAGAACATTTCCTGAAAGAGGGAGAAGTTCAAAACATTCACAATGTCCTTTTTGCCCTAAATAAATTTACGCAAGGTGCTATAAACATTACAATAAACGGAAACACTTCAACAATTCAAACCCCATTTGAAGGGAATTTTATGCGCATGGCAGACAAATTACAAGGAAAAGTTGACAAAGACGTTACACAACCCTTAATGATGCGTTCGTTGTACAGCATTGGGGAAAAACGCTTTGTTTTTCCTGATCCCGCCGAAAAAGGGGTAATAGGCTATGAATCAAAAAATGATTTTAAAGCGAAGGGCGGAGATAATGCTTTAACTGTAAAAGTATTGGCTGATGGACAAGAGAAATCAGTAACGGTATTGGGTGCTAAAGGTAAAGTTGGCGAATCTAAATCGGTTAAAATTGGGGAATTAGAATACACTTTTTTCTACGGAAGCAAAGCACACACTTTACCTTTTAGCATCAAACTCAATGATTTTATTGCCCAAAAATATCCTGGAACGGAGAAAAGTTATTCTTCATTTGAAAGCCAAGTCACCGTTCAGGACTCCATCAATCCTTTTGATGCCAGAATATATATGAATCATGTCTTGGATTATAAAGGATTTCGATTTTTTCAATCTTCGTTCGATCCAGACGAAAAAGGAACTGTCTTATCCGTAAACCATGATTTCTGGGGGACTTTAATTACGTATATTGGCTATTTCATGTTGTTTTTTGCCATGATGTCGATACTGTTTACCAAGCATTCCCGTTTTGCTGATTTGAAACGAAAACTGGAAGTGGTGAAAGATAAAAAATCGAAATTAGTACCAATATTAGTTTTATTGTTTGGTTTTACGGCTTTCGCCCAAAATCATTCCGCACATGCTCCAAGCCTAAAACAATTGGACTCCCTAATCAATAAACGCAAAGTAACCGAGATTCATGCAGCTAAATTCGGAAGATTGATTGTTCAGGATGCCGGTGGAAGAATGAAACCTATAAATACCTTCTCGTCGGAATTGTTGAGAAAAGTAAGCCACAAAGACTCGTATAACGGAATGAATTCGGATCAGGTCTTTTTATCGATGATAGCCGACGGAAATCTTTGGATACAGCTTCCTATGATTTATATCAAGGCCGGAAACGACAGCATTCGGAAAATTATTGGTCTCGATAAGGATGCTAAATATGCCTCCTTTATATCCTTTTTTGATACGACTGGGAATTATAAATTGGGACCTTATTTAGGTGATGCCTACAAAAATGCAAATCCCAACCAATTCGAAAAAGATTTTATCGAAACGGACAAAAAAGTGAATTTGATGGACAATGCTTTGAGCGGAAGTATTTTGAAGATTTTCCCTATTCCAAATGACAAAAACAACAAATGGATTTCTTATGCCGAATTAGAGCATGCGGGTTTAAAAGGAATGGCAGCAACCTATACCCGAAGTATTTTACCCTTATATTTTGGGGCATTAGACCGCGCTAAAGCCATTCATAACTACAAACAAGCTGATGAATTATTGGAGAGCATAAACGGATTCCAGAAAAAATTTGGCAGCCAAGTAAGGCCAAGTGAAGAAAAAATAAATCTCGAAATCCTGTATAATAAATATGACATTCTACCCAAACTCTTTTATTATTACTTGTTGGGTGGTATTTTCATGTTGGTGTTTACATTATTCAACATCTTTTTTGACAAAAAAATATGGAGAGTAACGGTCAATTCTTTTCATGTTTTGATTGGTTTCTTTTTTGGCTTGCATACTTTGGCTTTAATCGCCCGCTGGTGTATTTCCGGTCATGCCCCATGGAGTAATGCCTATGAGGCTATCGTATATGTAGCCTGGGCTACTATGTTTTTTGGATTGGCCTTCGACCGAAAATCAAAACTTACCGTGGCTTCAGCAGCTTTTGTCACATCGATGATTTTTATGGCTGCCAACGCCAATTGGATTGATCCGGAAATAGCCAATCTCCAACCCGTATTAAACTCCTATTGGTTGATGATACACGTGGCTGTAATCGTGGCAAGTTATGGCCCATTTGCCTTGGGAATGATTTTAGGTATCGTTTCTTTACTGTTGATTCTATTTACCAACGAGAAAAACAAAGCCAAAATGAATTTAAACATCAAAGAAATCACTTATATCAACGAAATGTCATTGACGATTGGCTTGATTATGTTAACGATTGGTAATTTCCTTGGTGGACAATGGGCAAATGAAAGTTGGGGGCGCTACTGGGGTTGGGATCCAAAAGAAACATGGGCATTGATCAGTATTATGGTGTATGCTTTTGTAATTCACTCTCGTTTTGTACCTTCACTTAGAGGGAAATGGTTTTTTAATTTGATGAGTATTTTTGCATTCATATCCATTTTGTTCACTTATTACGGCGTGAATTTTCACTTAGTTGGACTGCATTCCTATGCCAGTGGGGAGGCTCACTCCTTAGCTTGGATTTGGTATTCATTAGGAACAATTTCGTTGTTTGGAGCAATCACCTACCCAAAATACAAGAAGTATTATAAAAAGTTACCTAATTAATTCTAATAAAAAACCGTATGAAAAACCTATTTATTTATGCCTTTGGAATATTACTTTTTTGGAATTGTCAAGGCCAAAACAAACCAAGTAAAACAGATGTAATTATGCAAAAGCAAACCATTTACCAATTTAAAGTAGAAGATTTATCAGGGAAAACATTTGATTTTGCTACTTTGAAAGGAAAGAAAATAATGATTGTAAACACCGCTTCAAAATGCGGCAACACACCACAATACAAAGACTTAGAAGAATTATATGAAAAATACAAAAATAAAAAGTTTGTGATTGTAGGCTTTCCGGCTAATAATTTTCTTTGGCAAGAACCTGGAACCAATGCCGAAATTGCGGCTTTTTGTAAAAAAAATTATGGCGTTACTTTTCCAATGATGGGAAAAATATCCGTTAAAGGGAAAGACATGCACGAAGTATATCAATTTCTTACCCAAAAATCTAAAAATGGATCGGAAGATTCAGAAGTGGGATGGAATTTCCAGAAATATCTTTTGAACGAAAAAGGCGAATTGGTGAAAGTAATTGCTCCAAGAACATTGCCAACAGATCCTGAGATTATTGATTGGCTGACAAAATAGTAGTAATCAACATTTTTGTCTAAAACTAATCGGGGCATTATCAGAAAAAAAAGCTGATTAATGCCCTTTATAATTATCTACCGCTTTTCTTACGCTACCATATTGAGAAAGTAATTCGGATGCTACTGAATACGAAACAGGAATTTCTCCCATAATCATTTTCACGCCACGATCCACGAGTTTACTGTTGCTCAATTGCATATCGACCATTTTATTTCCTTTCACTTTCCCAAGTTGAATCATGGTGGCTGTCGAAATCATATTGAGTACTAATTTCTGCGCCGTTCCTGCTTTCATTCGTGAACTTCCCGTTACAAATTCAGGCCCCACAACAACATCTATTGGGAATTTTGCCGTTTGCGAAAGTGGACTTTCCGCATTGCAAGAAATGCTCGCTGTGGTAATATCATTTTCATTGCAAGCTTTCAACCCTCCAATAACGTAAGGTGTTGTTCCCGAAGCGGCAATCCCAACGACAACATCATTTTCGTTGATGTTGTGTTCTTGCAAATCAATCCAAGCTTGGTTGGCATCGTCTTCGGCATTTTCTACCGCTTTGCGAATGGCCTTGTCTCCACCAGCAATGATTCCGTTGACTAAGTCAAAAGGAACGCCAAAGGTTGGAGGACACTCGGATGCATCCACTACGCCCAAACGCCCTGAAGTTCCTGCACCAATGTAGAATAATCGACCTCCCAATTTCATTTTAGCAACGATTTGAGTTACTAAACCCTCGATTTGTGGCAGGGATTTTTCTACAGCAAAAGGGACGGTTTTGTCTTCTTGATTGATATTTGAAAGTAATTCCGATACAGACATTTTTTCTAAATGTTCGTATTTCGAGGATTGTTCGGTGGTTTTAGTGAAAGTCATTTTTAATTTTTTAACGAATGCATTCGACATGATTTTCTTTTGCAATAATAAGTCTTGAATTTTCTATTTCAGATTGAATTTTAACCCAATTGTCATTAAAATATTGGTGTAATTGTTTCAAAGAACAATTACCTAATTGAAAATAAATTATTTTTGGAGTGTTTTTCGAAACCAAGAAGCGGTTATAAAAATCGGTGTCTTTTGTTAGTATAACCATCTCGTTTTTCAACGCATAATCCCATATTTCACTATCTGTCATTTGCAAATTAATGTCAGAAACAAAAACATAACGATTGTCATTAAAAAAGTTGAAATGTTTTGGTAAATTAACATCGACTAAAAATGAACAATTCATTATTAACTAGCTAATTGAATGTCATTTTTATACGAGGACAGATTTTTCAAGGCAAATGCTATACAAGCCTGAATGTCTTCTTTTTCAAGAAACGGATAGGCTTCTAAAATGGCTTCAATTGAATCTCCGGCTGATAAATACTGTAAAATGCTTTCCACAGTAATTCTCATTCCTCTCACCGTGGGTTTGCCATTGCAAAGGTCTGGTTTTATGGTAATTCTTTCTAAAAGAGTCGCTTCCATCTTTTTATTCTTTTTACAAATTTAGCAAAATAAATCAATAAAAGTCTAAATAAAATACGCCAACACTATTCCAAAAATTATCATCGAAACTTTGGCTATATTGAACTTGTGTCCTTCGCTACTTTCAAAAATAATGGTAGATGAAATATGGAATAGTATCCCAATAACGATTGCGGTAATTTCAGTATAAAAGGCATTTAATTGAGGCAAATAGTCTGATACAATTGTTCCAAGTGGAGTCATAATGGCGAAAGTAACCATAAAGGTAAAAATAGCTTTTTTGTTCAGTCCTGAATGGACAAAAAAAGTAGTCAGAATGATGGCAATAGGCAAGTGATGAATAGCGATTCCCAATGCTAAGCTGTGATGATGACTAACGGGAAATCCTTCTAAAAATGCATGAATACAAAGGCTGATAAAAAGCAGCCATGGAATATGGAACATTTTTTCGTGACCGTGAACATGTCCGTGTTCAGCACCTTTGGAAAAAAACTCCAATATGATTTGGAATAAAATTCCAGCCATTATAAAAAGTCCGATGTTATGATTGTAACTTTTGTATACGTCCGGCAATAAGTGCATAACAGTTAACGACAGTAAAAAGGAACCGCTGAAAGCCAATAATAATTTAAGATTGGTTTTGTTTTTCGGTTTCAAAAACAAGGCAATACTATAACCTATCAGGACAGAAAATAAAGGTAAAAGGTAATTCATTACTTAAATATCATGATTAATCGTTCACTTTCGGTTTTGTGGAATTTTTTCAATTTATAATCTCCAAAAATGTCCAAAAGATAAATTCCTGCTTCTTCCATCAATTCTTCGAAATTTTTGAGGGTTAGCGCCTTTACTTTTTCGGTAAAATGAAATTTTTTACCTTGGTCTTCAAAGTCAATTTCCTTGTAAATATGGCCTTCACTCACATAGCGTTTGATGTGAAAATCAATATTTTCAACAGTTTTGACTTCTTCCGGAACTAAATTCGCAATGACCTGGTTAACGTTCATAAAATCAATTACGGCAAAACCATATTCCGTGAGGGTTTCTTTCATTGCCTTCAAAGTGGTCAGGTTGTCTTCGTCATTTTCGAAATAACCAAAACTAGTAAACAAATTGAATATGGCATCAAATTTATCTTCAAAAGTTTCCCGCATGTCATGAACCTGAAAATGAAGCGTTTCATTCTGGTTTTTATTGGCCTCCATAATACTATTTTCAGACAAATCAACACCCACAACTTCATAGCCCAACTGGTTCAAATAAATGGCATGACGTCCTTTGCCACAAGCCAAATCCAACACTTTTGCTTTCTCAGGAAGATTGAGATAGTGTGTCAAATTGTCCATGAAAATTTGGGCTTCTCTATAATTTCTTTCTTTATAAAGAATGTGATAATAAGGAGTGTCAAACCAAGAGGCAAACCAATTATGGGTTTTGGGGTTTGGGATTTGGGATTTAGGATTGGTTAAATCTGACATTTATTATTTTGAATTTCAATTAAAGTGCAAATTTAGACTATTTTTGCACCGAATACTTGATTTTACAATGGAAAATAATTTTAGAATGATTGCCAAAACCTTTTTTGGTTTTGAAGAAATACTGGCAAATGAATTGAAAATGCTGGGCGCACAAGACGTAGAGCAAGGCGTAAGAATGGTTAGTTTCAAAGGCGATAAAGGTTTTATGTACAAGGCAAACTTGTCTTTGAGAACCGCTTTAAAAATATTGAAACCTATTTATTTTTTCAAAGCAAGAGATGAACAAGGTTTGTATAAAGGTATTTCCGGGGTAAACTGGTCGAAATTCATCAGTGCCAACCAGACTTTTGTGATAGATGCGACTGTCCATTCAGAGTATTTTAACCATTCGGAATTTGTTTCACAGAAATGTAAAGATGCCATCGTGGATCAATTTCGGGAACGAACGGGACAACGGCCAAGTATTGAGAAAATACATCCCGATTTGAGAATCAACATCCATATCGACAAAGACCAAGTTTCGGTAGCTTTAGATACTTCCGGGAATTCGTTACACCAACGTGGGTACAGAACCGCCACGAATATTGCACCTATAAATGAAGTTTTGGCTGCAGGAATTCTGCTGCTTTCCGGCTGGGATGGTCAAGGTGATTTCTTAGATCCCATGTGCGGTTCAGGAACTTTTCTAGCCGAAGCAGCGATGATTGCCTGTAACATTCCAGCAAACATCAACCGTAAGGAATTTGCTTTCGAAAAATGGAACGATTGGGACAATGATTTGTTTGACCAAATCATGGATTCCCTGATGAAAAAAATTCGAGAATTTCACTACACCATAAAAGGATACGACAAAGCACCATCTGCGGTTCAAAAAGCCAAAGACAATATCAAGAATGCTAATTTAGACGAATATATATCTATCGCAGAACGTAACTTTTTTGATACGGAAAAAACATCTCAAGGAAAATTGCACGTAGTTTTTAATCCGCCTTATGATGAGCGATTGGATATTCACATGGAAGAATTTTACAAAAATATTGGCGACACCTTGAAGAAAAATTATCCCGGCACAAATGCTTGGTTCATTACTGGAAACTTGGAGGCTTTGAAATTTGTTGGATTGAAACCTTCCCGAAAAATCAAACTTTTCAACGCTAGTATCGAAGCCCGATTGGTAAAATACGAAATGTACGAAGGAAGCAAGAGAACAAAATTTCAAACAGTAGATGATAGTGTTCAGTAATCGAACTAACACCTAATACCACTAAAAACATGACCAAATTACAAGTACGAGCATTTCTATACCAACTGGGTTGTTTTGCTATTTTATTTATTTCGTTACAATTTTTGATTGACAAATACACCCAATTATCTGGTTTATGGATTCCAATGACGGCTTTTGTTGTGGGAACTATTCTAGCGCCAAAATTTCAAGCAGTGAAAACCAAAGACGGTGAAAAACTATTCATGAAATGGATGTTCGTAAAAGGAGTAAAGGATATAACATAATCATCAATTCGTAATTATTTTTCTGATTATCATTTTGGGTAATAATCTATGATGTTTGCAATAACAGGATAACTCTTTTAAATTACTTATTTTTGTATAAAAAGATACAAAATGCAACATATCATAGACCGTTTTATTAGTTACGTGATTATCGACACTGAATCAGATCCAAATTCAGAAACCACACCAAGCACAAAAAAACAATGGGACTTAGCCAATAAATTGGTTGAAGAACTGAAATCCATTGGAATGCATGATGTAACTATAGACAAAAACGCCTATATCATGGCCACTTTACCCTCTAATGTTGACCATAAAGTAACCACGATAGGATTTATTTCGCACTTTGACACCACTCCGGATTTTACCGGTGCCAATGTAAAACCACAAATAATCAGAGATTATGATGGCAAAGACATTATATTGAATGCCGAACAAAACATCATTTTATCTCCAAAGTATTTTAAAGATTTATTACAATACAAAGGGCAAACGTTAATCACCACAGACGGAACCACTCTTCTTGGTGCGGATGACAAAGCTGGAATTACCGAAATTGTGACTGCAATGGAATTTCTGATACAAAATCCCGAAATCAAACACGGAAAAATTAGAATCGGATTTACCCCAGACGAAGAAATTGGTCGTGGATCACACTATTTTGATCTAGAAAAATTTGGTTGCGATTGGGCTTACACTATGGATGGAAGTCAAGTGGGCGAATTGGAATATGAAAATTTTAATGCGGCTGGAGCCAAAATAATTTTCAAGGGGAAAAGCGTCCATCCAGGCTACGCCAAAGGAAAAATGATAAATTCAATGCTTATCGCTAATGATTTCATCAACGAATTACCCAAAGGTGAAACACCTCAGGAAACAAAGGGTTACGAGGGGTTTTTTCACGTGCATCATTTAGCCGGAAGTATTGAAGAAACGGTTTTGGAACTCATTATTCGAGATCACAGCAAGAAGAAATTCGAAAAAAGCAAAGAATTAATTGCTAAAATAGCCAAGAAATTCAACAAAAAATTCGCCAAACAATTTGGCGAGGATATCGTAATTGCCGAAATAAAAGACCAATATTACAACATGAAAGAAAAGGTTTTACCCGTAAAACATATTGTAGATATTGCCGAAAAAGCGATGAAAGAATTGGGCATTAAACCCCTTATAAAACCCATTCGTGGTGGAACTGATGGTTCCCAGTTATCTTACAAAGGCTTGCCTTGTCCAAATATTTTTGCTGGGGGTCATAATTTTCACGGAAAATATGAATATGTCCCAGTGGAAAGTATGCAAAAAGCAGTTGAAGTAATTGTGAAAATTGCTGAATTGAACGCTTTGGATTTGAGCAAGGGGGGAAAAGCCAAAACAAAGTAAGACAAAATTCTCTGATTTCAGTCTAGAGTCCTGAAAATTATATAGGATTATAAAAACTAAACCATTATGGACTGAAATCGATAAAATTTATGTTCAGAAATTTTTGCTACTCCACAGGTTTTTGGATTGTCAAGTATTCTGAAAAACCTCCAAACACCTGTTAATTAAAAAAAATACCGTCCCTGTTTCTTACAAGGATGGGATTTTTTATGCTTAGCAATTACGAAAACATGTCTTTTACTTTCTCGAAAAAAGACTTATCGCTTTTTTCTGGATTTGGAATAAAATTCTCATCGGTAAGATTCTTTTCAAAAAACTGTTTTTGTTCTTTACTAAGTGTTTTTGGCGTCCAAACATTAACATGAACGAGCAAATCTCCAGTCCCATATCCGTTAATGCTAGGAATACCTTTTCCTTTTAATCTTAGAATTTTACCAGATTGAATTCCTTCTTCCAGTTTTATTCTCACTTTTCCGTTTACGGCCTCAATATCTTTTGATATTCCAAGAACTGCTTCAGAAATACTTACATACAAATCATAATGCAAATTTTCGCCCTCGCGTTTCAAAAATTCATGTTCGATTTCCTCAATGGCAACGATTAAATCTCCTGGCACACTGTTACCGGGTGCATCATTGCCTTTGTTGGATACTTTTAGTTGCATTCCATCAACAACGCCAGCTGGAATTTTTATAGAAACTGTTTCGTCTTCCAAAATCATTCCCTGAGAATCAGCCTCTGAAGGTTTTTTATCTAACAGCTGCCCGGAACCACCACAAGTAGGACACGTTGATGCTGATTGCATACGTCCCAAAATAGTGTTGGTCACACGCATTACTTGCCCTTGACCGTTACAGGTAGAACAGGTTTTGTACGATACACCTGGTGCTTGAACTTTCCGTTTTACTTTTACTTTTTTCTCGACACCGTTAGCAATTTCTTCCAAGGTTAGCTTAACTTTGATGCGAAGGTTACTTCCTTTAACTCGACGTGAACCGCCTCCGCCGCCATTAAATCCTCCGCCGCCACCAAAAGCACTTCCGAAAATATCTCCAAATTGACTGAATATGTCGTCCATGTTCATACCTCCATGATGACCGCCTCCAAAACCTCCTGAACCATCAAAAGCCTGATGACCATATTGATCGTATTTGGCTTTTTTGTTAGAGTCACTCAAAACTTCGTATGCTTCAGCAGCTAATTTGAATTTTTCTTCGGCAGCAGTATCACCTGGATTTTTATCCGGGTGGAATTCGAGCGCTTTTTTTCTGTATGCTTTTTTTATTTCGGCAGCATCTGCATTTTTGGTAATGCCCAGTATTTCGTAAAAATCTTTTTTCATTTATGTTTTTTTTGTTTATTTCAGGCTCAATAAATCGAGTCTCTACTGACCAATAACTACTTTTGGAAAACGAATAATTTTGTCGCCCAGTTTGTATCCTTTTTCTATTACATCAACAATTTTCCCTTTCAACTTGGGAGCGGGAATTTGAGTTATTGCTTCGGAAAAATCAGCATTAAAAACATCACCAACTTTTATTTCTACTTCTTCCAAGCCTTTTGAAACAAGCGTACTTTTGAGTTTTTCTTGAATAAGTTCAACCCCTTGGATTAACACATTATCATCGGTTTTTTTGATTTCAGCCAATGCTCTGTCAAAGTCATCTAAAACTGGAAGTAAAGCTAGCAAAACATCCTGGTTTGCCGTTTTGAATAATTCAATGCGTTCTTTAGCAGTTCTTCGTTTGAAATTTTCAAATTCGGCAAATAAACGCAAAAATTTATCTCTTTCAGAAGCCAAGTCTTGGGACAATTGCTCTTCCCTTGTTATTTCCTCTACTCGTTCTTCGATTGCTGCGTCTAAAACATCGGAATCTTTCTCATTGTTTTCAATTGAGGTTTGATCAACAATTTCATCATTAAGCGGGTTTTCTGTCGTCATTCTTATATTATTTTTAAAAAAATTCTTAAACTTCATTTTTAATATTTCTATGGATTGCAAAAGTACTGCCAAATCTTTCAATTTGTCAAATTGTCACCCCATAAAAAGCAAAAATTCATATCCCTTTTTATAGAAATCAAAATATAGCTTTCTCATTCGATTAAAAATTTAACCTGTTGGGTGTAATTAAATTGTTTGATTTTTAAAATAGTTTATTGGTCTATCAAAGATGAATTTATTGATATAGAAGTGATTTAAACTTATTTTGTAAATATAAAAGGGTTGACGAAATTTGTATTGCAAAACATAATCATTTCAAAATCAACCCTTATGTACAGTGTACTTGACAAACATATAATAAAAAGTGAAATTGTTCCTTATTTGCCGTTAGCAAAAAGAGGTTTTCAAGCTACAGTTCCACTAGAAGAAATTGTAAATGCAGTTTTTTATAATTTAAAAACTGGTGTTCAATGGCATCAACTGACAGTAAAATCATTATTTGATGATGATTTATTGACATGGCAATCCGTTTATTATCATTATCGTAAATGGTGTAGGACAAACGTTTTAAAGAAAAGTTGGATTAGTATTTTAGAAAAGAATAAATCAAAATTAGACCTTTCGAGTGTTGATTTTGATGGTAGTCATACTTCTGCAATCAGAGGTGGCGAAGAAGCAGAATATCAAGGCACAAAGAAATGTAAAACAACAAATGCGCTGTATTTGAGTGACAGACAAGGATTGCCTCTAGCGATTTCAAACCCAGTTGCTGGGAACCATAACGACCTTTATAATATTGAAGTCCAGTTTGAAGTAGTGACAGGAACATTAGAACAGGCAAATATCCAAGTTGACGGACTTTTTTTAAATGCTGATGCAGGTTTTGATTCTAAAGAATTTAGGTTGTGCTTTGAGAAAAAAGAAATAAATGCAAATGTTTGTTTCAATAAAAGAAATGGCGATATAGATAGAAATGAATATTTTGACCAATTACTTTATAATGAGCGATATAAAATTGAGAGAACAAATGCATTGATGGACAGTTTTAGGTCATTGCTAAATAGATTTGACACAACAATCGCTAGCTGACTAGGCTTTAATTATCTAGCTTTCATAATAATTGCACTAATAAAATTTAATAAAATAAAAGTTTAAACGACTTCCTATATATAAAAATGAAATATGATAATTATCATTTTTATATAAATATATTCATGTTAATTTCAATCATTTATAAATGGTATATGAGAGCAATCATAACTCTTTGCCAAATGCTGTTTATCTGAGATTAAAAAAAGTAAAAAACAGCCCGAAATCTATTTTAGCAACCAAAATTTCAAATAGGATGTTGAAATTTTAAAAAAAACTACTCAAAAAAGCAAAAATAATTTAAGGATTGAAAAATTAGCAAGTATTTGTAAATCAATGTAATAAAATAATTAAATTACCTTTAATTTAAAAATATTGATATATAATTTAAAATAATTCGTTAAAATGTGAGAAACCGTAAAGATGCTATCATTTTTGATTCTAAATTTGATTTATATAAAAAAGTTACTTAATTAAATATTAAAGAATTATGGACAAAAACGACATAGAAATTGTATCAAGTGCTCCTAAAAAAAATTCCACTAAACATTTAAGTAAAAAATGGGATAAATGCCTGGATGATTATAACAACTATCTAAAGGAGTACATTAAGCATTACAAAAAATCGCTTAAAGGAAATCTTATTTCATTATCTATATACCCATATATGAGAGCAAGGTCTTTGGCTTTATATGATCGACTCATTGATGCCATGAACAAATCCATTTTGACTGAAAAACAAGTCAAAAGAATTTCGAAAATTAAAATGAGAACAATAGCGACTTGTAAAATGGCCAAATAAATGACCGCAATTACTTTAATTGAATTCATTACTCTTTGCCAAATGCTATTTTTCTGTCATTCAAAAACAGAAAAAAAACAAGTGAGCCCAAATTCTATTTTAAAATCCAAAAGTTACATTTATTAGTTGAATTCAAGATTATAAAAATAATTCAAAAAAAATAAAAATAAAATCTGCAAACAACAACTTATTAAATATTTGAAAATCAAGTTAATAATTACAAGGTATTTGCCCTTAAATAATAAATATTGATTTATAATTTAAAAAAAATTGTCAATATGTGATAAACCGTAAAGAATTATTTTTTAATTCATTTACGTTTGCTGAGGAATTAAAAAAATATTTTTAAAACCATCAAAATACATCAAAACATGAAACTATATTATGTAAACAGTTTTCCAAATCCGGAAGGGGATTATGACGTTCATCAAGAAGGTTGTGAGTGCATTCCGAATTTTCTGAGCAGGAAATTCTTAGATTATTTGCCTTCTGTCAAAAGCGCTATTGAAAAGGCAAAAAAGACCTATCCAAAAGCGAATGCCTGTAAAAAATGTTTAACAGAATACTATACCACTAAATAATGAAATTTAATTTTCTGAAAAACAATAAAGACCTCCTTGATTCAGAGGCAAAGAATAATAAATTGAATGTTGCTCCCAAAAACAAAACCGTTACGAGAAGTAAGGGAAATAAAAGGCATTCTCATAGAAAAGGAATGCGTGTTGGTTCTTATAGCAACTCGTCTAATTTTTTAAAATCAAATGGTTGCCTTTTTATTTTTATCATTTACATTATTTTAGGCTATGTGTCTTACCAACTCTTAAAATAAATTTTAATTAACCTAATACATTTTAATTTTTAGGACTCACCAAATTTTAAAAGATTTATAACTAAAAAATAAAAAACATGGCTTTCATAAAAGTTTATATTCATTTTGTTTGGAATACAAAAAAGAAATTATCGTTTCTTGCCATAAAAGAGATTAGAAAAACCGTTTGGAATCACATCAGGGAAAATGCCCACAAAAAAGGAATTCGAATTGATTTTATTAATGGTTATTCTGATCACAATCACTGTTTAATCGCGCTGAAAGAGAACCAAACAATCGAAGACGTTATGAAAATCATTCAAGGGGAAAAAAACTTCTTGATTAATAGAAAGGGAATTGCGATTGAATCTACTACTGAAGAGTTACCCCCATTTTTAGACATAGAAATAAATAAAAAAATAACATGGGAGGATGACTATTTTACCATTGCCATTAATGAAGCTATGTTCGACCGGATAAGCAACTACAACCAAATTGAAGAACGACGAAATAGTGAAAAAATAATTAATGAAAAATACAAAGAATATTCAATTCAATATGGATTTCGAAAATTTGCAGACAAATAATTTAGTTTTAATTACTCTCCATTTTACTAAAAAAAACTATTCATCACCTGAAGAATGATTTCCCAAATGGGTTAAAGCCTTTAAACCGTTATTGTAGTAAAAAAACAATCGCAACGTGTGATTCATATCATACTGATAGCCAGAATATTTTTGTTGATACACATTCATATATCCAAAATCAAAACTAAGTTTGGGGTTTATCGTCTGTTTGATTCCTATAAAAATCCGGTTTTGATCAAAGGTATTATAAACCACTTCTTTACCAAAATTAACCATAATCTCGTCTGAAACAACCAAAGTTGGCATTGTTTTCTTCTTAAAAACAGGAATATTTAAACTTACTAAATACCTGAATCTATTAGTAAATCGGAGCTCTTCCGCAGGTTCATCATTCACTATTTTTTGTTGCCAGCGCTGTTCGTTCCTTCCCCTTTGAATAATAGTCACTGCCCCGATTTTGGAGTATAACTGAACTTGCTGATAAATCCTATTTTCATTCGAAAAAGTATTCCAGTCCGGTTTTGATGGTGCCGCCCACATGTGACCATATCCAATTGCCAATGCAATTTTCGAAGTAGGTGCATAACTAATTCCTGTCCTTACAATATAAAAACTGTGATTCTTAATGAAATCAGTTCTCCTAATATGAAAATCCGACACTAATGACCAATAATCATTTAATTTTAAAGTATTATTCAAACTAATCCAAGACTGCGTTTGCTGATTCACCTCCTTTTTTGTTGGGGTTTGTCCAAACACAAGTATGGGTAACAGAACAAGTAAAACTTTAAATTTACAACGCAACATAATTATAATTTTTAGAATCTCTAGGCATCAATTTTTAACAAATTAAGGCCCTAAAAAGGGTTTGAAAATAGGATGAAATTATTACGTCTTTTGTTTTTTCTTTTTCGCCGCCGGAAACAGTACATTATTCAAAATCAATCGGTAGCCGGGCGAATTGGGGTGCAAATCGAGTATTGTGGCTGGATCCCCTACTCTATGTTGGTAATCTTCTGGGTCATGCCCTCCATAAAAGGTATACATCCCTTTACCCTTTTCACCATGAATATAGCGCGATTCCCCATTAAGTTCACAGGTTCCCATCACCAAAACATTCGATTTTATAAGGGCGGAGTCAAAAGAAGTGGTTTGTCCCATAAACCCTTTTATTAACTGGGTGTGGTTTTGACATAACATACTTGGAATCGGATCCCATTTTGCCGAAAATTCCATCAGGGTAAAATAATCATTTTCCATTGGAATTTTCCTTTTTTCAGTCATGTCAATATCTGAAAATTCATAATGTTCCGGTTTCCGATCTAAAATAAAATCCTTGAATGCAAAAGTATTCAAATAATTTATTTTGGATTGATAATTGGGCTCGCTCGCATCACCATCAAACATAGTCTCACAAATGTCGACTCCATCGGCAGCCAAAGCGATATCAAAACTATCGGTTGCTGAACACATGGCAAACATAAATCCCCCACCTATAACGAAATCCCTAATTTTTTTGGCGACAGCCCCTTTTTCTTCCGACACTTTTTTGTATCCCAATTTGGTTATCAAAGCTTCAGCAGCTGCCTTTTGATCCATATACCAAGGTGAATTTCTATTGGATCCATAAAACTTTCCATATTGACCTGTAAAATCTTCGTGATGCAAATGCAACCAATCATAAAGTAATAGTTGATCACTTAAAACTTCCTCATCATAAATGGGTGTAAAAGGAATTTCGGCATAAGTCAAAACCAAAGTCACCGCATCGTCCCAAGGTTGTTTGCCTTTGGGTGTATACACCGCAATTTTAGGGGCTTTTTCTAGAACAACCGTTTCCATATTTTGGGAAGGACTGGATATTTCATCCAAAATTTGATTGGTTTCGGCATCGCTTAAAACTTCAAAACTTACGCCTCGAATTTGGCATTCTTTTCGAATATCGGGTGCATCAGGAAATAAAAAGGATCCCCCTCGGTAATTGAGTAACCAACTGGCTTTGTATTTTTTTTCGATACACCAATAGGTAATACCGTAAGCTTTAAGATGATTTTGTTGGGTAGTTTCATCCATTGGCAACAAGATAAAGGATGCGCGTACCGAAAAGGAAACTAGAATTATAAGGATGTAGAATAAGTTTTTTGAAGCCATTTTGAGATTTTTACGTCAAATATAGTCGTTTTTATTTGACCCAAAGGACAAAAAAAATTCGCTTTTCAGGCTAATTTAAATTTATTTTTTAGAAGGGCATATCGTCATCATCCCCTTCCCCGTTTAAATTACTGCCAAAGGCTTCGTTTGGTGAAGGAAGGTTTTTGGTTTGAAAAGGGTTATCATCATGATTCATTTTGGATGGTAAATCGTCAAAGTTTCCGCTATAATCGTCGAGATTATCAAATTTACCTAGATTTCCGATAAATTTCAATCGGACATTTTCTAGGGAACCGTTACGGTGTTTGGCAATGATAAATTCGGCTTGACCAGCAGATGGTGTTTGCTCGTCGTCATCCCATTCGTCAATTTTATAATATTCTGGCCTGTAGATGAAGGACACAATATCCGCATCTTGCTCAATCGCACCTGATTCACGAAGGTCAGACAATAAAGGTCTTTTGCTGGATCCACGCGTTTCTACCGCACGGGACAATTGAGACAGAGCAATTACTGGTATACCTAATTCCTTGGCCAAGGCTTTTAAATTTCTTGAAATCGTAGAAATTTCTTGCTCTCGGTTTCCGCCACCTTTCCCGTTTCCTCCAGCAGTCATCAATTGCAAATAATCGACGATGATAATTTTTATGCCGTGTTGTGAAGCTAAACGCCTTGCTTTTGCCCTTAAGTCAAAAATAGAAAGCGAAGGAGAATCGTCAATAAAAAGCGGTGCTTTTTCTAAGTTCTTGACCTTCACACTCAATTGTTCCCATTCGTGTTTTTCTAACTTTCCCGTTCTCAATTTTTCAGAAGACAAACCTGTTTCCGAAGAAATTAATCTGGTAATCAACTGTACAGAGGACATTTCTAGAGAAAACAAGGCAACAGGATGTCCAAAATCTATGGCTATATTTCGAGCCATCGAAAGTACAAAAGCAGTTTTTCCCATCCCTGGTCGAGCGGCAATAATTATTAAGTCGCTAGGTTGCCATCCAGAGGTAATGGCATCCAATTTTGTAAAACCAGTTTCTACGCCGCTTAATCCTTTTTGATTGGCAATTTCTTCAATTCTCTTCTTAGCTTGCAACACTAAACTTTGTGCCGTTTCAGAACTTCGTTTTATATTTCCTTGGGTAACTTCATACAGTTTCGATTCAGCTTTGTCCAATAAATCAAAAACATCGGTGGTTTCGTCGTAGGATTCCTCGATAATATCAGAAGAAATGCGAATTAAACTGCGTTGGATATATTTTTGGAGTATGATTCTGGAGTGAAATTCGATATGCGCGGAAGAGGATATTTTTTGTGTAAGCTGAATCAGATAAAAATCTCCTCCAGCCAAGTCTAATTTTGCGTTTTTTCGCAACTGGGCAGAAACGGTTAACAAGTCAATTGGTTGAGTTTCTGTAAACAGCTGAACGATAGCCTCAAAAATATATTTGTGCGCATCTTTATAGAAAGCATCCGGTTGTAAAATGTCTATGACCTCATCGACCCCTTTTTTGTCAATCATCATTGCACCAAGCACAGCCTCTTCTAAATCGAGAACTTGCGGTGGCAATTTCCCTTTTTCAAGGTTGATGATAGTTGTTTTATCTATTTTAATTGGGTTTATATTCCTGACATTTTCCATAGAGCGAAAGTAGTGAAAAATAAAAAAAAAGAATCGCTGAGTTATTACAAAAAAATGTTAATAAACAATCTTTTTTTGTTAACAACCCAAAAAAAATCCGAAGCCATAAGGCTTCGGATGAAAACATATAATGTAAGATTTTTACTCTTTATACTCACCCATCTCACTGTATTTCTTCATTCTTTGAGCAACTAATTCTTGTGTTGATAAGTCTTTCAACTCATTGAATCCTTTCATGATATATTGTTCCACTGTTTTAAAGGTAGTATCCCTATCATAATGAGCTCCACCCAATGGTTCTGGAATTATATCATCAATCAATTTTTGCTTTTTCATATCCGAAGATGTCAATTTTAAAGCCTCGGCTGCTTGTTCTTTATAATCCCAACTTTTCCATAAAATTGACGAACATGATTCTGGTGAAATAACGGAATACCATGTATTTTCCATCATGTAAACTTTATCGCCTACTCCTATTCCTAGTGCACCACCTGAGGCACCTTCACCTATAACAACAACAATCACAGGTACTTTTATCCGAATCATTTCAATGATGTTTCTAGCAATTGCCTCTCCTTGTCCGCGTTCTTCCGCTTCAATTCCAGGAAAAGCTCCCGGAGTGTCCACTAATGACAAAACTGGTATGCCAAATTTCTCTGCCATTTTCATTAATCGCAACGCTTTTCGATAACCTTCGGGATTGGCCATTCCAAAATTTCTATATTGACGCGTTTTGGTATTGTATCCTTTTTGCTGACCGATGATCATAAAAGATTGACCGTCAATTTTACCTAAACCACCTATCATGGCTTTGTCATCCTTAAACCCTCTATCTCCGTGAAGTTCTAGAAAAGTGTCGCCACAAAGTGCATTGATGTGATCTAATGTATAAGGTCTGTTTGGATGTCTTGACAATTGCACGCGCTGCCAAGCAGTTAGATTTTTATAAATATGCCTTTTAGTTTCTTCTAGTTTCTTATTGATTTGTTTGCAGGTATTCGTTACATCAATGTCGGATTCCTGACCAATAACGAGACATTTGTCTAACTGATCTTCAAGTTCTTTTATTGGAAGTTCAAAGTCTAAATATTCCATGAATTTAGTGTATTTGTTTTTTGATTTGAAGTGCAAAGATAAAATTTAAAATTATCAAAAAAGGATATTTTTTATTTATGTAAATCATAGCGCTTCCATAAAATTAGTAAATCCCAATTTTTATTTATCCGCAAAAAAGTGTTTTACAATTCCATTGATGATAACAACAACAAAAATTATTAATGCTCCCATGTAAAATTCAATATTCATTATTTCTTTTTCGCCAATGATAAAATAGGCTAAAACAATTCCATAAACTGGTTCTAAACTTGTGGTAAGCATAACTGTATACGGAGACAATTTTTGCATCACTTTTACAGAAGCCGCAAAAGCATAGGCCGTGCAAACCGATGCTAATACCATAATTAAAATCCAATCCTTTGAAGACAACTTGAAGAAGTTGTCAGTAAATTGATGTTGAAATAAAAAATACAGGGTTATAAAAAACACCCCTGACAAAAATTCGTAGAATGTAATTACCAATGAATCATGGTGTTTTATCAATTTACCGTTCATAAGCGTAAATAAAACTCCTAAAAAAACAGAAAATAAGGCATACGCCATTCCCTCAAAATAATTGATTTTGACCTGTAACAGTAAACTAAGTGCCGCAATGATTAAAAGTCCAAAGAAAACTTCATACCAAAGTACCTTTCGTCCATAAAACAGAGGTTCCAAGAGGGACGCGATAAAAGCGCCAAGTGAAAATACAACTAAAGTAATGGATACGTTAGAAATATGGATGGCTTTAAAAAAGAATACCCAATGAATGGCAATTAAAAGTCCTACGAAAATCAACTTGAAAAATTCTTTCATCGGAATTTTAAAAGATTTCTTTTTAAAAAGTAGGAACAGGAAAATAAAAACGCAAGCAAAAAACATTCGATACCAAACTAGTGCATCTGCTTTGATCGTAATTAAAGCCCCTAATATTGCGGTGAATCCCCAAATAAAAACGATTAAATGAAGATTTAAATACGATTGTAATTTATCGTTTCGCATTTCGCAATAAGAAAATAGCCAAGATTCCGAAAACTATATTAGAAAACCATACGGCTAGTAATGGAGAAACACTAGACTTTTCAGCTAAAACTCCAAAAATTTTATCAAAAAAGACAAAGGCAAAGGCCAGCGACATCCCTATAGCCAGACTGAGTCCCATTCCGCCTCTTCTCTTCATTGACGAAACCGCGACGGCAATAATGGTAAGTATAAATGCCGAAATTGGAATGCTGTATTTTTTATATAGAACTACTAAATACAGATTGATATTTGAAGAACCACGGCTTCTTTCTTTTTTTATAAAGCGGTTTAACTTGCCTAAATTTAATGTTTCGGCAATATATACCACAGGAGTCAAATCTTCTAAATCAAAACTAAAAACAGCCTCTTTTGTGTCTGCTTTTTCAATTTTATCCTCAAATTCCCCTAACGTTCTTTTTGTATAATTGTACATCGTATAGGTACTGTCTTTTGGATTCCATTTAATCCTGCTAGCTGTAATCTTATAGACTAATTTGTCCTTTTTAAACTTTTCTAAACTGAAGTTAAAAGCTATTTTTGATTCGGTATTAAAACTATTGACGTAAATAAATTCATCATCACTTATTTGGCGGTACACATCCGTATCGTCCCCCCTCATCATCTCCTTTCCTCCAGTTCTAAGGTAGGTATACCGGAAATTATTAAATCCTTCACTCGATTTTGGAACAATAAAAAATCCCATTAACAAAACAACTACCGAAACAATAGCTGCTCCTATTAAAAAAGGTCTCAAAAATCTCGTAAATGAAATCCCAGAACTCAATATGGCAATAATTTCGGTGTTATTGGCCATTTTTGAGGTAAACCAAATAACTGATAAAAACAAAAATATCGGGAACAATAAATTCGTGAAATAGATGGTAAAATGATAATAATAAATCGCAATATCAACAAATGGGATTTCATGTTCCAGCATAAAGTTGATTTTCTCCGAAACATCAATAATAATCCCGATAGGTGCAAACAAAAGTAACATTACCGCAAAAGTCGATAAGTATTTTTTTAGGATGTATTGGTCTATTATGTTCATTTTTTGGGTGTTGGGTATTGGGTGTTGGGTGTTGGGTATTGGCAAATTATTACCTAAAACCCTAAACCTAATTACAATCTCTGGCTCATATTTCGAACCATCATTTCTTTCCAAGATCTAAAATCTCCGGCTAAGATATGTTTTCTCGCCTCACGAACCAACCACATATAGAACCCTAGATTGTGTATCGTTGCTATTTGTTTTCCAAGGTATTCATTGGCTGCAAACAAATGTCGTAAATAGGCCTTTGTGTATTCCGTGTCCACAAAAGTGTGACCCATTTCGTCTACTGGCGAAAAATCGTCTTCCCACTTTTTGTTTTTAATGTTAATGGTTCCGTTGGCGGTAAATAACATTCCATTTCTGGCGTTACGTGTTGGCATCACACAATCGAACATGTCTATTCCTAATGCAATATTCTCCAAAATATTTATTGGAGTTCCAACTCCCATCAAATAACGCGGTTTGTCTTCCGGTAAAATTTCACAAACTATTTCGGTCATCGCATACATTTCTTCTGCAGGCTCGCCTACCGAAAGACCGCCAATAGCATTGCCCTGCTGACCTGAGTTCGCTATATATTCTGCCGATTGCTGACGTAAATCTTTGTAGGTACTTCCCTGAACAATCGGGAAAAAAGTTTGGTCGTAACCATATTTTGTTGGGACTTTTTCCAAATGAGAGATGCATCTGTCCAACCAACGGTGTGTCATTTTCATTGATTTTTGCGCATAACGATAATCACAAGGATAAGGCGTGCATTCGTCAAAAGCCATGATAATATCAGCACCAATGGTTCGCTGAATTTCCATCACGTTTTCGGGTGTAAAAAAATGGTAAGAACCGTCAATATGCGATTTAAACTTTACTCCTTCCTCTTTGATTTTTCGGTTTGCAGAGAGAGAGTAAACTTGGTAGCCTCCGGAATCAGTCAAAATATTGCGATCCCAATTCATGAATTTATGCAACCCCCCTGCTTTTTCCAAAATTTCAGTTTGTGGCCGAAGATATAAATGATAGGTGTTTCCTAAAATAATATCTGGGTTAATTTCGTCCTTCAACTCGCGTTGGTGCACCCCTTTTACAGAGGCAACTGTTCCCACGGGCATAAAAATTGGAGTTTCAATCACGCCGTGGTCAGTGGTAATAGTTCCTGCTCTGGCTTTAGTATGTGGATCTTTTTGCAGTAAATCAAACTTCATATAACATTTTTTCAGTCGGCAAAGATAAATTATTTAGAATTTAAGACTTAGGATTTAGGATTTTATTTAACAACAGCCTTCAAAGTATTGATCTGAAAAAAAACTGATGTTAGAACAACAATTCCATAACTATTTAATAGGAGTTTTATTTATCTTTGATTGCGAAAAAAAACTTCAATGCGAAGTTTTACAAAATATAAAAAAAGAGTTCTTGAATTCTAAAACTAGTATAAATATGGCCTTACAAGAAGAATTGGAACAACAGGGGATTTGGCTTTTTAAATATAGAGGCAAGCTTCCCGTAATTGTATTACTCATTGGTATAATCCTATACCTTCAAACTAAAATCTACCCGAATACCTTTTTTATTGAAGACACTCCCTATGAAATTTATTATGAATTCTTTTGCTTGACAATAAGTTTATTGGGCTTAGGTATTCGAATTTACACCGTTGGACATACACCTAAAAATACTTCGGGCAGAAATAGAAACGAACAAATTGCAGAAACGATCAATACCTCCGGAAGCTACTCAGTGGTAAGGCATCCTCTATATCTTGGCAATTTTTTCATGTGGATGGGCCCCGCATTACTGTCAGGGAATTTTTGGTTTCTAGTTGCTTTTTGTTTTTTTTATTGGATCTATTATGAACGAATCATGTTTGCCGAAGAGCAATTCCTTAGAAGGAAATTTGGAACTATTTACACGGATTGGGCTGAAAAAGTGCCTGCCTTTACTCCTAATTTTAAGAAATTTAAAAAACCAGAACTAGCATTCAGTTGGATAAAAATAATCAAAAAAGAAATAAATGGAATAGCAGGAATATTTATAATTTTCTCCTTTTTTGATCTTGCAGGGCATTTCATTCAAAATGAAAATAATTATAATTATTTCATAATTATATTATGCGTTTTGACTATTGTGATGAATCTAATAATGAGGTATATTAAAAAAAGAACCACACTACTCAATGATATGGGCGATTAAGACATAAACTCCTATTCGAAAAGCTTAATAATAGAAAAGAAACGATCCTGGTTTGGAAGGATTTTTTTTGCGATAATTGAAATTTAAAAATTTACTAGTAAATACTATTAATTAACAATAATTCCTACATTCAAATAGTTAATTAACAATGACTTATGTTTTAATTTATTTAATTTTATGATGCTCGAAAAGCAGGCAATAGGTTAATTAATAAACTTATAGTCATTCGTCTGAATTAATAATTAAAAACAACTATCATGGAACCCACAGGTAAAAAACAAGAAACCGGAAAAACAAAGTCAAGTGAAGCGCAAGATTTGAGAGATTTATTTGAAGTTGGTTTAAAAGACATTTACAATGCCGAAAAAGTATTGTCCAAAACATTGCCAAATATGGTTAAAAATGCTTCCTCTCCTGAATTGGTTAAGGCTTTACAAAATCACTTATATGAAACCGAACAACAAGTTTCCCGCTTGGAACAAGTATTTAAAGCCACAGGAATTAAACCCGTTTCTAAAAAATGTGAAGCAATGGAGGGTCTATTAAAAGAAAATGATGGGAGAATGGAAGATTCCAAAAAAGGTTCGGTACGTGATGCTGGAATTATTGCTGCAGGGCAAAAGGTAAAACATTATGAGATTGCTTCCTACGGCACTTTACACGCTTATGCAAAAACCCTTGGAGAAGACAAAGCAGCAAACTTGCTAGCAATGACTCTGGACGAAAATAAAAAATCTGATGCTGACTTGACTGAAATTGCAAGGTCTGGCATAAATCCGAATGCTGCCACAGCAAGAATTAATTGGTAATTTTGAATGAAATTAATTATTTTTTTTGGAATTAGAAGCCTGTTTGATTACAGGCTTTTTTTTTGAAAATAACGCAAAAACATTAGCAATTAGTATTAAAAACACCGGTTGTTTAAATATAATTGGCACTTGTGTAACTAAAGTTACACTTCGCCTCTTTTTGTTAGGCTACTTTTGACCAATTAAAATTCCAATCGCCTTCTTGGGTATAATCAGAACCCGTTTACAATCAAAAAATATGAACATAGAAAAAATCATTTCAGAAAATCAAGGCACAATAGTAGATGTGCGAACTTATGCTGAATTTATTGGCGGCCACGTTGCTGATTCTATCAATATTCCATTAAACGAAATCCCGCAAAGGATAGCAGACTTTCAGCAACTAATAGCACCGTTAATCCTTTGTTGTGCCTCTGGAAATAGAAGCGGAAAAGCATACCATTTTTTGTCGCAACACGGCATCGAATGCTATGATGGGGGTTCGTGGCTTGACGTTAATTATTATAAATCAAAAACGATTTAACAAAATGATACAGCTAATCAAAAAATTATTGGGAATTGGACCCTGGGTAAACTATGGTAAATTAATAAAAGATGGAGCTCTAATTTTAGATGTGCGTCACAAAAGCGAATTTGCCGGAGGGCACATGAAAGGGGCAGTAAATATTGCTGTGGATACCTTGGCAGACAACTTATCCAAATTGAAAGACAAAAACCATCCTATTATCACCTGTTGTGCTTCTGGAATGAGAAGTGCATCAGCCAAAAAAATTTTACAGTCCATTGGCTACACACAAGTATACAATGGTGGTGGCTGGAGAAATTTACAAAATAAAGTAGAACAATAAACCTTAGAATACTATTCAAATTATACATTAAATCTATATACAGTAAAAAAAATGGAAGCACATTATTATAACGTAAACCTCAGTTGGATTGCTGACAGAAAAGGCAAAATGGTATCGCCAGAATTAAATGATACCATTGAAGTGGCAACCCCTCCGCAATTCCCAAATGGGATTGAAGGAATATGGTCCCCAGAACATTTACTGACCGCTGCTGTGGTTAGTTGTTTCATGACCACTTTTTTATCCATAGCCGAAAATTCAAAATTAGAATTTACTAGTTTTGATTGTCCTGCAAAAGGGAAACTGGAACAAATTGAAGGTAAATTTCTGATGACTGAAATACTAATGGAACCTACATTGGTCATCACAAAAGAATCCGATAAGGAGCGTGCCGAGAGAATTCTTCAAAAATCGGAAGCAGCTTGTTTAATCTCCAATTCCATAAAATCAAAAGTGACATTTATTTCCAATATAAAATACTGAAATAATCACCTTATTTATTTATTATTAATTCACTTATTTACAATAAGTTAAAATATATTAATCTATTTTTGTAAGGCTCCTTAAACGAGCAATGGTTTTTTTCTAAACAACGCCCCACTTTGTAGTATTTAAATAAATTATTAATCTTTAAAATTAACAATTATGGAAACGATTACTAGGAGACAAGGTGTTGTAAAAGCACAGTCGAACGCCGCTCAAGGTTTAAGGGATTTATTTTTAGTTGAATTAAAGGACATATACTGGTCAGAAAAAACTATGGTCGGAGCAATTGAGAAAATAACAAAAAACGCTTCTTCACCAGAATTAGTGCAGGCTTTAAAAAATCATTTAACAGAAACGGAAGGGCAAATTTCACGTTTAGAAAAAGTATTTTATTCTATCGGATCTAAGGCTGTTGCTAGAAAATGTGCTTCTATGGAGGGATTGATAAAAGAAAGCAATAGCATCCTGAAAGATACCGCATTTGGTGCTGTTCGAGATGCTGGAATTATTGCTGTTGTACAAAAAATGGAGCATTATGGAATTGCCAGTTATGGCACCTTACATCCCTATGCCGTAACACTAGGCGAAGAAAGAGCAGAACAATTGTTGGCCATGACTCTTAAAGAAGAGAAAAAAAATGACGTTGTTTTATCTAAAATTGCCACGGCCGATATAAACCCAGAAGCAGCTGATGCTGATGATATTTGGTAATTGGCATGCCTCATAAACCCATTAAATTTGGATTTCAAGCCTGTTTTTCACAGGCTTTTTTTGTGAATTTTAAGTCCCTCTGATTCTACTCTAATACTCGAGAGAATACTAATTACCTTGCAAAGGGTAAAGCTATAATCTCACATCAAAAAAACCGTAATGACACATTCTAAAAATCTAAAATTTATGGACAAACAAATCCTGACAACTATTCTAAAAATCATTTGCCTTACGCCAAAATAAAAATTACATTTGCAGCACTTTAACTTTTATATCTAAAATGAAGCGCAACACACAACAATTAAACGATTTAACGATCCAAGTCAGAAGAGACATTCTTCGCATGGTACACGCTGTCAATTCAGGTCATCCTGGTGGTTCACTAGGCTGTGCCGAATTTATGATCGTATTATACCAGAACCTAATGGAACGAAAAGAAGGTTTTGATATGGACGGAATAGGAGAAGATCTTTTCTTCCTTTCAAACGGTCATATTTCTCCCCTTTTCTATAGTGTCTTAGCAAGAAGCGGTTATTTTCCCGTTTCGGAATTAGCGACCTTTCGCCTTATTAATTCCAGATTACAAGGTCATCCAACAACGCATGACGGTTTACCAGGAGTGAGAATAGCTTCGGGTTCACTTGGACAGGGATTGTCTGTGGGAATTGGTGCTGCACAAGCAAAAAAGTTAAACGGCGACACTCATCTTATCTACACTTTACACGGAGATGGCGAATTGCAAGAAGGCCAAAACTGGGAAGCCATTATGTATGCTTCTGCCAAAAAGGTAGACAATCTAATTGCAACCATCGATTTGAACGGAAAACAGATAGACGGAACCACCGACGAGGTTTTGGCAATGGGAAGTATTCGCGCCAAATTTGAAGCCTTTGATTGGGATGTTCTGGAAATCACTGCAGGTAATGACATCGAGGCTATTATAGCCGGGATGAAGGATGCCAAATCAAGAACCGGAAAAGGAAAACCGGTTTGTGTACTATTGCATACCGAAATGGGAAATGGAGTAGATTACATGATGTTCAGTCACGCTTGGCACGGAAAAGCGCCTAACGATGCACAACTTGAAAATGCTTTGAGTCAAAATTATAATACTGGAGGAGAAAGCGACTACTAAATCAGATTGTAGATTTTATATTGCAGATTTTATATTCAAAACAAAATCTTTCAATTTTGAAATCTTTTAATCTTCAATAAAGAAAAATGAAAAAATATACAAATACAGGAAGTAAAGATACACGTTCCGGTTTCGGAGCGGGAATGACTGAACTAGGTCAAACCAATGAAAACGTTGTGGCACTTTGTGCTGATTTAATTGGATCATTGAAATTTGACGATTTCAAAAAAAATCATCCAGAGCGTTTTTTCCAAATTGGGATTGCCGAAGCGAACATGATTGGAATAGCTGCCGGATTAACAATTGGTGGAAAAATTCCATTTACGGGAACTTTCGCCAACTTTTCCACCGGAAGAGTTTATGACCAAATTCGCCAATCCGTAGCGTATTCTGAAAAAAACGTGAAAATTTGTGCTTCCCATGCCGGATTAACTTTGGGCGAAGATGGAGCCACACACCAAATATTAGAGGACATCGGACTGATGAAAATGTTGCCTGGAATGACGGTAATCAATACTTGTGATTACAATCAAACCAAAGCGGCCACATTAGCCATTGCAGACCATCACGGTCCCGTTTATTTGCGTTTTGGACGTCCTGTGGTGCCTAACTTTATGCCTGCTGACGAACCGTTCGTAATTGGGAAAGCAATTGTATTGAACGAAGGAACCGATGTTACGATTGTGGCCACCGGACATTTGGTTTGGGAAGCGTTAATCGCTGCCGAAGCCTTGGAAGCCAAAGGAATTTCGGCAGAAGTGATTAACATTCACACCATCAAACCCTTGGATGAAGCCGCCATTTTGAAATCATTGGCAAAAACCAAATGTATCGTTACTGCAGAAGAGCACAATATTTTGGGAGGTCTTGGCGAAAGCGTAGCCAGAGTTTTGGCTTCGAATACGCCTACTCCACAAGAATTTGTGGCCGTACAGGATAGTTTTGGCGAAAGCGGAACACCGGCACAACTGATGGAAAAATACAAGCTGAACAATCAAGCGATTGAGGCAGCGGTAGAAAGAGTAATCAAGAGAAAGTAAAATAGCATTGTCAAAGTTTAAACCTTTGACATAGCCATAAAAAAAAATCCCGTTTCTATGATACGGGATTTTTTTGGGTATTATCTGTTTTTAAATTATGGGTGACTATTTTTATCAAGATAATCTGTTTTTTTACTTTTCTCCAACTTTGTAGTATAACCATCTCCATCGTCGTCAAAGTCTAAGAAATTGGGAATCCCATCTTTATCCGTATCATCAGCATAACGTATACTATCATCTGGAAAAAGAGGAGATGATGTAGTTGGATACAAGATAGTATTGGTAAAACTATACATAAATTTATCATCGTTTAAATCCTCTTCACAATTAGGAACTCCATCACCATCTGTGTCTTGCCTTGAAATTCCATATAGTTTAAAACTATATACAAGTGGTGCATAACTTGGAATAATACCTCTTCCATAGTTATAATACCCTAAGCCAGAAGGAACAAACATAACTCCTGCACCAAAATTTTTATAGGAAAAACTGCCATATTGATTAACCGAAGGGGTGTCGCCTGATTTAAATAGAGGAAAAATCTCACTCCAACCTCTTATAACTTTTAACAAACTAATATTAGCGGATGGAAATTTAACTTCTTCAAAGTCAGTATCAGTAATAGTTGTCTCAGAATCAGTTGTAGAACTTTGCAAATAAAACCCTTTGTAAGCAGTTAAAACATCATCTGTATTAGTAGGTTCTGTTATAGTTCCTTCACTTAAAACTAAATATTTTATAGTATAAACAATACCATGTAAATTTACAGGTTTACTTATAATTGGGTAAGTAGTTTGTTTATTAATTGTAGTTTTTTTAACTAAACATTTAATAGGAACTTCAATATCTGTATTAAAAGTAGCATTTGTAGTAAGTGTAATTTGGGTATCGCTGTTTATTTCTAAAATTGTTCCTATTTTTGTAGTCTTATCGGTTTTGTATAGGTCATCCCCAATCTGTAATTCTTTTGTAAAACTTGTTCCAATACCAGTAACTAGAGGTGAGTCAATTAAAATTTTGATTTTTCCTGTTTTTGTTAATGGAGCAAAAGTGATTGATAAATCATCATCAACAGAAAATATATAATAAGAATTTAAGTATTCATCTATCGTTGCTCTTTCAACAGGTTCTTGAACTGAATATGCTTTTTCTTCAATAGTAGTTATATCATCGCTATTGTTATTACAAGAAAATAAAGAGAGGGTTGTAATTAATACAATAAAATAAAACTTAAATTTGTTCATTATAGCTGATTTTTGAGTGCGCAAGATACAATTTTGATTTATTTTTGCGTACTATTTAACTTCGATTTTGGAAAATTTATGAGAATAGACAAATATTTGTGGTGCGTGCGTTATTATAAAACACGAAACATGGTGACCGAAGCGTGCAAAAAAAACCATATCACCGTAAATGGTCAGGTTGCCAAGGCATCAAAGGAAGTTTTTGCCACCGACAAAATCACGTTTCGAAAAGACCAAATCACCCAAATCATCACCGTATTGGATATTCCCGAAAACCGTGTGGGAGCTAAATTGGTGGATGTGTATCGAAAAAACGAAACTCCGGCAGAAGCCTACGAACATTTAGAACTATTGAAATTATCAAAGGAACATTATCGAAAAAATGGTGACGGTCGTCCAACAAAAAAAGACCGTAGGGATATCGATGATTTTGGAAATCAAAAAACGGAATAAAAAAAGAAAGCAACAGCACTAAAACAAACTTCAAATCTCAATAAAAATCCATAAAAAATGAGCCAAAATATCATCTTATCCAATCAAGAAATCGAGCACACCATCAAAAGAATCGCCTATCAAATCTATGAAACCTTTGTAGGCGAAGATGAAATTGTCATCGCCGGAATTACCAATAACGGGTTTATATTTGCCCAAAAAATTACCGAAGCCTTGAAAAGTATTTCGCCTTTGAAAGTGTCCCTTTGCGAAGTGCAAGTAAACAAACAAAATCCCGAATTGCCCATTCAAACTTCTTTGACAAAAGAGCAATATTCAAACAAAGGACTCGTTCTTGTTGATGACGTTTTAAATTCTGGAACAACTTTGATTTATGCCGTAAGGCATTTTCTAGACGTTCCTCTGAAAAAATTCAAAACAGCGGTATTGGTAAACCGCAACCATAAAAAATACCCCGTAAAAGCAGATTTCAAGGGTATCTCCCTTTCCACTTCTTCTCTCGAGCACGTGCAAGTAGTGTTTGATGAAAGCGGAAATAGTTATGCGTATTTAAGCTAGGATTTTCAGAATATCCTCAACGGTCTCGTCTTTGGTTTTACCATCGATAGGGACTACATTTTGGGCTTGATTGTAATAAAAACTTCTTTCAAAAAGATGCTTGGCAATAAATTCCTTGATTTCGTCCTCACTCTTATTCGAGATTAAAGGCCGTTTGCTCCTGTTGGATACCAATCGATTCGTTAAGGTTTCAACGGAAGCCTTCAGGTAGATAGAGAAAACATCCTCTCCTTTTAAGAGTTCGTGGTTATTGGCATAACAAGGTGTTCCTCCCCCTAAGCCGATAATTTGAGTTTCGGCAGAATGCAACAATTCGATGAAAATTTCCCGTTCCAATTTTCGGAAATAGAGCTCCCCTTTTTGTTCAAAAATTTCATTAATAGACAAGTTGGTTCGTTCTTCGATACTTTTGTCCAAATCCACAAAGGGAATTCCCGTTCTTTTCGAGAGCCGACTGGCGATTGTAGACTTGCCACAACCCATATAACCTAATAAAATAATTTTTCTCATTTGAATAAAACCTTATGGATTAAGGCGTTAAAGGGGTTTGTTAAAAAAAGACAAATTTATAGTAAAATACCTTTGAATAGTTAAAAATAAGACCTTATATTTGCACCCGCATTCAAGAAAGGGAAATGACTCGATAGCTCAGTTGGTAGAGCACATCACTTTTAATGATGGGGTCCTGGGTTCGAGCCCCAGTCGGGTCACATTTTTTAGACGAAAAGGTCTGGGCGAGAAGTTTATCCCGAACAGCGAAGCTGGAGGGAAGCCCCAGTCGGGTCACATTTTTTGTTATTTAAACATCCCTTTCTTGAAGCATTGACTCGATAGCTCAGTTGGTAGAGCACATCACTTTTAATGATGGGGTCCTGGGTTCGAGCCCCAGTCGGGTCACTAAAAGGTCGAGCATACTGCTTGACTTTTTTGGTTTATAGGCCACGTGGAGAAACGGTAGACTTGCCAGCTTGAGGGGCTGGTGCTCGCAAGGGCGTGCGGGTTCAAATCCCGCCGTGGTCACAATTATTACCTATTTATAAGGGTTTTAGAGGTTTTTGCTAAACATTTGCTAAACAATTTTAGGGAGTGTTAGTAAAAACCTTTTTTTATTGCCATGCGTTTAAGTCACAAATTACACTACAAATAATTAACCTGCAAAGAAAAGGTTTTAAACCCTTCCAAAATTCGTAAAAAACATCACCCAATGTCAGTTAGTGATGTTAGAATCGAATGCTTCAGAAATAATTTTTCCAAAACAAAAAAAAGAAAAAAAGAAAGCACTTAAAATTGAGAAACACATCAAACGGGAGTGGAAGGAAGAATTGACTGACCGAGAGTGCGATTGTTTCTCTAAATTTGCTGGATTTTTTTCTGTTTTAGCAAAATGTTGTTGGTAAGACAAACACCCCCAAGCACCACAGAAAAATGGAATTTTTATGGAATTTTTCGAGGAGCGATGTGGCGGTGTTGCGGCAAAAGACCAGCAGCCTCAGGATGAGAACAGAACGTAGTTTACGGAGTGATGTGGAATACTGAGAGCGTGCAACGTTGGGGAAATAATAAAAGACAGCGAAGCGTTCCATGATTTAATGCAAAGTGCTAACGGAGCAAACCCAACTGCTGGTCTTAGGAGCAACCGCTGAAAACACAAAGGGCGAAAGACAATAATACTGCTGAATGCAGAGCAACGAAATGAAGCTGTATGTTGGATTGTTAGCCCTGACAAACGTAATGAGTGCGCGTGTGAAGATTGGGAGCGCAGAAAGCAAAAAAGGGCTGTTATTTTTCATAACTGCCCTTAGTTTTGGTTTCAAGTGTTATGTGGAATGGAGCTTTTTTCAAGCGACTGAAACATCCCAACATAACAAAGCAAACGATTGTAGTTTGACCGCTTGATCGCCCGTTAAATTATTTACTTTAAATACCAATCAAACCAAGTATCCAATTGTTTTACAGAATTAGGTCTTAAAATAATTTCTCTTTTGTTATCAAGAAGGAAAATGGTTGGTGTTGAAAAAACATAATAATCTTTTACAATTTTACTCTCCCATTTTTTATTGTCTGAATACGAAGGGAATGGGAATGATCTTGCAAAATCTATAAATGTATTTTTATTTTCTTCTAATGCTACAAAAACCACTTCAACATCTTTTGATTTCCATTTGTCATATGATTTAACTATTTCCGGTAATTCTTCTTTACATTTAGGACACCAACTTGCACCAAATACAACAACCGTATATTTACTTTTTAGAACTGATAGCTTAGTTGCTATTTTGGTTTGGTTTGCAAAAAATGAATTATCAAAATCAATATCAGGAGCAATATTACCTTTTTTCATTGTTCGGTAGGTTTCTAACTGATTGGCTAAATCACTATTAATAGTGCAACTTCCTTCATTCAATATCTTTAATGCCAAATATTCTGACGCTTGAAACAAACTGTGCTTTTCTAATAAATCAAACAAATAATCGGTTACATCATTGTAAATTTTCTCATTAGTCACTAATTTTACAAACATCGCATCAATAGAAATTTTCATTTCTTCAAAAACCTTATCAAGTGACTTTCCACTATTTTCTATCAACCAAAAATGATTTTCAATTGCATCTTTAAATAAACCGCTTTTGTATAACCTTTGGTCGGTATAATCTAATTTACGGAGAGCTTCAATAGTTTCAGGAATTTCTTCTGGGCGATATTGTGCTATAGTGGAAACCGAACTCACTAATTTACGGGTAGGTAAAAACCACTTCACATAACTATCCTTTGGGAGTGTTTCTAAAAAAGCTACATCTTCATTTTTTATTCGAAGTTTTTCCTTTTGAACAGCTTTTAAAGGTGACTTTTGAATAGAAAACAATTTAACTGAAGAATAAATTTTCTCTAAATATCCCCAAGCGCTTAACACTTGTTCCCTTATTGGGTGTTCTTTAGTATATTGTTCGAAATATAAATTCTCTTGCCCTTTTTTTACTTTGATGGTTTCAGGAAAACTTAACGATTCACCTTTGATTTCGATATCCTCTCCACCTAAAATTACAAAATGAGGTTTGTTGTCTTCAGTAATTAGATAACCAACACCATAATCAGATTTTGAATAATTGAGTGTAAAATTACCTTTTTCATCCGTTATTGTAGATGATATAGTATACGCTTTTAAACCTGTAAAACTTTCCACTTTTATGTGTTTATTAATAAGTTGTGAAAAACTACCCGAAATAGATTGCGCGAAAAGCCCACCACAACAACAGAAACCGAAAACAATAAAATATATTTGTTTCATGTTTTTAAAATTATTGACCGTTTTGCTGTTTTAAAACTCCCTACTATGAGGAAAGTAAATTAAAATAATCAGTCATCAAAAAAACTAAAAATTGTTAAATTATTATATTAATATAATAATCAATTTTTTATACAGCGTACTGAATACCCATTAGATCTAAATTGTTCATACATATTAGTGTATTGAGATTGACCACCTAAACTAAGGAATTGTGATCTAGTTCCGCTAAGGGTGGAACCGACTGTACTACTCCAGTAAAAACCAGCATCATAACCATAAAGTGTATCATCTACTCGTCTACCTGTAAAAGGTAATTTTAAAGGAGAATTAAAAGCACCTACATGAGTATTTTGGCTCCAACTTAATCTCTCATTATTCCATTCTGTTTGTGTAGGTAATCTATATCCGCTTGGACAAGGATTGTTTATTCCATTCACTCCCTGCCACAAATTGTTATTTTGAGGGTTCCGCCAATCTGAAGTACCCGAAATAAAATCACCATGATTAGGTTGGTCACTGCTACTTAAAGTGGTGGTTGTAACAGAATTTCTACACTGATGTCCATCAGTTCCTCTTCCCCATTGGTATAAATAACCATATGCTAAAAGGTCAGAGCTACTTGATGCTTGTTGTAAAGCTCCTAAATTTCTATCCATCCAAATTTTTCCAGTTGGTGACATAACATCAATTACCAATGTTGAGTTATTTGGAATACAAGGAACTGTGGAATCAAATGTAATTTGATTTCCATACCCTGTTCCAGCACTATTGGTTGCATAGGCTCTTACATAGTATGTAGTTCCCGGGTTTAGTCCTGTTAAATTACTTGTGAAAGAACTCATTGAAGCACCTTCAGTTGTAATACCAATGTTTGATGTAAGGGTTGGGTTTGTATTAGTACCCCATAAAATTCCTCTAGCTATGATTGCTCCACCTCCATCATTAGTAATATTTCCGCCACTACTAGCAGTTGTGCTAGTAATTGAGGTGGCATCTATTGTAGTTAAAGTGGGTAATGCAACTAATGTTGTAAAACTTATTTCATTTCCATAGGCAGTTCCAACAGCATTTGTTGCATAAGCTCTAACATAATAGGTTGTTGCTGGAGTTAATTGTGTTAAAGAACTACTGAATAATCCACTTCCTGAACCATCTGTTGTTTTTGTTGTAAGTGCTATTGTGGGATTTGTTGAAGTGCTCCAACAAACTCCTCTTTGTGAAACCGTAGAACCACCGTTTGCTGTTATTTGTCCTCCAGTTACAGCAGAATTACTCGTTAATTGAGTAATCTCAGTTGTAGTTAAGGTAACTAATAAAGGTAAAGCACTAAATGTAATTTGATTTCCATACCCTGTTCCAGCACTATTGGTTGCATAGGCTCTTACATAATAAAGAGTTCCAGGAGTTAATTGAGTAATAGCACTTGTGAATGTGCCAATTCCTGCACCATTTGAAGTAATTCCTTGATTTGTTGTAGTGGTAGGATTTGTTGTTGAGCTCCAAACGATTCCTCGATCAGTTATTGTACCACCTCCATCACTTGAAATTGTTCCGCCTGAACTTGCTGTTGTGCTTGTAATTGATGTTGCTGCTATAGTTGTTAATGTGGGTAATATTGGCAAAGTTGTAAATACTAATTCTTGTCCGTATGCAGTTCCAAATGAATTTGTTGAATAAACTCTAACGTAGTAAGTAGTTATTGGTAACAATCCAGTTATACTGCTTATAAAAGTTGCAGTACCGGTTCCGTCATTAGTTTTTGTAGTTAATACAATTGTAGGATTTGGATTGGTGCTCCAGCAAACCCCTTTTGCAGTTATTGTAGCACCTCCATCACTTGAAATTGTTCCACCAGATGAGCACGTTGTTTGTGTAATTGACGAAACCGCTGATGTAGTTATCTGAGGTTTAGATAGTGTTGCAAATGTATAAGTAATACCATATCCTGTACCAATAGAATTAGTAGCATAAGCTCTATAATAATAGGTTGTTATTGGTAACAAATTAGGCAATATACTTGTAAAATTAGATGCACCCGTTCCATTATTAGTGCTGTTGTCATTAATAGTTGGATTTGGGCTTGTACTCCAGCAAACTCCTTTAGAAGTAATACTATAGCCACCATCTGAAGTTATAGTTCCACCACTGCTAGGTGAAGGGGTTAGAGTATTGGTAGCTAATGTTGTTGCAATTACGGGTAACTGAGCAGTAGATACACTAGATGTAGGAATCCAAGCAGAACCATTCCATTTCCAATTGAGAGTATCTCCTATATTCATTCCATTTGGAAAATTAAAATTAGAGTTACCAGAACTATTAGCATACAAAGCATACGGAACACTCAACAATTGTGTAGTTCCCATAGCAACATAACCATTACCAGAATTTAATTCTATCCCTAAATAATAAGAGCCACTACCCCAATTAATAGTTGAGAATGTTCCTGTAGGAGCTGTTCCTTGACCAACCACTAAATTAATTTGTCCTAAATCATCTGTGTTGGCTGTTTGGGTTTCGCTGTAAACAATGTCTCCTGTTGCTGAATTTAGTAAAATATTGAATTTTACCAAAACAATTTGGTTCAATAAAAGTTGTCCAGAACTATTGCGCACGGTTGCTTGGTAATTAAATCCCTGTGGCGCTTGGGCATTTATTGCAATTGTAGCGATTAATGCTAATGATATAAAAAGTTTTTTCATGAGTTTAAAATTTAATCCGTATCAACAATAATTCCCCTGTCAATTAAAGTTTGTTTGTCAATCAATCCTTGACCTGTTGGTGGAGCCATTGGTGTTTGACCACCTAAATTTATGTAGGGATAGTAATTTCCATCTAACGTTACAGTTAATAATTTATTTAGTATTGTGTTTATCTGTAAACTAGGAAGGGCGTTTGATGAAAAATTAATGTAAAAGCCAGTAGGTTTTAATATTGGGAAAGAAAGAGAAGTTAAAGTAGCATTTTCATCAATAAAAAATTCCCCATCACTTGAAGTATAGGCTGGAAAGGAAAGGGTAGTCAACAATGGATTATTAGAAATGCCTAATACGTCAATTGTACGACTAAGACCACTTAGATTTACATCAATTAAATTTTCATTATTTTTTATTACTAAGTTGGTCAAACTGCTAATAGCACTCAAATCTATTGCAGTCAGTCCTGTTGTGTTGACTACATAAACATTATCGGTTTGCGTTCCCAATTCTAATGTTAATTGTGCCGCAGCTTGTTCATTAGTTATATTTCCAGTAATGTATACAGTCGGTCTACCTAGTGTTTTGCTAGTGCCCGAATTTAAAGCATACAATGCATACGGCACGCTCAATAACTGTGTAGTTCCCATTTCTACATATCCGTTTCCAGTATTTAATTCAATGCCCATGTAATACGTCCCGCTCGCCCAGTAAATGGAAGCAAATGTTCCAACAGTTGCCGTCCCTTGACCTACTACGATGTTTATATGTCCTAAATCGTCAGTCTTGACTGATTGGTTTTCGCTGTAAACTATTGCCCCTTTAGCGGAATCCTGTAAAATAGTAAACTTTACCAAAACCATTTGATTTAATAGAAGTTGTCCTGAATTATTCCGAACTGTAGCTTGATAATTGAAGCCCTGTGGAGCCTGACCTGAGCCCCACCCCCATTGAGCAAATATGGTTGTCGTTATGAAAAGTGTCAAAATTGCAAATGTATTTTTCATTGAGTATGGTTTTATTTCTTGATGATTTTATAGGTGTTCTTTTTGCTAGCTAGCTTGTTTTCAATGGTTACAACATACATGCCTTGGGGATACTGGCCTAAATCGAGTGGGCTTGTTGTATTGATGATGCCTGAGTAGACTTGTCTGCCATTTAAATCCGTAATTCCTATCGAAAAAGTGGTTTGCTCAGGGTGTGACACATACAGCAGTTGCGAGGTAGGATTCGGATAGACTTTGAGCTGAACGTCTAGACTATAATCCTCAATCCCTAATGCTACTAAGCTCTTAGCGTCATGATAGCCATTGCCTAATTGACTCGTTGAGGATTGCATCAAGCCCACAACAGCTTCGCCTGTGGTCCAAGACAATTGGGGAGCACTGAGCCCAGCCGAAGCAATCACTTGCTTAGAAATGCTTTGAGAGTAACCCATAGTGGTTACTAACAAAATGATTACGAGATTTTTCATAACAATATTTTTAAATTTATAAGCCGTTATTTATTGTAGAATTATTTTTTTAACATCAACAACAATACCCTGAGCATTCAAAATCTGAACAAAATACAATCCTGTTCCTCCCCAAGCAGTAATAGGCATTGTGGTATTAGTTCCCGATAAAGTTATTGGAGTGGTTGCCACTTGTTGCCCCAACGAATTAATGATTTTAATTTGACCTCCTGTTAAATCAGTGATATTGTTAAAACTGATATTCACTTGTGTATTAGCAGGGTTTGGATAAAGTGTAATGTTATTGGCATAATAAATGGGATTTGTATATGACAATTGTCCAATATTAATAATTAATGTGTCTGTAACGGTTATGTTTGACATACATTGATTTTGGTTGTATAATTGACTTACTTCTTGTGCTGTAAGAGCACGATTCCAAATACCGATGTCATCTATTTTTCCGTTAAACCATCTTGTTAAATCAAAAGGTCCCTCTTCATGTCCAATAATTAGGTTATCGCTATTATCTATTATATTAAATGAAATATTAATTGTTGAAATTAATACTCCATTTAAATAATATTTAAGTAAAGAATTTGATTTTTGATATGAAACCGTATAGTTATACCATTGATTTAATGAAACCTGTCCATTTGTACCGCTATTAGCAATCGTTCCAAAATATGGGTCTGCTTGAAAAGCTAGTTGAGGAGAAGGTATTAATGCACTTACAATACCATATGTGTATGTTCCTTGACCATTTATTTGATGATGTTTAGATAAAATATTTGACCACATACTTCCAAAAGAATTTAAATAAAACCATGATGTTATGGTAAAATCATTTGTCAAATCTAATTGAGAATTATCAGGAATTATTATTTGACTGTTTGTTCCATTAAAACTATAAGCACTAATTGTATTCCCAAATCTATCAGTAGTCAGAGTAGCTCCATTTACAGTTCCATCGTTTCCATGTCCACTATCATCGTTAGCATTACCACAAAAAGGCCAATATCCAACAAGACCTTTAGTTAAAGAACCGCTAACAGCATTACAAGTGTCGCTGTATGTTACTCCGTTGTACATATTGGTTATTTCTTGTTGGGTGAGGGCACGGTTGTAGATTGCAATTTCATCAAGGGACCCAGAATAAAACTCATTGAAAGAAATTTGTTTACCAAAATTCAATACTCCTTGTGACAAACTTGTTGCCACATAATTTACAACTTGAGTTGCAACCAATATCCCATTTTTATAGGCATTAATAGTATTATTGTTGTAGACAATTATTATGTTTGACCACGTATTAAAATTTGTTGTTGTAAGAGTATTTGAAATATAGTCGTATTTCCAAATTTGTGCACCAAAATTTTCACTTCCCCAATGCCAATTTCCTACACAAAAGCCCTGCCCATTTAAGCTTGACCCAAAAGCCAAAGCCCATCCATTATTGTTTTGATTTGGATTAGTCCAAAAACTGACGGTAAAAGGTGTGTTTCCAATAATGCTATTCCAATTATCAATTTGTATAAATGAGTTACCATCAAAATTATAAGCATTATTATTCCCAAATCTGTCAGTGGTTAGCGTTGCTCCATTAACCGTTCCATTATTATTGTTTCCACTCTCGTCATTAGCATTCCCATTAAATGGCCAATAGCCCACTAGACCATCGGCAGGAACATAGGAAGGAAGGTTTTGGGCAAAAGACATTGGAGCACACAAGGCTAGTGTCAGTAAAAGAAGTAACTTTTTCATAATTTAGAAATTTTTAACAAAATAAGTGTTATTACAAAGGAATTCCTAATTTTTATCAGGAAAAGGCAAACATAACCTATTGTATTTAAACAAGTTTACGGCTTTCCACATTTGGGGTAAATGTTTTTTCAAATAAAAAAGACGTTCCATTTCGGTTCGCCTTTCTTGATAAATATTGATCTAACAATACTATTAACTCATTTATTTCATAACTATAGAATTCAAACCATTATAACTATTTTTTTCTAAAAAAAAAGCGAGTGATAAATATACCATCACGATCTGCTTTTCCCGCATCACTTTCTACACCGCTAACGATGTTAAATAAATCCCATCCGTCTTTACTATATTTATCTAACATCGATGTAATCATAGCGTCATTAGAAGCTATATTCTGAAAATTAATTCCAACAAAACTATAAAAATTAACCAAAGTAGATTCTTTTAAGTTGTCAACTTTAACATCGCTTCTGTCCATGTCAGTCTTTTCTTTTCCTTCTTTAGTTCTTACAGTAGTAAATTTTGTGTAATCTACCTCTGTTCCGTTCTCAATAATTCTAGACCTACCCAACCCTCCTGGAACTACAGATTCAATACTGGTAACAACCCTGTATTTAAATGTTTGCGATTGAGCTCCTATGGATAAAAACAGGATGCCGTATAAAATATTTATTTTCATGATATGTATTTATTTTTCACCTACTCTATTTAGTTTTCAGCTACCCTATTTTAACAATTGACAATATTAACAGAGTTATAAATATTATCCAATTTTTTTCATCGGTCATTAATGATTTAAAATTTTATTTCTTGATTATTCGAAGTGTTTTCACGTTTGCGTCTTGCTTTACAATCACATTGTACACTCCTTTAGCATAATTAGACCCAATTTTAGAATCAGAGGTCATCTGACGTTGTTCGATCGAACGTCCCAACATGTCATAAACCTGTACTCCAAATGATTTTCCATTACCAGATTTAATTCTGAATCCTTCCTCATGAGATGGGTTTGGATACGCGACCACTTTGAATGCTTCAGCAACAACTGCTGCATCCTCAGGTGCGATTCTAGTGCCACAAATAGTAGTTTTTCCTATTGAAATTGTTCTTGCAAAACTTGGACCCGTACCATTTGAAGCCACAACACTAACTGAAAGTGTTGAAGTTGTTAAACCAGCTACACTAATCACAATAGAATTAGATCCGCCATTATCAACTGAAACACCACCAACTGTCCATGCATAAGTACAACCAGCTACAGATGGAACCTGAACTGTAATAGTAGTACTAGTAGCACAAGTAGGGTTGAATTTTGGCGTGCCTCCTATTGCTAAAGTAATCGTTCCTGGAGTAGCTGGCGCTGCACTTGATAAAGTCAAGGTTCTAGCTAAAGATTTACCGGTGCCATTTACCCCATAAACGCTTATTGGAAGTGATAAAACTCCTGAATCAACACCTTCAAATTTTACAGTAATTATATTTGAAGTACTAAAAATTGTAGTTACTCCATTTACTGTTGAAGAGATTGTGTCATCAGAACTAACACCAGCAGGGAATATCCATTCGTATGAAGTTGCAGTTGCCCCTTGAACAGTGATAGGCGTAGCCACTAGTGTCAAGGCAGTTGCTTTTTTTACATATGGACTAACTTTCGTGATTTTATCAGCAGTTGCAATTGGCAGGGTTATGGCATTACTAGCTAAAGTCGTAAGCGCTAAAGCTGTTGGAGCTGTTGGTAAGGCTCTTGCTAAATTTAGGGTTCTAACAATAGATTCCTGACAACCTCCCACGGAGTAAACACTTATTGGCAATGCACCAATTCCTGGCTGAACACCTGAAAAATCAACCGTAATCACTTTTGATTCACTCGTAGCACTACCAGGTGCTGATAAAGTGGCTGCTTCGATTACTGTAGCGCTATTTTGAGTAATATTTACCCCGTAAGGTAAAACCCATCTGTAGTGATGTGCCGTATTGCTAATATCAGTAGCTGTCAAGGTAAATACTTTTTCAGTTCCCATATAAGGACCTACTTTCGTGATAGCAGCAAGGCCACTCAATGAAGCCTCTGCACTAGTAAGCACTAGTTTAGATGGGGCCGTTGGGATTTTAGTCACTAAAGCAAAGGTTTTTTCTGTTGCCGAAACGCAGCCTGCAGCATTCTTTACTCTAACTCCTACGTTCCCGATAGTACCACCCACAGTTTGGGTTACGTCTAAAAGATTTACCGTTAGGACATTTCCAGTAGTCGAACCCGAAATATTAACTTTACTACCAGTAGCAGTAGGAACAGTCCATACATATGAAGTACCTGGGGTTGTAACCGCTGACGTAGTTAAAGTAAATTGAGTATTATAACCTACATATTTACATAAAGTAGCATCTGAAGGCACTATAGTTCCTGCAGTAGCCGGTAAGGATAATATATTTACAGTGATTGGAGTTCGTGAACTTTCTAATCCGGTGGATCCAAACTTTTGAGAAACATAATATGTTTTAGTAGCTGCTTTTGATGTTGTTATTATTGGAGCCGTTGTTGAAGCGGTTCCTGAAGTGGCAACTGTGTACCATTTTAAAGTATAATTCGGAAGACTAGTTGCTGATAGCTGAATAGGTAGAGCCCCTAAGCATAAGTCAATAGTACTATTATCTACTGTTGGGTTGGCAGGCGTTGTAGTGTTATCACATTCTGAAAAAACAGTCGCTGTTACCGCCGTTCTTGGACTCTCACATGTCTCAATGGTTTGCGAAACATAATAGGTGCCTGAGACCAAAGTTATAGTTGATGCCAAAGGAGCTCCTCCTGTTGACTCATTATACCATTTCAAGGCTGTTCCAGTGCCAACCAAGCTAGCTACTGTGGCTGAACCACAGAAATTCTGAGCACTTGCGCTAGGCGCCGAATTTCCATTTACTGTAACTCCAATAGATGATCTTGTACTTTCGCAACCATTTAGGGTTTGTGAAACATAGTAAATCTTTGACGTTAATAGATCAGTAGATAAAATAGCGCTTCCCCCAGTTGGTGCTGTGTACCATTTCAAATCCGTTCCTGTGGCACTAGTTAAATTAGTCACATTAATTGGGCTACAATAACTTTTTTGACTCGTCGATGGCGCAGTAGTAATACTAATTATGGAAACTGCTACTGCAGAAGATCTATCACTCTCACATGTTCCTGTGGCGTTTTGTGAAACATAATAATTCGTTCCTGAAATCAAAGCTGCTGAAGTAGCTAATGCGCCTCCTGATGCCAAATACCATTTTATACCGGCTCCTGATGGCGATAAATTAGCCACGGTTGGATTGGTTGAAATACAAAAACTTTGGGTACTTGCTGGTGTTGGTGCCGTAATTGAATTAATAGTTACGGCAACACTGCTTTTTAGACTTTCACATGAATTTAGTGTTTGAGAAACAAAGTAGGTTCCTGAGGTTAAACCACTAGAAAGGGTTAATAAGGTTCCCACATCATTATACCATTTCAAGGCCGTTCCATTGCTCGCTAAATTACCAACCGTTGCCGAACCACAAAAGACTTGTGTACTAGTTGCTGTTGGTGATTGAGTTGTATTTACAGTTACTCCAACTGATGTCCTAGGACCCTCACAACCATCTATAGTTTGGGTTACATAATAAGTTCTGGTTGATAAAGGATCTGTTGAGGCAAAAACACTTCCTCCTGTTGATGCGTCATACCATTTAAGGTTTGTTCCTTGGGCTATTAAATCATTTATGGTGTAGGAACCACAAAAAATCTGAGATTCAGCTGTTGGCGCAATTGAATTTAATGTCACAGCAACTGAGGTTCTTGCACTCTCACAACTAGTTAAAGTTTGAGAAACATAATAAGTACCTGAAGTTAAAGCTGTAGTCGAGGCTAATACACTTCCTCCTGAAGAGGAATCATACCACTTCAAAGCCGTACCTGTGGCTGCTAAACTAGCGACAGTTGCCGAACAAAATGTCTGGGAACTTGCCGTTGGCAATGCAATGGCAGCAGCTAAGGTAACAGCAACCGATTTTCTTGAACTACTTTCGCAACCAACACCATTTGTAGTTATAGTCTGAGAAGCATAATAGCTTCTGGTTGTTAAAGCTGTGTCTACAGTTAATTCACTACCACCTGATGAAGCAAGATACCATTTTAATGCGGTTCCCGTTGCGGTTAGATTCGCAACGGTACTTGTGTTACAAACCGTTAAAGTAGCCGAACCCGTTGGTGCGGCTGTAACAGAAGCAACCGTTACTGCAACTGCTGTTCTGGTGCTTTCACAAGAATTTAGTGTTTGGGATACATAATAGGTAGTTGATGAAATAGAATAAGTTGATGCTCTTACAATAGTGGAAGAATTGGTTGTATACCATTTCAAATCGGTTCCGGTGGCAACTAGACTAGCAATTGTAGCAGCAGTAGAACAAACTGTTTGTGCAACTGCAGTTGGAGCAGATGGAGTTGTGGTAACTGTCAAAATTGCAACGTTTGAATCAACAGATCCATTAATATTTGTAAATACGGCCTTATATTTATAGGTATTGAATGCCGGTGTAGTTCCGGTCAATACAAGCGTGCCAGTTGTAAAGCCACTATATACAGTTCCTGAATCTAAGTTGGCTGTTATATCTGTCCATGAAGAACCATTGGTACTTCTTTGCCATTGTATAGTAGGCGTTGAAGACAATGCTGTTATAGCTGTAGTAAATGAAGTAGAACTGCCAGAACAAATAGAAACCGAAGTTGGTTGTGTATCAACTGAAATAAGTAGCCTTTCCGCTAGTTGAGATTGAAACAAACTAGGAATCGCAACGATTTTAGTTCCTTGGGATTCTATTATTCCTATAGGTTCGGTAGTGGCGTCACCATCTCCTGTAATATCAGGAGAAATACAACCAATAGCCCAATTTCGAGCATCTCCATCCGGGTCTTGTATTGCCATTCTAGCAGCAACGCAGTTCCAAAACATTATTTGAGCTCCTGACCAACCGTGGCCACTACCCATATCCAATCTATTTTGGACATCCATACGCCCATCACCCGTTAAATTATCGAATAAAATTCCTGTGGACCAACGGTGGTGTGGCCCAATATCACTATTTTGAAGAGTCGAAGTCGAATTATAAAATACATTTGGGCCGCAGGTTCTACTTCCATTTACATAATCATGACGACCATTTCTGGTGGTACAATTTTGAACTAAACTTCGTTGTCCGTCAATATCAAAAGAATATCTTCTACCTCCATCAATTATTGATTTTGCATCTAACATTTTACAACCATCAACAGTTATAAAACTGGCACCAGAATTAATATGAACCGCAGAATAGCCAAAATAATAAACCTCTAGATTTCTTGCCCAACCATTAATGATGTTTTCAAAAGATACCGCTTCCCAACCATGATTTTCGTCTGTGGAAGAAGTATAAGTAGAGGAGATTCTCATGTTTTCAATACCACATTTTTGAATTCTATTATCGGTAAATTTTACAAGTTCACCTGTAGCATAAATTGGATCAATAATATCCATAATGGGTGCATCTAGGGTAATCACATTTCCATTTATTGCCATTATTTTTCTTTCAGAATCCATATCGTAAGCACTCGCTGTCCAATCAGTTGTTGTAGGGTCTTTCGGTATAATCGAAGTAAGTAAATTCATTCCTAACAAACTTATCCAAGCATCATTAGGAATACGATGAACAAAGACAGCATCACCAACCACAAAAGTGTGGCCTGAGGCAACGGTAATTTGCTTTGTCCCTATTGGCACATAAGTATCTGTTATGGCTTTTCTAGTTGAACTGGTTGAGTTATATACTGTTCCAGAAGCACCTTCAAAATTAATTAAATTGTACTGTGATGTTTTGGTTGCTATAAAATTAGTCCCGCTACCATCAAAACCTTCACCTCGCAAAACAATCCCGCTAGCTGAAATGGTAACACTGTCACTAATAGTATAAGTACCTGCAGTAAAAAGAATAGTTCCTCTAAAGCCATTGCTATCTATAGGATAAGTAGAAACTTCATTAATTGCATTTTGTATGTTGGCTAAATTATCCCCCGCAACCGGGCTGACAGTTTTTACAACACCCACTGTTGGAATTGGGTATTCACTGTTTCTATATCCAACTGCACTAAAATCGGGAATTATATTACCCTTACTGTCTGGCGTATACACTAATTTACCATTGGGACCAATGGCAACTAAAGCAGAAGTTTGTGCTTTACTATTTAGAATACCAAAAAGCATTACTAAAACTAAAATTGACTGGAGATTTAATTTTTTCATATGTTTTTTATTAAAGGCAGAAGTAATACTGCTGTTTTGGTTTATATATCTATTTTTAACTTTAATCATTGGTTAATTTAAAAAATTAGCATCAATCTGTTGTGGTGTGAATTCATTTTGTTTCAATATGAAAAGATGATTTATTCACAAACCTATACAAATAAAAGAATTAAAAAATAAAAAAAAGAATATCAAAAAAAAATGGACAAAAACTAAAGTTTTAAAAAAAACCTATTTCAATCCTAAAAAAATGGTTTACAAAAAATAAAAAAAACACTATCTAAAACAAAGTACGTTTTATAAACAACAAATTATAACTATAATCAAAAAGCCACTTCAGAAATGAAGTGGCTTTCCTTCTATTTTAAAAAATATTAATAATTTATCTCTTAATCAATCGAAGTGTTTTCACGTTTGCGTCTTGCTTTACAATCACATTGTAAACTCCTTTAGCATAATTAGACCCAATTTTAGAATCAGAGGTCATCTGACGTTGTTCGATCGAACGACCCAACATGTCAAATACTTCTACTTCAAATGATTTTCCATTACCAGATTTAACTCTGAATCCTTCCTCGTGAGATGGATTTGGATAAGCGACAACTTTGAATTCTTCAGCAGTTGATGCCTCTGGTGCCATTCTAGGAGTTGCGCAAGTAGCTGCTTTCTTAATCGTAAGCGATTTTACTGTGCTTGTACCTGTTCCATTGGTGGCAGAGCACGTTACAGCATAAGTTAAAGCAGTAGTCACATTTGTAAAATCAACTACTATAGAATTTGTTGTAGATGTTCCTGTAGCTCCAGGTGGAATAGTCCAGTTATATGTAGCTCCAGGTATGCTAGTAGCAGTATACGTTGTAGAGTGACATTTATCAAAAGTTGTTGTTGCCGTGCTATAAGTTATAACTGGAGTAGCTGGCGCAGCACTTGATAAAGTCAAGGTTCTAGCTAAAGATTTACCGGCACCGTTTACCCCATAAACGCTTATTGGAAGTGATAAAACTCCTGAATCAACACCTTCAAATTTTACAGTAATTATATTTGAAGTACTAGAAATTGTAGTTACTCCATTTACTGTTGAAGAAATTGTGTCATCAGAACTAACACCAGCAGGGAATATCCATTCGTATGAAGTTGCAGTTGCCCCTTGAACAGTGATAGGCGTAGCCACTAGTGTCAAGGCAGTTGCTTTTTTTACATATGGACCAACTTTCGTGATTTTATCAGCAGTTGCAATTGGCAGAGTTATGGCATTACTAGCTAAAGAAGTAAGTGCTAAAGCTGTTGGAGCTGTTGGTACTACTCTTGCTAATGTTAACGTTTTGGCTGTTGAATTCGCCGCTCCGTTTACAGCGTAAACACTTAGTAACAAGTTACCAGTTGTTTTTACTTCATTACCAGAGAATCTTATAGTTATTGAGTTTCCATCAGTTTTAATTGCATTTGTAACAACTGAGGCCACACTTACCGTTGTAGCGGTATGAGTTGTAACTGCCTCAACTCCTGCAGGAAGAACCCATGCATAAGAAGTCGCTTCTACTCCTTGTGTTATAACAGGAGTCGCGGTCAATGTAAAATCGGTTGCAGTTCCCATATAAGGTCCTACTTTGGTTATCGCAGCAAGTGTGTTAAGTCCTACTAAACCAGTAGTTCCTGCAGCTCCAGCTATATGTGGTGTTGTATCCGGGCTAGTAAGTACTATTTTAGAAGGTGCAGTTGGTAATGCTCTAGCTAAAGTTAATGTTCTAACAACAGATTCCTGACAACCACCAACGGAGTAAACGCTTATTGGCAATGCACCAATTCCTGGCTGAACACCTGAAAAATCAACCGTAATCACTTTTGATTCACTCGTAGCACTACCAGGTGCTGATAAAGTGGCTGCTTCGATTACTGTAGCGCTATTTTGAGTAATATTTACCCCGTAAGGTAAAACCCATCTGTAGTGATGTGCCGTATTGCTAATATCAGTAGCTGTCAAGGTAAATACTTTTTCAGTTCCCATATAAGGACCTACTTTCGTGATAGCAGCAAGGCCACTCAATGAAGCCTCTGCACTAGTAAGCACTAGTTTAGATGGGGCCGTTGGGATTTTAGTCACTAAAGCAAAGGTTTTTTCTGTTGCCGAAACGCAGCCTGCAGCATTCTTTACTCTAACTCCTACGTTCCCGATAGTACCACC